>ENA-ORCT01000059-ORCT01000059.1-marine-metagenome-genome-assembly--contig:-NODE-59-length-141093-cov-3.809993_pt1 | contig 141093 bp, 115 predicted proteins | sample MGYA00248632_ERZ508511 | MGnify/ENA primary metagenome ERZ508511 (study PRJEB26182, sample SAMN06268839) | marine metagenome | isolation source: Tt an P1-techrep anaerobic enrichment on pine from...
ACCGCTTCTTCGGCGTCTCTGGCGCCGCTGGTGTTGGGCAGCAGCAGGAACCTGTCGCGGTCGATGTGGGCCAGCAGGTCGTCGTCGGGCCGGTCGATGTCGACCCGGCGCAGCGCGACGGTGACGATCTCGCTGCCGGAGGCGTTCAGGGCCGCGGCCATCAGTTCATGGGAGGCGAATTTACCGGTACCGACCATCAGGCGGGATGAGAAGCTGCGGCCGGCAATTGTTAGTTTATCCATAGCTTTCCTCTAGGCTTGCTGTAAGGCAGTTCAACCGCCGGTCGAATCTGAAACCTTCAGATTATCGCCGCGGTTCAGATCGGTGTCGTCAAAATCATCGTAGGGCACAGCCACCCCATTGACTTCAACAGCCACTTTGGAAGGATCGATGTCGATATGCTCGAGCAAATCGAGCACCGTCGCCGGCATTGCCAAAACCAGGGGTTTGCCGTTTACCGTCAATTGGGACATGGTGCCTCCTGTTGGGCGGTGCATAACCGCTTATCCCCGCGGGAAAATTGAGGGTAACAAACAGTTTGTTTTTAAACTCTTCGATCTTTCCCGTGTTACAAAATTCAGCCACCACCGACAAATTGCACGATCTCCAGCCGGTCGCTGCGGTTAAGCTCGGTAGTATCGAAACAGGCGTAGGGTACAACCACTCCGTTCAGCTCAATAGCCACCCTGGACGGGTCGAAATCGAGATGGTTAAGCAGGTCGAGCACCGTTGCCGGCAGAGCCAACACCAGGGGTTTGCCGTTTACCGTCAACTGGGACATGACTCCTCCTATTCGCGTACTCTAATCGCTCATACCCTCGCGCAGACTGCGGGTAATTTTCATCGAGCAGAAATCGGGACCGCACATGGTGCAGTACTGTTCCTGGCTTTCGGCATCTTCTGGGAACAGCTCCTTGCGTATGCCCATGGCCCGCTCCGGGTCGAGGCCAAGAGCGAACTGGTCCTTCCAACGGAATTCATAACGCGCCAGCGAGAGGGCATTGTCCCGCGCCTGGGCGCCGGGATGGCCCTTGGCCAGATCGGCGGCATGGGCAGCGATCTTGTGCGCCACGATCCCTTCGCGGACATCTTCCTTGTCGGGAAGACCGAGATGCTCCTTGGGGGTGACGTAGCAGAGCATGGCGGTGCCGCACCAGGCCATCATGGTGCCGCCGATTGCCGAGGTGATATGGTCGTAGCCCGGTGCGACATCGGTCACCAGGGGACCGAGGGTATAGAAGGGAGCACCGTGGCAATACTTGAGCTGCAGATCCATGTTCTCCTGGATCAGATGCATCGGCACGTGGCCGGGACCCTCGATCATCACCTGCACATCGTATCGCCATGCCTTTTCTGTCAGCTCGCCGAGGGTTTTGAGTTCGGCGATCTGCGCCTCGTCGTTAGCGTCGAAAATCGAACCGGGCCGCAGACCGTCGCCCAGCGAGAAGGTCACGTCGTAAGCCCTGGCGATCTCGCAGATCTCATCGAAATGACTGTAGAGGAAGCTCTCCTGGCCGTGGGCCTGACACCACTTGGTCATGATGGAGCCGCCCCGGGAGACAATACCGGTCAGCCGCCGCTGTGCCACCTCCACCAGGTTGCTGCGCACCCCGGCGTGAATGGTGAAATAATCGACCCCCTGTTCGGCCTGCTCGATGAGGGTGTCGCGGAAAACTTCCCAGTTCAACTCTTCGGCCTTCCCGCCGACCTTTTCCAGAGCCTGATAGAGCGGCACCGTGCCGATGGGGACGGGGCTGTTGCGGATGATCCATTCGCGGGTTTCATGAATATCTTCCCCGGTGGAAAGGTCCATGACCGTGTCGCCGCCCCAACGAATGGCCCAGATCATCTTTTCCACTTCTTCCTGAATGGAGGACGAGAGAGCCGAGTTGCCGATGTTGGCGTTGATCTTGACCAGGAAATTGCGCCCGATGATCATCGGTTCGCTCTCCGGGTGGTTGATATTGCAGGGAATCACCGCTCGCCCTGCCGCGACCTCGTCCCGCACGAATTCCGGGGTAATAACCGACGGTATGCTGGCGCCACGGCCGTCACCCGCATGCTGCCGCTTCAGCAACTCGGGAAGGCTTTCCCTGCGCTGGTTTTCCCGAATGGCGATATACTCCATCTCGGGAGTGACGATTCCGCTTTTGGCATAATGCATCTGGGTGACGCTGGCCCCGGGCTTGGCCCTGCGGGGCTGCCGTACGACAGGAAAAAAATGCTCCTTGCCGCAACGGTTGGCCAATCGCTGGCGGCCATATTCCGAGGTCAGTTCCGACAGAAGTTCGGTGTCGGCCCGTTCCTCGATCCAGCCCCCCCGGACCGAAGACAAACCTTTGCGAATGTCGACCTGCCCACCGGGCTCGGTAAAGGGGCCGGAAGTATCGTACAGATAAATCTTCAGAAGCTCGCCCTCGCCGTCCTCCAGGGCGCCCGTCCGCTGCACGATTTCTTTCATGGGCACCCGGACATCGGGCCGCGAACCGGTCACATAAACCTTGCGCGTACCGATCGCTTCGAATTCCGAACACTCCGCCAATGGCTGTTTTACAGCTGTTTGCTGAGGATTTTTCACCATATTTCCCTATACGCTTCCTCCGGCCCGTGCCGGACTTCTATGTGTCAAACAAACGGCCGCCGGCCGGCCCCTTCCCGCGCGCGCACATCGTGGCAGGCAGGGAGAAGACGTTGGCCGCCTCACCCCAAATTTTCTTTCGCAGGAAACAAATGGCAAGAACCAAGCCAACCGTCTGACAATAAAAAAACTGTTTTGAAACTTCCCCTTAACAAAGCGGAGCGACGGCCCTTTTGGGCCGAATTCCAGTGTCTCAGGCAATAACTTGCTTGGCCTCAAACAAGAGGCGAATCTCATTTTGAGACAACTGTATCTCGTCCACGGGGAGCATCTGTTCCGTGAGCAAAGAGCAGACTTCGAACGGCACGTCAAAAGAAAAGGGCAGCCGTATAGCTGCCCGGACAATCGGTTGTCACTGCACACTGATGCAATTGATCACTCAAAAATCTACCTGTCGACGCTGCTATTAATGGCCGTCTTTTTCCGAGTCTTTTACGTCAAACTCAAACCCGCATGTTGGACATTTGACACGTCCATAGGAAATGCCAGAAACCCCTTCTTTAGCGAGGTCTACACCCGATTCTTTGGCAGGAGTCTTAAATTCGAACCCGCACTTGGCGCATTTGACGCGCCCGTAGGAAACTCCAGAAACCCCTTCTTCGGTGAGGTCTTTAGCAGGTTCACTGACAGAGGGCTCGAATTCAAACCCGCATTGGGCACACTTGACACGTCCGTAGGAAACTCCGGACGTCCCTTCCTTGGAGAGATCCCCATCATTACCATACATGGCACATCCGCCAAACATCAGAGCCAGAAACGAAACAATCGCCAACCTCACAAGATGTCTCATGCCTTTTTCTCCCTTCTCGTCGATCGACTTATCTTAAATGTCGATCTCTCCCGATGCTTCTCATTCCAGTCTTTTCCAATAAAATCCGAGTTGAAGCATCCGCCAGCGATTCAGGGTCGAAGCATTAACGTTTACCTCGTGGAACTAACTATTTAGTATTTCCGCGTTTTTGGCTACCTAGTTCCTCAACTGATCCCGCCATCCCTTAGGAACTATCACAATCTGACATCGGTCTTTTTTAACAACACGCAGAACAACCACCTCTCCTCTAACCCCCCTCAAGCTTTGGCAACTTTCTTCCAGAGTTGCAAAAATGGCCCCAGGACAGGTGGCTCGGTTTGCCAGGACACAGCCAGTACATAACGCAAAGCATTGCTCATCTGGCCGATACTCCCAAGCGCTACTTAGCGGCTCGAACCGCTTGATTACCAACCCTATTTTACCACATTTGCTGTATACACTCACTCTGGGAGCATCTATTATATGTTCCCCAAAAACAGCAAATTGCCGGCCACATCCGTGCTAACTACGATCTTTCTCAAGCAGGGGAAAACCGCAGCCACCTCAAACCAAACACTCCTAGACAAGAAAAAAATCGGAAAGATGCGAGCCAAACGTCTGCATACTAAAAAAGGTTGCCGGGCAACATGCCGTAGCAACCTTTTCGCATCTGATTTTCTCTGCAATATTACAGGCCTGGGCCCGCAGAAAAGGATCAGCGTTTATTTGGCGGGATGATGGCGTATTTTTCCATCTTCCGGTACATGGTCGCCCGGCTGATACCAACCTCTTTTACCGCTTTTGAGACCTGCCATTTGTGTTTCTGCAGGGCCTCTAGAATCACCTGGCGCTCGGCTTGTTCCATGGCATTGAGACCGGGGACAAAGTCGTCCATAACCGGCTCTGCAACACTTGGGGGCAATGCGGCCACAGCCTGGCGGCTCTCAGCAGGGAGGGCCTGTTGAACAGGAACATCAGCAGCAGAAGCATCGATCACATCGGCAGGCAAGTCGGCACAGGTAATGACGCCGTTATCGCAAACCGCCAAGGCATATCGCATGGCATTGCGCAATTGACGGATATTACCGGGCCAGACAAAATTGACCAACACCCGCATTGCGTCTTCGCTGATGGAAATTTCCCCGGCCTCGCTTCCTGCTTCGATAGTCAGTACGTCGTTGATCAGCAGAGCGATGTCCGAACGCTGGCGCAACGGCGGTAACTCAAAAGAGATGCCGTTGAGACGATAATAGAGGTCCTCCCGGAAAGCACCGCTCGCCACCATGTCGAGAATATTGCGGTGAGTGGCGCAAATCACGTGCAGATCGACGGGGATAGGCGTTTCTCCTCCCAGCGGCGTAACCTCTCGTTCCGCCAGCACACGCAACAGGCGCGGCTGCAAGCTCGCAGGCATATCGCCTATTTCATCGAGGAACAGGGTGCCGCCGTCAGACTGAAGGATCTTGCCCCGCATCCCCTTGCTGCGCGCGCCGGTAAAAGCCCCTTCCTTGTACCCGAACAGTTCGCTCTCGATCAGCGATTCGGGGATCGCGGCGCAGTTTACCGCGACAAAGGGCTTGTCGGCACGACGACTGGCATTATGAATAGCCTGAGCAAACATCTCCTTGCCGCACCCCGTTTCGCCATTCAGCAGAACCGGAATCGGCTTGTTCATAACCCGCTTGATACGTTCCACCGACTCCTGAAGCTTGCGATCCTCGCCGGCAAGATAATCGAGAGACAAGGGTTCGTCCTGTCGCGGGACCCGCCTCTTGGGTTGAGCCACCTCCTTGACCGGGTGAGTAGGTTTCACCGAAATAGCCTGGGGACAACGCAGCGAGACAAACATCTGCCGCACCGTCTTCTGAGTACGGATCGGCAAGACCAGACTGGATTGGGCGGTCATTGCCAGAAGCTTTTCAAAATCGACGTCAAAAATTTCTTCGACCTTACGTCCGGTTAGACTGCCGCCACCGACTTCCAGAGCCAGAGCGCTAACTGCAACACGATCGGCGGACAAAATTCTTCCGTTGCCATCCAGGGCAATAAGGCATTCGCTCGACACTTCCGCCATTTCGCGCTCAAAGTTCAGTTTGAGAACCCATTGATCCTCGAACTGGCTTAGGAAATAGGCATGCTCGATCATGCGGGCCGATTGCATGACCAGCTGAAGAGCGAGGTGTTGACTGTCCTTGGAGTCAGGGGAATGAAGGGCGGAAACATCGATCAGGGCCATGGTTTTACCACTGGGGCCGACGATCGGGGCGCAGGAACAGGTCAGGTTGGAATTCTTGGAGCGGAAATGTTCGCCCTTGTGGACCGTGATGGGGATCTGTTCGATAATTGCGGTACCGACACCGCAGGTTCCTTCGTGCTGCTCGCTCCAGAGTGCGCCGAGGTAAAGTCCGGTTTCTTTCCACTCTCGCGCGTAGCGCTCATCGCCGCGCCAGTCGACAGTCACGCCGTTTGCATCGCACAACAGAGTCGAATAACCGAGATCCTTCACCTGGCGGTAGAGGTGCTGAACACCGGTCTTGGCGATACGCAGAAAACGTTCGATGGGCTGCGTGTATTCCCGCAGTTCGGTGGAGGTAAGGACTCGAACCGGACTGCTCAGACTCGGATCGATACCATAGTGCTGCAGGCTTCGCTCCCAGGAAGTCGCAATAGAGGTATCAACCTCCATACCAGCAGTTTCCCGATTACCGGCGACACAGGAAAAAATTCTTTCAACGTGATTGCGTACATGCTGCTCAGCCATAGCTCCCCCAGCACGTATATTTATCGGTCGATTGATACCTGCCAAATCATTTTGTCGTATACCAGACATCTTATATTACCAAAACTTAGTCTAACCCACAATAAAAAGCAATTCCGACAGGCGCCATTAGTATAGTCAAATGCTTTTCTTTTGACTATCAGATAATCCCTCAAGCCGCAACACGCCTATAAATAATTTAGATAAACGGCTCTCGAAAGACGGGCCAGGCTTTTAAAAAGCCCGGCCCGCCACTCACTATTTACTCAAATTTATTGAAAATAATATCGGCGTCCTGCAAAATCATGGCGCCTGTTTTGAGCATCGTCTTGAGGACGGGGATAATTTCAGTAAGCTTCTCTTCGGAATCGATAAACTCGACAACCATCGGCTGGCATTTGGAAATGGTCATGCCTTCATGAATGGTCCGGCAATGCTCACAGCAGAAACCGAATCCTTCGATCCCACGAAACACCATAGATCCGGCCAAACCTTTTTCAAATGCCTTCTTGACGATAGCCTCGTAAAGCAGGTCGTTTTCGTACTTGGTGTTTTCATTCAGAAAGATTCTCAGAATTTTCCCTTTACCCTCGACACCCATATTAGACCTCCTATGCAGTAAGAGATTTTACTAGAGCCATGAAACATCGAAAGACAAACTCTCTCAACCAAGTTTATCGAGTAAATTAATCACCGGAGGAACAGCGAACAGATCTTCAACCTTACCAAGCAGAGCCTGCAGGTAAGGCATTTCCAGGTGCTGCTCCAGGTCCTGCTTACTTTTCCAGATTTCATAAAACACAAAAACGCCGGGATCATCCGTACCCCGATGCAGGTCGTACTGGATGCACCCGGCTTCTTTGCGGGTAGGAGCCAGTAACGCGCTCAACTCCTGCAAAGCCGTTTCTTCCATTCCGTCCTTGGCTTTGAAGCTGGCGACTACCATGAGTTCTTTGGAAGGCATAATAGCGTCCTTATCATACGGTTGCGCAGCCAAGGTAACCTCGCGACAACGAAGTACCCACGGTTCTGCTGATTTAATTCATGATGATTCCGCCATCGATCATAACCGACTGGCCGGTCATGTAGTCGGAATCGGGAGAGGCCAGGTAAGAAACAAAGGTGGCAACATCGTCAGGGGTTTCAACCCGACCGGCAGTGATAAGACCGGTATACTGCTTGAGGGTTTCTCCCTTTTCGTTGCCGAGGTAAGGCCCCATTTTCTCGTCGATGAGTTCCCACATCTTGGTGCCGACAATACCAGGGCAGTACGCGTTAACCTGAATATTGTACTTGCCCAGCTCTTTGGCCAGGGCTTGAGTGAGCCCCCTGACCGCAAACTTGGTAGCGCTGTAACCTCCCAGGAAGGCGAACCCGGCATGGGCGGCAATGCTGGCGCAGTTGATGATCTTGCCATAATTCTGTTTCATCATCTGCAGAGCGGCTGCCTTGTCACAGAGGAAAACCCCCTTCGTGTTGACGGCAAAGAGCTGGTCCCACTCCTCGGCAGTAGTTTCGGTCATCAGTTTGATGTTGGCGATGCCCGCATTGGCTACCATGATATCCAGCTTGCCGTACTCGGCGACAGCCCTGTCGACCAGGGCCTGACAATCGACCTCCCTTGTAACGTCACAGGTCATGGTGATGCACTTGACACCCAGGGATTCTATCTCGGCTTTTGCTTCGGACATATCGAGAACATCACCGATGATGATATCCGCACCATCCTGCGCCAATCTCTTGGCAATTCCGAGACCGATACCTCGGCTGCCGCCGGTGACGATAGCAATTTTTCCTTTCAGCTTTGACATGCAATTCCCCTTTCATCATTCAAACTAGAGTTCTGAAGCGGATTACTACAAAGTTCTGAAACGGATTACTACAAAGGACTTGTATTCTAGGCAGGTGATTAAACGGCCTGCGGTTCAGGCCAACTGAAATCAGATACCAGATTGTAGATTTCAGCTATGAGGTTAGGGACACCCAGGTTTTTTTTCAGAAGATACTATCGCCGCTCTTTCCTTCCAGACCTGGGTGATTATCAAAACGAACCGAACCGACAGCAGCCTTGCCTTCGACCGCCTGAACGATTCGAGCGGTTCCGACATGACCGAAACCGCCACACAGCTCGATAGCGACAACCCCCTCTTCCACAAGGTCTTTTGCGGCCTGCTCTGCGGCTGCATAATCGGCTACACCAACCACGACCAACACAACCTCCGCGGTGGTCACCACGCTGCGATCCCGCTTGGCATCAGCACCGGGTGCGACAAATATAAAAGCTGCTTTTAAGGCCATACCAGTTTCATCCTTTCTCGATTCGAGCAAACGGAAACCAGGCCACCCTGTCAGGTATCATGCCATTTACGAGACCAGAGCAAATTGCCTTTTTGGCGGGGACAGATACTGTTCGGCAGAAGGCCAGCACAGTTGCGCAACCAGAGAATCGAGATCTTTATTCAGGGCCAGGTCCTGCCTGGTCAAAGCAGTTTTGGTCAGACCGCTTTGCATACCGTAACGTTCAAAAGCTAGATCGACCAATGCCGAAACATAATTTTTCAACTCTTTGCTCTTATCGTATTCCTGAATAGCACTGGCGTTCCTGGCCCGCCGACGCGCGCGGGCTGCTTGCGCAAAGCACTGTTTCACGTATTTTTCATAGGCGACAAGGCGACCAAGTATGTCATCATTCATTATCATTCTCATCGCTTTGCCTCCTTCCTTCCCCCTCTCGACCTGACATCTGAAGCCAACTCAATAGCTATCGGGATATTTTCCCCTCGCCCGGAGCTTTAAGCCGGGCGAGGGGGGCCAACTCTACATCAAATTATGATTAAGCAGGCTCTACAAGAATCTTGATGTGAGCATCCTTGTTGTTGACCAGCTCTTCAAAGCCCTTTTCGACGATGTCGTCGAGAGCGATTTTGCCGGTAATCATCGGCTCGGCGCTGATGGAACCGTTAGCCAGCAGAGCACAGACACCCTTGAAGTCGTCTACGGTGTAAGCCAGGGTACCGATAACCTTCTTGTCGGTAGCACTGAGGCTGAAGAAGTTGAATTCGCTCGGGCCCTCGAAGATACCGACGATGACAGCGCGGCCGTTGTTGCGAATGATGTCGACGGACAGAGGACCGGTCTTGACGTTGCCGATACACTCGAAAGAGACATCGGCGCCGGAACCGCCGGTCAGCTTCTTCACTTCGGCGACCACGTCACAATCTCTGGGATCGAGAATCACGTCGGCACCGCACTTCTTAGCCAGTTCCTTACGGGCGGCGGACATCTCGATCACGATACACTGGCCTGCGCCTGCAGCTTTGGCGCACTGCAGGGTACCGAGACCGATGGTGCCGGCCCCGAGGATCACAACCGTTTCACCAAGAATGGTGCCGGCCATGCGTACGGCTTTGAAACCGGTGGCGATCGGCTCGATCAGGGCAGCAGCCTCAAGGTCGGTGCCGGCAGGCATGACGTAGCAGATGTTGGCGGGTACGTTGACGTACTTGGCGAAAGCGCCGTCAGCCATCAGACCGGTGAAGGCAAGCTTTTCGCAGACGTTATAACGACCTTCGCGGCAGGTAACGCAGACACCGCAATGCTGGCAGGCATCGGGAGCGACCAGGTCGCCGACCCGTACATTGGTAACGTCGGAGCCAACTGCAACGACCTTGCCGGAGAACTCATGACCGAGGATGGTCTTGCCGCTGTGACCGGTCAGGGGATGGGGCTCGGTGGGAATAAAGATCGGACCGGCGAGATATTCGTGCAGGTCGGAGCCACAGATGCCACAGTAAGATACTTCGATCTGTACTTCGTCAGCCTTGGGAGGAGCCGGTACGGCTACTTCTTCGACGCGGATGTCTTTCTGGCCGTGCCATACGGCTGCTTTCATAGTGTCTGCCATTTCTCTTGTTCCTTTCCTTGGTTAATTGACGCTTACGCGCCAGGTGAAATGGATCAATACAACGCCCTTACTTGAAAAGGGCTGCTACATTCAGGAATTCCGGTTTCATGATGATATTGATCAGGAAGGTGCTGATCATGATGGCTACCGCCGGCGGATCGATATGGGTGCTGCCGTGGTTGTAGAAAACCCGTGCGCTCAGTTCCTGGATCATGCCGGCAATCACCCCGGCGATAGCCGCCACCAGAATCGATCCGGTGTGCATGAACGCCCAGGCCCCCATGATGGAGAAGCAGTGCATAACGGGCACCTGCTGAATCTTGCCGTCAGTAACCAGCAGAGGAATAAGAATGACCAGAGACAGGGCCCAGCCGGCCACCAGAGGTGCAACGAATCCGGCGACGCCAGAGACGGTACCTGCTGTGACCATGGGATCCAGGGCGGTCTTGATGCCCATTGCCAGGGAAGCGGAGAGAATGCCTGCCCCGATGCCGATGGGGATGTTGACCTTCATCGGCGACTGCCAACCGGCCCAGGAAATGCTGTAATCCTTGGTGTTCAGCAGACCGCCGTCCTTGATCGACTCCATGCTTCCCAAAGGACCTTCCTTATGGAAAATCAGGCGGGTCACAATCATGACGATAAACAGATCCACGGCAATGAGGTCGGACTGGCCGAGCAGCGGAATTTTGGCCAGCAGCGGCAGCAGCGCATGAGCTGCCACGGCAGCGACACCGCCGACCAGCATGGTATCGCCACCGGCGTGAATCAGGGGCGTAAGAATGTCTTTAGCGGCCCCGGACGGGTGCTTGCCCCGCCAGACCGCGTAGCTGCCGGCGACCAGACCGGCGCCAAACCCGCCGACATGGGGACCGAAGATCGGACCGAAAGCGACCTGCAGCAGCAGGAAGTCGGGGCCTCCGGCCATCAAAAGACCAATCCCCAGCAGAGCGAAGATAGCACAAATGATAATCGCCCACAGGCCACCCAAAGCCGCGCCGATCACGCCACCGCCGAAAACCATCAAAAGCGTATTAAGACTGAAAGGTTCCATGATTTCCCCTCTTTTCGTGCTTGGTGTGATGGTGCCGGTCAAGCCGACACCATCACACTGTTGTCAACAAGCCAGCAGGCTTAGCCTGGGGCTTACCAGACGTAGGCGAACTTGAAATAAACGCCGTCGGTCTCGGTAACGTTACGAGCGTCCACTGCTTTGGTGTAGCGAGCGGTCATAGAGATGTTGGGCGAGAAATGGACCATGAGACCGGCGCCAAGAGCCGTTTCGTCGAAACTGGCAATGGTCTCCCCGGTGGTTTTGTTTTTGCCGGAATCGGAGGTGTTCCAATCCCAGGCGACAAAGGGCTCAAACATGTTGCTCACCCGGTAACCAACACGCAGGTTGGCGTGGTAAATGGTGCCGATTTCTTTTTTCACGCCATTGTATCTGGAGTCAGTCGAGGCAATCAGACCGGCATTACCGTCCAGGTTCAGCTTGCCAATCTGCCAGTCAAAGAAGAGACTGGTCAGGGTTCTCCAGGCATGGTTGGAGAGTTCGTCGTCGCCGATCGGCACCTGCAGGAAGCTCTGAAGACCGACGGTGCTGTTCTCGCTGGGTTTGAACCAGGCAGCGGGACCGGTGATAGTGTCGCCCAGACCGGTAACGCTGTCATTGGTATCGTTGTTCACGACATGCACTGCCGGCTGGATGACTTCATAGGCAAGGCCGATATTCGGCAGGGCATCCAAGGTGAAGAAGCGAACATACTTGGTCAGGCCGACAAAGGTATCGGAATCGGAGTCGGCTACCACACCGTCACCTTCGCTGTTGTCGTTCCAGAAAGCATACTGAACGAAGACGTTGAAGGATTCATAATTGACCGGCAAGGCATATTCGTGAGGCCCGATAACGGCCAGGGCGATATCCGACGCCCCTACCTTGGAAACCTGTCCCCCGAAAAGCACCAGCATCAGCGCCGCCAGCACAAAACAAACCCCTTTCTTCATAAACTTCTCAAACATACAACCTCCTCAAAGTTGATAAATTTGAAACTTGCACTTTTTGCACGAACGTTTACTTGTCCCCCAAACAATTTGAACTGTTGCTTGCCCCCCCCTTTCTTATCCACTTCTCTGCAGCTCGCAAAAACAAGGGCGAACCTCTTACCGTAGTGCGATCCAGACCTGGTTCCGTTCCGTCAAATCCTGCCAACCAAAACACTGCCCAGGCCAGCACAATGAAAACCGCATGAGAATCAGATAGTTTTGAAATGCTCTTCCAAACACGCCCTATCATCGGGATGGCCCGACTCGAACCATCCCCTTGACAGCTCAGGCGTCACACGCGAAACACACCTGAACATTTCAAACGGCTTTTTATTCCTGCTGGTATATGGCAAGGCTCGTACCAGCGGCCCCAGATCTGATCTTTTTGCGACAAAAGTCTATAAGGTCTTGTTTTGGCACTGTTTTTAACTTGGATTTTTCTCATAAAGCGACAAGCATCCGACGACTCATTTCAGAACATCTCAATTTTTAATGACTGTTTTGAGGCGAGTGTTTCGCCAATGAGACATTCGTCCGGGCACTATTTTGCTGCAGAGACAGGAGACTTTTTGTGAGAACCGAACAATCTGTGAGGCAGGACAACAAATCGAGGATTTTAAAAAACCTTTTGATTATCCGGCGAGACGGTCGTGCTGGGAGGAAGAGGCTTAATGACAGGAAGAAGACAAACGGTCGGGAGGGAGAAGCGAATGAAGCTAGCCGTTCAATTCTCCGGCATCCAGACGACGCAGGAACTCTTTTGCAACCTGAGTGGTGGCGGCATCGCGGGCGGTATCGATGGCTGCGAGGAAATAATGGCGGGCGCTGAGCTGACCGCGCGGCTGGCGCGCCATGGCCTGACCGGCACCCAGGTAGGCGCGATCGATCTGCATGCTGGCCGGACGTTCGACAATAAAGCGCCGAAACACCTCCAGTGCCTGTTCATCTTGTCGCCCCGCCAGCAGATGCTCGCCAATGGCCAGCACCGCTTCGGGCGCCACAGCAAGACGCTCGGCCTGGCTTTCGAGAGCGAGGAAGAGCTTGGCGGCTTGATCGAGACGACCGGCTTTTACCTGCTGCAGAACCATTGACGCCGCGTCCCGTTGTGGTCGAACCTTCCGAACCGGCCGCTCCGATCCGCTGGCCGCCTGTTTGCGGACGGCCTGCACGCCCTGCCAGCGATCGATCCCCCAGGCCATAGCCAGACCGAACAGAAAGCCGCCGATATGAGCGCCGTGGGCCACTCCGGTAGAACGGCCGCTGTAAAGCAGAAAGGGAATCAGATTGTCGAGCACCAGGTAGAAACCTAGCACCAACCGGGCCGGCAGGTAGAAGGTGTTCAACAGCAACGGAAAGAGGAAGACGAAGGTCTTGACTTGGTTACGGGGAAACCACAGGAAATAACAGCCGAGCACGCCGGAAATAGCCCCCGAAGCGCCGACCAGGGGGACGTGCGAACCCGGCACGAAGAGGGCAAAGAACAAGGTCGCGGCCACTCCGGCCAGCAGATATCCGACTAGGTAGCGGGTCCGGCCGAGACGCTGTTCGACATTGTCGCCGAAAATCCACAGGAACAGCATGTTGCCGGCGAGGTGCATCCAGCCGCCGTGCAGAAACATGGACGTGAACAGTGTCAACAGGCTTGGCGAGCCGGGTCGGAAACCGTAACGGAATAGCAACAGGTCGTAGGCAGAGACCTTTTGCAGCACCTCTTCAGCGCTGATGAAACCCCGGGCACCTAAAGCCTGGAGATACTCAAGAAGCAGGGGATCGTTAAGATCCGGCCGACTGTAGCTGAGAGGCAGAGCCACGAAGAGGAAGACGCCGATATTGATGGCGATCAGCAGATTGTTGATGTAGGCAACCCCCGGCGGGTTGGGGGTATCGCCATAGGGCAAAAACATAGCGGCTCCTCGGTGGACATGATATAAATAGCGGCAAAGCTCGCTTGCTGCGGTCCTTAACCCGGCTTATTCATGAAGCTTTGTCGCGAAACCGGCAAGTGTGCGTCAGATCAGGCCGAGCGCAGGGAGTTGCCCTATAGACGTACTTGCAGTACGTCGAAGCGCAAGGAGCGAGTACGGCTTGAGATGACGTGCAATTGACGGTTGCAGCAAAAGGTTTCATGGATAATCTGGGTTAATGTTACCACATCGCTTGCACTTGTAGCAGGTCGTTCTCAGCGCATAGCAACAGGAGTACCTCGTGAACCTGCTTTACCTCCTCGATCTGGTCGGCACCGCCGCTTTTGCCGCATCAGGGGCCTGGGCCGGCGTCAGACGTAACATGGACCTGTTCGGCGTCATGGTTCTGGGCCTGGTAACAGCCACCGGCGGCGGCACCTTGCGCGATATCCTGCTCGGCGACACCCTGCCCTTCTGCCTGAAGAACGAAACCTACCTCTACATCGCCATCGGCATTTCCCTGGCGACTTTCTTTCTGCACCGCCGCATGGAGTGGCTGCGCCACCCGCTGCTCTATTTCGACGCCGTCGGTCTTGGCACCTTCGTCGTGATCGGCACCGAAAAGGCACTGGAGTTCGGTACCGGCGCCCTAGGTGCGGTAATGCTGGGAGTCATGACCGCCACCGCCGGCGGCATGATACGCGACATGCTGGCCAACCAGGTGCCGTTGATCCTGCGCAAGGAGGTCTACGCCTCGGCCTGCCTGGCCGGCGGCGCGCTGCTGGTGGCACTCCACCACATCGCACTGCCGCGCACCATCGCCTGGCTGAGCGCTGCCACGCTGGTCATTCTGGTGCGGTTGCTGGCAATCCGCTTCGACTGGGCGCTGCCCCGGGCGGGCAGTTAATTGTTGAAAAACTTGATTGGGGAGGATAAGGCGTGCACACCGTGGTGTTGAAAAGGACTGAACAGAATTATCGGGTCGGCAAAATTCTCTGCGTAACGCGCAACTATCAGGCCCACGCCGCGGAACTGAACAACGAGGCGCCGGCCCAGCCGATATTCTTTCTCAAACCAGCCAGCAGCATCATCGGCCAGGGCGAAACGGCGGTCATTCCACCGTTCAGCAGCGACTGCCAGCATGAAGTGGAACTAGCGGTGCTGATCGGCAAGTGGGGGAAAAACATTGCTACAGAGGCGGCTCTGACCCATGTCGCCGGCTATGGCATCGGCATCGACCTGACCCTGCGCGACTTGCAGAGCGAACTCAAAAGCCAGAGGTTGCCCTGGAGCATGGCAAAAGGTTTCGATACCAGCTGCCCCCTCTCCGATTTCACGCCGGCCGGAGAAGTCGGCGATCCCCAGGCGTTGGATCTTACCCTTTACGTCAACGACCGGCTTCGCCAGCAAGGTAACAGTGCCGACATGATTCATTCCATTCCGACACTGATCAGCGCCGCTTCAGCCGTCTTCAGTCTCGAGGCAGGCGACATCCTGCTGACCGGCACCCCGCCTGGAGTCGGGCCGGTGTTCAGCGGCGACCGGTTGCGTGCGGAAATCTCCGGACTCGGCAAACTGACTGTCAGAGTTCGTTGAGCGCTTCCTGCCGCACCCGGTTGGCCAGGTGATGAGCCAGACGGGTCGGTTCCGGCAGGCGATAACGTCCTCCGCACCGCAAAACCAGTTCCACCGCCCGCTCGATACTGATGAGGTGTCCGGGGGAGATGTAGAGGGGCTTGACCCCGCTGCGGGTGGTTACTACCGCGCCGACCTTCTCGCCGTCGAGCAGCAGCTGCGTCCTGTCGCCTCGCTGGCTGCCGACAGGGCCGTGTTCGCCGCACAGGCGGCTCTTAGCACAACCGACAGTAGGCAGATCGAGCCACAGACCTAGATGACTGGCCAACCCCAGGCGGCGCGGGTGAGCAATGCCCTGGCTGTCGACCAGCACCGCATCGGGCACCTGCCGCAGGCGGCGAAAGGCGTCGAGGATCACCGGCAGCTCGCGAAAGGAGAGCAGGCCGGGAACGTAGGGAAAGGTGATCCGCATTTGAGCCGTCACCTCCTCGACGGGAACCAGGTCCGGCAGGCCCAGCACAACCACGGCGGCAAAAAACAACTCGCCGTGGCGCTGATAGGACACATCGACTCCGGCCACCGTCTTCGGTGCCTCGGACAACCCGTCTTTCAGCCTCACCCGCCCCGCCAGCGTTTTCTGCAGGGCGATCGCCTCGCGACAGGACAAGTCCCAGCCGTGCAACTCGGCAAACTCCACTGCTCCCCCTTTTCTCCTCCGTTAGAGACGCGGGATTTACTGATGCGTAAATTCCGAGTCCCTTACAGTTTGCAACGCATCACCTTGTTACCCGAGGCGAACAACACTTCCATTTTGTTCGGCTTGCAGACGGCCTTGACCACGCCAAGACCGAAGGTCGGATGATCAATCAGGTCGTTGAGCCGATAAGAACGGTTCATGTCATAAGGCAGCGCCAGGCTGGAATCGGCCTCGCCGGCAGCCGCCTGCCACTCTTCCTGCTGGGCGGCGCGTTGACGCTCTGCTGTCGTGCGCCGGGCCGCCCGGGGGGCGGATGTGGTCGATTTGGCAGCACGAACCTGTCGCGGCGGCCGGTAATTGTGATCACCGCCGCAGGTATTGCAACGTACCCGGGCCGGCCGTTCTTCGACCATGGCGATGATGGTGTGGTTGGTGATGGCCTTGCAGCGGGTGCAACGGGCATCGATATGGTCGCCGGCTTGTTTCATAGTGTCAGACATATTACCTCTGTAAAGCAAATGAAAAGCCACAAGGAATAATTCCCTGTGGCGGGGAAAACTCGGGGTTAGTTGCAAAAAAAGCAACAAAAAGGCCCCCGGGAGTCCCCGGGGGCCTGGGTGTCTCGGTATTTCAGGTAATCCTATTTTTCCTGCAGCACGGCATGGGCCGCAGCCAGCCGGGCGATGGGCACCCGGTAGGGGGAGCAGGACACGTAATCGAGTCCGCTGTTGTGGCAGAAGATGACGCTGTTCGGTTCGCCACCATGCTCACCGCAAATGCCGAGCTTGATGCCCGCCCGGGTCTGGCGGCCCTTTTCGCAGCCGATCTTCACCAGCTGGCCAACCCCTTCCTGGTCGAGAACCACGAAGGGATCTTCGTCCAGCACCTCGCGGTTGACATAGTAAGGCAGGAACTTGCCGGCATCGTCGCGGGACAGGCCGAAGGTGGTCTGGGTCAGGTCGTTGGTGCCGAAGGAGAAGAATTCGGCCTCCTGGGCGATCTCGTCAGCGGTCAGAGCGGCACGGGGCAGCTCGATCATGGTACCGATCAGATATTCGACCTTGATACCGTAACGGTCCATGACCTCTTCCACGGTACGAATGGCATTGGCCCGCAGTATCTTGAGCTCGTTGACGTGCCCGACCAAAGGAATCATGATCTCGGGGACGATTTCGTAGCCCTCGTCTTTGACCAGCTCGCAGGTGGCTTCCATGATAGCCTGAACCTGCATGTCGTAAATCTCCGGGAAGGTCACGCCTAGACGACAGCCGCGATGGCCGAGCATGGGGTTGAATTCGTGCAGGAACTCGGCCTTCTGCTTAAGGGCCGCGGCCGGCACTTTCATGGCCTCAGCCAGCTCGTCGATGTCCTTGTCGGTATGAGGCAGGAACTCGTGCAGCGGTGGATCGAGCAGGCGGATGGTGACCGGCAGGCCCTTCATCTCGCGGAACAGGCCGAGGAAATCGCCCTTCTGCATGGGCAGGATCTTGGCCAGGGCCCGCTTGCGCCCTTCAACGTCGTCGGCCAGGATCATTTCCCGCACCGCCATGATGCGGTCGTGTTCGAAGAACATGTGCTCGGTACGGCACAGGCCGATCCCTTCGGCGCCGAACTGGCGCGCCACGGCGGCGTCCGCCGGAGTATCTGCGTTTGTCCGCACCTTAAGGCGGCGGAACTTGTCGACCCAGGTCATGAGCAGGCCGAAATCACCGGTCAGCTCCGGCTGCACGGTGGCCACCGAACCTTTCATCACCTCGCCGGTGGAGCCGTCCAGGGTGACCACGTCGCCCTTTTTGAAGACCTCGCCGTTGTTGGTGACGAACTGCTGGGCGGCATAGTCGACCTTGATGCCGCCGCAACCGGCCACGCAGCACTTGCCCATACCGCGGGCAACGACCGCCGCGTGGGAAGTCATGCCGCCGCGGGCGGTAAGAATGCCCTGGGCGGCGTTCATGCCGTGAATGTCCTCGGGGCTGGTCTCGATCCGCACCAGGATCACCTTGAGACCTAGCTTGGCGGCCTCTTCGGCATCCTCGGCGGAAAAGACGATCTCGCCGCTGGCGGCACCCGGTGAGGCGGGCAGGCCGGTGGCGATGACATCTTTAGGAGCCTTGGGATCGAGGGACGGATGGAGCAGTTGATCGAGCTGGTCGGGAGCGACCCGCAGCACCGCTTCCTTCTCGCCAATCAGCCCTTCGTTTACCATGTCGACGGCGATCTTGATGGCCGCCTTGGCGGTCCGCTTACCGCCGCGGGTTTGCAGCATGTAGAGCTTGTTCTTCTCGATGGTGAACTCGATATCCTGCATGTCACGGTAGTGCTTTTCCAGAGTCTGCTGGATATCCATGAGCTGCTGGTAGCAGTCCGGCATGACCTCTTCCAGAGAGGGCAGGGAACCGTCGCCGCCGGCCTTGTTGATCGGCTGCGGGGTACGGATACCGGCCACCACGTCTTCGCCCTGGGCGTTGAGCAGGAATTCACCGAAGAAGTGATTGTCGCCGGTCGAGGGGTTGCGGGTGAAGGCCACGCCGGTGGCGCAGTCGTTGCCCATGTTGCCGAACACCATGGCCTGGACGTTGACCGCGGTGCCCCACTCGGCGGGGATGCTGTTGAGCTTGCGATAGGTAATAGCCCGCGGGTTCATCCAGGAACCGAATACGGCGTTGATCGCGCCCCAGAGCTGTTCCTGCGGATCGGTCGGGAAGTCGCGACCGAGGTTCTCCTTGACCTTGCCCTTGAACAACTCGACCAGTTGCTTGAGGTCGTCGGCAGTCAGGTCGGTGTCAAGCTCGATACCGCGCACTTCTTTCATGTGCTCCAGGATGTGCTCCAGCACGTCACCGTTCAGGCCCATGACCACGTTGCTGTACATCTGGATGAAGCGCCGGTAGGAATCGTAGGCGAAGCGGGCATCGCCGCTCTGGTCGATCAGCCCCTGCACCGTCTCATCGTTGAGACCGAGATTGAGCACCGTGTCCATCATGCCGGGCATGGAGACCCGGCCACCAGAGCGGACGGACAGCAGCAGAGGATTCTTGCTGTCGCCGAACTTCTTATCCATGGCCTTTTCCAGTTTGGCCAGGTTCTGTTCGACCTCCGCTTCCACACCCTCCGGGTATTTCCGGTCGTTCTTGTAGAACTCGGTGCAGAGTTCCGTGGTCAGGGTGAAGCCGGAGGGCACCGGCAGACCGATGGCGGTCATTTCCGCCAGGTTGGCCCCTTTGCCCCCGAGCAAGTTGCGCATTTCCGCGGTGCCTTCGGTTTCGCCGGCACCAAAGAAGTAGACATATTTGACCGCCATTTAGCTGTCCTCCTGAATATGGGTTAGTCGGATCTCCCCCGACAAAATCTGTGGCATTCCAACGCCGTCAATCGGCGAGTTTAGCAAAATCGGCAATCTTGTCCAGCAAACGGGCGACTGCCGTCAGCAGAGCCAGGCGGTTGGACTTGACCCGGGCATCTTCAGCCATGACCATTACCCCGTCGAAGAAGGCGTCGACCGGGGTACGCAGCGCCGCCACGGTCTTAAGAGCCGCACCGTAATCGCCCTGTTCGACCAGTTGCACGCATTCGCCGGCGGCTTGCTGCACTGCCTGGTGCAGTTCGGTTTCGCAGGACGCTTCGAACAGAGCCGGATCGACTGCCTCCTCGACACCGCCCTTGATGATATTTCCGACCCGCTTGAAAGTGACCACCAGCGGCTGGTAGTCATCGCGGTTGCGGAACGCGGCCAGGGCTTCGACCCGCGCCACGGCATCGGCCGGATCGTCGAATGCGACGCTGAGCACCGCTTCGACCACGTCCTGTGGCTGGCCCTGGGCGACCAGTTGATGGAAGAAACGCTGGCGAATGAAGGTCTCAACCTCGGCGGCGACCTCGGCCGCCGGACGCTCCAGCTTCTCTTCCAGCAGACTGACACTCTGCGTAATCAGGGCCGGAAGCGACAGGCGATAGCCCCTTTCCAGAATAATGTTGAGGATGCCGAGCGCACTGCGCCGCAGGGCATAGGGGTCGGCGGTGCCGGTCGGAATCAGGCCGACGCCGAAGCAGCCGCAGATGGTATCGATCTTATCGGCGATAGAGACGAAAGCGCCGACGTTGTCCGAAGGCAGCTCGCCACCGGCCTGCACCGGCAGGTAATGTTCGTGAATGGCCCTGGAAACTCGTTCGTTCTCCCCTTCCAGGCGGGCGTATTCGCGGCCCATGATTCCCTGCAGTTCGGGGAACTCATAGACCATACCGGTCTCCAGGTCGCACTTGGCGAGCAACGCCGCGCGTTCGGTCAGCTCGACAGCCTCGGCGTCGAACTGACGGGCCAATCCGACGGCCAACTCTTTGAAGCGCATGACCTTTTCGTAACTGGTGCCGAGTTTAGCCTGATAGACAACCTTCTTCAGCGCTTCAAGGCGGCTCTCCAGGGACACCTTGCGGTCCTCGTCCCAGAAGAACATGGCATCGGCCAGGCGGGCACGCAGAACCCGCTCGTTGCCGCGGCTGACCACGGCCGGATCCTCAACCTTGGTGTTGGAGACGGTAATGAAACACGGCAGCAAAGAGTCGTTGCCATCGACCACGGTGAAATAGCGCTGATGCTCCCGCATGGTTGTAATCAGCAGCTCCCTGGGCAGCTCCAGATAGCGCTCCTCGAAGGAACCGGTCACCGCCAGGGGATATTCGACCAGGTAGGTGACCTCGTCGAGCAACGCCGGGTCGGCATTGAGCCTTCCGCCAGCCTGTTGGGCCGCCGCTTCGACCGCTTCAGCGATCAGGGCACGGCGCTTGGCAGGATCGGCAATGACGAATCGGCTTTCCGCCGCCGCCAGGTATTGCTCGGCACTCTCCACCTCGAAGCTCTCAGGAGCCATGAAACGATGGCCACGGGAGATATTGCCACTCTCTAGATTACCGTAATTGAAAGGTACCACGGCGCCGTCATAAAGGGCCACAATCCAGTGCATAGGCCGGGCGAAGCGAATATCGAGATCCTTCCAGCGCATCGACTTACGAAAGGACAGACTGCCGATCAGGCGGGGCAGAATCTCCGGCAGCAGCTCGACGGTCGGCCGCCCTTCCACCACCTTGGACAGATGCAGGTATTCGCCCTTTTCGGTCTCGACCCGGGTCAGGTCGCTGACCTCGACTCCATTGCTGCGGGCGAAACCAAGCGCCGCCTTGGTCGGGTTGCCGTCGGCATCGAAGGCCACCTTGACCGAGGGGCCGGCTACATTGAGTTCCTGTCGTTCTTGATGGCGGGCCACGCCGCTAACAGCGATGGCCAGCCGGCGCGGCGTAGCGAAGGTTCGCAGACCGTCACTTGCAATGCGTGCCGTTTTCAGCTCTTTGGCCAGCAGTCGCTCGAGGTCGGCCATGGCAACCGGCAGAAAGCCGGCCGGAATCTCTTCTGTACCCAGTTCCAGGAACAGTTCAGCAGACATAGGGTTTGCTCCGTCCATATTAAAGTACAAACCACGGAAAGACTGATTTCCGTGGTGCAAATAACAGGGTATCCAGCCCGCTACTCCTTGAGCAGCGGGAAACCCATCTTCTCGCGCTGGGCAACGTAGCCCTCGGCGCAGAGACGGGACAGATTTCGTACCCGGCCAATGTAGTGGGCCCGTTCGGTAACTGAAATCACGCCGCGGGCATCGAGCAGGTTAAAGGCGTGGGACGCCTTAAGCACGAAATCGTACGCGGGAAAGACCAGCTGCCGTTCGACGAGCCGGGCGCATTCCTTTTCATACATATCGAACAGCTTGAACAGCATATCGGTATCCGCGACTTCGAAATTGTAGGTCGAGAACTCGACTTCGGTCTGATGATGAACGTCGCCGTATTTGATGCCCGGAGCCCATTCCAGGTCGTAAACGTTGTCGACCCCCTGGAGGTACATGGCAATACGCTCACAGCCGTAGGTGATTTCTGCCGAGACCGGCTTGAGATCGAGACCGCCCACCTGCTGGAAGTAAGTAAACTGGGTGATTTCCATGCCGTCCAGCCAGACCTCCCAGCCGAGTCCCCAGGCACCCAGGGTCGGCGATTCCCAGTCATCCTCGACAAAGCGGATGTCATGCTGCGACGGGCTGATACCGAAACTCTTCAGGGAGTCGAGATAGAGCTCCTGAATGTTCATCGGAGACGGCTTCATAATCACCTGAAACTGGTAATAATGTTGCAACCGGTTGGGATTTTCGCCGTAGCGACCGTCGGTGGGACGCCGTGAAGGTTCCACATAAGCCACATTCCACGGCTCGGGACCGAGAACACGCAAAAAGGTCGCCGGATGGAATGTGCCGGCACCCTTTTCAAGGTCGTAAGGCTGCTGAAGGACGCACCCCTGGCCGGCCCAGTAATTTTGCAGGGAAAGAATCAGTTCTTGAAATGTCACGATGCCTCCAGGCGTTTGCCGCCGGCCGAATACAACCGGCCGAATAGGCAGCGGGGAATTAGCTCTTACAGGGTTGCAAAGGGTAGCTTTTTTGCTCCGCCCTGTCAACCCATATCGGGCCCTGAAAACGCTAGCGAATGGCCGCTACGCGGGCCTTGCCGCACAGCATCTGCTCCATGAAAGCCAGGGATTTCGGCGGCCGGTTCAGATGCTGCCTTAGGGCGTCGGCCAGAACCGCACCGCCTTCGTTCAGAGTTCGTTCGCTGAAGCGGAATCCCTCAAACAGGGTCAGGGGCGCCTGCAGGGAACGAGCCAGAGTACCGAAAGTCATCACCGAAACCCACAGGGGAATGTTCGGCGGCGCGCAGCCTTCACACAGACAACCACCGGCACTGGCAGAAAAGGCGGCCTGTTCGCCATCGAGGGCGGCATTGCAGGCGGCGCAATGGAGAAAATGCGGGGCATAGCCGACCAACGTCAGCAGTCGCAACTCGAACAGCAGGCGCGCCTCCAAAGACAGACCGTTTTTCGCCAGATGGTCTAGAAAGGCCTGCAGCAGATCAAAAACATCGGCCTGCGGCTGCTCTTCGCCCAGCAACCCTTCCACCAGTTCGCAACCGTAAGCGGCCAGCGCCAGGGCACCGACATCCTTGCGCAAACCGCTGCGCAGATCGATGAGTTCGGCTTCCTGCAGCGACACCATATCGCCGCCGGCCTTGCGGGTCCAGCCCAGGCGAACCCGGGAAAAGGGTTCCAGGGCGGTACCAAAACGCTTGCGACTCTTGCGGGCATTGTGCGCAAACCCCTTGATCAATCCCTGCTCCAGTGAAAAACAGGTGATGATGCGGTCTGCTTCTTTGTAATCGAGATGATGGAGGATAATTGCTTCGGAACTCTGCTGCTGCATAAAACGACCTTACTGACTGCTTGCTTGCCAAATACTTAGCCGAATCCGACCGCCCGCTGACAATCAGACCGGATTAACAGACTTCTAAACAGTCCATCCCTGGGCTCCGCTAGCAGCTTTTCAATAGCCCGCTATCGGAGGTGTGAGATGAACAGGGTTGCGGTGCCGAAATAGATCAAAATACCGGTGATGTCGTTAGCGGTCTGGACAAAAGGGCTGGAGGCGATGGCCGGGTCGATACCGATGCGTTTGAAAAAGGTCGGTGCCAAAGCCCCCATGCTGGCCGCTACCGTCATGGCGGAAATCATCGCCAGGCCAACCACCAGGCCGAGCATTGGATTGCCATGCCACCAATAGGCCACCAGACCGACCGTCAAACCGCACACCGCCCCCATAATGATGCCGACCCGCAACTCCTTGAAGATAACCTGGCGCAGGGTCGAAAAATCGATGCGGCCGGTAGCGAAACCGCGCACCACGATAGTCGCGGACTGGCCGCCGACGTTACCGCCCATGCCGGTGATGACCGGAATGAAGGTGATCAGGGCGATAATTTCGTTGAGGGTCGCCTTGAACAGCCACATCAGGTAGCCGGTGATGATGCCGCCGAAAAGGTTGGTGATCAGCCACGGCAGCCGCAGCTGAGCGACCTTGAAGGATTTAAAGCCGTACAGCAGCTCTTCCTCGCTGGCACCGGCCATCTTATAGATGTCCTCGGTGGCTTCTTCACGCATGACGTCGATAACGTCGTCGACGGTGATGATACCGACCAGCTTGTTCCATTCGTCGACCACCGGAATGGCGAGAACATTGTACTTGGCCACCAGCTGCGCCACTTCCTCCTGGTCCTTGTCGGTACGCACGCTGATCACATCGGTGACCATCACGTCCTTGAGCCGGGTGCCCGGCGGCACGGTCAGCAGCTGACGCAGGGACATAACTCCCACCAGATGACCGTGGTCATCGGTCACATAGACGTAAAAAACCATCTCCACATCGCTGGCCTGCTGCAGCGCTTCGATGGCCTCCTGCACGGTGGTATCTTCGCGCAGGGAGAAGATCTCCGTCGACATGATGCCGCCGGCGGTGTCTTCGGCATATTGCAGGAGCTGCTCGATCTCCTCCGAATGTTCATCCTTCATGGTGGTGAGGATTTCTTCGGCGATCTCTTCGGGCAGATAACGGATAATCTCGACGGCATCGTCGTAAGGCATCTCTTGCAGAACTTCGGTGATGGTTTCACGACCGATCTGCTCCAGCAAGTGCGCTCCGGTGCTGTGATCGAGTTCAGACAGGACACTGGCTGCCGTCTCGGTACCTTCGATGAGATTAAAAAGGATCTGCTGCTCTTTGGGAGCAAGATAGGAAAAGAGGTGAGCGATATCCGCCGGATGGGACTTGGCCAGCACCTTGGCCAGGTTGGGATAGGCACCGCGCCGGACCAGGCGGCGTACGGTATCAAGGAGCATTTGCAGTTTCTGGTCCATCCGTGAATCCCCTCGACTGTAAACAGGGCGCAATCTAAACGCGACACTCTAGCATCATGCGCCCGATGCTGTCAACGCATCAGATACCGAGACGGCACCACGAAAAAGCCGGCAGCGGTCGCCATCACGCACCGCTGCCGGCAAAAAGAAAGGGCTTTTCGCCAGGACTGTCCTGGTTCCGTGAGCAATGGGCGAGAAAAGAGTGTAGATGCTTGGCCTGAATAAGAGTTCAAAAAATCTGAGGCGCACCCATAGGTTCGTCGGTGATTTTTTGAGCTCTTAGGCTGGCCAATGATTTGCGCTAATTTCGGTCAATTACTCACGGATCCAGGACTACTTCTGTCGCCAGACGCCACCAGCGTCCCGCAGATACCAGCCGCGGGGCGCCTCCTGCCGCCAGGAATCAGCAAAGATGGCTTGCACTTCGTCGGCCTTGTCGGGGAAATCGTTGGCCCGGGCGATTTCCCGGTAGAGCCGCAGGCGATCTCGGTTCTCCTCCTCTACCAGGCGCTTGGCCTGGCCGCGGGAACGCAGATCAAGTCCTGCCAGATCGCGAATGACCAGCAGCCCGTCAGCGTCGAGGCCGATCTGGCCGCCCTGCAGCAGCGGCAACAGGGAAGTCTTGCGCTGCTTCATGGCGGCTTTTATGGCACGGATCTCCGGGGTACTGACGTTGATATCCTGGGCGGCATGAGCCGTTGCCGGTGCCAGCCACTGCAGCCAACTGCTTGGCTCCGGTGTCGCCTCAGGCTGCGGCTCGACAGGCTTGCCGTTGCCGTTGCGTTCGCCCCAGACCTCATGAACAAAGCGATCGGCAGCATCGCGCACTTCTTCCGCCGGGAAATAGATGTTGATGGTGACGCAGGACAACAGGGCACAGGCGACCGTTATGGAAAAGAGCCAGCTGAGTCTTTTCATCGCATTTTTCTCCTTATAATGGGTCCCGATTTTAAGAGTCACTATAACCCCGGCATCAGGCAAAATCAATCGGCCCGCTCGATGCGTTGCAGCCGCTTGAGCATCTCGGAAAATGAGATCGCCGACGGCGGGGCCATAATGTCGATCTTGGGCGGCAGGGCGCCCCCGTAGACCAGATAGCGGGTCGAATCGGGACGGGCGGTACCGCGCAGGTAAAAAACATCCCGATCCAGTTCGCAGGCGATGCCGATTTTGCGATAACGGTAAAAATCGATGAAACGATAGATCCCCCGAGACAGCGCCGCCGACAGTCCGCCCTGACTGAGAATGGACAGGTTGTTCAAGGCCTTGACGCTGATGTTGCGCTTCCCCTCGAGGCGGCTTTCCAGCAGAGCGCTGAATTTGGCCGGGGTGGCGCCGAATAACCGCAGACCGTGCACGTAGCCGTCAACGATACCGTTCATGGCCCCGAAGGAGAAGGTCTGGGTCAACTGATAGAGGTCGATGGCCCGAAAATCGAGATCGGCGGTAAGTTGCGGATAGTTGAGATTGGAGATATCGAGGCCGATCCGGCCGATCCGAATACGGCCGCCGAAAGCATCTATGCGCGCTTCGCCCTCGGTACTGAGCAAGCCGCCCTGATAGCGGATGCGGCCGAGGTCGGCATTTAACCGACCGCGCATAGCCGCCAGGCCGAGCTCGTCGGTCAACCGCTCCAGATCGACGCCGTCGATGGCGAAGTGACCGGTCAGCAGCAGGCCGTCGACAACATGGCCCAGCAGCAACTCGGCAACGGCGATGCGACCGTCCGCCACCTCCATCACCAACGGATCCCTGAAGGCCAAACGATTGGGGGTGGAAGTAAAGGCCAGCAGCCTGGTCGCCAGTTGCGACGGCCCAAGCCCCAACCTCTCGAAGCGCAACTCTCCGTCGCGGGGCGCCTTATTCTGCTCCGGTTGCTCACCGGCCAGAGCCAGATCGAAAGGCAAACCGCCGACCAGTCCCTTCAGTTCCAGATCCAGAGCCGGCAGCTCAATATCAAGTTCCTGCGGCCGCAGCTCTCCCCGCAAGTGCCAGCCGAAAGCCTTTTGCGCATCAAAATCGACCTGCAAGCCACCACCAAGCTTAGCCTCGGCCAGCTTGGGTTGACTTTCGGCCAACAGCTGGCCGAGCAGATCCGTTGCCTGGCCGGCCAGTTCCGGAACTTGCAGGGCTCCGGTCAGGCGCATCGTATCGCTTGCGAGCAGGGCGCTGCCCTGGGCGCTACCGATACCAGCCACAGCGGCGGTCCATTGTTCAGCCTGCAGCTGACGGGCAACCGGGTCCCAGCTGACACGGCCGCCCAGCCGCACCGGCAGCGCACTCAAATCTGCGTAGTAGGCCCCCCACAGGCCTTCAGTCGCTGCCAGATCGGCCTGCAGATCGATCTTCAACGGCCTATTCGAACGGCTCTCCAGCTGCCCGCGCACCTCGCCCCGACCGCCGGCCAAACCGGCCAGGCCATCTGCCGACAGCCACTCCAGCTCCTGCAACCGCAGCGAGGCGATCCTTACCTGCCAGCGCTCGGCCTGCCAGAACCCGGAACCTGTCAGAGCCAACTGCCCGCCGATCTCCCCTGGCCCGGCCAACTGCGCCTCTGCATTCAGCCTGTTGAAGCTCAGCCGCCCCCTCTGGTAACGCAGCCGGGAATTGCCCCTTGGACGCTTAAGAACCAGACCGGCTCTGTTCAGCTGCCGGCCGTCGAAATCCAGAGTGCCTTGCCACAAACCCTTCCCGCCGCCGAAAGCCTGCAGCCGACCGGACAGGCCGTCCAGCTGCAGATCGCCCAGCATTGCCTTGCGACTGGCGAAACGGACCGAAATAGCCCAGTCACCTGATTTTTGCCGCTGCAACAGAGCATTGCCGGACACCCCTTCTAATTCCTGCAACCCCCGAGGTTGCCAGCGCGGCCCGAGCATCTTGCGCAGTTGCCGCCAGGAAACCGACCGCAGTCCTAGTTCCAAGCGCTCCGGTCCACCGCTCGCCGTCATCAGCTCGCGCCCGGACAGCTGGAGAACCGCCTGACCGCTCAGCTCTGCTGCAGGCCCTTGCACAGTCCCACTCAGTCGCAGCGGCGCCAAGTTGAGCCGATAATCTTTGTCTTTGTTGCCTGCCTCCTGCCCCTGCAGATCAAACTGCGCCTGCACGACCCCTTTTTCCATAGAAAAATCGGCCGCCATCCGCAGACCGCCGGCCACTGCCACCTCTGCGCCGCCGAGCAGCTGCTCCTTGAGCCGGCCGGGCTCAGCCGCCTGCAAAGCCAGCTTCCCCTGCAGCAGACCATCAGCCCAGCGACCGGACAGTTCGACAGGATTGGCGCCGGCCAGCAAACACGTCCCCTGTCCCTGCCAGCCATCCTCCGCCCGGCTCAGTGCCAGATCGAGCTGATTAACGGGAAGCACCAGCTTGTCTTTTTGCAGCCGCCCTTCGCCCAACTTGAGGTCCAGCTGCCACTGCTGTTCGGCCAGACGAAAAGCGAACTCCGCATCCCGCAGGACAAAATCCCACTCGGCCGGCAGAACCCCGGGCAACTGCAATCCGATGAGCAACTGGTCGAAAGCGGCCCGATCGAACCGGGCCAGGCGAAGCCGACCGCCGCCTGCCATCCCATCCCCCGCCGGCACGGTCACCAGCAACGGCTCGGCAAGCAGCGAACGACCAGCCCAGTCACAACGCTCAACAGTCAGCTGCAATCCCTGACGCCAATCGGCCCGTCCGGCCAGTTGCAGGGGAAGCGCCTTTTCGGTACCGAGTTCGCCGTGCAGGGAAAAGCGGCACCCCTCGCCACCGCCGAGCCTGGCATCGATCTTTCGTAGGGTCAGCGAGCGTTCGGGCAGCTGATAATCGAGGCGGCCGTTGCGCAAAGCCAGCCGGCCGACGGAAAAAGGCGGACGGGCGGGAAAACCCTTGGTGGCATCTGGTGTCTGTGCGGCAGACTGTATCAGCAGATGGGGAGAATCGATGGCGACGGAGGTGAGGCGGCGCTTTAGCAAATCGCCCAGGACCAGCTTGAGGCGCAGACGCGGCACCTGCAGCGCATAATGATCAGGGCGTCGCAGCTGCAGATCATCGATCTCCAGCACGCCGCCCTTCCAGCCCAGCCGACCGATCGCCACTTCGGCCTTCAACCGCTCAGCGGCCAGGGCGGCCAGCCGGGGCCGCAGCAAATTGTTCAGCAGGGCTTCAGAAAAGACGTAGACTCCCGCCACCAACGCCAGCAGCAGCAACGCCAACGAACCCCAGAGGTATCTGCGGCGAATCCATTTCATGGGCGAACCAGGCCAGAAGGGTATGAAACTCTAACGGACCGGGACGAAAAAGAGACTGTCCGAATGTCCGAAATTAGCGCTTAGGGACTCGGAATTTACTGATGTATCAATTTTGCGCTCCGGGCCCCTAACCTATCAGTGCGCTTCCCGCCAGTTGGTGCCGGTGCCCATATCCACCAGCAGCGGTACCGCCAGACTGGCGGCCCCTTCCATCTCTTCGCGCACCAGAACCTGCACCGCCGCCAGCTCCGCTTCCGGCACATCGAACACCAGTTCGTCGTGAACCTGCAGCACCATCTTGGCCTGCAGCTGCTCCTGCCGCAGGCGGCGATGGATGGCGACCATGGCGATCTTGATAATGTCGGCGGCAGTACCCTGTATGGGATAGTTGATGGCGTTGCGTTCGGCGTAGCCGCGCACCGCACCGTTACGGCTGTTGATCTCCGCCACCGAACAGCGCCGGCCGAACAGAGTAGTTACGTAGCCCTGTAGGCGCCCTTCAGCCTTTTTTGCCTCCATGAATTCGAGCACTCGAGGATAGCGGGCGAAATAGTTGTCAATATATTCCTGGGCCTCTTTGCGACCGATGCCGAGCGATTTGGCCAGGCCAAAGGCGCTCATGCCGTAGAGGACGCCGAAGTTGATAGTCTTGGCCCGGCGGCGCATCTCCGGGGTGACCGTTTCGAGAAACACGCCAAAGATCTCGCTGGCGGTGCGAGCGTGAATGTCCTCGCCATGGGCGAAACTCTCCTGCAAAGCCGGTTCGTCGGCCATGTGGGCCAGAATGCGCAGTTCGACTTGGGAATAGTCGGCAGCCAGCAGCAGATTGCCCTCGGCCGGCACAAAAGCCTCGCGAATGCGGCGTCCCTCTTCGGTTCGAATAGGGATGTTCTGCAGATTCGGCTCGCTGGAGGAAAGGCGACCGGTGGCGGTTACCGCCTGGTTGAACGAGGTATGAATGCGCCCCGTGTCGGCAAGGACCAGCTTCGGCAGCGCATCGCAGTAGGTACTCTTGAGCTTGGCCAGGGAACGGTAATCGAGAATGCGGGCGGCAATGTCGTGTTCCTCGGCCAGCTTGCTAAGCACCTCGACATCGGTCGACCAACCGGTTTTGGTTTTCTTGCCGCGGGGCAGGTTGAGCCGCTCGAACAGCACCTCGCCGAGCTGCTTGGGCGAAGCGACATTGAAGGAACCGCCGGCCAGCTGGTGAATCTCTTCTTCCAGGGCACGCAGTTTGCCTTCCATCTCCTGCGACAGAGCGGCCAGAAAGTCGCTGTCAATGCGTACCCCGGTCCATTCCATGTCGGCCAGGACCGCCAACAGCGGCATCTCCACCTCGTCGAACAACTGCCGCTGCTCGGTCTCGTCCAGCTGGGGCGCCAACTTGTGTTGCAGACGCAGGGTGATATCGGCATCCTCGGTGGCATAAACCAGGGCCTTGTCGAGCTCGACCTCCTCGAAGCCGATCTGGTTGCGGCCGCTGCCGCACACCTCGCTGTAACTGATGGTCCGATAACCAAGCAGATCTCCGGCCAGGTTATCGAGGGAGTGAGACTTAGCGGCAGGATTGGCCAGATAGGAGGCGAGCATGGTGTCGAAGGTCAGGCCGGCCACCTCGACTCCGGCCCGACGCAACACCAGCAGGTCGTATTTGCCGTTCTGTGCCACCTTGGGCCGCTGCTCATCGCCCAGCAGCGGCGCCAGTCGATCCAGCACCAGCTGACGGTCAAGCTGTTCCGGCGCACCGAGATATCGGTGACCTACCGGAATGTACCAACCCTGCTCCGGCTCAACGGCAAAAGACAGGCCGACCAGCTCGGCCTGCAGCGGATCGAGAGAGGTGGTCTCGGTATCGAAAGCGACAATCTCGGCCCCCTGCAAGGCTGTCAGCATTTCCTCCAGATCGGCCTCTTTCAGCACCAAGCGATAACCTTCGCCGCTGGCCCGCTTGTCGCTGGAGAACTCCTGCAGGAGCTTGTGGAATTCCAGCTGTTTGAACAAGGCAGTGAGTTTGTCCCGGTCGGGCTCGGTGAGGACCAGCTGGTCGTAATCGACCTCTAGATCGAGATCATCGACCAGGGTGACCAGCTTTTTGGACAGCAGTGCCTGCTCGGCGTACTGGCGTAAATTCTCCTGGCGCTTCTTTCCCGACACCTGGTCGACGCTAGCCAGCAACTGCTCGACTGTACCGAACTGCTGTATCAGCTGGCGAGCGGTCTTCTCGCCGATACCCGGAACTCCCGGCACGTTGTCCGAGCTGTCACCGGCAAGGGCCTGTACCTCGACCACTTTGTCCGGGGCGCCGCCAAAACGCTCGGCGACCTCGTCCAACCCGACTACCTGATCTTTCATGGTATCGAGCAGGCGGATGCGATCGCTTACGATCTGCATCAGATCCTTGTCGCCGGTAACCACCGTAACCTCCATGCCTTCGCCGGCAAAACGCCGCGCCAGGGTGGCGATGATGTCATCGGCTTCATAACCGGCCAGTTCCAGAGCCGGCATGTTGAAGGCCTGCACCAACTCCTTAATCAGCGGAATCTGCGGCCGCAGATCCTCGGGCATGGCGGCCCGGTTGGCCTTGTATTCGGGATAGATCTCCTTGCGAAAGGACGGCCCTTTGGCATCGAAGATCACCGCCAGATGGTCGGGCTGCTCATCACGCACCACCTTGAGCAGCATATTGGTAAAACCGAACACCGCGTTGGTCGCCATACCCTGAGAGTTGGACAACTGGCGAATGGCGTAATAGGCCCGGTAGATATAAGACGAACCGTCGATGAGAAAAAGGTGCGGCGCCTGACTGGTCATGACTCCTCCGGCATTTTTAAATAGTGAACGGCGCCCATTATTCCACAGCCGCGGCAAAATACCAAGCCGTCACAACGCATGGCAGATTGCTGATAAACAGCCCGGGAAGTCCATCAACAAACGAGCATAATCAACAATCAACCCCATAAGTCCTTGAACACGTGACTATGATGGACATGTATTTTTACGACGTGTGCAATTTAAGGAGATTCATAAAAGGGCCTCAACAATCTGTCTATTCATTCGCCCTGACAACCTGACACAAGGCACCTTTGGCCGTTCAGCGTTGACCGCCGAAAATGCTTCCGACGCCAACCTGCCCCTGTGGCTTGCTTGTAACCGCAGGTTTTATTTGCATGAAAGACAGTAAAAATGGTAAATTTCATAATTCCGTTCTATGAATGATATTTATGGGACTAAACATTTTGATTGGCATAGGAAACGATCTTTTATACTGCTGCTCGTCTGTTGAGGGGGCCAACACGTGAAGTTCAAGGTTTTTTGTACACTGTTTCTGTTGATGATTTTCCCCTTCGACCATAACGTCGACGAGGCCCAAGCAGGTTTTTTCAAGGGTGCCGAACTGCAGTTGGGCAGCGGTTATCGCAGAGGCGAACTGGACTGGAATATCGCCGGCGACACCAGCGGCAAGAACCCCAACGTCCTGTCCGAACTCGAATGGGAAAACCTGGACATATTCCAGACCGCGGCCGAAGGGCGCGTCTGGTTCGGCTCGACAAGGCAGCCCGGGCTGTCACTCTACATCAAAGGCGCTGCCACTTATGGCTGGATACTCGATGGCGACAATCGGGACAGCGATTATGCCGGCGACGACCGGACCCTGGAGTTTTCCCGGTCGGAAAACAGCGGCAAAGACGGCAACATACTTGATCTGTCCATCGGCATCGGACCGCAATGGAGCTTTTACCAGCAGCAGTTCACGATCGCCCTGCTGGCCGGTTGGTCCTATCTGGAACAAAACCTGGAGATCAGCGACGGCTACCAGACCGTCGCACTCGACCCCAGCTTTTTGGGTCCCATTCCAGGCCTCGACAGCCGTTACGACACCGAATGGTGGGGGCCATGGCTCGGCACCGACCTGACCTGGCGGCTGACGGAACAAGTGACCCTGTGCGGATCATTCGCCTGGCATTTTGCCGAGTACGAAGCCGAAGCCAACTGGAACCTGCGAACCGACCTGGCTCACCCGGTCAGTTTTCGCCATCGTGCTGACGGACGCGGCCTGACCCTGGATGTGGCTATGCAATATCAGCTGACTGCCGCCTGGCTGCTCGACCTCAGCTACGGCTACCAGGACTGGAAAGCAGACGACGGAGACAGCTGGACCTACGGTGCCGGAGGCGGCAGCAGCAAAACCCGGCTCAACGAGGTTAACTGGCGTTCTCACGCCGTAACACTCGACCTGGGTTACCGATTTTAGGCCCTAAAAATATGGGGACAATTTTAATTCAGACCTTTAGAGCGTGAAAATAAGCGTTATACTTGACGAACCAAAGACCATTAAAATGACCGACAGTTTTTAACTGACGGGTTCTTCAAATCATACTCGACCATCGCCATGCTGGCTAACGTACATAAATATTTCTGGCTCTGCTATCTATTGTTGCCGATCCTGCTGGGGGCCGCTCTCGGCCATTTAGCGGCGGTCGGCACCGATATCTGGCTCAGCAAGCCGCTCAGCGGCGCCTGGGAAAAGGAAACAGCCCCCGCCCCCAAGCCGACAAGCCGCTCGCTGAACGCCTACGAAGCTATTCTGCAGCGCAACATATTCGACTCCCGCGGACCGGCAAGCGGGTCTTTGGAAATGGCTGCAACAACTGACAGCACTAGAATCACCTCCCGTTCCGATGATCTGACCCTTTTAGGCACCATGGTTGCAGGGCAACAATCTCTGGCCCTGCTGAGGATCGAACAGGAGACTGCTCTGCTGCACCTCGACGAAGAACTCCCCGGCGGCGGCCGCATAAAAGTAATCGAACGTCTGCGGGTAATTATCAACTGGCCGGACGGCACCGAGCAGGAACTGCTGCTCAGCGAGGACCAGGCAAAGGCGGTCGCCAAACCGCGAGCTCAAAACGGTCAGGGCATTCGCGCTGTGGGTGAAAATCGCTGGCTGATCAGCAGCACCGAAATGGAAAAGGCTCGTGCCAACCTCGATCAGCTGCTCAAATCGGCCCGTCTGGAACCCAAAATTGTCGGCGGTGTAACCCAGGGTTTTCTGGTCCGCATGGTTCGATCCAATTCGCTGTTGGCCCAGCTCGGCATCAAGCGCGGCGACCTGATCAAGGAGGTCAACGGCGTCCCCTTGGACAGTCCGGAAAAAGCCCTGCAGATCTTCCAGCAATTGCGCGAAGCGAAAAACGTTTCCGTCAACCTGCTACGCAGAGGCAAACCCTTGACCTATAGTTATGAAGTCGATTGATTGCGAAAACCCGATTTGGGCAGATTCCGACTATAATTAATTCATATGAGATTCAATCAACACATCAGGAAGGAGCCCGGTGAAATGTTGCTTCCCTCATTGAGGCTAAAAACCGATCGCACCCGCCTGCTTTCCATGCTATTACCACTGCTGACCGCCATGCTGTTGGCCCTGCTTCCGCCGACTGTTTGTGCAGAAGAGCAGCCAGCGGGGAATGAAGCCGCCGCCACCCTGGTGAAAAAGGTACAGGTTGGCGCAAGCAGCGCTACCCTGACCACCAACGGCGAGATTGCCAAATTCCGCTACTTCGCCCTGCCCACCCCGCCACGCCTGGTGGTCGACATCTACGATGTCGAGCCGGATTTTTCCGAACGGGCTTTTGCCAGCCAGGGAACCTTTCGCCAGATGCGGATCGGTATCTATGCGGACAAAACCCGCTTCGTTTTCGATGCCTCTCAAAAAGTGCCGGAATATTCGGTCGTATCCACCGGCCGGGCTATTGAAGTCACATGGGACGAGGACGGAAAAAATGAGAAGGATGCTGAGGCCATCGGCAACGCCATCAGCAAGGACCCCTTCGACCTGCCTCCGGAGGCGTCCGAGAAGCAGCAGACCGTTGCAAAGCCAGCCCAGCCGGAGACTCCCAGCGGCGTCTCCCTCGACTTCACCGACATCGAACTGACCGACCTCATCAAGACCATCAGCGAACTCACCGGGCGCAATTTCGTCTATGACGACACCGTCAAAGGCCAGGTGACGGTCATCACCCCGGAGCAGATGTCCCAGGACGAAGCCTATCAACTATTTTTGACGGTCCTCAGCGTCAAGGGCTATACGGTCATTCCCTCCGGCAAGGTGTACAAGATCATTCGCGACAAGGATGCCAAGGAGACCAACCTGCCGCTGCTGGCCGACGGCCGCAAGCCGAGCGGTGAACAGTACGTCACCCGGCTGGTACGGTTGCAGCATATAGATGCCGAGACCATGGCCGAGCGAGTACTTTCACCGCTGGTTCCCAAAACCGGTAATATCGTCGCATATTCACCGGCCAATACCCTGATCATTACCGACAGTGCTGCCAACATCGAGAGGCTGGTTAAAATCATTCGCCGGCTTGACTTACCCAGTTCGGTCGATCGCCTGGAAGTCATTACCCTGGAGTTCGCCAGCGCCGAGGAGGTCGCCGAAATCTGCACAACCGTCCTCAGCCAGACCGGACCCCAGGTGGGCCAGGTCAAGAACGGCAGAGCCGCCGCTCAGGGGCCCACCAGCCAGGTGCTGCCCTATCCGCGCACCAATTCGTTGCTGATAATAGCCAGCGAGGAGGATCTGCAGACGGTTCGGCAGCTGGTCAGCCGCCTCGACCAGCAACGGGCGCCGGGACGCTCCCGCATCAACGTCTACTATCTGGAAAACGCCGATGCCGAAAAACTGGCGGAAACCCTCAACCTGATCATCGCCGGGAAAAAAGGCGTTGCTCGCAACGGCAAGACGGTTGGCGCCGTGGCCCTGAGCGAAGATCTCAGCATCACCGCCGACAAGCCTACCAACGCCTTGATCGTCAATGGCAGTCCGGAGGACTACGAACAGGTTCAGCAGATCATCGCCCAGCTCGACATTAAGCGCAAACAGGTCTATGTCGAAACTTTGATCCTGGAACTCTCTATGGATGCCACCAAGAAGCTCGGCACCTCGTTGCAGGGGGCCCTGGAGGTGGGCAACGGTGTCATAAACATCAGCACCAACCAGAACCTCGGGCCGGCTACGCTGACCGACTTCACCCCTTCCGACGACGACAGTTCTGTTCCCACCATCCTCAGCAAGGCCATCGACGGCATTCTGCTCGGTGGCCTGTTCAACCCGATCACCGTGGAAGGGGCCGACGGCGAGATGATCACCCTGCCGGCCTTCTCGGCCCTTATCGACGCATCGGAAACCGATAGTGACGTCAATATCCTTTCGGCACCGCGGCTGTTGACCTCGGACAACGAGGAGGCAGAGATCATCGTCGGTGCCAACGTGCCGATCATCACCTCGCGCCTGACCGATACCGGCAGCGAAGGCTTGGCGCAGAGCGTCTCAGTGGAACGCCAAGACGTCGCCCTTACCCTGCGCTTTACCCCGCAGATCACCGAGGGCGATCTGGTGCGGCTCAACGTGTACCAGGAGATCACCGGCATCGCCCAGACCCAGATCGGCGATGTCGACCAGATCGGCCCGACCCTGACCAAACGCATGCTGCGCAACACGGTACTGGCGGAAGACGGCCAGACAGTAGTCCTCGGCGGCCTGATTCGCAGCGACGTTGAAGAAACGGAGAGTAAAGTTCCCCTGCTCGGAGACATTCCGGTACTCGGCTGGCTGTTCAAACATACCAGCAAAACCGAGACCAAGGTTAACCTGCTGGTCTTTATCACGCCGCGCATCATCCGCAACGAGGATGACTTAGCCGCGGTGACCCGGCGCAGCACTCGGGCCACACAAGCTTTCCGCCCTGCAGAGGCGCCGCCCCTGATACCGGCCGAGTTACTCGGCACCGATTTGCTCTACCTCCCCCCTGATTTGAGGACTCCGCCGGCGGCGCCCCAGTAACCGGCAAACGGTTTATTTATGAAGAGTTGGAAACCTCTTGGCGAAATCCTGCAGCAACGCTGCGACGTCCCGTCCGCAGCCATCGACCAGGCGCTGACCGCCCAGCAGCAGAGCGATTTGCGTCTTGGCGAGCTGTTACTGCAGGCCAAGGCCATTTCTCCGACCACCCTGGCCAAAGCCCTGGCCTTACAGCTCGAGCTGCCCTTTCGAGAGCAGCTCACCGAACTGGCCGAGGACGAGCTCCTCAAGCTGATACCCATCGCCTTCGCTAAGGAACACCGAATTTTCCCTATCAAACGCAGCGAGGACCGACTGCTGCTGGCCGTCGCCGACCCTTTGGATGGTCGTGCCCTCAACGACCTGGCCGCCCTGACCGGCTGCCGACCGGAGATCGTCGTCGCCAGCGGCGATGAAATTCTGCGGGCCATCAATCGCAGCTACGAGCAGTATGCCGGCGAGACCCAGACCGTGGTCGAAGAGATCAGCGACAGCGGCAAGGCGGGCCTGCCCGGGAAACTGGAACCGGCCGATCTGCTCGATGCCTCCGACGAAGGACCCATCATCCGTTTCGTCAACAGCATGCTTACCCAGGCCTACAAGGAGCGGGCCAGCGATATCCATATCGAGCCATTTGAATCCGAACTGGTGGTCCGCTATCGCATCGACGGCATTCTTTACGAGGTGCTGCGCCCGCCGGCCAAGGCCCAGGCGAGCATCAGCAGCCGCATCAAAATCATGGCCAATCTCAACATCGCCGAAAAGCGCCTGCCCCAGGACGGCCGCTTCGGCGTGCGCATCGCCGGCAAGGATGTAGATGTGCGCGTCTCGACCCTGCCGACCGCCTTCGGCGAACGGGTGGTTCTGCGTCTGCTCGACAAATCGAGCAACGTGCTGACCCTGGAAGAGATCGGCATGGGTTCTCGGCTCCTGCAGCAGGTCAACCACATGATTCGCAAGAGTCACGGTATCTTCCTGGTCACCGGGCCGACCGGCTCCGGCAAGACCACTACCCTCTACGCTGCCTTGTCGCTGCTCAACAGTCGAGAAAAAAACATCATCACCGTCGAGGACCCAATTGAATACCAGCTCGACGGCGTCGGCCAGATTCAGGTCAACCCCAAGATCGACCTGACCTTCGCGGCCGGTCTGCGCTCCATTCTGCGCCAGGACCCCGACATCATCATGGTCGGTGAAATACGCGATGGCGAGACGGCCGAGATCGCCGTCCAGTCAGCCCTGACCGGTCATATGGTTTTTTCCACTTTGCACACCAACGATGCCGCCGGCGCCTTGACCCGGCTGGTGGAGATGGGCATCGAGCCATTTCTGGCTGCCTCCTCTATCGTCGGCATTCTGGCCCAGCGGCTGGTGCGTAAGCTCTGCCCCCACTGCCGCCAGGCTTATCGCCCCGGCCCCGAATTGCTGCGCGAAGCGGGTCTGTCGCAGGATTGGCCGGCCGACGCGGTTCTCTATCGCGAGGCCGGCTGCGATCAGTGCATGAACATCGGTTATCGGGGCCGAACCGGTATTTACGAGCTGCTTTCCGTCGACGAGCAGGTTCGCGAACTGCTGCTGCAGAACCGCGACGCCGCTGCCATCAAGCAGGCGGGGATTTCAGCCGGCATGACCTCGTTGCGCGAGGCGGGCATCGCCAAGGCGCTGGCCGGCGAGACCAGTATCGAGGAAGTGCTGCGCGTGACCCAGGAGGAGGCCTGACGGTGCCACGTTTCGAGTACGGCGGATTCGATGCCAGCGGTGCCAAAGTCACTGGAACCATCGAAGCTCCAGGCCGCCGCGCCGCCCTGGAGACGCTGCGCAACCAGCAGATCTTTGCCACCGAGGTGCAGGAAATAGCCACTGCCGGCCGACGCAAACCTTTTCGCTGGCAGCGGCGCCGGATTCCGCTGCTTGAACTGGCCGCCGCCACCCGCCAAATGGCGACCCTGCTCGGTGCCGGCCTGCCTCTCGACGAGGTGCTGGGCGCCGTCGCGGAACAAAGCGATCGCCCGGCGATGGCACTGGCACTCAACCGGGCTCGGGAAGAGGTGGTGCAGGGCCAGGCCCTGCATCTTGCCCTGGAGGCCCAAGGGCGCATCTTTTCGCCCCTCTACGTCAACATGGTCAAAGTCGGCGAGAGCAGCGGCACCCTCGACCAGGTACTGGCCCAGCTGGCAGACCTGCAGGAAAATCAGGCCCGCACCCGCAGCCGGATTCGGGCGGCCCTGACCTATCCGGCGCTTATGGGACTGGTGGGCAGTGCCGTACTGGTACTGTTGTTTGTGTTTGTCGTACCACAGATCACCCGTATGCTGGACAATCTCGGCATGGAGTTGCCCCTGTTGACCCGCCTGCTGATCGCCACAGCCGACCTGTTCGCCGGCAGCTGGTGGCTGTTGCTGCTGCTCATCGTCCTGGCGGCCGTCGCCCTGCGACGCTATGCCCGCAGCGAAAAAGGTTCCCTGTTCCTGCACCGCCGGGCTCTGCAGCTGCCCCTTATCGGGCGTCTCAACCTGTTTACCGCCACGGCCCGGGTGAGCAGGACCCTGGCGACTCTGCTGCAGAGCGGCGTGCCCCTGCTCACCTCCCTCGAGATCGCCCGCGGGTTGATGAGCAACAAGATTTTGCGCCAAGTTCTGGCCGATACCGCGGTTGCCGTGCGGGAAGGCGAAGGACTGGCCGCCCCCCTGCAGCGCAGCGGCGTCTTTCCCCGCCTGATGGTGCAGATGGCCGCCGCCGGCGAAAAAAGCGGCCAGCTGGAAAACATGCTGTTGCGGGCGGCTCAAAGCTACGAGCAGCAGGTAGAATTGAGTATTGCCGGCCTGCTGCCGCTGCTGGAACCGCTGATGATTCTGGTCATGGGGAGCGTGGTCGGTGTGGTGGTTCTGGCCATTCTGCTGCCCATCTTCCAGGCCAGCCAGGGGATGGGGTAAAATCAGACACGAGATCCGAGGAGCAACGTTCAAGGCTCAAATGAACAATGACAACTCACGACTCACGGCCTTTGACTCAAGAGCGATCAAAAAGGAGTTGTAAACAATGACTAAACATATCGAAAAAAACCAGCGCGGTTTCACTCTGATCGAAATCCTGGTGGTGGTAACCATTCTCGGCATTCTTGCGGCGATCGTGGTACCGCGCATCCTTGAACGCCCCGAAGAAGCCCGCCGCACCAAGGCCGCAGTAGACATCAAAGGCATTGAAGAAGCCCTCGGATTGTTTAAACTCGACAACGGCTTTTACCCTTCATCCGAACAGGGCCTGCAGGCGCTGGTGGTCAAACCTGAGACCGGTCGCATTCCAACCCGTTATCCGGAGAACGCCTATCTTAAGAAAGTTCCCGTCGATCCCTGGGGCAATCCCTATGTTTATCTGTCGCCCGGGGTGCACGATCAGTACGATCTGATCTCCTACGGTGCCGATGGCGAGCCCGGTGGTGAAGGAAACGATGCCGATATTAACAGCTGGGAGCTGGACTAGCGCTCCCTGCGGCTGCTCCAGGCTGCGCTTGCTGGCGCTGATGGGCGCTGCCTGCGTTGCGCCAATTTGACTTGGTGCACGGCTAGTACGCAGCACACAAAATGGCTCGGAACTCATTGACACGCCCAACCATACGGAACACCGGTCACTCCGGCTTTACTCTGGTCGAACTGGCGGTCGTTACCCTGCTGATCGCCCTGTTCGCCGGCGTGACCGTGCCGCTGCTCGATTTCGGAGGAGAGCGCGCGCTGCGCACCACCGGGCGCCGCATCGCCGGCATGACCCGTTGGTGTTACAACGAAGCGGCCCTGACCGGCCTGGAGCACCAGCTGGTTTTCGATCTGGAGCGGCAGGTTTTTTTCGCCCGGCGTCTTGAATTCGACGGCGAGCTGGTGGCTCTGGTCGGTCCCGGTCGAGAACGGAAGCCGGCGAAACAGATCCGACTCCAGGATGTCACCGTTGCCGGTCGCGGCCTGTTCAGCAGCCAGACCGTTACGGTTCGCATCCTGCCGGTTGGCTGGCTTGAGGAAACGGTAGTGCATCTCGAGGATGACGACGGTGAAGCAAAGCTGACCTTGCGCCTGATGCCGCTGACCGGAATTACCGAAACCTATGACGGCTACCGGGAATTTTGATCAAGCTATGCCCCAAACTCGCAACAATGCCTTCTCAGCGGGATTCACCCTGCTCGAAGTGATGATCGCCCTGGCTATCGTCGCCACCGCACTGATGGCGTTGCTGGCCCTGAGCAACCGTTCCATCGAGGTGCATGAAAGGTTGCAGAAAACTACCCGGGCGACCATGTTGGCTCAGGACAAAATGGCCGAGTTCGAAACCGAAGGCCTGCCCGAAGATCGAGACTCAGGTAGCTTTGAAGAGCCTTTTGAGGAATACCGCTGGCGCTTTACCGTTACCGAAACGCCCCTGCCGTCGACCGTCGAAGTCAAGCTCAGCGTCGTCTGGGGCAGGGAGCAAGAAAACGAGGCGGTCGACCTGACCTCCTTTCTGTTTCGCTGACCCGGTTTCTAATTGACCGGGCTAAGAGAACACCATGTCCGACAGAGGCTTCACCCTCATAGAGATGCTCATTGCGGTAGCGGTCAGCGCCCTGTTGCTGGTCACCACCTACGGCATCGTTACCTCGGTCAGCAGAACCCGTGACCGCCTCGTCAAAGAGGGGGAGGGCTTTCACCTGGCCCGGGTGATCTGTGAACGGCTCAGCCGGGAACTCCGCGGCGCCTACTACAGTGCCGATACTGCCGCCAGCCGCTTTGCCGGCGGCACCGACGAGGACGGAAGGCCCTTTCTCGAACTGGCCACCACCGCCTCCACGCCTGCTTCCGGCGGCAGCGGTATCGTCGTGGTCCGCTACCTTCTGGCCGAGGATGAATCGAACAGCAAAGTATTGCTGCGCGACGAATACCCGCTGTACAGCCAGCCGGCCGATGATCGTCCCCTTCGGCGGCTGGCGGGCGGCATCGAGGAGCTGCAGCTGCGTTTCCGGCGGGGGGCTGAATGGCAGCCGCAATGGCGCAGCGACGAAATGGCCGGCCTGCCCGATCTTGTGGAAGTGTCCCTGACCATCAAGGCAAACGACCGGCTGTTGCCCTTTCAGACCGCCATCGAATTGGCGCCATTGCAGAAAAGCCTATGAGACGGCTGCGACAGGAAGGCGGTACGGTCCTTTTGCTGGTACTGGTGGTGGTGACCCTGCTCACCGCCCTGATCGGCGATTTCGCCTTCTCGACCCTGGTCGATTTGCGCATGACGGAAACTTTTCGCGACCGCACCAAGGCCTATTACCTGGCCAAGGGAGGTGTCCGCTTCGGCCGCATGCTGCTGCAGGAGGACGACAACGACTACGATGACCGGAATGAAACCTGGGCCCAGGCCATCATCGGCTATGAAATCGGGGACGGAGTGGTTTCCATCACCATCGAGGACCACGACGGCCGGTTCAATCTCAACCGGTTGGTAACCAGCCAGGGCAACACCGATGTGGTCATCAAGGAACGCCTGCTGCGATTGTTTGAGGTCCTGGAAATCAACGACGGCGCCGAGTTGACCGCTGCCCTGATCGACTGGCTCGACCCGGACAGCGACCCTGAAGACCTGGGAGCGGAAAGCGAATATTATCAGGGCCTGACCGATCCCTATCCGGCCAAGAACGGCCCCTTTGACGAGCTGCAAGAATTAGCGCAGGTTCGCGGCTTTACACCGGAGCTGCTTAAGCTGCTCAAGCCCCATGTCACCATCTGGGGCGACCAAAAGGTGAACGTCAACACCGCAAGCCGCGAACTGCTGCTGGCCCTGGCCGACGAAATGGAATCGGAGGCCGCTGAAGCCATCGTCAGCGCCCGACAGGAGGAGCCGCTGACAGGCATTCGCCAGCTCAAGGAACTGCCGGAATTGGAACAAAGCTACGGCTTTATTTTTCGCTACCTCAAGGTCACCAGTTCCAGTTATCGGGTAACGGCGTGGGCCGAAGCCGGCAGCGGCATCAGCAACCTGACCGCCGACATTGAAAAAGACGGCAACCAGATCCTCTACTTCAAGGTGGATTGAGCGCTCATGGACAAACGATTTATTGGCATCGACATCGACCAGAAGTGGGTACGGCTGGCCATTGCCGGCGAGACGACGGAGGGTCCGCAGTTGCTCGCCATCGACAAGCGTCCCTGGTCGGACCAGGAGGAACTGCGCCAGGCCCTGAAAGAACTTACCGGGGACACCCGCATCTACGGCGACCGCCTGGCTGCCGCCCTGCCGGGTGCGGCGGGCTTCAGCCGCTGGCTGCATTACCCCTTTGACGACCCCAAAAAAATCGAAGGGGCGATGCGCTTCGCCATGGCCTCCGAGCTGCCGGTTGCCGAACAGGACTGTCTCATCGTTGCCCATGCCCGGCAACCGGATGAGGAAGGCGGCTGCCGGGTAGCTGGAAGCGCCGTGCCCGAAGCTGCTGTAGCAGACTTTCTGGAGCCCTTCGACGCCGAAAACATTCCCCTGCAGCTGCTCGACCTGGCCCCGTTCGCCATGCCGCAGGCACTGGCCGAACGTAGCGAGACGGCGCTGGTCGCCCTGCTGCGGGAACAGGAATGGGTCATCGCCCTGTTGCAACAGGGCCAGACCAGCGACTACCGCCTGTTATCGAAGATTCCGCCCGATGCCGAGCGAGCCGGCTGGCTGGCCCAACAAAGCCGCATGCTGCAGGCTCAGCATCGGCTCCGCGACCTGCCCCTTTACCTGATCGGCTCCGGGGCCGACCAGGCGCTCGTCGCAACCCTGCAGCAACAGGGCCTGGAGGCGGAAATTCCTGCCTGGCAATTGGATGGCCAGCCGGTAGCCGCCGAATTTTTGCCGGCCGTGACCCTGGCCTGGCGTGCCCAACGCTTTGAGCGCGAAAGGGGCGGCAATTTCCGCCGCGGCGCCTATGCCCTGAAGGGCGAATGGGCGGCCTTGAAGAAAAAACTGCTGCTGGCCGGAGCGGCACTGGCAGTGACCGCAGCCATCGCCATCGGTTCGGCATGGCTCGGCTACGCGCACAAAGCCGGCCGCGCCGAAGACCTGCAACAGCAGTTGACCAGCCTGTTCCGCAGCACCTTGCCGGAGGCAAAAACTATTGTCGACATTCCCTTGCAGATGCGCCAGGCAATAGGCCAGCTGCGCAGCAAAGGGCGGCTGCTCGGCGTTAGTGGCAGCGGCTCGGCCCTCGCCGCTCTGGAGGAAGTGTCGACACGCATGCCGGAAAACATAAAAGTCGATATCAACAGCCTGAATTACAGCAGCGACGGCCTGCGACTGGAAGGCTCGACCGGTTCCTACGACGACATCAATCGCATCGCCCGCAGCCTCGAGCAATCGCCTATCTTTAGTGAAGCACAGATCAGCGACGCCAAAACCAGCCTCGATAATCAACAGGTCGATTTCCGCCTCAACCTCACCTTCACCGGGGAGGTACAACCATGAATCTCAAGCAATTCAACCAACTCAGTCAGCGGGAACGAATCATCCTGGTAGCCGGCGCCATAATCGTTGTCCTGTTGATTTTTCTGTTCGGCGTCGTCGCTCCCTATCGGGCAGCTCTGGAGCGTCTCGACAGCAAGATCGCCTCGCGCCAACGGCAGCTGGTCGAACTTGGCCAGCTAAGCAACCAATACCACCAGCTGCAACGGCAACTGGCCGCCAGCGAACGACGGTTTTCCGAGGACGCCGACTTTTCTCTGCTTTCGTTCGTTGAAGCAACCAGCATTCGCCTTGCGGGTCGCGACAACCTGATCTCCATGCGCCCGCAGCCTGCCGCCACGGTCGAGGGCTTTCGCGAAGAAACGGTCGAAGTCAAGCTGGAAAAGGTGCGCCTTCACCAGCTGGTACAACTGCTCTATGCCGCAGAAACCGCGCCGGCACCGATGCTGGTGAAAAACCTGAGGGTCAAGACGCGCTTTGACGACCGCAACCTGCTGGATGTGGTGGTCACCTTTGCCAGCTATCGGAGGAGCTCATGATTGGAATCGAGTCCTTGCGTCGCTTGACCGGCGGCAGTCTCGGCTGGTGGCTGCTCATGCCGCTTTTGCTGCTTGTCGCTGCCTTGGTCGGCTTTTACCTGGCCTTTCCCAGCGGCACCCTGCAGTCTCGGCTGCAACTGGAGTTGGCAAAAAACCTCGGCCTGGAATCCAGCTTGTCGCCACCGCAACTGCTTTTTCCGCCCGGACTGGCCAGCGATCGATTTGACCTGACCCTTCCCGAACCCTACCAACGGAACCTGCCCCTGCGTGACGTCCGCATCTCGCCTTTGTGGCTTTCACTGCTGGGTGACGCCCCCGGGGTGCGCTTTCGCGCCGCCCTCCAGGGCGGCACGGTGAACGGCACTGCACGCCGCGACGGTCAGACCACCCTGTACGCCGACCAGGTGAAGATCCTGGAAAGCCTGTATCCCAATGGCGGGCCGACTGTTCAGGGGGTGTTGCAGAACAGCCACTTCGACGGATTGCTACCGCTGGAACAGCCGGGAGAACGCCTCCTGGAACTGACTCTCAACGACGTACGCATGAGCGGTCTGGAAGCCTACGGGGTAGAAGGCGGCAGTCTCAACCTCGGCCGTCTTGAGCTGCAGGCCACCGGCCAGGGAAAGAACCTGCGCCTGACAAAATTATCGCTGCAGGGCGGCGCGGTCGAAGGAAGCGGTCAGGGCACCGTCCTGCTGGGATCCACGCCTGCCGCCACCCGCCTCAATCTGACCCTCGAACTACGCCCAGGAACAGGACTAAACCCGAACTTGCGGGAATTACTGAATCTGGTCGGAAGCGAGGGACCGCAGGGCACGCGACGGCTACGCCTTTCCGGCAGCCTGCAACAACCGGCTTTGCGCTGATTCAGCCCCCCCCGCATCTATCCGCAAGTTTGGAACTGTTGACATTCCCGGTTGCAATGATTAGTTTGCCGACACCCTATTACGGCATTTTGCAAGGAGAATGAAATTCATGAGCGACGAACAGGAAAAGCCTGACAAAAGCATCCCTATATTTGATAGCGACGACGATCTCGTGAACTCCGCCGACGATACCGGCGACGTGGAACAGCAGGAAGCCCTGGTACTGGCCAGCGACGTGCTGCCACCGACCTTGCCGATCATCCTGCTGCGCCCGCGGCCGGCCTTTCCCGGCACCCTGGTACCGATGGTGCTGAGCGGCAAGTCTCAGCTGGCCATGGCTGAGAAGGCAGCCGACGGCCCGAACAAAACCATCGGTTTCGTGTTGGCCAAAGATCCCGAAGAGCCCGATTCTCCGGACAACATGTACAAGATCGGCGTAGTCGGCAAGATCATGAAAGTCCTGCATACGGACGAAAACAGCATTCATCTGCTGATGAACTGCCTGGAGCGCTTCAGCGTCGAGGAAGTGCTGCCTTCCGATGAGGGGCTCTTTGCCCGGGTGACCTACCATTTTACCGCCGAGATGTCGGTCAACCCGGAATTGCAGGCCTATTCCATGGCCATCATCACCGCCCTCAAGGAACTGGTGCAGATCAACCCCCTCTACTCGGAAGAGATCAAGCTGTTTCTCAACCGCCAGAGCATGGACGACCCCGGCCGGCTGTCCGATTTCGCCGCTAACCTGACCTCCAGCGACGGGCCTGAGCTGCAGCAGATTCTCGAGACCTTCGATGTTCGCAAACGCATCGACAAGGTTCTGGTTCTACTGAAGAAGGAACTGGAGGTCTCGCGCCTGCAGACCAAGATCTCCAAGCAGATCGAAGCCAAGGTCTCCAAGCAGCAGCGGGAATTCTTCCTGCGCGAACAGCTCAAGGAGATTAAAAAGGAACTCGGTCTGGAAAAAGAGGGCAAAACCAGCGAAATCGAGAAGTTCGAACAACGGCTGAAAAAACTGACTCTGAACACCGAAGCCCAGAAAGCCATCGACGAGGAGCTGGAAAAGGTGCGACTTCTCGACCCCTCCTCCCCAGAGTACACTGTTTCGCGCAACTATCTCGACTGGCTGACCATCCTGCCCTGGGGCAAGTTCAGCAAGGACAGCTACGACCTGGCCCGTGCCCGCAAGGTCCTCGACCGCGACCACTACGGCCTCAAAGACGTCAAGGACCGGATTCTGGAATTCATCGCCGTCGGCAAAATGAAGGGCGACATCTCCGGCTCCATCATCTGCCTGGTCGGCCCTCCCGGGGTCGGCAAGACTTCGGTCGGCAAGAGCATCGCCGCCGCCCTGAACCGTTCCTTTTACAGGTTCTCGCTGGGCGGCATGCGCGACGAGGCGGAAATCAAGGGCCACCGCCGCACTTACATCGGCGCCATGCCGGGCCGCTTTATTCAGGCCATGAAGAGCGCCGACACCGCCAACCCGCTGCTGATGCTCGACGAAATCGACAAGATCGGCGCCTCTTTCCAGGGAGATCCGGCCTCGGCGCTGCTCGAGGTGCTCGATCCGGAACAGAACGCCACCTTCCGAGACCACTACCTGGACGTGCCCTTCGACCTGTCCAACGTACTGTTCGTGGCCACCGCCAACACCCTCGACACCATTCCGGCGCCGCTACTTGATCGCATGGAAATAATTCGACTGGCCGGTTACATCCTCGAAGAAAAGCTGGAGATCGCCCGCCGCTACTTGATCCCCAAGGCTCTGACCAACCACGGCCTGGACAAGTCGCAGGTATCCATTCGCAAGGACGCCCTGCGGGTTATCATCGACGGTTATGCCCGCGAGGCCGGGGTGCGGACCCTGGAAAACCTGATCAAGAAGATCATGCGCAAAGCAGCCATGGCTTTTGCCGAGGGGCAGACCGAGCGTATCACCATTCGCAAACAGGACGTCGAAGACTACCTCGGCAAACCACTCTTCACCAAGGAGGAGCTCTTCGAAGGAGTGCCCGGCGTGGTCACCGGCCTGGCCTGGACCGCCATGGGCGGCGCCACCCTGCAGATCGAGGCTACTGCCATGCCGAGCAAGGGCAAAGGCTTCAAGCAGACCGGCCAGCTCGGCAACGTCATGGTCGAGAGCAGCGAGATCGCCTACTCTTACGTCATGGCCCACTTGGAAGAATATGATATCGACCCGGAATTCTTCGACAAGCACTTCGTCCATCTGCACGTGCCGGCTGGAGCCACTCCCAAGGACGGCCCTTCTGCGGGCATCACCATGACCACCGCCCTGCTGTCGATGATCAGCGGCAAACCGGTGGTGAAAAAGCTCGGCATGACCGGCGAACTGACCCTCAGCGGCCGAGTGCTGCCCATCGGCGGGGTCAAGGAGAAGACCCTCGCGGTGCGCCGCGCCGGGTTGAAAAAGGTCATTTTCCCGGAAGACAACCGGAAAAATTTCGACGAACTGCCGGACTACCTCAAGGAAGGCCTTGAAGTCCACTTCGCCCGCGACTACAAGGACGTGTACCGCGTCGCCTTCGGCGAGGCCTGATGGCGTCGCAAAAAATCCGCCTTACGCCTTGTAGGTCGACATTTTTGCTTAGCCATCTTATACAGCATTTAGCCTGAGCCACTATTTTCATTTAAAGGAGGAACCCCCCGATCATGACCCCGGAAGAACTTAAAGAGGCCGTACTGGCTCTCGACAGCGATGCCAGAAAAGCCTTTTTGCTCGATGCCCTGCCGGAACTGGCCAAGGATGCCATGAAGGACCAGATGTTTTTGATGCAGCTCTTTCCGGTCTTCGTCAACCTGCTCAAAGAGAGCGGCATCGAACTGACCCAGCTGCTGCAAATGGCCAGCATGTTCGCCCCGGCAGGCGGCGCCGATCAGGACTGATTTGGCCGTTGACGGACCGTTGCGGACCTGATAACGTAAGCGACCATGTTTACTCTGGATATTCTGCATATGCTTTACCAGTGGTGGCGCCGGCTCACAGTTTGATCCGGTTCGCGCACCCAGAACGACAGTTCACCGTGAACCCGAAGGTTTGCGGTTCCTAAAACAAAAAAGCCGCGGCCTTTACTGACCGCGGCTTTTTTATAATGGCTCTTAACACCTGGACCGGGTTATTTCCCGGGCTAACCACGAGGTACCGACCATGCGCGTTCTATCCGGCATTCAGCCTTCCGGTTCCCTGCACCTGGGCAACTATTTCGGCATGATGAAAAAGATGATCGACTACCAGGAGCACCAGGAGCTGTTCTGCTTCATCGCCAATTATCACGCCATGACCACCGTCCCTGACGGCAAGGTCCTGGCCACCGGCACCCTGGAGGCGGCCGCCAACTTCCTTGCCCTCGGTCTCGATCCGGAAAAGAGCGTGTTTTGGGTGCAGTCCGACGTGCCTGAGGTGCAGGAACTGACCTGGGTGCTGTCCAACTTCACTCCCATGGGCCTGCTGGAGCGCTGCCACAGCTACAAAGACAAGGTCGCCAAGGGCATCGCCGCCAACCATGGCCTATTCGCCTACCCGGTGCTGATGTCGGCCGACATCCTGCTGTTTCAGGGCGAGACGGTGCCGGTCGGCAAGGATCAGAAACAGCACGTCGAGGTAACCCGCGACATCGCCATGAAGTTCAACAACCTCTACGGGGAGGTCTTCACCTTGCCGGAACCGGAGATCGATGACGAAGTGGCCACGGTACCGGGACTCGACGGCCAGAAAATGAGCAAAAGCTACAAGAACACCATCGACCTGTTCATCGACGAAAAGCCGCTGCGCAAGCAGATCATGCGCATCGTCACCGACCCGACCCCGGTGGAGGATCCCAAAGATCCGGATAAATGCAACGTTTTTCAGATCTACAGGCTGTTCCTGGACAAAGAACAGGAGGCTGCTTTACGCCAGCGCTACCTTGCCGGCGGGCTCGGCTACGGCGAGGTCAAGCAGGAGCTGTTCGAGACGGTGCGGGACTTTTTCGCCCCCTACACCGAACGGCGCAAGGAGCTGCTGGCCGACAAAGAAGGGCTGCGGAAAATTCTCGCCGAAGGCGCCCAGAAGGCCCGCTACGCCGCATCCAAAACCCTGCGCAAGGTTCGCAAAAAAACCGGCCTCACTTACTGAGACCGGTCTAGACAGTTGTCGATTGGTGCCCGGCAGCCGTCTTTTGTTATAGTGATAGCAGGAGCAATTAGGAGCAACCCTTCGTTGAACCGTTGAGGAGGCCCCATGACCATCTATCGCAAATGGTACTGCACCTGCACCGGTAAACCCATCGAACTCGGTTCCGAAGAATTCTTCGAGGACGAACCCATGGAGCCGACCTGCGAGCGCTGCGGCGCCACCCCCTCCTCCGACCCGAAGAAAACCATCATCTATCGCGAAATCGAAGACTGGGAAGACTGATGGCGTCGCAAAAATTCCGCCCTACTGCGTTGCAGCGAATTTTCAGGACCTAGGCATACCGATGTATGCCTTCACCCCTGAAAAACCACCGCGCCTTGTAGGACAAAATTTTTGCTTAGCCATATTTGGTTTTTCCTGGCAACAGAATAAAACTCAATCGGATGTGTTACCCTCGCGGGTAAAGAGTACAAATGCCATGGCCGGACGTTTGCTGGCCTCGCGCATGGCGAACTGGATGCTCTCGTAATGCCATCCAGCCGCGGTCCACTCGTTGAGGATCGCCTCCAGTGCTTCGTCCGTCACCAAGCTGGTTTCGACTACTTTGTATTCGACCATCGTATTGTCCTTTATTCGGCCGGAATCAGGCGCGAGTATTATGAACCCCTTGGATTTTCCTGTTCGGGGGAATCGACACCCAACCATCTGAGAGCTTCCCGTTCGTCTGTAAACACCGCGATGTTCACACCCCGGTTATGGGCAACGGTTGCAAAGAACTCAGTCTGTTCATCAGGTTCGTATTCCTGAAAACAACATGCCAGCTTCACGCCTGAAAGGAACCGCGAAGCCATTTCACCCGATCCATACGAGTTCATTACGCTCAGTCTGCGACTCGGAGCAACCCAGATGGCGAGCACCTTGAAACATTGGTACTCTCTACAAATTTCACCCAATTCCTGCCAGAGTTCAAAGACCGATTTTTCGGTCAACTCGTAGCCCTGCGGATGCTCAACCCGGATATAAGTGCCTTTGAATGTTGTCACAAAACCTGAGCTCATCGCTTGTCCCTTCAATCGAACTATTTACTCATAGGACCCATTAGACCTATAGGTCCAATGGACTTTGAAAACTCAAAACCGCGCATTGCCCGGCGTGCGAGGAAAAGGAATCACGTCCCGGATGTTCTCCATGCCGGTAACATACATCAGCAGGCGTTCGAAACCAAGACCGAAGCCGGCGTGGGGACAGCTTCCCCAGCGGCGGCTGTCGAGATACCACCAGAGGCTCTGCGGATCGATGCCGCAGACGCGCATCTTCTCTTCCAGCACATCGAGGCGCTCTTCCCGCTGACTGCCGCCGATGATCTCGCCGACCCGCGGTACCAGCAGGTCCATGGCCGCCACCGTTTTGCCGTCGTCGTTGCGACGCATGTAAAAAGCCTTGATCTCAGCCGGATAGTCGGTGACAAACAGCGGGCCGCCCACTACCTCCTCGGTCAGGTAGCGCTCGTGCTCGGACTGCAAGTCCGCCCCCCAGGCGACGGGAAACTCGAAGCTGCGACCCGCTTTTTCCAGTCGCTGCACCGCCTCGCTGTAGGTCATGACCTGAAACTCGGCCTTGGCCAGAGCTTCGAGCTTGGCGAGCAACCCCCGCTCGATGCGTTCATCGAAAAAAGCCAGATCCTCGGCGCACTCCTCCAGGGCAAAGGTCACCAGATAACGCAAAAAATCTTCGGCAAGCGCACAATCGTCGGCCAGGTCAGCGAAAGCCATCTCCGGTTCGATCATCCAGAATTCGGCGGCGTGGCGGCTGGTATTGCTGTTTTCGGCGCGAAATGTCGGGCCGAAGGTATAGATATCAGCAAAGGCGCCGGAAAAGAGTTCTCCCTGCAACTGGCCGCTGACCGTCAACCCGGTACGGTCGCCGAAAAAGTCCTGCTGCCAGTCGATCTCACCAGCCACCTGCGGCGGCCCTGCGGCATCGAGGGTGGTAACGCGAAACATCTCGCCGGCCCCCTCACAGTCGTTGGCGGTGATGATCGGGGTATGGACGTAGAGAAAACCTCGCTCACGGAAAAAGTTGTGAATGGCGAAGGACAGAGCGCTGCGCACCCGGAACACGGCGCCAAAGGCATTGGCCCGCGGACGCAGATGAGCGATGGTGCGCAGATATTCGAACGAATGGCGCTTCTTCTGCAGCGGGTAGTCGGCATCGCTGGTGCCGAGCAGCCGCACCTGCTGGGCATGCAACTCCCAACGCTGGCCGGCCGCCGGCGAGGATACCAACGCACCTTCGACCTCCAGGCAGGCACCGGTACCACAGCGCACCGCCTCCTCGTAATCCCCCAGCTCCGGATTGAGCACTACCTGCAAAGAGGCGAAACAGGAACCGTCATTGAGGGCAATAAAAGCCACTTCCTTGCCCCGCCGCACTGTGCGAGCCCAGCCGCGCACGCAGATCCGGTCACTGCCGGCCTCGGTCGCCAGGGCCTCCTTGATGCGGATACGTCCCTGCCGCATGCCTGGAGATATCTTCATGCGATTCGACTCCTTTTGGTATGTTATGGTCGCTAGCTACTTCCAAATAGTTTGAATTCATTGACCACAGAAATTACAGAGGACACGGAGAAAATTCGACATCCTTATCCCCCTCACCAAACAGGGATAATCAGGATGTTCAGGATAAAACCTTGAATTCCAATCCTTTGGTTTCAATCCTGTGCATCCTGTATATCCCTGTTAACAAAAGAATTAAAGGGTCTGGAAGCAACATGTAAGGCCACAGAGTAAACGATTATTACCCAAAACTTTCGCTGTGTTCTCTGTCTCTGATGGTAACAATCAGTTTCGGGCAGCCCCTTTCCCTGCTGGAGGTTGCAAATGCCTTCCGCTTGGTTTACTCTTGCTGCAAAATCAGGCGCTTATCTTAGCACTATTTTTCCCGATCCGGAAAGGAATCCCATGCCCCGCGGAGCCTGTCGCCACGGCCGGGGACGCGGCCCGCAGGGCGGCGGCTTCGGCAACATTCCCCGCTTCATCGAGCCGGTGGTCCTGCTGCTGTTGAAAAAGCTCGGCAGTGCCCACGGTTATCAGCTTGCCAGCGAACTGCCCGAACACAGCCTGACCGGCGCCATTGTCGATCGCGGCGCCCTGTACCGCACCTTGCGGCAACTCGAGGTTGGCGGCCATGTGACCTCGGACTGGGACGTTTCCGGCCACGGACCGGCCAAACGCCTTTACCGCCTGACCCCCGCCGGCGAAGAGTTTCTGCAACAGTGGACACAGCTTATCGAGCAGATGGCCGGCGCAATGAACGACTTCGTCGCCAAAGTGCGGGAACTCGACCGGCAAGCCGACAAGAAATAGTTCCAGGCTCGCAACAGAATGTAAAAAAAGACAACTGCCTGGAAAGAGAGAGGAAAAATTGTGTGAGTTCATTCTCTACCTGGTTCAATCAATAACTTAGTGGCAGGAATGTTGTAATGCCCCCAAAAGGCACACAAGAAATTGGCCCTCCACTCTTGGATGGCCAATTTCTTGTGTGAAAACTGCTTATTTTTGCCCAACCCCACTCCCCTGCCCTTGAACCAAAACCATCCCCGCGTCTTGTCCGGAAAAGTGAAAATATCGACACGCTTAAGAAGGACTTTGCAAACCGAGAAAATGCATCTCCTGCACCGCAGCGGATCCCTCGTCAAGCAGGCTTAATCCATTGCCTCCCGTTTGGGTTCTTTACCATTCACTAATTATCCCGCTGCGCTCAGCCTTTGCCGCGGGTGCGGGTTCGTCCGGGCCGGGTGTGTTTCTCGATAAACTGAATGATCTGACCAGCCACGTCCTTGCCGGTAGCCATCTCGATTCCCTTGAGTCCCGGTGAGGAGTTGACCTCCATGACGATCGGCCCACGCTTCGACTGAAGGATGTCGACTCCCGCGACATTGAGGCCCATGATCCGTGCAGAACGGACCGCGGTAGCCCGCTCTTCCGGCGTCAGGCGAATAACCGATGCCCTGCCGCCGCGATGAATATTGGAGCGGAATTCCCCTTCGACGCCCTGACGCTTCATGGACGCCACCACCTTGCCGCCGACTACCAGACAGCGAACATCAGCACCTTTTGATTCCTCAATGAACTCCTGCACCAGAATCTGTTCCTTCAATCCCCTGAACGCCTCGATGACGCTTTCGGCGGCCTTCTGCGTTTCGGTGAGGACTACCCCGATCCCCTGAGTCCCTTCCAGCAGCTTGACCACCAGCGGAGCTCCCCCGACCCGTTCAATCAGGTCTCGTGTGTATTTGGTCGAATGAGCGAAACCGGTCACCGGCAAGCCGATCCCTTTGCGGGACAGCAATTGCAGGCTGCGCAGTTTGTCCCGAGAACGGCTGATCGCTACCGATTCGTTGACGCTGTAGACATTCATCATTTCGAATTGGCGCACCACAGCGGTGCCGTAAAAGGTGATGGAGGCTCCGATACGGGGGATAACCGCATCGAAACCGGTCAACTCTTCGCCCTTAAAATGTATGGTCGGCCGCTTCGAGGCGATGGTCATGTAACAAAGCAGCGGGTCGATAATGTGCGCCTCATGCCCTCGCTCGGCGGCGGTATCGCACAAGCGGCGGGTCGAATAGAGGTCCGAATTGCGCGAAAGAATGGCGATCTTCATTTCCCGCCCTCCTTTTGGTAGGCACGCCATAGGTGGCGCCCCTTGAGATACGAGACAGCAGGATCGACAGTCAAACGACCAGCAATGGCCGACCGTCCAAGCAACATTCGAAAGCGCATTTTCTCCCGATTGGTCAAAGTGATTTCGATTGGCCACTGCTGACCGCCAACAACGACCGTCGTTTCTATCACGTAGCGCCATTCCCTGTGGCCGCCGCTATCAGATACAATCCGGCGGTCCTTGATCGGTGCTTCGCAACTTCTCGTAATGTCGGTGCGACGTTGGAGAGGGTGCAAGCAAAACCGAACGTAGTCCTGACCGTTGCGAACAAAAGGCTCGATGCTCCAGGCATGCAAGGCGGAAGTTCTCGCACCGGTGTCCACCTTGGCCTTGATGGCCGGAATGCCCAACTCGGGCAAGATCAGCCACTCGCGCCAGCCGACTTCTATTTTCATTGCCATTGTCCCCCAGGATTGGTGGAGAATCCCATATGTGCCCAAAAATCTGCCTTATATGAAGCAAAAAGAGCCGGTTTGCAAGACAAATTTTGACCGCATAATTTACCTCGTAAAATCAACAACCTGGATTTTCATGACGAGTCCGGTAGAATTGGTTTTTGGCCGAAACCAGGCACCTGTTGTTGCCAGGAACCAATCCATCTGGTCCCCTTCCTCGTGCCTGATAATTCATCGATAATCCGACAATCTATTCAGGGCAAAATACAAAACGGCCCAACCTTCAGACACAGTTGGGCCGTTTGATGTTCTGCTAATCGTAATTCTTAAGACAGACTGCTTATCCATAGCGTTAACATCAAGCTCGGTCTCCTGGGAACATCCGTCGTCCTCCTTTTGTGTAGTGAGAAACCAAAAGGTTGCGCAGATGCTCTTTTTAAAGAGCAGGCAACATCTTCATTACGCTATAACTCCAATAGCCGTATCGCTGCAATCCGAATGCAACGCCCCCATAATCAATGCAAAAATGCTGGAAGATGTTAGACTTTCTGACGGCACCCTAGGCCAGCCGGGCTATTGTGCAATATTTCAAACAATCCGCCTTTCCAGGGATATAACCTCTTCAATTAAGCAGACCCAAAGAAGGGAGTCATAATGAAGTTGCGCATGTTACCCGTTATGATGTCGATACTACTGCTCGTCAGCTGCGCCAAGTCACCAGCAGTGAAATCCAATGCAGAGCCTCTTCCGGATCTCAATGGCTACCAAACCTACCAATGGATGCAAGACGCCCCTCAATCCCGCATCGATCAGCCAGAAAATGATGAACTGGACCGGATCATTCGTAATGCCATTGCCTATCACCTGGAACTTAAAGGACTGCAACCGTCCTCTGAGGACGCCGATCTTCAGGTCTCCTATCGCACCAATCTTCGCCAAACCTTTAATGATCTGCCTTTGAGCAGAGGCAGCGCCGACGTTCAGGACGCTGCGCCCTGGATCTCGGCTGCCGAAGAACCGGAGGGCACCCTGAGCATTGACCTGATCGACCTGGCCACGCAAAAACGCCTCTGGCGAGGAACGGCAAAAGCGCAAGTCAGCAATGTCGAAGATGCCCGTGGAAAAATCCACGCTGCGATTCGGCAACTACTTGGCGATTAGGGCAAATTAGCGAGCCTGGAGAGATTTTTTACAATCTCGATATCGGCATGGACCCTGTCCTGAAGATTAAAAATCTATCCTCTCACAACCTTTCCAGGCTTTCAGATGGACTGAAATAACGAGTTTCCTGAAAACACCTCCGATAAGAGAAAGGCCCGCCAATTATTCCAGCGGGCCTTTCATATCTGACGACTGGTGGTTTTAAAACACTGAGTATGTCGAAATGACAAGGAGGGGAAATTACCTCTTATCAAAATAGCGAAGCAATTCCACCGCACCCTTATGTCCCGGAACTTCTCGGAGCAGGTTCGCCGCCATTGTCTTTGCTTTTTCCGCCTGCCCCGCCTTGAGATAGAAACCTACCAGCGCGACAAAAAACTCCTGCTCCCGAGGATCGAGTGAGAGGGCCGTCAGCAACGCTTGTTCAGCTCTCTCCGGCTGCTGGAGAACGAGCAGGACCTGGCCATGGTTGTAGTAAGCACGCCCATAGTTCATCCCTGCCGCTGCACGCCCGAGGTAGTGTTCCGCATCTCGATACTCCTGCATTTCTGCCAGCAGCAACCCGAGCGAGTAGGAAATTTCATAAAGCTCAGGCTGCTGGACGACCACCTCCCGCAATAATCTTTCCGCTTCCTGATTTTTCCCCTCGCTGTTGTAGAGCATCGCCAGGTTGACCTTGGCCGGGTAGAACTGGTCGTCGATGGCAATCGCCCTCTCGTAGTCTGCAATCGCCTGCGCCACATTCCCTTGGTTGGCCGCGAGGTTGCCGAGATTGTAACGTTGCGGGGCCAGGTCGGCGTTGTAGAGCAGCGCATCCCGATATTCCTGCAGCGCTTGTTTGAAGGCATTCCGGTCATCCGCCCGCAACTGTTCAATGGGCAGCACCGAGAGCATCGCCGCCGCCTCGATGCGGACCGCTTTGACCGGGTCGTAGAGTTTGGGCGCGATGCGTTTCAGGCGGGTTTCGGCATCGAAAAACTCGAGGCTGCGAATGGCCGTGTAACGGATCAGTGCGTCTTCATCTTCCAGGGCTTTGGCCAGGGCGGCATGACTGGCCGGGCTCGGGTAGGACCGCAGCAGTTGCAGCGCCGTGGCTCGAACGATGGCCGGCAGCAGGCTGTCATCAGCCAGGCGGATCAGGTCCGCTTCCGCCTCAGGTTTATGTTCACGGCCGGCAGCGATGATTTCGCCATAATGCGGCTTACGGCTTTCGCCATACCACTTGGTGTAATGCTCGACATTCCAGGCGAGGGGTTTGTCGGCATGGCATCCTTTAGTCGAGCAGGAGTTCGGGGTGTTGAGTTTCACGCTCTGATCAGGCCGCGGGATGCGCAGGCTGTGGTCGGGGCGATAGTCGATGCCCATGTAGTGACGGCCGGGCATATGGCACTTGACGCAAAGATGGCCCTCGCTCGGCGTGCCGTTATGCACCTTCTTGTGAAAGTGGTGCTCCTTGCTGTCATAGACCTCGGCACGGTGACACTGGGTACAGAGAGCGTTCTGGTCCTTATGGCGTTTGAGACTGTGGATATCATGACAGTCGCTGCAACGCACACCGTGCTGGTACATCTTGCTCTGTACGAAAGACCCGTAGACATAGACCTCTTCCAGAATCTGGCCGTCGGGGTGATAAAGGCCCTCGGTCAGTAATTGCGGCACCATCAGGTCGAGCAACTCCCCTTCGGCATGGCGGTTGTCGCCGAGCTGAAAGCGCCTGGAGTGACAGGGAGCGCAGAGCTTGATCTGTTCGCCGGCTGCAAGGTTGCCGGTTTGAACGGCCAGTTCGTAGTTCTCCGACCGGGATCGTGCCAAAGGCGGCTTGTCGGCCCATTCAAGGTGCTTCGAACCGGGGCCGTGACAGGCTTCGCAGCCCACGTCGATCTCGAACCACTCGGTCTTGTAAACGCCTGTTTCCGGCTCGTACCCCTTGGTCAGGCGAGTCGAGTGACATTCCGCGCACATCACGTTCCAGGTCTGCCCGCCACGGGTCCAGTGCAGCCAATCTGCCACCCCCTTCACCTCGTATGGCGGCAATCGATACCACTGCTTCTCCTCGACATCCCAGGCGATGTTCAAGCATTGCAGGCGGCCATCGGCGAACGGCACCAGGTACTGCTGCAATGGATAAGCGCCAAATGTGTGGGTGATTTCGAATGCGCCGGCTTGCCCATCCGGCCCTTCCGTTTCAACAAAAAACTTATCGTCTTTGCGATAGAAGCGGGAAACCACATTGTTGTACGGGTCGGTAAAGGTGACATCATTGAAGTCGCCGAGGACGGTCTGGTCGTTTGCCACGTCCATGGCCAGGTCGTGATGAGAACCGTGCCATTTGTCATAGGCGCTCTCGTGGCATATCTTGCACTTCTCGCTGCCGACAAATTCTGCCGGCCTTGCGGCGGGTAGCGGTTCAGCCTTCTGCGACTTCAGCAGATAGCCCACCGGGGACAGCAGGATAAGGACTGCCGCAACCAGCGCCACTCTTTCCCAGCGGCAAATGTCAGAAGAGGTCTTGTTCATTTTTTTCCGCCTCAGCCCTCGACGCCTCAAAGCCTGGTTGTCTGTCTCGGCTCGAAACGTTCCCGCTTTTGCGGCGTGGAGATATCGACTTTGACGATGCCGTTTTCGACCCGCACCGGATAAGTATCGAGCGGTCTCGGCGCTGGCGCCGTCAGCACTTCGCCGGTCAGGCTGAAGGTTGAGCCGTGACAGGGGCAGACGAACTGGTTCGTCGCCTCATCCCAAGGGACTGAACAGCCAAGGTGGGTGCAGGTTCGCGACAGGGCCAGAAAACTGCCGTCCGCCAAACAGGCAAGATAGAACTGACCTTTGGGGATAGCGGTCACCGTCTCCGGCGAGAACTGCCCGACCGCCCCTGCCGTAACAATGCTTTCGGTCTTGACCGGCTTGTTCCGTTTCTTTCGAGAGTTGAGAAACGACACCCCCAACCAACCGAATTCCACTATCGCGGCAAGACTGAAAAACGCCCACAGCCGGTTTAAAAACTGACGACGACCGTATTCTACAGTCTCTGTTTTGGCAGGTTTCTCTTTCATGATTTAGACCTTTACGCACCGCCTCGCGCCCAGGGCCAGACCAGCTGCATCTCCCCCCCCCGGAACCAGAGGCCGATAACGGTACAGGTCGTCAGCATGACCACTGCCAACAGAATGCCTGCCATCACGGCTTCAGCGCGGGTATATTTGAGTTTTTTGACCAGCAGAAAGTAAAGGCCGGCCAATAACATGACGAGAAGGGTTGTCAGAACCAAGCCACGGGTTATGAAGGTGTCGACGGCAACCACAACCCCCGTCCGAAGCAGGATGTTGTCCAGCAGAATAACCGCCAGCGTCGCCACGGCACCAATGACGATGGACCAGACCGCCAGTTTTCTGCCGCGTTCCGAACCGAACCAGATGCCGGGAGGCAGAGAGGATTGGGGCCAGAACGGGATTCCCGCCAGGGCGGCAGCCCCCATAAGCGGCCAGACAAGCACGGCAAACACCGGGTGCAGGTGCAGCAACAGCTCCTGGAAACCGAGAAAGTACCAGGGGGCCTTGGCCGGGTTAGGACTCATCCCGGGGTTGGCTTGCTCCAGCAATGGCGCATCCCGGAAGATTGCCAGAAGCAGCACGAAAGCGACCAGCATCAGGCCGGTAGCGGCTTCCCGCACAACCAGATGCGGCACCGTAGGAACACGTTCTTTTTGAGTCTTCTCCGTTTCGACCTGCACCAGGCCGCCGGCACGGCGCACCAGCCAGAAATGCCAAAGCAGCAGAATGAACAGGGCGCCTGGAATCATGGCCACATGCAGAACGAAGAAGTTCGCCAGGGTCGCCGGGCCGATCTCGGCACCGCCACGAAACAGCTCGAGGAGCCATGACCCGCATAACGGAATGTAGCCGAGCATGCTGGTGCAGATGGTCACCGCCCAGAAAGCGAGCTGGTCCCAGGGCAGCAGGTAGCCGGTAAAGTTGGCCGACAGCAGCAAGAAGAGCAGGACGAGGCCGACAACCCAGTTGAGGCGCCTGCCGGGCCCGAACGCACCGGTCAGGAGCACGCGCAACAGGTGCAGCACGGCCATGACGACCAACAGGTTAGCGCTTAAGTGGTGGATGTTGCGCACCCATTGTCCGAAAGGGACCTCGCGGGTCAGGGTCAGAATGGAAGAATAGGCATGATCCGTCGATGGCTGATACACCAGGAGCAGCAGGATGCCGGTTAGAAACAGCATTCCAACCAACATTACTGCCATACCGCCGAGTCCCCAGCTCAGAAAAAACCCCATTGTCTCTGCTGACACGGTGGGTGGATGCAGATGCAGAATTAGGTCGATGATAGATTTCCTGTGCTTGTTCATCAGAATTACAGGCCGAAGCGAAAGATGAGTGTTTCAATGGCAACAGCGACAAAAACCAAAGGGAAAAGAACCCTTGCCCACCGATCGATCGCACGCGCACGATCTATATTGCCAATCTTTGCGTATGTTGATGTCACCACCACCTCAATCAAGCTTGCAAACACAAGGAAGGTAGCTCCCAGAATAAAATAATCAAGGCGAGTCAGGTATGAAACTTTGGGGAGGTATGTCCCGACTGCGAACCGGTAGGCAATCAATGTCAGCATGGCAGTGATAGCGACACTGATTTGAGTTCCGGATTCATTGGGATCAATCCAGAAAACCACCCAGGACATCATGACAATTAAGCATAGAGGAATAATGATTTTGGCTATGAAATAGCCATACTCTCTCTGCCCCTCGATTGTCAGATGATAACCCGCGACTTTCTCTCTTTTGACGTTTGGTACAATTTCGAACGTACCCGCCTGCCAATCAAGAATGCTCCAGTCTGCAAGGGAGAATTTCTCAGACAGACCGGTCCGGGCATCTATATCAGGGATTAATTCAACTTCCTGTGGACTATAACCAACAGAAACGAAAATAAACTGGAACGCCTGCTTATCGAAGGGAAAATCGACCAGTTCCAAAGGCTGTGAAAAGCCCCCCCAGAATCTTTGCCGGTAGACAACCTGACCTTGCGGGGATATTTCGACGATTTCGGGAAAGGTCGGCCATATTTTCTGCTGATTAAGGATCTGGATACGGGGATTCCAGACTTCATGCAGGCCTCGTACGATCTCGTCCGAACCGCCATGTGCCAGTCGCGGATCACGCCAACTGAGTCTCAGGTAAATATTGGCATTAAAGCTTTGCGCCGCGGTATCGACCTCATCCATATCGATGATATATACGGAGACTTTAACCTCGGTTGGTCCGCCATTTGTCGAAGGACGACCGAAATAATTTGCAAACGCCTGACCGGCGAACAGACCCAATAGCCAGAAGGTGGCCAGTGCCAGACAGATGCTTGTGAAAAAGTTGCGACACGCCTTTTGCAAATCCTTTGTCATATCAACAGCATAACATTAAAATTTACACTTTCTAAATTAAGGCTGTTTTTGTGCCTCAAGCTTCAGTCCCAGCTGATGTGGCAGTTTCTGCATGCCGACCGACGTCACAGTTATACCGCCCAGATCTCAGTTTTTGCCGGGACGCTTGTCGGGTGAAGATGCAGTAAAAACTTGCGCCGGCCCCCTTGCTCAGCACATCATTCGCATACCGATGCTGACACCGCAGACATAAGGACGATCTCCGCCGATACCGGCGAGGCCATCAACAAATGCGCCAAACCTGGCGTTAAACATCTTGCCCCACTGCAATTCAGTAGTAGTTGGGATTGGATAATCATCAACCTCCCAAAGATTCTCATTCACCAAGCCATTGAGGCACTCGGCAATGCACAGGCTTTGACAGTTGAAGTCAAAGATCCACCACCTCACAAGTTGTTACAGTAGGTTTCAGGGCGTCAAAAGTGGCTAAAGTGGATGAGTCCGGCGACAAGCCCCTGTGTCAGCATGGTTGTCACCACCAGACATTTGCCTCACCCCTCTTCATACTCCATCCCCCACTCGCACATGAGATCGAGAATCGGCTTGATGCTCCGCCCCTTGTCGGTGAGGGAGTACTCCACCTTGGGCGGCACCTGGGGATAGACCTCGCGATGAACCAGGCCGTCCCTCTCCAGTTCGCGCAGCTGCTGAGTCAGCATCTTGCGGGTGGTATCGGCGAACTGGCGCTGCAGTTCGCAAAAGCGCATGGTCTGCTGCGCCAGATGATAGAGAATAGCTGCCTTCCATTTGCCGCCGATGACCGCCAGGGTCACCTCGATGCCGCACTTGTATTCCTTGTCGCGAAAGACCAGTGTTTTTTTGATCTCTGAATTTCTTTGCATGATGTCCCCCAAAGCCCCTTAGTACCCTTTTGGTACCTATGTAACAAAAAGGTGCATTATTGACTGAATCATTCGTATGGATGAAATTAGCAAAAAAGGGCAAACCAAGCAACCCGCACCGATCTAAGGTACGCTGAATAGAAACTATTGCAAGGGAGGAAAACCATGCGCACCCTGTTCGACGCCACAAAAATTAACGCCATGACTCTCAAGAACCGTCTGGTCCGCAGCGCCACCTGGGAAAACATGGCCGATTCGGCCGGCCACATGACCGAGTCGCTGTTCAAGGTCTACGAGGAGCTGGCCCGCGGCGAGCTAGGCATGATCATCACCGGCTACTCTTTCCCCCTGGCCGAGGAGCAGCCCAACCCGGGCATGATGGGTATCTATGACGACAGCTTCATCGACGACTACCGGCCGCTGACCGAAATGGTGCACCGCCACGACAGCCGAATTGTCATGCAGATCGCCTACGGCGGCTCGCAGACCAATTACCGCCCCGAGGAACGGACCATCTGGGGACCGTCAGCGGTAGCCGATCTGGTGTTCAAAGTCGTGCCCGAGGCGATGACCAGGGAAAACATCCGGACCCTGATCAAGGCCTACGGCGATGCCGCGGCGCGGGCCAAAGCGGCCGGATTTGACGGGGTCCAGTTCCACTGCGCCCACGGCTACCTGCTCAGCCAGTTCATGTGCCCCTACTACAACCGCCGCAGCGACGAATACGGCGGTCCGGTGGAGAACCGGGCGCGCGTCGTTCTGGAGGTGTACGACGAGGTGCGCCGCCGGGTAGGCACCGATTTCCCGGTGCTGATCAAGCTCAATGCCGAGGATTACCTTGAGAACGGCGCCACCTTCGATGACTGTCGCTATCTCTGCCGGGCCCTGGCCGCACGTGGTATCGACGCCATCGAAGTCAGCTGCGGCACCATGGCCTCCGGCAAACTCGGCCCTTGCCGCACCCGCATCGACTCTCCGGATAAGGAAGCCTACAATGCCAAACATGCCGCGCAGCTGGCCGAGGAACTGGATGTACCGATTATCCTGGTAGGCGGGCTTCGCTCGCCCGAGGTGCTGGAAAAGCTGCTGGAAGCGACGTCGATCGAACACTTTTCCCTCTCGCGGCCTCTGTTGGCCGAACCGCAGCTGGTAAAGCGCTGGCAGGACGGTGATCGCCGCCCGGCCCGCTGCACTTCCTGCAACGGCTGCTTCCGCCCCAACCCCGCCGGCAATCTCTGCGTTCTCGATCTGGACTCGCAGTGATAAACAGATAAGGCTCAGACCTTATTGCAACAGCAACGCGCCAGGCGGAAATGGAAACAGGAAAAGGCTCCTCGAAATGGGGAGCCTTTTCCTGTTCAGAAGACCGGTTAAGAACGAGACCTCAGGATACCGTGTCCAATATTGAAGACAGTCGCACCAACTGGCTGGATGAAGTCAGGGCGCTATTCAGACCCTCTTCCGCTTGAAATCAGTCAGGTAAATTTCGTCAGCGAAGAAACATCTTGAAAATAAGCTGCTGCAGCCATTTTCCGTAGGGCGGATGCATCAAAGTACTCGGACAGAATTTGCCCTGCGTCAGCACCGTCTTGGCCTTGGAGAAGGTTTTGAACCCTTCGACACCATGATAGTGGCCCATCCCCGACGGCCCGATGCCGCCGAAGGGCGCATCGTCCGCCGCTACATGCATTACCGTATCGTTGATGCACATGCCGCCTGAATGACTCTGATCGATGATCTTTTGCTGCAACGGCTCATCGTAACTGAGCAGATACAGGGCCAGGGGCCGAGGCCTCTGACGGATGTACGCCATGGCATCGTCAATGCTGTCGTAGGGGACAACCGGCAGAAGAGGACCGAAAATCTCGTTTTGCATCACCATCATCTCATCGGTGGTGTCCAACAGCAAATGGGTCGTAAGACGCTGACGGCTGTCATCCTGGTGTTGCCCTTCAACGCAGGGAATCACTCGGGCGCCTTTGCTTTTGGCATCTTCCAGCCAACTTTGCAGACGCTCGTACTGGCGGGGATTGATCACCGAAGTGTAGTCGGTGCTGTTGACCCCGTTGGGATACATCGCGGCGAAGCGCTGCTGGTAGCTAGTTGCGAAGGTGTCCACCTTTTCTCGCGGTACCAGCACGTAATCGGGCGCCACACAGATCTGCCCGGCATTAAGGCACTTGCCGAAGGACATCCGCTCTACCGCATTGTCGATATCCACATCAGGGCCGACAATGGCGGGGGACTTGCCACCCAGTTCCAGGGTCACCGGGGTCAGGTTGTCGGCAGCGGCTCGCATCACGTGGCGTCCGACAGTCGTGGACCCGGTAAACAACAGGTGGTCGAATGGCAAGGAGGTAAATTCTGCCGCCAGTTCCGCCTCACCTTCGACGCAGGCCACCTGCTCCGGTGCAAAGACGCTGGCCAGCATCTCAATGATTACCCTGTTGGTATTGGGGGTAAACTCGGACAGTTTGATCATCGCCCTGTTTCCAGCGGCCAGGACGGAAATCAGGGGTCCCACAGACAGAATGATCGGGAAGTTCCAGGGGACCACAATACCGACAACACCCAGTGGCTGATAATGCACCCTGATCTTGGCCGGCGCCAGCAACAGACCTGCGTGGCGACGTTCCGGACGCATCCATTTCTTAAGCTTCCGACAGCTGTACCTGATGTTCATGACGCAGGGCAGGATGTCTGAAATCAGGGTGTCCTGCCTGCTGCGGCCAGCGTAATCGACGTCCAGCGCATCGCAGAGGCGTTCGCAATAACTGAGCAGCGCCCCCTTGAGTTGCCGCAGCAGATCGATGCGCTGCTCAGCGGATGGCATGGGATCACTCAGATACGCACGGCGCTGGTGCTGGAAAAGATCCAGCAGATTCTGCTGTTGATTCGAATTCGAGATGCTTGACGGGGTTGTCATAGGACCTCCTCAGCGACACAAAACCGGATTATTGGTCAATTCCAAGTATCGATCAAAAACAACTGTCTTCAAGTGGAATTTTCCAAATAGCAGGGAAAAACGGCCATGAATGGGCTTTTTCATCTAGAAAAAAGTCAAAAAAAACTGCCCCATCATTAACGCCCCTTGATATCGCCTCAGTTTAAATTACCCTTAAAATCATATTGGTTTCTTCAAATACGCCGGAAAGCTGAAGGCTTCCTTCGCTTTACCTTCACAAGCAGAATTAACCGGGCAGGGCAAAACATCGCACCCAGCGAAAAACGAGGAGGAACAAGATGAAAAGAGCTGGAAGGACATGTTGGGCTGTCGCTTCAGGGATAGCGATCACAGTTCTGGTATACACCGGAGGCGGGTTAACACCCGTGTGCCGTGCTCAGGAACCGATCATCTACCCGAGCCAGGGACAGGGTGCCGAACAGGTGGAAAAGGATAAATACGATTGTTACCAGTGGGCCAGACAACAGACCGGCTTCGATCCGATGCAGGTTCCTACGGCCCAAACCGCTCCTCCCGAACAGAAAGGTGGGGCCGTTCGGGGAGCAGCCGGCGGCGCGCTGATGGGCGCCGCGGTAGGAGCGATCGCAGGTGATGCGGGGAAAGGCGCTGCCATCGGCGCCGCTTCCGGAGGGATCATCGGCGGTGCCCGCCGGCACCAGAGCACTCAGAAACAGGAACAATGGGCACAGAAGGAGTCGGCGGCCTATCAGCAACAGCGCGGCCAGTACAACCGTGCCTGGGGCGCCTGTATGGAAGGGAGAGGCTATACCGTGAAGTAGCCTTTCTTTCTAGTCTCTGACAAAGCCCGCAGACCGGCTTTGCAGTATACCGCGCAACGGCCTGCAGGAGATTCTTAAAAAGGAGCGAGCTATGATACGCAAATCACTGTTCTGCGCACTTGCCTGCCTGTTTTTTGCCGTCCCGGCGACAGCGGCCGGAGATGACGTCCGAGTCTGCTCTCTAACCAGGGCCTATGAATGTAACATTAACGGAGAATGCAGCGAATGGACCATAGAGCAGATGGCCTTGCCCCGCTTTGTGCGCATCGACCTCAAAAAAAATTCCATTATTTCCCTCGACAAAGCGGTCAAGCGGAACGACACCAAAATCGCCCAGGTTCAGCACCTGGAAGGCGTAACCATTTTGCAGGGCGTGGAGGATAGGGGGTGGACCATCGCCCTCGGCCAGGAATCCGGGAGTTTGACCGCGGTTGCTTCGGGAGAGGGGCATGGATTCATCGTATTCGGCTTCTGCATAAATCCTTAAGAGAAGGGAAACTCCTGAAGCACTTAGCATGACCAACAGAGTCATGGCTTTTTTCTTCATGGAGACGAATTCGACACGGAGTACATGCGCCAGCTCTTCGCGGTGGATTACGAAATGGCTGCCAAGGGCTACCCCTGGCACAAGGCGCCACCGGGCTTCGCTTCGGCGAGAATAATTCGGAAGGATCAGCAGTTTCCCTCAAACAAGGAGACAATCATGGGTTATCAAAAATTCAAGAAGTCGTCCGAACCCCGCTCTGGTCTTCTGACAAAGGTGGCAATAGTCATCCCCGGCCTGATCGCGATGATCGTAGCCGCCGGTTGCGCCAAAACCACGGTCGACCGCGAGCAAGTCGTGACCGAAAAGCTCCCGCGCCCCGGCACCATCTGGGTGTACAACTTCGCCGCTACGCCGGAGGACCTGCCGCCCAACTCAGCTCTCGCAGGGCAGTATGCCGAGCACGATACGCCCCAGACTGCCGAACACATTGCCGAGGGCCGGAAATTGGGCGTCGAAGTCGAGAAGGAATTGGTCTCCTTGATTCGCGACATGGAGATATCCGCGGAGCATGCAACCAAGGGGACGAAACCGATGGTAAACGACTTGGTCATCCAGGGCTATGTCGTTTCCTTTAAGCAAGGGGATGCCGCCAAACGGGTTCTGGTCGGTCTGGGTTCCGGCTCTTCCGATCTGAATGTGGCGGTCGAGGGCTTCCAGATGACGGACCAGGGACTGCGCAAGCTCGGGGGCGGTACAACCGAGGCGACCGGGCCCAAAACCCCGGGCGGTGTGGTTGGGGCTGCCGCATGGGCCGCCACAGCCAATCCGTTGGGACTGATCGTCGGTACCGGAGTGAAGGTTGTTGAAGAAAAAACCGGTAGCGCTAAGGTGGAAGGCCGGGCCAAGCAGACCGCCAAGGAAATAGCTGATTTGCTAAAGGAGCGATTTCAGGAACAAGGCTGGATCGATTGAGTGGATGCTGAGGCATCCCGTGTCCTACCGGTTTAGTCAAGAGCGGTGGGCGGACAGATTTTACTGAAGGCAGGAAGAGTAAACATTGGCAAACATTCGCCTGGAGGATAGTAACGACAACCGTGCAGCTCCGGATATGTCGTCATGGCAAGCGTCGCCCGGGAGAATGCAAACACGGCAACATTCTGACCGACAACCTGGGTCAAATGGTCAAAGCGGCCCAGCAAAGGAGATTTGGACAAAACAAAGAAAACAGTTTTCCGCGCTGGTGCCGGGAATGCGAGGTGCTGGCGGCCTGTCAGGGAGGGTGCCCCAAGCACCGCTTTGCCCAGAGTCATTACGGTGAGCCGGGTTGCATTATCTCTGTGCAGGTTACCGGAAATCTTTCCGCCATATTCGCAAATACCTTCGAGCCATGGCTACCCTGCTGGAAAACGGACACCCCGCCTCCCTCGTGATGAAGGCGATCAAGGGGCCGTTGGTACTGCGAACCAAAGAGGTTGCATCTGCAGACGATGTCCGAAGAGGCCCTAATTGAACGTAAGAGATCTGCCGTCGCAGTTTTGGAAATTTTCCTACGGGGAAAGCAATCATGCACAACAGGCCGGGTGACCCCAGGCGCTGCAGACCGCTGTTTTAGGCGGCGGCAAGATGACAGTGTCGTCATCTTGCGGACAAGTTGCCGAATATCTCTGAATGGGATGATCTTGTGAAAATTCACACGATGAAATGGCTCTTTTCCCCGATCATCGCCTGGTTGTGGTTTTCCCGTAGGGCTGTGGCCGTCTGGCTGCTGTTGCTGATTGTTCTCGCCATTACTTCAAGTGCATTCGCCGCCCAGGAAAACCGGAAGCCTGTGATCGGGGAGGCGCCAGCAAAGGAGGCTCAAGCATCTCCCGCCGAAACCGGAATTGAACCACAGTCGACCTCCCCTGGTCCGGTAGCCATCCCCCCTGCCAATGTTGCAACCCGAGCGGCCGAGGTTGCAGAATTATTGCACACTCTTGGCAACAAACTGGCGCGAAGTGACGAGATCAATTCGATCATGCAAAGTTTTCCTTCCTCCGCAGAGCAGAGTGACCAGGGAGGAGAAGAGACTCTGAAACTCCTGCAACGGCGACCGGCACTGCCTACCCTGCAGGCAGAGCAGCTAAAGTGGCAGAAGATCCAGCTCACTTATTCGAACTGGTTGTCGCTGTTGACCCAGCGTTCCAAAGACCTTCAGGGCACCTTGAACCAGCTGGCCGCGTTAAAAACGACCTGGTCTTTGACCCTCGATTCTGCCAAAGCATCGAATATTCCCGATGCAACCCTGAATCAAATCAGCGAAATCCTGACAGATATCCGCAATGCGAGGGCACCACTGGAAGCGAACCTGTCGGCGGTGCTTGATTTTCAGAGCCAAGTGGGTAATGCGGTCGCCAGAAGTGGAGCCATTTTGGCCAAAATCACACAGCTGCAGGAAGCTTCCATGTCTGGAACCCTGGTGCAGGACAGCCTGCCCATCTGGCATCCGGATCTGTGGACCGGTACAACGGAGGCGCTCTCGGACAATTTCCGCAGTGCGGTGGATACCTGCAAGATCGCTTTCGACAGGTATTTCCATAAACCACTGGGGAGTAAGCTGCTGCATGCCAGCTTTTGCGTCCTGTTGATAATTGTTTTCGAGGCTTTTCGTCGCAAAACTCGCGAGTTGATCGCCTCTGGGCTGACCTGCCCTCCAGCGGTCAGGGTTTTCGATCATCCTTTTGCCGCGGCTCTGACCATTGTTCTGCTTATTGCAAGTTCCCCGGTCTGGTCGCAAATGCCGGCGACTATTCGGGATGTCTTCCAGCTTCTCGCCCTGGTGCCGATGATCGTCCTGATCCGCCCGATTGTTTCTGCTCAACTTCTCCCGTGTCTCTATGTGTTGGGAGGCCTTTTTGCTCTCGAAACCTGCCGGGAAATCTTTCCCGATGAAAAAATTCTCAGTCAGTTGCTGTTGACCGTTGAACCGCTTATCGGCGTCGTTGTGACCATCTGGTTCCTGCGGAAACACAGCTCGGTCTGCGGTGATGCGCCAGGGAAATTCCGTCTACGCCTGCTAAAGTTAACGGCCGGTTTGGTTTTGTGCGCTTTTATTGCAGGTTTTGCGACAGCCGCCATAGGCTATGTCCGTCTTTCCCTTCTCATTACGCCGGGCGTCATCGCTGCCGGAGTGTTGGCCCTTTCCCTGTACGCATTTTTGGAGATCGCTGTCGGAACGGTCGCCATGGCATTCAGCATGTGGCCGTTGCGAACTCTGGGTATGGTTCAGCACCATCGCGCCTTGCTGGAACGAAGTCTCTACCATGTTCTCGTCCTGGCAGCTGTACTTGGTCTCATTGCTCGCTACTTGAGTTATCTGGGGCTTCTGGCGCCGACCCTGGAGTTGGGAAAAACTATACTCGGAGTCAGATTCGAGCGGGGCATCCTCAATGTCACCCTCGGCGAAGTCCTTGAATTTATTGTGACTGTGTGGATGGCGTATCTGTTGTCCGTCTTCTTACGGTTTGTCCTTGGGGAGGACGTCTACCCCCGCCTCAAGATGCATCCGGGCAAATCCTATGCGGTTTCAAGCTTACTGCATTATGTCATTCTGGTTCTGGGTGTCGTCGTGGCCGCTACCGCCGTTGGATTAAATCTGACGAAACTGACGGTACTAACTGGAGCCATCGGCATCGGACTGGGCTTCGGTCTTCAGGGGGTGGTAAACAACTTCGTCTCTGGCCTGATCCTGCTGTGCGAACGACCTATTCATGTCGGCGACACCGTGGAGGTTGGCAGCCTGGTCGGCAGTATTCGCAAGATCGGAATTCGCGCCTGTACCGTACAAACACTCCAGGGCGCCGACATCATTGTGCCGAACTCCCAGATGGTTGCTGATAAAGTGACCAACTGGACTCTCAGCGATCGTCTGCGTCGCATCGAGTTGCCGGTGGGAGTCAGTTATGGCACCAGCCCTGAAGATGTCATCAGACTACTCGAAGAGGTGGCGCTTAAAAATCCTGGTGTTGTGCGGTATCCCGCTCCCCAGGGGGTGATGGTTGGTTATGGCGACAGCTCGCTCAATTTTGAACTATGGGCCTGGACGGACCAGTTGAACAACTGGATTCTGATCAGAAGCAAACTGGCGATCGCGGTATATAACGCGGTGGAGTCAGCAGGGATGACCTTCCCGTTCCCGCAACGTGAGATTCGTCTGTTGAAAGACATTGAGGAACAGAACCGCTCCACCTGAGGCAGGCGGGGCCCTCGTTGCGATTTCGGCATCGCTGGCTGTTCGAAGAATATGACTTTCGGCAGTTTCTGTGAACCGGTTTGGACCGACGATCCGGACTGCCAGGCTGATACGTCGTTTCAGTTGTGTTGCGGCTTGGCCAAGGAAAGCTCTTTGCCGCGCTGGTGCCGTGAGTGCGAGGTGCTGGCGGCCTGTAAAGGTGCAAAAATCGATTTTCACAGGGCCATTATGGTGAACTGGGGTTGCACTAACTTTGACCAGGGTATCGGAAGTTTTTCCGCCACATCCGCAAGTACCTGCCGGCTATGGCCACCCTGCTGGAAAACCGACACCCCGCCTCCCACGTGAAGAAGGCGGTCAAAGGGCGTTTGGTGATCCGGCAAAATCACTAACCGTTTCATCTGTTTGAAAGGAGAGAGGAAATGAAAGGTTTACCGTTAATCGTGGTTACTGTACTGCTTCTGGCTGTGTCGCTCCCTGCTATAGCAGCAGAAGATCCCGTCAAGCAAGCGATGGAAGGTGCGCTCGGCACTTTCGTGCAGGGGTGCGAGAAGGAATTGACGACATTCTGCAAGGACGTCACCCCTGGCGAAGGTCGGATCCTGGCCTGCCTCTACGCACACCAGGACAAAATCTCTCCCCGCTGCGAATACGCCCTCTACGACTCGGCAGCGCAACTGGACCGGGCTGTAAATGCTCTTACTTACGCTGCCAACGAGTGTCACGATGATCTCAAAAACTATTGCGCCGACATCAAGCCCGGCGAGGGGCGCCTGCGCGACTGCCTCAAGAAGAATGATGCGAAGGTCAGCGACCGCTGCAAGACCGCGTTAAAGGACGTCGGATTGAAATAGTTCTTCCGCAGCCCCGAACAACGCGCTGATGGACGATGAGTTGCCGCAACCGCACAGCCGTCAGTACATAGAGGTGAAAACTGGCGACGGAGTGGAGTTCTCGTGGCAGAGGGGCGCACCGACGGTGATTTACCCGGTGGGGCGGTTTGATATCGAGCCTCCCCACCGGGGGTAGTGGAATTCATAATGACCAGCGGGACGCTTGGCAGAACACTTTTCCGAGTATAACTAATCGGGAGCCCGACACCTGGGTTGCCACTCACCTGTTCAGAGCAGATTCCCCCTGATCCTTCCTTGTTCTCACCCCTTTTCTGAACCTTGCCGGAACGAATTCGTTAACCAACCGCGACAACCCATCCTCCGCCCAGCGCCTTGTACATCTGAACCAGCGCCTGCAACAGAGCGGAGCGGGATTGTTCATAAGAAAGTTCCACATCGAACAGGCTACGCTCGGCATCGAGCACTTCGATATAGCTGGCATATCCCTCGTCATAGCGAAGGCGGGCAAGCTCGGCATAGCTGCGCAGCGCCTCAACCTGCTGCGCCAACACCGCGACCTCCGCACGGGCCCGGTTCTGTCCGACCAGGGCGTCCTCCACTTCCCGAAAAGCGTTCTGAACCACCTGCTCATAAGCGATCAGGGACTGACGCTGCAGCGCTTCGGCGGCCTGCACCTCGCCCTTGATGCGTCCGGCTGTAAAAATCGGCACGGCAACTGGGACACTGTAGTTCCAGGCCTTCGAATCGCCGCTGAAAAGATCGGAAAGATCTGCACTGACAGTTCCCAGGGCGGCAGTAAGGGAAATGGTCGGGAAATAGGCCGCCCGGGCCACACCGATGCGGGCGTTGGCGGCGATCAGGTTCTGTTCGGCCTGGCGGATGTCGGGCCGCTGAGCCAATAGATCAGAGGGCAGGCCGGCAGGAACGGCCGGCAGTTGCAGTTCGTCCAGTCTGCGCCCCCTGGGGATGGGGCCCGGATTGCGGCCGAGCAATATGCTGAGGGCGTTTTCCTGCTGGGCGATGAGATTTTCCGCGCGGGGGATAACGGCCAGCGCCGCCTGGTATTCCGAGCGCACCTGGCTCAATTCGAGTTCGGAAATTACCCCGCCTTCAAAACGCAGCTCGAACAGCTCCAGGGTCTCCTTCCGGGTGCGGGCGGTTTCGCGGGCGATCTCCAACTGGCGGTCGAGATTAAGCAGATTGATATAGGAATTGGCCACTGAACTTACCAGGCTGAGGACCACCGCGAGCCGTGCCTCCTCCTGACTCAGAAGCTCGGCCCGGGCCGCTTCGCTCGCCCGGCGGATCCGCCCCCAGAGATCGATCTCCCAGCTGGCGGTGAGAAAGGCCTGGTAAATATTGTCGGTCTGTTTGCCGCTGGATCCGCTGGTAAAAGGAGCTACCCCGCTGCGCCCCTCACGGCCCGCAGCCGCCTCGGCTCCCACCTGGGGATAGAGATCGGCGCGAGTGGCACCCAGTCGGCCGAGGAATTCCTCAATGCGGGCGGCGGCGATAAGCAAATCCTTGTTTTCCTGGACGGCGATGCCGATCAGCTCATTGAGAACCGGGTCGCCGAACTGCTCCCACCACAGGGTGTTCGAAAGCTCGCGGACCTCGGGTTCCTCAAAGCGCCAGGTCGATGGGGTCTCGACCGCGGGACGCTGATATTCAGGGCCGACCAGGCAACCGCCCAGCAAGAGGACCGGAAAAATCCAAAGCAGCACGGAACGCATCTCAGTTACCCCCCCTCTTTGGAACCCGGCGGTGTTTCTGTCGGGGCCTTCTTTGCCGAAACACCTTCGCTGAGCTTCTGCAACAGCCAAAAGAACAGTGGCACGAAAAAGACAGCGATTATCGTAGCGCCCAACATGCCGCCTATGACGCCCGTACCGATAGAATGGCGGCTGTGGGCAGAAGCGCCGGTTGCGATGGCCAGCGGCACACAGCCCAGCACGAAGGAAAAGGAAGTCATACAGATCGGTCTCAGGCGCAGGCGAGCCGCCTCCACCGCCGCCTCGAAGGGGGGCAGACCCTCCTGGCGCTTGAGAACGGCGAATTCAACGATGAGAATGGCGTTCTTGGCGGCCAGGGCGATCAGGGTGACCAGGCCGATCTGAAAGTAGATGTCGTTTTCGATCCCACGCAGCCAGACCAGGCCGAGGGCGCCGAACAGGGCGAAGGGAATGGCGAGGATGACCGCAAAGGGCAACGACCAGGCCTCGTACTGGGCGGCCAGGATCAAAAAGACCATGATCATGCCGAACACGAAGATCATGAAGGAAGAACTCCCGGCCTTCTTTTCCTCGTAGGCCTGCCCGGACCAGCTAAAGGCGTAATCGTCCGGCAGAACCTCGGCTGCCACAGCTTCCATGGCGGCCAGCGCCTGCCCCGAACTGAAGCCGGGAGCGGGATTGCCCGTCACTTTGGCCGCGGGAAAATTGTTGAAGCGGGTGACCAGGTCGGGACCCGGCAGGTAGCGGGTGGTGACCACCGCCTTGAGAGGCAGCATCTTGTTGTTGCGGTTACGCACATAGATGTTTTCAAGGTCCTCGGGACGGGAGCGGTATTTCCCTTCAGCCTGAATGATCACCTGCCAGAGCCGGCTGAATTTGCTGAACTGACTGACATAGAGTGAGCCGAACATGGCCTGCAGGGCCTCGTACACTTCGGAGACGGGCACCCCCAGGCTCTCGGTCTTTTCCCGGTCGACATCGACCCGCATCTGCCGGTTGCTGCCCTGAATGGTCGCGGCCAGGCCGGCCAGTTCCGGCTGCTCCTGGACCTTTGCGACAAAGGCTCGGGTCACCTCCTCAAGCTGGGCGTAGCTGCCCGTCCCGCGGCTCTGGATCCAGAATTCGAAGCCGCCGGTGGTTCCCAGGCCGGGAATGGCCGGAGGGTTAATGGGCAGGGCAATGCCCTTTTTGAAGCCGGCCATGGTTGCGCCGCTCTTCTGGATCAGGGCTGGAGCCTCCAGATCCCGGCTGCCGCGCTCGGAGTAGTCCTTTAGGGAGACAAACGCCACCCCCGCATTGCTCTTGTTCTGGCTGTCAATCAGGCTGTAGCCGGAAAACTCAGCCACATCCTGAACCGCCGGTTGGTCGGCAAAGACCTCGGTCACCCGGCCCGCCAACGCTTCGGTGCGGTCGAGGCTGGCCGCGTCGGGCAAGAAATAAACCCCGAACACATAGCCCTGGTCCTCCTCAGGCACGAAACTGGTCGGAACCAGCCGGAAGAGGTTCCAGACGGCGAACAGCAGCACCCCGAAGATGGCCAGGGAAAACAGCGCTCCGCGGATCGTTGCCTTCACCCCCGCCGCGTAGCCGTCGGTCAGGCGATCGAAGGCGGCATCGAACCAGCGAAAACCGATCCACTTCTTGCCTTTCGCAGGCTTGAGCAGCAAAGCCACCAACGCCGGCGACAGGGTCAGGGCGACGATAGATGAGATCAGCACCGAGATGGCGATGGTGACGGCAAACTGTTTGTAAAGCTGCCCCGTAATGCCGCCCAGAAAGGCCACGGGAATGAATACCGCCAACACCACCAGTGTAGTGGCGATGACAGGCCCGGTCACCTCGTCCATGGCGCGCTTGGCGGCCTCTCGTGGGGGCAGTCCGAATTCGGTCATGTTGCGTTCCACGTTTTCCACCACCACGATGGCGTCATCGACCACTACCCCGATGGCCAGGACCAGGCCGAACAGAGTCACCATGTTGATGGAGAAGCCAAGTGCCATCATGCCGACAAAGGTGCCTATGATGGAAACCGGGATCGCCACCACCGGAATGAGCGTGGCCCGGAAGCTCTGGATGAAGATGAACACCACCAGCACAACCAGGAAGCAGGCTTCGTAGAAGGTCTTGATAACCTCCTTGATCGAAGCCTGCACAAACTTGGTGGTATCGAGGGAAATCCGGTAATCGAGGCCGTCGGGAAAGTTCTGTTTCAGCTCCTCGAGAGTCTTGGTCACCTGTTCGGAAACCGCCAGGGAGTTGGCGCCGGGTTGCTGGTAGACGGCTATCAGGGTGGCTTTCTTGCCGTTATACTTGGTGCGCAACGAGTAGTCTTTGGCACCGAGTTCCGCCCGCCCGACGTCCTTGAGCCGCACCAGGGCCGCGCCCTCGCCGGTAGCGCGCAGGATGATGTTGTCGAATTCCTCCGGGGTGGTCAACCTCCCCTTGGTTGTCAGTGGAAATGTCTGCACCACCTTATGGTCGATAGGAGGCTGACCGATGCGCCCCACGGCATACTGCTCGTTCTGCTGGCTTACCGCCTGGGCGATGTCCCCGGCGGTAATACCGAGCTGGGCCATGCGGTCCGGTTGGACCCACAGCCGCATGGCATAGTCCGGCACGCCGAGGATGCTTGCCTGGTTGGCACCGGGGATGCGCTTGAGGGCGTCAAGCACGTAAAGGTTGGCATAATTGGCCACGTAGGTTTCGTCATAACGCTCGTCGGGGGAATAGACGGCAATAACCATCAGAAAGGTAGTCGATTTCTTCTGGATCGATACCCCCTGCTGGGCCACCGCCTGGGGCAACTGCGGCAGGGCCAGGTTGACCCGGTTCTGCACATCGACCTGGGCGAGGTCGGGATCGGTGCCGATCTCAAAGAAAGCGCTCAGGGTCATATTGCCGGTGGAACTGCTGGTGGAATACATGTAGAGCATGTTGTCGGCGCCGTTGACCTGCAGCTCGATAGGGGCGGCGACATTCTGCGAAACGACCTCGGCGCTGGCCCCCGGATAGGTGGCACTGACCTGGATCTGCACCGGCGTGATTTCGGGATACTGGGCGATGGGTAGATTGACCATGGCCACCAGCCCGGCCAGCACGATGATAATCGAGAGCACGGAGGCAAATATCGGTCGATCGATGAAAAAATGAGAGATCATCGTTGTCCCTCCACCGGTCCGGCGGTACCGGAGGCCGCGCTCTGCTCTCCGGCCAGATCCTGAACGAGGCTTTCGAGGCGGCGCAACCGCTCCTCGAGCTGGTTCTGTTCATCGGCTGCTTCGCCCTGCTGCTTGCCGTCCCCCTTCGCCGCGGAAGCCCTTCCTGCTGCGGCAGCCTCCTCGCTATTGGTGGTTTCGGTCACCTGCACCGGCACACCGGGGCGCAGCCTCATGACCCCGTCGACTATCACCAGGTCGCCGGCCTTAAGGCCCTTGTCGATGAACCATTGGTCCTTGTACCAGCGGCCGGGCGTCACCGCCCGCAACTCGGCTTTCTGTTCGGCATCTACTACCCAGACAAAGGCCCCCTTGTCTCCCTCCATGACCGCCCGTTGCGGCACCAGGACGGCCTGCGGCTGCTGGGCGCCCAGAACCCGCACCCGCACAAACTGGCCGGGGCGCAAGTTTCCCTTGGGATTGACCAGCTCGGCCCGCACCAGAAAGGTGCCGGTTTCCGTGCTCAGGGAAGGTTCGGCAAAGCTGATCCGGCCCAGGTGAGGGAAAACCGTACCATCGGCCAGCACCACCTGGATCTCGAATTCCTTTCGCGCTGGAAACTTCAGCAGCCCCTTTGCCTCCTGTTTGCGTTGACGGAGTATTTCGTTTTCGGAAACGCTGAAGCTCACCCAGATCGGGTCGAGTTGCGCGACATAGGTCAGCAACCCCTCCGGACCCGGGGTCAGAAAACTGCCTTCCTGCTGCTCCGTTTTGCTGGCCAGGCCGGTAACCGGGGATTTGATGATGGTGTATCCGAGGTTGAGTTCGGCGGCGCGCACCGCCCCCCTGGCTGCAAGTACCGAGGCCCGAGCCGCTTTTTCCGAGCCCGAAGCGTCATCAAGATCCTTGCGGCTGACGGCATTTCTCTCTGCCAGAGGTTTGATGCGCCTCAAGTTGGCAGCGGCTGTCTCCAGACGGGCCAGCTGCAGGGCCAGTTCCCCGCGGGCCTGCTGCAAGCTCGCTTCGAACGGCTTGGGGTCCATCTGAAACAGGACCTGATCCTGTTGAACGAGGGCTCCTTCCTCGTAGGCGATGTTTTCGAGGAAACCTTCGACCCGGGCCCGAATCTCCACCTGACGCGAGCTTTCGGTCTGCCCGACATACTCGAAAACGACCGGGGTGTCAGCCGGGACGATCCGTTGCGCACTGACCTCCACGGCCATCGGGGGGGCCTTCGCCTCTTCACGCGGACCGCAACCGAAAAGCAGCAAGAGGGGCAGCCCCCCTGCAAGATAGACGCAAATCCAGCGTTTTAGCAGCGGAAAACTGGCCATGGGAACCTCCTCTGGGGAAACACAGCACGCTTGCCTTAAAATCTCCCCTGTCCCAGGCGGGACGATTGGGGGACTCATCGCAATTGGATTAGTAAAAACTATAGCGGAATAATTAAGAACAACAAGCAGACGGATTCCACCTCATCCTGCGGCCCTTCACTTGAACAATGACGGTTTTCCGTTACTTGGTTTAGGAGGAAGGAGCAGGTTTTTCCTGCGGACTTGCCGAAGACAGCTACAGGAGGCCGCCCTTTTGCCGTTATTTTTTTGATGGGCAACAACAACCAATAAGGACCAGCCATGATTACAGGCAAAGCCAGGGACATGTTGAGGGGCGTTTTCCAACTGCGTTTTCAGACGCTGCTGTTCTGCATACTTCTCACCTTGCTGATGAGCCCGCTGCTGGAGGGATTTGTCGGCATGCGCCAGTTGCTGAACATCTGTTTCACCGTCATTCTGCTTTCGGCCACCTTCGCCGCCAGTGACCGCAGGTCTCCCCCCTTTATCGCCTTCATCCTCGCCCTGCCGATGCTGCTCTACTACTGGGTCGGCCATTTGGCCCCGGAGCCAATGTTCAAAATAGTGGGGTTGTGCTCAGGAGTGCTGTTTTTTCTTTATATTATCGGAGTCATACTGAGTTACGTACTTCGTTCCAAGCAGATTTCCCAGGAAGTGATCTTTGGGGCCCTGGTCGTCTATCTGCTGCTCGGACTGTTGTGGACGTTTCTTTTCTCGATGACCGAAACCCTCAGCCCCGGCTCCTTTTCTTCGCCCGCCAGGCTGGGCGAAGAAAACCGATTCGCTTTCCTCTACTACAGTTATGTGACGCTAACCACCCTGGGCTACGGGGACGTCACCCCTGTGACGTCCATGGCCACCTCCCTCGCGGTGGTGGAAGCCATCATCGGGCAGATCTACCTGACGGTACTCATTGCCCGGCTGGTGGGGATGCACATCTCCTACTCAAGCAAAAAGGAACAGCCGGATCGAGAATAAAACCATTACCGCAATTGTTTATCTGTCGTATTTTGATAACTTTATAATGTTAACCCACAACTAATGAACCGCCCAAGGCTACAAGGGGCAATCCTCTTTTACAGAAGGATACGTTTCATGAACTGGAATAAGAACGGCAGGTTGACCGGAATTTGCACGGCAGTTGCAGCTGCCATGGCCCTATTACAGGGGTGCGCCAAACTGGACCGGCATGCGGCAGTACCCACCGCTCAACAGCACCGGGCAGAAATTCCCGGGCTCGTCAATGTGCGGTACCACGTTGGGGTAGACAACACCGAAATGGTCCGAGAGGGCATAGAGTGTAATAAAACGGAACTGGCTTATCTGGCAGCCCTAGGCCATGAGGAGCCTATGCCGCCGGCAATTGCCCTGGCAATTTCCGGCGGCGGCGATAACGGGGCGTTTGGCGCCGGATTGCTGAACGGGTGGACGGCCGCCGGGGACAGACCCGAGTTCAAACTGGTGACCGGCATCAGCACCGGCGCCCTGATAGCGCCCTTTGCTTTTCTGGGGCCGGAATACGACGATACGCTGAAGGAGGTTTATACCAACATATCTGCCGAGGATATAGCGAAACCGCGCAATGTTCTGTCCGCCATCTTCAGTGACGCCATGGCGGACAACGCGCCCCTGTGGCGCCTGCTGGAAAAACATATCACCAGGGAACTGCTGGACGCCATCGCCGCTGAATACCACACCAAGGGAAGACTCCTCCTGGTCGGCACGACCAACCTGGATGCGCAAGAGCCGGTCATCTGGAACATGACCCGAATCTCTGCCAGTCGCGATCCAAAAGCTCTCGAACTATTCCGGACTATCCTAGTCGCATCCGCGGCCATTCCCGGTGCCTTCCCTCCAGTATTGATCGATGTGACCGTGGAGGGCCAAAACTACCAGGAAATGCATGTGGACGGCGGTGCGACGGCCCAGGTCTTTGTTTATCCACCTTCGATACACATTAAGGAGGTGATGGCTGCAACGCACAAGCGCGAGAGAAAGGTTTACATCATTCGCAACAGCCGCCTGGATCCGGAGTGGAGCCAGGTGGAACGAAAGACCATGTCAATTGCCGGGCGGGCTATCTCTTCCCTGATCCAGACCCAGGGTGTCGGTGATCTGGATCGAATCTACCTGATCGCGAAACGTGACGGAGCGGATTTCAACCTGGCCTTTATCCCGGCAACCTTCGATGCACCTCACGAAGAAGAATTCGATACGGAATACATGCGCCAGCTTTTCGCCCTGGGTTACGAATTGGCCGCGGAGGGCTGCCCATGGCAGAAGGCACCGCCGGGTTTCAACCTGGAGAAATAGTTCTTAACCTCGTACCCGATATACAAAATGGCCCACCCTTTAAACAAGGTGGGCCATTATTTATTGTCCTGCCTGAAGCGTCTGTCTCCCGCTGGCTAAGCGCTTAAATGGAAATGTTCTGCAAAGAACCCGCTCCCCCCTAAAAAGTGTCAAAAAGGCAGCTTTGCGGGCCTCTAATTATGCTCCCGGGTCTTGTGAAAGACAATCTCGGGCCATTGCTCGATCGTATGCCCCAGACGCCACTCACTTGAGGCGAGAAACGCCATCCCGCCTTCGGAATCCCTGGCCAGGTTGGCCTGGTTCTTCTTTTCGAACTCCTCGAATTTTTTCTGATCGTCACACTCCACCCAGCGGGCGGTGGCGTAGTCGACCCCCTCGTAGAGGGCGTCGACGCCGTACTCGTCGCGCAGCCGGGCCATGATGACATCGAACTGCAATACCCCGACGGCACCGAGGATATAGTCGGTGTTGATCAGCGGCCGAAAGAGCTGTACCGCCCCTTCCTCGGCCAGCTGTACCAGGCCCTTTTCCAGCTGCTTGGTTTTAAGAGGATTCTTCAAGCGTACCCTGCGAAAGTGCTCGGGGGCAAAACTGGGGATGCCGGTAAACTTGAGAGCTTCCTTGTCGCTGAAGGTATCACCGATCTTGATGGTGCCATGGTTGTGAATGCCGATGATGTCGCCGGGAAAGGCCTCCTCGACATTGGTGCGGTCCTGGGCCATGAAGATGGTGGCGTTGGCGATGGCCACGTCCTTGCCGATGCGATGGTGCTTGACCTTCATGCCGCGCTTGAAGGTGCCGGAACAGACCCGCAGAAAGGCGATGCGGTCGCGATGGGCCGGATCCATGTTCGCCTGGATCTTGAACACGAAACCGGAGAAGGGCTCCTCGTAAGGCGATATCTCGCGGGTCAGGGTCTGGGCCGGACGGGGCGCCGGGGCCTGTTCGACGAAGGCCTCAAGCATTTCCTCAACACCGAAATTGTTGATGGCGCTGCCAAAGAATACCGGGGTCTGGTTGCCCTTCAGGTAGTGCTCGGGGTCGAAGGGGTTGGCCGCCCCTTCCAGCAGTTCGATATCTTCGCGCAGCTCGTCGGCCTGACTGCCGAGCAATTCATCGAGGCGCGGATCGGCCAGGTCTTCGATCACTATCGCATCCTGGGGCCGGGTTTCCTGCCCCGGAGTGAACAGGGTCAGACGTTTGCGGTAGAGGTTGTAGGTACCCTTGAAGCGCTTGCCCATGCCGATCGGCCAGGACAGGGGTGCACATTCGATCTGCAGGGTTTCCTCGATATCAGCCAGGATGTCGAGGGGCTCCAGCCCCTCGCGGTCGAGTTTGTTGATGAAGGTCATGATCGGGGGGTTGCGCATCCGACAGACCTCCATCAGCTTGCGGGTCTGGGTCTCGACCCCCTTGGCGTTGTCGATGACCATCAGTGCGCTGTCAACGGCTGTCAACACCCGGTAGGTATCCTCGGAAAAGTCCTGGTGACCGGGGGTATCGAGCAGATTGACCTCGTAATCGTTGTAATTGAACTTCATGACCGAGGAAGTGACCGAAATGCCGCGTTCCTGTTCCATGGCCATCCAGTCGCTGGTGGCGTGGCGAGCCGCCTTGCGGGCCTTGACCGCACCGGCCATCTGAATGGCGCCGCCGAACAGCAGTAACTTTTCGGTCAAGGTGGTCTTGCCGGCATCCGGGTGACTGATAATGCCGAACGTGCGCCGGCGGTCAACTTCTTTGCGGTGATTCTTGCTCACTTCACAACCTCTTGGTCTGAATGTTCTCTGCACATGAAAAAACGGGCCGGAAGGCCCGATGACGCTGAATCATAGCGTAAAACAAGGAGAAAGGTCAATGACCTGCCTTGCCGCGCCCCCCTGTAAGGTGTGCTCCCAAGGCCCGCAAGACAGTCATTCGATGCCGCAGGAATAAACATCTGTCCGACAACCTGTTTTTCAGGTTAGGGAATTTTTTTTGCCCATATGGACAAAAAAAGGGTTGACAGGCGCCGCCCAATATATTACCAATTTGGTCATCATTACCGCTTTGGTTATATTTTGTCTGCAAGCAGAGCACAGTCGTCACCCGACAGGCTCGTTCCGCATTATTCATTCACCACCGTTTGTCCGTTTTAGAACGGCTCAAACCATCAAGGAGGAACCATGCCCCGCACCCAATCGGCAGACACTCGTCTGTCCACCTTTCTGGAAAGCAAAACCGACATCAACACCGCCTTTGACCGCTTCGCCGACCAGGAGGTGAAATGCGGCTTCGGCCAGCTCGGCGTCTGCTGCCGGCTCTGTTCCAACGGTCCCTGTCGCATCACGCCTGAATCGCCCAAAGGGGTCTGCGGCGCTACCGCCGACAGCATCGTCGCCCGCAACTTCCTGCGCATGGTGGCGGCCGGTTCCGCCTGCTACCTGCACGTCTGTGAGGCCACTGCACGGCGTCTCAAAGCCATCGGCGAAGGCATCTCGCCGATCCCGATCCGCTCGCAGAAATCCCTGGATGAACTGGCCGCAATGTTTGGCGTTGAGGCGGCAACCACCGCCGATAAAGCCCGCCTGGTGGCCGACAAGGTACTGGCCGACCTCTACAAACCCCGCGATGAAAAAATGGAGCTGGTCGAATTCCTGGCCCCTGCCGAACGTCTAGACACCTGGCGGAACCTCGGCATTTTCCCCGGTGGCGCCAAGGCTGAGGTTTTCGATGCCCTGGTAAAGACCAGCACCAACCTCAACACCGACCCCGTTGACCAGATGCTGCACTGCCTCAATCTCGGCATCAGCACCGGTCTCTACGGCCTGGCCATGACCAACCTGATGAACGACGTAATCATGGGCGAGCCCGTCATCCGTACCGCCGCGACCGGCTTCTCGGTCGCTGATCCCGACTACGTAAACATCGCCGTCAGCGGCCACAGCCATTCGGTCTTCGCCGGGCTCATCGCTTTTCTGGAAACGGAAGCAGGCCAGGCCATCGGCATCGAGGCCGGCGCCAAAGGCATCCGCCTGGTCGGCATGACTTGCGTCGGTCAGGACATGCAACTGCGGGCCGGCTCCAGCGGCACCGCCATCTTTTCTGGCCAGGCCGGCAACAACTTCACCCAGGAAGCCCTGCTTGCCACCGGCGCCATCGACATGGTGATCAGCGAGTTCAACTGCACCCTGTCGGGCATCGAGCCGATCGCCGAAACGCAAGATGTGAAGCTGATCTGCCTCGACGACGTTGCCAAGCAGTCCACAGCAGAACTGCTTCAGGACAAACGGGGCAACGAGATGGAACTGGCGGAAAAGCTGGCCCGCATGGCCACCGACCAGCACAAACAGCGCCGTACTACGGTTGGTGCCGGCATCGTCATCGACATCCCCGAACACGGTTTCGACGATGTTGTTACCGGTATCAGCGAGAAATCGCTGGTCGAGTTCCTCGGCGGCTCGGTACAGCCGGTCATCGACCTCATCGCCAGCGGCCAGATCAAAGGGGTGGTCGGCGTGCTCGGCTGCTCCAATCTCGCCGAAGGCGGCCACGACGTGATGACCGTCAACCTGACCCGCGAGCTGATCAAGCGCGATATCCTGGTCCTTTCCGCCGGCTGCACCACCGGCGGCCTGGCCAATGTCGGGCTCTGCTCACCGAGTGCCGCATCCCAGGCCGGCCCAGGCCTCAAGGCGGTCTGCGAATCCCTCGGCATCCCGCCGGTGCTCAACTTCGGCCCCTGTCTAAGCATCGGCCGCATCGAGATGGTCGCCAAGGCTCTGGCAGAGACCATGAACGTCACCATGCCGGAATTGCCCGTCGTTATCAGCGCTCCCCAGTGGCTGGAGGAACAAGCCCTGGCCGACGGCGCCTTCGGTCTGGCTATGGGCCTCACCCTGCACCTGGCCCAGACCCCACCCGTAGGCGGCTCGCCGCTCATCACCAAGCTGCTGACCGAGGATCTGCCGAACATCACCGGCGGTCGCCTGTTCATCGAAGCCGATCCGACCCAGACCGCGGACATGATGGCTGAGATCATCGCAGGCAAACTGCAGGCACTGGGGGTGGCGGCATGAGACAGAAAACCATCGATGTCGCCCTATGTACCGGCTGCAAGAACTGTGAACTGGCCTGCATCGTCGCCCACAGCCCCAACCAGGACTTGCAGCAGGCTTATCGCCAAGGGGGAGCAGAAGCGGTGCGTGCACGCTGCAAGGTCGGTCTGACCGAACGGAAAAATCTCTTTCCCCAGCACTGCCGCCATTGCGAAGATCCTCAATGCGTACGGGCCTGCATGAGCGGCGCGCTGGCTAAGAATGCCGACGGCTACGTCGTCTGCGACACTGAAACCTGCGTCGGCTGCTTCATGTGCGTCATGAGTTGTCCCTACGGCTTCGCCAGGCCTTCCACCAGCGGTAAACGCCTGATGCTCAAATGCGACGGTTGCAGCGACAAGGAATGTATGGCCTGCGTCGAGGCTTGTCCGACGGGTTGTCTGAATGTCAGCGAAACCGACAAGCAGGGGGACGTGGTCCAATACCTTAATCTGCCTGAAAGCGGGGAGGAATGCGGATGAGACATGTGATTATCGGCAACAGTGCGGCGGGCACCGCCGCTGCGGCAACGATTCGAGCCACCGACCCGCAGGCAGAAATTCTCCTGGTCAGCCAGGACAGCACCTTTTATTCCCGATGTCAGCTGCATCTGGTGGCCACCGGGCAGCGCAACACCGAGCAGGCCAACTTCCTGCCGGAGGACTGGGCGGAAAAACATCAGGTCGAGCTGTTACTGGATTGCACCGTAGCCGCCATCGACCCTGAGGCTCGCCAGGCAACCTGCGCTGATGGTCGGACACTACCTTACGACCGGCTCTTGCTGGCCAGCGGCTCGCGCAGTTTTTTGCCGCCCGTGGAAGGACTGGCCGGTCCCGGCACCTGCAGCCTGCGCAGCATCGAAGATGCGCTGCAGATTCGTGAGCTCTATCGCGACAGCAAACATATCGTGATTATCGGCGCCGGCCTGGTCGGCTGCGAACTCGCCGAGGCGCTGGTCAAGGTCGGCCACCCTTCGGTGAGCTTGGTGGAAATGGCCCCCCATCCCTTGCCCCTGCAGCTGGAGTCAATCACCGGTGAGCGCCTGCGGCAGCTCATGCAGGACTCGGGAGTTGAGATGTATTGTGCTGACGGCCTGGCCAGGGTAGAGCGGGACGCCGACGGCAAAGCGTTGAATGTCCACTTGCAATCGGGCACCGTCCTTCCCGCCGATCTGATCGTGGCGGCCGCCGGGGTAAGGGCCAACGCCGAACTGCTCCGCGATCTCGGAGCCGAATGCCAGCGCGGCGTGGTCATCGATGAGCGTTGCCAGACCAGCTTGCCGAACATCTACGCGGCCGGCGACGTCAGTGAATGTCAGGACAGCACCCTGCAAAGGGTCATGCCCAGCGCCATCTGGCCGGCAGCCCGCAAACAGGGGAGGGTGGCCGGCATCAACATGGCCGGCGGCGATGCAACCCTCCTCGATCATACCGGCCTGCGCGCCTCCGTCTCCTTGTTCGGCACCAGCATGGTCTCTGTTGGTCCGGTATTCAACATCGATCCTTCGTGGCACAAGGATTTTTTCCAGCACACCGACAGCCGCGGCCGCCTGTGCACCAAGGTCTGTTACACCGATGAGCGGCAGATACTGACCGCCGCCGTGCTCTGCGGCGACGTCAGCCAGGCTGGCCTCTATGCCAGTGCCATTATCAAGAAACAACCTCTCGGCGACCTAAAACCGGCTGCCGTACCCGACCATGTATTGGCTGCTGCTGTCTGATTGAACATGCAAAGCAAGAACAGTAAGAATTTCCCCCAAGGCCCCTGAAACAGGCCACAGAGGCAGGACCCACAAGGTCCTGCCTCTGTTTTTTTGGAGACAACCCAGACACAAAAAAGCCAGCCATAATTAGCTTATTGTCATTTTTCTGCAATCGTGTTATTTTTTGACCACTTGCGCCCCTCTCCCTTCCTCCACCCGCTATGGCACGACAACTACAGTGCTTTGCCCGACGAGAAAGAATGATCAGAGTCGCCCTTATAGTCGCGTTTTTCATTCTGAGTTGCGGCCAAGCCCTGGCTTCCCCGCAGGTACTGCTGCTGCATTCCTATCACCGGGGCAACGAATGGACCGGGTCGATCATCCAAGGCATGGAGACGGTACTACAGCAGGCTCTGCCCGAGGCTGAGCTGTTCACGGAGTACATGGACTCCAAGCGCCATTCCCCTGAAGTCATCGTCTCCCCCTTTAAACGATACCTGGCCGCCAAATACCGAACCCGCCGTTTCGACGTCATTCTCTGCTCGGACGATAACGCTCTCGATTTTCTGTTGTCCTTCAGGGGCGATCTCTTTCCCGGCACACCAGTCATTTTCTGCGGCATCAACGACTTTCATGAAGACCGCCTGGCCGGTCACACCGGTTTTACCGGAGTAGCCGAGGAAGCCGATCTGAAGGGAACCCTGGAGCTCGCCCTGCAACTACATCCGAAAACCCGCCGGGTTGCTTTGGTTACCGACACCACCCCGTCGGGGCGGGCCGATCTACAACGAGTGCGGAACCTCGTTCCCGAATATGCCAACCGCCTGGAGTTTCTGGAACTTACCGAACTTTCCGCACCGAGACTCAAACAAGCCCTGGCCGCTCTGCCGCCTCACAGCCTGGTTATTCTGCTCGATTACTTCCGGGACGATCAGGGCCGCTATTTCGCCGTCGAAGAGGGTAACGCACTGATATGTAATGCTTGTGCCGTACCGGTCTATTCGTTGTGGGGCTTCAGGATAAAATCCGGCGTGATCGGAGGCCTGGTGACCAGCGGCCGGCAACAGGGAGAGGCCGCAGCCCGCATGGCGCTGCGAATCCTGAACGGTCTCAATCCAGCCGACATCCCAGTGCTCCGGGAGAGTCCCAACGAATACCTGTTTGACTTTCCGGCCCTGCAGCGCTTCAACATCCCCCTCAATGCCCTGCCCCCCGACAGCCGCATCCTCAATTCGCCTCCTGCCATCTTTACCCTGACTCGCCGCCAACTGCTGGCAGCACTGCTTCTGGTAAGTGCAATCGCAGCAGCCCTGCTGGTCGACATAGGACTGCGCCGCCGGGTGGAAAAAGTCCTGCAGAGTCGCCAGGCCCGCCTCAAGGCCATCCATGACAACGTCGCCGCCGGTATTGCCCGAACCGATCGCCAGGGCCGCTATGTCGACGTTAACAACAAATGGGCGGCCATGTTCGGCTGCTCTGCCCAGGAACTTCTCGGAAAAAACTTTCTGGAGTTAACCTTTGCGGAAGACCGGGAGGAAAACAGCCGGAGGGTTTTGGATCTGCTGGAGGGTAAAACCGACCACTATCGTCAACAGAAACGTTTCTCCCGCGAAGACGGGACGGTCTTCTGGGTCGACAATTCGGTCACCCCGATCGTAAACCACGAAGGCGAGGTGGAAGCCCTGGTCGGCGTAATAACCGACATAACCGAACACAAGCAGACCGAGGAACAATTACAGGCTGCCAACCGGGAACTGGATGCTTTTGCGAGCACCGTTTCCCACGATCTGCGTTCCCCGCTGACAGGCATTAGCGGATTTGTCCAGCTTCTGGAAAAGGAATACCGGCAGCGACTCGACGACCAGGGAGCGGCTCTGTTGGGTCACATCCAAGGCTGCACCGAAAAAATGCAGCAACTTCTCGAAGACCTGTTGGCCTTTGCCCGGGTCGGTTTCGTGGATTTGCCGCCGGAGGCAGTAGATGCCGAACAGGTCGCCAACGAAGTGGCACTGGTTCAATCCCAAAAGGCGCCAGGAGTGACGATAACTAGAGGCCCACTACCGGCAATCCATATCCCCCGCAGCTTTCTGCTTCAACTGTTCGACAATCTGATCGGCAACGCTGTGCGTTATGCCGGCTGCGCCTCAGGCCCAATCGAGGTCGGCGGTGAAAGAAAGGACGAGCGGGTGCGCTATTTTGTTCGGGATCACGGTCCGGGAGTGCCACCTGAAGAGCGGGAGCGAATCTTCGATCCCTTCTTCCGGGGAACGGTTGGGAAAAACTCCAAAGGAACCGGCATCGGTCTGGCCACAGTGCAAAAAATCGCCCGCCTCTACGGCGGCCGAGCCTGGCTGGAGGAGACCCCTGGCGGCGGTTGTACCTTCTGGGTAGAAATGAAGGACCGCTCCGTCAAACCCAAAAAAATATAAGCCAAAAATATCAGAGCCTTGGACAGAACCGGACGCCCTCCCTGCGCCGCCACATCATATCCGACTCCCCGAACATCCTGTTCTACCCTGCCGTCGCACCTTCTTTTGACGCCTTTCCTTTTCACCTTCGATACCCTTTGTTGGCAGGATTGGTCGACGGAGGAGGAATGCCGCCCCCCTCTTTCGTAGTTCCCGAAGCCAGAGGGTCTTTCCCAACACATTTTTTGTGTTTTTCTAACAATCCCCCAAAATAAACCCGGTTAAATATGGTCCGTCATCGTGGGAACGCATCAACACCGGCCAGGCAAGATGTTCGTTGCCGAGGAGGTTCTATGGAAAAGCGGGATACTGTTGCCGATTACCGACCGGAAGAAAACGAACCCTACATGAACCCACGCCAGCTGGGTTATTTCAGAGGCCTACTCATGGAGTGGCGTCGCCGCTTGTTACGCGAGGAACGAGGTATTCTCGCCGTTTTGCAGCATAACGAAACCGTCCCGGCCGACCCACTGGATCAGGGGGTGGAGATGGCGGCACGGGACTTCGAATTGACCAGCAAGCTGCGCAACCGGAAACTGCTGGCACAGATCGAGGCGGCGCTTCAGCGCATCGACGAAGGCAGCTACGGCTATTGCCTGGAGAGCGGCGAGCAGATCGGCCTTCGCCGGCTGGAGATTTTGCCTTTCGCCACCCTCTCCGTGGAAGCACAGGAGCAGATGGAACATGCTCGCCGCATGCATAGCTATCGGCCCGGAGAATCTTCGCTTCGGGGCTCTTGAAATCTGAAGTGAGTCCGTATCTGCCGCTGAACGTCTGTAATCAAAGAGACAAACGAACGCCCAGGGTTGCCGAAACGATAAAGATTCCTTTATCATGAAAGCAGTTGGCAACGCCCCAGCTTTCGTGGAGGAATCGATTTGTCATCCCCCTTTGAACCTACTGATACATAATAGAAGAGCCGCCTTCGTTGGCGGCCCTTCTATATGCACTGTTGACTAGTTCAATAAATCGTGCCGATCCTCCCGTCGCTCGGCACGAAACTCCCGACGGTCCTCTCGTCGTTCCCGGCGGAACTCCTGTCGATCTCCTTGCCGATCCTGGCGGTGTCCCCGGCGGTCCTGCCGTATCTCCCTTTTGGCCTCACGTCGCTCCCGCGGTGTATCTGCCTGCCGCAGTTCCCTGTGATTCTGCCGCTGTTCCTGGCGATATTCCCGACGGTCTTCTCGCCGTTCCTGGCGAAACTCCTGCCGATCATCGCGCCGATCGGCCCGGTATTCGTGACGGGCCTCGCGCCGATTGGCACGGTACTCTCTGACTTCACCGCGCTTGGCGAAAGCGGGGGTGGTCAATACGGCAAAAACGACTAGAGCGATACTGATTTTGGCAACCTGGTTCATGACATGTCCTCCTGAAATAGGGTTAGTGAACTGCAACTATCCCATTGACGCCCTCCCGCAACAGAAGTTTACGTACTGAACACATTTTTTTACCCTGCCCCCATGTGAGCTTCCTTAAGTACTGAAAAATGCCGGCGACAATCGTCATATCGCTACAGCAGAACCAGCCCGCCGGACATCTTCAGTTTTTCACGCCCTGATCACGCTGCCTTCGAGGGTGCAAACCCGTGTTAATTGAAGCCTTGACCGAAACCGCTTTTCAATAATCGCAGCACCGGCGAAACTGGTCCGGCTTTTGCGTATACATAACAAACCGGCCCGCTACACAATCAATTTGGACACACCCAGCTGCCAGCCGCCAGACCAAGAAAGGACCAGCCACATGAATCTGAAAAGCTTCAGGTACCTTCCCTTTTCGTTACTGCTGATCTGTCTGACCGTTGCCCCCGGCTTCGCCGATACCGGCGATATTGCATTGGGAGTCAAGGCCAGCACGCTGGGTGTCGGTGCCGAAGGCACAGTCGGCCTGCTGCGGGGACTCAACCTGCGGGCAGGCGCCAATGTGCTGTGGTTCGATTACGAGGTCAATACCAGCGACATCGATTACGACCTGGACGTTGACCTGCTCTCTTTTCCGATCCTCCTTGATTGGCATCCTTTCAAAAAATCCGCTTTCCGCATCAGCGCAGGCATGCTGATCAACCAGAACGAGGCCGATGCCGAAGCCTCCTCCCAGGCCATCTATACCATCGGCGGCACAGACTATACCGCAGCCGAAGTGGGCACCCTTTCCGGCCATGTCGATTTCAACGAGGTAGCTCCCTACGTCGGCATCGGCTGGGGTAATGCCGTAGGCAAAAACAAGAACTGGTCTTTCAGTTGTGATTTCGGGGTAGTGTATCAGGGGGCGGCCAACATCGACCTTACAGCGAGCGGTCCGATTGCCTCGGACCCGACCTTTCAGGCCAATTTAGCCCAGGAAAGGAAGGAACTGGAAGACGAACTGGACGATTACAAGTACTATCCGGTAATCTCGCTCGGCGTCACCTACAAGTTCTGACCTGCTACAATCCACCGAGTTCTGTCACCTATTATTGCCCGCCAAACAGCAACGCCCCGCAATAAATGCGGGGCGTTGCTGTTGTTTGTTGCGAAAAATCGGCAGCCCTCAGCAAACCAACCGATTGCGCCCCTCCTGCTTGGCCTGGTAGAGCAAGGCATCAGCGCAATTGATCATTGCTTCGAGACTGTTGCCGGGCTTGGTCGCAAGGCCAATGCTGATGGTCAGGCGAATCGATTCCTCGCTATTCGGGACATCAAGGGCACCCAACTCCAGGGTGCGGCGAATCGACTCGCAACAAACAGCGGCATCCTCACCCCTCTGGGGCAGCAAAGCGCAAAACTCTTCACCGCCCATACGAGCCACAATGGCATTGGCGGGCAAGGTCTGCCGCAGCACATTAGCCACGTATTGAATTGCCAAATCTCCCACATCGTGGCCGAAACTGTCATTAATCTGCTTGAAATGATCGATGTCAAACACGGCACAGGCCAGATCGGCACCGGTCTCGGTGGCCTGCTGCCAAATCCGCACCCCCCTGTCAATCAGATGGCGTCGGTTGGGCAGGCCGGTCAAAAAGTCGGTTGCCGAAGCCTGGCGAATGGTGTCGATGTTTTCCAGGTTCTCGATGTTCTGGCTGACGCGACAATAAAATTCTTCGGTCAGGAAAGACTGCTTGACCATGAAATCGTTGGCCCCGCATTTGAGAAAACGCGCCGCCATGACATTATCGCCTCGCGCCGAAATACCGATGATTGCCATCTCGTCCTTGGACCATTGCTTACGCAGGTTCTGGGTCAGTTCAAAACCGTCCATGTGCGGCATGTGAAAGTCGGTAATGACCAGTTTGATCCGGGGATGTTCCGCCAGTAACTGCAGGGCCTGACGGCCGTCTTCAGCCTCATAAACCTGATAGCGATGGACACGCAGCAATCCCGCGATGGTTTCCCGAGGCAACGCGGCATCGTCGACCACCAGCACCTCGGTCTGCGGGTTGTTCTCCAGGCGCCGCAATAGAGCCACCAGGTAATCGAGACTCTGCACCCCTTCCTTGAGGACATAGTCAACAACCTTTTCCGCCCAGATCTGTTCGCGGACTTCCTTGCTGACGACACTGGTAAAAACTATTACCGGTATCCCATGAGCGACCAGCTGGCCGATAATTTCGCCGCCCGGCGCATCGGGCAGATTGAAATTGACGATGGCAGCAACATATTCACTGGCATCGTCCCGTACCAGGGTCACCGCTTCGCCCATGGTCGTAACCCAACGGACCTTGGCACCCGTTTCTTCAGCCAGCTTGTTCTTGAGCATGCGTCCGAAAAAACTGCTATCCTCGACCACGAGAATTTTCTTCATCCTGTCTCCTGTTTTAATCCAGTAATAGCCGGTTAGGTTTTTGTGCGTCGACAATGCAATGGATTGGAAATTATACAATAACCTTAGTTTGAATAACGTTAGTTTGTGTCATCTTATGTTTGACTGGCAACCGGAAGAATCTGCGGCCTTTTTTTCGTGAATTCCTGACCTTGAAAAAATTCAACGAAAATGTCGAAGCAAGCTCAGCGCCGGCACCATCGTTTGTCTGCCACCAAATGCAAGGTCCCTCTCGACGCGGGGACTGACCGTTGCAGATAACTTTGGAAGGCCAATTGAAAAACTAACCCGATTCTATATCGAAGAAAATTCTTCGGGATGCGATTTACTGCAAATATTGACCCAAGACATTTTACCTGTCCTCACATGGCACTCCCGACAGAATCGGATAAAGCACCTTCTTTACGACCCTCAATCCGCAAAAAACCCAGAAGAGGTGCGTGCATGGTCCAACTCTGGCTATCATCAAACCTTCCGAAATCTGTTTATTTCTCTATTTCGAATCCTTCTTTTGCGCCCCTGGTGGTCCACGAAAAACCGTGGCATGCCCCACCGGGAAGAGCCACATTTGTGTGGCATGTCCCACATTGACGTTTGGGGATGCAAATGGTGGCATTCTCCGAAGCGATTTGAAAATTCAAAACCTTCCTCCCAACCAACCGAAGCAGACGATACTATGGGTTGCTCACATACTTCCCACCGGTTTCCGGATCAGGACCCACTGCTTGGCGGTCTTGCAGCCGGACCTGGCCGGGACCGACAACTTTTGCAACATGATCGCCTGTTCAAATGGGGACGCTCAAACCCGCTTGATCCGGTAGCCAGAGGGCGCTACCATGGACGGGCAACAAACGTCTTTCCCTCTCGCCCTGCAGCCAGGCATCATGTCGAAACCTGTCTCATATCTGGTACCCACAGAAAGCGTATGCGTCGAGCATGAAGTCAAACGCAGTCGCTTTATTACCCGGCTTGGCCGGGCCGCCGACCGTGAAACGGCAATGGCCTTCATTCATACAGCCCGCCAGGCAGACAGCGGTGCCGACCACCATTGCTGGGCCTTTATTGCCGGCAATCCTGCCGACAGCAGCGTCATTGGCCTGAGCGACGACGGCGAACCGGCCGGAACCGCCGGCCGCCCTTTGCTCAGCACCTTGCAACATAGCGGCCTTGGTGAGGTGGTCGTGGTGGTCAGCCGTTATTTTGGCGGTACAAAGTTGGGCACCGGCGGACTGGTGCGGGCCTACAGCAGCGCGGCCCAGCAGGCCCTGGGCGAAATGCCCCGGGAACCTTTCGTTGAGTTGCTCTGCCGTACCATCATCCTGCCCTTTGCCTTGGAAAACGCAGTACGTCGATTACTCACCAAGCTGCAAGTGGAGATCACGGCCGCCAGCTACAACGATGAAGTGACTCTGACCATCGCGGTGCCTCTTGACCAGGTCGCCAACCTGAATGAGATGCTGTGCGACTGCTGCCAGGGCCAGGCAACCTTGCAGGAGGCAAACCCTCCACAAAAAACAGGCAACTGATGCGGCGAACGCGAAAGCCATGCCAGTCCCGGATATACTAGATGTTATCGGGCCGTCTACGTTGAAGGAGGTGCCGCAAAAATGGAATCCATCAGACAACGGCCGACCACAGAAATCTCTGTGGGGAAACGGCTGAATCTGAGCTTTTTCTGTCTTGCCCTGGTGCTGGGGATACTGCCGATGCCGACAACCGGTTACGGCGAAATCCACAGCTATGTCGATGAACACGGCAACACCGTATTCGTCGACGACGCTTATCTCTCTCCCGCCGAACGCCATAACCTGCGGCAAAAAGCGCAGGCTTCAAAACAGGCGGCGCGGGAGTCTCTGGCTACCGCGGTGGAGATACGCGGCAATCAGGTACTCATACCGGTTGAACTCAGTGACGGCCATGACCGGATTCAAGCCCGGCTGCTGCTCGACACTGGCGCGTCGAAAACCGTCTTTTATCGGCGTACCGTAGCTGAACTGCAGACCAAACGGATGGGCAGGGGATGGTCCCGGGTTGCTGGCGGCCAGATTATTCCCACTGAGGCAATCCGTCTTGAATCACTTCAGATAGGTCCTCATACCTGGGACAGGCCCACAGTGTATCTGATCGATCTGCAGGAGGGAGACGCCCCCTTCGACGGCCTGCTCGGCATGGATTTTCTCAAAACGCACCCATACCGCATCGACTTCCACCAAAAAACCATTCACTGGCAACCCGGAGATTGATACCCACTGGTTCAAGCGCTCGAATCGGATAAAATAAAAACATCGGGACAGTGAAAGGCTGCCACAGTGTAACCCAAAGAGGGCCCCATGCCTGTTGAGCATCCCGTTGAGGACATCTATTTCCGGCTGTTCAGTCACCTCCCCGACTGCCTGGTGGTGGTTGACCGCCAACATCGCATCGTTCTGTCGAATTGGCGCGGCGACTTCGAAAAGATTCCCAAGGCCGAGCGGGACGGAGTGCGGTACTGCGCCGCGATCTTTCACCCGGACGATCCTTTGCCCGAGGAAGCCTGCCCGGCTACAGAGGTATTTCGCAGCGGTCGGCCCACCACCCGCGAGATCCATCATTCGCAGTTTGGCACCCTCGATTGTCGGGCTTTTCCGATCTTTGACCACAGTGGCGAAGAAGTCGTCTTCGTCGCCCTGCAGATCTGCAACGTTTCCGATCGCAAAAAGCTGGAAAAACAGCTCATCCTCTGTCAGAAAATGGAAACGGTTTCCTCCATGGCGGCCGGCCTGGCTCACGATTTCAACAACCTTCTCACCGCGATCGGCGGTTTCGGCCGGATTCTGCACCAGGCACAGACAGAGCCCAACTTGCAGCAGGCTGCAGAAGCCATTCTGCAGGCCGAGAAGCGGGCTCGTGATCTGGTGGAGCGGTTGATGATGATCGGTGAGGGGCCTCGCAGTCAATCCGAGGACATAAATCTAAACGAGATAATTGGAGGTCTGGAAAGGATGTTGCGGACAGTGCTGGAACATCATCTGGAACATCCTATTGAAGTCGATTTCCAACTGGAGCCGGCACTGGGATCCATTCGTGGTCAGGCCGATGAACTGGAACAAGTCATTCTCAACCTGGCCATCAATGCCCGCGATGCCATGACCCAGGGCGGCCGCTTAACCATTGCTACCGCCAACCGGCAACTGCCTGAAGGTTCCGACATCTCTGGTAACATTCTGGTTCCCGGCCCTTACGTGGTACTGACCATTGTCGACACCGGACACGGCATGGACGAAAAGACCAAGGATAAAATATTCGAGCCATTTTTCAGCGAGAAAAAAAGCCGCAAAGGAACTGGCCTCGGGCTGGTGGTGGTCTTCAGCATCGTCAGGCGCCACCGCGGCCACATAACGGTTACCAGCAGCCCGGGTGGCGGCACTTCCTTCGAGATCTATTTGCCACGTACCGATCCGCCTTTAAACGCCTCTTCTTGATCACCTTTGGCCAGGGACCATTCAGCACCCGCTTGTCATGCTTATGCTAAACCGCTGTGGTTTCCTTATCGACCGAGTCCCCAATTAACTTGCGCAGCACCAACACCTGCAGAAAAAAAGGTACGCTGTAGGTTGCAGCGAAGGTCGCCTCAACCGGACCGAAAAATTGACCGCTGAAAGCAAGGATAAGGATGTAATTGGGAAAGACCGTACAAACCAGCGCAGTTGCGCGCAATTGAGGCGGCGTGCCACGAAACAACACCGGGCCAAACAGCAGCACTACCGCCACCAGCAGGCTTCCCGCCGCAATCGCCTCCAGGGCCAGGGCGGCATTGTGCAGAAAATAATGGGAATAGCGGGAGAAGACCCCGAGATTGGTCAGGGCCACGGCCAGCAGCGACAGGGGATAGCTGCGTTGCAACAGCCATTCGGCCGGGCGTGGCAGCCAACGCTGGCAGGCCCGGCCGGCCAGTGCCGGTGCGAAAATCATCAGCGCCAGCATCTCTATCATGGCAATTACGCTCACCTGCAGACTTTTCCCCGCCAGGGAAGCCACCAGAGGCGGCAGGGTGAATGGCAATAGCAGGGAAGAAAGGATTACCAGCGCCGCCGTCAGGCCGGCATCCGCCTCAAACAGCCGGGCAAAAAATGGCGCCAGCACCGCCGTCGAAGCGCCGGCCACCAACAGGGCCGCCAGCTGGTAGTCCGGCCAGCAGTAGTGATAGAGCACAAAAGCCCCGACCGGCAGCAACAGACATTTGATTGCCAGCAGGCGCACCGTCACCAGGGGCGCATCGAGAGTGCGACGCAAAACCTGTCCCAGATCTATGGCCAGGAAGGACAGCAACAGCAGAAACATCACGCAGGCCATGGGCACCTGCTTTAGTGGCACCGCCAAACCTGGCAGAAAGATGCCAAGGGCCATTGTGGCAAAACTGGTTATCAACAGCAGAGCGTCTTGCTTACGAAACATGATCCCTTTCCCGTCGTAAGTTTAACCATTCCGCCGGACAAGCCCGGCAGAGCAGAACCTCGTACTATGATACCAACGGGCCTTGAAGGCAAGGCCAAACCACCATTATCGAGGGAGCATTTTTATCTTGCCAGATACTTGGCAAAATCTGTGATATTTTTACCACCCGTTTTATTTGACTAATTTCCACCTAGTGTTCATCCGCCCCCGGGGGAACACGAACTGGTTTGAATCTCAAGTACTACAGGGCAGCTTTGGATCGATCGACCGCTTGACCCAGTCGAAATAGCTCCCCAGCGATACTCGCCCTTGACATTTCCTACGAGAATGACCAAGCTGCTGTCTGTTCCGGCAGACAGCAGCTTGGCCAATTGTCACCCTTTCCCAAAAGAGGATATTGTGAATTCCTGCGTCACCCAGCCTATCGCCCCGAACAATGAACAGGACTGCCTTGCCCTCTACGATGACCAGGACCGGCAGCTGATGCAGCTGGCTTCGGCGGCAAAAATGCGCGGCGCCGACCGTATCGAGGAGATTGTCCGTTTTGTCTCGACAGCCGGATTACAAAAGGTCGGCATTGCCCATTGCGTTGCCATGAACAGAGAAGCCAACGCACTGGAGCAACGACTGCAGCAGACGGTCGAGGTGGCCAAAGTCGATTGCAAAATCTGCCGGATTCCGGCTGCAGCCCTGGTCGAAGGCGACCGTGGCATCTCCTGTAATCCGGTCGGACAGGCCGCCCTGCTGGCCGAACAGGGTACCGAGCTTAACATCGCCATGGGACTGTGTCTCGGCCACGACATGCTGTTTGCCAAACATTCCCGGGCACCGGTGACGACTTTGGCTGTCAAGGACCGGGTCCACGGACACAATCCAATCAAAGGACTGGAATAATCACCGATTCCGCTACCTGATGCTGATCCATGCGGGAGCAAGATGGTACGGACCGGTTTTATAATTTGCACCTATCCAGGAGAGTCAAAATGAAGTTGTGGAAATTCACTACCGCTGTACTTTTCTTAACCCTGTGTGCCAGCAGCGTCCAGGCGGAAACCTACGGCGTCAAGCGTTTTGCCTGTATTGAGATGCGCTGGCTGGTTCCCACCGGCAGCGATACCGTCAATGTCGCCTTTGTCAAAGACGAAGAGCCTTTCGCGCAGCTCACCCTCAGCCCGCAGCAACATTTCCGGCAGTTCAATTTTTCCACCGACGCCATCCTTGCCGAAGGACGTATGCGGCTGCACATCGACCAGGCCCGCAATAAAGGCGTTCTCAAGCTCGAAAGTTTCAGCTACCGATGCTTTACGCCGTTGGAACAGTTCTTTTCCGGTTCGCTGGCAGAATTCGATCTGCCGCCACAGCCCTGAATTCAACGCTGGCGTTCCGGCCCGGATTAACAATACCTCCAAGCCGGGCGTAGCTTTGACACAAAAAAGGCCGGCGCTACCAATCGGTAACGCCGGCCTTTTTGTCTGCAGGATGTTTAGTTGCCAAACACCCCTTTCAGTTGTTCCGTGGCCCTTTCGACACTCTCCGCTGCCTTTCCCTCAGCCTGTTCCACAGCCTGTTGACCAAGTTTCTCGGCACTCCCCTGCAGGCTCTGCAATTCCCGGTTGAGCACGGCACTCACCTCGGGCGAAGCAATTTCGCCATATATAGCAGCAAAGATTTCTTCGGCCGCCTCGGCCGGCAAAACCCCTGTTTCCTTCTGGCCGATGTTCTGCAGCCGAATATCGGGCAGGGCGGCTTTGACTTCCTGGCCGGCGAGCCCCTGTACCGCCAGATGAACCTCTCCGCCACTTATTTCCAGATCGCGAATCAGCAGCTTCTTGCCGCCCCCGCTATCGCCGCTTCCGGACGTCGTCGAAGAACCGCCACCACCGACAGCGCTGCGAATATTATTCTGCAACGCTTTAAAATTATCGCTACCGCGCCCCTTCTCGTAATAAATGTCCGGACCGACGATTTCAATGCGGTCGATGACAATCGTTTCGCCGGTCAGGGACTTTTCGTCAACATCGACATAAATCGATTTGACCGCAACCGCGTGGGGAGAGCTGAAGCCCTTCGGATTTCCAAGCAGAAAATTCTGCAGCTTGGCCTGGCCGGAGAGCAGGGAGATATCGACGTCTGCCACCGCCAGTTTGGTTTTGGTGATCTTAGGTCCTTGGGTATTAATTGCTTCCTTGATCAACGGTCCAAGATTGGATACTCCGATAAACAGCACCACAGCAACAATCACAAGCAATACGACAATTGCGATGAAAAGCTTTTTCATGACAACGAATCTCCTTATCACTTCGGATGGTGGGCCGCTGTTATTTCGGCCCACTGGTGAACGGTCTCTGCCTGACGCAAAAACGGCTCAGGAAACCGCCGCTAAGGTGCATCAGGCCCCAAATGATAGTGTTTGAGCAGATCGAGCATGGTCAGGTCGCCGATCAGATGCCGATCCTGGTCCAGAACCGCGATTTCCTTGACCCCGGCTTTGATCATACGACGAACCACTGTCTCCAACCTATCCTCTTTGACAGCGTAAATCAATTGGCGATTCATAATGTCTTTCGCTGTCTCGGAGGTTATCATCGAAATCAGGTGTCGGCTATGAACCGCCGGTTCAAAGCCATGGGCAAAAAGATGGCGAATTAATACCCCGAGGGAAATGGTCCCGGTACAACGTCCCTGGGAATCGACGACGTAGATCAGCCGGGTATGGGGGAATTCGACCATAACCTGCAATACGCCTGCGATGGTTTCCTCCTCCTCTACCCGGGGCAGATCCCGATCCTCGAGCGTGGCAAGCAGCTTGCTTATCTTCACGGGTTAATCCTCCGTTCCTTCCCCCGCCCGCAACAAGGCATATTTGACCAGAGGCGGTGCAATCAGTTCGTTGATGATCACCGAGGCCAGTACGGCATTGAGCATGACTTCGTACACTTGTGAATTGCCGTGCGGCCTGGCCATAAGGATCAGCCCGACCGTCACCCCCGCCTTAGGCAACAGCCCATAGCCGAGATATTTGCGCACCACCTGGGGCGCCCCGGCCAGGCCAGCGCCGAGCTTGGTGCCGATAAGTTTTCCGGAAAAGCGTGCCAGGACGATGAGCACCGCCAGCGGCCCGGCCAGCTTGATGACCTGCAGGTCGAAGTGGGCGCCGGCCAGGGTAAAAAACAAAGCGAATATCGGCTCTTCGATACTCTCGATGGCCCGAAAAAGATTTTCTCCATCTCTGAGCCGGTTGGCAGAACAGAAGCCCACGGTCATGGTCGCCAACAGGGCAGAAAACCGAAACTGTTCGGCAATTCCACTACAAAGCAGCAGGCCGCCCAGGATAACCACCAGCAGTGATTCTTTTTTTTTCACAACTCTAGTCAGGGCGACCAGCAAAAAACCACACAGCGCCCCCCATAACACGGCAACCAGAATCATAAAACCGGGCAACACCAGCCCCCGATAAAAGGAGAAAGCCTCCAGTTCGCTGGCGGCCGCACCCAGACTGCCGGCGAAGGCAAACAGAATGATAGCTGTTGCATCGTCCAGGGCCACCACCCCCAGCAAGGTGGTGGTCAGGGGACCTCTCGCCCGATATTCATGGACGATGGCCAGCACCGCCGCCGGCGCAGTGGCCGCAGAGATCGCCCCGACGATCATGGCCACCGGCAGATAGTCGCGGATGAAAAACTCTCTACCGAAGCTGATCCCCATAAGCCAGGGGCCAAGGACCGCCAGCAAACCGAAGGTGAACAGGCAGGCGCAGAAGGCTTGGCTGAAATTGATCCAAACAATGCTTTTGCCGAGATGCCGGAGTTTCGAGAGCTTGAGACTGCCACCGATGGCAAAGGCGATGACCGCCAACGCCAGATCGGTAACGATGGCCAAACGCTCCGTAACCAGTTCGGCGGACAAAAGACCGGTCAAAGACGGGCTCAACAGGATGCCGGCCACGATGTAGCCGGTCACGCGGGGAAACTTAAGCCACTTGGCCCCTTTGCCAGCCAGATAACCGCAGAGGAAAAGAACTCCGAGGGCCGTAATCGTTGTCAGTTCGAATTCTGGCATGGGTCCATGATTTTCGTGTCAGACAGCGTACTAGGCAAAACAGTCTCCTCGCTAGACAGCTTAACAGAATCGCCCTCGGTGGCTATTAGAGGGAAGGCTTTTTTCAACCGGCAGTTCATGCCATAATGAAGCAACACCATACCAAAGGCAGTCTGCATAGGAATCCTCAATGATCAAAGCCATTTTCTGGGACAATGACGGTGTGCTGGTCGACACCGAGCACCTTTACTATGAGGCCAGCCGAGACGCCCTGCGCCAAGTCGGCATTGAGCTTTCCCTGGAGCAATTCGCTCATCTAACCCTCGACCTGGGAAAAAGCCCCCTCATTCTTGCGGCTCAGCAAGGAACCTCCGACGCTGATATCGAGACCCTGCGGCAACACAAGAACCGACGCTACGCCGAACTGTTGCAGGACGGTGCCGACCCCATGGCTGGTGCTGTGGAGACCTTGACCGCGTTGCACGGCAAGGTCGCCATGGCCATCGTTACAAGCTCTCGCCGCGACCATTTCGATCTTATCCATCGCCACAACGGTCTGCTGGGTTTCTTCGACTTCATCCTTACCCGCGAAGACTACAAGTACAGCAAACCAAACCCCGAGCCGTATCTGAAGGCCATTCAGCTCAGCGGTCTATGCGCGGACGAATGCCTTGTTATTGAGGACACCCGCCGCGGCCTGGAAGCGGCACGGCAGGCAGGCCTGCGCTGCGTGGTGATGCCCAACCGGCTGGCACCTGACACTAGTTTTGACGATGCGTTTCAGGTGATAGGAGAGCTCCAGGAAGTAAAGCAGCTGGTGCTTTCACAACCCGGGCCACAGGCTGCCTCAATGCCGATCGAATGAGCGATAGCGAAGTTTACAATGAGGCAAAAAGGTTTACATTTCTCCATGAAGGACCTATTATTCATTTTCCTGCCCAATGGCCATTGAAAACATCCTTTTAGGCCAGGGACGGATTTCTTCAGCATCCTGCTGAAATATGCTCTCACTCCAACGACAGGTGATCAAGACCGTGGACAATCTCTCCACCCAAAAAAACGGCCTGGTTCCCTTTCATACCCGGCACAGTCTTTTGATAGTGGTTTTATTGTTCACTGTCTTTCTGGCCTTCGGTTTTCTGCTGATCCAGAACCATCGCCTGAAAAGCACTACCGCTCAAAAAAACCTCGAGAATCATTTTAGGGAACGGGTCAATTCCATAGACAGCCTGCTCGGAACGATACGCAGCCAGGTTCGCACCCTACAACTCAGCGCCGAAGCGGACATCGCCAACCGCCTGCTGAACCGGACTCAGCCTCCCCCTCTGGCGTTCGGCGCACTGCAGGACAATCCCGCAGGCGATTATTTCCATCTGGACGGCTACCAACCACCGCTCACCGAGGCGATGGTCGGCAATCTGACCGGAAGCGGCAGTATTAAACAACGCGGACCGGAGTTTTACCGGGAACTGCATATGGCCCTTGAACTGAACCACCTGTTTCGGGCCATTGCCGAACACTCTCCGAACCTGCCGTGGGTCTACTACCTTTCCAAAAACAATTTCATAAATATTTACCCTTGGGTAGCGGCCAACGAATTCCGCTTCAGTGCACAGCTTAAAGAACACGAATTCTACCGTCTCGGCGAGCCGGAACTGAATCCAGAACATCAGCCCTTTTGGACCCACGCCTATCTCGATGAGTACGGCAAAGGGGCGATGGTCACCTGCGCGGCTCCGGTTTACGAGGGCAAAAGCTTTCTGGGCACGGTGGCCATCGACCTGACCCTCGAATCCCTTTCCTCGCTGGCAAGAAATTTCGAAGCTGAAAAGGCGTCCCTCTTCCTCACCAACAGTGACCGGCAGTTGCTGGCACACCCCAATCTGACCAGAGCTGACAACCAGCAGCTTCACAGCCTGGCCGAGGTCTGGCCCGAAGATTTACAGAGCCCTACCGAAGCCCTAACGTCACTGCCGACCTGGCAGCTGACCCGGCTCGGCTCCTGGTCGGTGATGCGAGCTCCCCTGCAAAACGCGTCATGGGAAGTGGTTTTCATTCAACCCCGGCCTCCGCTGGGCAAGGCCTTCATCGCTCAACTCGGTGGAGGTGCGCTGACCGCCCTGCTGGTATTGCTCGGCCTGATCTGCACGGTGGCCTGGTTCAACCACCGCAACATCGTCTGGCCGTCGGAGCAAATGCTCCTTTTCATCGATGCTTTCGACCGGCGCAAAACCCCGCTCATCGATTCCCGTATTCCGGACATGTGGCGCCCCTGGTTCACCAACATCGAAAACATCTTTCGAAACAACGAGGCCTTGGCCGAGGAAACCCGCCAGCACATCGAGGGTTTGGAAGAGCGGGTCAAGGAACGCACCATTGAACTGGAACGCATCAACCAGGCCTTGCGCGAAGAAATCGAAGAGCGCTCCAAAGCCGAAGGGGCTTTGCGGCTGGTCAACCAGAAGATGCAGGAGCTCTCTTTGGTCGATGGTCTGACCGGCATCGCCAACCATCGCAAGTTCGATGAATATCTGGACTATTGCTGGAAACAAATGCTACGGAAACAGGCTCCGATTTCGATCATCATGTGCGATGTCGATTACTTCAAGCAGTACAACGATACTTACGGCCACCAGGCCGGCGACCGCTGCCTGCAGGAGATTGCCCAGACCATTCAGGCCTCGTTGCAGCGCCCTGCCGACCTGGTCGCACGCTACGGTAGCGAAGAATTTTTCATCCTGTTGCCCGACACCGACAGCGCGGGCGCCAAGCGGGTGGCTACCAGCATTCAGCAGACCATTGCCTCCCTGGAGATCCCCCACTCCGGGTCGCTGGCCGACTCCTGCGTCACCTTCAGCATAGGCATGGCCACCATGACTCCGTCTCACGGCGGCTCTCCCGAATCGTTGTTGGAGGCCGCCGACCAGTCCCTGTATCGGGCTAAGGAAACCGGCCGCAACCGCATCATCGCCTTGCCGATCAAACGATGATGCATTCGCAAAAACTCATAGGATGGCTAAGCAAAAATTTCGACCTACAAGGCTTGGTGTTTTTTCAGGGGCGAAGGCATACATATAGTATGTCGAGGTCCTGAAAAAACACCGTAACGCCGTAGGACGGACTTTTTGCGACGCCATCAACAATAAGACGGAGAAGGAACATGAGAGTCGCAACCGTCAGCCAGATGCGCGACATGGACCGCACCGCCATCGAACACTACGGCATCGCCGAAGAACTGCTGATGGAAAACGCCGGACAGGCCGCCTGCGAGGTCCTCAACGGCATGATGAGGGTGGCCGGGAAACGGGTTCTGATCTTCTGCGGCTCGGGCAACAACGGCGGCGACGGTCTGGTGCTGGCCCGCAAGCTGCACTCCCTGGCGGCCGAGGTCAAGGTTTACCTGCTCGGCGATCCGGCCCGCTTCAATGAAGCCGCCCGGCTCAATCTCGATATCGTCCGCCGTCTGCCGCTGGATATGCAACAGCTTACCGCCAGCGCCGACCTGAGCGAAGGGCTGGCCCGTTGCGACATCGTTGTCGATGCCATCTTCGGTACCGGCCTGTCCCGTGAGGTCGGCGGCCTGCAGCGCCAGGTCATCGAGCTGATCAATGCCAGCGGCAAACCGGTTTTAAGCCTCGACATCCCCTCCGGGGTGGCCGGCGATACCGGCCAGATCCTCGGCACCGCGATTCGTGCCACCGCTACGGTGACCTTCGGCCTGCCGAAGATCGGCAACCTGCTCTATCCCGGCTTCGCCCTGGGCGGCAGGCTGCATGTCAGTCATATCTCCTTTCCTCTGGCCCTGACCGAAGACGACAGCCTGCAGCTGGCCGTCAACAGCCCGCCGCCCCTGCCGCCACGGGATGCCACCGGTCATAAAGGGAGCTTCGGCCAGGCACTGTTTATCGCCGGAGCGGCCGGCTATCTCGGCGCACCACGTTTTGCGGCCCTCTCCTTTCTCAAGGCCGGGGGCGGCTACAGTCGGCTGGCGGCACCACAGGCCATCGTGCCTTTCCTGGCCATGGAGGCCGGCGAAGTCGTCTTCATCCCCCAGCAACAGACCCCTTCCGGCAGTATCGCCCTGAGCAACCGCGAAGCGCTGCTGGAACTGGCCGCCAGCCAGGATTTCGTGGTCATCGGCCCCGGCATGTCCCTCGACACGGAGAGTCAGCAACTGGTCCGCGAACTGACCCTGACCCTGGACCGGCCACTGCTGATCGATGGCGACGGCCTGAGCGCCTTGTGTTTCGACCTCGACATCCTCAAACAGCGCAGCGCACCAACCGTATTGACTCCTCACCTGGGTGAAATGGCACGCCTGACCGGCTGCAGCATCGCCGAAATCGAGCAGGACAAGATCGGCGTCTTGCAGCGGACCGCCGCCAGTTTGCAGGCCACTATCGTTCTCAAAGGGGCCCATTCCCTGATCGGCACTCCCGACGGCCGGGTTTTTATCAACTTGTCCGGCAACAGCGGCATGGGGTCGGCCGGCAGCGGCGACGTGCTGACCGGCGCCATCGCCGCCGCCTACTGCCTCGGCCTACCCTTCATCGAGGCGGTCTGCAAGGGGGTTTTGCTGCACGGTCTGGCCGGCGACCTGGCCGCCGCCGAACTCGGCGAGGACGGCATGACCGCCGGCGATGTTCTCGACTATCTGCCTGCGGCCCTGCAAGCAGAGCGTCTCGGCTTGCCAACTGAGTTGGCTCTTCGCTATGCCGGCCCTGTTCCGACTTGATTTTCCGCAACGGTCTCGAAATCCGAAAATCCATCCCACAATAAAAAAGCCGGGGGAGCATCATCGCCCCCCGGCTTTCCCCATTCTGCAGCCCCCCTCTAGCTCGGTTTATGAAGAATCCGGGCTAATATCGCACCCGTGCCCGGTAACTCAGCTGTGCCTTACCCTCGGCCGGCACCTCGATCTGCCACACCGCGGTGCGGGCGTCTTCCTTTTTATGGGGCAGACTCTCTTTGACGATCTCCCAATCGCCGGGCAGCGGCTCGGCCACCTTGACCGTCACCGGTTTGTCGGTCGCGTTGTTCAGTTCGATTAGATAGGCGCTCTCGACCAGGGTTTCCCGCGGTCCGGAGGCCAATTTTTTGAAATCGGTCTGGGTCCGTTCGGCAGTGACATCGAATGCGGCGCCGAGGCGCAGGCGGACCGTCTCATTCTTGCCGGTATGGTCGATGCGATCCTCCCCGACGAACTGGGCATTGCCGGCCTTGTCATTCTTGTAGACCCGCAAAATACCCTTGGGCAGCGGCATACCGAGGCCGTTCTTTTGCCGGTTGTCGAACTCGAGGAATACCGCCGCTTTGATCTTCTCTCCCAGCTTGCCGTACAGACCGCGGTAGTAATATTCGCTGCCGCGGATGAGATACTCCTTGCGCACCGGCACCGCAGAAGCGCCAAGCAAGGCTACTTGCTTGGCCTGGTTCTGGCGAATGGTGGTGGGGAGTTCGAGGGTATAGAGATGATAGTCGAGCAGGCCTTCTTCAGCCATGGCCGGGGCCGCGGCCATGGTCTTGACCGCCCTGCCGTCAAAGGCGCGCTCCGGCTGCTCCGGCTGGACCCGATGGACATCACCGGCCACCAGCTGCAACCTGGCGTTTCGATAAGTTCCGCCGCTACGATTGTCGAGGGTCACCCAGGCGGACAGGTCGAGACGGTCATCATCGGCATTGAGTTCGGCCACGTAGTCGGCCTTCCATGACAAGCCGCCGGTCAGATAGCTGAGCTCCAGCTCCCGCGACCCGGCCTTGTCGCTGACCAGCTGCACCACCAGGGTCGGCTGGTCCCGCAGAGTGGCTGGAACATCGGGAAATACCAGTCTACCAGGCACGCCGGTTTCGATGCGGTCGCCCATGCGCAGGACCACGCCACCGTTGGTTGCCAGGACCGTGGCCGTCTCCAGCGTTTCGGCACCGCTCTGGGGATGCACCCGTACCACCTGCACCGCCTTGCCAACGTACTTTTCCAGCAGCTTCTGCGGTGTCAACAGATCGTAATCGAAGCTCTGTTCCACCACCTGCAGCCCGCCCTTCCCGTCCAGCTGACGCAACAAGGCGGTTTCCGCCATCATGCCGCCGCTCACCTCGCGCAGCTCCAGCAGGCTCTCCCCGGCCGGCAGCTTCACCCGGCGAAGGTCCTTGATCAGCGCCAGGTCGCCGTTGTAGATGGTCACCGCGACCTGCTGCTGATCATCGAGGGTGCTACGCTGTTCGGCGGCAAAAGCGCTGCTTCCGCCACTGAAAATGCAGAGCAGCGCCAGTGCAAAGCCCAGACAAAGTCTCCATTTTCCCTGCATCGTCCACCTCCTTGTTGAGATCTTTTATGCGGAAAAACTATTGGTTCAATCTGCTTTGAATAAAGTTGGGAAGATTATAGCAGAAACATATCCGCTAGCTTCGTACTCGTACTCGTACTCGTACTCGAACTCGTACTCGGCAGTTCCCGCTTTTCTAAAGTCAAAACATCGAGTACGAGTTCGAGTACCGCCCTGCGGGCTGAGTACGAGTACGACAATAGGGCGCTTCTCAGGCAGGCTCCAGGCCGGCAAACTTGAGCAGCAGCTTCTTCAAACCGACGGTGCGGAAATAGATACTGACCTTCTGATTGTCTCCGGTCCCTTCAAGGCGACGAATGGTGCCGACGCCAAACTTGGCGTGCCGTACCTGCTGACCGATGCGCGGCCCCAGTTCGGCCTCGGACACCTGGCGCACCTCGTCCTCAAAGAAGTCCTCCTCGGCCAGCGGCTCCGGAGCCAGTTCCTCGAAGACCGAGGCGAGATTGTGGTTTGAGGCATGGTTCAGGGTCGGTTGCTCCTTGCCTTCCAGCAGGTGGGAGGGGATCTCGACCAGAAAGCGGCTCGGCGGGTTGTACTGGAAGTCGCCGTAAATGCGCCGCCGCCGGGCGTGGCTGAGATAGAGCTTGTCCATGGCCCGGGTCATGCCGACATAACACAGCCTGCGTTCCTCTTCCACATCGTCGCCGTCGTCGCTGCGACTGTGAGGGAACAGGCCCTCTTCCATGCCGGTCATAAACACGACTGGAAATTCCAAGCCCTTGGCAGCGTGCAGTGTCATGAGGGTGACCCGGTCATGACTGCTGTCATAGGAGTCGAGATCGGTGACCAGCGCGACCTGCTCGAGAAAGTCCTGCAAGGTGCGTTCGGTGGCCTGGTGTTCTTCCATGCCCGCGAGCAGCTGTTCGAGGTTTTCCAGCCGACCCTTGGCCTCCTGACGCTCGCCCTCGGTCATGGCCCCCTGGGCCTCTTCCCGCAACATCGGTCCGTAGCCGCTCTCCTCGATAAGCTCGGCGGTTAACTGGGGAAAAGGCAGCTCCGTCAGGCGGGCCTGAAAATCGCTCATCAGGGCCACGAACTTGCTCACCTTGTTGGCCGCCGCGCCCTTGAGCACACCGCGCTGGACTGCCAGGCTGCAGGCCGGCAGAAAACCGCCCGCCTCTTGCTCAAGGGAAGCAATGCGCTCCACTGTCTTGGCGCCGATACCGCGGGCCGGCACATTGACGATACGCTTGGCCGACAGGGCGTCGGCCGGATTGACCAGGGTCCGCAGATAGGCCAGCACGTCCTTGATCTCCATGCGGGCAAAGAATTTGACCCCGCCGACCATAACGTAGGGCAGACGCTCGGCCACCAGGGCTTCTTCCAGGGAGCGCGACTGGGCGTTGGTGCGATAGAAAACCGCCACGTCGCGCAGATGGCGACCGGCCAGCTTCAGCTTGGCGACCTCGGCTGCGATGAAGCGTGCTTCGGCCAGATCGTCGCTGCAATCCTTAACAGTAATCGGCTCGCCGGGCGGGTTGTCGGTCCACAGGGTCTTGCCCTTGCGACCGATATTGCGCGCCACCACCTCGCCGGCCGCCTCGAGAATGGTCGACGACGAACGGTAGCTCTGTTCCAGTCGGATCACTCGGGTACCGGGGAAATCCCGCTCAAAATTGAGAATGTTGCTGATCTCGGCCCCTCGCCAGGCGTAGATGGACTGGTCGTCGTCGCCGACTACGCACAGGTTGCTTCGCTCTCCGGCCAACAGCTTGACCAGCCGATACTGCACTTGGTTGGTGTCCTGGAACTCGTCAACCAGCAGATGCTGAAAACGCTCTCTGTAGCGGACCAGAATCTCGGGATGGTCCTCGAACAGGCGCACCGTACACAGCAGCAGATCGCCGAAATCCAGGGCGTTGGCCTGCTGCAACCGTCTCTGGTAGATTTCGTAGACCCGGGCGGCAAGCTCGCCGTAGTAATCGCTGCGGTCGAGCTCGCCCGGCAACAGTCCGCGATTCTTGGCGTTGTCGATAGCCGCTGCCGCCGAGCGGGGCTTGAGAGTCTTTTCCGGGATGTCGAGTTCCTTGAGGCAGTCGCGTAGCAGGCGCTGCTGATCCTGATCGTCGTAGATGGTGAAATCGCTGCTGTAGCCGAGGGCCTCGATCTCCCGGCGCAGAATCCTTACGCAGGCGGAGTGAAAAGTGCTGACCCAGGGCAGTTCGCCTGCTCCGAGCAACTTTTCCAGGCGCTCGCGCATCTCGGCCGCGGCCTTGTTGGTGAAGGTCACGGCGAGGATCTGCCAGGGCGCTACACCTCCCTGCTCTATCAGGTGCGCCACCCGATGGGTCAGGGTGCGGGTCTTGCCCGAACCGGCCCCGGCCAGAATCAGCAAGGGGCCGTCCTGATGCAACACGGCCTGCTGCTGCATGTCGTTAAGGGAACTCAGAAGGTCAGTCATCGCCCTTGTCCTCAAGCTGGCGGACCATCAGGGCCCGGTTGTAGGCAGACACCATGTCCCGCCGGGAAACGATGCCGAGTAATTTGTTACCGCCGTTGGGAGCCACCACCGGCAACTGCTCGATGTTGCGATAGCCGATCTTGCGCATGGCACTGTCGAGGTTTTCGTCCTCCTGCACCGTAATAACATCGAGAGTCGCCAGCTCCTTGACCACCACCAGATCAAGAAGATCGTCCTCGAAGACCACCCCCATGAAATCCTGCACCGAGATGATGCCGGTCAACTCGCCGTTGCGATTGAGAAGGGGAAAGTTGGTATGACGGGTGCTGACCATGAACTGCTTGAACTGGCGCAGGGTCATGTTTTCCGGAATCGACTCGGGATCGCGGATCATCACCTCGGCGACCCGCAAGGACTTCATGATATTGCGCTCCTTGCCCGCCTCGAGATCGATACCGGCACGGGACAGCTCCACGGTATCCAGACTGTCGTCCTTGAAGTGGCGACTGATGGCAGTGCCGACCACGCAGGAAAGCATGATGGGAACAATGATGTCGTAGGAACCGGTCATCTCGAACAGCAGGAAGATGGCGGTCATCGGCGCGTGGGTGGCAGCACCGAGAAAAGCGCCCATTCCGACCAGGGCATAGGTACCGGGCAAATTGACCACTCCGGGGAAAAAGCCCTGCAGCATTTTTCCGAAGGCGCCGCCGGTCACCGCGCCGATGTACATCGAAGGGGCGAACAACCCGCCCGGCAATCCCGAACCGAGGGTGATCGAGGTCGCCAGCGCCTTGATCGCGATCAGTGCCGCCAGCAACCAGAACAAACCCTCGCCGTGCAGCACCGTCTCCATGAATTCGTAGCCGTTGCCAAAGATCTGCGGAAAAACGATGCCGATCAGGCCGACCATAGCGCCGCCAAGCACCGGCTTGGCCAGGGGGTGTAACTTCAGGGCATCGAAGCGGTCCTTGACACGGTAGTGAAAGTCGATGAATGCCACCGCCAGCACACCGATCAGCATGCCCAGCACCACATAGAAAATCAGCTCCCAGGGGTGAGCCACCGAATAGGCCGGTACCCGCAGGGCCGGCACATTGCCGAGCAAGGCCCGCGAGACCACGGTAGCGATACCGCTACTGATAACGATGGCGGTAAAGCTGCTTAATTCAAAAGCGGCCAGAAGTACTATTTCATGGGCGAAAAACACCCCTGCGATGGGGGCATTGAAGGTCGCGGCGATACCACCGGCCACTCCGCAGGCCACCATCACCCTGAGCCGTTCGCCGCTCATCTTGAACACCTGCCCGGCCTGACTGCCGATGGCCCCGCCGATCTGGGCGATGGGCCCCTCCTGCCCCGCCGAACCGCCTGTACCGAGGGTTATGGCGCTGGCCAGGCCACGGGTCAGGATGGTGCGGCCGGGAAACCTGGCGCCGCGCAGGTTGGCCCGCTCGAGGAAATCGGGAAAACCAAACTTGAGATCCTTGGCAAAGAAAATACCGAAGGGAATCAACAGCAGGCCGCCGGTGACGGGAAAAAACAGCGACCAGCAGCGGGCCGCGCTCCAGTGTTCAAAAGAGATGGCAAAAAACTCCTTGCCCTGCTCAATAACCATCCAGTGAATCAACTCGATGGTCTGGCGAAACACGAAGTTTCCAAGCCCGGCCAGGATGCCGATAGCCAGAGCCAACATGACCATGAAGGTGTTTTCGGTAATGCCCAGGCGGCTGAACACGGAGGGACTTCGATGGCGCAGCCAGGCAATGGCGCCCAATGCGGAAGCGTGGTGTGATTTACTCATGACGGGACGGTCTTTCAGTTGCTGGAAGGGAACACAGACACCGGCAGAGGCCGGCGATTAGAACAATAGCTAATTTTAAATTTAACCGGTCGGCAACGCAACCGCAAAAGCTGGCGGAAAACCGCAAAGCGGTCCCGTCAGACCCGGTAAACCTAGTCAGTGCTCAAGGTTTCGAGACCGGCTTCGCGGAAGAGCTGCTGTGCCGAGTCGCCATCTTAGACATCGATGACCGGAATGGCAGTGCGCCGGTCGCCGAGAACCGTGCCGTAGATATTCTGCACGTTGAGAACAGATCTGGAAAGAAATTAAATGCACGGGCAGTGGCCTGCCAATCTGCTTGGCAAGGAGCCGGAGCTGAACATAGCAGATTTTGCGTTGAATTGATAGGAAAGTTGTTGCACCGGCAAACGTGGATAATTATGTCAGAACTGGTCACCTAGGAATACTCAGCGAATCACAGCCGCCTGCCTCTGGTGCTCCTCCACCGACTCAAGCGTATCCAGAAAAGCTGATGTGTTAGGGCTGGCTGCCACTGCCCGTTCCGCCCAGTAACGGGCCAGCGACAACTCCTCCTGCTGCAGAAGAACCCAGGCGAGGTTATTCATCGCTTCGGCATGGTCGGACTCCCGCGCCAGCGCGGTCCGATACATCACTGCGGCTTCCGACCAGAGTTGCTGCGCAGCCAGGGTATTGCCGCTGTTGATCAGGGGACGGGCCCAGTGCTTGTCGAGTTCGGCGGCCCGCTGATATTCACGCAGCGCGAGATCATACTCCCCAGCTGCCTGATAGCTGACTCCCAGGTCGTTATGCTGGCGGACATCGAGAGGATCGTGCAGCACGATGATCCGCGGCATACTGCAGCCGGAAAGGGACAGGCCCAGCAACATTAGACACCAGTAACGCAGCATGTACTGTTACTCCAGATAGAGGTAGAGTCGGTTGAGCTTTTGCCAGCGCCGGTCCAATTCCGCAGCGGCGATAGTCCTCCGCGCCTGCTTACCCGCATGAACGACAAAATCGCTGCCGACGTAACCGAACACTACCAGATAATGAGGCCGGGTGAGCCGCCAACGGCCCATCTCCAGCGGAATCAGCACCGGCCTGCTGGCGTCGATTGCGCCCCGCAACAGAGCCAGGTCGCCCCGACCGGAGCGCGTTTCATAACCGAGATTCCTGGCGTAATTTTCCAGGTCAGGCAGCAGGCTTCCCTGCAGGGCGGGAGTATAGGTTGCAGCCCGAATCTGGGGCAGAGACACGCTGGCACCGCGATGTGCCAGCAGTGAGGCCAGTGCTGCAGGACCGCAGTCGTAACGCCCCTCCTGAGCGTAAAACGGCACCCCTGGGAGAATCCGACCTTCCGCTGGCTCAACCGATCCCAAAGGCCGCAAGGGGCTGCAGCCGGCGGCAAAACAGAGCAGCAAAAAACATGCGGCAACCCAACAGCGGTGCAACCCGCAACCGTTTGTGGCCCTCATCGAATGATTATTTCCTTACCGCTCACCTTGAGAATCACCACCACCAGCAGCACGATCAGCAGCACGGCGATAATCGCTTCCAAAATGCCTCCCTCGGCAAGGCTGTCGGAAAGACCGGCCAACTGATGAAGCTGATCATCACTCAAGGTCGGCAGCTTGGCCGCCACCTCTTCCTGGGAGAGACCAAAATCTGCCAGGCGCTGGGCCACTACTTCCTTTTCCAGAGCTTGGCGGACCTTTTCGAGCTGCTCAGTCCTCTGGCTCAGAGTCTTGCCGCTGGACATCCGGCTTTCCACCAGGGAGGCCGAACCGTTGGCGGGGACCATGGAGAGCAGGCAAAAGGCCAGCAGAACAATCCAACAAATACGCACATCGAGGATTCGACATTTGATCACACTCATCTCACACCTCCATCCGAAAAAGGATTAAAAGCAGGTACAACCATTTTAACCAGCAGATATCAACTGGCAAGGTGCACAAAGGTCTGCTTTGCCCGTCAGACATGCTAAGAAGCTGGCCCGCAAACGAAACAGGTGCTGAAAAAACAAAACCCCCCACCGGCCAAGGAAGGCACGATGGGGGGGGGCAGACCGCATGTTCTTTTTACAGACCTTCTTTTTGCAGAGGCTGCAGATTTACTCCACGGTAACACTCTTGGCCAGGTTACGCGGCTGGTCGACGTCAGTGCCCTTGAAAACCGCCACGTGATAAGCCAGCAACTGCATGGGAATCGACATGAGCACCGGGGCCAGTTCGTCGATGATCTCGGGCACGGTGATCAGGGCATCGACATCGCCGAGCAGCTCCTGCTGCCCTTCGGTAACCACCGCAATTATACGTCCGTCACGGGCCCGCACCTCTTCCAGGTTAGAGACGACCTTTTCCAGGGTCCCGTTGTTCGGGCAGAGAAAGACCACCGGCAACTGCTCGTCGATCAGGGCGATGGGACCGTGTTTCATCTCGCCGGCCGGATAACCCTCGGCGTGAATGTAAGAGATTTCCTTGAGCTTCAGTGCCCCTTCGAGAGCAATAGGGTACTGGTTGCCGCGGCCGAGATAGAGGAAATCGCTGGCGCTCATGAATGTCTTGGCGATCTGCTCGATTTGACCGTCGAGCTCCAGCACCTCTTCCAGCTTACGCGGCAGCGTAAGCAGAGCGCCGGCCAGCTCGCGACAGCGTTTGGCATCGAGCACCCCGCGCACCCGGCCGAGGCGCAAGGCCAGCAGATACAGAGCCACCAGCTGGGTAGTGAAGGCCTTGGTAGAAGCGACCCCGATTTCCGGCCCGGCATGGGTATAAATGACGCCGTCGCTCTCGCGAGCAATGGACGACTCAACCACATTGCAGATGGCCAGGGCCTTGCCGCCCTTGCCCCGCGCCTCCCGCAGCGCCGCCAGGGTATCGGCGGTTTCACCGCTCTGGCTGATGAGGATGGTCAGGGTACGATCGGTGACCAGGGGGTCGCGATAACGGAACTCGCTGGCGATATCAACCTCAACCGGTACCCGCGCCAGCTTTTCGAGGAGAAACTTGCCGGTCAGCCCGGCATGCCAGGATGTACCGCAAGCGATGATATAGAGACGGTCAAACTGCTGCAGCTGCTCTTCGCTGAGCTCCAGACCTTCAAGGTAGACATCGCTCTGATCGTCCTGTACCCGGCCGGCCACCGTGTCGGCCACAGCTCGCGGCTGCTCGTAGATTTCCTTGAGCATGAAATGGCGATAGCCACCCTTTTCCGCCATCAGCGGACTCCAGGTGATGGTCTTGGCGGTCTTGGTCACCGGGGTCCCAACCAGGTCGCTGAACCGCAGCTCGCCGTCATGATAGATGACCATTTCCCCCTCTTCGAGGAAGATCATCTCCCGGGTATGGGAAAGCATGGCCGGTATGTCAGAGGCCACAAAGAATTCACCGTTCCCCTGGCCGACCACCAACGGCGATCCGAGCTTGGCGGCAATCATCTTGTCCGGCTCGCTCTGGCACAGGATAGCCACCGCATATGCGCCCCGTACCTCGCTCAGGGCCTGACGTACTGCAGCCTCGAAGTCGCCACATTGGCCCAGGTGCTGATCAACCAGGTGGGCGATGATCTCGGTATCGGTCTCGGAGCTGAAAACATGGCCCTGAGCAAGCAGGCGTTCCTTGAGTTCGAGGTAGTTTTCGATGATGCCGTTGTGGACCACCGCCACATCACCGGCATAGTGGGGATGAGCGTTGGTCTCCGAAGGACGGCCGTGGGTCGCCCAGCGGGTATGGCCGATACCCCGTACGCCATCGAGGGGATTTTGCGCCAGCAGCGTTTCAAGTTCTGCGAGTTTGCCCTTGGCGCGGCGGATTTCGATATTGCCGCCGTTGAGAATGGCGATGCCGGCCGAGTCGTAGCCGCGGTACTCCAAACGGCGCAGACCTTCGATAATAATGGGTGTGGCCTCCTGATGGCCGAAATATCCTACAATACCGCACATAAGCGTATCGCCTCCTGAATGGCAGTGAACCGGCGGCCCTGGCGAGCCCGATCCGTGGGCAGGTCGATCAAATTCTGTCTAGTTCTTTGGCTTCTTTTGCTTACGCAGCACCCAGTCCTGAACAATTTTTTGCGGGCTGCGCGACAGCGCAAGGGAATCGGGCGGCACATCCTTGGTGATGGTGGAACCTGCTCCGATCAGGCTGTTGCGACCGATACGCACCGGCGCCACGAACTGGGTATCGCTGCCGACGAAGACTTCGTCTTCGATGATGGTCTTGTGTTTATTAACCCCGTCGTAATTGCAGGTGATGGTGCCGCAACCGATATTGACCCTCGCGCCCAGTTCGGCGTCGCCTATGTAGGTCAGATGACTGGCTTTGGAACCTTCGCCGATGGTCGCCTTCTTGGTTTCAACGAAGTTGCCGATCTTGTTGTAACCAGCAAGAATCGTACCGGGACGCAGGTGAGCCATGGGACCGACATCGCTGTGAGCGCCGATTTGCGACTCCTCAAGAACCGAGCCGGCCTTGAGCCGCACATGGTCGCCCACCTGGCACCCGTCAACAGTCACCTGGGGCTCGATAACGCACCCCCGCCCGATGCGAGTCTCTCCCCGCAGGCAAACGCCGGGGTGGACGATGGTGTCGGCGCCGATCTCGACCTGGTCGTCGATATAAGTAGCCAGCGGATCAATGAAGGTGACACCGCCGAGCATCAGGCGCTGGTTGATGCGCTGGCGCATAAGGGAAGCGGCCTCGGCCAGCTGCACCCGACTGTTGATACCCATGGCCTCGGCGGGATCGTCCATCACCAGCGCCCGCACCTTGCGGCCGCCGGCCCGCAGCGCAGCAAGCACATCGGTCAGATAATACTCCCCCTGGGCATTGTCGCAGTCCAGCCCGCTGAGAATTTCAAAGACCAGCGGAGCCTCGAAAATATAGATTCCGGTGTTGATTTCGCGAATGGCCCGCTGCTCGTCAGTGGCATCCTTTTCCTCGACGATGCCCAACACTTCGCTGCCGTTGCGCAGAATCCGACCGTAGCCGAAAGGCTCGGCCATCTCGACCGTCAGCACGGTGGCCGCCGCCCCCTCGCCACGATGATAGTCCAGCAGACGCTGCAGGGTTTCATGCCGCAAAAGAGGCACATCTCCACACAGCAGCAGCAGACTGCCACTAAACCCACTCAGAGCCTCTTTGGCACTGAGCAATGCATGGCCGGTGCCGAGCTGCTGTTCCTGCAGAGCGAAATCGACGCTCTGCCCGACCAGCGACTCCTTGACCGCCTCGGCACCGTGACCAACCACCAGAACCGTCGGCCGGCAACCGATTTGAGCAGCCTGCTGCACCGGGTAATGAACCATCGGCCGGCCGTTGAGTTCATGCAGCACCTTGGGAAGTTCCGACTTCATGCGGGTTCCCTTGCCGGCCGCCAAGATCACGGCGGCGAGTCCGTTTGCTTCCATTTCGTTCCCCTCCTTATACCTGAAGCCGTGAGACGAAGGCAGATAAAGAGTGTATGCACTTGACCTGGAAAAGGTTTCAAAAATCCGGAGATGCACCCACAGGTTCACCGATGATTTTTGGAAGCCTTAGACAGGTCAACGACTTGCGCTATCTGCCGTTTAAATCTCACGGATTCAGGTTATAAATTACTTCAAAGACAGAAGTATCCCGAAAAGGCCGGCCCCAGTCAAGGCCGTTTTCTGTCCGCCAGACAAAGCTAAATACCTGACAGGTAGTAAAAACAAGCTGTTGGAAAAAAAATCTCTTTGCTCTAGAATTGCAGTGTTGAAAGGAGGGACCATGCCAGAACGCCAGATTCTGCTCCGTGCACTCGACAGCATCGGGGAAGATATGCGGGAATTAGAAATACTCTACGAACGCTACTTTTCTGGAGAGGAAAAACGGGAACCGCTTCGCAAGCGCGAACAGCTGCAAAAGCGGCTGCGCCAATTCGTCAACCGGCGCATCACGCAGACCGACCTGCGCTTCCGTTACGAAAGTCTTGCGGCCCGCTACCATTCTTATGCCGGTTATTGGGATCGTATTCTGCGACTGATCGATGAAGGGCGTTATGAAAGGCACCTCGGCAACAAGAACATCCTCCAAGAAAAAGCCGCTTCGCCTGCCTCTGCTGCGCAGAGTGATGACGAAGCGGCTTACCAACAGTTATTGAAGGCCCACCAAGAGTGCAGCGTGGGAAAACCCGCCCCCAGCCGCAAACAGTTCGAAGCCTATCTTGCCAGGCAGCGTTCAGCGCTGGCAGACAAATTCGGCAGTCGGGAGGTCGAATTCCGGGTGGTCACCGAAGATGGTAAACCCAAGATCAAGGCCCGACCGAAAAAAGTTTCCTCCCCCCGCTGACATTGGCTGCCGAACCGTAAATCCACTCTTCAGGCAACCTCTTTTTCCCGATTCTGATAACGTGGCCTCTCGCAGATAAATGCCTTGATTTCACGGACATCGGGAACACGTCCGGCTACCCGCAACAGGTCGTCAACCATCAGGGCCGGAGAGACGTAAACGCGATTATCGATCATCTTGCGAATATCGCGATAGAGATGAACTTCTGCCTTGACACCCAACTGCGAAAGTGCGTCACGTACATTTTCCAAGGTTCGTTCGCAACTTCCGCCACATTCCGGTTTACATATGATATCGATGCGCATGATTCCTCCGGTTATAGCCAGGGAACTGCTGTTACCGTCAAATTATAACCTTTTTTGTTATATTATACTCACCCAGTCAGGTTTCACAACTGATTTTTTGCCGGTCAGCTCTTTTTATTCGATCAGCGATTCCGGCAATTAGCTTTTGGCGATCGGCGAGGAGGGCCATATCGACTGCAACCCAAGAGAGTATAGGTTAAAACGACGACAGCCGCCCCGAAAGGGCGGCTGTCGTTTTTTTCGATTCAGGCCCGCTATTCAGACCACCGGCAACCGATCGACACCGTAAGTGATTTTCAGAGCCCGCTTGACCCGCGCCATAAGGCGAATCTGATTGGCCGGTTTGGCCACGAAATCGAAGAAACCCATCTCCAGCAAGCGGGCTTCTTCTTCGGGAGAAGCCTTGGTGGAAAGGGCTATAACCGGGATATCCCGGGTCACACTGTTCGACTGCAATACCCGAAAGAGCTCAACGCCGTTCATACCGGGCATGGCGGCATCGACCAAAACCAGATGTGGCCGTTCTTTGAGAACCGCTTTGAGGGCCGCTGCCCCGCTGCCGTACTGAACGCTGCGCAAGCCTTCTTTCTTGAGATTTCCCTGAAAAGCGGCACGCCACAGCTCCTGGTCGTCAACCACCATCACCGTCAATTCTTCGGCAGGCTTGCTCTCGGCAGCCTTGATATAGTGCTTGCGGATGGCATCCTGAACCTCATTGGGAGTGGTCAAGAAAGGCACCACCCGCATGCCGGTCTGAAAGGCTACGTTGTCAAGGGTTTCCAGGTCGAGAGGATTGGTAATTGCCAGAAAAAGCGACTTGCCTTCCGCCTTGAGGGGAAATATCCCTTTTTCCAGGGCCGTATCGCAGTCGACCAGACCAAGTACGTCTTCGGGGAAGGGGTGCTTGCTGATATTGCTGACCGTCTTGCAATTGAACTGCCGGGCCAGAATCAGCACCACATCCCGGTCGCTGATAATCCCCATATCCTCGAGCACTTCGCCGAGGCGCATGTCAGAAACTTTCTGCTTCTCCAGCGCCCGACTGAGCGTGACTTCGTCGAGAACCTTTGCATCTACCAGAATTTCGCCAAACCGCTTGCGTCGTGACATCGTCGTCTACCTCAAAAAAATAGGCTTGCAGGTACCGGCGATGCTACCACAATAAACGGTAATTATTCAAATAAATCCGACCACTGCATCAACCTACCTCCTCCGTTTCCTCACGACCGGCGACCTCGACTTGCAATTTCTGATCAGCTACGCCGACGGCAACCACCGCACCGCGACCGATTTCGCCGCCAAGCAGGGCCCGGCCGATGCGGGTTTCCAGTTCATGCTGAAGATAGCGCTTCAGAGGACGGGCGCCATAAACGGGGTCGTAGGCTTCTTCGGCGATTAACTCGCGGGCCTCTTCGCTGATCTGCAGGTCGATCTGGCGGTCTTTCAGGCGGTGACGCAAATCCGCGACCAACAGATCGATGATCGCTTTGATCTCTTCGCGGGTGAGAGGCTTGAAGAGCACAATGTCATCGACCCGATTGAGGAATTCAGGGCGGAAGTGATGGCGCAGTTCAGCCATCACCGCTTTGCTGACCTCTTCGCGAAGGGTTCCATCCTCGGCCACCCCTTCAAGAAGCAATGGCGAACCGATATTGGAGGTCAGGATAATAACCGTGTTCTTGAAATCGACGGTTCGCCCTTGAGCGTCGGTCACCCGGCCGTCGTCAAGAATCTGCAACAGCACGTTGAAGACATCATGGTGAGCCTTTTCGATTTCGTCGAACAGAATCACCGAATAGGGCTTGCGACGTACCGCCTCGGTAAGCTGGCCGCCCTCCTCATAGCCGACATAGCCGGGAGGCGCGCCGATCAGGCGGCTGACAGTGTGCTTCTCCATGTACTCGGACATGTCGATGCGCACCATATTGTCCTCGCTGTCGAACAGCGCCTCGGCCAGAGTGCGGGCCAGTTCGGTCTTGCCGACCCCGGTCGGACCGAGAAAAATAAAGGAGCCGATCGGCCGTTTGGGATCCTTTATGCCGCTGCGAGCGCGAATGACCGCATCGGCCACCAGGCGCACCGCCTCGTCCTGGCCAATGACCCGCTGATGGAGAACCTGGTCGAGCTTTAGCAGCTTCTCCCGCTCCCCTTCCACCAGACGGGTAACCGGGATACCGGTCCAGCGGGAAATGATATCGGCGATCTCCTCCTCCGTGACCTCCTCCCGCAGCAGTCGGGAACCACCCTGCTCACCGGAAACGGTCTGCTCCTGGTCCTTCAGCGCCTGCTCAAGCTCCGGCAGACGACCGTGACGCAACTCCGCCGCCCGGTTAAGATCGTATTCGCGTTCTGCGACCTCGATCTCCTGGCGCACCCGCTCAATCTCCTCGCGCAAAACCTGCACCTTTTTGATGCTCTCCTTTTCACTGTCCCACTGTACCCGCAACGTGTCTGCCTGGTGCTTGAGATCAGCCAGTTCCTTGCGCAGTGCCACCAGCCGCTCCTGGCTGGCGGCGTCTTTCTCTTTCTTCAGGGCCGCCTCTTCGATCTCCAACCGCATGACCCGACGGGTAACTTCGTCGAGTTCTGCCGGCAGCGAGTCGATCTCGGTGCGGATCATCGCGCAGGCTTCATCGACCAGGTCGATGGCCTTGTCCGGCAGGAAACGATCGCTGATATAGCGATTGCTCAGGGTCGCCGCCGCCACCAGGGCGTTGTCCTGAATACGCACCCCATGATAGACCTCGAAGCGCTCTTTGAGGCCGCGCAAAATGGAAATGGTGTCCTCAACCTGCGGCTGGTCAACCAGCACCGGTTGAAAACGCCGCTCCAGGGCGGCGTCCTTCTCGATGTACTGACGATATTCATCGAGAGTGGTGGCGCCGATACAGTGCAGTTCGCCGCGGGCCAACATCGGCTTAAGCATGTTGCCGGCATCCATCGAGCCTTCTGCCCTTCCAGCGCCAACGATGGTATGCAGTTCGTCAATAAAGAGCAGAATACGTCCTTCGCTGGCATGAATTTCGTTGAGAACCGCCTTGAGGCGCTCCTCGAATTCGCCACGGTACTTGGCCCCTGCCACCAGCGAACCCATATCGAGAGCGAAGATGGTCTTGTGCTTGAGCCCTTCGGGCACGTCGCCGCGCACAATACGATGGGCCAGCCCCTCGACAATGGCAGTCTTGCCGACACCCGGTTCGCCGATCAGCACCGGGTTGTTCTTAGTCTTTCGCGACAGGATACGGATTACCCGACGAATCTCGCTGTCACGGCCGATAACCGGATCGAGCTTGCCCTTTTCCACCTCTTTGACCAGATCCCGGCCGTACTTCTCAAGCGCTTCGTAGGTACTCTCAGGATCGGGGGTGGTCACCCGTTGATGGCCACGTACCGCCGTCAGGGCCTGCAGAATCCGGTTACGATTGATGTTGAACTGCTTGAACAGCCTTCCGGCGGCAGTGGCCTCCCCTTCTTCGGCGATGGCCAGCAGCACATGCTCCACCGAGATGTAATCGTCCCGCAACTGCTTGGCCTCCTCCTCGGCCTTCAGCAACAGCCGATTCAGACGTTGGGTCACGTAGACCTTGCCCGCTTCGGTACCGGGCCCGGAGACGCTCGGACGGCGCTCCAGTTCTGTGCGCAGCTCGGCGATAAGGCTATCCACCGGCACATCGACCTTCTGCAGCAGACGCGGCACCAGACCGCCCTCCTGCTGCAACAGAGCCATCAGCAGATGTTCGCCGTCGACCTCGATGTGGCCGCGCTTAACGGCATCGTCCTGCGCAGCCTGAATCGCTTCCTGGGTTTTCTGGGTCAGCTTGTTGGTATCCATAAATTTGTCCTTCCTCCTTCGCTGCGATATCGAACGGACGACTCTGCGATCTCTATAATCGACGCGCAGGCTTTTACCGGTCCGGCCCCTCCCGGCTGCGACCAACCGGCAAGGGCCGAACCCGATGCGACCACCAGCAGTGCACAGCCCATCAGTGCATCGTCACCTCAATCCTGCGCGGCTTGGCGGCTGCAGCCCGTGGCAACGTGAGGGTCAATACGCCATTTTTCAACACCGCGCTCGAGGCAGATGGGTCGATAGTTTCGGGCAGCCGAAATTGGCGATAGAAATTCCGCAGAGCAAATTCCCGGCTGGCCCCTTCGTCCTGCTGGCCCAGGGTCGGGTGAGCTTCGATTGTCAGCAGCCCCTGATCGACCTCGATTTCCAGCCCACTTTTTTCGACACCGGGCAGGTCAGCCAGCAAAACCAGGCCGCTTTCCGTTTCATAGATATCGACCGATGGCGACAGGTAATTGTTCTGTGCCCGGGTTTCTTCTCTGGACAGGTTCTTTCCCTCTTTATCTTTATACACGCTCATTTTGTTTTCAGCCATGACGTAACTCCTTTTATGTTTCGCGCAATCTAAGTTGCGGATCCAGCCTATGATGCCTCGATAGCCACGCGGGTCGCCTTGGCAGCTTCGGCTTTGGGCAGGGTTACCCTCAGCAGGCCGTCCTTGTATTCGGCTCGAACCTCATCAGCTTGGACATCCAGCGGTAATTCGACGGTCCGCAGGAATTTTCCGAGCCCCCTTTCGCGACGGTGCCAGACCACCTTATCCGGCAGCTCTTCGTCCTGGCGACGCTCTCCGGAAATGGTGAGAGTATTCTGCTGAACGGTCATCTCCAGTTCCGCCGGATCGATCCCGGGCAGCAGCGCTTCGACATACAAGTTATCCTTGTCGCTGCTCAGGTTGACCAACGGATACCCCCGCTTACCGATACCCGGCATGAATACCGAATCGAACATTCTTCGACCTGCAAGACCACGAAAAACGTCGTCGACTTCTCGTCTTAAAAGTTCCATTTCCCTGAACAGATCCTTGCTAATCATATTGGCCTCCTTGTTGTGAGTGAGCTGAGTTTTTGGTTGATGCTTTCAGCTCTCTAGATAACAAGCTCTGTGCCAAATTCGAGAAATGAAAAATATCGTATCAATTTCAAATAGTTAACCAAGATATCGAAAAATGGACTACCCAACTTGCAACGTTGCAAATAGTGTCGCACCTACCTTGCTACGCTTCATTAGGGACGCTTGCGACACATCCAATCTAGAACAAGGTGCTATTTAAGGGAATACGGCTGCCGGCAAGACCTGCGAACGCACAACCATCGCCCCTAAAGGTCGTTGCGGGAAATGTCCAGCTTCTTGAGGTAGCGGTAGAGGGTGGCACGATGAATGCCGAGCAGGCGTGCGGCAGCGGCCAGATTGCCATCTGCGGAACGATAGGCGTGACGGATTGTCTCTTTGGTAAGATTGACCGGGCGCGTCGAACGACGGGAGGCGGAACGCTCCGAGGAGTATTCGGCGTCGAGTACCTTGTCGTCGACAAGCGTCGATTTCGCCCCAGAAGATGTCAGAGGATAAGGCAGCATGACTGCGGGGGTCGGCATTGAACCTCCACCGTAAGCCTCCCATTGATCAGGAGAAAAGTCCTGGCGCTCACGAACCCATTCGCGAAAAGCCCGGGCACCGATGGCTTCGGAGCGGGTTTCGATAAACACCCGTTCCAGCACGTTGCGCAATTCGCGCACATTGCCGGGCCACAAATAGGACTGCAGCAAAGCGATAGCTTCGGGGGTCAGGCGATGAATGGTCCGCTTGTATTTGCGGCTGAACTGGCGCAGAAAGTGTTCGACCAGCGGAGGAATATCTTCGGGACGCTCCCGCAAAGCCGGCAGATGAATACGCAACACCGACAGGCGATGATAGAGATCGGAACGAAAGCGCCCCTGCCCCACCGCCTGCTCGAGAGGCACGTTGGTAGCAGCCACGATGCGCACGTCGATGCGTCGCTCCCGTTCCGCACCGACCCGCTCGACCACCCCTTCCTCCAACACCCGCAACAACTTGGCCTGGGTGTGCATCGGCATATCGCCGACCTCATCAAGAAACAGGGTACCACCATCGGCGCGTTCAAAACGGCCGCGATGACTGCGCAAGGCTCCAGTAAAAGCCCCCTTTTCGTGGCCGAACAGCTCCGACTCCAGTAACTCTTCCGAGATCGCCGAGCAGTTCACTGCCACATAGGGCGCGTCCCGCCGCAGACCGGCGTCGTGCAGGGCGCGCGCCACCAGTTCCTTGCCGGTACCGGTCTCGCCGGTAATCACCACCGCCGCATCGGCCGGTGCATAAAGAGCAATCTTGCGAAAGACTTCGTGCATGGCCGGGCTGACACCGACCATGCCGTACTGCACCAAAGCCTGCGCCTCTTCACCCGGCGCCAGGGAACGAAAATAAAAACTGACGGCCCGGCGTCGAAAATCTTCGCTCAGCCCGGCCGCCACATCCGCCACCAAAATCGGTTGCCGTTCTCCGGGGAACCGAATCCGCACGCTTCGTAGAGGAATGTCTCCCTGAGCCGCGTCCTGGGCCAGCTCCACCAGCGACGGAACCGTTACCGAAAACGAGCTTTCCAGAAGCCGGTTGCGCATTGCCGCCGGACTGGACCTGAAGAGCGCCGCCAGCTGGTCGGAGACCGAAACCACCTGCCAGCCACCCTCATTCGCTTCAACAACCACCAGGTCCGGCGCAGCGACCGGCAGCCGGTCATTCGCGTAGGTTATTTCATCACCCGCCATGCTCTCTCCCCCAATGCACACATTCAGGCCCAATGTAATACCGCCCGCAATATTGTTCAAGGCCATGCATTGCCGAAGCAGGCAGGTGCAACCGAGGTTCACTGGCCATAAAAAAACCGCCAGGACAGAGCCTGGCGGTAATTGTTCCTTTATTAGGTCCGGCCTGCATCAACCGGAGGCGCTTTAACCGCCAATGGAGGCAACCGACGCGGAGCGGGCGACAGCCTGCTGCTCATCGCGCTGTACCTCCACCGGCAGCTGAGTATTAAAATGCTGCCGCGCCCGACCAAAGGCAAGCAGCGGAAAGTAGTGGCGATAGAGATTGTAGTTAATCATGAAACCGCGGGCCAGTTCCGAACCCTGGCCAAGAGAGGCCGCCGCCTTTTTAAGATTGGTCCGCTCTCCGACCCCGTAACCAGGGAACCCGGTACCGGTGTATTGCGGCTCATCCCAGGAGCCATCCTCCTGGGCAGCAAGCAGATAGTCGAGCCCCCGGCGCATAACCTGGTCGTAGTCCGTGCCGCCAACGGCCAAAAGAGCCAACAGCGCCCAGGCCGTTTGCGAAGCGGTACTTGTACCACGACCGCGCAGCGCGTCCTCCATGTAGGAGCCGCAACTCTCACCCCATCCGCCATCGGCATTCTGATGACGCACAATCCATTCAGCGGCCCGCTGCACATAAGGCGCGGTCATATCTTCGCCGATCTCAGCCAAGGCCGGCAGAACCGCGGCCGTGCCGTAAATGTGATTGACCCCCCAGCGACCGAACCAGCTGCCGGCCGGCTCCTGTTCGCTCTTGATATAGGCCAGCGCCCTAGCCACGGTGGGATCACTCTTGTCCCGCCCCAGTGCTGCCAGAGCCTCCACCACATGAGCGGTAACGTCGACACTCGGCGGATCGAGCACCTCGCCGAAATCGCAAAAAGGAATTTTGGTGACAATGGCGCTGTTGTTGTCGCGGTCAAAAGCCGCCCAACCCCCGTTGGAACACTGCATGCCCCGCACCCATTCTTCGGCCAGCTCCAACGCCCGGTCAATTTCAGCAGGATCATCGCTGCAGGCGCGTGCCTTGCTCAGCACCAGCATCGCCAGGGCGGTATCGTCTACATCGGGATAGAAAGTGTTGGCCCGCTCGAAAGCCCAGCCCCCCGAGCGCACCCCCCGCACCTTCACCTGCCAGTCGCCGCCAACAGTGATCTGCTTGTCGAGAATCCAGCGCAAAGCAGGCTGCAATTCCGGTGCACTGTTGAGATCGTGGCCACACTCAAAAAAAGCCAGCATGGAGAAGAGCGTGTCCCAGATCGGCGACTCGCTGCATTGCAGGAAAATACCGCCGTCTTTCTCGTAGGCACAGGGTTCGTTGAATGAATCGAGTCCCTTGGCCACCACCGGGTGGTCGAGACCGAAGCCTTCGCTGTTCAGCGCCACCAGGGAATAGATTAACGGCGGCTGAATGCCGCCCCAGCCCCCGTCCGAGTCCTGGTGCTGGACAATCCACTCGCGACAGAGACGAATAGCCCATTCACGGCCGAAAGGATTGCTCCACTTCTGGTATTTTTTCAGCAGCCAGTCAACCACCAAAAAAACATTTTCTATCCAGCCCTTGCCATGCCGCGGCATGCTGTAATCCATGTTTTCCCGACCGTCGGGAAACAATTCGTCGAGGCGGCTGGCGGCCGGCAGAAGGCGCACGGGACGGCGCGCCGACAGAATGCACAATGGCACCAGGGTGGCACGAGCCCAGGAAGAGAAACTGTAGATATTCAGCGGACACCAGGATGGCAGGAAAATAATTTCCGGCGCCAGGGCAGGGGTCGCCTCCCACGGCCATTCGCCAATCAAGGCCAACCAGTAGCGGGTGAACATGCGCACCCCCTTGAGACCGCCATGGGCGAAGATCCAATCGCGGGCCTTACGCAGAACAGGATTATCGGGATCGAAGCCGGCTGTTCGCAAGGCAGCATAACACTCGACGGTAGCATTTATGTCTCCCGCCGAGGCATCGTGATAGACCTCCCAGGAACCGTCCTCGCGCTGCTCATTGAGAATGGCCTGCACAACCCCATCGTACTTGGGATCGTCCTTCACCCCCATAAGATGCATGGCCAGAATCCACTGGGCTTCGATACAGGAGTTAGACTCCAGTTTACCGACCCAGAAACCCTCGGGCTCCTGACATTCCTTCAACCACTCCAAGGCGGCCCTTACGCCCTTATCGAGGGCATAGGCCTTGCTCAATTCATTGTTTAGTTGCCGTACAACACTCAAGGCTGCCATCTCCTGCTTTTATTCCATGCCAAAATATTTTCCCATCCGTTCCGGATAACGATCCGAAAATATACCCGGAAAAAATCTCTGGCAGGCTGCATAAAAATAAATTTTTTCACAGATAATATAAAGATTCCAAGATGTCAATAGTTGCGGGCCGAACTCGGCCGCCAGCACCATGGTCCAAACAACAACGGTGGGGCGAAAAATAAGGGCCAACAGCCCCTTTCGCAACATCTTTTTTAGCGATATTTCAATCTTTCAACTGTGATATCCTGAAAACCGAACAATATTCGGTTGGGCCACAACCGCCCTCAAACCATCAATCGCTACCTATTTACTCAAGAAAGGCCTGAATTCATGCTTGATATCATCACCGGGGTCCTGCAAGCCAGTTGGCTCCTGCTGATTGAGGCTGCCCCGTATGTATTGTTCGGCTTTCTTGCTGCAGGCCTACTGAAATCCTTCGTACCCGAAGACTTCGTGGCCAAACACCTGGGACACAGCAACTTCGGCTCGGTTTTCAAAGCCTCGCTGTTCGGCGTGCCGCTGCCGCTCTGCTCATGCGGGGTGATTCCGGCCGCCATCGGCTTGCGCAAACACGGTGCCAGCAACGGCGCTTCGGCAGCATTTCTGATCTCCACTCCCGAATCGGGGATCGACTCCATCGCCATCACCTACGCCCTTCTCGACCCGATTATGACCGTGGTACGACCTCTAGCGGCCTTTTTTACTGCCACCGTCACCGGCCTGGGCATCAACCTGCTGCCAGCTGAGCAAATAAGCCGCAAGAAACCGGCCGAAGAACAGTTCAGCGACAGCTGCGGCAGCGGTTGTTGCGAAAAGGATCATCCATCGCCTCAAAACCTGCGGCAAAAACTTGAAGGCGGCTTGCGGTTCGCCTTTGGCGACCTGCTAGGTGATATCGGCAAGTGGTTGCTGATCGGCATCCTGATCAGCGGCATTATCAGCTACGTTGTTCCGGCCAGCTTTTTTGAACGCTACCTCGGCGGCGAATACTCGTCCCTGCTGGCCATGTTGTTGATCGGCGTCCCCCTCTATATCTGCGCCAGCGCCTCCACCCCAATTGCGGCAGCCCTGGTACTCAAAGGCCTGTCCCCAGGGGCGGCACTGGTCTTTCTGCTGGCAGGTCCGGCCACCAACGCTGCAACCCTGACCGTAATCGGCCGCTTCTGGGGCAAGCGTGTTACCGCCATCTACCTGGCCGCCATTGCCTGCTGCTCACTGCTGGCCGGCTGGCTGGTCAACCGCATCTATTTCTGGACCGGCACCAGCATCACTGCCTGGGCCTCCGGGGGTGAGAAACACGCTGACTCCCCCCTCGCCATCTTTTGGGCCTTGCTGCTCCTTCTGCTGATCGTTCGCAGCCTCTGGCCGCGTACGGCCGAGGGGGGCCACAATCGCCATTAAGCCGAATTACGACCAACTTCGAGCATACGCAACAAGGGCTTATGCCGCATGCATAAGCCCTTGTCTTGTTTTTAAACGGGATCTGCCCGGCACTGTCAGCACTTCTCGTCTGGACCAGGCAGGCCCTAGAAGTTGGCGGAGGGCAGTGGGATTCGCCCACTCTGTCGCCGACCTCACGTCGGCTCCGGCGTAGGCTCCCCTACACTCGCTGACGCGGGCATCCCTGCCCGCTTTTCTGACATCTAGTCAGCGCTCGTTCCGCTTCGAATCCCACCTGCAGATTCGGGCGGTTGCTAAATGGCGGAGGGGGTGGGATTCGAACCCACGGTACCTTGCGGTACAACAGATTTCGAGTCTGTCACCTTCGACCTCTCGGACACCCCTCCGAAAATCCTTATTGGCTGCTCTTTTTACGCGCCGCACGCAACTGGCGAAAGAAGCTGCTCAACATCTCGCTGCATTGGTCGCCAAGCACGCCCTCGGTCACCGCCACACGATGGTTGAAGCGTTCATCCTGGGAAAAATCGTAAATGGAGCCAGCCGCACCGACCCGGGGATCGCGGCAGCCGTACACCAACCGTGGAATGCGTGCCAGAATTATTGCCCCCATGCACATGACGCAAGGTTCCAGGGTCACATAGAGCGTACAGTCGAGCAGACGCCAGGAACCGAGGGTGGCAGCAGCTTGCCGAATGGCGATCATCTCGGCATGGGTCGTGGGATCGTTGCTTGACTCCCGCAGATTGTGTCCGCGGCCGATAATGACGCCGTCATGGACCACCACAGCACCGATTGGGACTTCGCCCAACTCGGCCGCCATCGCAGCCTCTTGCAGACTGGCCAGCATCCAGTCGCGATCTTTTTCGTCAGCGAATTCCACAATGCTTCGGTTTAGAAATAACAGGGCGGCAAAAGGCTTGCTTGCTCTTCGAGCGAAGGCAATTTATAGCCATTTTTCGCAGAGCTGTCAAGTTCGATCACTTCAGGAACGACGAATCAGAAACGCATCATGACCCATCAAATAGGCGCCAAACAATTTCTGCATGCGAGATTTTCCCATACTCCATATTTTCGGGTAGACTATGGGCTAATGTCACAACCATGTCTTCCCGACAGAAAACGGCCAGCAACCTTCAGGAGTGATCACCATGCCCCAGCATCGCACCAGCGGTATCCTGCTGCACCCCACTTCCCTGCCCGGCCCGCACGGCATCGGCAGCCTGGGCAGCGAAGCCTACCGGTTCGTCGATTTTCTCGTTGCCAGCGGCCATAGCCTTTGGCAGATCCTGCCCTTGGGACCGACCGGTTACGGCGATTCCCCTTATAGCGCCCTGTCCGCTTTTGCCGGCAACCCATTGCTGATCTGCCTGGAGCGCCTGGTAGAAGCGGGCGATCTCGACGCAGAGGATATCGCCGGAGTCGCCATGGAGGAGGGTCACGCCCACTACCGCTTTGTGCACGGCTTCAAGGCGCGACTGTTGCGCAAGGCGGCCCGAACCTTTGGCGCCTGCAAGGACCTGCAACGGCAGCAGGGGTTTGCCGACTTCTGCAGCGAGCAGGCCGACTGGCTGGAAGATTACGCCCTGTTTCAGGCGCTGCGCCGCCAGTTCAAAGAAACAAGCTGGCAGACCTGGCCGGAAGAAATTCGCCAGCGAAAACCCGAGGCCCTGGCCAACTGGCGGAAACAACTGGCCGAAACGCTCTTCGAGCAGCAATACATCCAGTTCGTTTTCTATGAGCAGTGGACGGCACTGAAAAATTATGCCAACCAGCAGGGCGTTCGGCTACTTGGCGATCTGCCGATCTTTGTGGCTTTCGACTCGGCCGACGTCTGGAGCCGGCCGGAACTCTTCCACCTCGACCGGGAGTGCCGCCCGATCATGGTCGCCGGCGTCCCCCCCGACTACTTCAGCGCCACAGGACAACGTTGGGGCAACCCTCTTTACCGCTGGGACCGCATGGCTGAAGACGGCTTCGCTTGGTGGAAAACCCGCCTGCGCCGCACTCTGGACCAGACCGACCTTTTGCGCATCGATCACTTTCGCGGTTTTGAGGCCTGCTGGGCAATCCCTGCCGAGGAACCGACCGCCATCAACGGCTCCTGGCAGCCGGTCCCCGGAGCCGAACTGTTTGCCAGCCTGCAACGGGAATGGGGGGCCTTGCCTTTGGTCGCCGAAGACCTGGGCGTCATCACCCCCGAAGTCGAAGAACTGCGGGATCGGTTTGCCCTGCCGGGAATGAAAATCCTCCAGTTCGCCTTCGATTCCGGGCCGGACAACCCCTACCTGCCACACAACCTTCCTCACTGCTGTGTCGTCTATACCGGCACCCACGACAATGCTACCACCCTCGGCTGGTGGCAAACCCTACCGCAGAAGGCGCAACAAAGGGTCGCCGACTATCTGGGCCGACCCACTCCGGACATGCCCTGGGACCTGATTCACACGGCCATGACCAGCGTCGCCGAAACCTGCATTCTGCCACTGCAGGATGTGCTGGGCCTGGACGATGCCGCACGCATGAACCGCCCCGGCCACCCCGAGGATAACTGGTGCTGGCGTTTTGCCCCGGACGCCTTGAACGAGGCGCTGGCCCGCCGCCTGCTGCATCTGAACCAGCTCAGTGGCCGAGAGGGAGCAGCAACTGCGAAATGATACCGCAGCTCACTAAAGGAAATTGTTACGTCGCAACTGTTGACAAAGGATGCAGGAAAGAAGGAGCCGCCTTGCCGCTTGAGGAGGGCTATTAATCCGCCTGCAAGGCCTCGAAGATGCGCCGGGCCAGGGGCTTCGGCAGACCGGGCATCTCTTCCAGCTGCTGCAGAGAGGCCTGGCGAATTTTTTTCAGGCTGCCGAAGTGGCGCAGCAAGGCCTTGCGCCGCTGGGGGCCTATCCCTGGGATATCCTCCAGAACCGAGCGTAGATTCGCCTTGCTGCGCAGCTTGCGGTGGTAGGTAATGGCGAAGCGGTGTGCTTCATCGCGCAGTCGTTCGAGCATGAACAGGGCCGGCGATCCCTGGCGCAGCACCACCGGATTTTTGCGCCCGGGCAGAAAAAACCGCTCTTCACTGCGCTCCACGGCCTTGCCGCGCACGTTGCTGCGCACCCGGCTCTTGGCCATTCCAACCGCATCGACCCGCTCGCTCAGCCCCAGTTCCTCCAGAACCGCGCTCAATACCGACAACTGTCCTTTGCCACCGTCGATCAAAATAAAATCGGGCAGCAATCCTTCTTCCAGCCCCCGAGCCAGACGCCGTTTGAGAACCTCGTACAACGAAGCGAAATCATCCGCTCCGGTCACCGTGCGAATACGAAAGTGACGGTAGGCCCCCTTGTCCGGTTCGCCGTCACTTAGAACCGCCATACTCGCCACGCTGAAGCGCCCCTGCACATTGGAAACGTCGAAACACTCGATACGCTGCGGCAAACGCCGCAAGTGAAGGCGGGCGGCGATATCCTGCAGCACCTGATGGCGGGCTTCGCGGCGGCTGCCCTGCTCACGGTAGGCCTCGGCAGCGTTGCGCTGCGCCATGTCGACCAGTTGGCGGCCGCCGCCGCGCTGCGGTACCAGCAGGTGCACCTTTTTACCCTTGCGCTCGCTCAGCCAGTCGGCCAGGGTGTCGGCATCCTCCACGGCCAGCGGCAACAACAGGCGATCCGGTACGAAAACCTCGCGGCTGTAGAATTCCTGCAGAAACGACGACAGCAATTCGTCCTCGTCCAGCCGCCATTCGAGGCTGTAACTACGACGGCCTATGACCTTTCCTTCACGAACGAATAGAATCGCTATTTCGACCTCGCCGCCCTCGCGGTGCAAGCCAACGACGTCCTGGTCGCCGCCACCGGCATCAGAAACTTTTTGCTGTTCGACGGTTTGTTCGATGGCGCGAATCTGGTCCCGCAACCGTGTGGCTTGTTCAAAGTCGAGCTGTTCAGCGGCAGCGCTCATGCGCTGCTGCAGGAGGCTGACCACTTCCCTTTCACGGCCGGCCAGCAGCGCCACGGCACCGTCGACCAGAGTGCGATAGGCCTCCCCGTCAATCAGGCCATGGCAGGGAGCGCTGCACTGACCGATCTGATGATACAGACAAGGACGCTCGCGCCGCCGGCAGGTTTCCAGAGGATGGTGACGCAAGGGGAAGATCTGGTAAATGAGCTTAAGGGTTTCGCGCACCGCCGAGGAGGAAGAATAAGGGCCGAAATAGCGGGCGCCGTCTCTTTTCACCCGGCGCACCAGCTGCAGAGTGGGGAACTCTTCGCGAAGGTCGATACGCAGCGAAACATAGGTCTTGTCATCGCGCAGGTTGATGTTGTAGCGGGGACGATGCTTTTTGATCAGGGTATTTTCAAGCAGCAGGGCTTCTTTCTCGGTATCGGTAACGATGGTATCGATGGCCGTGACCCGCTTCATCAGAAAGCGGATATGGGCCCGGCCATCGCCGGCGGCCGAAAAGTAGCCGCGCAAGCGGTTGCGCAAATGCTTGGCCTTGCCAACATAAAGCACCTCGCCTTTTCCACCTTTCATTAGGTAGACACCGGGAGCGGCAGGAAACTTTTTCAGATCGATGTCAAGCATCGGCAAGAAGCGCAAAAGGGCTGGAACAAAAAAGCCAGGGAACGAATCCCTGGCCCGGTTGCAGAATATCGGCCTGCTGCAAAGGTAGCAATGCAGGCCGTTACCTGTCAAGAAAGGCTTGATGATTGTTATTCGGTTGCCGGAGTGTTTGGCTTGCGCCAAAAAACAGCCGCCTTGGCCATGCCCAGCAAGGCAATCACCACCATAAAGATGCCACCCAGGAACATGGGCGATTCTTTGTTCTCGCTGAACAGAATCACATCGTCCGGCAGGCCTACCTCACCCTTTCGTTTCATTGACTCAATCAGGCTCCGGTTTCTCTTGCCAGGCAAGTAGTCCTGAAGCTGGCCCGTTATATCGCGGCGCCCAAAAAACAGTTCTTGATGTTCCTGAAGATACCGCTGTCTCTCCAACTCACTGTCGAGCTTGAAGAAATAGGTGCGCAGGGCACTGACGATGGCCGGATCGCGGGTTTCAAATAAGACCCGATACGAGTCGGCTTGGGGCGAAACCTTCAATGGCACCAAAAAGACATCGACCTCGACCGAGCCCGTTGTCGATATCGCCTCCAACAAATTGACGTAGCCACCCTCAATGGTCAGCCACTCGCGAGGCGGCCCGCTGCGCTCCAACTCGCCGATGGAAATGGGCAACGGATCGGGATTCTTGACGTGGAAGTAGATCGTATCTCCACCGAGGTAGAGGAGCACCAGACAAACCACCATCAGGGTAACGCGATATCTCTTCATGACTCTCCAGACTTGCGGCCATCCTGCACCATGACAGGCGCTGCAGAACGGCCTGAAAACTTTATCTTTATTTATCAAAAGACGGGGCCGCCTTATGGCGGCCCCGCAAGCATAACATAACAGCAAATAATAGTGGAATCAGATCACTTAGTCTTCGACGGGCGCTGCAACCGCCGAACCCTGAGTCATCAGGGACACCACCACCAGAGCGATGAAGCTCAAGGGGATGGAGACCAGCGCCGGACTGTTGAAGGAGATCGGCGCGTTCTGGGGCAGCATGCCGTAACGAACCCACATGTCGGGGGAGATCAGGATCAGGCCCATGGCCGATACCAGACCGACAATGATCGAAGCGGCCACGCCCTTGGCAGTGGTCTTTTTCCAGAACAACAGCATGAGAATCGCCGGCAGGTTGGCCGAAGCGGCCACGGCGAAGGCCCAGCCGACCAGGAAGGAGACGTTCATCCCTTCGAAGACGATACCGAGATAGATGGCGATGATACCGACCACGACCGCGGAGATCTTGCCTGCCATAACCTTGCCGGCATCGGTCATCTTGATGCCGAGGAAGTTGTCCATCAGGTCGTGGGCCACGGCACCCGAAGCGGCGACGATCAGGCCGGATACGGTACCGAGAACGGTAGCAAAGGCGATGGACGAAATGATCGAGAACAGGATGACCCCGAAGGACAACGCCACCAGCGGTGCCGACATGTTGTTGTCGGTGAGGTTGATAACGCCGTTGGTCATGGCGCCGATGCCCATGAACAGGGTCAGGATGTAGAAGAAGCCGATGGAGGCGATGGCCACCAGGGTCGACTTACGGGCGGCCGCCTGGCTCGGCACGGTGTAGTAGCGGATCAGGATGTGGGGCAGTGCCGCGGTACCGCAGAACAGCGCCAGCATCAGGGAGATGAAGTTGAACTTGTCGGTACCGGTAGCGTTGTCGACCTTGAACTTCAGGCCGGGACGCAGGATACGGGAACCGCTGGTCGGCTTCTGGTAGTAGATCAGGGTTTTGCTGCCGTCGGGGTTCTTGACATACTGCTTGCCCCACAGAGTCACCGTGGAGTCCTTAATCTTCTTGAGGAAGGAGAAGGGACCGACCGCGCCAGTTTCAGCGACGTCGACACCATCAACCTTGAGTTCCTTGATACTGCCGACCGCGAAGAAACGGCCCTCTTCCTTGGGAGCACCATTGTAAAGCTTGGTGCCGTCTGCCAGAGTGGTAACCCACAGGGTTTCTACCAGTTCGTAGCCAGCGGCGGCCGGTTTTACCTGCCAAATCGAATCGATACCGTCTTTAGTCAGCTTGACGAAACCGGCTTCGGCCAGACTGCCGGCTTGCCAGTCAGCAGGCGCGGTGTAGGAAGCATCGGAAAGCAGCAGGCTGCCGTCGGCGGCCACATTGGCCTGGATGGTCTTAAAGTCGTGATAAGCCTTCTTGCCGCCCTGGTCAGGGCTGGTGGTCAGGCCGCGGCCGAGAATACCGAAGACCAGGATGGAGGAGCAGATCAGCAGCAGGCCGCCCTTCATAAACTGAACGTAAGTGGTGGAGGCCATACCGGCGGTGGCGACGATCAGGGTAACGACGATACCGACGATGATAACGCCGACGTAGTGCGGCATGCCGAGCAGCGGCTGGACCAGAACACCGGCACCGACCATCTGCGGAATCAGGTAGAAGACCGATACCACCAGGGTGGAGATGGCGGCGGCCAGCTGAATGGCCTTGGAGTTGAACTTGGAGTCGAGGGCGTCGGTAAAGGTGTATTTACCGAGGCGCTTCATCGGTTCGGCGACCAGGAACAGGGCCACCATCCAGCCGGCCAGGTAGCCGATGGAGTAGAGGAAGCCGTCGTAACCGGCGGTCGCGATCATGCCGCAGATACCGAGGAAGGAAGCGGCCGAGAGGTAGTCGCCGGCAAAGGCGATGCCGTTGACGAACCAGTGAATGTTTCCGCCGGCAGCGTAGTAGCCTTCGGAGGAGGTGGTACGACGGGCCAGGTAGAAGGAGAGGCCCAGTACAAAGAGGACGAAAGCGACGAAAAGGGCGATGGCCAGCGGAGATTGAGTATAAATCATTGGTGGCGCCCCCTTATTTGTTCAGCCGCTCTTCTGCAGCGGTGCAGAAGTGGTTGTAGACAATCGCCATGATGAAGGCCAGGATAATCAGGCCGAAACCGTAGACGACGGCCAGGGTCTGGCCCATCACGGTTTCTTCCATCAGTGCGGGATTAGTAGTGTTAATGCCGACAAAAATCGCATAAACGATGGTATAGGCGATGAACATCCAGATACCAAGTTTGGTTTTATAGCCAGACGCATAGTCCTTGCCCAGCTTTACGGCGGGTCCGTGTCCCATAGTTGCTACTCCTTTACTAGTCTTTTCTCTCCAATTGCAAGAGGGGATTCGACAAGCTGAATAAAATGGTGGCGCCCACCAGTGGCGTCCCGCATGGTGGCCCCGTCAAAGGACCAAACAAATGTTCACCTCCTTTCATTTCGATTCACGACCCGAGGGATGGCCGCGTGCAGAAAACGACACTGCTGTGCGATCAAATGAAACGGATACTGCATTTAACGCTTGCCGGAGCCGGCAAAGCCGGCCTCCATGACGGGCTGTAAACAACCCGGATGTAAATAACCCGCATATGATACGGTGTTACCGACATAAGTCAATAGAAAACTTTCCTCGAAAGAGGAATGGAGAAAGGGGCCTGCCGAGCAAGCGCTTGCTGAAAGGATACAACTAAAATGGTGTTTTGGCAAAGTGGCGGCGGGCGGCATCCTGCAGTTTCTTAACCGCATGCAGGGCCCCCTTGAGTAGCTCTTGTTCGTTTCTCGGCAGGGCCTGGGGATCCAGGTAATGGCTTGGCTCGCGACCTTGTTCGACCAGGGCGATCTCGTTGCGCAGCCGCAGATAGACCAGTGCTTCGAAAGCCGCCCGAACGTGCTCGGCAGTGGTAGCATCGAAAACATTGTGCTCGACCAGAACCTTGAGCCTTTCGAGAGTGGGCAGCTCCGAACGTTCCAGTTCCAGGCAGAACATCCGCACGCAATCGACGATAAAGATGCTGCCCCCATTCTTGAGCGAAAGCAGGCCGGCCTGTTCGCCGCTCTTCTCCACCAGAAACCGCCCCATAAAACCGATCGGCGCCCGGCATTGCAGATCGAGAGCCATCATATGATAGAGAAAACCCGGGAACTCGCGAATACCCTGCTGCACGATGCCGTGCAGTTCCTGGGCCAGGGAGGGATCGCCGACCAGGGTGGTAAAATCGAAGAATATCGATGAGTCCCGCACATTCTGCGGCTCGGGGGCATTGAACCATTCCCGCAGACGGGCCCGCCAGTCGCTCAGGCGGCCACGCCAGGCCGGATTATTTGCCATCACCTTGCCATCGCACAGAGGGTAGCCGACTTCGGCCAAAGCCGCCACCAGCCTTTCGGCAAAGGGCACAAAATAACTCTCGACTTCGACCAGTTGCTGATCGGACATTTCCTCGTAGATGAAGCCGTTGTCCTGATCGGGACCAAGCAGCATCTCGCGGCGGCCGCCACTGCCCATAATCAGAAAACAATGCCGCACCTCCGGCTTGCTCAGGCCGACAGCGGCCATTTCCTGCTCGCAGAGGGCATAAACACGCTTGATAATGGCGTGATGCAGATGGGAAATAATGTCTGTCACTTCGTGAATGTTGCGCGTTTCAGTCAGCAGAGCCCGGGCCACATTGACGATTTCCCTGCGCGTCTGCCCCAGCTCACTAAGCTGTTCAGCTTCTTCGATACTGCCCAGAAGCAGCATCGCCCTCTGGCTGCGATAGCGCATCAGGTCGCGCAAAGTGACCATGCCCACCGGTTCGCCCCGGTCAACAACAGGCATGTGCCGAATCTGATGGCCGAGCATATAGGCCATGGCTTCGTACATGAAGGTCTCGGGCGGCATCACATGGGGATGGGGGGTCATGAGCTCGGCTGCGGTGACCTGCTTGCGATCGACGGCCTCCGGAACGAGCACCTTGGTGACCAGGTCCTTCTCGGTTATCAGGCCGGCAGGCAGGCCTTCTCCGTCGAGAACCAGCACCGAGCTGATGCGCTTTTCGGCCATGCGGCGGGCCACCTCCTGAGCGGTAGTGTCGCCGGAACAACTCACGATGGGTGTCGACATGATTTCCGACAGGCGTTTCTTGAAGGGATAGGCCTCCATCTGCCCCAGGGCACTGCGGGCATGATCGGCCACCATCTCGCCGTACAGTTGCCGGACCCGCGAGACCAGCACGCCGGCAAAATAGTCGCGTAGCTGCGGGCAGCTTCTTTCGACCTGGTGCAGCAGATCAAATGGAATCAGATAGCATTCGACGCCGTTGGCGGCCCGGGCACCAACCGAATAGGGTTCGTCGCCGAACAGAGCGGCATCGCCCAAAAACTGCCCTTCCTGCAGGTAATCGACTACCACCTCCTCCCCGGACGCAGTCAGCACCGTGATCTCGACCAACCCTTTCCTGACCACGTAGAGATAACCGCTGGGGGGATCGTTCTGGGCAAAGATGCTGGCTCCAGGCGCATAGACTTCGACCCGCGCGGCGTCCAGCAACTCCTGCACCACCGCCTCCGGCAGCTGCCTGAAAGGTTCCACGTCTTGAAGATGTTTTGAAAGTCCCATGGCGCCCTCCCTTTCTTGCAGATCTGGATACTTTTGGTTCAACGGCAGTCGCTGTCCGGCCTCAGGTGGTCAGCCGGCCAACAGATGGCTTAGCCCGGTCCAAAGATGGCTTAGCCCAAAGATGGGCTAGCATGTTAACGACTCGCGATTCACCTGGCAAGTCCTTCTGGTGTGTCGGCAGCGCGTCGACATTCGACGAAAGGTCCCGTGGCTACCTTTAATGGCCACCGAATATTCGCCGCCGGATTGTCACAGCCCCCCTTCTTGTGTATCATATCGATCAGCTTTCCTGAAAGCGTTGCGACGCCTTCAGCCAAAACCGATCCGGGGGCATCGATGCGTCCTACCGTTAAATACTGGATCTTCCTGATCATCATTCTGTTCGCCGTTTTCGGCGTCATCCTCGGCAGTCTGGCCGCGGCCTGGCACCAACTTTCCCTCGAAGAGCAGGCCTTCATCGCCCGCATCGCCCACCGCCTGATCCCCTTTCCGCTGATTGGCGCGACTTTTCTGTTTCTCATCATCGGTGGGCTGGTCAGCTTGCTGTTCTACTTTTACGTCGTTCCGATCCTGCGCCTCAGTGAAGAAACCAAACTGATTTCGGCCGTCAATCCCAGCCACCGCATTCAACCCAAAGGCGCCCCGGAACTGGTCAGCCTGGCCGACATTATCAACGAATCGGCCGACGCTTTCGAAGCCCTGCAGGACGAAGTCAAACAAAAGATCGACCAGGCCCGCTCCGACCTGCACCAGGAACGCAATCTGCTGGCCGCGCTGATGTCGGAACTGCCCACCGGTGTGCTGGTCTTTAACACCGGTGGACAGATCCTGCTCTACAACCAGCAGGCACAGAAACTGCTTCAGAAGCCTGGCAAACTTATCGGGCTGGGTCGTTCGCTGTTCAGCATTTTTGACCGAGGCCCAATCGTCCACGCCATCGACATGCTGCACCAGGCAGTCAATCAGGGGCAGAAATCGCCCACTTCCAACTTCGTTGTGGCTGTCAGCGAATCCCTCATCCTGCGGGTTCACATGGCACCGGTATTCAGAAACGGCGATGGCAAGCTGGAGGTTTCCGGCTTCGTGCTGGCCATGGAGAACCTGAGCCGGCAGATGGAGAGCGGCCTGCAGCGTGAGCAGATCTTTCATACCTTGAGCACCGCGCTGCGCCCTTCTCTTGAGCAAATTCAGCAATCCCTGGCAACCCTGGAGAGAGCAGCGCCCGCCGAGGAAAAAGAGGAACAGTCCTCCCTCTCGGTTATCGCTGCTGCCGCAGCCCGCATGACAAATGAACTGACCCGGGCCGAGCATGCCTACAAGCAGCAGATGGTTGACATCGCCCACACAGAGAACGTGCTCGGCGAACACTTTCTGAACATCGCGGAACGCCACTTGTTAAACCAGGCAGACATCTCCATCAGCCAGCAGATCGACGAAGACCTCTGGCTGCAGGTGGACAGTTATTCCATGGTGCAGGGCCTGGCCCAACTCGTTCATACCCTGCGTAAAGCCGAAAACTTCTCTGCCCTGGTCCTGCAGCTGAGTCGAGCGAACAAAAATAAGGGCCGGCTGAAGATTTCCTGGCCTGGCTGCACCATCAATGCTCAGGCGCTGAACACCTGGCAGGAGAGACCGCTGATACGCGACACCCAGGAACGGTTGGTTTCTTTCGGAGAGCTGGTCGAGCGCATCGGCGGCACCCTGGAGCAGATGGGGAAAGTACCCCCTCATATCGATGAACTGAATATCCTGCTGCCGCTTGCCGAACCGGAAGAGCACTTTGCCGCCCCTTCCACTGCCGAGCACCGCCCGATTCATTACGAGTTCGGCCTGCTTCACCAGGTATGCAGAGAAGACATCTGCCAGCAACCTCTTGACCAGCTGACATTTGCCATATTCGACACCGAAACCACCGGCCTCAAACCTTCCCAGGGCGATGAGATCATTCAGATCGGTGCGGTGCGCATGGTCAACGGCCGCATCCTCTACGATGAAACCCTCGACCAGCTGATCGATCCGCGGCGCCCGGTGCCGGAAGAATCGGTCAAGATCCACGGCATCGGCCCCGAACTGCTTCTCGGCAAACCAACCATTTTGCAGATCCTGCCCGAACTGTACCATTTTGCAGAAGGTTCGGTCCTGGTCGCCCACAACGCCGCTTTCGACATGAAATTCCTCAAGCTCAAGGAAGAGGCCTGCGGCGTCCACTTTGACCAGCCGGTGCTCGATACCCTGCTGCTATCGTGGTTTGTGCACCCCCACCAGCAGAGCCATAGCCTGGAAGAGGTCGCCAAAAGGCTCGGCATCGCCATCGTCGGCCGCCACACCGCTCTTGGCGACGCCCTGGTAACGGCAGAAATCTTCAGCAAACTGATCCCGCTTTTGGCGGCCAAAGGCGTCCTTACTTTGGCCGAAGCCATGGAAGCCTCAATGAAAGCACCTTTCGCCCACCTTGATTTTTATTAACACGCACCTACCCTCCAGAAACAAAAAATCCCGCCAATATGGCGGGGTTTTTT
>ENA-ORCT01000062-ORCT01000062.1-marine-metagenome-genome-assembly--contig:-NODE-62-length-139129-cov-8.055512_pt1 | contig 139129 bp, 141 predicted proteins | sample MGYA00248632_ERZ508511 | MGnify/ENA primary metagenome ERZ508511 (study PRJEB26182, sample SAMN06268839) | marine metagenome | isolation source: Tt an P1-techrep anaerobic enrichment on pine from...
CTCGCTCGACTTGCATGTGTTAGGCGTGCCGCCAGCGTTCATCCTGAGCCAGGATCAAACTCTCAGTAAAAAAGTTTTTACTCGCTCAGTTCAAGCTATGCTTGACTGACGTTTTGCTTTGTTTCAATTATTGACCAAAAAGTCAAATTCGAAGTTGTCATGTTCAGTTTTCAAAGATCATCGCCGCTCTGTCAGCGACTTTACTAGTTTATCAGATTCCATTTCCTTTGTCAACCTTTTTATTTAATTATTATTCAATCTAAATAAATAATGGGTTGAATGTCAAAGAATTAAAATCTTGAAAAACGTTGGAATTTCAATGTTTCTGTCGCTTCCCTCTCGTTGGCGACTTACTTAGTATAGCACCAGCCTCAAGGGGTGTCAACATTTTTTTTACCCGATTTTAACAAAAATACACTGTCAGTTTCTTCAAAAATTTCGCTACTTTTTTCATCCCCCATAAATGGTGGTAGCGTTTATTATTCGACTATATATAGTAGAAAAGGAACCTCAAATGAGGTTCCTTAATTTTCTGTCCGCGATAATTCCTTTCGGAACTTCGCAATGATTCTTTTTTCGAGCCTGGAAACAGTCATCTGAGACATGCCCAGGTCCTCTGCAATTCGCACTTGCGTTTTTTGTTGAATATACCGTTCTTTTAAAATGGTTTTTTCAATTTCGGTCAATTTCTCCATGGCCCGTAAAAGAAAATCTTGATTTTCAAACCGTTGGAAATTACGATCGTCTTCACCAAGGAACAAAGAAAGGTTTAAATCCTTGTCTTCACTATCAGAATCAAAACTAGATTCCAATGAATGCAAATTATATACATTACTGGCTTCCATGGCTTCCAAAATGTTTTCTTCCGGCACTCCTAAGTATTCAGAGATATCCTGAACGGTAGGAGGACGATGCAATTTCTGTCCTAGATCAAGCTTGGCATTATTAATTTTTTTGGATAACTCCTGAATTCGGCGCGGTACACGAATGGACCAGCCCTTGTCTCTGAAGTATTTTTTTATTTCACCAATAATAGTTGGTGTCGCAAAACTTGAAAACTCAAATCCTTTGCTTAAATCATAGCGGTCAATGGCATAGATCAATCCCAATGAAGCCACTTGGTAAATGTCTTCATATTCAATGCCCTTATTCGCGTATTTTTTTGCGAGAATTTCCGCGATGTAAAGATTTCTCTGAATCAATTCATCTCGAATAGCAGGGTCTTTCGTTTCTGCGTATTCCCGAAATAAACGCTGAATAATCTCTTTGTTCTTTCGATAATTCGGACGATCCTTTGCTCTAACCATGGTTAGGCCTCCAATCTCCGAGACATTTCAATCCGTATCTGTCCATTTTCACGAGAAACGGTGAAATCATCCATTAAAGTCTCAACGATTAATCGACTCATTTCAAGACCATTGTTAACAGTCTCATCCAAATCATCATTCACACCGACTGCCACTTCCATTCGCAAAGCATCTCCGTCACGCATAAATCCGATCTCCAATGCTTCCTCTTCCAAAGCAGCCAGTTGAATACACTGATTGCATACCTCGCCTAAGCAAACCTTAATATCATCAATTGCTTCAATATCGAAGCCCATCAAGGCTGCCAATGAAGATGAAACCAATCGATTCAGGCTAACATATTCCGCTTTAACGGGTACCTTTAAATCAATTCGATCCATCCTAAGCCTCCCTTTGAATGCCAAATGGTTTATCCAAGGCTGTAATGGTAAACAATTTGTGGATATTGGGGTTCAACCCTGTAATGGTAATGCTTAGTCCTTTTTCTTTCATACGCTTGAGTCCGCCAATTAATACACCAAGTCCTGTGGAATCGATATAATCCAATTTCTCTCCATCGATCACCAGATTCTTGTTTGTATTCTGAATCACAGAAAACAATTCTTCCTTAAACGTTGGTGCAGAGTAAACATCAATTTCTCCAATTGGCGCAATCTGTACAAAATCTTCTGCTGTTTTTACTTCGATTTGTAAATTCATTGGCTACACCCCCTACTTATTCCTTATCAGAATCTTCAGTTCCAGTCAACTCTTCTTGGATAACTTCCTGAAGTTCATCATCTTCCGTTCCATCAAAAGCAACCTTTGCAATCGATACGACATGGTCTTCTTCGCTAACATGCATAATGCGAACCCCTTGGGTAGATCGCCCAATTAGGGATACCTCTTTACACGATAGGCGAATTACGATGCCTTCCTGACTGATTACCATCAAGTCTTCTTCTTCATTGACCAGTTTCGCGCCAACCAATCGGCCTGTCTTTTCCGTTACCTTATAGGTAATGAGACCCTTGCCGCCACGATTCTGCTGCTTGTATTGGTTCAATAGGGTTCTCTTTCCATAGCCCAATTCACTCAATACCAGCAAAGCTTGATCAGGATCATCAATAATATTCATAGAAACAAGATCGTCTTCGGCATCCAAATGAATCCCTTTCACGCCTGTTGCTGTTCGACCCATTTCCCGAACCTGTTCTTCATCAAAACGAATGGCCTTACCCATAGCTGTTGCCAAGATAACTTCAGATGAACCAGTAGTCATTTTTACATCAATCAATTCATCATCGTCTCGAAGATTAACAGCCCGAAGTCCGTTTCTTCGAATATTGGTAAAGCTTGTCAGCGGTGTTTTCTTAACAATGCCCTTTTTGGTTGCAAAGATCAAACCTGCTGTATCGTCTGGATCATTAACCGCGAGAATGTTGGTAATTCTTTCTCCAGCATCCAGTTCTAAAAGATTGACAACCGCGGTTCCCTTGGCCGTTCGTGTCGCTTCTGGAATATAAAAGGCTTGTTTGGAATACACCCTGCCTGTATTGGTAAAGAATAGGAGTTCTGCGTGACTCGAGGTAATCAATATGTTTTCAACAAAGTCCTCGTCCCGCGTGGTCAAGGCCTTCATGCCCTTGCCACCTCTTCTTTGAGCTCGGTAGGTATCTTCCGGAATGCGTTTGATATAACCAAAATGTGTCAGCGTAACAACCACTGTTTTTTCTTCAATCATATCTGCCAATAAGATGTCATCAGCTGAAGGTTGTAATTTGGTTCGACGGTCATCCCCAAATTTGTCACGGATAGCAATCAATTCTTCCTTGATAATTTGATAGACCAGCTCTTCGCTTCCCAAAATTTCTTTATAGTATTTAATCTTTTCTTGCAGTTCAGCATACTCAGCCTCGATTTTCTCTCTTTCCAAGCCGGTCAGCTGACCCAAGCGCATATCAACAATTGCCTTTGCCTGAATATCAGACAAACCAAATCGTTCCATCAATCGCTCACGCGCTTCAGATCGGTCTTTGGAAGCCCGAATCAAAGCCACAATTTCATCAATATGATCCATGGCAATCCGCAAACCCTCCAAAATATGAGCCCGCTCTTCTGCCTTGCGAAGATCAAATTTGGTACGTCGAATCACAATATCTTGTTGATGTCGCAAATAGTGTTGAAGCATTTGCTTCAAATTCAATACTTTTGGCTCGTTGTGAACCAATGCCAGCATAATAATACTGAATGTATCTTCCATTTGCGTATGCTTGTACAAGTTGTTCAATACAATATTCGCATTCACATCACGACGCAATTCAATGACTATGCGCATACCGTCACGATCGGATTCGTCTCTCAGGTCCGTAATGCCTTCTATTCTTTTGTCACGAACAAGATCAGCGATCTTTTCAATCAATCGCGCCTTATTCACCTGATAAGGAATCTCCGTAACAATAATTCGATGCTTGCCGTTTGACATCTCTTCGATTTCCGCTTGCGCCCGAACTCGTACCTTGCCACGTCCGGTTCGGTATGCTTCCCGAATCGGTTCCATTCCATTGACGATGGCGCCCGTTGGAAAATCAGGACCCTGAATGTGCTGCATCAGCATATCAATGGTCGCTTCCGGATCATCAATCAACTCGATGCAACCGTCGATCACCTCTCTGAGGTTGTGCGGTGGAATACTGGTTGCCATGCCAACCGCAATACCATTGGTTCCATTGACCAGTAGGTTGGGAAAACGACTTGGCAGAACCGATGGTTCCTTCAAGGTCTCATCAAAGTTATCACGGTAATCCACGGTTTCCTTTTCGATATCCCGAAGCATTTCTGCGGTAATCTTAGCCATTCTGGCTTCTGTATAACGCATGGCTGCAGCACTGTCGCCATCGACAGAACCAAAGTTACCATGGCCGTCTACCATCATGTATCGGCTTGAAAAGTCCTGAGCCAATCGCACCATGGCATCGTACACGGCAGAGTCTCCATGCGGATGGTACTTACCCAAAACATCCCCGACAATCCTGGCGGATTTTCGGTGTGGTTTGTCGCTTGATAAATTCAATTCATGCATCGCGTATAAAATACGACGATGTACAGGTTTTAATCCGTCTCGAACATCTGGAAGCGCACGAGATACAATAACACTCATGGCGTATTCAAGATAGGATTTCTTCATTTCACTTTCTATATTAATCGGTATAATACGATTTTCTTCCATCTTGGCCGATCCCCCCTTGCTTAGATATCTATATTCTGTACATATTTTGCGTTTTTACTAATAAACTCGCGTCTTGGTTCCACCTTGTCTCCCATCAAACGAGAGAAAATTTGGTCTGCCAGTGCAGCATTTTCCAAGTCGACTTTCAAGAGGATTCGGTTCTCTGGATTCATCGTTGTTGACCATAATTGTTCTGGATTCATTTCACCCAAACCTTTGTATCGTTGAATGGAATATCCGGTGCCGCCCATTTCTTCCCGAAGGATAGTCGCCAACTCCTTATCGGAATAAGCATATCGTTCCATCTTTCCTTTTTTGGCTTTATACAATGGCGGTTGCGCAATAAAAACATGTCCCTCTTCAATTAACGGTTTCATATAACGGTAAAGGAAGGTCAGAATCAAGGTTCTGATATGAGCACCATCAACGTCGGCGTCGGTCATGATTACAATCTTGCCGTAACGGAGTCTTTCCAGATTGAATTCGCTGCCGATACCACAACCGAATGCTGTAATCATGGCCTTGATCTCGTCTGATGCCAAAATTCGATCAAGCCGTGCTTTCTCAACATTCATAATCTTGCCCTTTAATGGCAAAATAGCTTGAATTCTGCGATCGCGCCCTTGCTTGGCAGAGCCCCCCGCAGAGTCCCCTTCCACCAGGTAGACTTCCGTTTTCGTCATATCACGCTCTGAACAATCAGCCAGCTTGCCTGGAAGACTTGTGTTTTCCAACACGCTCTTTCTACGAGTCAAATCCCTCGCTTTTCTTGCGGCTTCTCTAGCACGCAGCGCCTGCAAGGATTTTTCAATAATGACTTTCGCTTCTCTTGGATTCTCCTCCAGGAAATTATTGATTCCTTGAGACACAATGGAATCTGTGATGCCACGCACTTCACTATTGCCCAGTTTTGTTTTTGTTTGACCTTCAAATTGCGGATCAGGGTGTTTTACTGATAGTACAGCAGTTAAGCCTTCGCGAATATCATCCCCTGATAGATTCTTATCAGAGTCTTTTAGAAAGTTTTTCGTCCTCGCATAATCATTAACCGCACGAGTCAAAGCTGAACGGAAACCAACTAAATGACTTCCCCCTTCATGGGTATTGATATTATTTACGAAGGTATAAACATTCTCTTTATACTCCGTTGTAAATTGCATGGCAACTTCAACGGATATTCCCTCTTCAATCCCCTCGGTATATACTTTCAATTCATGCAGTGGGGTTTTGTCCTCATTGATGTAATCGATAAAGGATTCAATACCGCCTTCATAATGAAACTCCTGCTGTTTTGGATCCTCATCACGATAATCGGTGATACTGATATAGATACCACGATTCAGGAATGCGAGTTCTCTGAGGCGATGTTCCAAGGTTTCATAATCATAGACGGTCGTTTCAAAGATCTCTTCATCCGGCCAAAAAGAGATGGTGGTTCCAGAAATTTCACTCTCTCCGATTACATCCAGCTTTCCTTCTGGAATGCCTCGATGATAACGCTGGAAAAATACCTTTCCGTCTCGTTTGACATTCACTTCCAATTTTTTTGACAAAGCGTTTACAACCGAAAGACCAACGCCATGCAAACCACCCGATACCTTGTAAGCATCGTTGTCAAATTTACCACCGGCATGCAATACCGTTAGAACGGTTTCCACCGTAGACATCCCGGTTTTAGGATGCACTTCCGTTGGAATGCCAATTCCATTGTCTACAACTGTGATGGAGTTATCGGAATTGATGACCACCTCAATCCTGTCGCATCTTCCCGCCAAAGCTTCATCAATTGAGTTATCGACAATTTCATACACCAGGTGGTGAAGTCCCCTGGGACCTGTGCTGCCGATATACATGCCTGGCCGTTTCCGGACCGGTTCCAGTCCTTCAAGTACTTGAATTTGTGCGGCGCCATATTGCTGTTCTGCCATCGTAACTCCCCTTTCAGACTCGATTTATTCGATGATAAAGCGTCATCGAAGCAATCGAGGACTCATAAATCGTAATCTCAGATATTCCTGAGCTTTTCTCTTTTTCTACAATCACCAAGGTTTTGACATCACCTTTGGCACTGTGCACCACTCTTCCTTTTGAACGAACCTCTTGATAAAATTTCTGATTTTCCTCATTTTCCCAAAAAACCTTATAATCAAGAATTCCTAAAATTTGATCGTAAGGCAGATAAATTTGATTTTCCAGTGTCAAAATCACGATTCTACCTCCTGATCAATATTCCCTTCGCGAATGGTGAATATTTTCGGTTTCAAATGCCGAATACTCTCTAATACCGCATTATCCGCCGTTGTAACAATCGTTTGAAACGATTGGAAGGTTTCAATTAAAAACTGCCGCCTCTTTTCATCCAGTTCTGAAAGAACATCATCCAAAAGCAAGACGGGCTTTTCCTGAAAAATTTCTTCCACCAAGTGGATCTCCGCCAATTTTACCGACAAAGCTGTGGTTCGCTGTTGACCCTGTGATGCAAAAACACGAGTATCTTTTCCATTGATCATTAAAAGAATGTCGTCTCGATGCGGACCAACCAAACTTGTTCCCTTAGAGATTTCCTCTTCATGCTTAGATCCCAATACTTCTTGGAAAAACTTTCGAATCTCTTCTATACTCTCACCTTGCACAGAAGAATCATATTGCATGGTCAAGCTCTCCTGATGATCCGATATTTTGCTATGAATTCCACTTGCAAATTCTTCCCATTCCTTGATAAATTTCTTACGTGTGTAAATAATCTGACTCCCTAGATCCATCAATTGATCAGTGTAAACCGATAATATCTTCTTTTTGTCGGGATCATAGGCCACCATTTTCAAAAGTAAATTTCTTTGCCTTAAAACACGTTCATACTGTTGCAACTTTTTCGCATAAACCGGCTTCAATTTTGATAATTCCCGGTCAAAAAATTCACGTCGATCTTTTGGCGCTCCTTTTACAAGCCGTAAATCTTCCGGAATAAAAGCAATTACATATAGTAACTCATTTAATTCACTGATTCGATCAACAGGAATTCGATCAATTCGCACTTTTTTCGGTGCATCCGTCGCCAGTTTGGCTTCCAAATAGTGACGTCCATTCCCCCGTTCCAATTCCAATCCAATATAGCTTTCCGAATAACCAAAGGATATTAAATCCCGGTCCTTTGCTCTTCGAAATGATTTGCCATAGGATAAATAGTGAATTGCTTCCAAAAGATTGGTTTTCCCTTGGGCATTGGGTCCATAAATAATATTGATTCTTGCGCCAAGTTCACATCGAAGCTGTTGGTAATTTCGATAATGAATCAAATGAATCTGATGAATTCTCACATTTTCCTCCTAGTAGCATATCTGATTCATTATATCATTTTCTGCTTAAAATAGAAAACGACCTACTGAATCTCGTAGGTTTCGTTCTCAAATTCAACGCGATCGCCGCTATAAAGTTTTTTACCTCGCTGGGTGCAAACTTCCCCATTAACTTTTACTTGGCCATCCTGTATCAAAATTTTTGCTTCTCCTCCACCTTGAACCAGATTTTCATACTTTAAAAACTGATCCAACTTAATGAATGGCGTCTTAATTTTTACTAATTTCATCTTTGACTCCTCACCTTGATTTTCCTCTTTTATTATACCATTTCTGACGCTTGTTTCGTTGAGAATCTTTCTAAAATTCCAGACATCATTTTTGATTCATTCTTCCAATACCATCCCACCAAAACAATCCCTTTTAAAATACTAGAAATACAAATTGCCCACCAGATTCCATTCAAACCAAGAGAAGCTGTCAACACAATCGCCAAGGGGATTCTTAGTGCATTGCCGCCAATACCAATAATGGCTGGCGGTAATGTTTTGCCCAATCCATTAAAAGCACCAGCAGTTGTGATTTCAAGGCACATAAAGACCTGAGAAAAAGCTAGAATTTTTAAATAATCAATCCCAAATGACACCGCTTCCGGCTCATCAAGGAAAATAGAAAAGATTGGCTGGGAAAAAAAGAAAAGCATGACCGTAGCAAAAATACCAATACCCAACATCATACGCAAAGCTGAACGAATGCCCTGACGAATACGGTCAATCTGTCTCGCACCAGCATTTTGTCCAGTAAAGGCACTAATAGCAGCCTGAAAACCCGACGCTGTCATCCATGAAATGGATTCAATTTGCGATCCAACTTTTTGTACTGCGATGGGCGTTGGTCCCCATTGTGCGATTAATCGTGCAAGTACCATGGCAATTAAAGTAAAAATTCCACTTTGTGCAGCGACTGGAAATCCTAATGTTAGAATCTCTTTCATAATTCTTGAATCCAGTTTTCCTAGATAGAAAAAAGGACTTACAAAACTATTTCTTTTGGCAAAGTACAGCAAGAAACAGAAAACAACAAATCCTTGTGCCGACACGGTTGCAATAGCCGCTCCCAATACACCCATTCCTGATATTGGACCAATGCCAAAGATCAGCAATGGATCCAGAATCATATTGGCGACCAAACCCACTGTATTGATGATAAAAGGTGTTCTGCTATTGCCGCTTCCATTCAATATTCCTGTAAAAACAGGAGGCAAAAAACTGACAGGCATAAAGGCTGCAATCACAGCCAAATATTTCATAGCCTGCTGTTCTACGATTATGTCTCCCAATTGAAAAAAATGGATCAATTGGGACCGAAAAACAATTAATATCATTCCAAATACTGCACCATTTGTTGCCGCAATTTTCACTGCATTGCCTGCAACACGTTCTGCACGATCTCTTTGACCTGACCCTAAATTCTGAGCGACCAAAACTTCGGCGCCAATCTTTGATAAAAGAATAATGGCAAAGGAAAGCCAAATAAAGAATCCAGCAGTTCCTACTGCTGCAACAGCACTTGATCCCAGTCGTCCAATCCAGAACATATCCGTTAAATTATAAGCCATTTGCAAAAAACTGGTTGCCATAATAGGCAAGGCCAACTTTAAAAGCGTTGTTGACACGCGACCTTTGGTTAAATTATGTTGCATGTATTTCCTCCTATATAGTGAAAAAAAGAAAGCCTCATCTGGCTTTCCTTTCACCAATAAATATCTGTTAATTTCCTTAATCCAATCGGATCCAGCAATCGAAAACATCGACCGTCATAAGTGATATATCCATCGTCTTTCAACTCTTTCAGTACATTGGTAATGGTCACCCTTGAACACCCCACAGCATCTGCCAATTCCTGATGCGTATAGACATACTCGATGGTGGACGGTTCCCGCGTATCATTCCCATGCTGGGCCGTAATCTCCAGCAAAGTATCACTGATTCTCGCTTTTACATCCAAAAGAATCGTTCTGGCTGATTTTAACATAAGAATCCGATATTTTCTAGTAATGGAATGAATAAAATGACGGTACAATTCAGGATTCTTATTCAAAAAACTTTCCACTAGCTCCCGAGAGACCACTGATGCCTCACTATTTTCCAATACCTTGGTGATCATGATTGTTGGTGATCCGTCGAAATAATCCATTTCACCGAATATGGTTCCTCTTCTCAAGCGAAACAAGGAACATTCCTTGCCATTTTCATTAATCAATACCTGCTTGAAATATCCACTCAATACAATATGAATTTCATCAGCAGTTGTTGGATGAATGATTTCACCTTTCTTAAATGTCCGTCGATTTCCAAGAGGTGCCAGTTCCTGCAGGTAATACTCTGACATTTTTTGCTGTAATGCTTCATCAAACAAGACATTCCTCATATTTTCCATTGAAATCAAGAACCCTCCTTTTTGACAGTATATCAAAAAAGAGGGCCTTTTTCACTCGTTCATATATGCGCGCCAAGCACCTTTCGGTACCAGATTCAGTTGATCCTGCTGATTCATTGTTGCTTCTGTATTATAACGATACACATAGGCTTCGATTTGAGATCCATCAACTTCGATGGGTTGAACAACTCGCATATACTGACTATTCTCGCTTCTTGCTTGCGAATAGTTTTCTAGCGTATCCAACTCTTTCACAACTTCCTCAAAAGCTTTTACCCAGATCACCTCACCATAGACCACATCTTCCCCTTCCACCAAGGCAGGGTAACCGCGGTTTTCAATATGGTATAAGCGACCCTTTGTAGTTGCCGGCTTCCGACGCACCACTTTCCCATTTAAGTATTTCTTTGCATTCCAGAATCCCTGCATCAGAGACCCATAAACAAAAATCGGTCTTTCCATGATATCTCCTAGCAAATCTTTCCTTCAGCGATTTTTACATCTTCCGTTTGTGAAACCGCTGCTTCAATCATGGCTTCCAATCCCTTGGCAATGTTTTCAACACTCATTGAAGGCATATTACGCTTTTCAACAACCTGTTCTACAATAAAGGGAACATGAACGAAACCGCCACGTACACCATTGTATTTTCTGTCGATCATATGCAGCAAACCATACATCAGATGATTGCAGACAAATGTACCAGCTGTATTGGATACACTTGCTGTCAAATTATTGGCACGAACATTCTGCACCATGGCTTTGATTGGCAAATTTGAAAAATATGCCGGCTTTCCATCCGCAAAGATCGGCTCATCAATGGGTTGGTTTCCCTCGTTGTCTGCAATGCGTGCATCATCAACATTAATAGCAACACGCTCAACGGTTAAGTCAAAGCGTCCTCCGGCTTGTCCCACACAAAGAACTAAATTCGGTTGCTCTTTTTCCATGGCTTGATCCAAGGTATGAATCGATTTTTGAAATACGGTTGGTACTTCAAGCTTTACCACCTCTGCACCAGCGATTTCATCCGGCAACAATTTAACCGCTTCATAGGCCGGATTGATGGATTCTCCTCCAAATGGATCAAATCCTGTAACCATAACTTTCATGTGTCTTCCCCCTAGTGTTTTAGAATGCCCATACATACATCAGCACAATATGTGTTACTAATAATGCCAATGCAATCGGCACCTGTGAAATAATTACACGATATTTATTCTTGGTTTCCAACAAGGCCGCCGGCACAACATTAAAATTGGCTGCCATAGGCGTCATCAGAGTACCACAGTATCCTGCTGTCAATGCTAGTGCCCCTGCAATCGCCGGATTCGCTCCCGCTGCATATACAAACGGCATGCCAATTCCTGCAGTGATTACAGCAAAAGCTGCAAATGCATTACCCATAATCATGGTAAACAAAGCCATACCCACACAATAAGCGATAACACCACCCAAGATATTTCCTTCGCTCAATACGCCGGCAATTCCGCCTGAAATGACTTCACCAACACCTGCTGCAGCAAACAAAGAACCCAATGCAGCCAACAACTGAGGCAAAATACTTGCAGAACCGACTTGTAAAAGCAGACGAGAACCGTCATAACCAAATTGCTTTGGTTTTTCCTTTGTCATCACCATAGCAATAACAGTAGCGGCAACTGCGCCAAATCCCAAACCGACAAGACCACCGAGAGATTTAAATACTTGTGCAACAAAAAATGCAACAACCCCGATTGTCAATGCTGGAACAAAGATTTTGTTCTTCATGCGATCAGCGCTTTGCTGGCGCACCTCATCAGCTGCATTAGCCAATGATCCAAAAGTTACACGTTTCATGGCTGTCAAAACACCCATCAACAAAAGCATAGCTCCAACAAGAGCTGCTGGAATATATTTGCCGATGATAAAGATAGCACCAAACAAAAACCAGAATAAAGCAGTTTCATTTCTATGGGGATGTTTTTCATCTCTCAAGGCATGAATTGCTGTAATGATCGATACCAAACCCGCCAGCACATAAAAGATTTCTAATAGCAATGCTTTCATTTACTTCACCTCCGCTGCAGTCGTTCCAGAATTCTTTTGGCTCAATTTTTTAGCGATTCGACGATCCAAGAAGTAGTTTTGAATCGCTCCATAGACAAAAGCAAAGATCGCAATTGGAATCGAAGCTTTTGATACCGCCAATGGTGTAACTTCAACACCCAATTCACCCAAAGTACCAACAATCAACAATACGCCACCTGCCGCAACAAATACATTTTGTCCAAAGAAATTACCCAAGTTCTCTGATGCTGCTGCATATCCTTTGATTTCGTCTTCCGTCTCTTCGTCAATATCCTTGAAATTCTTTTCGGCTGCTCCGTATGCCATAGGATTCACCAATGGTCGGATAAACTGAACATGACCACCTAAACGCAGTGACAAAGCCGCTGCCACCTCACGAATGCCATGGTAAGTCGTCAAGACTTTACCTGTAGTAACAGACTTCATGGATCGAATTAAATCTGCTGCCCTTTCTCGCAAACCGCTACGCTCCAAAATACCAATAACCGGCAACGTCAAAAGAAAAAGCGACATGTAACGCGTTTTGATAAACGCTTCACCGATCACAGTCAAAATCTCAACAAAGCCCAAACCACCTACAAGACCTGTAATGACACCTGCCACCAAAACAACAGCGATGGTGTCAAATTTCATAATAAAGCCAATGACAATAATAAGTACTCCAATTAATTTGATCAAATGTTTCGCCTCCATTCTTTATATTCAGGCTCATTTTATGACATATCTGTAATGATTTCTGTAAACCAGACTACAAAAAAAGACTGGAAACCATTTTCCCTGGTTTCCAGTTTGTAAAACAGACTACAAATATGAAATTAACTCTTTTGCTTCATCAATTAAAACGGCTTGGCTTTCTTGCGATAAATGTGCCCGATCTCTAAAACCCCATGTAACCAAGACCGGCTTCATCCCAGCGTTCTTTCCTGTATTATAATCGGTTCTAGAATCCCCAACAAACAAACATTGACTTGGATCCACACCCACTTTTTGAGCGATCTTCAATGTAAAATACGGATTTGGTTTTTTAGTCTCTTCTGTACGATATCCAATAACATCTACAAAATCTACATCGGGAAATATCGTTTTTACAATCTCAGTAGCCGCTTCTTGTGGCTTATTTGTATGAACAGCCACTTTGATACCACGCTCTATCAAATTACTCAATAAGGCTTCAATTCCAGGATAGGGTCTTGTCTTGTTGGTCATGCATTTCCCATAAGCTTTTTTAAAGGAGGCAAATGCGACTTCCGTTTCTTCATCACTATTTTTCCCTTCTGGTAAAGCCCGCTGCAAAAGCTTAAATCCGCCATGACCAACCATAGCTCGAATTTCATCCAAAGTTCGAACTGGATATCCGTTTTCTTTCAACACCTCATTGGTTGCATCCATTAAATCTTCTAAGGTATTGATTAAGGTTCCATCCAGATCAAAAATTACACACTGAATCATACTCTTCCCCCTTGTTTTTCTTTATTATACAAAACTATAATTTTTTTCCAATCCCATTTTTCATTATTCAACCATAAATTTCGTAATATTGCCATCGCTCCACCATGCCAAAATACTTGGTAGAAGGTAAAGAAAAACCAGACTCACGCGAATAATTAGAAAAGATGAAATCAAAAATACCGCCAACATCAAAATGGAAAAAATAATATGTGTATGCGCCAATCGAAAGCTGATCGAAATCAATTTTCGAAGTGATAACTGTTTTTGCACAGATATGGGAATAGCTACAATGGTGAGTAAAAGAACTTCTAATCCCAAAACACCATAAAAAGGAACAATCCAATGCGCAAAATCTCCAAAAAACAAACTTCCAAAATTGGTAACCAGTATAATGGCTCCCAAAGATAGCAAGAAAAGAAACCAGATAGCCGTGGTCTGACGCCAGTATTCCCGAACACCTTTTAAATACAATTTCAGCACATCTCGTCTTTCTGCCTTCATTCCGAAATGGATGGCGTAATAAAGACCACCCGTAGCTGCACCGACCGTGAAACCAAAACCCAAAATTGAAGTTAAGATCCATAGAAAGTTTAAAAGCATCCAATCATAGATACGATTTCCCCAATACCTAAAGGATGACTGCATTTCATTATTCAAAACATCCTCCTATAAAAAACACCGAAATTCAAATGAATTTCGGTGATTCTCTTAATCTGCAATCCGTACCGGTAAAACCAAATACGTATACCATTCATCATTTACTGGACGAATAATCCCTGGATTTACATTAGATACAAAATGTAAATAAATTTCATCTTGATCAATCGCCTTTAATCCATCCAATAAGTATTTGGTACTGAAGGCAATTAATAAATCGTCCCCTTCCAAATCAATTGGAAGACACTCTTCTACATGACCAAGTTCCGATGTGGATTTTACCCACATGCCTGAATCAGAGATATCCAATTTAACAAGATTGTTTCGTGATTCTCTTGCTAAAAGGGATGCACGTTCAATGGAATCTCGGAATAAACGCGTATTTACCTTTACACGCAATCGATGATCGCTTTGAATAATATCTTTATAGTTCAAAAACTGTCCATCTAAAACCCGAGAAATCACTTCCGTATTTTCAAGTTCAAAACGAACATGATGGGAAGAAGCTTGAATTAAAACCATCTCCGCATCATCCCCAAGAATTTTGACGACTTCCTGCAAGGTTTTTGAAGGGATAACCACTTTGAGAGAATCTTCTGTATCCACAACAGCATGCTTATAGGCCAGACGATAGGCATCCAAAGCAACCATTGATAATTCTCCTCCTTCAACTTCTAATAATTCACCTGTCAAAATCGGTCGAGTCTCATCATTAGCCGTAGCAAAAATGGTTTGACGAACCATATTTTTTAACAAGTCGGTTTGAATAGTAAAAGAATGAATATCTTCCAGTGTAGGTAATTGTGGATAATCATCTGCTTGTGATCCTACAATGGTGAAATTAGAAAAATCACTTACGATATTTACATGAAAATTATCTTCAACTGTAATTTCAACCTCGTCTCCAGGTAATTTTCTTACAATATCCCCAAAAATACGAGAATTGATCACGACTTTTCCTTCTTGATAGATGGTTGCTGGAATTTTTGTGCGTATTCCCAATTCAAGATCAGTACCAGTCAAAATCAGTGAATCTGCAGAGGTTTCTACTAGGATTCCTGTTAATACAGGCAAGGTAGTTCTTGATGCAATAGCTTTTTGTGCAATGGCAATGGCTTTGATTAGTTGACTACGTTCAATGACAAATTTCATCGAAGAATCGCCTCCTTATAAGGATTATAAATAAAGAGTAATAATAGTAATAAGGCCTGTGAATATGTGGATAAGTACTTCAATCTATGAAAATCACAGAAACCTATGTGTGGATAACATGTTGATTTTGTGTAAAAGCTATCCCCTGTTATCCACAAATCATGGGGTTTTTATCTTTTCAGTTAAAGTTTCTATCTCTGAACGGAAAGATTGATCATTTTTAATGAGTTGCGCAATCTTATCACAGGCGTGAATGACTGTCGTATGATCACGTCCGCCAAACTCTTCCCCAATTTTTGGCAATGACAAGTCAGTCAAGTCCCTCACCAGATACATGGCGATCTGTCGTGGAAATGCAATTGCTCTTGAACGCTTTTTGGAATTGAAGTCTTCCATGCGCATATGGTAGTAAGAAGAAACAACGGATTTAATTTCATTGGTGTCAATTTTTTTAGCAGCTTTCTTTGAAATCATATCCCTTAAAGCTTCTTCTGCAAGCTCTGCGGTCATTTCGCGATTAGTCAGCGATGAATATGCAACCACTCGTGTTAATGCGCCTTCAAGTTCTCGAATATTGGAATGAACATGATTCGCGATGAAATTCAATACACTAGGATCAACTTTCAATTTATCTTGTTCAGCACGTTTTCTTAAAATTGCGATTCTCGTTTCTAGATCCGGCGCTTGAATGTCGGCAATAAGTCCCCATTCGAAACGGGAACGAATTCGTTCTTCCAATTTTGGAATTTCTTTTGGTGGTCGGTCACTAGAAAGAATAATCTGCTTGTCTGCGTGATGCAAGGCATTAAAAGTATGGAAAAATTCTTCCTGTGTTCGTTCTTTGCCGGCAATAAATTGAACATCATCAACTAGTAAAACATCGACATTTCGATATTTATTGCGAAATTCTTCGTTCTTATCATGTTGAATGGCATTGATCAATTCATTGGTGAATTCTTCACTGGAGACATAGTAGACGGTCATATTGGGATTTTGCTTCAAAATAAAATGACCGATGGCATGCATCAAGTGAGTTTTACCCAAACCAACACCACCGTAGATAAACAGCGGATTATAAGCTTGAGCAGGTGCTTCTGCAACTGCCAAACTTGCTGCATGGGCAAAACGGTTGGAATTGCCGATGACAAATTTGTCAAAGGTATATTTGGGATTCAAGGTATTATTGGAGATCAATTTTTCTTCTTGCGGTATTCTTTCGTCAGTAGAGTCATCTTCCGTAGAAAGTGAGATGATGACTTCGCAAGATTGATCAGAGATCTTATTGAAAGCATTTTCAATAAGATGAAGGTAACGGTCTTCTAAGATTTTTTTCGCAAAATCGTTATAGGTACCGAGTTTCAGTTGGTTGTTTTCCATGCGCAAAGGGGTAAGCGGCTCGAACCATGTACTGTAACTGACATCCGTTACTTCAGTTTGAATGAGTTTTAGGGTTTTACCCCATAATTCATCGAGTTGTTGAGACATTGGTACTCCTCCTGGTTGATTTATCCACACGGTTATTCACAAAAATAAGGAAAAAAAATCCCGACACCGCGTGCCGGAAAATATCCACAAGGATCCTAGATGTTTGTGAATAAGAGTCGCGTAATCGTAGAAAATACTTGCATATCAACAAACCGTGCGGTAGAGTTGTACACAAGAAAAAACCCGAAAAACGGGAGTTTTACAGAAAAAATGTGGATAAACGAGGAGTTATACACATCCTTATCCACAAATGAACCACAACTGTGAATATCTTGATAACATATCCACAACGTACTACTATGATACCAAAACAAAGACAAATCCGCAATTGATTATCCACAGAAATTAGGCTTGTGGATGGGGGTAATGTTGATAACTATCCCCATGATTTTGTAGGAATCATTTCGATTTAAAATCTACAGACACTAGGGAGTGTGGATAAAAAATTTTTTGCATGTTTTTCCTGAGTTTATATATATAGGAAAGAACTGCAAAATCATGCGAAAATTCTTGACAGAAACCTAGGCATTCTCTATAATAGACAGGTAATGGTATGAAATTGACGATTGCCTTGCGTGAATCGTGAATGATATACGCAGTCAGGATAGGAGGTGCAACAATGAAAAGAACTTACCAACCAAAGAAGCGACAACGTTCTAAGGAACATGGTTTCCGTAAGAGAATGGCAGCGAAGAGCGGCAGAAACATACTAAAAAGAAGACGAGCTAGAGGCAGAAAAAAATTAACAGCATAACAAAGGTCACTATTTAGTGGCCTTTTTATTCAATTATGGAGTAGTTGTCAATGGGTACGATCAACATGATCAAGAAGAACCGTGAATTCTCACGGGTATATAGGAATGGAAAATCGAAGGCGAATCGGCTACTGGTTTTGTATCAACGTCCAAACCAGGAAGGACTTGCTAGAGTTGGTTTTTCGATATCCAAAAAGGTTGGGAATGCCCCTGAACGAAATCGATTGAAAAGAATATTGAAAGAGATCTATCGACAAAATGATTTGGATCAATTAATAGGAAACGATCTTGTTTTTATTGTAAGAGCCAATGCCAATGGGGCAACGTATCAGGAATTGGAAAGTGCTGTGAAACATATTTTACGAATTTCCAAGATAAAGAAACGGTGATAATATGAAACAAATCGCAATCCTTTTGGTACGAGGGTATCAAAAATTTATTTCTCCCCTGTTGGGGCAGAATTGTCGATTTTATCCAACTTGCTCGCAATATGCGATTCAAGCCTATGAAAAATATGGATTTTTTAAAGGAACGTATTTGGCGGTGAAAAGGGTGCTGAAGTGTCATCCCTATCATCCAGGAGGATATGATCCTTTGCAATAAGAATTTGGAAGGAATGGGGAACCGAAATGACAAACTTTTTGGCGACATACTTGGGAAAATTATTATACGTAATTTATACCGGGGTTAGCGCAATCGGGCTGGATTTTGCATTTTTATCAGCATTTGCGATTGCCATTATCTTAACAACGATCATTTTTAAGTCATTGCTTGCACCTTTGATGGGCCGCCAGCAAAAATCGATGGTTGAAATGCAGCAAATTCAACCGCATTTGCAAGAGTTGCAAAAGAAATACAAGAATGATCCGCAAACATTACAATTGAAAACGGCGGAAATTTATAAGGAACATGGGGTTAATCCTCTGGGTGGATGTTTGCCTCTATTGATTCAATTTCCGATTATTATTGCGTATTTTGGAGTCATGCGTGATCCGGTCCGCTACGTGTTTAGTGGAGATCAGGCGCTTTATGACTCTTTGAATCATGCGTTTTTATGGGTGAAAGATATTAGTGTAGCAGAAAACTTTGTATTTGCGGATGGTATTGTAAACGGTATTTCCATGGGTGGATTATCCTTGCCGCTGATTGGCGCTGCGATTCCAGTAATGGCTTTGGTTGCCGCTTTTACAACCTATTTGATGAGTAAGACAACAGCAGCGCAGCAGTCATCTCAGTCGGGTGGCGCTGACATGGCACAATCCATGAATCGATCTATGATGATCATGATGCCACTGATGATTTTCTGGTTTGCGCTCAACTATTCAGTTGGATTGACAATTTACTGGACAATCAGCAACATCTTCTCAGTCTTCCAATACAGATATTTCTATACTAAATATCGGAAGCCTAAAGCTGAATAAACATCGCAAGTGCGGTGAAGGGCGGAGGGACTGCTATGAGAGAATTGATCAAAACGGGCAATAGTGTAGAAGAAGCAATTGAAATGGCGTTAGAAGAACTAGATCTGCTTCAGGAAGATGTAAGTATAGAAATTCTTGAGGAACCTGGCAAAGGATTTTTAGGACTTGGAGGCAAGGAAGCCAAGGTGCGTGTGGTTGCAGACAAGGATCCTGTTTTTTTAGCAGAGCGATTTGTATCTGATCTTTTAGGTCATATGAATATTGCGGCTGAAATTGAAATCGAACGGGAAGCAGGTCAACTTTACGTTGAAATCATCGGAGAGCGTCATGATGACATGGGTGTAATCATTGGAAAACGCGGCGATACTTTGGACGCAATCCAATACTTATTGAGTTTGATTGTCAACAAGGGCCGAGACCAATATATCCGTGTTTTGCTTGACACAGAGAATTATCGAGAGAAGCGTGAGAAAACCTTGATCGATTTGGCCAATAAAATGGCGAATAAGGCAATTCGGCGTGGACGAAGCGTAAAATTGGATCCGATGAATCCATATGAGCGCCGTATTATCCATTCTGCATTGCAATCCTTTGAGGGGATTTCGACATACAGCGTTGGGGAAGAACCGTATCGACGCATTGTAATTGACATCAAATAAGAAACCCAGTGCTGGGTTTCTTTTTTCGTAAATTGATGGAAATGAGGAGAATCATGAAAGAATTAACCATTGCGGCAATCGCAACTGCGCCTGGAGAAGCAGGTGTTGGAATTGTACGAATGTCCGGAGAGGATGCACTCTCCATTTTAACCAAAATCTTTTCCCCTCAGCGAGGAAGAAAAGTATCAAAAGAAGATGACCGACGCATGGTATATGGGAAAGTAGAAGATCCGGTTACCGGGGAGTGGGTTGATGAGGCGTTAGCTGTTTATATGGTAGCCCCCCATACCTATACACGGGAAGATGTGGTCGAAATTCAATGCCATGGCGGTGTTGTTGCCGTAAAGAAAATCTTGGGGCTTTGTTTGCATCATGGTGCGGAACTGGCTGGACCCGGGGAGTTTACCAAACGAGCTTTTTTAAATGGAAGATTTGATCTGTCACAGGCAGAAGCGGTTATGAATTTAATTTCTGCCAAAACCAATGCAAGCTATCAAAATTCTTTAAAGCAATTGTCCGGGCAATTGTCGGAAGTTGTAGCTGGAATTCGACAGCATCTTTTGGAGGTTTTAGCCAATATTACAGTGGCCATCGATTTTCCGGAAAATGAAGCGGAAGCCATTACCATCCAACGAATGAAAGGCATTCTGGAAAGCGCAGACTTGGATGTTAGCCGATTATTGGATACAGCAGAAACTGGTCGAATTTTGAAAGATGGCGTAAAAACGGTTATCCTAGGAAAACCGAATGTTGGAAAGTCATCCTTAATGAATGCTTTGTTGAGAGAAAATCGTGCCATTGTTACAGAGATCCCTGGAACAACACGAGATGTATTGGAAGAATATGTAAATCTACACGGTGTACCTTTGCGCCTTGTAGATACTGCCGGAATTCGAGAAACGGAAGACCAGGTAGAGAAAATTGGCGTTGATCGGGCGGTTGATTGGGTAAAACGAGCAGACCTTTTGGTTGCAGTTTTTGACAAGTCTCGAAAATTGGAAGAGGAAGACCATCGTGTTTTATCTTTATTGATTGATCAAAAGGCGATTATTGTATTGAATAAAAGTGATTTGGACGAAATTATTTCCCGGGAAATGATGGAAGCGGAAGTTCCAAATGCTATGATTATTGAAACTTCAATGGCTACACAACATGGCTTAGAGACTTTTGAAGGAGCCATCAAGGATCTGTTCTTTCATGGAGGTATTGATTTACAGCATGAGACGGTTATTTCCAATGTGCGCCATCAACATTTATTGGAAAAAACTAAATCTCATATCCGGGAAGCCATTGGTGCAATCGAAATGGGTATGCCTATTGATTGTTTCGAAGTGGATGTAAAGGATGCATGGCAATCCTTGGGTGAAATTAGCGGGGATACAGTGACGGAAGATGTATTGGACCAAGTCTTCCAAGAGTTCTGTATCGGTAAATAGAGGAGGACTTCCTATGCAATTTGGGAAAAGATATGATGCAGGTAGATATGATGTGATTGTAATCGGCGCTGGACATGCTGGTTGCGAAGCAGCTTTGGTTGCTGCGCGCATGGGACAGAAAACCCTACTTTTAACCATTAGTTTGGATTCAGTTGCTTTTATGCCATGCAACCCATCCATTGGGGGAACGGGAAAAGGTCATTTGGTTCGAGAGATTGATGCTTTGGGCGGAGAAATGGGAATCAATATTGACGCAACCTTGATTCAAAGCCGTATGCTCAATACTTCAAAAGGTCCAGCCGTTTTTTCTTTACGTGCACAAGCGGACAAGCAGAAGTATCAAACCAGAATGAAACAAGTCATCGAATCACAGGATGGATTGGATTTAAAGCAAAACGAAGTTATTGATATTGAAGTGCAGGATGGCAAAGTCCAAGGCGTTTTGTGTAAAACAGGCGCTTATTATGAGACAAAGACTGCAATTATGGCAACAGGAACATATTTGGGCGGGAAAATCTTTATCGGTGATATGAATTATGACGGTGGTCCCAATGAAATGCGTGCGGCCATGTTTCTAACCAATGAATTGGAGTCTCATGGTATTTCATTTAGGCGTTTCAAAACGGGTACACCTGCAAGAATCAACAGTGATACGATTGATTATTCGAAAATGGAAATTCAGGAAGGGGATCAGCCCATTGTTCCCTTTTCTTTTTTAACGGATACTATTGAACGGGATCAAGTGCCATGCTATCTTACCTATACCAACTTGGAAACCCATGGTATTATTCAAGATAATATTGGTCGTTCTCCCCTTTATACCGGTGCAATTCAAAGCACGGGTCCTCGATACTGTCCATCGATTGAAGATAAGGTGGTCCGGTTTGCGGATAAAGAGCGACATCAGATCTTTATTGAGCCCGAAAGCGTAAGCACCAAAGAAATGTATGTGCAAGGATTGAGCTCATCCATGCCTTCTGAAGTCTATCTTGAATTTTTGCGATCTATTCCTGGACTGGAAAAAGCAGAAATCATGCGGGAAGCCTATGCCATTGAGTATGACTGCATCGATCCAACTGATTTGCGTCCAACTTTGGAAAGGAAAGATGTCTCAGGGCTTTATTTTGCCGGACAGGTTAATGGTTCTTCCGGTTATGAAGAAGCTGCTGCACAAGGACTTGTTGCAGGGATCAATGCAGCATTAAAGATCAAGGGTGAAGATGGTTTTATCTTGGACCGATCGGAAGCGTATATTGGCGTTTTAATTGATGATTTGGTGACAAAAGGAACCAATGAACCTTATCGAATGATGACATCACGATGCGAGTATCGATTGACTCTGAGGCAGGATAATGCGGATTTGCGCCTAACGAGACGGGGATATGAAGTTGGTGCGGTAAAGAAAGATAGATTTGAGCGCTTTTTAGATAAAGAAGAGGCTATTGAGATCGAGATGGATCGGTTAAAATCCATCATGGTCAATCCAACTCAGAACAATAATACAAAAATGGAAGAAATTGGAAGTCAACCACTTAAAACTGGTTTGAGCTTATTTCAAATACTGAAGCGACCAGAGTGCACTTATGCTTCCTTGGTTGTATTTGATCCGGAACGACCATCCTTGGATTCGGCAGTGACCGAACAGGTGCAAATTCAAGTCAAATATGAAGGGTATATTCAGAAGCAGCAACGTCAAATAGAGCAATTTAAGAAGCTTGAGACAAAGTATCTGTCAGATTCCATTCCTTATAAGGAAATTCAAGGTCTACGTCTTGAAGCACAGCAAAAGTTAGCTGAAATGAAACCTAGATCAGTAGGTCAGGCATCGCGTATTTCTGGTGTTTCTCCTGCAGATATCAATGTTTTGCTGGTTTATTTAGAGCAAGAAAGACGAATGGGGGGAAATCATGAGTAGAGAGAAATTATCAGCTGGTGCCCTAGAACTTGGAGTAACTTTATCGGACAGGCAGCTGGATCAATTTATATTTTTTTGTGACCAACTCCTGGAAAGAAACAAGTCTGTGAATCTTACGGCCATTCGACAGCCGGATGAAGTGATTACCAAGCATTTTCTGGACAGCCTATGTGTTTTTAAAACTGAGATTGTCAAACCAGGCATGCGGGTTTTGGACGTTGGAACCGGAGGGGGCTTTCCTGGCATTCCAATGAAGATCGCAGATCCCTCCTTGCAAATTGATTTATTGGATAGTTTGAAAAAGCGTTTGATTTTTCTTGAGGAAGTGATTGAGGAAAATCAATGGATGGATATTTCTACACTACATGGTAGAGCAGAAGATTTTGCCAAGAAAACAGAATATCGTGAGCAATATGATTTGGTTGTATCTCGAGCTGTAGCGCGATTAGCCATTTTATTGGAATATTGTTTACCTTATGTAAAAGTTGGTGGTGTTTTTTTAGCCCTAAAGGGTCCTTTATTGGATGAAGAGGTTCAGGAAGCCAAAAAAGCATTAACAGTTTTAGGTGGAAAGGTTGAAAAAGTTGTAGAAATTGCAATTCCGTATACTGAACTTTCCCACCGTATACTTGTTATTCGAAAGGTAAAACATACTCCTAAGCAATATCCGCGTCAAGCGGGCAAGCCAAGAAAAGAACCGATCATCTAAGGAGGAGAAAAGATGAGCGACAGAATAATGATTCATCAATTGCCCATTGACGCGATTCAACCTAATCCTGATCAACCTAGGATTCATTTTGACTCGTCACAGTTGGAGGAGTTAGCTGCATCAATTCAAAATCATGGTGTTTTTCAGCCGATTCATGTACGAAAGAATGGAGAAAACTATCTACTAATAGCAGGAGAACGTCGGCTACGTGCTTCCAAGCTTGCTGGGAAAACAAAAATACCTGCAATTGTGGTAGAAGTTGCTGACCAGACATCGGCAGCTCTGGCTATGATCGAGAATTTACAGCGGCAAGAGCTAAGTTTTTTAGAAGAAGCATTGGGTTATCAAGCTTTAATTAAAAAATATAGCTTAACACAAACACAGGTAGCTAAGATGATGGGCAAAAGCCAATCAGCAGTCGCCAACAAATGCAGGCTCTTAAAATTGTCAGATGAAGTTCTACAAGCAGTAAAGGCAAATGGCTTGACGGAAAGGCATACCCGTGCTTTGCTAATGCTTTCAAAAAAAACCCAGCAACTGGATGTTGTTGAGCAGATTGCCAAGAAGCAATTGACGGTAAAAGCGACAGAAAACTTAATTGAACGAATTAAATTGCAAGAGCAAGTAGAGGCGCAAACCAGGAACCAAAAGATTAAGGCGAGAATAAATCCTAGAATCTACTTAAATACATTAAAGAATGCCTGGAAAGCGATTGAAGATACCGGTGCAGCAACTGAATATGAAGAGATTGATCATGACGAGTTTGTTGAAGTTGTGATTCGGATTCGAAAGTAAAGCATGTTTCACGTGAAACATGCTTTTTTTATCGAAAGTTTTTGGCGAGTAAGGCGTGAGTCTCTCTATTTTCATAGTTGTTGCTTCTTGGATTTTTGATGTATTCAATCAAAGTTCCTTCTGGATGGAATCGCAAGCGTTCCAGCAGGCGAATAGATGCGATATTATCTGGATGAGTAATGGCTTCAATTCTTCGAATTTGCAATTGTTCAATGGCAATCTTAATCATTGTAATGGCCGCATCGGTAGCGATCCCCCTTTTCCAGTATTCCGGAGAAAGAGAATACCCTAAGGCACAGCGGTCATTTTGAATATGATGCAAAGATATAATCCCCGCAAACTGATCGTCTACAAATATTCCGCGTACCAAGCGTTTTTCCTGAAGGATTTGAAGATTAACCTTGTGATAGTACTGAGAAGCATCATCGATGGTTTCGATAGGATGCATTGCTTGATAACGAAAGACTTTCGGATCCGAGAACAGTCGAATTATGTCATTTAGGGTGATTGTTTGGAATGGCCGTAAGGTTATGGAAGGTTTCACGTGAAACACTTCTTCTCGATAAAAGAAATCTGTACCAGCTTTTAGTCTTTTCATTAATAAGAATTCATCAGATATAGGAATACCATCATTAGCCAACGGGATTTCTGGTTTTATCAATCGACTGAGATTTACAGCATCCGGGTAAACTGCCTTGATCCGATAGCCACGTTTTTGATAAAAGCTGAGTGCATTTACATTGTCGTTGGTGGTGATCAAGGAAATGTAGTCACAATGTCTTTGAAGTGCAATTGACTCTATTTCGTTCAGAAGCATAGATCCCACACCCTTGCGAGACGATTCTGATATCAGGGATAGAATTTCAATTCGCTTATCAATATATCGATAGCTCAAAAATCCAACAGGTATTGGGTCCATAGCAACTAGAACAGGGAACTCCATTAAATTAATGATTTCACCTGATAGTATAAGATGAGAACTCGTCCAATGAGATTGAAAATGAGGAACCAAGTCCTGAGAAGGTTTTGCATGCAGTATAATTTCCATTTCATGTCTCCTTTCCTTCTAAGTGTACCCGAATTATACATAAATGAAAATATTTCCCGGGAAATAATCAAAGCTTTCTCTGTTTTTCAATACAGGAATCAAGTATAATGGAAGAGAATGATCATTTGGAGGGCAGAAAATGGGTAGAGCAATCGCAATATTTAATCAAAAAGGTGGTGTCGGCAAGACGACAACCATTATTAATTTGGCTGCTGCTTTGGCGGAGCAAAAAAAGAAGGTTCTGATAATCGACATCGATCCCCAGGCCAATGCAACCAGTGGTTTGGGTATTGATCAAACACTGACAACGGATTCCGTTTATGATGTGATCATTCATGAATCGGTTCCTAAGGATGCAGTTTTGCATACGGAAATTGACAATTTGGATTTATTGCCTTCCAGCATGGACCTTGCAGGCGCGGAAATTGAGCTTGTATTCCAAGAACGGTGGGAATACAGGTTGCAAAAGGCGATTCAATCCTTGCAGGAAGAATATGATTATATATTTATTGATTGTCCGCCATCCCTTGGTGTACTTACCATTAATGCGTTGGTTGCGGTTAATAGCTTCATTATCCCCATCCAATGTGAGTATTATGCCTTAGAAGGTGTGGGGCATTTGATGAAAACCTATAAGCTGATTAAGAAATCCATGAATCCGAACTTGGAAATTGAAGGGGTTATACTTAATATGTATGATCGAAGGAATAATCTATCCTTACAAGTGAAGGATGAAGTTGTTCGATACTTTAAAGACCGCGTATTCCAAGTGGTAATTCCAAGAAACATTCGTTTGGCCGAAGCGCCAAGTTTTGGAAAATCTGTAATTGAGTATGATTCTAGTTCAAAAGGCGCACGTGCCTACCGGAATTTAGGAAAAGAATTTTTACGACGTGAAAGGAGAAAGGCATGAAAAAGGAAAGAGGATTAGGCCGTGGTTTGTCGGCGTTAATTTCTGACGACTATCAATTGGATGAGAAGACAGAGCAGAAAGTTGTTGAAATCCCATGTTCCTCAATCGAGCCCAATCAATCACAACCACGGCGTGTCTTCCAAGAGGAAGCTTTGCATGAGCTCAAAGAATCGATCCAGACGCATGGCGTTTTGCAACCGATTCTTGTCCGTAAGAATGGTGAGGGATATGAGATCATAGCGGGCGAGCGTCGGTGGAGAGCTTCAATGATGGCTGGTCTAGAGGTCATACCAGCATTGATTCGTGAGTTTTCTGACGAGGATTCTGCGGCAATTGCATTAATCGAGAATCTTCAGCGCGAAGATTTGAATCAAGTGGAAGAGGCGCTGGCCTATCGGGAATTGATTGACCGATATGGATTTACACAAAAAACCATTGCCGCGCAGGTAACAAAAAGCCGTGTGCATGTAACTAATACCTTGCGTTTGCTTCAATTGCCCAAGCAAGTGTTGGACTGGGTTAGTTCTGGAGACCTAACAGCTGGTCACGGGAGGGCTTTATTGGGCCTGGAAACCGCGGAAGACCAAATTTACGGTGCCAAGCAAGCGATGGATAAAGGATTTTCCGTACGTCAGATGGAACGTTGGGTACGGAGTGCACAATCAGAGCCCAAAAAAGCGAAGAAGAAAGAAAAGGACATCCATATTCAAGCGGTTGAAGAGAATTTGGAAAATGTTTTGGGAAGAAAAGTCCGAATTCAAGCTGCATCCTCTGGAAAGGGAACAATCAGCTTAGAATTTTATAATGATGAGGATTTACAGCACTTAATTGAGTGGATGGAAACTTCAAAATAGTGGATTGGGGATCAATTTTGATTCCTTTTTTTTACATAAAAAATCGGTTTTTGAAAGAAAAATAGGCAAAAAAGAATATGTTACGAAAACTTAATAATAAACATTGTCTAGGACATGAGAAAACGTTTACAAAGGAAAAAAAGTGTGATATGATTAGACCAAATTTCGGATTTTGGAGAAAAGATGGCCAATATAACGATAATAAGGAGGGATAATGGTCATGGATAAAAAAGTTTGGGGTCTAATTTTTGGTGTTTTTGCTGTTGCAGGAATGCTTCTAATGATGTAATATATATACTGGAGGGGAATTTGGTTCCCGTATGAAGTTGTTTTACAATCCCTTAATATAAACATGCATTGATGTTGTTTGAGCCCTACGTGAGTAGATCCTTGAATGACAGCAAAAAACCTAGGAGGAATCCTAGGTTTTTTGTTTTGAAGAAAGCCTCGATGGATTTTTCTTGTGCTATAATGAAGCGAAGAGAGGATGAAGCACATGAACTATTTAGATAATGCAGCGACTTCTTACCCGAAGCCGGATGCAATCTATCAAAACTTAGGAAATTGGATTCGAAAATATGGAGCGAATCCAGGGAGAGCCGGTCATCGTTTCGGATTAGAAACAAACCGTGTAATCTATGAAACCAGAGAACTTTTAAATAAATTATTTAACGGGGAAAATCCGCTACATTTTGTATTCACCGCGAATGCAACCGATAGTATCAATATGGTTATCATGGGACTGCTTAAAGAAGGCGATCATGTCGTTACTACGGAGACTGAACATAATGCGGTTTTGCGACCATTGGAACTGGCAAAACAAAGAGGCGTTGAAACAAGCGTAGTGCCAGTGAATGATCAAGGGATTGTGGATCCATTAGCAATTGAAGCGGCAATAACGGATCACACCAAGCTCGTGGTTTGTAGTCATGCCTCAAACGTTACAGGCGCAATCCAACCCATTGAAAAGATTGCATCAATTGTAGCAGAGAAAGACTGCTATTTTATGGTCGATGCAGCACAATCAGCTGGTATTTTACCAATTGATTTACAGAAGACATCAATCGACTTTTTAGCAATCACGGGTCATAAGAGCTTATATGGCATACAGGGGGTTGGTGTACTTTATTTACGGAATCCTTTGGATTTACCGATTGTGAAAGCAGGCGGTACCGGGAGTCGATCTCAAGAATTAATGCAACCGGATGTAATGCCTGATCGTTTTGAACCCGGCACATTAAATACACCTGGTATTTTGAGTTTGGGAGAAGGCATAAAATTTGTTATGGAGCAGGGACTTGAGCGATTGCATCAGAAAGAATCGGTATTAACGAAAATGCTTATTGAAGGGCTAAATAAGATACAAACCGTAAAAGTCTATGGTCCAAAAGTCGAGGAAAACAGGGTTCCTGTCGTATCATTTAACTTATCGAATTATGATTCTGCTGAGCTTAGTTATGTTTTGGATGAGGAGTATGGAATCGTAACGCGGGGTGGATTGCATTGTGCGCCTTTGATACATAAAAAGCTGGGAACCTTGAATCAAGGTGCCGTCAGGATTTCCTTAAGTGCATTTACGACAGAGGACGAGATAAAAGAGGTATTAGGAGCAATACAAAAGATATCAGACCAAATTTAGGAGTGTATAATGAGCGTTTACTTACAAATTATTGAGGAACATGCGAGCCAGTGGATTATCGGAGTTAGTATTTTTGTAGTGCTATTATTGATTATTTTAATGGTTCAGACTGTGAAGCTGAATCGGATAAATCGCATGATCCGTCAGATCCTTCCTGAATCCGGAGATGACTTTTTGTCGATTATGGATCAACAGCGGATTTGGAATGAAGAAGCAGACATGAAAATGAAGGATTTGCAGGCTCAAGATCAGCGTCTATTGGAACGTATCAATAAAGCTTATCAGTATTTCGGTAGGGAAACCTATAGTGCATTCGATAATGGCGGAAGAGAATTGAGTTTTTCCCTGGCTATGCTGGATGCACATTTGAATGGCTGGATATTATCGAGCTTATATGCAGGCGCAGAGGGATCTTCGGTATATTTTAAAGAAATTCAAAAGGGAAAGCCGATAGAGCGATTAACACCAGAGGAAGAGCGTGCATTAAAACGGGCGATTGCAGAAAAATCTTAAATTTCACAAAGAGGATTGACAAGCGCTTTCCTCTTTGCTAATATTGGTATATACAACATATCAATACGAGGTGACGAGATGGTCTGGTCCACAGAAAAGAGAAATGCGCGGTCAATGGATATTGATCTGCACAATAGTTTAGAAATTGTTAGCATCATTAATGAAGAAGATAATCTTGTTGCGGCGGCAGTAAAAGAGGAATTGCCACAAATCGCTCTTGCAGTTGACAAGATCGTGGAAGCGATTCAAAAGCAAGGACGATTGATCTACTTGGGAGCTGGCACCAGCGGTCGGCTAGGGGTATTGGATGCATCGGAGTGTCCTCCGACTTATGGAACGGAACCGGAACTGGTGCAAGGCATTATTGCAGGCGGTAATTATGCTCTTACCAATGCCGTTGAGAATGTTGAGGATTCAACAGAGCAGGTCATTCAAGACCTGCAGGAGATTCAGTTTGGCAAGCTAGATATTTTGGTTGGTATTGCTGCAAGCGGAAGAACACCTTATGTATTGGCCGGATTAAAGTATGCCAAAGAGTTAGGTGCTTCTACTGTCGCTGTGGTAACAAATAAAAACACCCCGGTCGGTGCTGAAGCAGAAGTTGAAATTGCTGTGGAGGTAGGACCAGAGGTTATAACAGGTTCAACGCGCATGAAGTCAGGAACCGCTCAGAAGATGGTATTAAACATGCTGTCAACAGCGTCTATGGTTCGTCTGGGCAAAGTATATGGCAACTTGATGGTGGATGTAAAAACCGCCAACAAAAAGCTATATACCCGAGCAGAGCGGATTCTAATGCAAGCGACGGATATCGACGAGATTGAAGCCAAGCATCTTTTGTCTCAATGTGACTACCATGTAAAAACGGCGATCGTGATGGCGTTGAAGGAATGCGACGCAGCTGAAGCGCGTGAACGTTTGGATGTGGCAAAAGGATATATTCGAGAAGCACTTTCTTAGGCTTCTCTTTTATATGGCAAAAAGGCAAACGTTGTCTTTCTCTTAGGAAAATCCTAAGTGAAATAAAAATCATAAGGAGGAATTATTTGGATGGGTGATTATGGATTTTTCACAGCTCTGATCCTAGGGATTTGGGCATACTTCTCCATCATCGGAGCCTTGGCGGGCTGGGGAACTGCGGAAGCGTTGGTTTCTGGCTTTATTACAGGTCTCGTTGTTGGCGATGTGAAATTAGGTCTTGAGATTGGTGCAACATTGACGCTGATGTCTTTGGGCATGGCGACTTATGGTGGTGCTACCATTCCGGATTTCAACACAGCAGCAATTATTGGTACTGCAATCGGTGCGGCTGCCGGTGGAGCAAACGCGGCAGAGCTCGGATTGGGTATTGCAATTCCAGTGGCCTTATTTATGACTCAATTGGACGTTTTGGGACGTGCAACTACAACATTCTTCATGCATGGTGCTGAACAAGCATTGGAGAAAGGACATTTGAAGTCCGTTGAAAGATGGCATTTGATGGGTACAATTCCTTGGGGCTTGTCTCGTGGCATTCCTGTATTCTTGGGCGTTTTGGCAGGACAAGCGGTTGTCGACAGTGTTGTAAGCTCGATTCCAGCATGGTTCATGCATGGTATGCGAGTGACTGGTAGTGTTCTTCCTGCCCTAGGTTTTGCGCTTCTATTGTCTATGATGAACTTGAACAAAAACTGGCCGTATGCACTTCTTGGTTACGCTTTGTTCGCATATTTGGGAGTTCCTACTTTGGGTCTTGCATTTATCGGATTGGCGCTGGCCTTCATTATTACAAAGAACCGAGGGGGTGTAGCAAATGTCTAACGAGAGAAAACTAGATCAGGCGACCCTGAGAAAGATGGCTTTGCGTCATAACATTTCGCTTCAATGGTCATGGAACTACGAACGTATGCAAGCGTTGGGATTTGCTTATTCTTTGATTCCAGCATTTGAAAAACTGTATGATACGAATGAAGAACGCGTAGCGGCGGTTCAACGCCATATGCAATTCTACAATACGCATCCTTCTATGTCAGCTGTCATTTTTGGTGCGGCTACTGCATTGGAAGAAAACTATGCATCAGATGCGGCTGAAAGCATTAAGATTGGTTTGATGGGTCCTTTGGCCGGCATCGGTGATACCCTTCAGTCTGTATTGATGCGACCAATTATTGGTGTAATTGCAGCAGGCTTGGCAGCTGAAGGCAGTGTATTTGGTCCAATCCTGATGTTCTTGGCACAATTCTTCTGGTTTGCGATTCGATTCCCTCTATTCAATTGGGGATACAAGAAATCAGTTGGCTTGATCCACGAGATGGTTGGTGAAGGCATTATTAACAAAGTAACAGAAGTTGCTACTATTTTGGGTCTTGTTGTTATCGGTGGTTTTGTTCCATCTATCATGGCAAGAGTCAAGACTCCGTTGACTTACCAAAAAGTTTTGGAAGGCGGAGAGAAGATTATTGCGATCCAAGACGTATTGGACGGCATTTTGCCTTATATGATTCCATTGCTGTTTGTTGGATTCAGCTATTGGTTACTGAAGAGCAAGAAGTTCTCACCTTTGAAAACATTGCTTGCTTTGATCGTTGTGGCATTTGCAGCGGCAGTAGCGGGATTGCTGTAAAAGGTAAGTTCGGGGCTCCCTTTACGCGCGCTGTAAAGGGAGCTTCTTGTATTATGAAATTTTGGAGGTAGAAATGGTTGGTATTGTTTTAGCAAGTCATGGCGACATGGCAAAAGGCATGCTGGAGTCTGCAGAGATGATCATGGGTGAACAGGAACAGATTCAAGCCTTGGCATTAAATCCCCAGGATGATCCATTGTCCTTGGCGGAAAAGATGAAAGAAGCCGCAAAAGCGGTTGATACGGGAGACGGGGTTATTTTGTTGGTTGATTTAATGGGAGGTTCTCCATCTAATGCGTCAGCATATTTGGCGCAGGAGGGCGTGCCGGTGATTACGGGAATGAGCCTGCCGATGCTTCTGGAATTGTTGGGAATGAGATTTGAATTCTCCGAATCTTTAATCGACCATATCATGGAAGCCGGAAAAAGTGGTATTATGGATATAAGAACAATTTTGGGGGTGAAATAATGGTAAAACACATGAGAATTGACAATCGTTTGATTCATGGTCAGGTAACAACAACATGGGTTGGATATGTCAATGCCGATCTGATTATGGTCGTGAATGACAAGGTCTCAAAGGATCCCATTCAAACTGTGATGCTGCCGATGGCTGCAAGAGGTGTTAAGACCCTAGTATTAAGCATTGAGGACGCGATTAAGCACATCCAGGAGAATGAAAAAGAGAAGATCATGATCGTGGCAAAGTTTGGCACAGATGCTTTGGCTTTAATGGAAGCCGGAATTCGACCGGAAGAAGTGAACATGGGCAACCAAGCGCCATTGCCTGGAACCAAGTATCAGATGGTAACGAAATCCATTGCTGTTACGGAAGAGGATGCGGCTGTTTATCGCAAGATTGCTGAACTGAATGGCGGCTCCTTGACGACTCAGATGATGCCGTCTAATCCCAAACAAGATTTTGTTAAGCTGATGGCAGACAAAGGCCTATAGTCAAGGAGGAAGGAATGCTCGAGATTGGATTTTCGAAAAGATCCATCACGCCATCATTGCCGATTTCCTTAGGCGGTTATGCCGACCGAAAAGGAATGGCTGAGGATGTGCATGACGATTTATTCGTGCGGGCATGTTATCTTGAATCTGAAGGCAAGCAATGCATATTGCTTGCCTTTGACTTGCTGATGATGGACGATGACTATTATCAGCCTATGCAAAAAGAGATAGCAACTGCACTTGGAATCAAGGATGAAGAGGTTTTACTTAGCACTACCCACTCCCATTCAGCCCCCTTGTTTATTGGTCAGGACCGATTCGGAACGGTAGATAAAGCCTACTACAAGCAGGTTCGATCGATTGCCCTTGAAGTGGCCAAGCAGGCGCGTGAGAATAAGCAAGCAGGAAGAGTTGCTTGGCAACAAGAGTATTATTCTGGCGTTGGAAGCAGCCGGCGAAGTGAGAGCCGTGAAGGAGATGTAATTTTGACAATTCTTTCCTTTGCAGATCTTGAGAATCGACCAATTGCCAGCGTTGTAAACTACAATTGTCATCCAACGGTTTTATCCGCTTCTAATCTTTCTGTATCCAGAGATTATCCGGGTGCGATGATGCAAGAATTGGAATCATGCGGAATTGGAGAATTTATGTTCGTTAATGGTGCGGCTGGTGATGTTAGTACTAGATTCGTACGGAAAGGTCAAACTTTTGAAGAAGTTGAACGATTGGGAAATTTGCTGGCCGAACGTGTGAAAATCAGGATGCAAGCCATGGAATACGAAGAAGTAGATGGATTCAATTTCATTGTGAAAGAGATTGATCCGCCGCTGAAAAGTCTTCCTGAGAAAGAGGATTTGGATCGATTGATCGAAGAGATCTCTGCGGAAGAAGATCAAATGAAAAGCCAGGGTGTTTCGGAAGCGCAACTCCGATTGGTCCATACGAAATTGCAAGGTGCTTATGTGCAGCGGGAACTGAAAGAAATCATGCCACAGTTGAGTCAAACCGTTCGCATGAGTGCGCTGGGCATTGGCAGGGGTGCATTATTTTTCTTGAATGGTGAATGGTTTTCTGGACCGGCGGCAAAACTGATCAAGGAAACTTCCTATGATGTAGTAGGTGTCGTTGGATATACCAATGGGATTGCAGGATATTTTCCAGATGCAAAAGCCTTTGAAGAAGGCGGTTATGAAGCATTGTCTTGTCGTTTTGCTCCGGGAATTGGAGAAACAATCGCCCAAGAGGGGCTTGAATTATTGAAAGAGCAGTAAAAATATCGGTGTAGTTGTCATATCAACATATCAATTATGAAGGATGGGGATGGAATGAAGCTTTCAGGAAAGGTATTTTTTGATTCAGCGGAAAAAAGAGTTGATCAGCTGGTTGAATCGCAATGGGATGCGATTCTAAAGACCGGCAAAGAACTGTCAAGAGTCATTGAAGAAGACGGTGTCATTCATGTATTTGGAACAGGCCATTCAGAATGCTTTGCAATGGAATTGGTTTTTCGTGCTGGGGGATTGGTTCCTATGCATCGAATGAGCATCCAAGATCTGGCACTAAGAGGAAAACTAGATCCGGAAAAACTGAATGATCCAATGATTGAAAGGACACCGGAGATTGCACACCAATTATGGGACTTGTATCGAATTGAACCCAATGATGCATTTATTTTGGTGTCCAACTCAGGAATCAATCCGACAGTTGTTGAGCTGGCAACAATCATTAAGGAAAAAGGTCATCGGTTAGTTGTGGTCACCAGCATGGAACATAGCCAAGCGCAAGAGTCTCGTCATGAGAGTGGATTGAAATTATATGAAATGACGGATTGGGTAATCGACAATTGCGGTCCGGAAGGGGACGCCCTGATTGATGTTGGCGAAGGAATGAAGGTCTGTTCTATATCTTCGATTACGGGCGCTTATATCGCACAAATGCTGACTGCTGAGATTTTCCAGAATCTTAAGCAAACCAGCGATACACCGCCGATTTTGATCAGCGCAAATGTTAATGGCGCGGATGTGCACAATGAAAAGGTTTGTGAGCGGTATGAAGGCCGTTGGAATGCGTAGGAGGTGAGGAAGATGGTGAATGCAAAAAGCTTTTTGACAGCAGCGCAGGAACGGATTGAAAAGGTCGAATCGACGCAGATGGATGCAATTTGCGAAGCGGCCCAAGTTCTTGCAGACAGAATTAATAATGGTGGGGTTGTTCATATCTACGGGTCTGGTCATTCTGCATGCTTTGCGATGGAAATGTCTTGCCGAGCGGGCGGATTGGTGCCGATGCATCGGATTTTTAATCAGGATTTGGTGCTGAAGGGCGCATATACCTATGACGAATTTAAAGAACGTTATTTCGAGCGTCGAGAAGGTGTGGCGGATACTTTCTGGGGATTGTATAATATACAAAAGGAAGATGCTTTCATTATTGTATCAAATTCAGGAAGAAACGGATTGATATTGGATATGACCTTGAAGGCAAAGGAGATGGGGCTGCCAGTTATTGCGGTAACAAGCATGGAGCATACCCAATCTGTAGAGAGCCGCCATTCCAGCGGGAAGAGGTTGTTTGAACTGGGAGACATTGTCATTGACAATTGCGGCCCAACGGGGGATGCCTTGCTGGAAGTTGAAGATCTGCCGATGAAGGTGTGCTCAATCTCCTCAATAACGGGAGCCTATATTGCCCAAGCTTTGACAGCTGAAATTTATCAGCGTTTGGCGGATGAGGACCAAACACCGCCAGTGTTGATTAGCTATAATGTTGCGGGCGCAGATGAGCATAATGAAAAAATACTACAGGCTTACGAGGGGCGTTGGAACTCGTAAGCGGGAAGAGAGGAACCGATGAGAAAGGTACAAAAAGAGAACCCAATTCCTTTATATTATCAATTGAAGGAAATCATTTTGGAAATGATTGACAACATGGAGTTGCAAGCGGGAGATCCCATTCCACCGGAGAGGGAATTGTGCGAGTTTCATGGCATCAGCCGAATGACAGCAAGAAAAGCGATTGATGTGTTGGTGAATGAAGGTGTTGTTTATCGTGAGCAGGGACGGGGCTCTTTTGTCGCGGAACCGAAAATCAACCAACCGATTTCAAAACTTGTCGGATTTACCGAGGATCATATCAGCCGGGGACGTAGAACGGAAACCAGACTTTTAGAGTTTGAGGTGCGTCCAGCTACCAAGATTTATGCCCAGCGTTTGCAGATACCGGAAGGAAGCTTGATTATCAAAGCCAGAAGATTAAGAACCGTGGATGGGGAGCCCATGAGTATCGAGAATATTTATGTGCCAAAAGATTTGTTTCCTGATTTGGAGGGAGACATGATCGACAATAAATCTTTCTATACTTTGGTAGAGAAGCATTACGGATTTAAGTTGGCCTATGCGAAGCAGACGATTGAGCCATTGATTATCAATGATTATGACTCGGAACTATTAAATCAGGATGAGAAAGCCCTGGGCTTACTCTTCAGAAGAACGACATTCGTAGAGAGCGGGAAGATTATCGAGTATACCAAGACTGTGTATCGAAGTGATCGGTATCGATATGAAATCACCCTGGATCGATAGGGAAGTCTTTGGGTGGTTTCGCCACGGATAAAAAGGAGAGAATGAAAATGGCGAATTTTACCTATATGAAACATGCAATTGCCTTGCTGGAGAAAATTGATCAAGAGCAAGGAGAACAGATGAAACAGGCAGCCCAATGGGTAGCTGACAATATTCGGGAAGACCGCATGATCCATGTATTTGGAACTGGGCATTCCCATATGATCGGGATTGAAATGTTCGTTCGAGCGGGCGGATTGGCCAATGTGAATGCGATTTTGGATCCGGATGTTTTGACATCCAATGGAGCAAGACGTAGTGGTGCACTTGAGAAGCTGCCGGGCTTGGCGGATATTATCTATGACTCGTACGATATCAATACTGGGGATTTGATGATTGTCATCTCCAACTCCGGCCGCAATGCTGTGCCGATTGAAATGGCCATGCGGGCGAAAAAAGAAGGCTTGAAGGTGATTGCGCTGACCAATCTGAAGCAATCAGAGCAAATTACCAGCCGTCATCCAAGTGGCAAGCGTCTATTTGAATGCGTGGATTTGGCCATTGACTCTTGCGTACCGTTCGGGGATGGAATGATGGAAGTCGGCGGAGTATTGACAGCTCCAGGATCTACGATCTCTGGCGCAGCAACAATCAACACCATTGTCAATGAAGCGATGATGATGTTGGCGGAAGAAGGCCATAAACTTCCGGTTTTTGCCAGCCAAAATGTAGATGGCTTCAATAATGATGATTTGTATGAAAAATATGTGAGTCGCGTGAAACACATTTAGAGCAATCAGACTGCATTCGAGCTTGTCGGGCAAATCAGACAAGTTCAGAAACCAAGGGGTGTGACCATGGCGTGGAGCTTTCGAAAAATTAAAGAAAGTGATTTTGATTTGCTACACCAATGGATGAATCATGGGGAAGTGAAAAAGTGGTATACAAAAGGGGCGATTTCTCGTGAACGTATTAGGGACAAGTATCAACCTTGCGTAAAAGGGGATTCACCTAAGTTAACCATGATTGCTGACCTGGATGGATGCCCGGTCGGATTTCTGCAGGCCTATTCCCTGGGAAATTACCCGGCATATGCCGAGCAGGTGGGTATAGTCGATGCTGTGGGCATTGACCTATTCATTGGCGAGAATGATAATATTAACCACGGATTGGGAAGTGCCATGCTGCGTGCATTTGTTGAGACTGTTTTGCCCTGTGAGTTCTCGGAATCGATGGCCGTAATTGGTCCGGAGCCGGAGAATAAAAGGGCCATACGCGCTTATGAGAAAGCGGGCTTTCAGTATTTTCATCAAATCGAAAACCCACGTGAAGAGATGTTTGAGTACTTGATGAAACGGCCGTTACCAAAATGTAATGAAATACCGGTTGACAGCCACAAGTGAATTGAGATATGATGACCGCAGTAAGTGAATCTTTAATTCAGTACGAGAGACTGGAAAGGTTGACGCACAAGGGGCATAGTGTATTTTTTTGCAACGGTTTATTGCGACAATTTTTGACCTTTCTTGACTTTCAAGAGAGGTCTTTTTTTGTATCCATTTTTAATTTTGCACAGAGAGGCAAAGAAGGAGGATTTATCATGACAGGCAGACATTTGATTGAACCGAGAGATTTTACCGTAGAGGAATTGGAAAAGATCTTTCAATTGGCAGAACAAATCCTAGATGCGCCGGAACGATTTTTGGACGCATGCAAGGGAAAATTATTGGCAACATTGTTTTACGAACCATCAACCAGAACCCGGTTTTCATTTGAGGCAGCCATGCTGCGACTGGGTGGTTCCATTATTGGCTTTGACGATCCCAATGCTTCTTCTACAGCAAAAGGGGAATCGCTCTCTGATACAATTCGAACAGTTGGGGCCTATGCGGATGCGATTGTTATGCGGCATCCCCGTGAGGGATCTGCCAAGCTTGCTTCAGAGTCATCCCATATTCCGGTTATCAACGCGGGAGATGGGGGACATCAGCATCCAACTCAGACACTGACAGATCTTCTGACAATCCGTCAGGAAAAAGGTCGACTGAATAACCTAACGATCGGCGTATGCGGCGATCTGAAATTTGGCCGAACCATTCATTCATTGATTCGTGCCATGGACCGGTATGAAGGCATTAAGTTTGTTTTTGTCTCACCGGAAGAACTGGAGCTGCCTACCTATGTAAAGGAAGAAATTGAGCAAGCGGAGTATGTGGAAACCCGAGACCTGGAAGCGGTCATGGGAGAACTTGATATCCTGTATATGTCACGGGTACAACGGGAACGATTTGTTTCTGAAGAAGAATACCTACGATTGAAGGATACCTATATCTTGAATCCTGAAAAAATGGAATTGGCAAAAGAAGATGCAATGATTCTGCATCCCCTACCAAGGGTGAATGAAATTTCCGTTGAGGTGGATAAGGATCCTCGGGCGAAATACTTTGAACAGGCACACTATGGTATGATTGTAAGAATGGCATTGTTGATGACGGTTCTGGGGGTGAAGGAAAATGATTAATGTTTCAAAACTTAAAAAAGGTTTGGTTATCGATCATATTGCTGAAGGAAGCGGCTATCGGATTTTCCGACAACTGAAGTTGGATCAATTGGAAGATGTCGTTGTATTGATGCGCAATGTTCCCAGTCAAAAGATGGGAAAGAAAGATGTCATTAAGATAGAAAATCATATTGATTTGGATTTGGAAGTTTTGGGGCTGATTGATCCTCATGCAACCATCAACATCGTTGAAAACGGAAACCGAGTGAAAAAGATTCGTCTAGCGCTTCCAAAACGCGTTGAAGGCATCTTGAAATGCAAGAATCCACGCTGTATTACGCAATATGAGAAAGTGGACGCGCCAATCTTCTACTTATCAGATGAAGAAAGCAAAACTTATCGCTGCAGTTATTGCGACTCTCCAACACATTTCCAGGGAGGAGAATAAAATGAAGCGGTATATAAATTTACGTCTGGTTGATGCGGATTTGGATTCCTTTGGGGACCTGTGGATCGGCGATACCGGCAGGATTGAAAAAATTGTTCTGCGTCCAGCTACACGATTAAAGGCTGAGCCGGAGGATTTTGATGGATGGGGATTGACTTGCATGCCGTCTTTCATTGATCTTCACGGTCATTTTCGAGAGCCTGGCCAAGAAAAGAAGGAAACCATTGCAACGGGCATTCAAGCTGCAGCCAAAGGCGGCTATGGACTGGTGGTTGCCATGGCCAACACCACACCTGTTTGCGATGAGCCCAAATGGATTGAAGCCAATCAAACAAAAGCACAAAAGATGGGGAAGGCGGAATTGATTCAAGTGTCGGCAGTAACCAAGGGTTTTGGTCAAGAAGCTGTTGATTATCAGGCACTTCGTCCATTAACCCGCTTGTTTTCCAACGACGGCAAGCCCATTGAAGATCCCAAAGTGATGGTAGAGGCACTGGAAAATTCCATTCAACACGATTTTCTGCTGATGGTTCACCAGGAACCGGAAGAGGAAATGATCCGCAGGGACTTGCTCCTGGCAGAAGCGGTGGGTGGAAATCTTCATATTTGCCATGTTAGCACGGAAGTATCTGTTGAGCTAATCAGACAAGCAAAAAAGCGAGGCCTGCAAGTGAGCTGTGAAGTCACACCGCATCATTTGTACCGGGCGAATGAAGGATATAGGGTAAATCCACCTTTCGGTGAAGAGAAAGACCGGTTGGCTTTGATAGAAGGGTTGATGGACGGCACCATTGACTGTATCGCTACCGACCATGCACCACATACCCAGGAAGACAAGGAAGCGGGTTCGCCAGGCATCACAGGTTATGATGCGGCCTATTCGCTGGTGAGAACAGCAATGCCTGAGGTGCCTTTAACGAAAATTAGCAAGTGGATGAGTGCGAATCCTGCTGAGATCTTGGGAATCGATAGAATGACAAGAGAAGGCAAATTGGAAGTTGGCAAGGATGCCAATCTTGTTTTACTGCGGCCTGACCAGCCACGTGTCTTGGACACATTTTACTCAAAATCAAATAATACGCCGTTTGCCGGCGACCAGGTCCTGGGTGTTATTGAGCAAACGATCCGGAAGGGAGTAAGAATCGATGAAAATGCATGAATTAGCGAAAAGAAGTGAGCAGAGTCCAGTTTGTTTGGGGTTGGATGTACGGGAGGCATACCTTCCAGAAATCTTGAAAAATGATACAGGTCTTTCTCGAGAGGAAAAGATCTTTCAATTTAATAAAGAGATTATTTTGCATACAGAAGAGGCGGTTGCCTGCTATAAGGTACAAATTGCCTGTTATGAGGCCTTGGGTTTGGAAGGCTTAAGAGCTTATGCGAAAACCTTGCAGTTTGCCAGAGAACGCGGAAATATTGTGATCGCCGATGTTAAGCGGGGCGATATTGCTTCTACAGCCGGCATGTATGCCCAAGGTCACTTTAGCGGAGATTTTGAATCCGATATTATGACAGTAAATGCCTATATGGGTGAAGATGCGATCACACCTTACTTCCCATACATGGAAGAAAAAGGCAAGGGATTGTTTGCCCTGCTTCGTACATCCAATCCTTCGGCAGTGGATTTTCAAGAATTGCAAACAGACAAAGGTGCTTTGTATCTGGAAGTGGCTAGAAAGATTGAAGAATGGGGTTCTCGTTTACCGAGAGAAGGACAGTTCAATGCCATTGGGGCGGTTGTCGGTTTGACAGCGCCAGAAGCTTTTGAAGAAATACAAGCGGCTATGCCGCATACCTTCTTCCTAGTGCCAGGATATGGCGCGCAAGGCGGCACAGGCAAGGATTTAGCAAGGGTGCTGAAGAAGTCTCGTTGTATGGTGGTCAACTCATCTCGTGGTTTGATTACAGCGCATCAGGGTGTTGAAGAGGGGGCAGAATTCGCGAAAGTGATTCAAGCAAAAACTGAAGCCATGCGAGAGGAGATCTTGCAATGGGTGTAAATGAGACGGAAGGAAAGGTATTAGCCATTCGCCAAGTGGGAGAGGATATCATTCATTTGGTCGTTTCCACACAGACAAGCCCAAAACCGGGACAATTTTACCTGCTTAGAGCCTGGCAGGAAGCGCCGCTTTTGGGGCGCCCACTGAGTGTATTTAGCTTTAGCCAAGGACAGGTGGAGTTTGTCTTCAAGGTAGTTGGCAAGGGAACCGAGATCTTAGGCAAGTTAAAAGTAGAAGATGAAATTCAGCTTCAAGGTCCATATGGAAATGGATTCCCTGAAGTCAAAGGCAAAGTATTGCTGGTCGGAGGCGGATTAGGCAATGTTCCCCTTCATGCGACAGCAAAAACACTGGTTGCGCAAGGGGTGGAAGTAGACCTGAGACTGGGTTTTGCGGAAGAAACATACTGTGCTCAAGAATTTGAATCGGCAGCAACAAAAACAGAACTTATTGTTGGCGGTTTGGTTACCGATGGCTTGGATCTAAGCGGCTATGATGCAGTATTCACCTGTGGACCACATCCTATGATGGAAGCGGTAGTCAATCTTGCCAAAGAAAAGGGAATCCCGTCATACGTTTCCATTGAGAAGCGCATGGCTTGCGGCATTGGCGCTTGCCTGGTTTGCACATGCAAGACGAAAAGCGGCAATAAGAAAACCTGCAAGGATGGTCCGGTATTCGAAGGGGAGGAAGTGTTTTATGAAAACGACGATTCCATTTCTTGATCTTGAACTGAAAAATCCCATTATCGCAGCATCCGGAACCTTTGGATTTGGTGAAGAGTTTGCCGAGTATTATGACATAGAATCCCTAGGCGGTATCAGCTATAAGGGACTAACATTGGATCCTAGAGGGGGAAATGACGGCATTAGGGTTTGGGAGACCCCTGCAGGCATGATGAACTCAGTTGGTTTGGAAAATCCGGGAGTTGATGCCTTTGCTTCAGAGATTTGGCCACGCATCCAAGACCGTGATCTGGTTTCTGTGGTGAATGTCGGCGGAAGCACCCTGGAAACTTATCTGGAGGCGGTACGTCGCCTTGAAGGATGCGAATATGATGTTTTGGAGTTGAATATCTCATGCCCCAATGTAAAGGCAGGCGGTATGGCTTTCGGAACGGAAGCCAAAAGTGCGGAGCGCATCACGCAAGCGGTTCGGATGCAGACAAAGAAACGTCTGATGGTGAAACTATCACCTAATGTAAGCAATATCGGCGAAATTGCAAAGGCTTGCGAAGCGGGCGGAGCAGACGCCATCAGTTTGATCAATACGGTGCAGGCGATGGCAATCGATACAAAGTCGCGTCAGATCGTCTTTAACAATACTTATGCCGGTCTGTCCGGTCCTGCCATTCGGCCAATCGCCCTGCGGATGGTGCATCAGACCGCAAAAGCGACCAAGCTGCCCATTGTTGGCATGGGGGGAATTACATCGGCCGATGAAGTTATTCAATTTATGATGGCAGGCGCCAGCGCGGTACAAATCGGTACAGCATTTTTTACAAATCCAGATCAAATTTTTCAGATCCCCGCACAACTTGAGGCGTGGATGGAGAAAGAAGGCGTACAGTCATTAACAGAAATTATTGGGATTGTCTAAAGGAGGAAAATCATGAGTGAGATTAAAAATATTCTAAAAGAGACGGAAGCATTTTTGGAAGGCCATTTTTTGCTGTCATCCGGCAGACATTCCGGAGAGTATGTACAATGTGCAAAGGTATTGCGCTTTCCTGACAAAGCGGCTGCAGTATTGAAGCCGGTCGTAGAACAGCTGAATGAGATTGAATATGATGTCATTATTGGACCAGCCATGGGTGGTGTGATTGTTGCTTATGAATTGGGACGTCAATGTGGCAAGGAAGCCTTGTTCACCGAGCGAAAAGACGGCGTGATGCAATTGCGACGTGGGTTTGAAATCGCGCAAGGTGCGAAGATCATTATCGCCGAAGATGTTGTTACAACAGGAAAGTCAACGGTTGAAACAAAAAAGGCTCTGGAAGCCTTGGGGGGAGAGGTTGTTGGACTGGCATGCATTGCCGACAGACGACCAGCAGGATTTGATTTGGACTTCCCAGTCTATTCAGCCATCAAACTAACCATTGAGTCTTTCGAAGCAGATGCATGTCCAATCTGCCAGGCAGGCGAGATCGAATTGATCAAGCCAGGATCAAGAGAAATGAAAAAGTAGAAAGCAAATAAAATTGGGAACAACAAAGAAGGAGCGTTAGCTCCTTTTTGTGTTAAAATGAAAAAAGGAGGGATTACAATGAACAAAAATGGTATTTTGATCTGGATTTGTTTAATTGTTCTCCTTTTTTGTGGTTGCGCAGATGCGACTGACAGCAGTAATGATCAGGCACCCACACCCATAGAAGAGGAACAGCGAATTCAGGATACAACAGAGATTCAGTGTGCGGACAACGGGAATCAAGAAGATGAGGAAGACCTAGATGGTCAGCAAGCCATGGCGACTTATAGGATCGCCACTCAGATGACCTATGAATTCGGAGAAACGGAAATCTTCGCTGGGCAAGATGAAATCGGACGTTACTATAATGGCCTGCCTTATATGAATTTATCTGAGGTGATGAAGCATTTTGGCTGGAGCTGGGTATCGGAAAAAGAAGGCCTTATAGAGAAAGATAACTTACAATATCGATTTGAGGATGATCAAGTGCAAAGAATCTTGTTGGATGAGCGGGGTTCGCCTTATGTCTATCGATTTCCATTGATTGAGACCAATGAGGGTTTGATGATCGCCCAAATTGATATGGAAGAATTATTGGGTCTTCAAAGCCGGTGGGATCCAGATGCAAGAACCCTGTCTCTGATTGAGTGGGGGTGGAATCTGCCGGAGACGATGGAAACAAGTGTAAAGGGAGATCGGTTGCAAGCAAGGCTTGTCATTCAGCAAAACAAGAGCGGTGCGCTTGTGATGGAGGAACCAGTATCCATTCGGTTGATGGATAAGGAAGGTGAATCGGCTGGCAAATTCTCTTCAGGGCATAGTGAAGGAGATTTGTACATCTTAAATACCGAAGGTGCTGTCTTGGTGCCGGGAAAACTTTGGGAAGGAAATGTTTGGATAACCTGCCGATCAAGACTTTTGGGAGTCTATTCCGTAAAGGCAGAGTTTAACGCCGATACGGGAACCATTGAGATCAGTCAGGGGCCTTGGGTAGAATTCACTTTGGCGACGCCAACAGCCTATTATACAAAAACTGATGGCGAGATCATAATCGATGGAACAGCAGAAGATAAAGTGGTAGAGGTAGCCATTTCTTTATTGAAGGATCGGGGCTTTGAAGCTTATTTACAAGCTCGTCTTGAAGGGGATGGACCCTTTTCATTTTCTTATACACCAAGTGAAGCGGGAATTTTTCGGGTTGATATCTGGACAGAAGAGGATGGGATTCGTCAAAATCGGACGCATTTTTATTTTGAGAAAAGGCCATAAATTTCATACCATGAGAGCAGATATTCTCTGGAAAAAGCAAGTAGAATGGAGAATATGATAAATCAAAGGGCTATCGGATAAGGATGGCTCTTTTTTGTTGGAATTAGGCGAATAAAGGCAGTTCGATAATGAAAGTCTAAAGACCGTTTGGTATAATGGAGGGCAAGGAGGATTTGGTATGAAAATCAATCCATTATTGGGCATATTTGAAAACAAGGAAATTGAAAAAGCGTATTTTGATCAATTCTTTGAGAATTCGATGGTTTTTCTACGAAGAAGCCTGATGATCCTTGGAATACTTTATACATTATTTCTGATCCCAGACTGGTTTTTCTTACGTCCTCATGCGGATTTTATCTGGGCGTTTTTAAATCGTGGACTCTTTTTCTTTCTGATTATGATTTTGTATTTTTGGTTGCGATTTGGGAAAGGATTTACTTTATATCCGATTATTATGCTACTCACGGAGATTGCGGTCAGTCTTCTCTTCATACAGATGTTTGTGGTATATGACAAAAGCAGTGATTTAATGATTCAGTTTTTAGGGATGGTTTCCATGATCCTAGGCTTATTTCTTGTACCCAATCGGGCTTATTATCATTTGATTGCAGCAGGCATTGCCGGATTGGCATTTTTCTACCACGCGGTGTCGGTATTTCAACCGGCGGATTTTCAGGCAGTGGCATGGTTGGTTTATTTGGTTGTTATTATTGGAATCAGCTATGTGAATGCGGTTCGTTCCAATACCTACCAGCGAAGGCAGTATATCAACAGTTTGAATCTCAAGGAACTCCTGGATATGGATCCGCTCACAGAGATTTATAACCGACAAAAGTTTGATCAAGAGCTAATGAAATATTTAGCTTCCGTAGAAGAGGAGCGCGTTGCGACCATTATGTTTGATATCGATGATTTCAAGCGGGTTAATGATGAATATGGCCATCTTGAAGGGGACCGAGTTTTAAAAAAGGTTTCAGAAATAGCCCGCGATCAGGTGCGGTCAAGGGATGTACTAGCCCGGTGGGGTGGAGAGGAATTTATTATTCTTATGCCGCATACTGGGAAACTGGAGGCTTATACGGTTGCAGAGCGGATCAGACAAGAAATTGAGAAAAAGTTTTCTGAAGAAGGACAATTAATCACCTGCAGCTTTGGGGTGACGGAAATTTCTAGGGAAGATAATTTTGAAGCAATCATGAAGCGGGTGGATGCCCATCTTTATGAAGCCAAAGCGAGAGGGAAAAACCATACCATGGTTTATTAGGAGGCAAAAATGAGAAAAGTAATTTTTGATTGTGATCCAGGCTTAGATGATGCAATTGCGATGTTGCTCTTGTGTCAATCCGAGTTTGAACTTTTAGGTGTTACAACGGTTGCCGGCAATCATGTTATTGAGCAGACAACGAAGAATGCTCTGGATCTGTTAACTCTTTATGGATGTCCGGAGGTTCCTGTTGCAAAAGGGGCTGAACGGCCGCTAATTCAAGATTTGCACATTGCGGATTTCGTTCATGGTCCCAATGGTCTGGGAGAAGTGGATTTGCCTGCGGCGGCCAGAGAGGCTGAATCCGAGCATGCCGTGGAATGGATGAAGAAGACCCTGTTGCAGAGCGATGACAAGGTGACTTTGGTCGCTATAGGTCCATTAACCAATCTTGGACTTTTGTTTCGGATGTATCCGGAAATCAAAGAGAAAATTGAGATGATCGCAATTATGGGCGGATCCACAAGCTTTGGCAATATTTCTGCAGTGGCAGAAGCCAATGTGGGTCATGATCCCGAGGCGGCACAAATAGTGTTTTCTAGCGGTCTGCCTATTCAAATGAGTGGATTGAATCTTACTTTCAAGATGTTCATTTATGATGAAGAGATTGAGTTTATTGAAAACATGGGAACCAAAGTATCGGATGCGGCTGCAAAGTTCTTATGGTATCATGCAGCCTTTGCCAAGCGGATGGGATTGGATGTGGATCAAATGCACGATACCTGTGCGGTAGCGCCACTCTTATATCCAGATTTGTTTTCTGGACGAAAAGCAAAGGTGACAGTAGATACGGGATGGGGCCCTGGACGCGGACAGACGATTGCTGACTTCCGAGCAGCGGATGATGAAGCCAATGTTCTGGTTTTTGAGGATGTTGACCGGGACGAAGTAATGAAAAAGGTTTTTGATGCGGTGGAGGCTTATTCTTAAAAAAGCCTTAAACCCCCGCTTGCGTAATTCTCTTCCAATAGAATTGTGTTACACTGTCGTGAGCAGAAGGATTAGCGGGGAGGATATATGAAGAAATTATTTTCAAGTATAGGTGTTATTATTGGTACATTAATCACATTTTTTGTGGGATCAACATTGGGTAGTGCCATTTATGGTGGTGTTCTGGGGGCAAAACTGGCGGCAACAGAGCCTGGATTGGCGTTAGAGGCACAAACCATATCGGACCGCATACAAATCATTGTTATGGAAAATCTTGCGATTGTAACGGCAATTGGCGGGATTGGTATTTTCCTTCTTTCCATTCTCGGATTGAAAATACGAAAGGTAAGAATTCGCGAGCACCTGCAAATGAATGTTTGTCCCATTGCGGACTTGGTCAAAGCAGTTTTAGCAGGGATGTTGATGCAAGTGTTTTTTGTTTCCTTGGAGATGCTGATAAGGATTAGTCAGTTGGATGCTGAAGCTGTGGAACAAATGGGAAATATGATGATGCAAGGCAGTCTGTTAAGTTCGATCTTGATTATTGCAATCTGGGTGCCTTTTTATGAAGAGTTTTTATTCCGGGGCATTTTATATACGGGATTGAGGGGGCGGATGAGACCATGGCTGAGCATTATCGTTTGCGGACTGGTTTTTGGCCTGGTCCATATGAACCTGTGGCAGTTTGCAACCATCAGTGTGGTTGGTGGAATGATGGCCTTTGGCTATGAACGAACCGCTTCGTTTTGGGTGCCGTTTGGCATGCATTTTGGACTGAATTTAGCTGGGGTCTTGTTGACCCGTTCGTCACTGGCTTTAGACTATTCCAATTACGTTTTTATTGGAACCTTAGTTGCTTCCTTGTCTTGTGTGTTTGGGATTTTACGTTCACTGAGACCAGGGATTTGGAAGGTTGACCACGAAATACAAATTGATTTTTGATAGAAAAGACCGATCATATTTGATCGGTCTTATTTATTCTAGATAAACATTATTCTTGAGACATGGATTGAACGACAGCTTCAACTTCTTCCCAATCCGATACCCGTCGAATCAGTTGGTGCAGGGGTTTTCGGTTATAGGCGCAATCCATTAGAAGTACAGGAAATCCCGCTTGCGCCAAGGATTCCGCAATTTCGATATTGTCTTCAATGAATAATTGACATCCCAAGGATTTCGCGGGAGTTACCTTGTCAAAGCTTTCAATAACATGCAGGGTACCAGGGACTTGGTGGTCCGTTAGCAATTGCTGGGTGACGTCAGCGAACTCTTTTTCTCTTGATGTGACAATATGAACATTGTGATTTTGATTCAATTGATCCATGACTTTGCTCGCATAGGGGCGAAGCTCACAGAGGTCATAATAAAATGTTTTCCCGTTGGCCTTGTAAAACCGATTGTACTCAAGGGGATCTATGCCTAGAGCCCTGGCAGTGTAGCAAGTCTGATACATATCCGGTGTAACGGTCTTCTTGTAGATTTTTGCTGTATATTCCAGCCAAGCAAAGGGTTTTGTCAGAGTTCCATCAATATCGACACAAATAGTCAGCGCGTGTTTTGCCATTCCATCCTCTCCTTTTCTCATCTCTTACAGTTTAGACAAAGGCAGCTGGGATGTCAAAGCCCTTTTGCTATTGTTTCTAGCACTTTAGTGTGATATAGTAATAGGCAAAATATTCGCAATTTAAGGAGCGAAACATGCGCACAAGAATACAGAACAGCAAAAGGATCGTCATAAAAATTGGAACTTCATCTATTACTCATCCTCAGGGCGGTATGAACCTAAGGAAAATCGAGCGTCTTTCCTTTGTTTTATCAGATTTACGAAGAGCAGGAAGGGAGATCATTCTTGTTTCGTCCGGTGCCATTGGATTTGGCATGGGCAGGCTTGGATTGGAAGAACGGCCGCAAACTCTTGCGGAAACCCAGGCGGTTGCTGCTGTAGGTCAGGGGCGGTTGATGCAGGTATATGAGAACTTTTTCTCCACCTACAATCAACCCATTGCGCAAATTCTTTTGACCAAGGATATTGTAGACCATCCCATCAAGAGTGAAAATGCGCGAAGAACGTTTGAAACGCTCTTGTCCATGGGAGCCATTCCCATCGTAAATGAGAATGACTCGGTATCAACCGAAGAAATTCAGGAGAGTCGTTTTGGTGACAATGACACCTTGTCTGCCATTGTAGCTGGTCTTTTATCGGCCGATACGCTTGTGATTCTTTCCGATATTGCAGGCTTATACGACCAGGATCCAAGAAAAAGTCGATCTGCAAAATTAATTGAGGAAGTGCCGGAGATAACCGACGCTATTCGGGATATTGCGGGCGGTCCAGGCACCAGTAAGGGCACTGGCGGAATGGCGACCAAAGTAATTGCAGCACAACTGGCCAAAGACAATGGCATTGATACGATTATTTCATCAGGGGAAGAGATCGATCAATTGTTTGAAATACTTGATGGCAAGTCCATCGGCACATGGTTTCATGGAGGAGGAGAGTAATGAGTGTAGAAAAATTAGGACAAAAGGCAAAGCTTGCGGCTGCTCAAATGGCAGTTCTGGGAAGTCAAGAAAAGAATCAAGCGCTTCTTGCGGTTGCAGAGGCATTGCTTGCAAAGAAGGATGAGATTCTTGCTGCCAATGCCATCGATATGGAGAAGGCAGAAGAGAATGGTGTACGTGGTTCTTTACTGGATCGCCTCTTATTGACTGCTGAGCGCATTGACGGAATTGCAGAAGGCGTAAGGCAAACTGCCGCTTTAAATGATCCCGTGGGGGAAGTTCTTTGGATGAGGACTCATCCAAATGGTATGGTCTATGGGCAGAAGCGGGTGCCGATTGGCGTTTTGGGTATGATTTACGAAGCTCGTCCCAATGTGACAGTGGATGCCTTTGCTTTGAGTTTTAAGTCGGGCAATGCAGTTATTCTTCGTGGAGGCAAGGAAGCCTTTGAAACCAATCAAGTGTTTGTGAAAATTATCAAGGAAGCCTTGGCAGAAGCAGACTCAGTGCCGGAATCGGTTCAAATGCTGGAAGATCCGTCACGAGAAACTGCAACTAAGCTGATGCAGTTGAATGAATACTTAGATGTCCTTATTCCGCGCGGTGGTGCGGGATTGATTCAGTCGGTGATTAAAAATGCCAGTGTTCCAGTGATTGAAACCGGAGTGGGGAATTGCCATATCTTTGTTGATGAGTCGGCAAATTTACTTAAGGCAAAACCGATTGTGATTAATGCGAAGGTGCAGCGTCCAGGGGTTTGTAATGCATTAGAGACGCTTTTGGTACATGAAGCGGTTGCGGATGCATTCTTGCCAGAGATGATGGCTGAACTGGAAGCCAAAGGAGTGGAACTTCATGGTGACGAACGGGTGTGTGCGCTCAATGAAAAGGTGATTCCTGCAACCGAATGGGACTGGGAGAATGAATACCTGGATCTGAAGCTGGCGATCCGCGTTGTGGCAAATGTTGAAGAGGCTATTGCTCATATTGCTAAATACAGCACCAAGCATTCTGAAGCGATTCTGACAGAGAGCTATTCTGCATCCCAAAAGTTTTTGAATGAAGTAGATGCTGCAGCCGTATACGTGAATGCCTCAACTCGATTCACGGATGGATCCGAGTTTGGCTTTGGCGCAGAGATCGGAATTTCTACCCAAAAACTTCATGCGCGAGGTCCAATGGGACTGGAAGCATTGACTTCGACCAAATATGTGATTTATGGGGATGGACAGATCCGAGGTTGACATAATACCCTTTAGGGGTATAATGGTTTCAGGAGGAAATCATGAAACCATTGTTAAGCAATCACGATATTGAACAGTTTTTACAGGGACCAGACTTTCGTCTTGTTTACTTTGCCTCTGAGACTTGCTCGGTTTGCAAGCATATGCGGGAAGAAGTAAGTGACAAGTATGGCGATAAAGAAAATATAGATTTGGGTTTGGTGATGATTGACGACGTTCCTGAAGCACGGGGCGCGTATCAGGTCTTTTCAGCACCCACCATGCATGTCTATTTTGATGAACAGCGAATTTACGAAGCCAGTCGTTTTTTACAATTGGAAGAACTGGACTCAATAATGAAAAGAATTGAAGAGTTGCAAGAATAAAAATGATGTCGGATGACGTCATTTTTTTTGTTTCGGGTAAACTATCTTTGAAAGGAGGAAGACTATGACTTTTTCTCAAGTATTTTCCGTTTTAATGATGGTTGCAGCGATCTTTGTCTTTATCAATGAAAAATATTTGCGATTTCCTTTTACCATAGGGTTAACGGTCTTATCCTTAGCATTCTCTGCATTGTTGATTCTGTGTGAGCTTTTAGGCATTCCTTTTGGTCATACCATATTTTTGCAATTAATCACCTTAATTGATTTTAAGACTTTTTTATTGGAATATGCGTTGGGATTTTTACTATTTGCGGGTGCCATTCATATGTCCAACCGGGATTTAAAACCCGACCGCGGATTGATACTCATTCTTTCGAGTTTAGGGGTTTTGCTATCCACAATCATATATGGAGGGCTTATCTATTTCATACTGGAAGGAATGTTTCATTTTGGCTTGCAATGGATTGATGCATTTTTGTTCGGCGCTATTCTGGCTCCGACGGATCCGATAGCAGTATTGAGTGTTCTAAGGGCGATGAAATTGCCGAAACGCTTGGAGGTGCTTTTGGCTGGAGAATCAATGTTTAACGATGGTTTCAGTTATACAATATTTTTGGTTCTTTTGGGTATCAAGATCCACCCCGAAATGACAGGGATTTTAGAGATCTCCAGAATTCTAAGCGAGGAGATTTTGGGCGGGATTCTATTGGGATTGGTTGTTGGACTAATTGTTGTATTTTTACTGGCGCGTGTCAAAGAAGATATTACTGCGATTTTTATTACAGCAGCATCGGTGTTTTTTGCCGTTTCATCGGCAACAACCTTAGACGTTAATGGTCCGTTGGCGGTTGTTATCATGGGAATTACCATAGCAAGCCGTGCTCATGATTTGCATATTGTATGCGACAGCAAATCTTTACTAAATATTTTTTGGGAAATGACGGATCAAATTTTGAATGGTTTTCTCTTTATGCTGATTGGATTTCAAGTGGTATTCTTGACCTTCTTTTCACAGCTTTGGCTGGAAAGCATGATCATTATTGCCATTGGGATCCTTGGACGGTACTTGGCTGTGTATTTGCCGGTGCAGATTTATCGCAAGAGTACTCAACTGTCTTGCAGCCGATGGAATTTAATGCGTCTTTTAACCTGGGGCGGACTTAAGGGGGGCTTAACCATTGCCTTGGCCTTGCAATTGCCAGATACGTCATTGAGTCATCAGATACAGGCATTGAGTTATATGGTTGTCATTTTCTCTATCGTTATTCAGGGATTGACAATAAGAAGGGTCGTTTCTGTGGAGGATTTTGAATTGGCACTAAAAAGGAATCGCTAAGCGATTCCTTTTATAATGCGATTATTCTTTTTCAAAAGGATCGGCTGCATGATAAGAGCTGCGAACAAAAGGTCCGCTGGATACATGCTCAAATCCAATTTCCTTGGCGTAAGTTTCATATTCCTTGAATTGGTCTGGTGTCACATATTCAACAACTTCTGCGTGTTCTCTGCTTGGCGCTAAATATTGACCCACTGTAAGCATTTGGCATCCATGTGCGAGCAAGTCGCGAAAAACCTGTTTGACTTCTTCCGGGCTTTCGCCTAAACCAACCATAATGCCGGACTTGGTTTTAATTGCTGGATTCTTTTCTCTGACTCTCTGAATCAGGGTAAGGGTCCGTTGATAGTTTGCTTCAGGACGAATGCGATCATAAAGTCGCGCAATGGTTTCAATATTATGATTGATGACTTCAGGCTCTGCATCTATAACAGTTTGCAGAGCGGCTTCATCTCCCTGAAAATCAGGAATCAAAACCTCAACATTAACATCAGGCGCTTTTGCTTTAATGGCACGAATGGTTTTTGCAAAATGGGCTGCACCACCATCCGGCAGGTCGTCTCGAGTGACTGATGTGATTACGGCATACTTTAAGCCTAAGGTTTCAACGGCTTCCGCTACTTTTTGAGGTTCCTGTGGATCGGGCGCAATGGCCGTACCATGGGTGACATTGCAGAATTTACAATTTCTGGTACATTGACTTCCCAGGATCATAAAGGTCGCAGTTCGTTTGCTAAAACACTCATATTGGTTTGGACAATTAGCTTCTTGGCAGACAGTATGCAAGCCTGTTTTTTCAATCAGTGACTTGACACGCTTTAATTCTTTGGGATGATAGGCTTGCATGTCGATGCGAAGCCATTCTGGTTTTCGTTTAATCATGGTGAACTCCTTTAGAACAATAGGGAAATTAATTCATCAGCAGTGATGCCATAGAAATACTCTTCCAGTGGAAACTCTTTTAACACATCCAGCAGGACATTGGGATCATGTCGTTTTCCAATAAGGGCAGTCTGGATGTCAGCAAGGTCCAATCGGCTTAAAAAGTCGCCGTGAACCACTAAATCTGTGACGATTCCCTTTTTCACGGAAAGATCAATTTCAACAATACCGCCGGTAAAACGATGTTCCCGGTGGAAATCATATTGCGGAGACTTTCCAATGGTCCAGTCCCAGTTTCGATATTTGCCATCAGCAATTTTTTCGATTATTTCAATCTCATCTGCCGTAAAGTCACGGACAAGTGCATGAGGATCTTTGGATTGCATATGGGTATAGATTTTCTCTCGGAATTCCAATACATCCATCGGCTCGTCCAAATGAGCGGCGATGTTGGTGACCCGCTTTGCCGCGGATTCAATGCCCCGATCCTTATACTTCAGAGGATCGGTTTTCAAGGCTCCGGCCAAATCCTTTAGATCAGCGGAAAAAAGAAGTGTTCCATGGTGCAAAAGGCGGTCCTTCTTTCGATATTGGGCATTTCCTGAGAATTTTTTCCCTTCGATGGTCAGATCGTTTCGGCCGCTGAATTGGGCAGGAATTCCCATTTGATTCAGCACTTCCAGAATAGGTTTTGTAAACAGGCGATAGTTGTTTACCTTTTCGGTGCCATGGTTTTCGATAAAGGAAAAATTGATATTACCTAGATCACAAAATACGGTACCTCCGCCAGATGCTCGGCGCACCAATAGAATTTCTCGTTCTTTTACATAATCAAGGTTAACCTGCTTCCAAGCATTTTGGTTCTTTCCCAAGAGAATGCATTTTTTTGCCCGCCAAAGCATAAAAACGGATTCCTTAAAATTCTCCATCAGATACTCTTCAGCTGCATGAAAGAATGGTGCATCGGTACGATCACTTCGAATAATGAGCACAAAAAACCTCCCCATTTTTGCCTTCATTATATGGGGAGGTCTAGAATTCTGTCAATTAGAGCTTTTGCTCACGTCTATTTGGCATAACGAGTGGCAATTTCTACCAAGAGATCAACGGCTTTTTCCATGGAAGGAACTGGAATAAATTCATAGCGTCCATGAAAGTTGTGACCGCCGGTAAATAGGTTTGGACATGGCAATCCCATAAAGGAAAGTCTTGCACCGTCAGTTCCACCACGAATGGGATCAACGGAAGGGGTAATTTCCAGGCTTTCCATGGCATCCAGCGCGGTTTGGATGATATGGTAATGAGGAAGAACTTTTTCCTTCATATTTTGGTAACTGTCATGAATCTGTACGGAGACTGCCTCACTGCCATATTTCCGATTGAGCTGATTGGCGCACTCGGCAAAATAGTCTTTTCGCCATGCGAAGCGGTCTTCATCGTGGTCACGAAGCAAATACACCAGCTTGGCCTCTTCAACAGTGCCTTCTGTTTTCATCAGGTGGTAGAAGCCTTCATATCCTTCTGTATATTCCGGTCGATCGAAGCTTGGCAGCAATCCGTCAAACTCGAAAGCCAAACGGCTGGCATTGATCATTTTGTTTTTTGCACTGCCGGTGTGAACACCTCGGCCTTTTATTGTAACAAAGCCTGTAGCCGCATTGAAGTTTTCATATTCAATGGATCCCAAGGCACCACCATCTACGGTATAAGCAAAATCACAAGCAAAAGCTTCCACATCGAAATGGTCCGCCCCATGGCCGACTTCTTCATCGGGGGTAAAGGCAATGCGAATGGTTCCGTGAGGAAGGTCAGGATTTTTCACAAAGGTTTCAATCGCGGCCATAATTTCCGCGATCCCTGCCTTGTCATCCGCTCCTAAGAGAGTATTGCCATCAGTCGTGATTAAGGTTTGTCCTTGATAGTTAAGCAATTCTGGGAATTCACTTGGGTCCAGGGTGGTTTCTTCATTTAAGTTGATTACACCGCCGTCATAGTTTTCAATAAATTGTGGATCTACATTAGCACCGGAAAGCTCTGGGGACGTATCCATATGAGAAATCCAACCAATCACAGGTTTATTATCAACATTTGCCGGCAAAGTCGCCGTTAGAATTCCATGCTCAGAAAGTTTCACATCCTTAAGTCCAAGTTGCAGACACTCCTCTTCCAAGAGCTTAGCCAATTTCCACTGCTTGTCTGTGCTGGGCGAGGTCTTCACATTTTCTTTTGATTGCGTATCGATTTTTGCATAGCGAATAAAGCGTTCAACTACCTTCATCAAATTTCCTCCTGATTGGGTTTTTGTTTCTTCCTATCTTTGAGTGTAGAGGAGTTTTGCAGATTGTGCAAACGGGAATTCATGATATAATGGATTGAAATGTTAGGGAGGCTAAGACAAATGTTGACGGGAACCATCGTAAATACAGCAGCAGTCGTCATCGGGACAATGATCGGACTGATTGTGAAAAAAGGATTAAAAGAAAATTATGCAAAAGCAGTAATTAAAGCGATCTCTATGGCCGTCTTGATTATTGGAATCAGTGGGGCTTTACAAACACAAAACCTTTTGATCGTGATCGGTTCTTTGGCAGTCGGCACACTTCTTGGCACAGCCCTAAAGATCGAGGAAAGGCTGGATCGGCTTGGCGAAAGACTGAATCAGCGATTTGGACGGGGCGACAGTCCTTTTGTTGAAGGCTTTGTTACCGCATCCCTAATCTTCTGCGTAGGCGCTATGGCTGTGGTTGGTTCCATTGAATCGGGTTTACAGGGGAATCATGAGACTTTGTATGCCAAATCCTTGCTGGATGGGATTACTTCATTAATATTGGCATCGACCTTGGGAGTCGGGGTGTTATTCTCCGCGGCAGCTGTTCTGCTGTATCAAGGCGGAATTACCTTGTTGGCAGCCTATTTGGCACCCTTGCTAACAGAAGGGGTTGTAACGGAAATGTCAGCTGTAGGCGGGATTTTGATCCTTGGTTTGGGGCTGAACATTTTGGAACTTGGCAAGGAACGAATCCCTGTGGGAAACATGCTTCCAGCGATTTTTCTTCCCATTTTACTCTTGCAGATCTTTTAATCACTCGAAAGAGTGATTTTTTTTGTGATTAATCTTGACAGATTTACTCGGATATATTATTCTGGGAATGCACGAATTCCTAGTAAAGAGCTAGGGATTGGAAGGAGGACTTATGAAATTATCGACAAAGGGTCGTTATGGATTAAAAGCGATGTTTGATTTGGCCTTGCATGATGGCAAGGGACCAGTTTGTCTGGCAGCAATTGCGGAGCGGCAGAGCATATCCATTCACTATCTGGAACAATTAGTAAGTCCGCTTCGGAAGGCGGGACTTTTGAAAAGTGTTCGAGGTGCGCAAGGCGGATATATGCTTGCAAAAGCCCCCGGCGAGATCAGTATAAAAGAGATTTTAGAACTATTGGAGGGCCCCTTAGCACCGGCATCCTGTGTGGTTGAAGGGGAAGAGTCCTGTGACAACTCAGATTTTTGTGTGTCGCATATGATTTACGACCGAATTTATGAAAGCATCAATCAAGTCGTTGCCAATATCAGCTTGCAGGATATGCTGGACGAACAGCATAAGAAACTGCAGGATACCATACCAGACATGAAACAAGCATAGGAGGGAAATTATGCGTCAAGTATATATGGACTACTCAGCAACAACACCAGTGAAAAAAGAAGTGCTTGAATCCATGCTGCCGTATTTTTCCGAAAAATTCGGAAATGCCTCTAGCATCTATTCAACCGGAAGAGAAGCCAAACAGGCTTTGGAAGGGGCTAGAGCCTCCATTGCAAATCAATTGAATTGCAAACCGGAAGAGTTGTTCTTTACATCAGGCGGATCTGAAGCCGACAACTGGGCGATCAAGGGTATTGCGCAGGCAAGAAAAGCCAAGGGCAACCACATTATCACCAGCAAGATTGAACACCATGCGGTACTGCATGCATGTGAAGCCTTGGAAAAGGAAGGTTTTATCGTTACCTATCTGGATGTGGACGAAAAAGGCTTGGTGGATCCAAGCGCGGTTGAAGCTGCAATTACCGATCAAACAATTTTGATTTCCATTATGTATATCAACAACGAAATCGGCACAGTGGAACCCATTGCTGAAATTGGTCAAATCGCTTCAAAACATAAGATTATTTTCCATACGGACGCTGTACAGGCATTGGGCAATCTTGCGATCGATCTGGCTGAGCTGCCGGTGGATTTAATGACCTTCTCTGCTCATAAAATCTATGGACCAAAGGGAGTTGGCGCTCTCTACGTACGCAAGGGCGTGAGACTGCCGAATTTGATTGATGGTGGCGCTCAAGAGCGAAGACGACGTGCCGGTACAGAGAATGTTGCTGGAATCGTAGGATTTGCCAAAGCGGTTGAACTGGCGACAGAAGGTCTTGAGGACCATGTTGCTAATCTCACATCCATGCGGGAAAGAATGATTGAAGGTTTGCTTGAGACAATTCCAGAAATCCGCATTAGTGGTGATAGAGAGAAACGCCATCCGGGCAATGTTCATGTATGCTTCAAATATATTGAAGGAGAATCCATTTTATTGAGCTTGGATATGATGGGAATTGCCGGTTCCAGCGGATCGGCCTGCACATCAGGTTCTTTGGATCCTTCCCATGTTTTAATGGCGATCGGATTGGGGCATGATATTGCCCATGGATCATTACGATTGACATTGGGCGACTTTACAACACAAGAAGATGTTGATTATGTCTTGGAGCAATTGCCACCGATTATTGATCGGTTGAGGAAGATGTCTCCACTTTACGAGCAAGCGAAAGGGGCGCAATAGTATGTATTCAGAAATCGTGATGGATCATTTTACCAATCCACGCAATGTGGGAGAAATTGAAAATGCCAGCGGCATGGGCGAAGTTGGCAATGTTAAATGCGGCGACATTATGCGCATTTATTTGAAAATCAATAACGATGAAATTATCGAAGACATTAAATTTAAAACCTTTGGTTGCGGCTCTGCTGTGGCAGCCTCATCCATTGCAACAGAGATGGTTATGGGCAAATCTGTCAAGGAAGCGCTGCAATTGACCAACAAACAAGTCGTTGATGCTTTGGGTGGATTGCCACCTGTTAAGATTCATTGTTCTGTACTGGCGGAGCAAGCTTTGAAAGCGGCAATTTACGACTATGCGCAAAAGACCAACAAGTATTATGAGGAGTTGGAAGGATTCGACCCGGATGCGGAAGACGACCATCATGATCTGGTAGAAGAGATCGGAGAATTTTAATGGATGTTGAGAAAAACGGCAAAAGATGCCGTTTTTTTTATTGCCAAAAATAAACGGTGAGAGAAGTTTACAAAAAGTGGTATAATTAATTTATATGAGAATTTTCAGAAAAGGAGGCGGACTGCCATGAGCCAATACGCGGATTTTGTTTTTGACCTGACATTAAACCTAGCCTTATTTATTACCGGTGCATTTATCTTTGGGAATATGGTTCCCAAAATTCAAAATCGGCCTCGCACTTGGCGTGCCCTATTGCTTGGTGGTATTATGGGTTCTTTGGGCATTCTGCTTTATTTTTTGCCGACATACCTGGGGGTACATAATCTGATCAATACCCAGATTGTTTTATTGGCAGCGGCCATGTTGTTCGGCGGTCGGTCTGCGGGCTTGGTTACCTATTTAATGTTGGCGGCAAATCTGATTTTGGTGGATGCGCCAGGCTTGATTCTTGGCTTGATCGTTTTAAGCCTTCCTTTTCTTTTTCTGGAAGGTTATTTGCTCATTAAAGATAAACCTGAGATTGGTATGAAGCAATTGCTGGGCACCTCTTTCTTGTTGATGTTTGTGAATGCAGTGGATCCTATTTTCATGCAAGGTTTTGATGTCTTGTCCCCGTCCGCATGGTTGATGATTGCCTTTGAATCAATCGGTATTTTTGTGATGTCCATGATGGCTTTTTCCATTTTTGATCATGAACTGTCCAGAGACCGGGTAGAAACGAAACTGAATGACAGTGTCGAGCGCTATCAGGTTTTGGTGGATAATTCGCCGGATATTATATTCAACTGCAATTCAAGCGGTCAGGTGATGACTGCCAATCGTAAGTTTTATCAATTGCTGGCCGCGGGCAAGAAAAACAAGGACCAGTTTACAATCTATGACGTATTGATTGGTGAACGGGACCGCATGGAAATCAGAAGGCTGATTTCCGATGCTCTTCAAAAAGAGAAACCTATCTTTCGTGAACGAGAGATTCTGGTCAAACAGAATCAGTCCATGATTTTTAATATTGTAGCCGTTCCGTTTTTTTGCTCGGATGGAAGCCCCGGAGGGGTGACGGTTACCTGCAATGATGTAACAAGTTTGCGGGAACAGGAGCGTACGATCCGAAAGATCGCGTATTTTGACGGATTAACCGGATTGCCCAATCGGGCGTCAGTCATCAGCAAATTGGACCAGGCCATTTACTACTCTCAGCAGAGGGAACTTCGTTCTGCCATTGTGTTTATTGACATTGATAACTTTAAGAATTTCAACGATACCTTCGGCCATTTTTTTGGCGACGAAATCCTAATTGAAGCGAGCCGCCGATTTTCCAGTTGTCTGCGCAAGTACGACGTGGTAGGCCGATTAGGCGGAGATGAATTCATTATTATTATTCGGGATATTCGACAAAAAAATGAAGTGGTAGAGGTCATACATCGTCTGGAACACAGTTTGGAAGAACCTATGCGCATAAAAGAGAGAATGCTCTACTTAAGTATCAGTTCCGGAATTGCCTTCTATCCAGATGACGGCATAACGGTTGAAGACCTGCTTCGTAACGCGGATACAGCCATGTACCGGGCCAAAGAAATGGGTAGAAACAATTATCAATTCTATGACAAGTCTATGAAGGATCAAGTCTTCCATCGCATGGAACTAGAGAAGCGATTGCGTGAGGCTATGGCCAAAAGTGAGTTGACCTTGTATTTCCAACCACAATACTATTTGGATAATCGCAGCCTGCGGGGCAACGAAGTTTTGTTGCGCTGGATCAATGATGATGTCGGTATGATTTCGACTTCTGACTTTATTCCTGTTGCGGAAGAGACGGGTTTGATTCATTCCATTGGGGAGTGGATTTTGGTTGAGGCGTGTAAGCAGAATGTGATTTGGGTTGAAAATTTCCAGAAGGATATGATCGTGTCTGTAAATATTTCTCCCATTCAGCTAAAGCAAAAGAACTTTGTGGAGATGGTTACTAGAGCTTTGGATATTTCCGGCATGCGCCCTGAATTGCTGGAACTGGAGATTACCGAGAATATTTTGATTGAATCCAAGGATTATGTTTTGCGCTTATTGCAGAGTCTTCGTCAAATGGGGATCAAAATTGCGCTGGACGACTTTGGTACGGGCTACTCTTCACTAAACTACTTAAAGGAACTGGATTTTGACACATTAAAAATTGACAAATCATTTATTGATCAAATCGATGAGGATGGGAAAGAATCATCGATCTTGAATACAATTATTGAACTTGTTCAGCAATTGGGCTTGGAATTGATCGCAGAAGGTGTTGAGACCTATGAGCAAATGCATTATTTGGAAAAGCGTGGCTGTGACATCGTACAAGGCTATCTCTTTGGCAAACCATTGTCCTCAAAGGGATTGGAACGCATGTTGGACCGGCTACATTTGTCAGCGCCGAGAGGGGAAGAAAAGACTGGAACTGACTAAACAATTGCAATAAAATTTCATTTATGTTAATCTTTTCAAATGAAAAATTTAGGAATATAATGAAGTCGTCAAGGGGTGTATTGGCAAAACAGTCCGGCGACGGACGAAAATTCTTAAAGGAAAGAAGGGTTTTCATGAATGCACTAGTACTTGCAATTTTGTGTTATGCGGCTTTTGTTCTTGCTTATAATACCTATGGAAAATTTGTAGGCCATAAGCTTTTTGAACTGGGTACAAGCAAAAAGGCAACACCCGCTCATACCATGGAAGATGGCGTTGATTATGTGCCAACAAAGAAGAGTATTCTTTTTGGCCATCATTACACCTCGATTGCCGGAACGGGTCCGATTGTAGGACCTGCCATTGGTGTTATCTGGGGATGGGTTCCAGCGGTGATTTGGGTCGTTTTGGGATCAATCTTTATGGGTGCTGTTCATGACTTTGGTTCTCTGGTCATTTCTGAAAGAAATGAAGGGAAATCAATGGGTGAAGTGACAAAAGACATCGTGGGACCGACATCAAAGAACTTATTCCTGGCAGTTATTTTCTTTTTGCTGCTGATTGTTATTGCGATTTTCGCAATGATTATTGGAAAACTATTTATTATGTATCCAGCTGCGGTATTCCCAGTTTGGATGGAGATTCCCATTGCCATGGCATTGGGATACTTGGTCTATAAAAAGGGGAAAAAGGTTGGACCATTATCCATCGTTGCTATCATTTTGATGTACGTAACGATTTGGATGGGTGCGAGATTCTTCAACGGAGCATCACCGGAGACGATTATGGGCATGCCAGCCATTATGTTCTGGTTAAGTGTACTGTTTGTATATGCCTTTATTGCATCGGTTATGCCGGTACAACGACTCTTGCAACCAAGAGATTACATGAACTCACATGAGCTGTTAATTGCCATGGGATTATTGATTTTGGGTCTGGTATTTGTTCGACCGGAAATTGTAGCACCGGCTGTACGGACGAATGTACCGGGCGCACCGGGTTCTATGGTTCCTTTGCTCTTTATTACCATCGCATGTGGAGCGATTTCAGGCTTCCATAGTTTGGTATCATCTGGTACATCTTCCAAGCAACTGGATAAAGAAGAAGATGCCATGTTTATTGGCTATGGTTCCATGTTGCTGGAAGGCGCTTTGGCAATTCTGGTTATTGTGGCTTGTACGGCAGGTCTTGGAGATTCTGCAGCGTGGACAGCGCGATATGCAGACTGGGCAAGCGCATCGGGTTTGGGCGCAAAATTGGGTGCTTTTATTGACGGTGGCGCATCTTTCTTGACAGGTTTAGGATTATCGGTAGCATTTGCAAGAACGATTTTGGCTGTCTTTGTTGTTTCTTTTGCGGCAACAACGCTTGATACCGCAACACGGATCCAGCGCTATGTGGTTGCTGAAATTGCAACAGATATGAAGATTAAACCGCTTCAAGGCAAATACGGTGCAACTGCATTTGCTGTTCTTTCAGCCTTGGCTTTGGCCATGGCGCGAGATGGTGGCGCGGGAGCCATGATTCTGTGGCCTTTGTTTGGGGCGTCCAATCAATTGTTGGCAGCCTTGTCTCTGATGGTTATTACTGTATATTTGGCTAAACGCGACAAGCCTGTTATTTATACCGGTATTCCGATGGTCTTTATGATGGTTATGACTGGCTGGGGGATGATCAACAATTTGATTGCCTACTATAACTCGGCAAACTATTTGCTGCTGATTATTGGTGTTATCATCTTGGTTTTGGAAGTTTGGATGATTATCGAATCTTATAAAGCAGTCAAGTATTATCGAGACAATAAGGTAACAAAAAAACAGGAAGCGTAAGAAATTAAGCCCCTTGACGAAATCCGCGGAGAACCGCGGATTTCTTTTTTTTCATATTTTCTATATAATGGGAGTTGAAAGGTCGGTGGTGAAATGAAAATTGGATTTATTGGATGTGGGAATATGGCATCAGCCATGATTGCTGGAATTGTTGATTCTGGTGTTTACAAGCCTGAGGCGGTTATGGCCAGCAATCCTTCTAAAGGAAAATTGGAAGCGATTCAAGCCTCTCATGGCATTCGTATTACGCAAGACAATGCAGAGGTAGCAGAATTTGCAGATATTCTTGTTTTGGCGGTTAAGCCATACTTTTACGAACAAGTCGCACAGGAGATTCGTGAGACTTTATCTGAAACAACGATTGTAGTAACCATTGCTGCAGGAATTTCCATTGAAAAAATGCAGTCACAACTGGGTCGTCCTCAGCCGGTGGTGCGAACCATGCCCAATACGCCAGCCTTGGTAAAAGCTGGAGTTACAGCGGTATGTAGAAGCGAGGAAGTGCCTGACGAAAGATATGCGGAAGTTGGGCGGTTTTTAGCAAGCTTTAGCAAGGTGGTGGAATTGCCGGAATCAAAAATGGATGTGGTACCAGCGATTTCTGGTTCTTCTCCAGCATACGTGTATATGTTGATTCAAGCCATGGCGGATGCGGGTGTTCGTGACGGGCTGACTAGGCAAGCGGCACAAGAAATGGCTGCACAAGCAGTCATGGGTGCGGCGAAAATGGTATTGGAAACCGGTATTCATCCAGAAGAACTAAAGGATCGAGTCTGCACACCGGGGGGAACGACCATTGAAGCGGTGATGACCTTGGAGCAGAAGAAGTTTCGTGCATCTGTGCAGGAGGCTATGAGAGCCTGTACACAAAAGACGAAGGAAATGACGAAATCATCCTAGGGGGATTGGCTTATGATTGCTGAAATTATTAATATTGGCAGCGAGCTTTTGTATGGCGATGTTGTCAACACAAATGCCGCATGGCTATCCAAACAATTGCAGGAATTGGGTGTAACGGTACGGTATCATACTGTTATCGGCGATGAAGCCAATGATATGCGGGATGCCTATGCCAGATCGTTGGAGCGGTCGGACTGGGTTTTTGTAACAGGAGGAATGGGTCCTACCCAAGATGATTTAAGCAAAGAGATTCTTGCGGAAGTTGTGGATCGGAAAATGGTTTTGGACCAGGAGAGCGAAGAACGCATTCGTTTGTTCTTTGAACATTTGGGCCGTGAAATGACACCTAATAATTTACGACAGGCATATTTTCCCGAGGGAGCCAGAATATATGACAATCATCGTGGAACAGCACCAGCTTGCGGGATTTTGCATAAGGGACACTGGATCTTTTTGTTGCCTGGACCGCCCCGCGAGATGAGGGATATTTTCAGACGCCATTTGCTTCCGCTGATTGAGAAAGAGCGAACCGAGGTTATTGCAGTCCGGAAGTTCCATTTGATGGGGATTGGAGAGTCTTCCGCGGAAGACCGTGTTATGGATTTGATTACCGGAAGCCAGAATCCAGTGCTGGCATCTTATGCGGGTGGTGGACAGATTACTTTCCGTTTGACAGGCAAGGCCAAATCCAAGGAAGAGGTTGAAGCCATGATGGCACCAATCGAAGAGGAGTTTCGCAAGCGATTGGGTGATTATATTTATTCAGACAGCAATGAGACTTTGGAGCAGCAGGTAATTCGCTTATTGAAAGAGGAAGACTGTAAACTTGCCGTTGCCGAATCTTTGACGGGAGGCATGTTGTCATCAACCTTGATTGACGTATCTGGTGCGTCAGATGTTTTTGTGGAAGGATATGTTACCTATTCTGAAAAGGCAAAAACCGAAACTTTGGGAGTTCCGGCAATGATGATTGAGGAAAAAGGGGTTGTCAGTGAAGACGTGGCAGCTGCCATGGCGCAAGGGGCTGCTGAGAAAGCCGGTACCGAGATCGCCTTGTCAACCACGGGTGTTGCGGGACCAACGGGCGGAACCGATCAAGCGCCTGTTGGCACAGTATGTTTAGGATTGTATTTTAAAGGTGAAACGAAAACAAGACGGATTGTTTTTTCTGGGGACCGAGCCCGGGTACGTTTTCGAGCTGTTCGTACAGCGCTAAACTGGTTGCGAATCGAAATCCAAAAACAGAAAGATATGGAAAGTTAAAAACCTTCGCAGGAATCCTGCGAAGGTTTATTTTTGCTTGATTTTTAGTCGCCGGGCTTCCATCTTCTGTAAAACAAAGAGAAAAAGTCCACCACTGATAAAGAAATCCCCGATACTGACAATATAAGGGGTGAAAAATGGATTCTTGATAATATCGGCTAAAAAGTAAAATTGGGTTTGCGCGTTAGCCAGTGTGTAGAATCCATGGCTTTGCAGATAGGTGATTTTTCCGGTTAATCCCATAGCTTGCGCTAGTCCGGGATCAACGGGCATTTGGGCGCCATTGGTGAAAATCACAAGCATATTGCAGGCAATCCCAAGGCCAACGAATAGGAGCATTCGTTCATCGCGATTTCGTAAAACAAAGAGTATGAGGATCAGAAAAGCGATGAAGTAAATGGCTGCCGAGATTTTTTCGATCCCTGAAAAGCTGATCATTGTCGGCAAGAAATTGGAACGGCGCATCCAATTGGCTAATGCCAGGGAAATCGCAGAGATCAATATCAACGGGAATCCTTGAAGTTCTATATTCCATAAGTTTCTTAGGGAACCACCGAATAGTAGTCCACAGATTATTGAATAGAGCAGCAACTCATACATCATTTGAGGTGACCTTCTTCTTTTAATTTTAGGAAGGTATCTACTACTTCGGGATGGAACTGTCTACCGCGTTCCTCTTCAATGATTTTTAGGATGCGGTTATCCGGCAGGGCGGTACGGTAAGGCCGGTCGGAAGACATGGCATCATAGGCGTCTGCCAGAGCAACAATATAAGTCGACAGGGCAACCCGGTCTCCGCCGATGCCGTCGGGGTAGCCGGTGCCGTCGTAATGTTCGTGGTGGTTGCGGATGATTTCTTTGATATCATCCAAATAAGAGATCCCTTTGACGATGGAATGACCGATTTCAGCATGGCGTTGACAGATCAGGTATTCTTCATCGCTGAGTTTGCTCGGCTTGTTGAGGATATTGTCAGGCACGCCAATTTTACCAATATCGTGTAGCATGGCGGCGGTACGGATATTCTCAACTTCATCAAAGGAAAGATTCATTCCGCGGGCAATGGTTTCCGCGTATTGGGAAACCCGCTCCGAGTGACCCTGGGTATAATGGTCTTTGGCATCCATGGAGGTTGCCAGGGCCCGGATTGTAATTAAGTAGGCATCCTTCATATCCACATACAATTTGAAGGTATAACGTGCGTAGAGGATCGGCAGGAAGAATAAAAACGAGCCGATAACGCCTAGGGTATTAAAGAGTACAGACAAGATCAGACCCAAGAACATGCCAATGGACAAGGTGCTTAAGAAAGTCATGCCGATCAGTTCCTTGAAATAATGGCGGAAACTATTAGGCGCCATGGTGCTGAACAAACCGCCAACTAACATAGCGTTGATGACTGAAAATGCTGAACTGAAGATAACGCCAGGAACAAGCAGATCAATGAAGTCTACACTTGTAGAAAAGTAGAGATATTGATTAATCGGATAAATCAAATTGGCGATGGTGCTGGCAAAAAAGATGCTGATGACCATATTCATGGCGTTGAACAAACTTTTAAACCACGGTGTATTTAGAAAATGGACCGTTTGCTCACCCTTTTTGGTGACACGGAAAATATACCCGACCGAAATGATAACGGCGGATGTAAAGGGTCCAAAAAGGATGAATGAAGCGAGCGTTACTGCAAATCCGATGCTGATGGAAGTATCACGATAGCCAACTTGCAGTGACTCGGTGACAATAGCAAGTAACATAAAAAAAGCTATATGATACAAGGACACCTGCGTAGCAAGGTGGGTGTACTCTCTGAACATATAGTACAGCAAGGCGCTTCCCAATATATAGATGAAACTTAGATAGATTTTCGTTCTTTTATCCACGGGCAACTCCTAAATATTGAAAAGGCCGATTGCATATCAGTTTAGGTGTTTTCATTACAAGATTACTTCAGTCTTATAGAACTAAAGGGCAACTTATAGCCAACCGACTTGAGAACCACCGGCAAGAATAAGTGCTCCTAATGTAGTCAATACAGAAATCACTTTTTTCATCGATATAGCCTCCCGAAATAGGTACTCTGTGTTTTTTCGCTAGTTAACACAGGCTATATCCGCTCCGCTCTGATATGCAATCGACATAATCACAAATTAATTGATTTTTAAAAAGGAAACAATGCGGTTGATGGAATCCAGTACCGATTTAACAATAGCTGAATGCACATCATCTCGTATAATTGCGCTTCCTACGTTGATTCGAGCCTCCCCATTTGAAATAATGGTAACCAAAGCAAGGACAATATCATTGCCCGCGATTTGATCGACTCGAATGGAATTCAAGGCAAAGATCAGTTGATCTTCACAGATTTCCTGAGCCAATCCCAATGTCAATTTTCCAACCTCGTTGTATCGAAGATCGGGAATGTTGATGGAAGTTTCTTGGCGCTTGTACATTTTGCCGTCAAAACCCAACTCCAGTTCAATGACCGCCTGGCGACCGCCCTGGGTAATGGACAGGTTTTCAAAGGCAATTCGCTTACCAAATTCAAAGGCTTCATTTTTGTCTTCGGTATCCATAGGGATATCAAGATTGACAATGCTGATTTTCTTGTGGTTCAGATTGATCTTGAAAGCCGTTTTAATGTAACTCTCGACATCGCGCGCAATTTGTTTTGGTGAGCGACTGGTCTGATTGATGATGTGAATTTCATCGATGGTTTGATCGTCGCCAATTACGCGGCAATTCGAGACGCCGTTGATGTTTTTCAAATTCTTTTCGATCTCCTGTAGAATCGACATTTCGGCTCCTCTCCTCTCGACGTATGACTTTTCTATATCCATTCAGAATTGTAACATTCTGCCTGGACATATACATGATCTAGAATGATATTTACATACCTATACCAGATCTATATTCGCTACTTCTATTATAAGCGAAAATGGATTTCCAAACAATCTCAAGTTTATCGAAATCGCGTATTTTAGTAAGGATTTGTAAAAAAAACAAGATAAAAACAAGAAAACGAAAACTTCCAGAAATTTTTCTTGAAAATCAGTAGATTCAAACGGGTTGGGGTGGTAAAATGAGGACGAATAGAATATGACCCGGATGATGCCAACGCGAGATCTCGAAGGGGGAGAGAGCCGAAGGAGCAATGAAACGTCTGCCTATCGTTTCAGAAACTCTCAGGCACACGAAGCGTTGGGGGACGGAACTCTGGAGAGACCAGTTTGGCACCGAAGGGGCAAGCGGGAACGTCCGCGATCTTTCAGGTAAAAAAGACAGGGATTATGTGGCACGGTTTTCGTGTGCGCGTATTCCCTTTTTTAGTTGGGAATTGCTGAAAGGAGAAGAACATGTTGGAGAATGGAAAGCGAACGCCACTGTATGATTTGCATGAGGAATTAGGTGGCAAGATTGTTGACTTTGCCGGATGGGCACTGCCAATCCAGTATTCAGGGATCTCACAAGAACATCATGCGGTACGAAACAAGGCGGGTCTTTTTGATGTATCCCATATGGGAGAAGTCATGGTAACTGGAAAAGATGCTTTAGCTTTTGCACAGTATCTGGTAACCAATGATGTGGATACGCTGGAAGATACCCAAGTCTTGTATGGCATGATGTGTAATGAGATGGGCGGTGTTGTGGATGATTTGCTGGTCTATCGGTTGGCGGAAGAACGGGTTTTGCTGGTGATCAATGCAAGCAACGTGGAAAAAGATTTTGCCTGGATCCTCAAACATGCCGCGAACTTTGATGTTGAAGTTGTCAATCAATCTGATGCAACCGCTCAGTTGGCTTTACAGGGCCCCGAAGCAGAAGGGATTTTACAGTCCTTAACTGAAACGAATTTACAGGAAATTGCGTTTTTCCATTGTAAAGAAGGGGTAACGATCAAAGGAAGGGAATGTTTGGTTTCTCGAACCGGTTATACGGGTGAAGATGGATTTGAGATTTACTTACAGCCTGAAGAAGCTGCGGATCTGGCACGAGACATCTTGGCTGCCGGAGAGAAAGAAGGATTGATTCCTTGCGGTTTGGGGGCACGAGACACCTTGCGCTTTGAAGCATGTTTGCCGCTTTACGGCAATGAATTTGATGAAACCATTACACCATTGGAAGCGGGTTTTGGATTCTTCGTCAAGTTGGATGTGGAAGCGGACTTTATTGGCAAGGCTGCTTTGAAGGCGCAAAAGGAAGCAGGTTTGACCCGGAAATTGGTTGGATTTGAAATGGCAAAAGGCATTTCTCGTCATGGCTATCCGGTAAAAGACGGAGACCGGGAAATTGGATTTGTCACAACAGGCTACAAATCGCCTACGCTGGGAAAAAGCATTGGATTTGCACTTGTAGAGATGCCGTATACGGAAATGGGATCATCGTTTGAGATCCAAATTCGCAAGAAGCAAATGCCGGCTACCGTTGTCAGCAAGCGATTTTATCGTAAAAATTATAAAAAATAAGGGAGATTGAAGGAGGAGTATCCATGAAAATTGTTGAGGGTTTGTTGTACACAAAGGATCATGAATGGATTCGAGTAGAAGGGAATAAGGCATATATCGGGATTACAGACTATGCTCAAGAGGCTATGGGCGATATTGTTTATGTAGAGCTTCCTGAGCTTGATGAAGAGTTTGACCAGGAAGACACACTTTGCGCCATTGAGTCTGTAAAAGCAGCCAATGATGTTTTTCTTCCGATCTCTGGACGTGTTGTTGAGATCAATGAAGCTTTGGAAGAAGAACCGGAAGCAGTCAATGAAGATCCATATGAAAACTGGATTGCCTGTGTTGAAATGGCAGACGAGAGTGAACTGAAAGAATTGATGAATGCTGGCGAATACGAAGCCTTCGTTGCAGAGGACGAGGAGGAATAAAATGTTTCCATATATACCGAATACCGATGAGGATGTTCGGATGATGCTTGATCGACTCGGAATTTCCGATGTCGATCAATTGTTTTCTGACATTCCTGAATCTTTGCAACTAAAGGGTTTGCTGAATTTGGATCCACCAAAATCCGAGGTTGAGATTCGCAAACATATGCATGGTTTGGCGGATCGAAACGTATCCGGATACGGCACTTCCTGCTTTTTGGGTGCGGGCGCCTATGATCATACGGTGCCGGCGATTATTGCACCATTGGTGTCACGAAGCGAATATTTGACTTCCTATACACCGTATCAGCCGGAGATTAGTCAGGGTACCTTGCAAGTTATCTTTGAATTCCAAACCATGATTTGTGAGTTGACCGGTATGGATGTAGCCAACGCTTCCCTTTATGACGGACCGTCAGCAGCAGCTGAAGCTGCCATGATGTCGGCGGCTGCCAACAAGGGCAACAAGATCTTGATCTCTGCAACTTTAAATCCGGAAGTAAAAGAAGTTGTGAAGACCTATATGCGATTTCGATCCATTGAAGTTGTTGAAATTCCTGAGGCGGACGGAAAAACTGATTTGAATGCCATGGAGGAGATGCTGGATAAAGATGCGGTTGCTGTTTTGATTCAATCACCTAACTTCTATGGGGTTGTTGAAAATCTAGAAGGCGTTTCTGAGGCTGCACATGCCAACAAAGCACATTTTATTTTGATGCAGGATCCTATTTCCATGGCCATCCTGAAGACACCGGCTGAGTGGGGCGCGGATATCGCCATTGGCGAAGGCCAGCCTTTGGGCAATGCCATTAGCTTTGGAGGACCGCATTTAGGTTTTATCGCGGTAACAAAAAAACTGATGCGAAAACTGCCGGGACGTATTGCGGGACAAACCGTTGATTTGGATGGCAAGCGTGCCTTTACCTTGACCCTCCAAGCGAGGGAACAGCATATCCGAAGAGAAAAAGCGACTTCCAATATTTGTTCCAATCAGGCGGTCAATGCCTTAATTGCAACCATTTATATGGCAACTATGGGCAAAGCAGGCTTGGTGGAAGTAGCGGAACAATCTGCAAAACGTTCTACTTACCTCAAGCAGCAATTGATCGCGACAGGCAAGGTGAAGTCGGTTTACGATGCACCGTTCTTCCGCGAGTTTGTTGTTGAATTGCCTAAGTCGGCAAAGGAAATCAACCAAGAATTGATGAAACAAGGAATTATTGGTGGATACGCCCTGTCTGGCGAGAAAGAGAATCAAATGATCCTTTGCGTAACAGAGAAGAGAACCAAAGATGAAATGGATCATCTGGTTCAAGTATTGGAGGCGATTCTATGATTCAATATGAGAAAATGATATTTGAGTTGTCCAAAGAAGGACGTGTTGGTTACCGATTGCCACAAGACGATTTTACCGGCCTAGAAGCGGGAGAGTTGTTTCCTGAGGAATTAAAGCGTGGAAACAAGGCCGAACTTCCGGAAGTTTCGGAGAACCAAGTAGTACGTCATTATACCAACCTTTCCAACAAGAACTTTGGCGTTGATACGGGATTCTATCCTTTGGGATCCTGTACCATGAAATACAATCCGAAAATTAACGATGAAATTGCAGGCATGTCTGGATTCACCTGCATTCACCCTCTGCAACCGGAAGAAAGCGCACAAGGCGCTATGGCGCTTTTGTACGATTTAGAAGAAAAAATCGCCGAAATTACCGGTATGGATGCGGTATCTTTGCAGCCGGCAGCCGGTGCTCACGGCGAGCTGACGGGAATGATGATGGTAAAAGCCTATCATGAAGCTCGAAATGATTCCAAGCGAACCAAGATCATCGTTCCAGACGCTGCTCACGGCACCAATCCCGCTACAGCGTCGATGTGCGGATTTGAGATTGTTGAAGTACCGTCTGATCAAACCGGCGGTGTGGATGTGGAAGCCTTGAAAGCGGTATTGAATGACGAAATTGCCGGCTTGATGCTGACCAATCCATCAACATTGGGCTTGTTCGAAAAGAATATTGAAGAGATTGCAGCCTTGATCCATGAAGCTGGCGGTCTTTTGTATTATGACGGAGCCAACTTGAATGCGATTATGGGCAAAACCCGTCCTGGAGATATGGGATTTGACATTGTTCATTTGAATTTGCACAAGACTATGTCGACACCGCACGGTGGCGGCGGTCCTGGAGCGGGTCCAGTGGGGGTAAAAGCGCGAATTGCTGACTTTTTGCCAAAACCTGTGATCGTTAAAGAAGAGGAGAACTATCGTTTCGATTATGACCGTCCCTTGTCCATTGGCAAGATGAAGGGTTTCTACGGAAACTTCAGTGTTTTGGTACGGGCGTATACCTACATTCTTACAATGGGTGCGGAAGGTTTGAAAGCAGCCAGCGAGATGGCGGTATTGAATGCCAATTATATGCAAGCTCGCTTGAAAGAAGATTATGTATTGCCGTTTGATACCATTTGCAAACATGAATTTGTATTGGATGGATTACAGGGAACATCAGAGCTTGATGTGACAACCCTGGATGTGGCCAAGCGTTTGTTGGATCATGGCTATCATCCACCAACAATCTACTTCCCATTGATTGTTCATAATGCCTTGATGATCGAGCCAACAGAGACGGAAAGCCTGGAAACCTTAGATGCTTTCTGTGATGCAATGATCGAGATTGCAAAAGAAGCAAAGACTTCACCGGAGCTCTTGAAAAACGCACCAACCCAGACTGTGATTCGTCGGGTTGATGAAGTGCGCGCGGCAAGAAAGCCGGTTCTTCGATGGTCCAAGGAGGAAAATCATGGCTAGTGTGATCGTTGTAGGTGCGGGTCCAGCCGGTTATGCGGCTGCCATTCGAGCGGCACAACTTGGAGCGACGGTGACCCTAATTGAAAAGGAATGGGTTGGTGGCACTTGCTTGAATATTGGCTGCATTCCGACAAAAGCATGGGTCCGCAGCGCGGAAGTTTTTAGCCTGGTAAAGGATGCCGGTGACTTTGGTGTTTTGACAGACTCGCCGAAAGCTGACTTTGCAAAAATTAAATCCAGAAAAGACCAAGTGGTCGCTCAATTGGTTTCAGGGATTGAGCAACTGATCAAGGCCAATCGGATCGAGCATTTGGTCGGCGAGGCCAAGGTTCTTTCCGGACGAAGGGTGCATGTGGTTGGAGAAGACCTGGATGTGGTTCGAGAAGCTGATTTTGTGTTCCTTGCAACCGGATCCAAACCTCGCACCTTGCCGATCCCTGGCGCAGATTTGTCAGGTGTGTTGACAAGCCAGGAACTTTTATCCATTGAAAGTCAGCCTAAAAGTTTGGTGGTCGTTGGTGGCGGTGTTGTCGGCATGGAATTTGCCAGCATCTTCTCTGCCCTGGGTACAGAAGTGACTGTAGTAGAATTTGGCGACAGGATCTTGTCCCACTTGGACAAGGACGTTTCCAAGCGTATGCAGATCATCTTAAAGAAAAAGGGAATCAGTTTCCATTTGAATACCGAGGTGAAGTTTATTGAGGAATCCTCAGATGGATTAAAGTTTGTTGCGCAGGGCAAGAAAGGCATGCTGGAATTGCAAGCAGACCGTGTCCTGATGGCGACTGGCCGAGTTCCCGCATTCGATGCCAAAGTACTGGATGAAGCAGAAATTCAGTATGAGAAGGATGGCATTTTGGTTAATACCTTCTATCAAACCAACCAGACGGGTGTTTACGCGGTGGGAGACTGTAACGGCATCTGTTTGCTGGCTCATTCTGCATCCCATCAGGCGGTAGCGGCCGTAGAGCATGCCTTGACTCAAAATGAACCGGCTGACAATGTGGTTCCTTCTTGTGTATTTACCCTGCCGGAGGTATCGTCTGTCGGTATGACGGAAGAAGCCTGCAAGCGGTCAGGCCAGGTATGCAAAACAAGTAAGTTTTCTTTTGCTGCCAATGGCAAAGCGGTTAGTTTGGGCGAAGGAGAAGGCTTTGTTAAATGGATAGCCAATGATGATGGTCAATTGCTTGGTGCTCAGATCATGGGACCTCATGCTTCCGACTTGATTCATGAAGCAACACTCGCTATTCAAAATGGTTTGACAGCGACAGATGTCTTCCATACCGTGCATGCCCATCCAACACTTTCCGAAGCTGTTCATGAAGCGGCAGGCGGTCTTTTGGGCCAAGCCATTCATATTGCACCAGCAAAGAAACGAAAATAATTTTGGAAACAAAAAAGAGCCTATCCATTTTATTTGGATAGGCTCTTTATAATCCTTTACAGGCTTAATGCTGTCTTGATAGAGTCCTCTGTTAGGTTCTCCAACAAAGTTTGATCGATCTTTCCGTCTTTTGTTGTAACAACAGCAGGGAAAGTTTTAATGCCTAGGCGATCAGCCAAACCAGTTGATTTGTAAACGTCAATACGGTTTACGGCAATAGAGCCTGCAGCGTCATCTTCAATCTTTTCGATTGTTTGAAGGAATGCACGGCTGTCTGCATCAATTGCATTGTATACGTAGATCAGACCTGGTTTTTTGTCTTGCATAATGTGCTCTTCGAAAGTCTCAGTTTCCGCGATATACGCTTCTGCAGCCATACCGGCAATTGCGCCGTCACCTACAGCTGTCGCGATTTGCTTCAACCATTTTTCGCGAACATCACCAACTGCGAATACGCCTGGAAGGTTAGTTGCCATTTTGTCATCAGTCAAAATGTACTTGCGACCAGTCATTTCGATTTGGCCTTCGAACAATTCCGTGTTTGGAATGTATCCGATGAACTCGAAGCAGTTGTCGCAATCGATCGGAATCAATTCGCCTGTTTTTACATTCTTCAGAACAACTTGATTCAAATGCTCGTCGCCTTCAAAGCTGTCAACTACAGTATTCCAAACGAATTCCATTTTCTCGTTTGCCATAGCAGCTTCTTTCGCGATTTCGTTACAATCCATTTTGCCTTCGTCATGCATAACAGATACGGTAACCTTGCTAGCGAATTTTGTCAGGAACATGCCTTCTTCAATTGCCGCATCACCAGAACCGATTACAACAACATGCTTGTCGGTGTTGGCAGCTGCATCACAAGTCGCACAGAAAGAAATACCTTTGTCAAACAAGTATTTTTCTTCGTTTGTTGCGCCCGTTACACGGTTACGACCGCCAGTAGCAAGGATGACAGTTTTTGCAAGATACTTATTGCGGAATGTTTCAACAACTTTCTCTTCGCCTTGCAACTCAACGCTCTTAACTGCAGTCAATTTGAAGTCAACGCCCATCTTTTTCGCTTGATCTTTCATCAAGTTTGTGATGGCTTCGCCTTTAGGCGCTTCTGGGAATCCAGGGTAGTTTGCAATTTCATTTGTGTAAGTAGCCAAACCACCAATCAAGGCTTTCTCAATCAAAATTGTTTTCAATCGAGCACGGCCGGCATAGATCGCTGCTGTCAAGCCAGCAGGACCGCCGCCAATAATGACTACATCATAATTTTCAACTTTTTTCTCTCTCGCCATTTTCTTTTCCCCCTATGTCTTACATAAAGTATTTCACGAGCAGTTTACTTCCAACAACAGCGCCGCCGAACATACCAACTGCAAATACCCAACCTGAAAGAGACAGGGAGGTAATGCCGCTGTACAATGCGCCGATGTTACATCCGTAAGCGATACGTGCTCCGTAACCCATTAGGAGACCGCCGAGAATCGCTGCAACCACTTGCTTTTTATTTTTGATTTTTTTGATTTTGAATTGTGAAGCCATCAAAGTTGCAAAAAGAGCACCGAAAATGATTCCGATGTTTCTCCAAGAACCAGGATGGTTCATGATTCCAGCATCCAGTACGCGTTGCGCACCTTCGCTGCTGAAATAGTACCATTTATCTACGCTTCCACCGAATGCTTCGTAAATCCACGCGCCCCAGTTAGCGAATACACCAGAAACTCCCCAAGGATTTCCTGTTGACGCCAGGGTTGCTACCTGAAGAACCGATAGAAGGACAGCTCCTGTCACATAAGTGAAGGCGCTTTTAAACCATTTCTTGTAGAACTGGTTTTCGCGAACGCGATTGAAGAATTTTTCTTCCGCCATGAGATCCCTCCGTCAAAGTTTAATTAGACTGGTAAACTAGCACTTTTCGATGATTACTTCCCATTCGCCGTCATCAACTTCTTCAACTTCAACGTTGTGTCCGTCTTTGCGTGCCCACTCAGGAACGTTTTTCATCGCGCAGCTATGGTCGATTTGAAGAATCAATACGTCGCCAACTTCCATTTCTTTGATTGCGTTTTGAGCCTTTACCAAAGGTACTGGACAAGCTTCGCCTAGAGAATCGATTACTACTTCTTTTGCCATTTTTATTTCCTCCTCAGATTTTTGGAATTTTCTATTGTTTGTTTTTCTAATAGGTATATTTAGGATTGTGGATTAAATATTGCCTACTAGCACTTTTCGATAATTACTTCCCACTCGCCGTCATCAACTTCTTCAACTTCAACGTTGTGTCCGTCTTTACGTGCCCACTCAGGAACGTTTTTCATTGCACAGCTATGATCGATTTGAAGAATCAATACGTCGCCGACTTCCATTTCTTTGATTGCGTTTTGTGCTTTAACCAAAGGTACTGGACAAGCTTCACCTAGAGAATCGATTACTACTTCTTTTGCCATTTTCATTTCCTCCTAAATAGATAGTATATTTACGCAGATTTTTTTTGCTCATATTTGGTTGCAAAGATAAATAGCCCTGCAAGAACCAAAAGTTGAAGTGCTAATGCGCCAGCCCAACCGAATACATCCGGAAGGAAAACGCGTGGTCCGTTGGCGATAAAGAGTTCTTTCCACCAGCCAAAGTCATGGGCACCCCATAGGGATCCGGCGATAAAGAAAATTAATACTAACCATTGCATCATAAAGCCTTCACCATTACGCATCAAAGTACCGGAAGCACATCCGCCGGCAATAACCATGCCGATGCCGAACATAAATGCACCGATTACGGTTGCGGCGCTGATTGGTACGACATAGGACATACCAGGAATCGGCAACCCTTTTACGTAAGCACCATATTTAATGGCTGTAAATCCAATTGTAGTCAAGGCAAATGCGATAATCACGGCTCGGGTTAATGATGTACCGCCCGTTAGGTAAGGATCTCGCATGGATGCGGTAAAACAGAAACGTGCTTTTTGTAAAGTAAAGCCGAAACTGACACCAAAAATCCAGAAAAGCCCGACTGTTGCATTGTTTTGACCGAGCAGAATGCCGATTAAAACGATGAGTACAAAAAGCCCGACTCCAAAAGGAATCATGTTTTTCTTCTTCTTCCGAGGTCTTCGCGTTGAAGAACGACGAATTGAACCGGAGGAAGAAGTGGTCGTCGCTTGGTTGTTTTCAGGCATGTTACTCACTCCTCCATTCATCATTGTGACAAGTTTAACAATCTCTCGTGAATAGTCTAACATAGTTTGTGAATTTAAAATCATATCCTTTCGTGATACAATATAAGAAATATTAATAGTGCTATCGGACTTATTAATGTAAAATAGAGTTGAGGTTGTTAAACAATTGACAAATCTCGCAGGAAAGAGGAGGGCCCATGAATCTCGACACACTGATGTATTATCGTCAAATCATTGAAAACAAGAGCATTTCAAAGGTTGCGAACCAGTCGCACATCTCGCAGTCCGCACTTAGTCAAATGATGCAAAAGTTTGAGGACTCGATCGGATACGAGTTGCTGGAGCGATCGAATCGTGGCGTCGTACCCACGGAATTGGGAAAAATTGTATATAAGTACTCTGAAAACATTATGAATACTTATAGCAAAATGATTGAAGAAATTGACAATTACGCCAAGAAGTCCTCCAATGTTCGGATCAGCGCGACCAAATCCTTGGTTACTTATTCCATGCCTTGTGTTTTGTTTCGGATTAAGAAGGTTCATCCTGATCATCAATATGATTTGGTTACCTCGGAGTTGGACCGAATTATTGCGGATGTTCAAAATGATATTTCGGATTTTGGTGTAATTACCTCTTTGCCGACCAAATGGGTGGATGGGCTTGAAATTGTCAAGATTGCTGAAGAGCAAATTGTTTTGGTGGCATCGGAGAATTATTCCATACCATCTGAAATTGAAATTGAAGAGTTATTTGAATATGATCTGATTATGCAGTCGAATTCGGAGCACTTGTATGATGAGTTATATCGTCGTATTCAAGAACATGGAATGGACAAGGAACTTCTAAAAGTTTTATTTAAAATCGACTCCATTGGGGCGGTAAAAAATGCCTTGTTCAATTCTTATGGGATTGCTATGCTGCCTTATCCAACGGTTAAGCGGGAATTGTATTCCAAAGCATATAAAGAAATCCAGATCAATGATCTGGATTTGCATTACAATATTTATTTGGTTCACAAACCATTGGAACAATTGTCCGGCACCAGTCGTGAGTCGATTGAAACCTTTAAGAAGCTAGGCAATAAAGCATTCTGCTAGCAGAATTATTCGTCGGCTTCTATAGTGATTTCCCAGACGCCATTCATAACTTCGTCCAGTTCATAGTGATAGGGGCGATTGGCCAGGAAATCACTTACGCTTTCAACCACACAACTATGGTCGCAGACAAGCATCAATTGTTCGCCTTTAGGCAAAGACTCCAAAGCGCGTTCGAGTTTTAGTATGGGAACGGGGCAAAAATCCCCCATGCAATCAAGGGTAATGCGAGTCATAAAAACCTCCTGGTTTTGTAATAAGACCAGTGTATCAGAAAGTGAAAAAGAAAGAAACGAATCGATGCAAGAAGTTGTTATTTTTTTGACATAAGCATAAGCTGACGATAATATAGACGATGCAACCAATTATTTAAGGAGTATCTGGAATGAAGGTATCTGTCGTGATTCCAGCTTACCAATCGGAAAAAACGATTGGTCAAGTGGTGGATCGCATCTATCAAACATTTGCATATCGAAGTGAAATTGTTGAGGTTATTGGTGTTGACGACGGCAGCAAGGATGATACTTTTCGCGTTTTGATTGAAAAAACGGGCCAGTATCCATCCATGAAAGCCATTCGCTTGCAGGACAATGTTGGTCAGCAGCATGCTTTACTGTGTGGAATTCGTCAATCAACAGGCGCTATAGTGATAACCTTGGATGATGATTTGCAGCATCCTCCGGAAGAAATTCCTAAATTGTTGCAAGCTATGCAGGAAGGCTATCAACTGGTCTATGCAAAATCAAAGGCCAAAATCTGTGGCATTGAGCGGTCTTTAGGATCGAAGCTCCGCGATCGATTGTTTAATCATTTGTTTGAATTGCCGGAAGGACTGTCTTTGCATAGTTTTCGGGCTGTTGACGGGAGTTTGGCCAGAGAAGCGGCAAAGTCAGCCCAAGGATTTTTCTATTTGTCGGCCGCGCTCTTAAAATTGAGGCCATCGATGAAAAATATTGAGCTAGACCTGATGCCTCGACCCATTGGAAAATCAAACTATACCTATCGAAAACTCTTATCTTTGTTTACAAGGATTTGGATCTACTATAGCGATCATCGGCTAGCAAAAATATTGCGGCATTCTGGAACGCCTTACCGCATTCTTACGACTGTGCGTTCAAAGGGGGATCATCGATGAAGGTTATGATTCTAGGCGCCAATGCGCATCAGACTCGTGCCATTCAGCGAGCACATGAACTAGGGCATAGGACTGTAGCAGTAGATAATCGGACTGATTCACCGGGTAAAAAGATCGCTCATGAAACAGTCATGGCAAGCACATTTGATGCCGAGGCTTGTTTGCAAGCGGCAAGACGATTGGGTGTGCAAGGGGTATTCACCTCTGGAACTGACCAGCCGGTATTGACGGCAGCTTTGATTCAGGAAGCCATGCATCTGCCGATGACCTTTTCTGTGGACCTAGCAAGAAAATTGACCAATAAACGCTGGATGAAGCAGCATTTTGATTTTTGTGGATTGCCGACTTTGCCGTGGGCTGTTGTCGGGGAAAACTTTGAAGAGACGGAGCTCTCTTTTTCATACCCAGCTGTAATGAAACCTGTTGATTCCCAGGGGCAGCGGGGTATTTTTTTGGTTGAAAGTCCGGACGAGATTCGACGCCATTTTACAGAGAGCTTGGCGTATTCGCGGGAAGATCGGGTTTTGATTGAAGAACATTATCCTTCCGATGAAGTCACGGTATCGGGATGGGTAACAGAAGGCCAAGCGGTGATTTTGTCTATTACGGATCGCGAGACCTTCCAGACCAAGGGTCAGTTGGGGATCTGTTTATCCCATGAGAATCCAACACGATTCGCCGAACAATTTGGCCAAGAGCTGGAAGCCTTAAGTCATGAGATCGTTGCCGCCTTTGGCATCCAAAACGGACCGATTTATTTTCAGTTCCTTATCGGTGACAGAGGAATTATGATCAATGAAATTGCAGGTCGAATTGGCGGTGCCCATGAGGATGTGGTCTTGCCGAAAATTACGGGATTTGATCTTTTAGGCAGTCAAGTGCGTGCGGCCCTGGGACAAAGCGTGCAGATACCGGAATTTGATTCCTGGAAGAAGCCACCTATTCGTTCCAGTGTACAGTTGTTTTTTGTTGCACCTGGCAGGATTGAAAAGATTTTTCAACCGGAAAAGGGAAGGATGAGCAGTTTGGTTGAAGTGGGTCTTCACATACACGAAGGCCAGGTGATTGAATCCATAGAAAATGCAACCGCACGGGCAGGCTATGCGATTTTTCTTTCACAATCAGAGGAAACCTTGCAAGAGGATGTGAGCACGTTTTATCAAGAAATGAAAATACTGGACGAAGAAGGAAAGCAATTGCTTATCCAGCATAGCAGGAGGGAACGAAAATGAAAAAATGGATTGTGATGATATTGATAGGTCTTTTGGTCTTAACAAGCGGCTGTGCGGCACAACCCGAGCCGGAAGAAAAGACTTTGATTCTAGCGGAACAATATGGTTTGGCTTACGCCCCATTACAGATTCTGCAGGCTAAGAATTTCTTGGCGGATATTGATCCGGATTTGAAACTCGAATGGGCCAAAGCGGGAAACACAACGGCCATTAGAGAAATGATGCTGGCTGGAAAGGTAGACATTGGCTTTATGGGGATACCGCCATTTTTGATTGCGCGGGACAAAGGAATGGAATGGGATATTTTCACAGGTTTGTCGCAGGCGCCGGTGGGGCTTGTCAGCAGCAATCCCGCAATTCAAGGACTTGCTGATATTCAGGAATCAGACCGGATTGCCTTGCCGCAGCCGGGAAGCATACAGCACATTCTCTTGGCAATCGCGGCAGAAAGAGAGCTGGGAGACGCTGCACGCTTTGACCAGCAATTGGTAACCATGAAACACCCGGACGGAATGAGCGCCATGTTGGCTGGGGAAGAGCTGAATTTGCACTTCACATCGCCCCCATACATTTTTATGGAACTGGAGGAAGCCGGCACCCATTTGGTTCTAAGCGGAACAGAAGCCATGGGCGGTCCTTTTACCTTTATTGTTGGGGCTGCGCCAAAGCGGGTTCAGGAGGAGAAAGCGGAAAGTTTGGCTGCATTGAAAGAAGGGCTTCAGATGGCCATGGACTTTATGCAAGATCATCCGGATGAGGCTTTGACAATACTTTCTGAGCGGTATGAACTAGAGGAGGAAGTCTTGCAAGGCTACTTGGCAAATCCTGAACTGGTTTATTCGGAATCGGTGGAAGGCCTGGATACTTTTATCGATTTTATGACGCGGAATGGATACTTGGATCAAGAGATAACAGCAGAAGAGGTTATCTGGAACTAGGAGAGAAATATGAAGCGATGGAGGATTTATACAGGTCTTATCTTGGCTTTTTGTTTATCTTGGCAATTGATCGTCTGGTCCGGCCGCTATTCCCCGCTGATTTTTCCATCCTTGGATGCCATCGGGAGATCTTTGTGGAGCGACTTGGTTCATGGACAACTGCTTTCACAGTTAGTTTTCTCCTTGCGTTTGGTTGTGGAAGGTTTGCTTTTATCCATTGCAATGGGATTGGGGATTGCCTTGATTGCTCGTCGATTTGTTGTTTTTCGCAAGGGGATTGACTTGTTGATTAGTGTTGCGCATCCGCTTCCGGGCGTTGCGTTGCTCCCTTTGGTGATTCTCTGGGTCGGCATTGGGGAAGCTGCAGTTTTGTTTATTATTTTACACTCTGTATTATGGCCTTTTTTGGTGAGTTTTTTTGGTGCATTGGATCGTTTGCCAATCATTCATCAAGAGGTGGCGGACAATTATGAGCTAAAAGGCTGGCGACGCTTGATCTGGGTGGACCTTCCCGGAGCCTTTCCTGGATTTTTATCGGGATTGAAAATTGGCTGGAGCAGAGCTTGGCGCGCCTTAATTAGTGCCGAAATGATCTTTGGGGCAACAAGCGGTTCCGGTGGAATTGGCTGGTTTATGTTTCAGAAACGGGTCTTTATGGACACGGCAGGACTGTTTGGCGGACTTTTGGTTATTATTGTGATCGGCGTGGCGATGGAAAGTCTTGTTTTTCGATGGCTTGAGCGACGAACCGTCGTACGGTGGGGGATGGAGCGATGAGTGGATATCGATTCGAGGCAGTCTCAAAGTGTTTTGAAGGAGAGACCATCTTCAAGAACTTTCATTTAAGCGGTCAGTCAGAGAGTTTTCTCTGTGTTGTTGGCAAATCCGGTGTTGGCAAGTCGACGTTTTTACGAATGCTTGGCGGATTTGAGCCCGTGGACAGCGGAACAATCCACATTGAGGAGAATCTGGTTCAAAAGCCTCAAAAAATTTGTCCCATGGTATTTCAAAGCTACGAGCAGCTGTTTCCTTGGTTGCCGATTTGGGAGAATGTGGCCTTTCCACTCCGGGTAAATGGAGAGAAAAAGGAAATTAGAAAGGCAAAAGCCATGCAAGCCTTGCAGGCCGTTGGTTTGAAGGATCATGCCAATAAATTTCCCCATCAATTGTCCGGGGGAATGAAACAGCGGGCTGCTTTGGCCCGGGCATGGATTGCAGAACCAAAAATCCTGTTGATGGATGAGCCCTTTGGCGGCCTGGATATGATGACAAGGGAAAGTTTGCAGGGTCTTCTTGTGGACTTGTGGAAAGAAAGAAAATGGACGGTGGTATTTATCACCCATGATTTACGTGAAGCGGCAAGGCTGTCTACAAAACTTCTGATAGTAAAAGAGGAAGGGGAGTGGGCTTTATTGGAAAATCACTTGCCATGGCCAAGGGATCCTTATTCAAAAGAGCTAAATGATTGGGTCCGACAAATTCAATTATAGAAGAAAGCGCCCACGGGGCGCTTTTTTTATGGTTTCACACGATAGATGTGTAAATGCCAGTATGGATCATTTAGGAATGAAACGATGCGATTTCCGTAGATGGGAGCTTCTAGATCAGCAATTTCCTCACACTGGCTTGACAGAAAGGATTGCATTTCCTCATACCAAGCCTGATCGGGGCCGTAAAGTACCTGCCAGGGATCGGGATTGCGATGCAAATAATCCAGTTCGTCGGCATAGAGAATGTAGGAAATTTGCCGATCGCGAATATATTGATCCACGGACAGTCCTGCTTGGTCCAAATGAGCAAGGTTGCGATAATCATAGAGCTTGCCGGCTTCAAAAGCGAATTCGGCATTCAGATTGGCTAGAACGACCGCATCCTCAGGGACAATCTGTTCAATGGATTCAAGGTAGGCAGGGTAATGATTCGGGGGCAAAGCGGTAATCTCACCATAAGACAAAAGGGAGAACCATAGGATCATGCCGACACTAGCAAGCTTTACGGGCAGGTGGTTGGCATACCGAGCCGCTATAAGGACGAGGGTGATTACTGCTCCAGGGACAAAATACAGAATGCTGGTTGCGTTGTATCGGCCCACGATTAGAATGCCCAAGGCCCAGGCTGCTTGATGAATTTGCAGGCCAAGCAAAGTGCGGTCTTGTTTGATAAAGCCGATAATTCCACCGGATAGAAAACTTGTTGCAATTACGATCAGGCTGAATCGCAGAGGCGGCAGATAATAGGTGCCGCTGATGCCCAGCCAAAGTTTCTTAAAGAAGAAAAAGAAACCGGTAAATTTTCCGCCCGCAGATGCGGTTACGCCCAGACTAGCGCCGTAGGCCAGATAATCAGAGAAGAAGTTTGGATTCATCCATAAACTCGCCATGATATAGAAAAGCGTGAATCCTGCCAGCCACGGAAGCGTTTTTAAAAGTTGCTGTCTCTCCTTAGGACTCTTCCATAGGGTAAAGAGGCCCGTCAATACCAAGGCGGTGCCGCCTAAAAAGGCATTGGGATGAAGTCCCATGGCAAAAAAGGCACTGACCAGTGAAAGAATTCTTTTCTTTTTCGACCAGCTGAAGGCAATCAGCAAAAGAAAAAAGACGACAACGATCTCTTGTCGGGCGAAATGAGCGCCAAATTGATAGACTGGTTGGGCGGCAAGCAGCAAAGAACCCAGAATTATCCATAATGGTGTTATCCGAAAGGATTTTAGAATCCATGCAAAAAGAATCACGCTGAGACTGCCGAATAAAAGACTCATCAAGCGGACAGAAAACAAATCATATCCCAAGACTTGGATGAATAATGCCTGCAGGATGTGATAAGTGGATTTAATGGCATGGGGATTTCGTGGATAGAGATCGAAAAAAGGTTCTGTGACAGCAAGTGACCGGTTTTCCATCATGAACCGGGTAAGACCACTTAGCCAGGACTCATCGGAATGCATAAAGGGAAATCGCGTCAAAGTGGCTAGTTGACTTAGAAAGAAGGCGAATCCCAAAAGAATGGTGAGTTGTTTTTCGTGATTTGATTTTTGCATGCGCGCCCTCCTATTCTTTCATTTTTCTCCTCTATTATACCGCAAAGTCAGGAAAGCGCTATTTGATAATGCTATATAGGATAAGCAAAGCTTATAACAGTTACCGTTGGCGGTCAGGTATAATGAAAATGGATTGAAAAAAAATTAACAATCTTTTTTGCATGAACGCAAGGCAGGTTAACAATCTCTCACCCGGCGAAAGCCAACTGTCTGATAGAAATGCAAAATTGGGAGGTCCAACAGATGAAAAACCATTGGAAATTGGGGCTATTGTTTCTTGTAGCTGTTCTTGTGATGGGAACATTCGCGGGATGCGCTGCAGAGACAAGCTACAAGGGAGCAACAAACTTTGTTGAAGCCAGTGAAGTTGCCGCTTTGATGGAGCAAGACAATGTAGTTGTTGTCGATGCCCGTTATGCGGAAGATTACGAAAAGGGACACCTTGCAGGTTCCGTTAACCTGAATCCGAAAGAGAAATTAATGATTTCTGAACCGGTAAAGGGAATGATTCCATCTAAGGAAATGGTTGAAGAGGTACTGGGTACAAACGGAATCTCTGAAACTGACACGGTTTTGATTTACGGAAACCATGGTGGAATTTACGCGGCACGCGTATGGTGGACGATGAAGACCTATGGACATGAAGATGTTCGTATCATCAATGGCGGAGAGGCTGCGATTGTTCAGGCTGGCTTGCCATTGACAAAAGAAATGCCAATGTTGACAGAGAAAACGTATACGGCGAAAGAGTTGGATGCGGATCGTTATGCAACAAAGGAAGAAGTGGAAGCTTTGATTGCAAGCGAAGAAGAGAATTGTGTGATTTTGGACACGCGTTCTGCAGCAGAGTATAGCGAAGGCTTTATCACAAATGCTGTTTTGTATCCACACACAAAGAACTACTATGCCGATGGAACGTTTAAAAATGTTCAAGCAATTACTTTGGACTATAAAGACATCGGGATTGAGAAAGACACACTCGTGGTTGCTTACTGCAAGTCTTCCGTACGTGCGACCTTAACGGCTGCATTGCTGGAAGAAGCAGGATTCAAAAAAGTTAAGATTTATGACGGCGCTTGGTTGGAATGGTCAGCAACAGGTGTGGTTGAAAAACCTGAAACCTCAGCTCCAATCACTACGCAAGATGCGTCGTAAAAAAAAGTAGGGGGAGAAGCATGAAAAAGAACACAAGAATTCTTTCATTGCTTTTGGTTTTGATCTTGGCGTTTTCTCTAGCAGGATGCGCGACGCAAGAAGAACCGGAAGCTGCATCAATGGACCTCACTGAAACGACTGAACCGGCAGGGGAAACGACAGAGCCGGAAGCGTCTGACTTTGATATGGAAGCGGCAATCAATGCATATTTTGCTGAGATGCCAAAGCATATTTACAAGATCGGTCAAGCTGACTTTGTTGATATGGTGAAAGCCGGCGAAGAAATGACGATTGTTGATATTCGCCAACCGGACGCATACGCGGAAGGTCATGTCCAAGGCGCGGTTAACATTCCTTGGGGTGCTGCCATTGCAGAGCAATTGGCAACAATTCCTAATGACAAACCTGTATTTATCTACTGCTACTCCGGTCAAACGGCAGGTCAAGCGGTTATGACATTGAACCTGGCAGGATTTAACGCACGAAGCGTAAACCTGGGTTGGAACTTCGGTATTTCCAAAGTGGAAGGTGTTGACGCGGTAACAACAACTGATGTTGCTGAGTTTGCCGGCGATGTGACAACAATTGAGCCAGCGGTACAAGAGGCATTGACAGCATATTACAATGGCCTTGCAGACGTAAAAGACACAACTTGGAAAAACTACAAGGTATCAGAAGATAACTTGGAAGCAATGATTAATGCCAATGATGATTTCTACTTGTTGTCAATCCGTTCGGAAGCTGACTACAAAGCAGGTCATATTCAAGGTGCTGAATTGATTCCTTGGGGCGCTGGAATGGAGAAATCCTTTAACACGCTGCCAAAAGACAAGAAGATTGTTGTTTACTGCTACACAGGACAAACTGCAGGTCAAACTGTTGCAGCCCTTCGTTTGTTGGGTTATGATGCCGTATCTTTGAATGGTGGCATGGGCATGGCGCCAAATGCTCCATTGGGATGGGCCAACAAAGGCAAAGCCGTTGTAACGATGGATCTTTCCGCACAAGTGAAAGCATACTTTGCCAATATGCCAAAACATATCTACAAGATCGGCCAAGCTGATTTCGTTGACATGGTGAAAGCCGGCGAAGAGATGACAGTTGTTGACATCCGTCAACCAGACGCTTACGCAGAAGGCCATATCCAAGGGGCAGTAAATATTCCTTGGGGCGCGCCAATTGCAGAGCAGCTTTCTACAATTCCTAATGACAAACCAGTATTTATCTACTGCTACTCTGGCCAAACGGCTGGTCAAGCGGTAATGACATTGAACCTGGCAGGATTTAACGCACGAAGCGTAAACCTGGGCTGGAACTTTGGCATCTCCAAGGTTGAAGGTGTTGACGCGGTTACAACAACTGATGTTGCAACTTTTGACGGTGTGATGACAGAAATCGATCCATCCGTTCAAGAAGCTTTGACAGCTTACTACAATGGATTGGCTGATGTTAAGGAAACAACGTGGAAAAACTACAAAGTTTCTGAAGACAACCTAGAAAAAATGATTACAGAAGGCGACGATTTCCATCTTCTTTCTATCCGATCTGCAGCAGACTATGCAGAAGGTCATATTGAAGGCGCGGACCTGATTCCTTGGGGCGTTGGAATGGAAAAACAATTTGATCGTCTTCCTAAAGACAAGAAGATTGTCGTTTACTGCTACACAGGACAAACTGCCGGTCAGGCAACTGCGGCCCTTCGTTTGTTGGGTTATGACGCAGTATCTTTGAATGGCGGTATGGGCATGGCACCGAACGCTCCATTGGGATGGGCAAACAAAGAGAAACCAGTTGTTGCAGGTTATGTTGTTGAGCAAGGTGTAATGAACTACTTCGCAAAGATGCCAAAGCATATCTACAAAATCGGCCAAGCTGATTTCGTGGACATGGTAAAAGCGGGCGAAGAAATGACAATTGTAGACATTCGTCAACCGGATGCTTATGAAGCGGGTCATGCAAAAGGCGCGGTTAACATTCCTTGGGGCGCGGCAATTGCTGAGCAATTGGCGACAATCCCGAATGACAAGCCTGTATTCATTTACTGCTACTCTGGTCAAACAGCGGGTCAAGCGGTTATGACTTTGAACTTGGCTGGATTTAACGCACGAAGCGTCAACTTGGGTTGGAACTTTGGCATCTCAAAAGTTGAGGGTGTTGAAGAAATTACAACTACTGATGTTGCAACCTTCGGCGGAGCGGTTACACCGATTGAGCCTTCCATTCAAGAAGCTTTGACAGCTTACTATAATGGCTTGGCAGATGTAGCTGACAAAAAATGGAAAAACTACAAGGTTTCTGAGGCGAATTTGAAAGCGAATATTGAAGAAGGAAAAGAGCACTATCTTCTATCTATTCGATCAGAAAAAGACTATGCAGCAGGTCATATCGAAGGTGCGGTAAATATTCCTTGGGGACCTGGCATGGAGAAGTCTTTCAACACAATTCCGAAAGACGCGAAAAAAGTAATCGTATACTGCTACACAGGTCAAACAGCAGGACAGGCAACAGCAGGTCTACGTTTGTTGGGCTATGACGCAGTCTCCTTGAACGGCGGAATGGGCATGGAAATCAATGCTCCATTGGGTTGGACAAATCAAGGCGAAGGATACGAGGTCGTACAGTAATCTGTTGACAACATCCAATATGCGAGAAGGCACCCGGATTTTTCCGGGTGCTTTCTTATGTTCTGGCGGGCTTCGGGGTACATATTTGGTATAATGGCCATAAGGAGGTGTTGAGATGAAAAAAATCCATCGGATCATAGTGTTGCTTTTATGGGTGACTTTTGTTTTGACGCCGCAAGTTGGATGGGCGGAAAACATAAGGGAAAGCGATGATGCAGCCTATCGAGTCTTCGTCTTGTTCTCCTATAGTCCTGATTTTCCGACAACGGATTCTTTCCTTGCTGGTTTGGATCGTGGATTTGAAGGCACGGACTTAACCATGCATGTTGAATTTATGGATACCAAGCGAATCTTTGATGAAACGCATTTGAAGAATTATGAGCAAATGCTGGACTACAAACTTGAAAATCGTGAGCCCTATGATTTGCTGATTGTTTCGGATGACAATGCCCTACGCTTTATGGCGGATTGTCAGCAGTCGCTTTTCGGAGACATCCCCATTTTATTTATGGGTATAAACTCGGAAGATCTGGCTTATGCAAGAGATCATTGCAAGGATATTACCGGAATCATTGAACGGCCTTCTATGAAGGCACAATTGCAAGTGATTGAATCCCTCTTTCCAAGAATGGATGAACTGGTGGTTCTGCGGGACCAAACACCAACCGGCTTGGCGGAGTATGATGAATTCCAGAGAGCCATTTCAGCCTTTCCTCAGATGGAGGTAAGGGAATTGGATTCAACCGCTTTTAGCTTTCAAGAGTTTGAAGAGCAGTTGGAAACCATTCACGGCAATGATGTGATCTTTCTTTTGTCATCCTATCTGGACCGGGAAGGGGGAAGACGGGATTTTGAAGAAGTCATGGCTTTGCTGCGCCAGCAGGTTGCTCCGGTTCTAACACCTTATGAATTCGGAGTCGGACAAGGTGCCTTAGGGGGCAAGCTTGTAAATTATGCAGCTTACGGGGAAGAAACCGCACGAAGAGCGGTCAGAATTCTCCAAGGGGAACCCATTGGCAACTTCCCCGTATTGGATGGTGAAAGCGCCAATCGATATCAGTTTGACTTTCGGGAAATGGAACGGTTTTTGATCGATGAGAATCAATTGCCGGAGGGCAGTGAAATTCTATACCAGCCGGAACCCTTTTATCGGGTTTATCGGGAACTCTTCCTGATTCTTGTTGGATTGGCGGTTCTGGCGGTTGTCAGCATTATTTTCCTAAGCGTTCTATTGCGAATGAAAACAAAATCGGCCGAATTGCTGAGGGAAAAGAATTTGCGGTTTTTGTCCTTCTTTGGCGCTGTTGATTTTCCGGTTGTTATTTTAGATGCGGAAGACAGGATTGTGCAAAGCAATCGCCCCTTTATGAAGATGTTTCATTTGGAAGGGATTCGCGGGAAACCCAAATTGAGTCAGGTCATTGGAAGCTGGTCTGAGACCAATCCAGATGAATATGCCTTAATTGACTATCCCTTTATTCAAGCCAAAGTCAATTTGATTATAGATGGAGACCAAAAGCTAGGTGCCTATGTTTTGTTTTCTGATGAAAGTCATGAACGGCATTTGCAGCAAAATCTGTCGGTCTATAAAAAGATTTTGGAAGCCAATCGTGAGAGTGTGATGGTTGCCAATCATGAGATGCAATTGGTTTGGGCCAATCAATCATTTTTAGACCTGGTACAGCGGTCGCTTAGCCGTTTGAAAGGCGTATCCATTCGACTGGCTTTGGACCCACTTACAGGCAGCCAGGCTATTTGGCCGGAGTTGGAGACGGAAGGTTTTTGGGCTGGTGAACTGACATTTGAGAACGAAGACGATTCTCGTGTATTTTTCTTCAAAATTTTCGCGGTTTATGAAGGCGACATGCTGCTGAATTATGTCGGTATCATGGAAGAGATTACGGCAAAAAAACAGCAGGAACGCCTATTGGTGGAAATGGCCCAGAAGGACCGGCTGACAGGATTGATGAATCGAACCCTATTCTTTGAAATAGCCGAGGAAAGGCTGAAAGAGTCTGAAAGCGCCCGTTTGGTCATGCTGAATCTGAATCATATGAAGGTTGTTAATGATCGTTTTGGCCATTATTTTGGCGATGAGGTTGTGCGCCAAGTGGCCAATCGCTTAAAAACTTCATTTTCAGAGGCTGTGATGAGTCGATTGGGCGGGGATGAATTTACTTTATGCTTCTATAATTTAACGGACGAGGCGTGGAATGCTGTTTTAATCCAATTGAAGGAGATGTTTGGCAAGCCGTTCCGGATTGGAGAAGAAGAGCTGGAAGTAACGGCTTCCATTGGAACTTCTCGTTATCCAAGGGATGCAAGCGGTGTTCCTGAATTGGTCACCTGCGCGGATTTGGCCATGAGCGCAGGGAGGAGAGACCAGAAGAATTATATTTTGGCTTACCGGGAAGAGATGAAAGCGCGTGCTCATGATTCCTATGAATTGATGGCTTCCATGAAGCATGGAATTGAATCCGATGAGTTCTATTTGGAGTATCAGCCGATTATTGATGGCGACCAGAAAAGGATTGTAGCCGTTGAAGCGTTGATTCGGTGGAAGCATCCAAAACTGGGACGTATTTCTCCAATGCGATTTATTCCGATTGCCGAATCCATGGGATACATCCATCCTATTGGACAATGGGTTTTGAAACAAGCGGTTGAGGATCTTATGCAATTGCCTGAAACCATCCTGATGCACGTGAATGTTTCGGTCAGTCAATTATATGAACCAACCTTCTTCCAAGAAGTGCACCGAATCCTCAAAGAAAGCGGAGTGGCACCGGAACGGATGGTATTGGAATTCACCGAAACCCTGCCCTTTGCAGATGGCACCCAGATTGAGGACTTTTTGCGAGATGCCAGACAAGCAGGGGTTCAAATCGCCATTGATGATTTCGGGCAGGGCTATGCTAATTTGGCGCAGTTGAAAAAAGTGCCGGCAGATATTTTGAAGGTGGACCAGGTTTTTGTCCGACAGATTGATCAAAATCAAGAGAATAAAGAGATTCTTCAGTCCATTTTGGTGCTTTCGAAAAAGTTTGGCTGCCAATTGGTAGCCGAAGGGGTTGAACAAGAGGCGGAAGCCAAGTTTCTGTCTGAAATGGAATGCTTGTTGCAGGGATATTATATTGCAAGACCTATGGGACTGGAAGCTCTGCTTAACTTGATTGAAAAAATGCAGCAAGAGGAGGACTAACATGGAGAGAATTGAGACAGAGCGGCTGATTCTCCGGACGGGTACGGTTCGGGATGCAGCGGAAATTGTGCGGTATTTTGAACGAAACCGGGATTTTCTGGCTCCCTTTGAACCTATTCAGCCACCAGCCTTTTATACCAAGGCCATGCAAAAGGAATTGATTCTGTCAGACGCCCGCGAGCGGGATGGGGGAACGGCGCTTCGATTTTGGATTTTTGCCAAAGACCAGCCGGAAAGGATCATTGGATCCGTACGTTTTTCCGGCGTGATTCGTGGTGCTTTTCAATCCTGTTTTTTGGGCTATCGATTGGATCAAACTTGCGAGCGGAATGGATTTATGACAGAAGCCTTGTTTTCGGCAATACCTTATGCGTTTCGAGTGCTTTCTCTGCATCGGATCGAAGCCAATATTATGCCAAGAAACACAGCCAGCCGTCGCGTTGTAGAAAAACTGGGTTTTTGGGAAGAAGGATTGGCCAAGCGGTATCTGAAAATAAACGGGAATTGGGAAGATCATATTCACTATGCAACAACCATCGAGGAATGGAAAGGAGCAAACGACCATGCAGAAGAGAGCGTTCGGTAAGAATAGAGAGGAAATTTCCGTACTGGGATTGGGCTGTATGCGGTTTCCAACAATCGGAGATGATATGAAGGCCATTGACGAGGATAAAGTGCAGGAGATGATTCGTCTGGCAGTGGATGGCGGTGTGAATTATATTGATACTGCATGGCCTTATCATGGCGGGGAGAGTGAACCGGTGGTTGGTCGTGCCCTTCAAGCCTTGGGCATTCGAGACGAGATTTTTTTGGCAACCAAATTGCCCAGCTGGCTAATTGAATCCCGGGAAGACATGGATCGATATTTGGACCAGCAGCTGGAGCGGTTGCAGACGGATCATATCGATTATTATCTGGTTCATACCCTAACCAAAAGATTGTGGGCCCAGGTTAAAGACCATGGCATATTTGAATTCTTGGATCAAGCCTTGGAATCCGGCAAGATTCGCCACGTTGGCTTCTCCTTCCATGACAGCCTTGATCTTTTCAAGAAAATCGTGGATGCGTATCCCTGGGAGTTCTGTCAAATTCAGTTGAATTATCTAGACGAAAGCTATCAAGCCGGGCTTGAGGGCTTGGAATATGCTGCGGAAAAAGGCTTGAGTGTGATAATCATGGAACCTTTGCGAGGCGGCAAATTGGTAAATAATCTGCCTGAGGCTGCATTGAATTTGTTTAAAGAAAGCTTGGAAGCCAAAACACCTGCAGCCTGGGGGCTTCGGTATTTGTGGAATCGGCCTGAGGTGAGTCTGGTTTTAAGCGGGATGTCCAGCTTGGACCAGGTTGAGGAGAATCTTGAGACCGCCAAAAGCGGAATTGCCGGCAGTCTCTCCAAGAACGATCTGGAGATTCTAAGTGGCGTTCAGGATATCCTAAAGGAAAAGATTCTAGTAGATTGTACCGGATGCAAGTACTGTGTGCCATGTCCGCATGGGGTTGATATTCCAGGCTGTTTTGAATACTACAATAATGCATCGCTTTTTTCGGATGAAGCTGGAGCAAAGGATGGTTATGAACGGTTTGTAGGTTTGGACCATGCGGCTTCAAAATGCGTGGAATGTGGGATTTGTGAAAGTCATTGCCCTCAGGGCATTGCCATTCGTCAGGAACTGAAAAAGGTGGTTGAAGCGTTTGGCCAGTAAGCGTAAAACTCCGGGATCCCGGAGTTTTGTTTTGTGGAAAAACAAAGACGTGGTATAATGAGTGCAAACGATCGCACGGAGGTAGAATCATGCCGGTTACCATAAAAGATGTCGCGAAAATGGCAGGGGTTTCCCCCTCAACTGTATCACGGGTTATCGCGGACCATCCTAAAATTTCACAGGCCACCAAGGACAGGGTAACGAAAGCCATGGAGGCGCTTGAGTACCGCCCCAACGCCATAGCCAGATCCCTTGCCAACCAATCCACCAAAACTTTGGGACTCTTGTTGCCCAATAGTGATGAGGACCTGCTTCAGAACCCATTCTATGTGCAGGTGATGAGGGGGATTAGTCGCTACGCTCAAAAGGCGGGATATTATATTTTATACTCTTACACGGATCATGAAGAACAGGAAGTCAAAATGCTGGATGAACTCTTGCACAGCAAGTGGGTCGATGGAGTTATCTTAACCACGATCCGGGAGAATGACCGTTGTGTGGAGTTTCTTCGGGCCAAGCAGCATCCTTTTGTTGTTATCGGCACGCCGGAAGAGCATATTGATGAGATTCTTTGGGTAGACAACAACAACAGCAATGCCATGTATGAGGTGGTTGCCAGCTTAATTGACAAGGGCCATAAGCGAATTGGATTTGTTGGCGGACCTCATGAATTTGCCGTTACCCGCTATCGCTTGCGCGGCTATCAAAAAGCCTTAGCCCATTATGGCATAGAATACCATCCGGAATGGGTGATCGAAAAGGATTATACGGAAAAGGCCGGCTACCAAGCGGCAAAGACACTTTTTGCTCATGAAGATTTGGATGCGGTTGTCACAACCGATGACTTGATTGCTTTTGGCGTGCAAAAAGCCCTGAAGGAAATGGGGAAAAATCAAGTCGCCTTAACCGGATTTAATAATACGATTTTGGCAGAATACAAATCACCTGCAATTTCTTCCGTGGATATCAAGGCGGAGGCCTTGGGGTATGAGGCCGCCAAGTTATTGATTACCAATCTGCGAAAGCAAAGCCAAGTCAGACATTGCTTAATCGACACAGAATTTGTTGAGCGGGCGTCTTCTTGCATTAAATAAGTTTGCAAGTTTGATATTGATCGTAAAAAAACCAGAAGAGAGACACGAAAATGGTGTTCTTCTCTTCTGTTTTTTTGTGTTTCAATGGATTGAGCCGGATCTGATTCGTTTTTACGGTTGAAACAGGAGGACGGCTTTAGGGGGCAAGGAAATCTCTTCTTTTTCCGATTGGAGTGTCCATTCGCTTCCGTCCATCGCGTTTTTCAGGGTTGCCGGATAAGTCAGTCCTTCAATTGTAGAAAAGTCGACTTCAAAGTTCTTTTCCTTGTCTAGGAGGTTATAAATTGTAATGAGTTTTTGGTCGCCGGATTCCAGGATGCTGGCAAAAGCGTACCGATCATAGGTCAGAACGCGATAGCTGGCAGTCTCGTCCTTGATGATGGAAGCCCGCAAGTGGATGAGGTCCTTGGTCCATTGATAAACGGTCGGCGGATCCTCAAGGCGATCCCATGGCATATCCCGTCGATTGTCGGGATCATCACGGCCCTCCAAACCCAGTTCTGTTCCGTAATAAAGAATAGGAATAGCTGGATAGGTGTAGAGAAAGGCCAGGGACTGTTTTACATGGGCTTGGCCATTGCTGCCGACAGAAAGCAGGCGGCTGTTGTCATGATTGTCAATAAAGAGTCCATTCCATGCAGGATCGGACAGCCGGCTTTCTTTTCTAAGACCCTGGATCAGGGCATAGGATTCCCCACCGTCAGAAAATGCCTCACGTACTCCTTCATAGAGCGAGTAATTGGTCAATCCGTCAATGCCCTCAGCGTGATAGCTTTCCAACTGATCGACGTTGTTTGTCCATACTTCGCCAATCAAATAAAAGTCTGGGTATTCCTTTTTAATTGCGGCTGAAAATGCATTCCAAAACTCATGGGGGACATGGCGCATGGTATCCAGTCGGAATCCATCAACTCCGCTTTCTTTGATCCACCACAAGGCGTTTTCGATCATATAATCATGGACGGCTGGATTGGAAAAATCAAGGTCAGGCAGACCGGCCAGCCAGCCTTTTTCCAATTGGTCAGGATCTGTCCAGTCTAGGATGTCGGCCCTGGGATTGTACCACTGGTTTTTTTCCGGATCTTTCAGCCAGGGACTGTTATAACCGGTATGGTTGACCACATGATCCAGAATAATTTTTATATCTCGGGCATGGGCTTCTTTAACCAAAAGCTGAAGGTCTTCCATTGTGCCAAAATGTTCTTCGACGCCGTAGAAATCCTCAATCCAATAGCCATGATATCCACCGGTCTCATTAGCCGCAAGGGGGGAAAGCCAGATCGCTGTAATGCCCAAATCCTCAAGATAGTCCAGTTTTTGGATGACGCCCTGTAGATCACCGCCATGATAGGATTTGGGCGCTTGTGGGTTGATATCCCAGAAGTCGTCTGTGGTATCCGTTTCCCCGTTGTGGAAGCGGTCTACCAGTAAAAAATAGATATTGTCGGATGGTGCAATCGATTGCGCCTGCGTGCAAGCGGCCATTAAGGGTATAAGAAAAATGATGACAAGCATCAGTGCAAGTTTTCGCATATTAGACCTCCTTTGACTTGATTGTGGGTTCATTCTATCTAAATTTGAAAGAAAAGGCAACCGGTTGCATTTAATAAATCTCGCAATGCAATCGCATTCACCAGTCTAAAGTTTAGAGTTTTTTTGCAATTTTTTGCAAAAGAGGATTGACAGGAAGTTCGGTGGTGGTATAATGAAATTGTGAATGCAAACGATTGCACTACGGTGCAGAAGACAAAAAAGAATCAAAAGAATTGAAAGGGGAACGAAAATGAAGAAACTATCCTTGGTACTTGTAGTTCTGCTCGTTTTATCCTTCTTTGCAGGTTGTACGAGCGAAGAGCCTGCGGCTCCGGCAACAGGTGGAGAAACTCCAGCTGAAGAACCGGCAGCTGAACCGGTTGACATTGCCCTTTGGGAACAGATGGATCCTGCGGCACAAGATGTTTTCGATCAAGTGGCAGCTGATTTTATGGCCATGTATCCAAACATCACAGTTACACGAACCCACTACGAAACAGAAGAGTTAAGAACCAACTTCCAAACGGCTTCCCTGGCAGGTCAGGGTCCTGAGTTGGTTTATGGTCCGTCGGATAATGTTGGATTGTTCAATGTATCGGGTCTGATCCAGCCGGTAACAGCGGTTTTGGAAGAGTCTTTCCTTTCAACATTGGATGAGAACGCAAGAAAAGACGGCTATACTTCAGGCGAGTACTGGACAGTGCCTGATATCAACGGCAACCAGATTGCACTTCTTTATAACAAGGCCTTGGTTGACCAGGCGCCAGAAACTTGGCAAGACTTGGTTGCAGCAGCAAGCGCAGCCCGCTCTATTGATGAGAATAATCCTGACAACTCAACTTATGGTTTCTTATTCAATGAAAAAGAGCCATTCTGGTTTGTTGGTTTCTACAATGCTTTTGGCGGCTCTGTGATGGATGCCGACAACAATCCAACTTTGGATAACGACGCTATGGTACAAGCATTGCAATTTGTGAAAGATGTTCGGGCAAAAGAAGGCTTGGGCATTGAGGGCATGGATTATGACATCCCTGATTCACTCTTTAAGCAAGGCAAGGCTGCTATGATTTTGAATGGTGCTTGGTCATGGACTGCTTATCAGGAAGCCGGCATTGATTTGGGAATCGCACCGGGTCCTGTACTACCGGGCGGAGACAATATGACCTTCTACAACTCTACAAAGGGTTATATGATTTCGACGGATATGGATCCAGCCAAAGCGGATGCCATTCGAACTTTCTTTGACTTCTTCTTAAGTCCAGAAAATAACGCAAAATTCGCATTGGCGAATTCTCAGGCACCAACTGTGAAAGCGGCATGGGATTTGCCGGAGATTATGAATGACGAGCTGCAACAAGCTTCTGTTGCAACCATTCAGCATACAACACCAATGCCGATTGTTGCAGAGATGCGCGCGGTATGGGATGCCATGAGACCTGAACTGGAAGCGGTTCTCTATCAGGACAAGGATCCTGCTGAGGCGGCAGCTGAAATGCAAACTCGTGCTGTTGAAGGTGTGGCAACCATTCGAGGCGAATAGGATGTTGATGGGGAGAGGACAAAATCCTCTCCTCTTTTCTCTCAAATGAAGTGAAAGGGGGAAGCAATATGAGTGAAAACCAACAAGCTGTGTTTTCGCCCAATCCAAAAAAACGGCAGAAAAACTTGGCCGTAAGCCGTTGGACACCCTATTGGTATATTCTGCCGGCCTTTGTTGTGATGGCGATCATGGTTTTTTATCCTTTGGGATACGGATTTTATTTGTCCTTAACGGATATGAGTCTGGCAACCTTTAAGAATCCGAACTTTATTGGATTTGGCAATTATTTAAAACTTTTACAGGAAGCTACCTTTATAAGGACTTTGCTTCGGACCATTGTCTGGACGGCTGTGAATGTCTTTTTCCACGTGTCAATCGGTTTGTTTCTTGCAGTCCTGTTGAATCGCAAATTGCCGGGCAAGGGACTTCTGCGTGTTCTTTTGATTATTCCTTGGGCGGTACCTCAGTATATTGTCGCCTTGACATGGCGAGGGATGTTGAACAATCAGTTTGGCGCCATTAATATTTTTCTTCAGAAGATCGGATTTTCCGCTTTGCCATGGCTGACGGACCCGACCTGGACCTTTATTGGAGCAATTTTGACCAATATCTGGCTGGGATTCCCTTTTATGATGATGATTTCCCTTGGGGGCTTGCAGTCCATTGACAAGGAATTTTATGAAGCGGCGGAGATCGACGGCGCTTCCAGCCTACAGCAATTCAGAAATATTACCATGCCCTTGTTAAAGCCCGTCTTGGCACCGGCCATTGTGCTGGGTACGGTTTGGACCTTTAACATGTTGAATGTCATCCTGATTATTGCAGGGGGCTTTGGAAACGAGAAAACACAAATCCTGGTTACTGAGGTTTATCGATTGGCCTTTAACTTCTATCGATATGGCTATGCAGCAGCGTATTCTGTGGTGATCTTCTTGATCTTGCTGGTATTCGGCATGACCTTTATGAGAAGAACCCAAGGCATTGAGGAGGTGCGATAATGGAAAATAATCAACTGCAATTTCGCGACTCCTTTAAAAATCGTCATTTTGAGCGCAATGACTCATGGCTGAAGATTATCGTCATCTATTTGATCCTCTTGGTCATGTGTGTTGTGACGGTTTATCCGATGCTGAATGTCCTGTCTGTCGCTTTACGTCCGGCAGATAATCTCTTTCAATTGAATCTGCAGATTGTACCCGATAATTACACCTGGGACAATTTTCGGCGGGCAATTTTTGAAATTGATTTGCTCTTATGGATTCGCAACTCTCTGATCATCTCGATTCTGACGGCGACCATTGCCGTATGTTTCTCTGCATCAGCGGGTTACGCGTTTTCTCGATATCGCTTTACGGGCAGAAAAACAGGCATGATGATGTTTTTGGTTACGCAAATGTTTCCAGGTCCTATGCTTTTGCTGCCTATGTATATTCTCTTGGTAAAACTGGGATTGGTGAATCAGTTTTTGGGACTTTTGGTTCCTTATACGGCAACGGCAGTACCTTTCTCCGTATGGATGCTAAAAGGGTATTTTGATACCATCCCCAAATCACTGGAAGAAAGCGCCTATATCGACGGGGCGTCACCTTTCAGGACTTTCTATCAGATTATACTGCCGCTGGCGAAACCTGCTTTGGCCATTACCTTCCTCTTTGGTTTTATGTCAGCCTGGTCTGAGTATATTGTGGCCAAGGTTATTTTAACAAAGCCTGAGGTGCTGACATTGCCTGTGGGATTGGTTTCCATGCAGGGCCAATTCAATACCCAGTGGGGCGTTTACTCGGCAGCAGCGTTGATAACCAGTATTCCAGTGGTCATTCTATTTATCAGCTTGTCCCGATATCTGGTCGGCGGTTTGACCCTGGGCGGCGTAAAAGGCTAGGAGGCATACAGTGACACCATTGACTTACCAACGGGGACGCAAGCAATTGCGTCTCCGTTTTTATCCAGAAGGAATCCTGCGGGTTTCTTATCATGAAAACGAGAAGCGACTAACAGATGCAGTATTGCTGGAACCTTTGAGTAGGGTCCAAGTGGACGTAAAAGAGAGCAAGGAAAGAGCGGAAGTGCATTGGTTGAATTTGCGGATTGAGATCAGCAAGAAGGACTTGAGCTTGCGGATCAGCGACCAATTTGGGCTTGTTCAAGAGGATCAAGTCATTCAGTCGGGAAAGAGTCCCGCCCACGAAAGGGAGCGGACTTGGGAGAAGGGCATCTATGGGCTGGGTGAGAAATACCATTGGCTGAATCTGATGCATCATAGTTTCGAGAATTGGAACACAGATGTAATGGCCATGACCATGCAACACAATTCCACACAGTCGGCCATGCATACCGCAGTGAATTTTTATATGGGATTAAACGAACAGCGTTGTGTAGGCTGGTACTATGACAATCCAACCCGCACGCGATTTTCCTTTGACCAAGGACTTGGCGAGGATGCGGAAGGTCGTGGACTGATTCGATTTGCAGCGGATGGCGGCTTTCTGGACTATTATTTGATTGCCAAGTCAACACCCCAAGAAGTGGTCGAAGCATATGGCCGATTAACCGGAACCAGTCCTTTATGGCCGAGGAAATTCTTAGGCTATCAGCAAAGCCGTTACAGCTACAAGACACAAGAGGAACTTTTGGCTGTTGCAAAGCGCTTTCGCCAGGAAGAATTCCCTTGCGATGTTTTGTACTTGGATATTCATTATATGGATGAATACCGGGTCTTTAGCATTGACAAGGAAGCTTTTCCTGACTTTGTTGAAACCATCCTCGAAGTCCATAAGATGGGCTTCGAGGTAATTGTGATAGTCGATCCCGGCGTTAAGGTGGAAAAGAACGGCGGAGTGGGCCTCAAAGGAGCAAAAGCAGAATATTTTATTCAAGATCCTAGAACCGGGCGCCCCTATATCGGTGTTGTTTGGCCGGGGAAATCTGTTTTTCCTGATTTTTTGCAACAAAAAGTTCGGGACTGGTGGGGCTCTTTGCATAAGGCTTTTGTGGACGCGGGGATTCGGGGCATATGGAATGACATGAATGAAATTGCTGATTTCTCCACCAGAAGCAAAACCGTACCCAAACGGCTGATCCATAAGACCGATGAAGGAGAAGAGCTTTCTCAAGCGGTCATGCACAATCAGTATGCGCATTACGAAGCCATGGCGACGCAAGCGGGCATGAGAAAATTATTGAAAAATCAGCGTCCTTTTGTTTTATCCAGGGCTGCTTGCGCGGGAACCCAACGACTGGCTGCAATTTGGACCGGAGACAATACCAGTACATGGGAGCATATGGAGATGAGTATTCCCATGTTCCTGAATTTGGGACTAAGTGGCTTTTCTCTTGTGGGATCCGATGTGGGCGGCTACGCCGGCAATCCATCGGCTGAGATGATGATTCGCTGGATGCAGCTGGGGGCCTTTACCCCATTGTTTCGCAATCACGCGGCTGTGGGCACCCGTCATCAGGAACCTTGGTGTTTTGGTGATGAAGCCTTGCAAGCCATGAAGCAAGCGACAGGATTGCGATATCGATTGCGAACCTATACCTATTCGGCGCTTTGGCAGTCTCATCAGCAAGGCATTCCGATTATGCGGCCCTTGTTCTTTTTAGATCAAACGGACGCCAATCTCTACCATATCAACGACCAGTTTCTATATGGAGATCATTTGATGGTTTGCCCGGTTTTAAGGCCGGGTCAGCATCAGCGCATGGTTGTCTTTCCAAGAGGAGAATGGGTGGACTTTTTCACTGGAGAAAGACATGAAGGCGGAAAAGCCAAGGTCGTTCAAGCCGGACTTGGTCAAATTCCAATTTTTGTACGTGCCGGTGCTGTAATTCCACTGGATCCTTTGCTGCCTTTTGATCCAGAGGGGGAGATTGAGCATGTGGAGCTCCTGTTTTTTGAGGGAGAGGAAAAACTGAAAACCAAGCTTTATTTTGACGATGGACAGAGCCTGGCCTTTGAGTCAGGCTATTATCGGGAATCCTGGATTCATGTTGAAGACGGGATCTTGCGGGAAGAAATTTTGCATGACCGATATGGGGCACCTCTTATGAAAATCAAAAACAACCGCTAGCGATTTGCTAGCGGTTGTTTGTTGGAGAGAATGATTAAGCGTGATACAGTTTTTCATAGTATTCCTTCAGCATGCGGTCAGAGCCAAAGTATTCTTGTGTAGACCGTATGCTTTCCTGCATCATTTTGATCCAATGATCACGATCTTCATAGTAGGTTGGAATCACTTCTTTTAACAGGACGCGATACAATTCCTTCAAATCATGGGCATCTTGCTCTTCCACGTCTTCCGATTCAAACGCATCACCGAATTGCCAGCCATTGATACCGTGTTGGCAGGCCTCAGGCCACCAGCCATCCAAAATAGAAAAATTCAATACCCCGTTCATGGCGGCTTTCATGCCGGATGTACCGCTGGCTTCCTTGGGACGCCTAGGGTTGTTTAACCAGATATCCGCCCCGCGGGTTAGTGCCGCACCGATGGTCATATCATAGTTTTCCAAGAATACGACAGCATTGGGGTAGGCTTTGGCCATTTTAACAATGCGGGATACGATCCCCTTGCCTGTATCGTCCAGTGGATGGGCTTTGCCGGAAAAGACAATCTGTACCTTTCCACTTTTCAGGAGAGGCTCCATAATTTCTAAATCCGAGAAGATAAAGTCGCTGCGTTTATAGGGGGCTGCGCGACGGGAAAAGCCGATTAATAGGGCATCAGGATCCAGAATTACACCGTTTCGTTCTTCAACCAGGCGGATGAGGGCCAGTTTATTGGTTTGGTGCTGGTCCCAAAGGACTTCAGGATCCTCGACCGAATCCAGCATGGCGGAATCCACCCAGGTTGGCAAATGAATGGCATTGGTGATACCGATAATCTTGCACCGGTCTTTGACATGGGTCCACATCTTGTTGGCGGTTTCCGCGTGAAGGGCGGCAACGGCATTGGCTTTCTTGGCCAATCGCAAAGCGCCGACGGTCATATTGAATGGTGCGCCGCCTAGAGAGACCAATTGCTCCAAGGTCAAACCGTTATTGGCGCCCATATACATTAAACGATCCAGTTCATGGGATTCGTTGCCTTGAACGATGGGGGTATGGGTGGTGAAAACAATATGCGGCTTTACCGCTTTTTTGGCTTCTTGGAAGGTTAGTCCGGTTTTCATTTGTTCCCGAAGCAACTCAAAGCCGGCAAAGAGGGCGTGGCCTTCATTAAAATGCACAATGTCGGGCTCGATTCCCAAGGCCCGAAGGGCACGAACCCCTCCAATTCCTAAGACCATTTCCTGCGCGATTCGCTCCTCGCCGAACCATCCATAAAGTTGTCCGGTGATCCAGCGGTCCGCGCCATTGTTTTCATCCAGATCCGTATCCAACAGATACAAAGGCGCATTGCCAAAGGCCTGGCATTTCCATACCTTGCAGTACACATCACGTTGTCGGATTTTTACACTGACGACAATACCGGTATCCTCTAGAAAATCATAGTCACGATTGACATAGGAGTCATAGGGGGTACCGTCCTCTTTCACATATTGATCGGTATATCCTTGCTTCCAAAGAAGACCAATAGCAACCAAGGGAAGCTCCAAGTCGTGAGCGCCTTTTAGGTGATCGCCTGCCAGAATGCCCAGTCCGCCGGCATATTGTTTAAAGCTTGATTCCAGTCCGTATTCCATGCAAAAATATGCGACTTGCTTGTTTTTTTTCATCATAACCTCCTATGAAACAATAGGGAAGTGGATCCCGTCTTCAGCACAATATACATCCTTTTCCCAGATGCGAAGATGAAGTGGTTTTCCTTCCAGTAAAATCAGATTCAGGGTATCACGGGTACGTTCCACTTTGATCTCACTGCCACGGTAGCGAAGTACAAAGGAATAACGGGACCACTTTTCCGGAAGAATGGGGGTTAAATGCAAGCCATCTTCCTGTACGCGCAAACCGCCAAATCCATAGACCATATTCATCCAGGTGCCGCCCATGCTTGTGATATGAAGTCCGTCGTCCGTGTCGTTATTATAATCGTCCAGATCCAAACGGGCAGCCCGATGAAACATTTCAAGTGCTTTTTCCGGCCGGTTTAACTCTGCAGCCAAGATGCTGTGTACACAAGGGGAAAGGGAGGATTCATGAACCGTACGCGGTTCGTAAAAATCAAAATTCCTCTCTTTGATTTCACTGCTATAGTGTTGGCCTAATACGAAAAGTCCCTGCAAGACATCGGCTTGTTTGATAAAGCAGGAACGCAAAATACGGTCCCAAGACCAATTTTGATTGAGGGGACGATGCACTGGATCGAGTTGAGAAGTCAAAATTTGTTCCTTGTCCAGATAGCCGTCCTGTTGCAAAAAGATACCCAGCTTTTCATCTTTAAGCTCAATCAGCTTCTCTTCAACATCCTTCCAGTGAGTCAATTCCTCGTCAGTCAGCTTATGGCGGTTTAGAATCTCACGCATGGCTTCCGGTTTCGCGTAGCGGTAGGCTTCAATGACTTGGCGGGTATATTGAAGATTCCATTTTGCCATGCGATTGGTGTACCAATTGTTATTGACGTTGTTTTCATATTCATTGGGTCCTGTTACGCCTAAAATCACATAGGCATTCCTTTGGGCGGACCAGCTAGCGCGGTATGCCCAAAAACGGCTGGTTTCAATCAATACATCCAGGCCGTGACTCAAAAGATAGTCCCGATCGCCCGTGTAGAGGACATACTGGTAAATCGCATATGAGATTGCAGCATTTCGATGAATTTCTTCGAAAGTAATTTCCCATTCGTTGTGGCATTCCTCACCGTTCATGGTTACCATGGGGTATAAGGCGCCCTTGAGCCCGAGTTTTTGAGCGTTTTCGATGGCTCGATCCAAATGGTTGTGCCGATAAATCAATAGGTTTTTTGCAATTTCCGGCTGAGCCGTGGATAAGAAGACTGGGATGCAAAAAGCTTCCGTGTCCCAGTAGGTGCTTCCGCCGTATTTTTCTCCGGTGAAGCCCTTTGGTCCGATGTTCAGTCGTGGATCCTGTCCATTATAGGTTTGCTTCAAATGGAATAGGTTAAAGCGGATGCCTTGTTGAGCGGCCATATCTCCGTCAATCTCGATATCGCTTTCTTGCCATAATTCTGCCCAGGTTTTTACATGGGCTTCTTTTAGATTGCTGTAGCCGGATTCTTTAGCCTTTGCTACAGTTGCATAAGCAAGCGATTTTAGATCTGCTTCATCGTGGTCTCGGTTTGTTAAGACCGATACGAATTTTTCCAAGTGAACGGGAGTGCCTACTTCCAATGGGATTTCATATTGCAGAGAAGCCAATTGAAGGTGGGCGGTTTGACCGATTTTGGCTGCTCCATCTGCATTGACAGCCATGGCCGCTCCAACCACAAAGCCCGTCTTTTTGGTTTTGGCACTGACATACGCACGCGAATCGTCAACCTCGGAATCTAAAGACTCCCAAAAAACTTCGTCATAATTGGCATCTTCATTTCGAACGTTTTGATTGAGACCCGGCGCCCACTCCAGATGGTGTGTGCCTTCCAAAGATTCAAACTGGAATCGGACCGCGGCTATTTCACGGTCGGCATAAGAGACAAACCGTTCGATGGTAAACCGTATTTTGCCTTCTGGTCGGCTGATTACAAATGATCGGGTCAGGATTCCTGTTTGCATATTGAGGATTCTGGTGAAGTCGGTAAAGCTTTCCTTTGCCAGATCAACAGAAACCCCGTTTAGTTTCATGGGCGTATAGAGGAAGTTGACGGCATTGAGCACTTTGGCAAAATACTCCGGGTATCCGTTCTTCCACCAGCCGACTCGCGTCTTGTCTGGATAATATACGCCGGCCAGATAAGTGCCGGGCAAAGTGTCGCCGGAGTACTCCTCCTCGAAATTGCCGCGCATGCCCATATGACCATTGCCCAGACTCATGACACTTTCATAGAAGCGATTTTCTTTTTCATGGAATCCACTTTCGATAATTCGCCAGGGATCCGCTTGAATGCGTTCTTTCATAATTTCACGACCTTCCTTGTTAGTGTGAATGCAACAATGAAGTAATGATTATTCTGTTTAATAGGGCTGTGCAAGGCGGTCATTTTCATTTCTTGAAAAATATGATAGAATAATTGTGCAACCGCTTGCACAATTTCATTATAGCAAAGGTTTGCCTGGGGTACAAATCATTTTTTTGAGAAAGGAGATTTCGATGGGGAATCGTTGGAAAGCGGTAATATTTGACTTGGATGGCGTGATTGTGGACACTGCAAAATACCATTATTTGGCATGGAAAAGATTGGCGGGCCAATTGGAGATACCCTTTACAGAGAAGGACAATGAGCGACTAAAAGGCGTGAGCCGCATGGCATCCTTGGAAATTTTGCTTTCTCTGGGACGAATGGAATTGGACCAAGAGGAAAAGCTGCGGCTGGCCAGCCGTAAAAATACCTGGTATGTGGAAATGGTGGATCAGATGACCAAGGAAGAACTGCTTCCTGGTGCCGAAGCATTATTGAAGCAATTAAAGGAAGACGGAGTCAAGGTTGCGCTGGGTTCGGCCAGTAAAAATGCGGAACGAATTTTGAATCGACTGGAAATCGGACATTATTTCGATGCACGGATTGACGGAACCAAGGTAAGCAAGGCGAAACCGGATCCGGAAGTATTTTTGCTGGCGGCGAAAAGTGTGGGAGTCGATCCCAAGGCTTGTCTGGTAATTGAAGACGCGCCGGCGGGTGTTGTGGCAGCCAAGCGTGCAGGCATGCATGTGGTCGGCATTGGGAAAAGGGAAAATTTGCCTGAAGCGGATTGGATTTTGGAATCACTAGATGAAATTCAGGCCGAAATCCTTTATGATGGAAACTAGGAGAAAACCATCAGGAGGATAAGCGATGAAAGTGAAGAAGCGTGGGAGAAGAATTGGCTTGATCATGGCCTTGTTTCTGCTGGGCTTCTTTTTTGTGCCGGGATTTCGCAGTGAGCTTGTGATGCGACCGGTAAGCCTGCTTGCTTATCAGGACAGCGTGATGAAGCAAAAAGGATTTCACGTGATTTTGCCCAATGGGTGTGCGACCTGGGAAAGGGACTGGACATCCAGCATGAAGACTTTTCATGTAGGTGCCTTTGAATCTGCTGAAAATCCGATTTCCGCAACGGTTCTTTACAATTTTGCCCGTTTCTCAAAAGGACGTTCTCTTTTGTATGATCCAGAATCTCCATATGAGATGGCCTATTATGGGGCTTATGCGGTTTCACGAGACGGTTCGGATGGTGCTTTTGCATTTGATCAAGACGGGAAATTAAATCGGCAGGAGGCATCCCTGATTCCTTTGTATGATTTGGAGTCTTTGGTGCTCAGGGGCCTTGGATGTCCATCTGACCGGGCGAAGGCGGAAATCGTCAGCTTTGAAGAGCGTTTCGGTGACAAGGATACGCCTTTGGAAAGCTGGATCCGAATTGATGCGGAGGTGGAAACCCGTTCTTTGATTCATGCAAAAGGGGCATGGAATCAAAATGACTTGCAATATGGTCCTCCACCCGATAGGGTTGAAGAAGATTTCCCGCCTCTCACATTGAAAGGGCGGATTTATGTCAAGGCTTATCCGCAATGGGATTCAACGATTTTTCTTTATGTATTTGCGAAAGATGAGGCGTTGATTGAAGCGACGGATGAGGATTTTTTGCAAAAAGTACGGATTTACGGGAGGGATTTATGGGCGCCTTGATGCTTGCCATGATATGCAGCGCTTCGCTTGCATTTTTCTTTAAGGAAACGGAGAAGAGGAACTTAAACCGCTTTTGGGTGACAACTGCCAATTATGTGGTGGCGACGGTGGTGGGACTTTGGATGGTGAGTCAAAATCCACCCGCTGAATGGCCGCCCGTATCCTTTTTTGTCATGGCTGGGATTACGGGACTTCTTTTCTTTCAGTCATTTTTACTCTACCAAAAAAATGTTCGAAACTTTGGTGCCTCATTAACCGGATTTTACGGCAAGCTGGGCATCTTGTTGCCGGTGGTTCTGTCTTTATTGATTTTCCGAAACTGGCCGTCACCACTTCAGGGAATGGGTATTCTAGTAGCGATTGTTGCCATTGTTCTAGCCAACCGAACAGACAAAGGGGAATTTGAATGGGCGATTCCGCTTTTGCTCTTTTTCCTATTTAACGGAATGGCAGAGTTTATGAACAAAGGCTTTGAAGCGGGTTACGCATTTTCCTTGCGTCCTTTGTGGCTGTCCTGTGTGTTTGGGACCGCTCTTGTTTTTAGCCTGGGCAAGAGTTTGTTGGAGAAACGGCCCCAACCTGCCGTCTGGCTTTGGGGGATCGGGATCGGATGTACCAATCTTTTTTCCTCCTTCTTCCTGATTCAAGCTCTGGTTGGTCTGCCTGCGGCAGTTGTATTTCCTTCCTTCGGAGTCGGCAGCATGCTATTGATCTATCTGGGAAGCGCGGGTTTTTACCGGGAACAGCTTACAAGCCTTCAATGGAAGGCTGCAGGACTGTCCTTGCTGGCAATTTATCTGATGAACCAATAAAATTGGACAATGAAAAAGCAGGTCTGCTGACCTGCTATTTTTTATGCATTTGAACAATCCATTTGGCAAAAGCATGAACTTGCTGCTCTTGCTCCTTTCCAGGACGGATGGAGCCATCCGCGCCTGTGTAATGCTTGATGCCGTAGGCGGTTAGATCAGTCCCGGGTATCAGGTTGCATGGAACCGAGATGGACAGCATGCCCATATGTTGGGCAAAGGTGTGTACGGCTTTCAGCGCTTGATCCCCACCGCCTTCTGCGGTTCCAGCGGTTGTTAGGGCTGAGCAGGTTTTGCCGGATAACATGGCATCTGTCCAAAAAATGGCGGCTGAGTCAAACAGGGCCTTCATTTCGGCAGAGACGTTACCAAAGTAGGTTGGACTGGCAAATACCAGATGATCGCAAGGAAGCAGATCATTCGGTTTGGCTTCAGGCAAGCTGAGATATTCGTTATAGATATTTTGATCCAATCCCCATTCATCGACGATGGCTTGGCCGTCTGGATCTGAAACGCGATACAATTGGGCATCTTCCCCTAAAGCTTGAAAAGCTTGGACCATTTGTCCGGCTAATAAATAGGTGTTCCCGGAAACGCTATGGACAAAAATTCCGATTTTCATAGTTCCTCCTAGTAAAAAGCCCGGATCACTCCGGGTTAGTTGATGGTTTGAATATATTTGCCGCCGATCCAGCCGTAGCCTTGGTCCTCTCGGAAAATATAGGACCAGCCGCCTAGCTTGCCAAGGACGGTAAAAGACTCATCCGTTCCCACTGCAGAGAGTACGGTTGAATCCATGGAAGGAGCCGTTCGGAAATTGACTCCGGCGGTTACCTGCGCGATTGGATATTGCCCGGATCCATTGTCCAGAATCTCAAGATCAGGATAGGCCGCTAAAACTTCATCGGAAATGATGATGGCTGGAGCTGTTTCGATGATAGGCTCAGTCTTTTCTTCGGATTCCTCGTCAGAGGACTCTTGAGGCTGAGTGTCGGCTTGTGTTTCGGCAATCGGTGCCTCAGTCAGTGGTTCAACCGTTTCGGTATCGTTTTCCGACGGTGTATTTATTTCGGTTGATGGTGCAGTGGCCTCGGGTGTTCGGAAAAAGAAAAAGGCTATGGTTGAAAAGCCCAATAGGACAAAGAGCAGTATGATGAATAGGATACGGCCATGGTTTTTAGGCTTGGCATTTTCATAGAGTGAATTCTTTTGAATGCCGTAATCCCAATTGTAACGATCATAAACCTTATTATAGCGTTCCCGTTCTTCAGGAACGGAAAGGACGCCATAGGCTTCTTCAATCTCTTCTGTTGACTTTCCGGATTCATATAAATCCTGATAATGCTGATGAATGAGAGCATCGTCCGAATCGCGGGGAATTTTTAAAAGTTTATAATAATTTTTCAATCGATTCTTTTCCTTGTCAAAATAGCGATAGTACACGATCCGTTCCCCCTCATCCTCTTTTTCACACCGATATTAATTATACCATAAATTTTCTGAATAATCTATTGTTTAGAACGTAAAGAGCGGGTAAAATTGGAAAAAACCAAGAAGGTTTTTCTTGGATTGAGGGTGCAGGAAAATCCAAGAATGTGGTAAACTGAAAGAAGATGGAATCCATCGTGGAGGTGGAAGCATGACGGAGAAAAAAAAGCGTTTCCATTTTTGGGATCAAATCCGAGGAAAACGCGACCAAGAACAATTAAATATCGATGAAGAGGCTTTGCGCGAATTTGAGGCAGTCTTGCATGCAGACTTGGAAGCGGAGGATGCAGAAGAGGCTGTTTATGAGGAAACCCTTCAACCGGAAGAGGAATCGGTGGTTGATCCTGTTGAGGAAGAGGAAAATCTTGACGAGCTGGAAATGGAAGTGGAGCGGAGTGTAGAGCTTCATATAGAGACGTTAACGGATTCCAAGGATGAGGAAGTTCAAGCAGAAGACGACATGACTGAAGAGGACATAGACTCGCAAGCGGATGCCTTGGAAGAGGAAACTCTTGAACCGGAGGTCAAAGCGCAAGACTGGCAAGAACCTTTGCCGGTACGGTCACCGCTGGAGGACTCCTTAAACCAGCAACTGGAGGAGCTAAAGCAAATTCGGTCAGGATTGCCTGAAGAACGCCGGGCGCGCATCCACGAAGAAGCTGTGCGCGGTGCGACTAGGGACAGCGGGGAAGTGCATTATCGGCGACGCCGAAGACAGCCACCCAAAGCATCGGTGGGAAAATGGATCTGGTTGATCATCTTGTTGCTTGCTTTAGCAGCGGTCTGGTTTTTCCGAGGGGAGATTTTAGCAGCCTTGCCAAGCTTTGAGAGGACAGAAAGCCTGGAAGAAGTGGATCCGGAAAAGCAATTGCGCGATCGGGTAGAATTGTTCTTTTCAACCGCAAAGGTGATTGAAGCGGAAAGTATGACGACTTTTTTTTCCATGACAACCATGGATGATCCGCAAAATTATGAAGAAAATCGAGAATCAATCAATGCCTTGATTGATTTGAAAACAAGTTTTGAGCTGGTGCAAGAACTCCAGGTATTAGGAATTTCAGGTGTTCAGATTGATAAGATTGACGGGGAACCCAATCAAGCCATTGTTTCAATGGAATTAAACAGTGTGGATCCTGTCTTGAAAGACGCGCTTTCTGAAACGACTTGGCTATACCGGGAGGAAAGTTGGATACTGGATGCCGATCAGTACCTGGCAGATCTTAAGGAGGCGCAGATCGCGCAAGACCAAGTGCCGGTCTTGCCGCCGGAAGACAATTCGGATGTGCCAGCGGGTGAAGTCGTGACGGATGATCCGGCAGAAACAGCAATTGAGCCGGAAACGCCTATGGAGGAGCGGCCTAGCCCAAGCCAAGAATCGGAAGACGGATTTATACAAGCCGGCGGTTTCTATTATGAAACGGAAGAGGATCAAGCCTTTACAATGAACACCTTGAAGTTTGGTATTCAGCGGGAAGGTTTTGAGAAAATGGTCTTCACCTCCGCTCAGGCGAAAGCCGACCAGTCAGTCGATGCGCCATCTTTCCAAATGTGGCTGTCGGGGGATAATACCAGAATGACAGTTCAAATTGAAGGCGATCTGACCAATCTGGAAATTGCGGATTATCGGCGTTTCAGTGCCTTGATTCAAGATATTGAGGTGGAAGATGCTGAAGGAAGACTGGTCTTTACCTTTAAGAAAGCCGTACAAGTCAGACCTTATGAATGGAAGGGTCTGTTGATCATGGATTACGAAGAAAAAGAGTAGAGGAGGAGTGGCATGCCAAATCGATATTTAGTCATCAGCAAGGAAATTTTGCCTGAGATCTATGTGAAAGTGGTCGAGGCGGACGAATTGATTCGGACAGGGAAAGCAAAAGGGATTAGTGATGCTGTCAAGCAAGTTGGCATTAGCCGAAGCACGTATTACAAATATCATGAGCATGTGTATCGTTTGTCAGAGGCAAAAAGAGGGAAGAAGGTTACCATTACTTTCTTGTTGATGCATCAAGTGGGATTATTGTCTTATGTACTGGATTCCATTGCACGTCAAGGCGGCAATGTGTTGACCATTCATCAGGATATTCCCATTAATGATTTTGCCAATGTCAGCATTACTTTTGATATTACCAATCTTCGGGGGGAATTGGCAGATTTTATTGATGAATTGAAAGAAGTGGAAGGGATTACGCGTTTGGAGCTGATCTCGCTTGGATATTAAGAAACTTATCCGACCCAAAAGAACGCCTTGGAGCAGTCGCTTCCAAGGCGTTTTCTTATGAAAGAGAACCTTGCTTCAAGTTTGGCAAGGCAGTAGTTGCTATTGGAGACGGTCGTAAAAGATGCGCAGGGCTTCAAGGGTTGGCGGATACAAGTTTGGAATTTCCTGGATGACATTCAGGTCGACCCATTGAAAGTCGGTCATTTCCTGGTCATGGATGAGAATGGAACCGGTAAAGGCGCGACACAGATAAACCATAGGATGAACGGTTTCCGGCTTGCCATGAACCAAACTGGCGGCGTGAATTCGCCCCAGGGCTTCCAAATGGGAAGCCTTTAAGCCAAACTCCTCTTCCAGTTCCCGTCTGGCGCAGGTTTCTAAATCCTCATCAGGTTCTTGTTTTCCACCAGCCAAGGACCATCCTTGTCCATCTGAGCGATAGCCCAAAAGCACCTGATGATCTTGTAGAACGATAACAGCTGTGCATGCAGTAAACATGACCGGCTCTCCTTTCTCTGGATTCAGTAAAGATTTTTCAAAATGTCCTTTTATTAGTTATTATTGTACAGGAAAAATGTAGATTTGAAAAATTTTTACAGGGACTCCGCCTGCTTGTAAAGGGCGGTGATTTTTTCTTTGGAAACAGACTTTGCCATAAGAGAGGAGATCAGAATGATTCCAGGGATATCCACCAGTAGTCGTGTCAGGGCGAATCGGGCTCCTAAGGCGCCGTATTCAAATAGAAACATGGGTATTTTTGTGGTGGACCAAGCGCCTAGAAAGATCAGTACATTCTGAAACTTGACTCCTTTTTTCAGAAAGACAGCCGCGACCGGGAAAGCACCGTAAAGGGGGCCTGCAGCAGCTGATCCGATAAAGAAAGCCAATCCGATTCCTTTGAGTCCCGAGCCTTCTCCCATATATTTCATCATGGTTTCTCTTGGCACCCAAATATCCAGAAGACCCAATAGAATAAAGATGGGAGGAATGATTAAAAGCATTTCTCGGATGGAATACTGCGTCACTTGCAAGGCTTTGTGACCCAAATCCTGGTTGACCAAGGTGATTAAACCCAACATCAGTATGGTTACAAGAAAAAATCGGTATCGTTTGATTACAGCCATACGCCACTCGCCACCTTTCCTACAATGATTGCGACTATAAAGGAGAAGAAAAATGCAAGGATATTGCGTCGCCATGCCATTTCCTTGCCAAAGTATTGGATCTCCACCGGCAGAGTCATAATGCCTACCATCATCAGGGTCGAAACAAAAGCGGCTATTTGGGTGTAGCCAGCTCCGTTCTCCAGCAGGATGGCAGCGGTTGGAAAAGCAACAAAGCCGGGGATTAGTGTAAGAGATCCTATCAAGGCGGATAGGACCGTGCCCAAAATGCCAGATTGCTCGCCAATGACTTTCGAGATCAAGTCGGCATCAAAAATTGCCATCATCAGACCTACCAATACAATTACCCCAAGAAATTGAGGCAGAATGTTCTCAAATGCCTTCCAAGCCTTCTTCAAGGCTTTTTTTGTTTTCTTTACATCCCGCCAGGCGGACAAAGCCAGCAAAACGGCGGTTATGCCGTATAAGATTGTTGTCATACAAGTCACTTCCTTTTGTGAAAAGATAAAATTGGATATTCCAAAAATGGAATATAACACTCTTTCATTCTGCAAGAGTCCACCGGCTTTGTCAAGGGAAAAATAAGGCCTTCTCGCTTGCCGCTTTCGGCAAATTTCTGTTTGACTTTTTACCTGTCAGCAAGTATAATACCATTTGCAGGCGAATCATGGAAAGGTGGCTGAGTTGGCTTAAGGCGCACGCCTGGAACGCGTGTTGGCGGTGATACCGTCACGAGGGTTCGAATCCCTCCCTTTCCGCCAGAATAAAATCGGGGGAACCCGTATGAAAAGGCCGCATGGAGATCGAGCGGGTCTTGCGCAATGAAAATTCTCGAACCTCGTCAGGACCGGAAGGTAGCAGCGATAAGGGAAACCTTTCATGTGCCGCAAGGGTGCCTGCTCGATCTCCATGCGGCTTTTTTGCGATCCCGGTCGAAACTCGACCGGGATTTTGATATAATGGGGGAAGATGAACGAAAGAGGTGTCTTATGAGCTATCAGGCTATTTACCGGAAATATCGCCCAACGACCTTCGAAGATGTCTACGGGCAAAGTCATATTACACGAGTATTGAAAAATCAAATTAAGGCGGGCAATTTGGCCCATGCATATTTGTTCTCAGGCACCCGGGGAACGGGCAAAACTTCAACCGCGAAGATTTTATCTCGTGCGGTGAATTGCCTGAATCCAATCGATGGAAATCCCTGCAATGAATGCGAGATTTGTCGAGGGCTCTTGGAAGAAAGCATTTATGATGTTGTTGAAATGGATGCTGCATCCAACAATAGTGTGGAAGATATTCGTGAGCTAAAGGAAAAGGTTAAGTATTTGCCAACCAAGGCTGCAAAAAAAGTATATATCATTGATGAGGTTCATATGTTGTCCAAGGGAGCTTTTAACGCCCTTTTGAAGACACTGGAGGAACCGCCAGCTCACTTGCTGTTTATACTGGCGACAACGGAACCGCAAAAATTGCCTGCAACGATTGTGTCCCGATGCCAGCGATATGAGTTCCATCGATTGTCCGTGACTGATATGACGGCCAATATGATGCAAATTCTTGAGCAGATGGGGCGGGATGCCAATCCTTCCGCCTTGCGGTTGATTGCAAGAAACTCGGAAGGGGCCATGCGTGATGCCTTGAGTATCCTGGATCAATGTACGGCGGCAAACGCCGGCCGGATTGAAGTGGAAGATGTATTGTCGGTTTTGGGATCTGTTCAGGACGAAGTGCTGATTGAACTGGCCCAAGCCCTGCGTGAGCGAAATGCCCGAACGGTCTTGTCGGTCATTGATACCATGGTAATGAAGGGCAAGGATTTGCGTCAATTCACTCGAGAATTGGTGCATATGTTCAGAAACTTGATGATTGTTCAGGTGTCTGAAGAGTTGGAGGATTTGCTTCAATGTACCGATGAGCAAATTGAAGGCTATCGACAATTGGCAGCACAGTTTCCCAAGGAAGAAATTCTTCGCTATTTGGCAGGCATAAGCGGATTGGAGAATCAGTTGGCCTATGCAACAACACCGCGGGTCTTGCTGGAGGCAGGTTTGATCCGATTGATGAATCAACCGGATGAGAAAACCTGGGAAGGCTTGTTGGAGCGGATTCGCCGACTGGAAGAAGGCGGACTTGCAACTGCCCTGCCGGCTAGAAATTCGGTGGAACGGCCCCAGGCAGGTTCAAAGCCAGGTGCAGATAAATCCAAAGATCATGCTCAGGAGCAGGCAGAAAGTTATCAAACAGCGGAAGCAAAACCCGCCGCGCGTGCACTTTCTTTTATTGACGTCCATCAGCAATGGGAAGATATCCTGTTGGGGGTAAAATTCCGATCCGGCAGCTTGTATGCCATGATGGACCGGGGAGAGCCGGTGGATTATAGTGACGGACGCCTGACCATTGGATATGATGACAAGAATGAGTTCTTCCGTAAAGAGGTGGCCAAACCCACCAACTTGGCGATTATTCGTCAGGCCGCGGAAGAAACCCTTGGTTCCAACATTCAAGTGGAAGTGAAACGGTTGTCAGAAGTGCGACCGCAGGAGAAACCAAAGGGGTTTGAAGAAGGTATAGAAAAAGCCAAGAGTTTTTTTGGTGATGACTTAATTAAAATCAAGTAACGGAGGGGAATCATGGCAAAGGGAAGAAGACAAATGCCCGGTGGCGGCATGAATATGAATGCGCTGATGAAACAAGCGCAGCAAATGCAGAAAAAAATGGAAGCTGCACAAAGAGAAGCGGAACTGAAAGAATTTGAAGCCAGCGCGGGTGGCGGTGCCATCACAGTACGTGTTAACGGAAAGCGGGAGCTTTTGGATGTATCCATCGATCCGGATCTTTTGGATCCTGAAGAAGTGGAAATGCTGCAAGATTTGATTTTGGTTGCCGTTAATGACGCGATGAAAAAAGCGGAAGAAGCCGTTGCAGCTGAAATGGGCAAAGTGACCGGTGGTATTCCGGGCATGTTTTAGGACCTCTCAATGAGTGGGATTCCACAAGCAATCGGAGAGTTGATCCAGGAGTTTTCAAGACTTCCGGGCATTGGAAAGAAGACGGCTCAACGACTGGCATATTATGTGCTGGATATGGAACGGGAGGAAGCCTTGGGACTGGCAAAGGCGATTGCCCGGGCCAAAGACGAAATTCAATATTGTGAGCTTTGCATGAATTTGACAGAAACTTCGCCGTGTGCCATTTGCTCTGACGCCAAAAGGGACAGCACCAAGATTTTGGTTGTTGAACACCCAAGAGATGTCTTGGCCATGGAGCGGATGAGGGAGTACCGAGGCAAATACCATGTCTTGCATGGGCATATTTCGCCGATGGAGGGGATTGGACCCGATGAAATACGCATTCAGGAATTATTGAAGCGGATGCAGACGGAGCCGGTAGAAGAAGTCATTTTGGCGACCAATCCAACCGTAGAGGGAGAGGCTACTGCCATGTACCTTTCACGATTAATCAAGCCTTTGGGTGTGCAAACAACACGAATTGCTCACGGCATTCCGGTTGGCGGCGATTTGGAGTTCGCAGATGAGGTGACCCTTTCTAAAGCGCTGGAGAATCGAAGAGAGTTGTAAAAGGCTTAGAAAGTAGTTGAATGATGGACGCGGCAGAAGAGTGATTCTCCGCGTCTTTTTTGTTTGACCAAGAGGACCCGTCTAAAAGGGAAAACAGACCAACCGCAGGCCCGGAAATTCGATGGATTGTGTTTCCTGGGTCATTATGGTTAAATAGAAACAAATGGAGGAGGGCGAGAAAATGTTGCATGTGGCGTATTGGTTTTTTTTGGTGGTCATTGGCATTGGATTTCTTGCGCTCTTTTTTTCTTTATGCGAGGATATGATCCGTCAACAGAAAGCCTATAATGAAGAACAAAAACGCAGAAAGGCGCGTGTGCGAGCGCATAAACGCATGAAGAAGGAGATCCAGGAAGAGATGTGGAAGGATTATCCAACAGGTCCGGTACCAGAGGAGGAGAGAAATGCGAAAAGTCGACGTAAGACTGGTCAGTCAGGCCGTTGAAGAAATGTGCAGTGAAGCGAATTTAGCCCTTACATCCGATGTGCGGGAAGCCATGCAAACGGCTCTTAAACAGGAGACCAGCGATTTGGCCAAGGGTGTTTTAGAGGATTTGATTCAAAATGAAAAGCTTGCTGGCGAGACCGGTATCCCGATTTGTCAAGATACGGGCATGGCGGTTGTTTTTATCGATGTCGGACAAGAGGTTGCCTTGATTGGCGGATCCTTGGAAGAAGCTATTCATGAAGGCGTACGCCAAGGCTATGAAAAAGGATATTTAAGAAAATCCGTCGTGAAAAGTCCCATAAACCGTGTTAATACACGAGACAATACACCGGCCGTGATCCATACCAGGATTGTAGAGGGAGATGGTGTGCGCATTCGATTTGCCCCAAAGGGATTTGGCAGTGAGAATATGGGACGTTTGGGCATGCTGAAACCTTCCGACGGTCGTGAGGGTGTTTTGGATTTTATTGTAGAAACGGTACGCTTGGCAGGGCCTAATCCCTGTCCGCCTTTGGTGGTTGGCGTAGGGATCGGCGGAACCATGGAAAAAGCTTGTCTGATCGCCAAGGAGCAGTTGCTGCGAGACTTGGGGCAGCCGGGTCCAACAGAAGAAGCCCGGGAGCTTGAAGAAGAATTGATCAGACGAATCCAAGCGCTGGATATAGGACCGCAAGGGTTTGGCGGAATGACAACCGCGCTGGCGGTTCATGTCGATTTGTTTCCCACACATATCGCCGGATTGCCGGTGTGTGTGAACTTGAATTGCCATGTAGCCCGCCATCGGGAACGTATACTCTAGGAGGACTGAAATGAAACGACTGCAATTGCCTTTAAGCAAGGAAGCGATTCGAGACCTTTCCATTGGCGACAAGGTGCTGCTTTCAGGCCCATTATATACGGGCAGGGATGCTGCTCATCGTCGATTGGTGGAAAGTTTGGAAGCGGGGGAAGAACTGCCAATTCCATTAAAAGAGATTACGATTTTTTATGTAGGACCCAGTCCGGCACCCCCAGGGGCTATAATTGGTTCAGCTGGTCCCACAACCAGCTACCGAATGGATGATTATACCCCCCGTCTGTTGGAAGAAGGGGTACTGGGCATGATTGGAAAAGGAAAGCGGTCCATGGCTGTAAGAAAGGCCATCAAAAAACATGGAGCTGTTTATTTTGCTGCTTTGGGCGGCGCTGGCGCGCTTGCGGCCAAGGCTATAGTTTCAGCAGAGGTTGTCGCCTATCCGGACCTGGGTGCAGAAGCAATCCACGCCTTGGAAGTGAAAGATTTTCCTGTAGTGGTTGCGGTTGACGCGACAGGGGCTTCTATTTATGAACGGGGGAGCGAGAGTCATGTCTGATCGTAATTTTAAGATATTGCAAGAGCAGGTTTACTTGCCAACCACACATTTGATCAACTGGACGGTTATATTGTTGATCGTCTTGAATTTGCTGATTTCTTTGTCCAATCGCTTGCCAGAAGCCTATCATCGTACAGGCGGTATGGGGTTTTTCCTTTTAGGCATTGTGATCGTTGGAGCGATCTTGAGAGAGCTGGCTTCTTATTATCAATACGTTGTAACCGAGGAGTCCTTTCAAATCGAAAAACGCTGGGGAAAACGGAAAAAACGCTTGGTCCTGCAGATCAAATTTGAAAACATTGTCTATTACGGACCCATTCAAGATGCGGGTGATTCTCCCAGCCGACACCCAAGACGCTTTTTGCGTACCTGGAAAAAGGGAGACCGTTATGCATTGGATTACCGGGTGGGAGAGGAAGACCGCCGTATTATCCTCCAAAACACACCGCGGATTGAACGCGTCATGACAAGGATGCTTCGGGGAGCGGCCAGAAGATGAAACAACCATTAAGAGCAGGCTTGGAAGAAGTGATGAAAAAAAACCGCGCAAGGTTTCATATGCCGGGTCACAAGGGTCGTTCGGAGTTTTTGCTTCCTTTGGGATGGGATTTTACGGAGATTCCAGAGACAGATGATTTGCATGATCCAACAGGAATTATCCAAGAAAGTCAGCGCCAAGCGGCGCTTCTTTTTCATGCAAAAGAAAGTTTTTACTTGGTCAATGGGGCTTCTGGCGGACTCCAGGCAGCAATTCTCAGTGTATGTGGCCCCGGAGACCGGGTTGTCATTCCTAGAAATGCCCATCAGTCCGTACACTTTGGCATTGAATTTGCGGGAGCCCATCCAATATATTGTTTGCCGAGGCAAGTGCAGCCGGCACTATATGCAGGATTGAATCTGGAGGATTTTCGTCAGATTGTTGAACGTGAAAAACCAAAAGCCGCGGTGTTTACTTATCCAACCTATGAAGGGATTTGCTGGAACCTGCAAGACTTTCTTGCGCTTTGTCGAGACAATGGTGTTATATCGATTGTTGATGAGGCCCATGGGGCACATTTGCCCTTTTTTTCGTCCTTGCCGCCGTCTGCCTTGGAAATGGGTGCAGACCTGGTTGTTGCAAGCGTTCATAAAATGCTGCCGGCTCCAACACAAACAGCCATTTTACACCTGGGTACGGACCAGGTTCCTGTCAGTTGGATTCGGGAAGCCCTGCATCGCATTCAAAGCAGCTCCCCTTCTTATTTGTTGCTTCTAGGAATTGAAGAAGCCTTGGCTTGGATGGCAAGGGTTAATCCGGAAGAGGAGGTTGCGCGTATAGTCGCAGTTCGGCAAGAACTTGGTCAGATTGAAGGGCTTGAATTAGTGGAAGGGGAAGCCCAGGATCCCTACAAGTTTTTATTGCGGGCAAGCCAAAGAGGATTTACGGGCGCTGCGCTGTATGAAGCATTGCGCATTGCCGGAATCGAACCGGAATGGCAGCAGGGAGACTATGTATTGCTGATGGCCTCGCCTTGCCAAGCGCAGGAAGATTATGATCGGTTGATTGACAGCTTAAGGGTTTTGCCTGTAGGCAACGCTATTGAAAGAGAGTTACCGGCCCTTGGAGGCTTTTCCATATCAGAGCGGATTTGCTCAACCCTGCAAGCGAGAAAGGCACCGCGTGAGTTTGTCGCACTTGATGAAAGTGTTGGAAGGATTGTGGCGGAAAATTTGACGCCGTATCCGCCTGGAATTCCCTTGATTATTGCAGGGGAAAGAATGAGTGAAGAAGTTGCAGCGCTTTTGCGGACGGTTCAGCGGGAAGGTCGTAGAATCTATGGCGCAAATCATCAAATTCCCGTCATTGATGAGGGAAAATGGGTAAGAATTCCATAACCAAGGAGGAATTTGATGGATCGACGGAAAGGCAATCAGTTCAAATGGATAAGCACGGGCGTTTTTTTCTGTCTGCTCTTATGGCTGCAAGGCGGTCCTGTTTTTGCGGACATCGAGCGCTATGAGATGGAACGACTGCAAATGGATGCTTTTGTAGATGAAAGCCATCGCATACAGGTATCGGAAATGATCGACGCAGCTTTCCACCAGGAAACGGAAGAGCTGGTTCGTCGAATTCCCTTGCTGACGAATGGAATTCGATATGAATTGTCAAACCTGCAGGGGGAAGGCATTACCATCAAACCGCAATGGAAGCGGGATGAGGTTATATTGAAAATCCGCAAAGAGACAGGGCAATTTTTCGGCAAGGAACGATTTCGTCTGTCCTATACCTTACAGGGCAGCGCAGAAGAAAATCATGAGGGTGATGATTTATATCTGTCAGTAGTGCCCGAAGATTGGAACACCTATATTCATCAGGTGGTTTTCCGGGCGGAACTGCCGGTAGGATTATCGGAAAGCATGGTCAAATTCCAAGGCAAACTAGATGGGATGACAGCCAGAGAAACCATGGCAGCGAACATTAACCACACCAAGATCGAAGCGGAATCTCAATTTTTTCTTGTTCCCAAAGAGACCGTTTTTCTGCAGGTAAAGCTGCCGGATCATACATTTTCTGATGCGGTATCATTGCGTACATTTTATGAGGAAACGGAAAATTGGGCGCTTGGGTTGATGTTTGGGATCATCTTAATGGCTTTTGGTGTTTGGTTCTGGTCTCGCGAATTGAGAAAGGAACCGAGTTTGCGCATGGACCCTCCCTATTTGGCAAGTCCGGCGGAAATTCATTATTTGTTTTCAAGACAGGTAGACAATCGGGATCTAAGCATTCTTCTGATAGAATGGGCCAATCGGGGTTGGATTCATCTTTTTCCACCTGTAGCCGGTACGGGCGCAGACCAGGCAGCCATTTCGCTTCAACGGAGACCACCCAATGATATCAATTCCTTTGAATTGCGTTTTTTCAATTTATTGTTTGATGAATATGGCAACGGCCAACGGCTTGTATTGGATGACATGTGTGGAGATTTTTATCGGCACTTGCCTTCTTTGCGGTCTCATTTGGCGTCCGATTTCGGCACCGGCCAGAAAGCTTTTTATAAGAATCACGAAACCAAGTCTACAATTGGACTCACGATTTTAGCCAGTTTACCTGTTTTCTTTTTCTGGATTCGGGTTGGAATGGAGAATTATCGCGGTTGGATCGCGGCGGCACTGTCTCTGGTCATCATGGGGATACAATTGATTGCCATGCGATGGACGGAAACTGCGGATCGCAAGGCCAAACAAGTAACGGGCCTACTTTTACTCATTGGCTTGGGCGGGCTGGCATTTTACTTTGAACGGATTTTAGGTTTCCTAATGGCCTTGGCAGCTGGACTGCTTATTATTTATTTGGTTAGAAGATCTGAAAAGCGGACACCGTATGGATTGGAACGAATCCGCCAGTTTATGGGATATCGCAGTTTTCTGGCAAGTTCGAACAACCAACAATTGCTCGATTTGATGCATCGGTCTCCAGAATTATATTTCTATGGACTCCCATATGCGGAACGGATGGGTGTCCTGGAAGAATGGAAGAAACAGTTTAAAGAGATATTCATCTTGGCTCCGATCTGGTATCATGGAAAGGAGAGTATGGACTTTTCTCTTGAAGAATTCAACAGTGAAATACTGGACTTTTTAGAGGCGTTTGAAAATGCCATGCAAGCAGAGTTATAAGGGACGGAGTTGAAGACAATGAAGACATTAATAGTGATTGAAGGCAGCGATGGTGCGGGAAAGGAAACCCAGACCGGATTGTTGAAATCAGCTTTTAAAACGGCAGGCAAGGAATTCTTATCGGTTAGTTTTCCAAATTATCAAAAGGAATACTCGGCGCCGGTCCGTATGTATTTGAAAGGCGAATTTGGAGACAAGCCCTCAGATGTGAGTGCCTATGCGGCATCTGTTCTTTTTTCGGTTGATCGCTTTGCAAGTTTTCGAACCGAGTGGAAGGATGCTTATGAATCAGGCGTACCGATACTGGCAGACCGCTATATTCCTTCCAATATGATTCATCAAGCTGCAAAGATTGAGGATCCAAAGGAGCGGGAAGCTTTCTTGAACTGGGTAGAGTCCTTTGAGTATGGCATTATGGGGCTGCCCAAACCGACCATCATTTTCTTTTTGGATATGCCGCCGGAACAGTCCAAAGCTTTGCGGGAAAACCGAAAAAACAAGGTGGATGGCAGCGCAGGAAAAGATATTCACGAACGAAATGAAGCCTATATGCAAGCTTCCTATGATACAGCTTGTCAGGTTGCCCTTGAATATGGCTGGAAGAGGATACAATGCGTTCAAGAGGGAAGGCTGAAAACCATAGAAGAGATTCACGGGGAAATTGTTGAGATTTTACAGGATCACCAGATTCTGTAGGGAACATAAAGGAGGCGACGAATATGAAACTTGTGATTGCAATTGTTCAAGACCAGGATGCCCATGCACTACAAACCGTTCTAATTGAAAGTGGTTTTGGCGTAACGCGCTTGGCATCGACAGGCGGATTTTTGAAAGATGGAAATACCACTCTTTTGACCGGAGTGAAAAAAGACCGCGTTGAGGAAGTGTTAAATCTGATTAAAGAGAATTGTGAGACGAGAATTGTAACCCGCAATACGACGACCAGCGCATCTTGGGGATCGGGGGTTTACCTTCCTTACCTGGTGGATGTAAAGGTAGGCGGGGCGGTTGTCTTCGTTTTGGATGTGGATCAGTTTGAGCAATTTTAGTCGAATTGGCTAGATTGAATCGTTAAGGATCAAATGAGTTAGGAGATTGGAATGATAGGACATCGGGCTCAGCGTGAGCAGATGAATGAGGCAATTCGTCTTGGACGGGTTGCACACGGATATTGTTTTGAAGGACCGGAGGCCATCGGGAAAATGAAGATGGCCTTCCATTTTGCAAAAGATTTGCTTTGCATGCAGGAGGAGACCTCTTGTGGGCATTGTCATAGCTGCCAAATGTTTGACGGGGGCAACCATCCGGATTTTCATGTTTATAGACCGGAAGGAAAATCCATCAAAAGAGAACAGGCAGAAGCGGCGATTCATGAATTGCAGGTACGTTCCTATGAAGGCGGCTACAAGGTGTTTTTATTTGATGAGGCTGAAAAGATGACTGCAGCAGCCCAGAACGCCTTATTAAAAAGTTTGGAAGAGCCTCCAGACCAGACTGTTATTCTATTGGTTACGGCAAATCCACAAGGCTTATTGCCTACCATCCGGTCTCGTCTGCAGTCGGTGCGATTTTACCCGGTGGAGGAGTCTGACATTGTAAAAGGCCTGCTGGCTCATGGGGCAAATCAGGATTTGGCTGTAAAAATTGCCCGACTGTCTGAAGGGCGACCCGGACGAGCGCTTTCGCTTCTTGAGTCGCAGGAGTTTCAGGTGCTTCAGGAGGCTTCTGAGAAAGCCTTGAGTCATCTTCTGTCCAAGCAGCCTTTGCATATCGTTTCGTTTTTGTCGATTTTTGAGACCCACAAAGAACAGGCGGATGCCATCTTGAATGACTTTTTGAATTTCTTCCGTGATGTCCTGGTATACCAAACCACACGGGAAGAAAATCGAATCTTGAACCCTGCAAGGCGGATCCAAGTCAAGGAGACGGCCCTGAGGGTGCCAGAAGCGGTGATCTATGATATAATGGAACAGATTATTCAGACAAAGGAGCAATTGCGAAGAAATCTGAACCTAACCGTTGGATTGCAGCAAATGTTCCGTATCATTCAGGAGGAAATCAGTGAAAACGATCGTAGGCGTTCGCTTTAAGCAAGCGGGCAAAATTTATTACTTTGCGCCGGGCGATCTGAATATAGCAGTGGGGAATCAAGTAATTGTTGAAACCGCACGCGGATTGGAATTTGGAGAAGTGGTATCGGGTCCGAAGGATGTTTCGGATGCTGAGTCAAGCCATCCTCTTAAAGCGGTTATTCGGATTGCGACGGATGAGGATCGAAGGGTCCACAAACAGAATAAGGAAAAGGTGCCAGAGGCATTTCGCCTTTGCCAGGAACGGATTGACAAGCATGGCTTGGAAATGAAGTTGGTGGATGTGGAATATACTTTTGACAACAATAAGATTATCTTTTATTTTACCGCCGATGGGCGTGTCGATTTTCGCGAGCTGGTTAAAGATCTGGCGGGCGTATTCCGCACCCGGATTGAGTTAAGACAGATCGGTGTTCGTGACGAGGCGAAAATCGTAGGAGGAATGGGTTCCTGCGGGCGACAGCTTTGTTGCAACAGCTTTTTGGGCGAGTTCGCGCCGGTTTCGATAAAAATGGCCAAAAACCAGAACCTGTCATTGAATCCAACCAAGGTATCAGGTGTATGCGGCCGTTTAATGTGTTGTTTGAATTACGAGCATGATCACTACGTGGAGCTTCTAAAAGAATTGCCAAAGGTCAATAAGATGGTTGATACGCCGGATGGCGTGGGTAAGGTTTTTGATTTGGATATTCTTCGGGGCAAGGTGAAGGTGCGTTTCCGCAACGAACGCGGACCGGACCAGATCGTCACCTTTGATGCCAAGGAAGTTTCTCTTTATAAAAAGCCGGAACCGAAACCAAAGGGGAAATTTGAATCCAAGATTGATTTGAACGCCGTGGACGCCTTTTTGGATGATCTTTATGAAGGCGAGTCTACTCAAGCAGCGCCATCTACGGAAGCTGATCAGGACAAGGATGTGCATGCAGAGGATCAGCCTAAAAAGAAGAAGCTGCCGCAGGCCAAAAGAGATCAAATTCCGACGCCGAGTTTGAATAAAAAACTAACAGGCAAGGATGGCAGCGACCGATCTCGGTCCAGAGGGTCCAAACGGAGACGCAGCGGAAGGCGCAGACCAAATCCAAAGAAATCCAATCCATCGGGAAACAAGCCGCAAGATTAGTGGAAATTCTTGTTTTCAACGGAAGGAAGAAATGATATAGTAGTATCGAAAGAGCCAAGGAGGTGAATCGAATGTATAAAATTTCTAACGATTGCATCGCTTGCGGTGCGTGTGAAGCGGAATGCCCAGTAGGCGCAATTTCAGCGGGAGATATTTACGTAATCAGCGATGCATGCATCGATTGCGGTGCTTGCGCGGATGTTTGCCCTGTGGACGCTCCACAACCAGAATAGGAACATCGAAAAAATCCGCATCTTAGCGGATTTTTTCTTTTTTATATATTTATATATAATGAATATACATTCGCAATCATTTGCAAAGTGGTTCATTTTGCAAATATAAGTTCGGCGAATGTGGTTCGACGGGGACGAGGTTCAGGGCGAAATTCATTGCGTAATATCAAATTTATCAGGCAAACCTTTTTGAAAGGGAGGCCGAATTGGATAGTGAAGAGGAAATAATGGTTAAATCACATGAACGGGTTGATGACCTGCAATTAAAAGAATTGAAAATTATACAAAATCCAGACTGGTTTTGCTTTGGCATCGATGCAGTTCTGCTGGCCGATTTTGCCGAGGCGGGTGCGCGAGCCAAGGTTATGGATCTTTGTACTGGAAACGGCATTGTTCCTTTGCTGCTATATGGCAAGAACAAAGGAAAGAAACTTGTAGGTTTGGAAATCCAACCGGAAATTGCGGAAATGGCGGAGCGATCAGTCCGTTTGAATGGATTGGAAGACAAGATTTCCATCAAGACAGGAGATGCCGCACAGATCAGGGAATGGGAAAATGCCCATAGCTATGATGTGGTAACCATGAATCCGCCCTATAAGCCGATTGGTCATGGCATTGTCAATCCCGGTGACCATAAGGCCATTGCACGTCATGAAATCACGGCTGATTTAGAAGCTTTGATAGAGAGTGCTGCCTATTTGCTCAACAGCCAAGGCCGTTTCTATATGGTCCACAGGCCACAACGATTGATGGATATTTTGACACTCATGCGAAAATATGGAATTGAACCCAAGCGCATTCGCCTGGTTTACCCCAAACAGGGTAAGCAGCCCAATATTGTACTGGTGAAGGGAATACTGGGTGGCAAACCGGATTTGGTGATGGATCCAGCCTTTTTTGTTTATGATGATCAGGGCGCCTATACGCCGGAACTGCATAAAATCTATGGCGACATTTGGAAACGCTAGGAGGAAAAAATGGAAACGCGATTATGGCTTTGTCCAACCCCCATTGGGAATTTAAAGGATATCACCTTGCGTACCCTGGAAATATTGGAATCGGTTGATTTGATTGCCTGCGAGGATACTCGCCACAGTTTGAAACTCTTAACCCATTTCGGAATCAAAAAACCATTGATCTCATATCATGAACATAATGTGCGGACCAGAGGTCCGGAATTGATCCAGAAAATGCTGGCTGGAAGCCGGATTGCCTTGATTACCGATGCGGGCATGCCGGGGATTTCTGATCCTGGGGAGCATCTGGTTGCTTTGGCCATTGAAGCGGGAGTGGCTTTTTCGGTTCTACCGGGTCCCAATGCCTTTTCCATTGCCTTGGTAGCCAGTGGCTTGTCAACACGACGCTTTTACTTTGAAGGTTTTTTGCCTCACGATAAGAAGAATCGTAGGCGGCGGATTGCAGCCTTAAAGAATCAGGAAGAGACCCTTATTTTTTATGCTTCCCCTCATCGTTTGAGAGGGGTGCTGGAGGATATGGAAAATGGGTTTGGCAATCGAAGAATTGCGGTTTGTCGGGAGCTGACAAAAAAGTTCGAAGAAATCTATCGGGGATCTGTATCGGAGGCGCGTGCCTGGTTCGAATCACCCCGGGGAGAGTTCGTACTGGTCTTGGAAGGTGCCCAGAACCAGGAAGAGGAGATTTCTGAAGCAATCATCCTTGCAGAGATGGAAGAATGGTTCTTGGAAGGCATGACAACAAAAGATTTGGTTAAGAAAGCTGTAAAGACCTATGGAGTCAAAAAAAATACCGCCTATGAATGGGCGATGGAGATCAAAGAAAAAGCCAGGGACGTTTAACCGTTCTCTGGCTTTTACAGCTTATTCATCTGTCACTTTCATACCCGCAATTCTGGCTAATTCAATAATAGTGGCTTTGGAAATTTTCTTGCCCTTATATTCGATGAGGTCCTCTAATGAGCCTGTAAACACGTCCGCTGGATTATACTTCTTCAAGATGATCGATTCACCATCTACGAATATTTCTAGAGCGTCCTTTTCCTCGATGTCCAGCGTTCGGCGAAGTTCAATCGGAATGACCACACGACCGAGCTCGTCGACTCTTCGAACAATGCCGGTTGATTTCATCGTATCGCTCCTTTCTTGATTATTTACTACTCATTGATATCTTACCCATGATTTTCAAAAGTTAACCAAATTAATGAAGTTTTTCCAAAATATTGACAAATTTCAGTCCTTGAAAATTTAACAAAGTTCTTAAAAGCTCTTGGTTTGACAAAGACCGCAAGTTTGGGTAAAATACGGGTAGTTATGTACTATCGAATTTTGCGAAGAAAGAATGAGTAAATCGTTGCGGATTTCTAGAGAGTCGGATCAGGTGGAAACCGATATGACGGACGATTGAAGATGGTTCTGGAGCGGCAAGCCTAAGCCTTTGCGCAAGGGCTCTGCGGGAACGTCCCCGTTATGACGAAAGAGACAGGCTTGATCTGTAAGTAGAGTGGTACCGCGGGGCATCTCGTCTCTACATACGGGGCAAGTTTTTTTGTTTCAAAAATTCGTTCCCTGCGCAAAGTAAACAAGGAGGATACAATGAGCGAAGAAAAGAAGTTTTATTTAACGACCCCCATTTACTATCCAAGTGGAAATCTGCATCTGGGACATACCTATACAACTGTTGCAGCGGATGCTTTGGCACGCTTCAAGCGACTTTCTGGATTTGATGTAAAGTTCTTGACAGGTACTGATGAGCACGGCCAAAAGATTCAATTGGTTGCCGAGGAAAAGGGCATGACTCCAATTGAGTACTTGGATGGAATTATGAAGGATATAAAAAAACTTTGGGGTGATCTGGAGATCAGCTACGATGACTTTATCCGAACAACCCAACCGCGCCATGAAGCGACGGTTCAAGCGGCATTCCAGAAGCTTTATGACAAGGGTGATATATACAAAGGCGAATACGAAGGCTACTATTGTACGCCTTGTGAGTCCTTCTGGACGGAGTCTCAGCTGGAAGACGGAAAATGTCCGGACTGTGGCCGTGATGTACATTTGGCTAAAGAGGAAGCCTACTTCTTCAAGCTGTCCAAATACCAGGAAAAGTTGGAAGCCTTATTTGAAGAAAATCCAACCTTCTTGCTTCCTGAATCCAGAAAGAATGAGATGGTAAACAACTTCCTGAAGCCGGGATTGGATGATCTGTGTGTTTCAAGAACCAGCTTCGATTGGGGCATTCCGGTTCCATTTGATGAAAAGCATGTCATCTATGTGTGGTTTGATGCGGTGATTAACTATATCTCTGCATTGGGATGCTACTCCAATGATGAGGGCGAGTTTGAAAAGTTCTGGCCTGCGGATGTTCATTTGGTGGGTAAGGAAATTGTTCGTTTCCATACCTTGATCTGGCCTGCAATGCTGATGGCTTTGGATTTGCCATTGCCGAAACAGGTATTCGGACATGGCTGGATTTTGTTTGACAATGATAAGATGTCAAAATCCAAAGGCAATGTGATGTATGCGGAACCATTGATTGACTTGTATGGATTGGATGCTTTGAAATATTTCTTGCTGCGCGAATTCTCTTTCGGCGCAGACGGATCCTTCACAAGAGAGAAATTCCTGGGTCGCATTAATTCAGACCTGGCCAACGATTTGGGCAACTTGGTCAGCCGAACCATCGCTATGATTGAGAAGTATAATGGCGCAATTATGCCAACACCGACTGTAACGGAACCGATTGACGGTGAGTTGAAGAAGTTGGCTGGCGATACATCCATGATTGTGGAAGCGGCCATGGACAAGTTGGACTTCTCCGGTGCTCTGGAGGCAATCTGGAAGCTGGTAAGCCGTACCAACAAATATATTGACGAGACAACACCGTGGATTTTGGCAAAAGAGGAAGAGAAGAAGCCGCGTTTGGATACGGTATTGTATAACCTGTCCGAATCGATTCGTATTACCTCAATTTTGATCCGACCATTTATGGAGCGCACTTCAAGCCGCATCTGGGAGCAGCTGGGCATTGAGGAAGGCCATGAGACAACATGGGATGTTGTTGGTGTTTGGGGCACTTTGCCTGTGGGCCATACGGTGACTAAGGGGCAGAACCTGTTCCCTCGTTTGGATATTGAGAAAGAACTGGAGCGTATTGAAGAAGAAAATGCCAAGTTCTTTGCGGCTAAGACAGGACAGGCACCAGTTAAGGAAGAACCTGTTGAAGCAGTGGAAGAAGAGAAGGAAGAGATTCAAGAGATTGAGTATGACGATTTTCTGAAATTGGACTTGCGGGTAGCTACGGTTAAGGAAGCCAAGAAGCATCCGAATGCCGACAAGTTATTGGTTCTGCAGGTAGAGCTGGGCGAAGAAGTTCGCCAGATTGTATCAGGAATCGCGAAATACTATCAGCCAGAGGAATTGGTTGGCAAGCAAGTGGTTGTCGTCACCAATTTGAAACCAAGAAAATTGCGGGGCGAAATGAGCCATGGCATGATTTTGGCGGCAGATGATGAAAAGACTTTTACCTTGGCAACAGTTGCGGACGCAATTGCTTCAGGCACGAAAGTTTGGTAAAAAAAGGGGCCTGTTTCAGGCCCTTTCTTGATGAAAGGAGAAAGAAATGACTTTTGATTTTTATTACCTCTTGGGCTTTTTTGCCTTTGGAATGGTGGCCAATCTTTTTTATCGTCTTTATCAGTTTGGAAAAAAAGGCGGTCATGTGGTTTATAGTTTTCAGGCGGACAAACGCCAGCGGTTGATTTTGGGCGGACTATTTGCAGCCTTAACCGTATTTTATTTTTATTATGAGATTGTCAACATAGGGTCGGGATGGAATGAAGTCTCCAAAATTTTGCCTTTCTGGGCTTTGTGGTGGGTGTATTTTTCTGTTTTCATCACACAGACGCCGAAATTGCGGGAACGTGGCATTCAAGCGGCTACAACCTATTTTGATTACGAAAAAGTGCACAGTATGAAAATGGAAGCAGGAAGAAAAGCTGGCCATTCCCGTTTGCATATTGTTGCGGAAACCAAACGAGGTCGTCGTCGAGACGTGTATTTGAGTGTCGCGGGCGACCGCGCCAAGATTGAAGCGGAACTTCGACAGCGGGGATTTTTGAAATCCAAGAAGAACAAGAAGAAAAGCAAGTAGGGGGATGACATGAAAATATTTGATTCGCATGCCCATATGGATTCCAAGCGGTTTGATTCTGACCGGGAACAGTTGCTCCAAGACTTGCCGGCTTTAGGTGTTACTGGGGTTATGAATGCTTCTGTCAATGTGGAAAACGCAAAAGAAGTCTTGGCCCTTTGCGAAAGCCAGGATTATATGGTTGCAGCCGTGGGGATTTATCCACACGAGACGCATTTGGCCAAGCCGGAAGACCTGAAGGCATTGGAAATCTTGGCGCGTCATGAAAAAGCGGTAGCCATTGGTGAGATTGGTTTGGATTATTATTGGGACAATGCCCCAAAAGAAGTGCAGAAAAAATGGTTTGTTGACCAGTTGCGATTGGCAAAGCGGCTTCAGATGCCTGTTAATATTCATTGTCGGGATGCCCATGGGGATATGTTGGAGATTTTAAAGGCGGAGCAGGATGGTAATTTGACAGGGGTTTTACATTCTTTTTCCGGCAGCGTGGAAGTGATGCAGGAGTATGTAAAGCTGGGTTTTTACATTTCCTTGCCGGGCACTGTTACTTTTAAAAATGCCAAGAGGGTTAAGGAAGTAGCAATGATGGTGCCGTTGGACCGCTTGCTTGTGGAAACGGACGCGCCATATCAAACACCGGCTCCTTTCCGTGGAAAAAGAAATGATCCGGCCAAGGTTCGGTTTATTATTCAGGAGATTGCCCGTCTGCGTGGAATGGACCCTGAAGAGATTGGACGGCTTACGGATGAAAATGCACGAAGAATTTATGGAATAGAGGATATTTAGATGATTCGGGAAGTGATTGTTGTAGAGGGCAAAGATGATGTTTCTGCTCTTAAGCGTGCTGTTGACTGTCAAGTGATTGTCACTAGCGGATTTGGTTATCCAGAGGACCTGTTCGATCGAATTCGGGAAGCGCAGAAGCGTTGTGGTGTGATTATTCTCACTGATCCGGATTATGCCGGTGAGAGGATTCGCAATGAGATTGCCAAGCAAGTGCCTGGATGCAAGCATGCTTTTATCCCAAGGGAATCGGCCACAAAGAAGGACAACATTGGCGTGGAAAATGCCAGTCCGGAAGCAATTCGTAAAGCCCTGTCCACATGCCGAACGGAAGCGGACCTTGAGGCGCGCTACACCCAAGCGGATTTGGTGGGATACGGCTTGGCAGGCGGCAAGGGTTCCAAGCAGCTTCGCATTATAGTAGGCAGGATCCTGGGGATTGGATACGGCAATACCTTGCAGTTTATGCGCCGCTTGAATCATTTTGGCATTATGGAACAAGAATTGGAAGAGGCCTTAAAGGAGGCAAAACGTGAAAGAGAGACTTTATAAGCCATCGGTGATGCGTGAGGTTCTTACCCGCCATGGTTTTCATTTTTCGAAAAGCCTGGGGCAGAATTTTTTAATTGACGGTACGGTTCTTGACCAGATTGCCCAAGGGGCAGACTTGAATGAAGAGGATGCCGTATTAGAGGTGGGTCCCGGTATTGGTGTCTTGACCCAGGTTTTATGTGAACATGCTGGGCATGTTGTGGCAGTGGAGATCGACAAGGCTTTGTTGCCTGTATTGGATGAAACCCTGGAAAGCTATAAAAATGTTGAGGTTGTTTCAGGAGATATATTGAAATTAAACCTTCCGGCCTTGTTTGAAGAAAAATTTGCCGGAGAGCAAGTGAAGGTTGTTGCCAATCTTCCTTATTATATTACAACTCCGATTATCATGAATTTTTTCGAGCAGAAGTTGCCGGTAGAACGGATTGTGGTTATGGTGCAGAAGGAAGTGGCAGATCGAATGCAGGCCAAGCCGTCAACCAAGGCCTATGGCACACTTTCTATTGCCGTTCAATATTATGCCGAAGCCAAGGTCGTTACCATTGTGCCTTCAGGCGCATTCTTCCCGCCGCCCAATGTGGATTCGGCAGTGATCGCTTTGGTGCGTCGAGACAAGCCGGCAGTAGATGTCAAGGATGAGAAGTTCTTCTTCAAAGTAGTCAAGGCAGCTTTCGCCCAAAGAAGAAAAACCCTGCCGAATACCTTGTCTTCAACAATGGGCATATCCAAGGACCTGATTCGTCAAGCCTTGGAAAAGGCAGAAATTGATTCAAAAAGACGAGGAGAAAGTTTGACCCTTACAGAGTTTGGCCGATTGTCAGATTGTTTGGGAGAGGTGGTCGAATGAAATTCTTAGTTTCAGACCGATTGGATCCAGCTTTTCATCTGGCGCTGGAAGAAGTCTTGTTTTTTGAAGGAGACTTTGATTCCCTCTTGTTTTTTTATCGAAACACGCCCTCTGTAATTCTGGGCAAGCATCAAAATCCATGGATGGAAGCCAATCTATCTGTGGCGGAAGCAGAAAGCGTCCCTGTACTTCGACGGATTTCCGGTGGCGGTTGTGTGGTACATGATGAGGATAATATCAATTATAGTCTGATTCAAAAGGATGTTCCCAGCAAAACGGTTGATTTTCCAAGTCTTTACAAACCGGTATTGGAAGGCTTGAGGCAAATGGGGATTGATGTGCAAACTTCGGAGCGGAACGATTTTCGTGTCAAAGGCAAGAAAATATCAGGAAGCGCTCAGTATATGAGACGAGACACGACCCTTTTTCACGGTACCTTGTTGGTGGATTCTGATTTGGCGCGGATTCATCGCTTGCTGGACCGTGACGAAGGAATTGTTTATGAAACCCATGCTGCTAATTCCGTACCCTCGCCGGTGCTGAATTTGTCAGAGGAATATGAGATTGGCTCAACAAGCGAATTTTTAGCCCGCTGGGTGGATCAGATCCATGAGATTTGCCAGCTGGAACCGCTGCAACTTAAAGCGAAATGGATTGACAAGGCCGAAAAGCTTGTTGAAGAAAAATATCGATCTTGGGAATGGAATCGCGGAATGACGCCGGTTTTTACAGCCAAGTGGGATTCTGTTGAAATAAAGGTCAAAAATGGAAGATTTTTAACGGTTTCTGATTCGCTTGATCAAAGCTGGGTAGGAAAAGAAGTGCCGGAGGATCTCCTCCGTTGGTTCAAAGAACAAAATATCAGTTGACAAAGATACCCGATCGGGGTATATTGTTTGTACAAGGTTAAAAGGAGGAGTTATCATGGCAAAAGTAATTGTTTACACAACGAATACGTGTCCACATTGCGTGGCTGCAAAGGATTATTTGAAACTGAACAATGTGGAATATGAAGAGAAGAATGTTCAAACAGATATGGAAGCGCGCAAGGAATTGATGGCGAAAGGCCATATGGGTGTTCCTGTATTGGTAATTGACGAAGAAGAAGTGGTTGGATTCGACAAAGCGCGAATCGATCAACTTTTGGGTCTGTAAATTATAATGAAGATAAAAAGCTTCCAGCAAGTAACATGCTGGAAGCTTTTTTGTATGGGGGGGGGGATTAATTTATTTACCGAACTGCACAAGCTCGCAGCTGCAATTCTCTTTGCCTTTCATTCCGGCGTAAGGACAGCCAATACATTTTACGCCTTTTTTCTTTTCTGCAATAATTTTCGAAATAGACAATCCTAAGATGGATAGAAGTATGAATCCTAGAGTCATGTTCGTCATAAGTTTCTCCTTAAGCGGCAGAGCTAACTTTCGCGGCCGCTCTCGCGTCTCCTTGTTTGATTAATCGAAGGACGATTCCTATGGTGAGTGCGATAGCGACCAAGCCTGGAATAAAGCCAGCACCCCAAGCGCCTGTTGTAATCAAGGTGCCAATTTGGTAAACCAGGAAGGCAAGAGTATAACCCATGCCAAATTGGAAGCCTATTCCGGCCCACAACCATTTTTTGCTTTCCATTTCAGCGTTCATAGCGCCGATGGCTGCAAAGCAAGGCGGGGTAAACAGGTTGAACATCAAGTAAGCGAGGGCTGCAACGGAAGTTAATCCCATGACGCCTGCAACGCTACTTCCTCCTGAGATTAGCTCAAATTCTTCTGCATCAATAAAGTTGGTGATGGAATAGACAACCGCCAAAGTGCCAACGACATTTTCCTTTGCAATAAATCCTGTGATGGCAGCCGCTGCCAACTGCCAAACGCCAAAACCCAGAGGAATCAACAAAAGAGCAAACGGTGATGCCATGCTGGCTAAAATGCTGGTGTTTTCCATTCCCTCTGCAACCAGTTCAAACTTCCAATTAAAGGTCTGCATAATTTGAACAGCCGCATTGCACAAGAGGATAATGGTCCCGGCTTTAATGATAAAGGCTTTTCCGCGGGATAGCATGGAGATGCTTGCTCGCTTGATGCTTGGAAATCGGTATTCCGGTAATTCCATGATGAAGAATGATCGGGCGTTTTTTTCTCCTGTGATTCGAACAACAATTAAGGCCCCCAGAATGATAATGGCGATGCCCGCAAAATACATCAAGGTTCCAACCCAGGCGGCGTCATTGAAAAAGACACCGGAAAACAAGGCGATAATGGGAAGTTTGGCTCCACAGGGCATAAAGGGGGTCAGCATGGCCGTGGTTCTTCTTTGGCGCTGGTTTCGAATGGTTCTTGTCGCCATTACTCCTGGTATGGCGCAGCCTACTCCGATGACCATGGGAATAATGGATTTGCCGGATAGGCCAACCCGTTTGAAAAAACGGTCCATGATCACAGCAACCCGCGCCATATAGCCGCAGTCTTCCAACAAGGCCAATAGGAAGAATAAGACCATGATCAAAGGAAGGAAGCCGACAACCGCGCCTACACCACCAATAATGCCGTCAAGCAGCAAGGAACTCAGTAAGGGAGAAACGCCGTCGCCCAGCATAGCTTGGACGGCAGCATACAAGCTGTCGATCCAGCCGCCTAAGATTTCCGCCAACAAGGGGCCTAAATGGCTTTGAGAAATGGAGAAGACAGCCCACATGACCAAGGCGAAAATCGGAAGGCCCAGCCATTTATGGGCGAGGATTCGATCGGCCGCGTCTTGCCGTGTCTGCTTGTTGCTTGCGATCTTTCGATCTTCAACTTGAGAAACCAGTTTTTTCACAAACGCAAATCGCTTTTTGTCAGAATCCAAGACTGAGGCTTTATCGGTCGGATTGACACCGCTTGCGTCAAAAGGCACTTCTTGTTGATCTCCATTTGCCGCTACCGCGGCAGAGATCAGTTCTATCAAACCGTTGTTTGCGGTCTTGGTTGATACGGTTTCAACAACGGGACATCCCAAAGACCTGCTCAAGTTTGAGGTATTGATCTTTGTTTCTTTCTTGCCGGTTAAATCACTTTTATTGAGGGCAACCACAAGGGGAATGCCTAATTCCAGCAATTGTGTGGTGAAGAAGAGGCTCCTGCTTAGGTTGGTCGCATCAACGATATTAATGATGACATCTGGATTTTCATTTTGTACAAAATCCCGGGTGATGCATTCTTCAGATGTAAAAGCGGACATGGAATATGCGCCGGGCAAATCAACAGCTGTAATAGCAATGCCGGTTTTATTCAGGCTTTTTTTGATTTGGCCTTCCTTCTTGTCAATGGTAACTCCCGCCCAATTGCCAACCTTTTCAATCTTGCCGGTGATGGCGTTGAATAGGGTGGTCTTGCCGCTATTGGGATTTCCCGTAAGTGCAATTTTCATAATCTCCTCCTAAATGTATGTATGATTTAAATGTATCCGTGAGTTAGCCTTAAATAAGTTACCTGTCGCTAACTTCAGGTGAAATGAAAAGCTATAGGCAACTATAGCTTTTTCTTTCTAATATATAGTGGAACTTAGATTCGAATGGCTTCAGCCAGCTCTCGGTCAATGCTGTATCGTGCATCCTTGATATTGATGACGAAGTTTTCGGCCAATATAGAAATGACCGTAATTTCTTCTCCCTCATAGCATCCCAAGGTAAAAAGAAAATCGATCAAGTCTTGATCACTTGCTTTGATTCCTTGAATCATATAAGGGGTGCCTACAGAGGCGTCAGACAAATTCCTGTATGGATTTGCGCGAATTTTGTCTTGGAAGGACGAAAGTTCTAATTTGCTTATTGATAAATCAACCATAATATCTACCTCCTAAGGGTTTGGTTAAGTGCATTGAGCCAGATCGCGAGGACATGCACAAGGTTCTTTCAATAAGAATGATAATCATTCTCAATAAGAAAGTCAAGGCTTTTGTCTATTTTTTATCAAAAAACCTCTGTTTCCATAGGAACAGAGGCTTTGTCATTCTTCTTAAATTAATACAATACGCGATAGAGTTGACCGAATCGTCCTGGATACATGCCGAATCGGGGCAGACTTAAAGGATTGCAACCCGGACGAACATAGCCTTTTTCAGTGGTAAAGGCCAGGTCGACCTGTAAAAATGTCAGGATGTCCATAAAACGATCGTCGTATTTTCCGTATGGGTATGCATAGGCATCTAAATCTTCTTTTGTCTTTAATTCCTTATGCTCAAGGGTTTGTAAAGACAGGTCTGTATCCCAAGTCAGATTTTCCGTTAGAAGTTCAGAGAGCGGATTGTGGTTGTATTCATAGGTATGAAGACCATGGCTGTGGGAATGGATGCCGAATACATCTTTCATTCGTATAATTTCACGACTGGACAGGCGCTCTGGATCTCCGGATTCTTCGTTGAGAAAAGAAGTAACAATGAAGGATTCCGCCTGAAACCCGTGGGACTTCAGAATGGGATATGCTAATGAATAATCGCTCTGATAACCGTCGTCAAAAGTAATCACGATAGAATGGTCAGGGGCAGGCTGTTCTCCGCTAATATGTTTTCTCAGTTGGTCCAAAGAGATGGTTTGATAGCCCGCATCTGCGATCATTTGCATCTGCTTTTTAAATTCCTTTACAGGCATAATAGAATCATTCTTGTCCATCGTCTCATACTCTCGGTCGGGAACAATCTGGTGGTATAAGAGAACGGGAACACCATCAGCCGGTTTTCTAGCAGTAAAGGAAAAGAGCGCAAGTAGAGCGAGTATCAATATGATTAAGATTGGTTTTCTTCTGATTTCTTTTTTCATGGTACCCTCCCTCGTTATTGTACCATATTGAGAACAAGGCGCAATTGAGATTTCTCATCGAGTAAGAGGGATTGTAATCTGTCTAGGATTGTTGTATAGGGCAGAATTTCGGGGTATACTCGCCATAAGGAGGACATTTTGATGACTACAACAAGGTATGACGAAGGAAAGAAAGTTTTATGGATTGCTATATTGGTGAATTTTATTTTAGGGACCGCTAAGGTAATTGTAGGTTTTTTTGCAAATTCCAGCGCGGTATTGGCGGATGGGATTCACACATTTTCAGATATTGCCTCCAGCATAGGATTGCTGGTGGGCTTTTTTATCGCGAAAAAACCGGCTGACGAAAAGCATCGTTATGGGCATGAGCGGGCGGAATCCATCGCTGCCTTTTTATTGGCCCTGATGGTGGTGGCAGTCGGTTTGAATATTGGATACGGAGCGATTCGAAATCTCTTGGCTGGCGAGTTGGCGGTTCCCGGCGTTTTAGCCATTTGGGTAACAATCGTATCCATAGGAGTCAAAGAGTGGCAGTATCACTATACCATTCGAGCAGGCAAACGGCTGAATTCTTCGGCCCTAAAGGCGGACGCATGGCATCATAGAAGCGATGCCCTATCATCTCTTGGCGCCCTGGTAGGGGTTCTAGGCAGCCGTTTTGGATGGGTTTGGATGGATGCGGCAGCTGGAATCCTTGTTGCTGCCATTGTTGTAAAAACCGGAATCGAGATTCTGCGAAGCGGAGTCAATGAGTTGATGGATGCATCTTTGCCGGAAGAGGAATTGGAATTGCTCCGAAGAGAGGTGGATGGATCCCATATACCTGCAGAAATTACACAGATTCGATCCAGAAAGATATCAGCAGGATGTTTTTTGGACATCACCATTCAAGTGAATGGAAGCATGACTGTAGATGAGGGACATGAGATTGCAGATCAGGTGGAGGCGATGGCTGAAAACACCTACGAAAATGTTCTTGGACTCATGGTTCATGTAGAACCAATTCCCAAAAGTGGACAAGCGCAGGGCTTGAAATCATAAAGAATTTGTAAAAAATTTGGAAAAACGATTGAATTACCCCGAGGGGGTATAATATGATAAAGGTGCGAGCTGTGAAACACACGCGAGCGATGCGTGAGGTTTCCTCTTGGGAATGGAAGTAATTCTGTTCTCATTTG
>ENA-ORCT01000065-ORCT01000065.1-marine-metagenome-genome-assembly--contig:-NODE-65-length-130495-cov-7.970288_pt1 | contig 130495 bp, 125 predicted proteins | sample MGYA00248632_ERZ508511 | MGnify/ENA primary metagenome ERZ508511 (study PRJEB26182, sample SAMN06268839) | marine metagenome | isolation source: Tt an P1-techrep anaerobic enrichment on pine from...
CGATTTCATTGTACAAAAAAAGACCCTATAGTGATAGGCTCTCTTTTCAGAGTGTCTAATCTATAGGGTCCATTTTAGCTAAGCCGACCCTTTAAAATTGCAAAGTTTGTTTTCTTAATGCCACGCTGAGGACCAGTCCAATGCAGGCGAAGCAGGTTAACAAGAAGGTTCCTCCATAACTGATGAATGGCAAAGGAATGCCGGTAACGGGCATAACGCCCATGGTCATGCCGATGTTCTCCAGTACATGGAAGAAAAGCATAGCGGTTACACCAATCACAATCATGGATCCGTATAGGTCTTTTGATTCTTTGGCGATGAGAACCAGTCGGAAAAAGAAGACTGCGAAAAGAGCCAATAGAATCGCTCCACCGACAAAACCGAAGGCCTCGCCTACAACGGAGAAAATGAAATCCGTATGGTTAAAGGGAAGATATCCGCCCTGAATAAATTTTGCATCACTGACGCCGCGGCCGGAGAATTGACCGGATCCGATGGCGATTTTCGATTGATAAACTTGATAACCAGCGCCGGTGATATCCAAGGATGGATTGATAAATACCAGGATTCGGTTTTTTTGGTATTGATCCAATTGAGACCAAAGCACTGGCATGGAAAGCACTGCCAATCCTAAGAAACTAAATATATATTTCTTATCCAGCTTTGCAACAAAGAGCATGGATGCCGCGATCACAAAAAAGACGGATGCTGTACCCAAGTCACCTTGCTTATAAACCATTAGAATGGGAACGATAGCAAGTGCAAGAAGGCGAAGGAGGACCAGCGGTTCATTTAGGGTCTCTTGCGCATCTTCTATGAATTTCGCGTAAGCCAGAATAAAGACGATCTTGACGATTTCGGCCGGTTGGAAGGTAACGCCAAGAATGGTCAACCAGCTTTTTGAACCGTTGCGGATATCTCCAAAGAGCAAAACCAGCAATAATAGTCCCAAAGAGCCAGCGTAGAGAAATTTGGCAAAGTTGCCAAAGGTGTGATAATCGAACAGGGTTAAGAAGACTAAAGCAAAGACGCCCAAACCGGCGGCGATTACCTGGGTTTTTAGATAGACCAGACTGCGGGATGAGAAGAGATTGATGGTTCTTTGTCCCAAGGCAATCTGAAAGGTTTCTCCTGACTCAGTGGTAATGGTTGCTGCATTTATGGCAATAATGCCGAAGACGGTCAGTGCCAACACGGAAATCAGCAAAAACCAGTCGATGTTTTTTATATTTTTACGTTGAATTTGAAACACGGGTTATCCTTCCTTGTCTAAGTTGTTTTGGTTGTGTACGATATAATAATAGCATACCAGCCAGGGCGTGACCACCAAAGACACAGAGTGTTCATATTAGGCACGCTTGCGTGGATCATATGAAGGCGACGTGGCTTTGGACGGCGCAGGAATTTAATTACTAAACGACGATAAGAGACTATGATGATAGAACCATTAAAGGAGAAGATTGATGCAAATCGGATGTCATTTATCCGTATCCAAGGGATATGCAGCCATGTTGGATACGGCGGAAGCCATTGGTGCTAATACATTTCAGTTTTTCACTCGGAATCCAAGAGGCGGAAGAGCGAAAGCGATTGATCCAGCCGATTTTGAGCGTTTTGCTCAACGGATGGAATCAGAGGGCTGGGGACCATTGGTTGCCCATGCACCTTACACTATGAATTTGTGTTCCAAAACACCGGAAACCAGAGAATTTGGTCGAGAGATGTTTCTTGATGACTTGAAGCGGCTACAGCCATTTCCACCCCTTTATTATAATTTTCACCCTGGCAGTCATACAGGACAAGGGATAGAAACGGGGATTGGACTGATTGTTGATGCCCTAAACAGTCTGCCTCTTGCTGATTTTCCAGGATGGATCCTCTTGGAAGCCATGTCTGGAAAAGGATCAGAAGTCGGCAGTCGGTTTGAGGAGTTGAAAAGCATTATTGATGGTGTGAAGGACAATCAGCGATTGGGTGTTTTGCTGGATACCTGCCATGTCTATAGTGCCGGTTATGACATCATCAATGATTTGGATGGCGTATTGGCTGAATTTGATCGCATTATCGGATTGGAACGACTGAAAGCGATTCATTTGAATAATAGTTTAACTCCTTTCCACAGCAATAAGGACCGCCACGCAAAACTGGAACAGGGGACCATGGATCCGGAGGGCTTGCTTCGCTTTGTCTCTCATCCTGTGATCCGAAACCTGCCAATGATACTTGAAACCCCAAATGAATTGCCTGGATACCAGGAAGAGATTGATTGGGTGCGTAAAGAAGGGGTGTAGACGATGTTTTTTATTGGAATATTTGGCGTGCAAGATCGGAAAAAGAAGTTGGGTCAACCACAAGGAACATGCGGTTCTTGTGGAACAGAGAGTTTGGATCTTGTAAAAACTGAGAGAATCTTTCATGTCTTCTTTTTACCGGTTTTTCATTGGAATCGTCGTTATTACTTGGTGTGCAGCAGATGCGGACACTGGGCGGAGATCAGTCAGGAGCGGGCAGAACGCTTATTAAATGGTGATCATGTAGGTCCGTGGGACATGCCCCAAGCACCAGTCAAGAGAGAAAGATTTTGCCCGGCTTGCGGTCATATGGCTCAGGAAGGGGACCGCTTCTGCGCGAAATGCGGAAGAGAATTGGAGGAAGAATAATGGATCTGAAGGCTTTGAATAAATTGACCGAAGATCTGGAAATTCGAATATTGGGCGCAATGGATGCGCGTGATTTAGACCGTGTAAAGCTCCGTTTGGCTGAGAGGCAAGCGCGTATGGAGGAAGTGGAGTTTGAAGAGCATAATCTTGATCTGCGAGTCAGCCCTAATACAGCTTATGAGGCAACAGGCACGCTTCTTGTAGTTGGATTGCCAGTTTCAAGTCCAAGCAGACAGAAAGCGAAAGATCCTCTTGTGGGGACCGTTTCTTCATTTGCTGTGGGCCAAGACTATCATGTAATCTTTAAGCGTAATCTTGATGTGTTTGTAAAAGGATTGCAGGATCAAGGGCTGGCTGCTAAGGTGCAGGTGGATACCGGGCCATTGCTGGAACGTGCATTTGCGGTGGAAGCTGGAGCTGGTTTTCAAGGGAAAAATTCAACCATGATCCGGGACGACTGGGGTTCTCTGTTTTTCTTAGGATTGGTCATGCTTGATCAAGACCTTGGCTTGCAAACGAATCGGGTTGCAGATGGATGCAGGGACTGTGAAATTTGTCAAAAAGCATGTCCCACTCAGGCGCTGGAGGATCCTTATCGCATGCAGGTGAACCGTTGCTTGTCTTATTGGACCCAGGCCAAAGGCCATATTCCCTTTTGGATACGAGAGCGTTGGGGCAGTTTGATTTATGGCTGTGACCGATGTCAGCAGGTCTGTCCTTATAATCAAGACAAATGGAATGACAGCGATCAATCAGCTAAAACACATGTTGATTTGCTTGAGATTGCCAGTATGAATAAAAAAGACTTTCAAGAGCGGTTTGCTTCTACGGCAGCTGGCTGGCGTGGGCGAAATATTCTAAGGCGCAATGCCTTGCTGGCTTTGGCAAGACCTGCTTGCAAAGAAGCCTATAATCAAATTCAAGTGCTTATGGAGGATCCTTCACCGGTGGTGCGTGCTTATGCGGGCTGGACCTTGATCCGTATGGATGGGTTAAGAGGATTTGACCGGATCAGCAATGCAATTGAGCATGAAAAAGACGCTTTTGTTCGTGATCAATGGACGCTTGTTTTGAACTGGAAATCATCTGGAAAAATGACAGATTTTTAATGGCTTTTCTTTGAAAATTCCCAAGAATCGGATGAGAAGTATGCTATCATGAAGGGGAAGAAATCACGGAGGTGAAGCGATGAGTACGATTCATGAACTGGGATATTTAGCTGAAAAAGTAGAAGAGTTAAAAGAAAAAGGGGTATACCGAAAGCTTCCTGTATTGGAGTCGCCTTGCGATGCGGAATGTACCCTGAATGGCAGCAAAGTGATCAATCTGTCTTCAAACAACTATTTGGGATTTGCCAATCATCCGCGGATCAAAGAAGCGGCAAAAGTGGCAATCGACACCTACGGCGTTGGTTCTGGTGCGGTTCGAACGATTGTTGGAAATACGGCTTTGCATGAGCAATTGGATCAAACGATTGCGAAATTCAAACGTGAAGCAGCGGCAATCGCTTTCCAATCAGGTTTCAATTGCAATGCGGGTGCGATTCAAGCAATTACAGAAAAAGGCGATTTAATTATCTCGGATGAATTGAATCATGCAAGCATTATTGACGGATGCCGATTATCCAGAGCGGACAAAACTGTCTTCAAGCATAGTGATATGGCTGATTTGGAGCGTGTGCTCAAAGAAAAGCGAGACCAATACCGCAATGTGTTAATTATCACAGATGGTGTATTCAGCATGGACGGGGATATTGCCAAGCTTCCTGAAATTGTTGAGTTAGCTGAAAAATACGAATGTATGACTTATGTAGACGATGCTCATGGCTCAGGCGTTTTAGGTGAAAGTGGACGTGGTACTGTTGATCATTTTGGTCTTCACGGACGCGTAGATTTCAGTATTGGAACCTTGTCAAAAGCGATCGGATCTGTAGGCGGATATGTGGCTTGCAACGAAACAGCCTATGAGTGGCTGAATCATCGTGGACGTCCCATCCTATTCTCTACATCGATTCCGCCTGCATCGGTAGCAGCGGCTATCGAAGCCATTACCATGCTGATGGAGTCTACAGAGTACACGGATCGATTGTGGGACAATGCACGATACTTCAAAGAGAAGTTAACTGCATTGGGCTTCGATACTGGAAATAGTGAGACACCAATTACACCGGTTATGGTGGGTGACGAAGCCAAGACTATGGAGTTTTCGAAAAAGCTTCTGGAAAATGGCGTTTATGTTTCTGGCATTGTATTCCCAACAGTACCAAGAGGAACAGGACGTTTGCGCTGCATGGTAACGGCGGGGCATACCAAAGAGCAATTGGATCAGGCAGTTTCTATTTTTGAAAGCACAGCAAAAGAATTAGGGATTTTATAGAAGACGGCGCGGAGGCGCCGTTTTTTTCTTTTCATTTGTCCAAATCAAGGATAAAATGAAGACGGAGGTTTTTATGAGAAAACGACTGACAAAAAAGGAAAAAGCCCAGGTGCTTGAGATTCTTTCGAATCTTTATCCCAATCCTAAGACCGAACTGAATTGGACCACTTCATTTGAACTTTTGGTGGCAGTTATGCTAAGCGCGCAAACCACGGACGTTGCGGTTAATAAAGTGACAGCGGAACTATTTCCTGTCGCCAATACACCAGAACAGATGGCTGAACTTGCGCGTGAAGAATTGGAAAAGCATATTCGACGGATTGGGCTATATCGCAATAAGGCGAAAAATGTCTTAGCTATGAGTCAAATTTTGATTGATCAGCATGAGGGCAAAGTACCGCGAACTCGGGAAGAGCTGGAAGCTTTGCCTGGGGTTGGACGAAAAACAGCCAATGTGGTATTGAGCAATGCTTTTGATATACCAGCCATCGCGGTGGACACCCATGTATATCGTGTTTCCAATCGGATTGGATTGGCAGCGGCCAAAGATGTGCGGAAAACTGAAGAGGATCTGATGAAGGTAATTCCAAAAAAAGATTGGAAGGACGCTCATCACTGGATCATTTTCCACGGACGCCGTGTTTGTGCGGCTCGCAAGCCAAATTGCGATAAATGTCCACTGGAGAAGGAAAAGCTTTGCCTGGCAAATATCAATAATTTCCAATAATTTTTCATTGATTCGTTCCTTCGATCTCCTATATAATGAGTGCTGGAGGCTTCAAGGAGGATATGATGAAAAAGTTGTTAGCTGTCGATTTGGACGGCACTTTGCTAAATGAAAACCATGAAATTTCACAAGCCAATTTAGAGGCGATTCAAAATTTTCAAACACGTGGCGGTTCAGTTGTGGTTGCTACGGGTCGAAATTTTCAGGCGGCGACGATTTATGCGGAAAAAATATCTCCAAGCCTTCCGATGATCTGCTTCAATGGGGCTTATATTTATGATCCGGATACCAATGGTTTCAGTAAGAAGAGATTCCTGTCTCATGATCAGATTGAATCGGTCATAAAAATTGCAGAAGAGAATCAGGTGCTATATCGTTATTATGATATGCAAACGATCTATGCAACGGACGGCATGCGGGAAGCCCTTTCAAAATATGAAGGTGGATTTGGCGTTAAACTCCTTTTTCTTTCCGATGAAGGATTAAGAAACTATTATCGTGAGCATAGTTTGGAAGTACCAAAGATGGTCTTTCATTCACATGAGCCTGAGCAACTGAAAGCTGTACGAGTTGCCTTAGAAGGGATCGGCGGTTTTGCCTTGGCCCAATCCTGGGAAGGGGTGCTGGAAGTCATGGCTCAAGACGTCAATAAAGGATCAGCGCTTCAAGTGGTTTGTGATCGCTTGGGGATTGCCATGGAAGATACGGTGGCTGTCGGTGACCAAGAGAATGACATGACCATGATTCAATCGGCAGGCATGGGCATTGCCATGGGCAATGGCGCGCAGGCATTAAAAGAATGTGCGGATGCTGTAACAGTGACCAATAATGAATCGGCCATTGCCGAAGTAATAAAAAGTTATTGTTTGGAGGGATAAGATGGCACTTCATATTGTATTGATTGAACCGGAAATTCCACATAATACGGGTGCGATCGCGCGGTCTTGCGCGGCAACCGGATCGGTTTTACACCTGGTAAAACCTTTGGGATTTGAACTTTCCGATAAATATTTAAAACGAGCTGGATTGGACTATTGGGATCTGGTGGAAGTTGTGATGCATGAGAGCTTTGATGAGCTTTTGGATACTGTTGATCATGATCGTTTCTTTTTTGCCACAACCAAAGGCGGAAATCGTCATTCAGACTTTACCTATACCGATGAGTGTTATTTGGTTTTCGGCAAGGAGACCAAAGGGATCGACAAAGCATTATTGGAACGCTTTAAGGATCAGAACATCCGTATACCAATGAGAAACATCGAAAAGGCCCGGTCTTTAAACTTGGCCAATTCTGTAAATATTATTTTATATGAAGCATTGCGCCAGCTGGATTATCCAGGCTTGCGTTAAAAGTGTCCGATCGGGTCGGAGTTGCAGTCGAGTCAACATGCATGAATTGGGATTGTTAAACTTCGCATAGGGTCGGTAACCAGTTGCGGACACGGGTAGAAAAATAGTTGCTTGTGTTTGAAATAAATGAATGAGGTGGGTTAACAATTATGTTTACAATTCTTGCAGGAGTCTTGGGGGGCTTAGGTCTCTTCTTGTTCGGTATGAACATGATGGGCAATGGTCTTCAGAAGGCGGCTGGCAATCGTTTGAAGCAGATGATTGGAGCATTGACAACCAATAAATATATTGGAGTTGTTGTTGGTGCCATCGTCACAATGCTGGTTCAAAGTTCCTCTGCAACAACAGTTATGGTTGTCGGTTTTGTAAATGCCGGATTGATGAGTTTGTATCAGGCAATTGGCGTAATTATGGGTGCCAATATTGGTACAACGATTACGGCTCAATTGGTTGCATTTAAACTGACGGATATTGCACCGTTTGTGATTGCAGCCGGCGTTGCATTGCAATTGGCATCGAAAAAAAGAAAGCACCAGGAGATCGCAGAAGTCTTGATTGGCTTTGGTATTCTTTTCCTAGGTATGAAGACTATGTCGAGTGTTTTGAAGCCTTTGTCACATACACCGGCTTTTGAAAACATGATCGTCAGTCTTTCCAATCCATTTATGGGAATTCTGGTGGGCTTTGTAATTACAGCCATTGTTCAAAGTTCATCGGCAACAACAGGTTTGCTTTTGGCCATTGCGTCGACAGGCGTTTTGGGACTGGATGCTGCATTTCCAATCCTGTTCGGCCAGAATATCGGTACCTGTGTAACGGCTATGATCTCTTCTGTTGGCGCAAGCCGAACAGCGAGACGGGCGGCTATGATGCACTTATTGTTCAATCTTGCGGGTACGGCAATTTTTATGATCTTCCTGTACACATTACCAATTGTAGATTGGATTACCAGTCTTTCAGTGGGTGATGTTCAACGACAGATCGCCAATGCCCATTCCCTGTTTAATATTACGAATACCTTGTTGCTGTTGCCATTCTCAGCTTTGTTTGTGAAGGCAGTAGAACGCATTATCCCAGTCAAGGAAGACGAGTTTGAGTTTAAGATTGTCAAATACCTGGACCGCCGTATTATTTCCGAGACACCGGAGATTGCCATTGGTCTAGCTGGCAAGGAAGTTTTGCGCATGGGCAAGATTGTTCGTGAAAACCTGGCAACAGCCATGGAAGCGGTACAGGAAGCAGATGCAGAGAAGATTCGGTTGGTAGTGGAGAATGAGAAGGTTATCAACAACCTTAACCATGACATTACTACCTATTTGATCGACTTATCGCGGCAGGATGTATCGAATCAATCGCAGGTGCGTATTCAAGCTCTAATGAATGCCATTACGGACATTGAGCGTGTTGGCGACCATGCGGAGAACATCTCTGAATTGGCGCAATACCGCATTGACAATGAGGTAAGCTTCTCGGAGACCGCCCAAAAAGAACTCAAGCATATTTACGATATGGTGTTTATGACATATCGCACATCATTGGATGCCATCAAAACGGTAGATCGTTCCTTGATGGAACAGGTGGAAGTGGTGGAAGCCCAAGTTGACCAATTGGAAAAAGAATACCGTAAGGCACATATCAGCCGTTTGAACAAAGGCTTGTGTGAACCGCGTGCGGGCATCATTTTCTTGGAATTGATCAGCAATTTGGAGCGTGTTTCAGACCACGCCATGAATATTGCGGCCTTGGTTGACGAAAGTGATTATACAGTAGCATAATAAAAAGTAGGCATAAAGAATTTTCTTTATGCCTTTTTTAAAAGAGTAAAAAGCACCTTGGCATCTAGCCGTAAGCGTTATGAATATGGCATCCTTAAGTAAGGAAGCCGTGTTTCTAATAAATAGTAAGGTGGATTTTATTATGTTTATCATTCTTGCAGGAGTCTTGGGAGGCTTAGGTCTGTTCTTGTACGGCATGAATACGATGGGCAATGGTCTGCAAAAGGCGGCAGGCAACCGGATGAAACAAATGGTTGGAGCGGTAACAACCAATAAGTACATCGGGGTTGCTGTTGGTGCCCTTGTTACCATGTTGATTCAGAGTTCGTCTGCAACAACGGTTATGGTCGTTGGTTTTGTCAATGCGGGATTGATGAGTCTGAATCAAGCCATTGGTGTTATTATGGGTGCCAATATCGGTACAACCATTACGGCGCAATTGGTTGCATTTAAACTGACGGATATCGCGCCCTTTGTCATCGCCATCGGCGTTGTGATTCAACTGGCATCCAAGAAACGAAAAACCCAAGAAATTGCTGAGGTCTTGATTGGGTTTGGCATTCTCTTTTTGGGAATGAAGACCATGACCAGCGTACTGGAACCTTTGTCTGGCACACCAGCCTTCGAGCAGATCATTACCGGACTGTCCAATCCTATTATGGGGATTTTTGTCGGCTTTGCCATTACAGCCATTGTTCAAAGTTCGTCAGCAACAACGGGGCTTTTGTTGGCCATTGCTTCTACAGGTGCAATGGACTTGTCGGCGGCCTTGCCGATTCTTTTCGGTCAGAACATTGGTACGTGTGTCACCGCCATGATTGCATCCATTGGTGCAAGTCGATCAGCACGCCGCGCGGCTTTGATGCATTTGCTTTTTAATCTGCTGGGTACTGCAATTTCCATGGGCTTACTGTATACGTTGCCTGTTACGGAATGGATTACAAGTTTGTCGGTTGGAGATGTACCTCGACAGATTGCCAACGCTCATTCCATATTTAAAATTGCCAATACCTTAATCTTGTTGCCTTTCGCAAGCTTGTTTGTAAAAGCAGTGGAAGTCATTGTTCCCATTCTGGATAATGAGTATCAATTTGAGATCGTTAAGTACCTGGATCGCCGAATCATTTCCAAGACGCCGGAAATCGCTTTGGATCTTGCGGCAAAAGAAGTGATGCGAATGGGGAAACTTGTTCGTGAAAATTTGAAGATGTCAATGGATGCGGTGAAAGACAAGGATGTTGATAAAATTCATTTGGTTTTGAAAAATGAAGTCATCATCAATGGTTTGAATCAGGATATTTCAACCTATCTGATTGATTTGTCAAAACAGAATGGATCAGATGCATCCCTGGACCGAATTCAGAGGCTCTTGAAACTCCTGGATGCGGTTACGGAGATCGAGCGGGTGGGAGACCACGCGGAAAACATTTCAGAAATGGCCCAATACCGCATTGATTACGATGTCAGCTTTTCTGAAAGGACGCAAGAGGAATTGAATGAGATTTACGAAATGGTCTTTATGAACTATCAGACGTCTCTGAAGGCTATACAAACGCTGGACCCTTCCTTAAAGAAAAAGGTGGAAGTGGTTGAAGAGCAGGTTGACCAATTGGAAGAACAATACCGAAAGGTCAAGGTCCGTCATTTGAGTGCGGGCAAGTGCGAACCCCGAGCCGGGATTGTGTTTTTGGAATTGATCAGCAGTTTGGAACGCATTTCTGATCATTCAATGAATATTGCAGAGTTAGTGGACGACAATAAACATACAATAGTATAATCGTTTCATAAACATAGACATATTTTTTACAAGAGAGGAGATTCAGAGATGTATGATGTGATCATTATTGGTGCTGGTCCTGCAGGATTGACGGCAGGTCTATATGCAGCCCGAGCAAACATGAAAACCTTGATTCTGGAAAAAGAGGGCGTTGGTGGCTTAATTGCCCAAACGGCGGATGTTGCCAATATGCCGGGTTCAATTCCAGATGCGACAGGTCCCGCCTTGGTAGCAAGAATGGAAGAACAGGCCAAGAGCTTTGGTGCTGAAATTCGAATCGAAACGGTGCAGGGATTCCGCCTTGAGGATGGAGTCAAAATCGTAGAGGGCGAAAAGGAAGAATACGCTGCCAAGACAGTAATCCTGGCGGTTGGCGCGCAACCAAGAAAATTGAATGTTCCGGGAGAAGCAGAATTTACTGGCAAGGGCGTGGGATACTGTGCAACTTGTGATGGCGCATTCTTCTCTGGTTTGGATATTTATACCGTTGGCGGAGGGGATACTGCTTGCGAGGAGTCGATTTTCTTGACAAAGTTCGCGAAAAAAGTGACGATGATTGTTCGCCGGGGCGAATTGCGCGCGGCGAAATCCATTCAAGACAAGGTATTTGCCAATGAGAAAATTGAGGTCATGTGGAATTCCTCCATTACCAAGTTTGAAGGCCAAGGGCTTTTGGGGGCCATTGAGGTAACCAACAGCCAAACAGGTGAGGTAACAAGGATCACACCGGATGAAGGTGATATGACTTTTGGCGTTTTCATTTTTGCCGGTTATATTCCTGATACCAAGCCTTTTGAAGGAATTGTGGACATGGAACGTGGATATATTCCGACTGATGTGCAAATGAGAACCAACATTTCCGGCATCTATGCGGCGGGAGACTGCCGTGTCAAACAATTGCGCCAGGTGGTTACAGCGACCAGCGATGGGGCCATTGCAGCGGTTGAAGCGGAAAAATTTATTGAAGAAAATGCTTAAAATTTACAAACACAAGATTGGATTCTTGTGTTTGTTTTTTTAGTTTTATGGAACCGGTTCCGGGAAAAGGCTTTCTTTTTCCAACTTTTATTGAAGGATTCAGTAAAACCGCTAATTTTCTGAAATTTTCCACTGTTTTTTTAAAGCGATTTGCTTTTGCAAATAATACCAACCTGTTGTATAATTTATTTGTTCGTATTTCGTATAGAATAAGAGGAGGTAGTCTTGTGAAAAAGTACGTAAGTTTATTGCTCGTATTGATGTTAGCGCTTTCCTTTGGGCTAACTGGATGTGCAGGTTCTGATGAGCCGGCAGCAACAACAGACGACGATGTAACAAAAGTTGTTTTGTTGATTAACGGTAACTTGGGTGACCGTTCATTCTTTGACTCTGCAGAGGTTGGTTTGAACCGTTTGGTTGCTGACTACGAAGGCAAAGTTGATGTTAAAATCATCGAGATGGGCTTTGACGCATCAAAATGGGAGCCAGGTCTGATCGACGTATCAGAAGAAGATTATGACGTAATTATTGTTGGTACATGGCAAATGCAAGAAATCTTGGAAGAGATTGCTCCGCAATACCCAGACAACAACTACATTATCTTCGATACTGTTGCGAACCCAGAGATTGCAAACATTTACTCTATGGTTTACAAGCAAAACGAATGTTCTTACATCGTAGGTGCATTGGCAGCTGAGATTGCTGGCGACGAGCCAATTGGCTTCTTGGGCGGCATGGACATCTTGGTTATCAATGACTTCTTGGTAGGATACATTGAAGGTGCACAATCTGTTAACCCTGACGTTTCTTTGAAGATCTCTTACATTGGCGACTTCAATGACTCTGCAAAAGGTAAAGAGATGGCATTGGCACAATACCAATCAGGCGCTGCAATCGGCTTCAACGTAGCGGGTCAAGCTGGTTTGGGACAAATTGACGCGGCAGCGGAAGTTAACACTTACGCAATCGGCGTTGACTCTGACCAAGAAGCATTGTTCCGTGACATGGGTGAAGACGCGAAAGCGGACTTGATTGTATCTTCAGCTTTGAAAGAAGTTGGAAACTCATTGTACCGTGCGCTAGAAATGCACATGGACGGCACACTTCCTTACGGCGAGTCTGAGTCATTGGGCTTGGCAGAAGGCGCGGTTGGATACGTGAAGAGCCAATGGGTAATCGACAATGGTTATGCGGATCAATTGGATGAGATCGTTTCTAAGATCGCAGCAGGCGACATCGTTGTTTCTACTGCAAATGGAATGACTACTGAAGAATTGACAGCGCTTCGCGACGCAGTCAAATAGTCAAAACGACTTAGCATGGGGGTGCATCTATTTGGGTAACAAATAGATGTGCCTCTTTTTATTCGTATGGCCAAGGGGACCATGGTCCCAAAATAGACAACACAATGGGAAATCGCTTTTCCTTCATTGGAAAAAGCGTTATAATGATGATTAGCTAGTAGGGCAAATCTAGAAAGTGGAGGTAGTGATAGGTTATGGGTAAAGAAGTATTAGCCATGAAGGGTATCACAAAGGTTTACCCGAACGGGATTGTCGCGAACAAAGATATTAATTTCTCTATTGATGAAGGAGAGATTCATGCTTTGGTCGGGGAAAACGGTGCCGGGAAATCTACGTTGATGAAGATCCTCTTCGGTTTGGAAAAAGCACAAGAAGGCAATGTGTACTTGCGAGAGCAGGAAGTAACATTTGCCAATCCGCAAGATGCCATCGAGCATGGCGTTGGAATGGTGCATCAGCATTTTATGTTGGTACCATCTCTGACTGTAGCGGAAAACTTGGTGCTTGGGGTGGAACCGAAACAAGGATTGAAGTTTGATGAAAAGACAGCGCAGGAGCAAACTGCAAGTCTTTCCAAGCAATACAGTCTAGAAGTAGATCCGGCAGCAAGAGTTTCTGACATTACCGTCGGTACGAAACAAAAGGTGGAAATTCTAAAGGCATTGTTCCGGGGCGCCAAGATCTTGATTCTTGACGAACCAACAGCCGTATTGACACCGCAGGAAACAAAGGAATTATTCGAACAGCTAAAATTCTTGAAGGAAAAAGGACATACAATCATCTTTATTTCTCACAAGTTGAATGAGGTAAAAGAATTGTGTGACCGATTGACAGTTATGCGTCAAGGTACGACTGTGGGCACCTATCAGGTTGCCGATGTAACGGAAGAAGACATCTCCCGTTTGATGGTCGGTCGTGACGTTATCCTGAAGGTAGACAAAAAGCCAGTTAATCCTGGCAAGAATATCTTGAATGTAAAAGATGTTACCTTTGTTAACGAGTTCGGGAAGAATGCATTGAAAAATGTATCATTCAACTTGCGTGAAGGCGAGATCTTGGGTGTCGCTGGCGTAGAGGGCAATGGACAGCGTGAAATTGTCGACTTGATCACAGGCTTGCAGAAGATTCAGCAAGGCGATATTGAGATCAAAGGTGAATCGATTAAGGAAAAGAACATCCGCGCGATTCGCGATCTTGGTGTTTCTCACGTACCGGAAGACCGTATGGTTTACGGTGTGGCAGAGACAGAAAGCGTGAAGTCGAATGTGATGTCATACAAATACAATGCACCGGAATACACAAGCAAAGTGATGCAAAAGACCAAGGAGATTGAAGACTTGGCGTCACGCTTGGTTGTTGATTACCGAATCAAGTGTAAGAATGCTGAACAGCCTGTGAAGATGCTTTCAGGCGGTAACATCCAAAAGGTTGTTGTTGCCCGCGAGTTCTTTGTTGAGCCGGATTTTATTATCTGTGATCAACCGACTCGTGGTATCGACGTTGGTGCCATTGAATTCATTCGCAAGGAATTGGTTGCGCTTCGGGAGAAGGGGACGGCAGTATTGCTGAACTCTGCTGACTTGAATGAAGTGCTGGAACTAAGTGACCGTTTGATTGTTATGCATGAAGGGGAAATTGCAGGATTCTTCCCAGATGCGTCTCAAATTACTGAAGAAGAGCTTGGCCTTTATATGCTTGGCTTGAAGAAACAAACGGCTGAAGAAATTAGGAGGGCTGTTCAATGATCAAAAAACTCGATCGACTTCGCAGATTCGAAATGATCCGCACTCTGGCTGCCGTTGGTTTGGCTTTGGGTATTGCGTTTCTTTTAGTCTTGTTTACAAGCGAGCAACCATTGGAAGCGCTTAAAGCGTTTGCTGTGGGACCGGTTTCCAAGTTTCGTTATATTGGTAATGTAATCGAACTTGCAATTCCGTTGCTCTTTACTGGTTTGGCCGTTAGTGTTATGTTTAGCGCCAACCAATTCAACTTGGTATCTGAAGGTGCTTTCTTTATTGGTGCCATTGGTGCGACTTGGATTGCAACAAACTTCACTTTGCCTGGCGTGATTCATCCGTTTGTGGGAATTCTTTTGGCAGGTGTTATTGGTGCTCTTGTTGCATTGATTCCAACGATTTTGAAATTGAAATGGAACGCGGATGTTTTGGTATCATCCTTGATGCTGAACTATATTATGATGTTCTTGGGATTCTATTTCTTGAACTATCATCTTCGCGATCCAAACGCCGGTGATATGGCGTCCTATAAATTCCCGGATTCAGCGCGTTTGATGAAGATCTTGCCAGGCACTCGTGTGCATACTGGTTTGATCATTGCCATCGCTGCTGTTATTCTTGTCTATTTGTTTATGTATAAAACCCGTTGGGGATACGAGATCCGCATGGTTGGTAAGAACCAAAATTTTGCCAAATACTCCGGTATCAACGTATTCCGCGTTATTTTGATTTCACAGCTTTTGGGCGGCTTCTTGGCTGGCTTGGGCGGTGGTATTGAAATGCTGGGCATGTACACACGATTCAAGTATAAAATGCTTCCAGGCTTTGGCTGGGATGGTGTTATCGTAGCAATTTTGGCTAGAAACAATCCAGCTCTGGTACCAGTTGGGGCATTCTTCTTGGCATACCTGCGTATTGGTGCGGATATTATGTCTCGTACAACCGATGTGTCCAACCAATTGGTAGGCATTATTCAAGGTGTAGTAATTGTTTTGGTAGCAGCCGAGTACTTCATGTCTAAGCGTAAAAACCGCATCATCTATGAAGAGTCTATGGCTGACTATAGTGCGACAAAGGAGGCGAAATAAGATGACGAGTATTCTTGAGATTCTCGGAACCGCTGAATTCTGGTATTCCGTGATTCGGGTAACGACGCCAATTCTGTTTGCCGCTTTGGGCGCATTAGTTTCCGATAGTGCTGGCGTTATCAACATTGCTTTGGAAGGTTCTATGTTATGGTCTGCTTTTGCAGGCGTGGTATTCAGTGCTTGGTTTGACAGCGCTTGGATCGGTTTGTTGGCTGCCATTATTATTGGCGCTTTAATCGGTTTGATGCTGGCATACTTTGCTTTGAACCTGAAAACCGATATTATTCTTTCGGCGATTGCCTTAAACCTGATGGCCACGGGGGGGACCATCTTCCTCTTGTTTGTCGTTTCGGGCGACAGAGGAATTTCCTCTTCTCTGGACAGCCGGGTATTGCCGAAGGTGTTTGAAGGATTGGCAGACAAGGTTCCAGTAATCGGACCGGTGATCTTTGGGCACAACGTTTTGACTTATGTTGCCTTTATTCTGGTATTTGTTACTTGGTTCTTCCTGTTCAAAACACCAATGGGTCTTCGTTTGCGTGCGGTTGGTGAGAACTTCCACGCGGCGGAATCCGTAGGGATTAGCGTTAAGAAGATTCAGTATCAAGCATTGGTTCTTTCTGGTATTCTTTCAGGTTTGGGTGGCGCATTTATGTCCATGGGTTATGTATCTTGGTTCTCACAAGGTATGACAGCTGGTCGTGGATTTATCGCCTTGGCTGCGAAAGCCATGGGTGGCGTTTCTCCTATTGGAACCATGATTGCATCTTTGTTCTTTGGCTTTGCATCTGCTTTGGCCAACTACGAGGCAGAGATTACAGTACCTGCCGAGTTTGTAAAGATGATTCCTTATATCTTCACTATTGTTGGTCTGGTTGTTTACGCTTCCAGAAAGCAAGCGGCTGACAAGCGCTCTCGCCAAAAAGCGGCAGAAGCGGCAGCTGCAGCCAAGGGAGGAGAATAATGAGACAAATTCCGGTCATTATGGATTGTGATCCGGGACATGATGATGCCATTGCGTTGATTATGGCGTTCGCGTCCGAAAAATTGGATGTGCGAGCGGTAACAACATCAGCAGGAAATCAGACACCGGAGAAAACATTAAACAACGCATTGCGAATTCTAGATTATATTGGAGTTGATGTTCCAGTGGCACAGGGCGCGAAGCGCCCTTTGCTTCGGGAACTGGAAGTGGCACCGGAGGTGCATGGGGAAAGCGGTCTGGAAGGACCAGAGATTCCTGATGCAGTATCCAAGCCTGTGGATATGACTGCCATCGATTTGATGCGTAAGGTAATTATGGAATCGGATGAAAAAATCACTTTGATTCCAACCGGACCTTTGACGAATATTGCCATGTTGTTTTTGGCTTATCCGGAAGTGAAGGAGAAAATTGAGCAGATCTCTTTGATGGGCGGCGCGGCCTATGGTGGAAACTGGACGCCGGCAGCTGAGTTCAATATTCTTGTTGATCCGGAAGCGGCTAAGATTGTTTATGATTCAGGACTGCCGATTATTATGGCGGGCTTGGATGCAACCCATAAGGCAATCATTCAAAAAGAAGAGGTGGAAGAGCTACGTTCCTTGAATACAAAGGTTGGCATTTTTGTTGCCGAACTTCTGGATTTCTTTGTGAAATTCCACGATGAGGTTTGGAACATGGAAGGATCACCTTTGCATGATCCGTGTGCGGTTGCATACCTGATTGCACCTGAGATCTTCCAATGGGAGCAATATGCTGTATCCATTGAAACACAAGGTGAGTTCACCACAGGCATGACGGTGGTTGATTTCAACCGCCAAACGGGACGAGACGAAAATGTAAAGGTACTGCTTGACGTAGAGCGACGCAAATTTGTGGATCTTGTTGTTGAGCTGGTGTCAAAATACAAATAAAGGAGAACAGTGATGACAACACCACATAATCAAGCCAAAATGGGCGATATTGCGGAAACTGTTTTACTTCCTGGCGATCCCTTGCGTGCAAAGTACATTGCAGATACATTCCTGGAGGATGTTGTGCAATTTAACTCTGTTCGAAATATGTTTGGCTATACGGGTACATACAAAGGCAAGCGTGTTTCAGTGATGGGAACGGGCATGGGTATTCCGTCGATTTCAATCTATACGGAAGAGCTTTGTCGTTTCTATGGTGTTAAAAATATGATTCGCGTAGGTACTTGCGGATCTATGCAGAAAGATGTTGTCTTGCGCGATGTGGTTATTGCCATGTCTGCTTCAACAGATTCTGCATTTAACTTGAATCGTTTTAGAGGCCAATCCTTTGCTCCAACAGCAAGCTTTGAGCTATTGAACAAGGCTTACAATGTAGCGGTTGAGCAAGGCATTAAGCCGGTCGTTGGCAATGTTTTGACCAGTGATGTATTCTATGGTGATGAGGATGCAGCAGTAACCTGGGAAAAATGGGCACAATACGGCGTAATCTGTGCAGAGATGGAAACTGCGGCACTATATACAGTAGCTGCAAAGCATGGTGTCAATGCATTGACATTATTGACAGTTTCCGACTCCATTGTTACGCATGAGCAAACAACGCCGGAAGAGCGACAAGAAACGTTCAATGATATGATGAAAATCGCTTTAGAATTGGCGTAGAGACGGAAGGAAAAAGAGAAATCTCTTTTTCCTTTTTCTTTATATTGAATGTACTTTAGATGAAATTTACCTATTTGCTAAGGGGGACATAATAATGAGAATACCAGTTGTATTGGATTGTGATACAGGCACCGATGACGCATTGGCGATCTTAACGGGACTTTCATGTGGCAAGATGGACATTCGTGCCATTACTACGGTAGCCGGCAATGTGGAATTGAAATACACTTCCGTTAACACTTTGAACCTAGTGGATTATTTGGGACACGACGTGCCGGTAGCGGTTGGCAAGGACACTCCTTTGATTCGGCCACTTCATACTGCTAAATATGTTCATGGGGAAACTGGCATGGGGGATGTGGAATTGCCCAAAAGCAACCGTGAATTTGATTCAGAATCAGCCATTGATGTGATTTATCGGGAAGCCAAAAAGGCGGCGGGTGAACTTCGTTTGGTTGCAGTTGGACCTTTGACCAATATTGCTCACCTATTTATGACCTATCCGGATGTAAAACCTTTGATCAAGCATCTGACCATTATGGGAGGTGCTATTGACGGGGGAAATATGACTCCTTGTGCTGAGTTTAATATTTACGTGGATCCTGAAGCAGCCAAGTTGGTTGCTGAATCAGGCGTACCACAAACTTGGGTGACATTGGACGCGACATTGTCTGCAACCATTGAAGATGCCATGATTGATGAATTGCGAAATGCTGAGTCAAAGAAAGCAAAATTGGCTGTGGAGATTTTGGATTACATGGTTTCCAGAAACCGTCGATTCGGAATCGAAGGCGCGGTTATGCATGACGGGCTTGCCTTGGCTTCTGTAGCGGAACCGGAATTGTTGCTTGGCGATGAATTCTATTTGAACGTTGAAACTCAAGGCCAGTTAACTACAGGAAAAACAGTGGTAGATGTTTCACGGGTGACAGGAAAACCCAACAATGCTTTTGTCACAACAGGCATGGATGTGAAAAAGTTCCGTGCATGGATGAAGGAGATGATCTTGAATGAAGCTTGATCGCATATTGGTGAACGGCCATCTGATTGATGATAAAGGACAGGTGCATTATAATCGATCCATTGGAATCAGTCAGGGAAAGATCGTGATGATTCCGGAGGGAGTCACTCCGCAAGCGGATGAGACAATCGATGTAGCGGGCGGCTATATTTCGCCAAGCTTTGTAAATATGCACGCCCATGGCGCCATGAATATCTTTAAGGGCATTGCGGAGGATGTATCGATTCAACGTTGGTTTGACGAGATTCTTTGGCCCTATGAAAGCAAGATGGAGGCAGGGGATGCAAAGGTAGGTTCCTTGCTTGCAATGACTGAAATGATGGATCATGGGATTACCTGCTATGCGGAACATTATTTCTTTGAAGATGCAATTTTGCAAGCGGTGAAAGAAACAGGCATGCGCATTGAAATGGCACCTACCCTTTTTGGCCCGGATCCCAATTTTGATGATCGACTAAAAATGACGACGCGTTTGGCCTCTGATCGTTCCTCGGATCGTATTCGATTTGCCTATGGCCCTCATTCGCCCTATACGGTTTCGAAAGAACAATTAGAGGCGGTTGCTGAAGAAGCAAGGAAAACGGGTTTGTCTATTCATCTTCATGTTTCGGAAACCCAGGACCAGGTGTCTCTATCCCGTGAGAAACATGGGAAAACACCTTTCGCTTACCTTGCAGACTTGGGATTTTTTGACCAACGTGTTTTGGTGGGTCATGGGCTATGGGTAGAAGAAGGTGACCTCGACAAAATTGGAGAGCAAACCTACTTTGCTGCATGTCCAAAGACCTATGGCAAACTGGCTATGGGCATGGGTGGATTGTGGAAACATGCAAAGGACTTGAATCTTTCTTTCGGTACAGACGGGGCAGCAAGCTCGGCAACCTTGAATGTTGCAGAGCAGGCGAGAATCTTTGCTTTGTTTGGCAAACAGGCAAAAAGCGATGCGGAAAGTTATACATTGCCATGGCTGTGGCAAGCGCTGATGAAAGGGCATGAATATTTTGGATTCCCAACAGGGCGTCTAGCGGATGGCTTTGACGCGGATTTGATTGTTTGGGATTTGAGTCTTTCCAATACAGCACCTGTTTACAATCCTTTGGCTTCGATCATTTATTCTTCGGATGCCAGAAATGTTCGTCACCTGATGATTCAAGGGGATTTTGTTAAACGGGATGGTCAACTCTTGACGATTCCAAAGGATCTAAGCAAAAGTGTAAGGGAATCGGTTGAGGGAATTCTTGAACGGGGTACCGGCCAAGCCAGTGTTCATTTCAACGAGTGAGAAAAGCGTGAGAAATCACGCTTTTTTTGGTATACTAAGGGCAATGGGGGATTATGATGAAGCTGGAATTTGGATTAAAATTAGAACAGAGACAAAAATTAGTAATGACCCAACAATTGCGTCAGGCCATTGAACTTCTTCAATTCAACCAGTTGGAGTTGGTTGATTTCATTCATCAGGAAATGGATACCAATCCCTTGCTGGAGATGAAGGAGTCGGAACGGGAATCCGAGTCAATGGAAGTGGAAGACTGGAAGGAATATTTAGCCAGTCATGAACAGGCGGACTATGTAAACTTTGGAAGTGAAGCACGCACCGAGGATGCTTCGCCTTTTGAGTCGCGCCATGCTGCGATTGTTACTTTGAAGGAGCACTTGCGCAAACAATTGTATTGCTCAAAATTAAAAGACAGCCAGGTGAGAATTGGAGAAGCCGTTATCGAACGAATCGATTCCCATGGCTATTTTAAATCCGATTTGGCGGACCTTGCCTTTCAAATCCATGCCTATGAAGAAGAGGTTGAGATTCTCTTATATATTGTTCAATCCTTTGATCCGGTGGGCGTAGGCGCGCGTGATCTTTCGGAATGTATTGAATTGCAGCTGAAAGACCGCGGCATTCGACAGCCTCTGGTATATGAAATTGTGAAAAATGATTTAAACTTGATTGCGGAACGCAGGTATGATGTTTTGGCCAAGAAGGCTGATGTTCAGGTTGAGGAAGTGGAAGCGGTAGCCGAACTGATCCAGACCTGCAATCCCAAGCCAGGATCCTTGTATCCATCCGAGGATGAACTGGTCCGATATATTCGGCCGGATGTTTATGTCACCAGGGGAGAAGACGGCTATGAGATTCGTGCCAATGAAGCATTGATGCCGCGTCTCTTTGTCAGCGAAAAGATTCAAGCATTATTAAAAAGCGGAGAAGAAACGGAATTTGTCAAAGCCTATCTGGATCGTGCCCTTTGGGTGGTGAAGATGATAGAACAGCGTCGGCAGACCGTTATGCGCATAGCCCGTTCCATTGTGGATGTGCAGGCGTCATTCTTTGTAGAAGGGGACAAAGGTTTAAAACCCTTAACCATGAAGCAGGTGGCGGAAGAGGCAGAAGTGCATGAGTCTACAGTCAGCCGTGTTGTCAATGGCAAGTATATGCAAACGCCGGTGGGACTCTATGAGATGAAATACTTCTTTACGACAAACCTTGGTGGTGGAGAAGCGGGAGTCTCTTCCAAGAGCGTGCAGGCCATGATCCGGGAAATGGTCGATGCGGAAGATAAAAAGAAGCCTTTAAGCGATCAAAAAATATCGGAAGAGCTGGCTAAAGAGCAAATCAAAGTTTCCAGGAGAACGGTTGCAAAATATCGCGAAGAAATGGGAATTTTGTCCTCTGCAAAGCGGAAGCGAAGAGGATAAAAAATCTCAGAAATTCCCTTGTTTTTTTCATAGAGATTGATTATAATAACCCTTGGACGGGTTATTTTTTTTGCCGGTGCTGGGACACAATCAGAGCATGCGGGACAAAAAATGTCCATCATATTTATGGAACGAGCTTTTTCCCAACATTCAGATAAGGGGGGATGGCGATGAGTTCACTATTAAAACTCGCGAAAGTCGTGGTTCCAGAGATGGTTCCGCTTCTGGAAAAGCGTTTTGAAGTTTTGCGAAACATCCATTATCAAGGTCCCATCGGCAGACGGTCGCTGGCAACGAATTTGGGCATTGGAGAACGCATTGTGCGAGCCGAAGTCCAACTCTTGCAGCAGCAGGGTTTGGTGGACATTCAGTCTTCCGGGGTAATGATTACACCTTATGGTGCATCCATTTACCAACAATTGGAACACATGATTCATGATATTCGGGGTATGCAAAACCTAGAGGCCAAAGTAAAGGAAGCGTTAGACATTTCTCATGCCATCGTCATTCCGGGTGATTGTGATCAAGATCCTTTGGTATTGCGCGATGCAGCTAAATCGGCTGCCTTGCAATTGAAACGGTCAGTCAAAGATCATATGACGATCGGTGTCACGGGCGGGGCAACTATCTATCAAGTCATGATGGAGATGTCTCAGCAGAAGGCCTTGAAAAACACCAAGGTCATTCCGGCGCGCGGTGGAATTGGCGGCAGTCTTGAAATGCAGTCTAATCATATTGCGGCGCGACTTGCCGAAAAACTGGGCGGCTCTTATCGATTGCTTCATGTGCCTGACAATATCAGCTCTAATGCCAAGGAAAGCTTGATGAAAGAGCCAGAAATATTGAACCTTGTAACAGACTTGCATGCACTGGATATTTTGCTTTTTGGCATCGGTCGGGCCGATCAAATGGCAAGACGGCGAAAGCTGCCGGAAGACGAACATGAAGAATTGTTAAATCAAGGTGCAGTTGGAGAAGCTTTTGGGTATTATTTCGATGTACGGGGTCGCATCATTAAAGATTCCAACACCATAGGAATTTCTTTGGATGATTATCAGCGGATTCCTGTGGCGATCGCGGTGGCTTGCGGTTCCAGCAAGGCTAAGGCGATTCATGGACTTGCACGCTTAAGAAAAGAGATCATTTTGGTGATTGATGAAGGCGCTGCAAGAGAAATTGTTAACTTGGGGGAAAGTAATTGATTGTCAATTACTTTAAATAAATGGTTTATATAAGGAGGAAACATTCATGGCAATTAAAGTGGGTGTCAATGGTTTTGGCCGTATCGGTCGAAATGTAGTACGTGCAGCATTTGAGCGCAACGTAGAGGAAATCGAGATCGTTGCAATCAACGACATGTCTGGTGTAGAAGCAGCAGCGCATTTGTTCAAGTATGATTCTTTGATGGGCAAGTTCGACGGTACAGTTGAAGTTGTAGACGGTGATCTTGTAATCAACGGAAAAACAATCAAAGTGGTATCCGACAGAAATCCTGAAAATCTTCCTTGGGGAGAGCTAGGCGTTGATATCGTAATCGAGTCTACTGGTGTATTCCGTACACACGAAGGTGCATCTAAGCACATTACAGCAGGCGCGAAAAAAGTTATCATCTCTGCTCCAGCAAAAGGTGAAGACATTACAGTAGTAATGGGCGTTAACGAAAAAGACTACGACGCAGCAAACCATCACATCGTTTCTAACGCTTCTTGTACAACAAACTGCTTGGCGCCTTTCGCGAAAGTTATTGTTGACAAGTTTGGCGTAGAAAAAGGTTTGATGACTACAGTTCATTCATACACAAACGACCAAAACATTTTGGATGCGCATCATTCTGATATGCGTCGTGCTCGTGCAGCAGCCGAGTCTATCATCCCAACTACAACTGGTGCAGCTGTAGCCGTAGGTTTGGTAGTTCCTGAGTTGAAAGGTATTGTTGATGGTATGGCAATGCGTGTTCCAACTCCAACAGTTTCTGTTGTTGACATTGTATTCGAATTGAAAACAGCAACAACGAAAGAAGAAGTAAACGCAGTATTGAAAGAAGCGGCTGAAGGCGACTTGAAAGGTATCTTGGGATACTCAGACGAGCCTTTGGTATCTATGGACTACAGAAAAGATCCTAACTCTTCAATCATTGACGGATTGTCTACAATGATGGTAGGCGACAAAATGGTGAAGGTTGTATCTTGGTACGACAACGAGTGGGGATACTCAAACCGTTGTGTAGATCTAGCAATCTACATGGTACAACAAGGTCTATAGAATCGATTTAAATCGAATAAACAGGACATCATGGAGATCCGGTTATGTAGAGATACATAACCGGTTTTGCCATGAGAACAAATAAAGAATAGGAGTGAATCACACATGTTAAATAAAAAATCTGTTACTGATTTGGCCGTAGCGGGTAAAAAAGTACTTGTGCGATGCGATTTCAATGTACCAATGAAAGACGGCGCAATTACAAATGACGCTCGTATCCAAGGCGCGCTTCCAACAATTGAGTTTTTGATTGAGAATGGCGCAAAAGTTATTTTGATGTCGCATTTGGGTCGACCAAAAGGCGAAGCGAAACCCGAATTCTCTCTAGCGCCTGTTGCAGTTCGCTTGGGTGAATACTTGAAGAAAGACGTTTTGTTTGCGGATGACGCGGAAGTAGTTGGCGAAAACGCAAAGAAAATGGCTGCCGACATGAATGAAGGCGATGTTCTTCTTCTTCAAAACACACGATACCGTAAAGAAGAAACGAAAAACGGCGAAGAGTTTGCAAAAGAGCTGGCTGCATTGGCAGATCTATATGTGAATGACGCATTTGGAACTGCGCATCGTGCGCATGCTTCCAACGTAGGTGTATCTGCGCTTCTACCTTCTGCATTGGGCTTCTTGGTGAAAAAAGAAATCGATGTAATGGGTAAAGCAATGGAAGCTCCTGAGCGTCCTTTTGTTGCCATCTTGGGTGGTGCAAAAGTATCGGATAAAATCGGTGTAATCGAGAACTTGTTGGACAAAGTTGACACATTGATCATCGGTGGTGGAATGGCTTACACATTCTTTGTTGCCAAAGGATGGACAGTAGGAAATTCTTTGCTTGAAGCTGACAAGGTTGAATTGGCAAAATCTTTGCTGGAAAAAGCGGAAGCAAAAGGTGTGAAATTGTTGTTGCCAGTTGACAACGTAGTAGCAACAGGATTCTCAAACGATGCGGAATTCAAAACAGTGAAGTCTGACTCAATTCCAGAAGGATGGGAAGGATTGGACATTGGCGCGGAATCTATCAAATTGTTTGAAGATGAAATTGCCAATGCGAAAACTGTTGTTTGGAACGGACCTATGGGCGTATTTGAAATGTCAAACTTCGCGCGTGGTACGTTTGCCGTAGCGGAAGCATTGACTCAAACAGAGGCAGTAACGATTATCGGCGGCGGCGACTCTGCAGCAGCTGTAATCCAATCTGGTTATGCTGATAAGATGTCGCATATTTCTACAGGCGGCGGCGCTTCTTTGGAATTGTTCGAAGGAAAAGTGTTGCCTGGTATCGACGCAATCAACGAGAAGTAGGAGGAAATCATGAGAATTCCAATTATTGCGGGAAACTGGAAAATGAACAAAACCATTGAAGAAGGCGTAGCCTTGGTCAATGGATTCAAAGCGGAAGCAGAAAACACAGACGTTGAAGTTGTTGTTTGTGTACCATATGTTTTGTTGCCGGCAGTGAAAGAAGCTTTGGCGGGATCTAAAGTGAAAATCGGTGCCCAAAACATGCACTGGGAAGAAAACGGAGCCTTCACAGGAGAAATTTCTCCAATTATGTTGAATGATTTGGGTATTGATTATGTAGTAATCGGTCACTCAGAGCGACGTGAGTATTTTGCAGAGACAAACGAAACAGTAAACAAAAAAGTGAAATCAGCTTTGGCTCATAACCTATTACCAATTATGTGCTGTGGTGAAACTCTTGAGCAACGTGAAGCCAATGAGCACAAGACATTGGTTGCAGAGCAGATTAAAGCAGGCGTTGCTGATCTGAGCGCGGAAGACGTGAAGAAAGTTGTAATCGCATACGAGCCAATCTGGGCGATCGGTACAGGCGTTACAGCAACTTCTGACCAAGCCAACGAAATGTGTGAAATGATTCGTGATACCTTGGCTGAAGTATATGACGACGCGACAGCGGAAGAAGTTCGTATTCAGTACGGCGGAAGCGTTAAGCCTGCCAATGTAACAGAAATCATGAACCAACCGCATATTGACGGCGCGTTGGTTGGTGGAGCAAGCTTGAAAGCGGATGACTTCACAGCGTTAATTAATTTTTAGGAGGCCATCATGGCAAAGCAGTTTGCAGGATTCATTATTCTGGATGGCTGGGGAATGGCAAAGCCTGGTATGGGTAATGCGGTTTCATTGGCCAATACGCCGAATTTTGACCGCCTGATGAAAGAGGCGCCGCATACGAAGGTTTGTGCAAGCGGACTATGTGTCGGCCTGCCTGACGGACAAATGGGCAACTCTGAAGTTGGTCACTTGAACATCGGTGCCGGAAGAATCATTTATCAATTTTTAACAAAAATCACCAAGGATATTCAAGATGGAACCATTCTTGAGAACCAAGCCATCAAGACAGCCATGGAAAAGGCAGCTAAGGAAGACAAAGTCCTTCATTTTATGGGATTGATGTCCAATGGCGGCGTGCATTCGCATGTTGAGCATTTGTATGGTTTGATGCGCATGGCTAAGGATTTGGGTGTGAAGAAAGCTTACGTTCATGTATTCTTGGACGGACGCGATGTAGCGCCAAATGCCGGTCTTCAAGACGTAAAGAACCTGGAAGCGGAATTGAAAGCCATTGGTTTGGGTGAGATTGCTTCTGTTTCAGGTCGTTACTATGCCATGGATCGTGACAATCGTTGGGAGCGTGTAGAACAAGCTTACAAAGCGGTTGTTGAGGGGCAAGGTCCTAGCAATGAGTCAGCCGTGGATATCGTAGAGAAGTCTTATGCGGACCAAGTGTTTGACGAGTTTGTTATTCCTTCTGTCGTTACCAAAAACGGTCAGCCAGTGGCTACTGTGGAAGACGGCGATAGCGTGATTTTCTACAATTTCCGTCCTGACCGGGCGCGTGAAATTACTCGTGCCATTGTTGATGACGAATTTTCTGGATTTGATCGGGAAAAGCGTGTTCATACCGAGTATGTTTGCATGACGACTTACGATGTAACCATCAAAAACGTATCGGTTGCTTATCCGCCGGAGTCTTACAAAAACACTTTGGGTGAATATGTTGCTTCCAAAGGAATGAAACAGCTTCGTATCGCTGAAACGGAGAAATACGCGCATGTTACCTTCTTCTTCAATGGCGGTGTAGAAGCACCAAACGAAGGAGAAGACCGTGTGTTGATTCCTTCACCGAAAGTTGCGACATATGATCTGCAACCGGAGATGAGCGCGTTTGAAGTCAAAGACAAAGCGGTTGACCGCATTCGATCAGGCGAATATGACCTGATGATCTTGAACTTCGCTAATCCGGATATGGTTGGTCATACGGGTGTCATTGACGCGGCAGTGAAAGCAGTGGAAACTGTGGATGCTTGCCTGGGTGAAGTCTTGGCGGCGATCGAAGAAATTGGCGGTGTGGCGATTATTACTGCGGACCATGGCAACTCGGAGCAAATGCTAACCGATGCCGGTGATCCGATGACAGCGCATACGACCAATTTGGTTCCGGCAATTTTTGCTGGAACAGGTGATTTGGACCTGAGAGCGGATGGAATTTTGGCGGATTTCGCGCCAACCCTACTTGAATTGATGGGTCTTGAGATTCCAGAAGAAATGACAGGTAAATCCCTTATTAAAAAATAGCAAAAAGGGTTGAAAACCCATGAAATTCAATTATAATGAATATGAATCAAATCAAAGGAGGAGCATTTCATGAGCATTATTAGTGATGTATATGCAAGAGAAGTCCTTGACTCTCGAGGAAACCCGACAGTAGAGGTTGAAGTTGTTACAGAAAGCGGCGCATTCGGTCGTGCAATGGTACCATCAGGCGCGTCTACTGGCCAATTCGAAGCAGTTGAGCTTCGTGACGGCGACAAAGACCGTTACTTGGGCAAAGGTGTATTGGAAGCAGTAAAGAACGTAAACGAGGTAATTGCTCCTGAATTGATCGGCATGTATGACGTGCGCGAGCAAGTTGCAATTGACCAAGCGATGATCGAACTAGACGGAACTCCTAACAAAGGCCGTTTGGGTGCGAACGCAATCTTGGGCGTTTCTATGGCAGTAGCGAAAGCTGCAGCTGAGTACTGTGGTCTTCCATTGTACCAATACTTTGGTGGTGTAAACGCTAAGGCGCTTCCAGTACCAATGATGAACATCATCAACGGTGGCTCACATGCCGACAACAACGTTGACCTTCAAGAATTCATGGTTATGCCAGTTGCAGCTCCTTCATTCCGTGAAGCGTTGCGTTGGTGTGCTGAAGTTTTCCATACATTGAAAGGTGTATTGAAAGCAAAAGGATACAACACAGCAGTTGGTGACGAGGGTGGATTCGCTCCAGACTTGGGATCAAACGAAGAAGCACTTCAAGTTATTGTTGAAGCAATCGAAAAAGCTGGTTTCAAACCAGGAGACGAGTTCCGTATTGCTATGGACCCTGCATCTTCAGAGTTCTACGAAGAAGAAACTGGTCTTTATAACCTGGCTAGCGAAAACCGCAAGTTGACTTCTGAAGAAATGGTTGACTACTATGCTGATTTGGTAGCAAAATACCCAATCATCTCTATTGAAGATGGTTTGGCAGAAGAAGACTGGGACGGACAAAAGATCTTCACTGAGAAATTGGGCGACAAGATCCAAATCGTTGGTGATGACTTGTTCGTAACAAACACTGAGCGTTTGTCTCGTGGTATTGAGATGGGTGTTGCAAACTCTATCTTGATCAAAGTAAACCAAATCGGTACTATTACAGAGACTTTGGACGCAATCGAAATGGCGAAGCGTGCAGGTTACACTGCAGTTATTTCTCACCGTTCAGGCGAGACTGAAGATACTACAATCGCTGACTTGGTTGTTGGTACAAACTCTGGTCAAATCAAAACTGGTGCACCTTCACGTACAGACCGTGTAGCCAAGTACAATCAATTGATGAGAATCGAAGAAGAATTGGATACGGTTGCTCAATACAATGGATTGAAATCTTTCTACAACATCAAAGGTTAATTAAGATTTTTAAAACGGTCGGATTTTCCGGCCGTTTTTCCTGTTCTTGAAAACATTGGGTGCCTATGTTAAAATAGGTACGTTAAACACTTCATGTAGATTGGAGGGGGAAAGATGCAAACTGTACTTCATATCATCATTATCATTGCGAGCTTGGGATTGATCGCAAGTATTTTGTTGCAAGAAGGGAAACAAGCAGGTATGTCAGGTGCGATTGGCGGTGGAGCTGAGCAAATCTGGGGAAAGCAAAAGGCAAAATCATACGAGTCTAAGCTTGAAAGAGCGACTTCGATTTTGGCCGGCGTATTCTTGATTTCAACGCTTATATTGACAGTCGTTCAATAAAAAAATCTAACTCAATGCATGGTTTAGATTAAGGAGGATGTAAAGAATTGAATAACATGATTGTAGCAGCACTGGTAGGCATCGTTGCTCTTGGCTTCGCGGTGTACAAAGCACTGTCGATCCAACGGGTGGAAGCGGGCTCTCCGCGTATGGCGGAAATAGCCGGTTACATCCATGATGGAGCAATGGCGTTCTTGACTCGAGAGTACAAGACGCTGGCGATGTTTGTTGGGGTTCTATTCGTCGTACTCAGCTTGCTGATCAACTTGCCGACGGCGGTTGCGTTTCTTGTAGGCGCGATTTTGTCAGCGGCAGCTGGATTCTTCGGCATGCAGGTTGCAACGAAAGCCAATGTGCGTACTGCCAATGCGGCCAAGGAAGGTGGAATGAACAAAGCACTTTCCGTTGCCTTTTCAGGTGGAGCCGTAATGGGTATGAGCGTTGTTGGTTTGGGTCTTTTGGGCGTATCGATTGTATTTTACGTATACGTTGGAGAGAATGCAACTGTTGAGATGATGGCAACTGCAGCCAGCCGGATTGCCGGTTTTGGTTTGGGAGCGTCTTCCATCGCGTTGTTTGGACGTGTTGGCGGCGGTATCTATACCAAAGCAGCCGATGTAGGCGCGGACCTGGTAGGCAAGGTGGAAGCCGGAATTCCTGAAGATGACCCTAGAAACCCTGCAGTTATTGCAGACAATGTTGGAGACAATGTCGGTGACGTTGCCGGTATGGGCGCGGACTTGTTTGAATCGTATGTAGGCTCGATTATTTCGGCCATTACATTGGGGATTGTAACTTACGGTGCAGACGTGGACATGACAGCGAAAGCTGTGGCGTTCCCATTATTATTGGCAGCGGCTGGAATCCTTTCTTCTATTGTTGGTACGCTATTCGTGCGTGCTGGAGAGAATTCCGATCCGCAGCGTTCTTTGAACATGGGTACAGCAGTAAGCTCTGTTTTGGTTGTTGGTGCATCTTACTTCTTAAGTAAGAGCCTATTGGGAGAAGTTTCTCCTTTCTTTGCGATTGTAACCGGTCTTATTGTTGGTCTTTTAATTGCAAAGATTACCGAGTACTATACTTCCACAGCATATCGTCCAGTGCATGGCATTGCGCGTGAATCGCAAACAGGCGCGTCGACCACAATTATTTCCGGTCTTTCTGTAGGCATGTTGTCTACGGCATTGCCGATTATTGTTTTGGCGGCGGGTATCTTGATTGCATATCACTTCCAAGGTTTGTATGGTATCGCTTTGGCTGCGGTAGGCATGCTGTCAACAGCGGGCATGACGATTGCCGTTGACGCATATGGCCCAATTGCAGACAATGCAGGCGGAATTGCGGAAATGTGTGAACTGCCTAAAGGCGTAAGAAAGATCACGGATCAGCTGGATGCAGTAGGTAATACCACAGCAGCGATTGGCAAGGGTTTTGCCATTGGTTCCGCGGCACTTACAGCTTTGGCGCTATTCTCGTCTTATATTGCTGCAGTCGAATTGCAGACAGGGGAAACATTGACCATTCTATTGACAGATCCGGATGTTATTGCCGGCTTGTTGATTGGTGGTATGTTGCCATTCTTGTTCTCAGCGATTACAATGCAAGCAGTTGGAAAAGCGGCGAACTCCATGATTGAAGAAGTGCGTCGTCAGTTCCGTGATATCCCTGGACTGATGGAAGGGGAAACTGTTCCGGAATACAGCAAGTGTGTTGATATCTCTACAGCAGCAGCCTTACGAGAAATGATTCTTCCAGGATTGATCGCGGTAATCGCGCCAATCGTAATGGGTGTATTCGTTGGTCCTGCAGCTTTGGGTGGCATGTTGGCTGGTTCTTTGGTATCCGGCGTATTGTTGGCGATCTTTATGGCCAACGCAGGCGGTGCATGGGACAATGCAAAGAAATATATTGAAGAAGGCAACTACGAAGGTAAAGGCTCTGACGCCCATAAAGCGGCTGTCGTGGGCGATACGGTTGGTGATCCTTTCAAGGATACATCCGGTCCATCCATCAACATTTTGATCAAGTTGATGACGATTGTAGCCTTGGTATTTGTACCACTATTCTTATAATTTAGAGGGCAGCTTATGCTGCCCTTGACGGTTTTATAGAGAGAAGCGAAAGCTTCTCTCTTTTTTTGATTTTCCTGCGAAATTCCGGTATAATGAAGTGAATTTGCGGAGGTGAAGTATGGAAGCAAGCATATTGGGAATCAACACCCATTTTACAATAGAGGGACAAGGCGAGCCGATTGTTGTACTGCACGGTTGGGGCGCGAATCTTACGACCATGCAGTCCATCACAGATCTGTTGAAAGAGCAGTATCAGGTGATTGCGGTGGATATGCCGGGATTCGGAAAGAGTCAGGAACCGGAAACTGTATGGAATTCCTATGATTTTGCCAATCACATTGAAGCCTTGCTTGAGCATCTTGCTATTGATCGATTCCATCTATTGGGTCATTCTCACGGTGGTAGAGTTTCCATTATTTTAGCCAGCCGTCATCCACAAAAAGTTGGCAAGATGGTACTGGTGGACAGTGCCGGCCTGATTCGGAAAAAGAGTCTGAAAGTGAAGATGCGAATTCGGATTTTCAAGATTTTAAAGCGGATTTATCAGGCGGTTACTTTTTGGGACAGATCCGAAAATAAGATGGAGAAATTCTATCGAAGGTTCGGTTCGGATGATTATAAGGCTACTCCGGGAATCATGCGACGCATTATGGTGCGGGTGTTATCCGATGACCTGCGTCCTCTGCTTGCAAAAATCAAGGCATCAACGCTTTTGATTTGGGGAGCGGATGATCAGGATACGCCTGTGGAAATGGGAAAAATTATGGAAGCTGAAATTCCTGATGCCGGCTTGGTTGTTTTTGAACAAGCGGGACATTATTCCTTTTTGGATCAGATTGGGCGATTCCAGGCAGTAATGCGCGTATTTATGAAAATGGAGGAAGTAAAATGACAATTGACTATAGCTTGATGGGTTTGGTTGCCGTAATTTGGGGTGCCGTGATCAGCAAGCGTATGACCTATTATTTGCATATGGCGCAGTTGGAAGGCTATAAGCCGGAAGCCTTTACAGGATGGAAGCAGCATCAGGTGGACCGTGGTTTCAATGCAACCCATCGAGGTGCGTTGATTTTTGGCGTTTTATTGTGTGTCGCACTTGTTTTGGGGCAAGCCTTTATCTGGATTAGTATTGGTATGATGGCTCTGCTCTTGATGACATGGATGCAACCGGCAGACCAGGTTAAGAAGCCGCTTGTTATGACAGGACGTGCCAAACGGCTGCGAACGGCATGGTTTCAATTGACAGGATTATTGCTTTTGATTCTTGCCTTGATTGGATTTCTGTTTAATGGATTTGCGGGCATGGCCGTAACATTGTACTTGGCTTTTGTTTTGTCCAATGGCTTATGCTATTATCTGATGCTGGCGGCGGTGATCTTGCGGGTGCCTTATGAGAATAAGATTAACCAAGGTTTCTATGATCAAGCCCACGGAAAGATTGAATCTAGAGATGATCTGAAAGTGGTTGGCATTACAGGCAGTTTTGGAAAGACCAGCACCAAGTTTATTACAGGAACGATTTTGAAGGAAAAGTTCAATACCCTGGTACCGCCTTCAAGCTTTAACTCCACCATGGGCGTTTGCAAGGTCATCAACAATGACTTGAAAGACGAGCATGAGGTATTCTTGTGCGAAATGGGTGCGCGTGCCATGGGGCAGATTGAAGAGCTGGCAAAACTGGCGGAACCTCAGATTGGGATTATTACAGCCATCGGTCCAACTCATTTGGAGACCTTTGGCCATATCGGCAACATTATGAAAACCAAGTATGAGTTGATTGAGAACCTGCCTTGTGACGGCATTGCTGTTTTCAACTATGATGACCCGAATGTGAAAAAGATGGCGGACAAAACCTTTAAAGAGAAGGTGCTTTACGGCATTGAAGCAGATCCGGAGGTTCTGGATCTTCGGGCAGAGAATATTCAGGTCAACATGAAAGGTTCCACCTTTGATCTTGTTGACAAGGAAGGCAATCGAGCGGCTTGCCAGACCAAGCTATTGGGCAAGCATAATATTCATAACATCCTGGCAGGAGCCAGTGTGGCAGTAACGTTGGGCATGACGCTGGATGAAATTGCTTCAGGGATTGCCAAGATTGAACCGGTAGAGCATCGTTTGCAGTTGATTGATCCAGGTACAGGGGTTTTGGTCATCGATGATGCCTTCAATTCCAACCCGGTAAGTTCAAAAGCGGCCTTGGATGTTTTGGACGCTTTCAATACCGGCAAGCGTGTTATTGTTACACCAGGCATGGTGGAGCTGGCGGATGAGCAGGATGCAGCCAACGAGAAATTCGGCGAGTATATTGCTGATGTTTGTGAGGCAGTCATCTTGGTAGGACCCAAGCAGACAGAACCGATTCAAAAGGGTTTGGCCAACAAAGACTATCCTAAAGATCAGATTCATATTGTGCGTACCATGGCCGAAGTGCAGGCGCTTTTGGGGCAGCTTCTTCAACCGGGTGATGTGGTGCTTTTCGAGAACGACTTGCCCGACACATACAATGAATAGAAACAAGTCTACAGGCGGTGATCACCGCCTGTTTTTTCTTATGTCCTTATGGTAAAATAGGGAGAGAGATTCGAGAATTGGAGGAGAACGAAATGGAAAGACGACTAAGTGTCGGTGTGATTTTTGGCGGTCGAAGCGTAGAGCACGAGGTTTCTGTTGTAACAGGCCTGCAGGTGCTGGAAAGTTTGGATCTAGCCAAATACAAACCGGTTCCAATTTATATTGATAAAGAAGGAAAATGGTGGACAGGGGATGCCTTGTTTGACATTATGAATTTTAAGAATAATACCTTGAAGGGATTGGTGGAATGCGTACCGGTTGCCCGAAGTAATGATTTCACCCTTTATCGTGATCCCATGGTTCGAAAAATGTTCGAGTCCAAGGAAGTTGTCAAAGTGGATCTGTTCTTCCCTGTGGTTCATGGAACCAATGGAGAAGACGGAACCTTGCAAGGCTTGTTCGAAACCATGAACATTCCTTATACCGGTTGTGGCGTCGTTGCCGCTGCGGTTGGCATGGACAAGGTCTTGATGAAGTCTGTTTTCAAAGCGGAAGGTCTGCCGATTGTGCCTTATATCTGGTTCTATAAAGGACAGTGGAAGAATGAAAAGGATGCCTTGGTTGAACAGGCTGAAGCCATTGGCTATCCATTGGTGGTAAAACCTGCAAACCTAGGCTCCAGCATTGGCATCTCAAAAGCGGATGACAAGGAAGGCTTGATTCAAGCCATCGAAGTAGCGATGAGCTACGATCGCAAAGTAATTATTGAGAAGGCGATTGTGCCCCTTCGTGAGATTAACTGTGCAGTAATGGGCCGTGACGCCGATTTGCTGGCATCTGTATGCGAAGAACCTGTAACCTGGGAAGACTTCTTGTCTTATGAGGATAAGTACATTAATGGCGCTAAGGGCGGCAAAGGTGGAAAAGGCATGCAGTCAGCCAAGAAGCGGATCCCAGCAGACATTCCAGACGAAACATCGGCAGCCATTCAAATAATGGCCAAGGATGCTTTTCGGGCCATTGACGCACGGGGCGATGCCCGCATTGACTTCTTATTGAATGAAGCAGGAGAGGTTTTTGTCAACGAGATTAACACCCTGCCTGGCTCCATGGCATTTTATCTGTGGGAAGCCGGAGGGATTTCATTTAAAGAGCTTTGCAGCCGTCAGATTGAACTGGCCTTGGCAGCACATGCAGAAAAACAAGAAAATGTCACTTCCTATGATGTGAAACTTTATCAAAGGATGGGTGGCGGCGTGAAAAAATAGGGGCGTAAGCTCCTATTTCCATTCAAGGAGAAATTATGGAACTGAAAGAAAAAATTATCGCGGTTCTGGTGGATCGCGAACCAATCCCCTTAAGCAAGCGGGACATGGCCAATCTCTTTCAAATTGACCGGGATACGAAGAAAATCTTCTATGATATTATCGATGCCCTGGTTGAAGAAGGTGAATTGGTAAACAGAAAACAACGCTTTGGTCTGCCGGAATGGATGGGCTATCGGCGAGGAGTCATGATGGCCAGCCAGCGGTCTTTTTATTTTTGTCGGCCGGAACGGGTGATTGAAAATGACATTTTTATCGCGGGAAGGGCAACCAAGGGTGCTTATGATGGCGATACGGTTTTGATTCGCCTTATCAGGGAAGAAAAAGAGGATGGCAGAAAAGCGGAAGGTGTAGTCGAGCGGATTTTGAAGCGAAAGTCGACCAGCTTCTTCGGCACTTTCCAAAAGACCAAAAGCTTTGGCTTTGTCGTTCCTGACGACAAAAAAGTGCGGGGCGATATCTTTATTCCCAAGGGAAAGATGATGAACGCAAAAGATGGCCAGAAGGTCATTGCAAAAATCACCAAATGGCCTGAGAATGGCAAAAAAGCCGAAGGTGAGATCACTGAGGTTGTAGGCAATCCAAGAGATCCCGGCATTGATATCGCCGAAATTATTCACAAGCATGAATTGCCCAAAGGATTTCCAAAGAAAGTCGTAACAGAGGCCAAGCGTTTTACAGAGCTGAAAGAGGCGGAAGTACAAGGACGCGAGGATTGGCGTGATGCTTTGGTATTCACTATTGACGGCGCGGATGCCAAGGATTTGGATGATGCCATCTCCATTAAGCGCCTTTCTGACAATCGCTTTGAATTGGGCGTTCATATTGCAGATGTGACTCATTATGTGCATGAATATAGCGAATTGGACAAGGAAGCCCGCAAACGGGGTACCAGTGTCTATTTGGTTGACCGTGTAATTCCCATGTTGCCAAAACACTTGTCCAATGGCCTTTGCAGTCTGCATCCAGGTGTGGATCGCCTGACACTGTCGGTGATTATGACCATCTCAGCCAAGGGTGAGGTGGAAGATGCACGGGTTGCAGAAACGGTGATCCATTCCAAAGCTCGTTTGATCTATACGGATGTATCCGATCTGATTCAGTACATGGATGAATCGCAATTCGACAATGAAGAGCTCATTCAAGCCCTTCGGGATGCAGCCGTACTAGCAGGTAGACTGCGCCATAGAAGAGAACAGCGAGGCAGCATTGATTTCAACTTCGATGAAGCCAAGGTAATTCTTGATAAGAGCGGAGTGCCCATTGAGGTGAAAAAGGCGGAACGCAGAATTGCCAACCGCATGATTGAGGAATTTATGCTGATTGCCAATGAGACCATTTCCGAACGCTATTATTGGCTGGAGATCCCATTCCTTTATCGGGTGCATGAAACACCGGATGATGAAAAGATTGAGTCCTTTGTTCATTTCGTCAATCACTTCGGCATTACCATGAAAGGTCGCACAGGCATTCATCCTAAGGCGCTTCAACAGGTCATGGATACGGTCATGGGCAAGCCGGAAGAGGCAGTTGTCAGCATGGTCATGCTGCGATCCTTGAAGAAAGCAAAATACTCAGCCAAGAGTGAGGGCCATTTTGGACTGGCTGCCGAATACTATAGCCATTTTACGTCTCCGATCAGGCGATATCCGGATTTGCAGATCCACCGCATTATCAAGGAGCATATCAATGGACATATGAATGTCAAGCGCATCAAGCATTATGAGAAATTATTGCCGGGTGTGGCGGATATTACTTCAGATCGAGAGCGAAAGGCCCAGGATGCGGAACGTGAAAGCGTGAAGCTAAAGATGACGGAGTACATGCAGCAGTTCTTAGGAGAAATCTTTACTGGGGTTATCTCAGGCGTAAGCGGCTTTGGATTTTATGTGGCATTGGACAATACCGTTGAGGGCATGGTGCCGCTAGACACTCTGGAAGGCTCTTTTGAGTTCAATGAGACCCATTTCTGTGTGGAGGATCCTTTCTCTGGAAAGAGCTATCATTTGGGCGATCCAGTTAGAATTATGGTGGCCAGAACCGATCTGGAGAGACGGTTGATTGACTTTGTTCTGGCAGATTGACGATGTTGTCGGGAGATGCTATAATAAGTAAGCATCTCCTGATGAAACAAATGTACGATTTTTTCGTCAGAAGAAATGAGGGGTAGAGTATGGACGGAATTCGCGTCATTGCAAACAACAAAAAAGCACGCCATGAATACTTTATTGAAGACACCTACGAATGCGGGATTGTTTTGACAGGAACAGAAATCAAATCGATTCGACAGGGTAAGGTAAGTCTCAAGGAAGCATATTGCGGCGTAACAGCAGGCGAGATTTTCGTGTACCAGATGAATGTCAGCCCGTACGAGCAAGGAAACATTTACAATGTGGATCCAGTTCGTACAAGAAAGCTGCTCATGCACAAGAAACAGATTGCCAAACTGGCAGGTCAAGTGCAGCAGCAGGGTTATTCAATCGTACCTCTGCGTCTTTATTTAAAGGCAGGAAAGGCCAAGTTGGAGATTGCTCTTGCCAAGGGTAAGAAACTCCATGACAAGCGCCATACCTTAGCCAAGAAAGATGCTGATAGACGTATGAAACGCGCCATGCGCGATCATTAATCACCATGGGGGTGAAAATGGTTTCGACGGGGGTTTGGAACGTTTTGTAGCCGGGGATGTTGTGACACGTTCATCTAAAAAGCGGTCAGTAAACACAAAAGCAAACGATAATTACGCTTACGCTGCCTAAGCTATAAGGCAGTAGCTCCTGACTGGTCGACCTGCAGGCCGGACTTGAGCTCCATTTAAAGCAGGAAACGACTTATGGCTCGCCTGGACCATAAGGTCGTATCACAGGCTCGCTCGTGTCTCCGCTAGTTGTTGGGGGGCGACATGGGTTAAACTTTAATCAACAACTATCCCAGTAGAAGCAAACCGGAAAGGACTTTCGGACGTGGGTTCGACTCCCACCATCTCCACCATTAAAAACCTCGTCCAACACGAGGCGAAAACACTCTAGCGATAGAGTGTTTTTTTGTTTGCGAACATAAAAGATCACAAACTAATTCCTTGGATGATTATTGGGAAATTATGTTCTTTCTAAGCGGCTTCTGATAAAATTAATTTAGCGAATATATGTTTAGTATCTATTCCAGTTGAAATAGAGTTGTAAAATAAATGCTGATAATGGATAATTTTGAAGAGAATAACGCACGATTTCGTTACTATAAATACGTTTGTGGGAGAGTATTATGATAGATAAAAGTTGCAAAACTGATATTACTAAAAGAATACTTGAAGGAGCGAGACCTCTAATCGAAGAGTACTTAACAGGTATTCATGATATTTATATACAGGATGAATACTCTTTTTTTATCCGTGCAGAAAAGTGTTTTTTTCGAGATAATAACTATTATAATAGTTCGAAGTTATATAGTAATGCAGCATATTATTATTTAGATTATGCATTACTAGATTCAGGTTGTATAAATAATGCGATATTGAAGGACTGTGTTTTGAGATATGCAAATAGAGCGATAATTCTAGATGAGAATAATCATTATGCATATGCAATTAAGGGGGTTGCCTTACTACACTTATGTAGATTTGAAGAAGCAATTGAAGTGCTGAAAAAGTCCAGCAGTATCAATACTGTCATTTCAGTATTAAATAATTTAGGTGTTGCTCTTTTAAAGTTAAATGAAAAGGAACAAGCACTAATTTGGTTTGAAAAAGCTATTAGGTGTATAAATTGTGACGAGTTGAAGCCTTCAATTCTGATGAATTACTATAATTCAATGATGCTAAATAATGTTGATTTTGCATATTCTGATTTCGAGGCAGAATTATTATCTTTAGAGGGTGTTGAGCTCTTTACGGTTGCAATTTTATTATACAATGCAAAAATGTATGGTGAATTAATTGAGTTATATAAAAGTAAACTAAAGATGCTATATGATATTAAACCAGACTTGGTTAGAATTATTTATTCGGCATTTATTCAGATCGGACAAGAATTAAGCGCAGAGAATTTCTTATCGGAAATGCTTGAAGTTTATCAAGAGAGAAAGATAGACGCATTAGGTGAAATAGATGATGATGAAGACATGGCTTATGTATTTGAAGAGTATAAGCAACGAATATTTGAAATAGCTAGCTGTAATGACGAAAAAAATAAAGAGCAGCTATATTATTACGATCTTGAGTATAACGTTCTGATAGAAGAATATCTATTCATATGAGAGGTAAAAAATCGCTTTATTAGAATGCTGGAGGGTTGTACATGAGAAAGATTCTTCTTGCAATACTATTAGTCATGGGAGTACTAATTATCTTTGAATATAATGGAATCATTCGACATAATGAAGTGTTTGCATATAATTATGAAGTGAAGGGGATTGATGTTTCCCATTGGCAGAATGATATCAAATGGGATCAAGTGAAACAAGAGGGGATTGATTTTGCATATATCAAGGCAACAGAAGGAAAGGGTTTTGTTGATGATAAGTTTCTAGTAAATTGGGAAGACGCAGATCGGGAAGGTATCAGAAGAGGTGCTTATCATTATTTTACTGTTAGCAGTACTGGTAGTGAGCAGGCGGAGAATTCTATAAGTATTGTTCCAAAAGACGCCAATGCTTTGCCACCGGTTATTGATATTGAAGTGGGCGGAGTTGAAAAAGACTTATTTCTTAAAGAATTGAATGATTATATTGATAAAGTTGAAGAGGCCTATAAAAAGAAACCCATATTGTATGTTATGTATCCACTATATGATGGTTATATAAAAGGCGAGTTTGAAGATTATCAAATATGGGTCAGAGACATCGTTAAACCACCGAAGCTGAGTGATGATCGGGAGTGGTTTATATGGCAGTACAGTAACAGGGGAAGACTCAATGGGATTCAAGGTTATGTTGATCTTAATGTGCTGAATGGTAGATTGGATGATTTTGAATGAAATTATGGTGTGAATCAAGGTAACGATCTACACTTACAACAGCGAGAGCCAGTTGTTGACCCTGCAAAGGGAAGATGAGGGTCTCGAAGATCCACAGGTTTAGAGACCTTCACCTATAACGTTCGCTGCAACCTGGCAAGGATCCAGACCTTGAACGGGACTATTGGCCAGTGTTACTTTTAAGTGATGAGTAAAATGACAGCGAGTAATATTTGAAGTGTTTCAATGACTTTTCTGATCAATAGGAGGATTTATGTGGAAGCACAAAAAACATATGATGGCAGCCATCATATTAGCCACTATCTTTTGGATTGCAATATTCTATATAGAATTTGGAAGTAATATTTATTCCGTATTAACATTAAAAAGGGTGTTAGGGAGTATTGTAGGTGTATTAATTACATCAATCCTATTTTTTATTTTTATCGATTTATTTGATCTGATATTAATTAGAGAAATCAAAGGCTTGTTCGATGATTTTAAAGAAGGAAATCCTAAAACGAAGATCATCATAATAATATCTGCATTACTTGTGGGGATGCGTTTATTAGTTTCTAAAATTTAGAATAACGGAATGAGAAATGGATACTTAGCAGTATAAATATTAGAACTACAATTATTAAGTCATAATCTTTGCATAGATGAAGATAGGAGGGTAATGAACGGATGAAGGGAGACTGGATACATCCTGGGATTGATAAACATATACTTGCAAAGAAATATGAGGAATTTAAAAAAATTGAATTTCCGGCAGTGCCTGAAGAAGACGAGGTGTATGATTTATTTTCTGTACTTGTGGAATTGGATGGTCATATCGCAGGATTAGTATCCTCGTACTTAAAAAATAGAAGTATTAACTTACAATTACTCGATTCAGATGATGAGTTTAATTTTCTCCTGAAAAAAATGATTGATTCAAAAGCTGCTGAAGGAATTCTTGAGTATAAAAAATATTTGGATGAGTTGATAAAGGAGATAAAGTTGATAGAAGGTTTATCGACGGAGTTAACAGATAGTTAAAGAATCAGCTTTATCATACGTGTTTAAACTGTCAATACCAAACATAGGGTCATAGTATAATAGAAATATAATGGATAGTATTATTTTGATGTAATTATACAGAATGATAGGTTATAGAAATAATACGTTGTTTTAGGATGCAAAAGTGACGAGGGTTTTCTTGACACGCTCCATCTCCACCACGACATAGAAACCGAGCGTAGGCTCGGTTTTTTTGTTGTGCAGAAGTTCTTGGAGTCGAACGCAAATGCACCGCTGGCAGTGGCAGAGACAGGTGCATAGCAGGCCCGAGAGCAGGCGAAGACTGCGATGGGACTCCCACCATCTCCACCACAAAAACCACGTCCTGTTATGGGATGTAATCACTCGTTTTAAATATGAGTGTTTTTTTTAGTATAATTGATATTGGATTATTTGCGGTGAACGTACCATAAGTGACTGCGTTTTTTATAGTATACTCAATATTATTCTGACAGATAGAGGAGATAGATTCCAAAATAAAGCAGTCATTCTATATGGAATGGCTGCTTCTTTAGGTCCAGCGTTAGGGATTCAAGTTTCAAACATGTACGTTATTGATTATTCACAAAATAGAATATTACTCATAATGCAAATTTAATATACTATGTGGCTACAGTGATGGCATTTCCTGTATACACATTTTGTTTTATCATTTTAATGTAATGTATTTGAGTTCTCGAGAGATTAAATGTCAACTTGTCACTCTAGCATTTTATCGATGAAGAGTTATAATGCGAGGATTGAATGATTTTATATAGGACGGTACTGATTAAATATGGGTAAGCACATCTTAAATAATAAATTTATCTGTAACCTTTATTGGTTAATTCCTACTGTATAGGTGTAAGACGCAAAAAACTAATTTAAGATGGAGGAATTAAGATGAAAAAATTTACTTTAGTAGTAGGGCTAATTATGATGATGACAATGGTTGTAGGTTGTAGCAATGATAAAACTGGAGATACTCTAGAAAGTAAACCAGAAGTTGCAGTAACAGAGTTTGACGTTGAAGAGGCTAATGATAGTATAGAAGGTATAATGGCTGATATTCTTATCAATATTGAAGGTGTTGTAGCAGAAATTGATGGAAATGTTATTACACTTGATACAGGAAAAGTTGTAATAATATCTGATGAAACCGATTTCGAAACGCAAAAAATTGGGGATGTGGTGGAGATTGAAAATGTAATAGAAGTAGGTAACTTTATTCAAGGATATACATCTGATGATCCAGAAGCAAATGAGGTCAATGCTGATGTTATTAATACGAATGAAAAAATGCAAATCAGTTCCAAAATTGCCATCAATATTGAAGGTGTTGTTGTTGCTGTTGAAGAAAATGTAATCACACTTGATAATGGACAAAAATTCATGGTTACTGATGAAACAGCATTTGAAACGCAAGTAGAAAGTGACGTAAATTCTTCATTAACGAAGGAGGTTAATGAGATATTTGAAATTGGTAACCTCGTTCAAGGTTTTACTATGGATGACTTTGAAAAAGATATTGTAGTAGCACTTGTTATTAACAGTAATGGGAAGTTACAATAAAGAATAGTAGGTTTGGAGGTGTTCAGGTGGAAGATAAGATTATTATACAGCTGTTTAATATCAGATCAGAGATGGCTATTCATAGAACTTCTGAAAAGTATGGATCTTACTTAATGAAAGTTTGTATGAATGTTCTAAATAAGAAAGAAGAATCTGAAGAATGTACCAATGATACCTATTTAGCAGCATGGAATCAAATTCCACCAGATCAACCTCTTAGATTTTTACCCTATTTAGGTAGAATTGCGAAAAATATTGCTCTGAATAGGTATGATTATTTAAAAGCTACGAAAAGGAACAGTCATTTTGACTTGGTATTGTCGGAGCTGGAAGATTGTATTAGCGACGTGAATCAAACAGAAGACTATATATTGGAAAAAGAACTTGCAACTGTGATTAGTCAGTATCTACGCACTTTGGATGAGAAATCTAGGAATGTATTTGTTCGTAGATATTGGTATTCTGACAGTGTTCGTGAGATTGCAAAAATGTTTGGGATAAGTCAAAGTAACACAAAAGTAATTTTGCATAGAACCAGAAATGGAATGAGAACATATCTTGCGAAGGAGGGATATAATATATGAAACCTCAAAAATTATACAAGGCAATAAATCTTATAGATGACGATTTAATTGAAAATGCTTTAGATATAAGACCGATGCAAAATATTATCTCTTTCAGAAAATATGTAGCTCTGGCAGCCTGTCTTTGTATTATGATTGTCAGTATTTTTTCAATGAATAGATCTGAAGGTACTAATATTTATATCAATGAAATACAAGGTCTAATGATGAAGTCTGTAGATGTAGATATGTCAGTACGTTATTTATCAGAAACTGAAGTTAAAAACTATTTTGAAGAGTTTACACTTCCGGATCAATTGATGTCATATTTAACGTTAGATAAACAGAATGCCTTTAAGTTTTTAATAGATGACCAAAAAAGGATTTATGATGATTCAAGTGTTTTTGTGTATAGATTTGGTGAGCAAAAGGTTGAAATAAAATTATCTAAAATTGGCTTGGAGTATGGGGATATCTTCAACGATGGAATGAAAAAGAAGGTATCTCGAATTAAAAATACAGAGCTTATGATCGGAAGCTACATAGACTACAGAATGGATGAAGACGTGGATGAAACTCATGTATTTGCTGCAGAATACAAGCAGGAAGATATCTTTATTAAAATAAGCAGTATAGGTATGGGTCAAGATGAGTTTATCGATATGTTAGAAGAATTAATTAATCTAAACGTAGATTGAGAAAATGGAGAATATATCAATGGAGATATTTTTTAAACATAAAAAGATTACCACTAGTTTAATGATCGTCCTTATATTGATTGGATACATCTTTCATATACCTAATGTTAAAGATGTGCCAAAACTAGAAGAAGGACAAATACGAATTATGTCTTATAACTTAAGATATGGTTGGAGTGACTATGATGAATGGGTCAACCGGAAAAATCTCCTAGTTGCTCAAATTTTGGAGTATAAACCGGATTCTATTGGTATACAAGAAGGTGACAGCTTGTGGATGTCAGAGGATGAAGGGTTACCAGTCTTGCTGGAAGGCTATGACTTTGTGGGTGTTGGTCGAGATGATGGTCGCTCGATAGGTGAATATGCCGCTATTTTTTACTTGAAAGATCAATATGAAGTTGTTGATAGTGGGAACTTTTGGCTGTCTGAAACACCTGATATACCATCAATTGGCTGGGATGCTGTTGCCTTTCGAATTTGCACATGGGCTACACTTAAAAATATTGAGACTGGTGAAACCTATACACATTATAATACACATTTAGATCATAAAGGTAAGAATGCCAGAACACAAAGTACCACATTAATAATAGACAAAGTATCAAAGTCAAAGACACCTGCGGTTGTAACCGGGGATTTTAATTACTTTGAAAATTGTGATGAATACGATATGATAGTTGGATCAGAATTCTTAAAAGACAGCAAATATATCGCTAAAGATAGTATGAAACATGGGACTATTAACTGGTTTTTACCAGTTAACCTGAAACTATTAAGGCCTATAGATTTTTGCTTTATAACAGCAGACAGTATTACGGTAGATACATATAGAGTAGATAATTCGTATAGGATTGGCAGGAGACCTGTAAGTGATCATTTTCCAGTTATTGTTGATTTTAGAATTAATAAATAGAACTTTAATATGCTGATTTAAAAGAATATTTAGTAATAGGAAAATGTCTTCTAACATTAAAAGTCATGAGGACTTTCATCCTGAAGTCGAGTTCAAGGATATCGGTGCATTGGTTTATTATAAAAATAATTGAGTTGGAATATCAAGGGTTACATTCAGTGTGAAACACATTTTTATATATTAATGAAGTTGGTTGATCCGAGTACATATCTATGGAAGATCTATTAAGCACAGTTTGTTTTTCGTTTTGAGTTTGGTGAAAGACTGGAAAGTAGTTTATTAGTATTTGGATTACTCATGGTTTTTTTGAGTTAAAATGACTGGATTTCTTCTGATATGCTGCACATCTACAAGTTAAAACAATGTTCCATTTATTAGAATCCGCTTTCAATTAGAATACAATTGTTGAGTCGATTTGAATACACTGAAACGGTGTATTCCATTTTTGATTGTAAACCAATTACGTAATTCTACTGGGTAAAAACACAGTCTAGGATTTGCGTTTTACATTAAGAAAATAATTCAATCTGTATTTTGTCGATTTACTTATATAATAATCAATGTAGATATAATTATTATACTTTGGTTGTGAGAATTCAAATTGATGGGATAAAATGTGGTGGGATTATTTATAGTAAGACAAGTAGTAAAAATTTCAGCGGGATAGCAGGTCTTTACAATTAACTACGATTATGACTAGTTATGAAATATTGAATTTGTTGGGATACGAAAATGACGTGGGTTTTCTTGACACGCTCCATCTCCACCATTAAAAACCTCGTCCTGAACGAGGATGAAAACACTCTAGCGATAGAGTGTTTTTTGTTGCTTGAAGAAGATTTACTGGAAGAGATTTACGTCGCGGAATTGGCGGAGATCCGGGCGAACAAGGAAAGTGAATAAAGACAATGGTTGAAAGAATCAGCGCTTTGGCAATACTTATGATAACGTACTTCGTTCCGTTTTTTTTGTTGCTTCCCTAGAAATCCAATGTATATTGTTTATAGAGACGATGAGAAAAATTAAAATTTCATTAATTTAAGGGAAATAGAAACTAATATGGTATAATTATAGGGGCCGAATATGACCATCAGGAGGCTATAATGCTACGAATTGCAATCTGTGATGATAATGAACTCTTATGTCAAGAGCTCGTGGAAATGATTGAGGATTATGTAGATAAGAATCGCATCAATGCCCAGATAGAAAGTTTCAATGATGGAGCAGATCTGAATGAATTTCTTAAGGCGGGAAATCCGTTGGACTTGATCTTTTTGGATATTGAGATGACAAAAATGAATGGGATTCAACTCAGTAAAGAAATACGCATGGAGATGAAAAATCATCAAGTTAATATTGTATATATCACAGCTACTGATGGCTATGATCGCAAATTATTTGAGTTCCAGCCCTTGTATTTTATATCGAAACCAATTAGGGTTGAGAAGGTATTTCATGCAATAAATTTGATGATTGAGCAATCAACAATGAAACATGAGGTTTTTCAGTTTGAATATAATGGTTGGCGAAACGGAGTGGCCTTGAGTGAGATCTTATATTTCAAAAGAGAAAAGCGAATCATAAGAATTATTACGGGAAAGCAAGAATTTAAATTTTATGGAAAATTGGATGAGGTTATAAAAGAACTGCCCGCGGAAAGATTTATTCAGATTCATCGTTCCTATGTGATAAATATGGATCGTGTTATAACTTCCACACATGAAGCGGTTACAATGGCTGACCAGATGAAAATTTTAGTCAGCAAAAACAGACGAAAAGCATTTCGCGTGAGTAAACATCAGAGGAGAAAGGAGCGAGCGTATGCAACTGGATCTATTTGAATGGGTATATATCATAACGGGCGTTTTCGGTACATATACGATTTATAGATTTATGCAGATCTTTTTTAGCGATGAAGACGTAAATCGAACAAGAGAATTTCTGTCCTATGCAGGCTACTACTTGATCATCACTTTTTTATTTCTTGAAGTTAAGATACCCGTTGTGTTAATTATCGCAAATCTTATTCTATTCTTTTGTTTGACCTGTAACTATCATGCCAGTATGGTTCAAAGGGTCGTATCAGTTATTTTGATATTCATGATAACGCTCTGTTTAGAGTCGATTATTGTTCTGATGACAGAACATATAAGTTTTTCTATAGTGGATGAAAGCGCCTATCGATCAATTTTCGGATTGCTGATTATCAAAGTGGTAATGTATATGGCCGCATTAATCATGAATAATTTTACCAGTATTAAAAACGGTGTGAAGCTTCCTGGTATTTACTGGCTATGTGTAGTACTGATTCCCATCTCATCGTTATACTTGCTGCTAGTGATTTTCTCGAAAGAGGTTGCGGAAATTCATTTGCTTGTGAGCATGTCCGTTGTATTGTTTTTGAATTTTGCAATTTTTTACCTCTATGATCATCTTGCGAAAGTCTATGAGGAAAACACGGACAAGAAACTCATCAAAGAACAAAACCGTTATTATGAAAAACAGCTATCGATGATGAAGTCATCCTTAGACTCGATCAGAGCATTGAAGCATGACATGAAAAATCATTTTGCGTCAATTGTATCTTTAGCAAAGCAACATGATAATGAAGAGATTCTCAGATACGTGAAGGATATTTCCAGGATTTTGGATCCAGAAACCCAGTTTTCCAACACGGGGAATACAGCGCTGGACAGCGTTTTAAATTTCAAGTTTCAGGAAGCCAAACGTTGCGGGGCCGATATTGCTTCAGAAATCGCAGTGCCAAGTCAATTAAAAATCAAAGCATTTGATTTGACGACAATATTGGGGAATCTACTGGACAATGCGATCAATGGAATAATGACCATTGAAGAAGGCAGAAGGATAGGTGTTTATGTTTCCGGCGATTTAAACGAGTTGACCATTATCGTTAAAAATACATTTGACGGAAAGCTGAAAAGGAGTGGGAAGCAGTTAGTTACAAGACAGCAGAATAAGAGTGATCATGGATACGGCACTGAAAATATAAAGCGGAGTGTTAGAAAGTATCATGGTGTTTTCGAACATGAAAGTGAAAATGATGAATTTATTGCATCCATTACATTGTTTCCAGCATGATGAACGATGAAATTCCCTTGCGGAAGAGGTTGAGAAGCCACTTTTGCAAGGGAATTCTTTATGTCTGAAAATTTATGTCTGAAAGTTACATGCAGAGGGCCGCTAAGTTACGAGCACTGCCACAGAGTTAAACTATTTCGGTACAATAAAAATAGATAAAGAAAGGAGAGGCAGATGAAGAAAATAATGGTGAAATTTGGAGGCATGCTTGCGGCAATGGCGATTTTGATTACAACAATTAACGTAAATTCTACTTGCATATGTTTTGCGTATCAACCGGAACTACCGGAAGAAGCATTCAAATTACGCAAGTTGAAAGATGAGTAAGCATGGAGAGCATGATCGAGTTTTTGGTAGCGAATGATGTGATTGATCAAGACAAAACTTCTATATATCGATATGGATTGAATCAGCTTGCTTTTTTGGCATTGCATTTACTGACATATGGTTTGCTTGCATATTTCTTTGGCGAAATGAAGCAACTACTAGTCTTTTTGGTTTTGTTTATTCCATTAAGAATCTTTGCTGGTGGATATCATGCGGAAACAAGAACAGCATGCTATGTAATTTCTGTTATGATCGTCTTTGCAGCTTTAAGTGTTCTAAGGCATGCTACATCTAATTTGCCGATCTGGATGATCTTAATCCTATCATCATATAGCGTGATATTTTTTCTCTCTCCAAGAGAAAGTATCAATAAACCATTATGTGAGATAGAGAAAAAGACATACCGGAGGAGTAGCTTGATTTTGTTAAATGGAGAGTGTTTGATTATTGGTTTCTCATTATTCTATGGGGAATATTGGCTTTTCCAATGCGCCGTGTTGGCATTGGTAGCTGTAGCATTGTTGTTGGTCGTGGATTGGATATTTTCTATTTCAGGTAAGCGACAAGAAGTTAATTAATGGATTTATTGAGAGGGAGGTGATTGATAGGAAATTCATATTATATATATTTCTTATGAACAGGTGCTTGAAAGGAGAATTTAAAATGAAAAGATTTTTAGTATTGTTACTAGTAATTTCGATTGCGATTATTCCATTTGGTGCTACGTTCGCTGATCAAAATAATACAGAAAGAGCAGAAGTAGAATCTCTACAGTCGAGCGAACCGGTTCTTAGAACCACACAATGTCCAGAGTGTTTAGCAGGAAGTATACTTTTAGTTAGTACGGATGCTACACCGTGGGTTGAAACTGGTAAGCAACGTTTTTGTACGCATCTGTATCCTAAAGGCGTTGACGAGGAGTGTAAAAGAACGGTAACAAAAACTTATCGCTGTACAAAATGCAATTATGGTTATACGCGAAGTACAGATGAATATAAATGGGTTTGTAATGGACATTATTAAAAGATTTAGGCTATCAGTATCTGATAGCCTAAGTTATTGATAATTTAATATTTGTAACTCTGAGGTGAAGACTAATGACTAAAAAATATATAGTGCTTTTGATAGTAGGAATCTCAGTAATCATTACAGGATGTACAAATGCTCCTACGGTGCAAGTTGTTGAAGAAACACCAATTGTAGTGGAAGTTGAGGAAATAGCCGCTGTTGAAAGAAGGAGTATAGATCCATTAGCGGAAGAAATTGTAAAAGAGATTACTGCAGACAAATACACAGGCCGTCTGGTGGGAACCGAAGGTAACCAGTTGACAGCCGAATATTTGGCAGACCAATTTGAAGCCAATGGATTGACGCCGATGAATGATGAAGGGTATTTGCAGAAGTATACGCAAGAGGTGGGTAATCCAGAGGAACAGGAACCTCAAGTATCAATTCTCATGGAAGATGGGTCAGTTTTAGATTTAGTGTTGGGGACGGATTATGTTTGCTCCATTATTTCTGAGGATCTTGATTTGGATATACCTATTGTGGTGGAGCCTGAAGAAGATGCAGAATTACCAGGAAAATGTGTTGTTATCTTCGAGCGGGGAGTAAAGAGTAGAATCTTATGTGATGTATTGATTACGGTGGATGATACATTTCGCTTTACACCCTCTATTGAGAAGAAAGACCGGAAAATAACTTTGTCGATAACACAAACTGTATTAGAACAAATGAAACTTGGAGGAGCAAAGCGTATCATAATTCGTGCAACAAGTGCACATCATATGGAAGAGGTTTGTAATGTCGTTGGGATGATTCCAGGAAAGAATAGTCACGAGAAAAGAGCGATCGTGTTTACTGCACATTTTGATCATTGTGGAAAGCAAGGCGAAAATATATACAAAGGTGCACTTGATAATGCTTCTGGTGTTGCTACGATGATAGATGTGGCTCGATATGTGAAAGAGGTTGTTGGAGAAGATGGATTCGATTTTGATCTTGTCTTTGCAGCTGTGAATGCTGAGGAATTTTGGGATTTTTCCGAAAGTAATTGTAGGGGTAGCAGGTATTTAGCTGGGGAATTATCAGATCAATATTCTCAGATTTATAATATCAACTTTGACTGTGTTGGTGGAAAAGGATCTGGAGGAATATCCTTAGGATGCTTAGATGATTTAAGCACACCATTAGCGCATGCTTTAAAGGATAGTTTTACTTGTTCAGAAATTGAATGGAATGATGATGTTTACACTGACTTTGCTGATCATGGTTCTTTTAGAGAACGTGGATTTGCGGCTATGACAGTGGGACAGATTGGCTGCATTCAACACGTTCATTTGCCAACGGATACATATGAAAAAATTGATTATCAGGAGACAGATGCAATTGCACATGCTGTAACAGACATAATTATTCAAGAAGGGGAAGATCTCTTTATGGAATTGGCAAGAAAAGAAGTAAATATGAGAGGTCCTGATAATATTCAGTGGTGCCAAAAATCGGAAGAAGAGTTGATCAGGCGGCTTAATGGCAGAATTTTAGCGTTTGATGAAGCCTATTCGTTTATCTATGATGGTATCCGTACAACTGGAACAGGATATCACCCATTTGTAGATCTTTCAGAAGCGCTCCATTATTATCCCGATGTCGTTATCCCAGAGAAGGTAAGCGATTTCTTTATTTCAAAAATTGACATAAATAACAGAAATCAAATGGGAAGAATCTATTGGTCGACTGGTGATAATTATAATTCAGAACAATTGGACCAAATTATAAAAATTCCAGTTTTAAAAGAAGATATTATTGATATTCAAATTGAATACTATAATAACGATCGGGATGAGTATTTATGTTTTTCTTTATATCCCAGTGATATGAAGGGTACGTTGAATGTTTATCCTGTTGAGGGAATGCATGATATTTATTTACTGAAAAGTGATTGGCGAGAGAGTGCGGAATATGAAGGCATCATATACAAAATTCAGGGTTGGACGGCAGAGGTGAAAACTTATCACAAAAGATATGATGAATCATCAGATATATTCTTGCCTGATTGGAATACAATGCAGAAACCAGAAGATGAATTTCTTAACTTGATTGAAGCGATACAGATTGATGAGATTGCAGATGTGTTGATCCAGAATATAACTGCGCAATAAAGGGTTAACTTAACAGTTTAATATTTAAGTTTTGCACAAGTAAATTTAAGAAATAGAATTATATTTTATGAGTATTTGTTCACATAATGCTTGGTTAGATTTATTAGTGCATTTCTTTGTTTGCGAACTGATGTTTGAACGCGGTGGTTTTAGTCCCTATAACAAGAAGGGGGTGATAGGCATGGTTTATTGAGAGCTGTATATTTAACAAGTTTCTTATGGACTATAACGAATCCTTCCAGTTTTGGATACATTATAGAAAAAATTTAAGGAGGTCGTATGAAAAAGTTAGTAATTTTGTTAATAGCCGTATTAATGATTTCAAATGCCACATTTGCTCTAGCTGGTAGTGATGATATGTATGAAAATTACAATGATGATTATAAACTTGCGATGGATATGTTATCCGAGATAAGCGCAAAGGGAAACACAGTGGTGTTGAAAGAGAGTTCATTGAATATTGAAGTGCCAAGTATTGATCTCGAACTCTATATTCAAAAGGAACAAGAACGAGTGTTAGGCAAGAATCCTCGTGAATCTAGATTGTTATCAGTTGATATAATTGACGATATACTGATTCTGTATCCGGAGCTAAAAGAGGTGGATCTGACAAAGTGGACTTATGCAAAGTTTGGTGAGTATGATCAAGCAATGACTTCAAAAAAGGGTCAGCCTACTGATGAAGAGGTCAAATTATTAAATGAAAGAGGCATTACGGTTTCAGATGCAAAAGCTTTGACTAAAATATTTGGCTCATATAAATTGCTTTTAGAAAAAACTGATGGTGAAATTAAGGAAGAGTTAACCGAAATCTATTTGAACAACTTAATTGCAGCGAAAAACTTGGTCGTAGAACCAATGCAAGATAATGTAAAAAGTACGGTTGATGAACGGTATGTTCCTCAGGACAATTCAACGACATATACGTACTTACCAGGGCCAGAGGCGACATCACCAATGCTAAAGTATTATCAGTGTTATGTTCCAGGGTATCAATATTATCCAGACTGGTTTTTGGTAGATTCAGAAACGCATAGATTTGATAATAATCTTATTTACGGATCAGGTGCACAACTAATTTATAATGCACTCTACAATACTACTCAGTCATATTCAGCTGGTAATCTTTGGGGTACTTATGCTACTGGTGCTAAGTGGCCGCATGAAGGATTAGATCTTTCTAAATCACCAGGGTGTACATTATATGCACCATTTAGTGATGATCCTGCAATTTCAGGCAATGCTACACTATTACTTCAACCAACAGATTATTATGGTAGAATTGTATTTAAATGTGGAACTGGGTACAACGAATATACATTAAATTTTCTTCATACTGGTCCGACACGAGTATCAGCATCAACGTTTCCGGCAGGTACAGTTATAGGGACAGAGAGTGGATACGGAGCTAATTCACTGCCAAGTGATTTTTCAGATAAACATACACATTTTTCAGTTAGAACAGGTAGTAATACAGCCTGGGACATATATGATCAATATTTGACGTCTGATAATCCGTATATATTTGCACATAAACATTTTGATTGATAATTATTGGTTCCAAGAGAATAATCTAGAGTGAGGGTTATGTAACTAATCGGAATATGCTCTTTGAGGAGACTTAGGATTTTTGACAGTTATAGCAAAAGTTCTAAGTCTCATTTTGATTTTGAAATACAAAGTGATAAAATTTTATATATGAGAGTATTGTTTTGTTGCGCAACCAAACAATCGTTGATATTTATGATCGAGATGAAGAGCGAACTGTATCAGATATAGTGAATGAAAAGAAAGGGGGCGGTATAATGGCAGCTTACAAACATATTCGAGAACATATGTGCAAATTTGCTTTGTTGATTATGGTATTTTTATTTCTTGTATTACTCGCTAGCTACAATGGTGATAAAGTGCAAGTTGCCGAACTTAATAGTTTACTTGATGAAGCGAAAAGTGATATTGAGGATATGTCGGCACAAGTTATTGATTTGGAGAATACGATCATAGCGAAAGATGAGTCAATAGATGAGTTGCAAGCTTTGTTAGAGCAAATCAATGGTATTCAGTTCTATGAAAAAGACAGAATAAAATATCATGGCTATGGACGCGCAAGTCAGTCTGCTGAAAAGCCTGTTGAACTTAGAATGCTCCCAACGGAAGCGAGCGCTTCATTAGGCAGAATAAATGGGCGCGTAATAATTATATCCGAGGTTCAAACATCTAATAATGAACATTGGTTACTAGTAAAGACTTCTGGAAGAAGTACATATGGGTATGTGCGATCACTTGAGATAGAGCTTCTGGAAGAAGATCTTTACTATATCAGTGAATCTGAAATTGCCATTTCGGGTTTAAGATTAGGTGATTCAATTACTAAGGCAATTGGACTGATGGGGAGAGATTATATACAATGCTATTATGATCATAGACCTGATTCTTCAGAAGGCATTCTCTACCATGGAACTGATATTTTATACAAACCAGTTACATTGCAGATTGAAGAAATAAGAGTACGCAATAAAGAATTGAAAATTGAAGGCTTATTTGGTGCTGGGGATAGTATCGACAAAGCCAAAGAATATTTTGAAGGCAAATATGATACGGTAATTGAAGAGAATGCAAACGGAAGCAAAACATTTATCATATGGGATTCAGAGGGATATAAATTAGAAATTACTTATGATGATAATATTATCAAAGGTTTTTCCTATTCGATTTATGACTTTAGAGCGTGATCAGTGTTATTGTGCTTAAGCTTGCATCTCTATTAAAGCATATCTCGTATAACGAGGGTTTTCTTGACACGCTCCATCTCCACCATTAAAAATCTCGTCCTGAACGAGGTCGAAAACCACTCGATTTAGAGTGGTTTTTTAGTATTAGAGAAACTGAACTGTGCCATTAGTGAGTGTTTTTTATAATTAGATGCCGACAAATTCTGATTTGTCAGTGAGATTTATTATTGAATTATGCAGACATGTAAACCGTTATGAAGCCATTTGATATTCTAATCAAATGGTTTTTATGTTTATTCATTTAAACTTTTCTTTGTGCTAGAATTTATTTATTAGATATGGTAATTTTTGATATATTGGTTTAATTAAATCGAAAGAAACAGATATTTCAAAAGAATAATCTTTTCAGAACATTTCCTGATAAAACTTGTCTATATTAGTGAAGGGACTTATAAAAGGCAAAATGAAAGAGAGAAAAACATGGAAGATCATACAATTATCAGTTTATTCTTTAATAGAGATGAAACTGCGATTTTGGAGATAAAAAATAAATATGGGGGCTACTGTTTTAGTATTGCTAACAACATTCTAAGAATTAAAGAAGATTCAGAAGAGTGCTTAAATGATATGTACAATATTGCATGGCGTTCAATTCCACCTCAAACTCCTAATAAACTAGGTGTCTGGCTTGGAAAAGTGGTTCGTAATTTGGCAATAAATTTGTGGAATAAGAATCATAGGCAAAAGAGATATGGTGGAATAATACTATTGCTAGACGAATTAGAGGAATGTATTCCCGACCTTAAATTAGTTGAACATGAAGTTGAAGGTAATGAGTTAACTAATATTCTTAACAATTGGCTTACTACACTATCGAAAGAGGATAGAGTTTTGTTTATGAGAAGATATTGGAATGGAGAACAATTACAAGTTTTAGAAAAGGAATATCGAATATCACATGGAAAGATGGCAAAGCGTATGTATAATTTACGAATAAATTTGAAGGCTACCTTAGAGAGAGAAGGATTCTGCTTATGAGTTACAGGCAAAGTGAAAAACTATTTATTAGTTTGACTGATGTTAATGATGAGTTCATTTATGAGGCTCAAATGGCGATGAAAACAAAAAATATTAGTAATTTATCAAAAAGAATAAAACTATTTCCTATGGTTGCATGTCTTGTGCTATTACTCTTAGTTACATCTGTATTTACGTTAACTGATTGGGGTACTTATATAATCGATATGTTTACTTCTCGAACAGAGGTAGGTTCAGATTATTCAGAATCAGGATTTGATTTAGGTGTTAATGTGGAGAAAATATCAATTGACATGCTAACTGGTGAAATACAAAAGGTACCGGATATAATTAGACACCAATTTGAGACTTATGACGTATATAGTAGTTGGTATCCAGGTAACTGGCAAAAACAGTTTGAGTCTTTAGATGAGGCATTTGAGTTTATTGGGTTTGATGAACTAAGTAAGACTAATTGGGAATTTAATGAAGAACAAGTAATACTAAATGTACTAGGAAATGATAAAGGAGAGATATTAACTGTTCGTTTAGAATCACTTTATATAGTTGATGATATACGTTTACAGAATACTATGTATATTATGACAGAATATGATACTGAAGCAGTTCAATACGGTAGTAGTACAACGGAAAATGTCGAATTTGAGGAAGAATTTTATGAAACTATTAATCAATTGAAATGTCACATTATTTCAAGTTCGCAATTAGCAAGTGGTTACATGTCAATTGATGGTTTCTTAGTGAAAAAAGGTGCTTTATACAATCTTCATATTGCATTCAAAGAAGAGGATAAGGAACAGGCTAAAAGGTTATTACTTCTGTGGGCTGATTCATTTGAGTAGATGTGTTTTATGATGACAATTATGTATCTCTATAAATTGAAGGTTTAGTGAAGCAAAACTGTGAAGTATTGCCATAGTCCGAGATTAATCATTCGAAGCGATCTTTTATAATAAGCGACGAGGGTTTTCTTGACACGCTCCATCTCCACTACATGTAAAAACCACCACGTATATATTTCGTGGTGGTTATTTATTGAAAGATTAGGTCAAATAGACTTTGTCTAAGCAGGAAAATAGTTGAGTTCGTTCAATGATAATTTTCTACTATTCAATATTTTCCATTCGCTGAATATCTTTTCTACATTCATCCATTTCAACAAGGTTGACTTCAACTAAATTATTTAGAAATTGATATTTTTCAAAGGTTGATTTGTTTATTTCATAGTAGGTGAACTGAGTCTTTCTGAATGATTGCAGTAATCCAACTGTTTGCATTTTTTTTAAATGCCTTGATATCGCATATTGTGGGAGATCAAGAGAATCTACAACATCTCCAACACAAATGGGAGCATTTCTATAGTGGATCAGAGTAATAATCCGTAATCTTGTACTGTCTGATAAACATTTCATTAATTCTAAAACCATTGAATCACCTCGACTGTTATATAAAAAAGTATATACTTGTTTCTATATATGGTCAATTGCAAAGGTTTGAGAAAGTTAAATGCTTTTAATTCTAACCAAGCGAGTACCAAACAGAATGATTGTTACTCCAATGATTGTGTTAATCGTAATTCTCTCATTTAGAAAGGCATTCCCTAAAATGATTGCAACAATAGGATTAATGTAAGTGTATGTGCTAGTTGCAACTGCAGTCCAATGTTTGAGAACGTAATTATAACACGAGAATGCAATTACGCTGCCAAACAAAGATAGATACAAAATGGGGGTGACTGAACTAATATTTATGGGTATGTTCAGCCATTCTTCAGTAATACTGGACATCATAATAAGAAGTATTCCGCCAGCGAACATTTGGATCATTGTGATAAGGAGTGGATTAATTCTTTCTGAAACCGTTTTTGTTTTCAGCGCTCCAACTGACCAGCATAAGCCAGAGATAACCAATAGAAATAGACCGTTCATGTTTAATGACATATCGCTCCATGTCAATACTAGAACTCCCAAAACACTCATAATCATTCCAAATATATTTGTTAGGGTGTAATTAATTTGCCTATTCTGATATGCTTCCATCCCTGCTGTGTATATGGGAACGAGGGCAATCATGACGGCTGCCAGTGAAGAACTTGTGAATTTTTCAGATATACATAGCAAACCATTAGAAAAGGATAGCATAAATACACCACCTAGTATTATGGTTTTAAAGTCTATAAGGGAGATAGAAAATTCAATTTTTCTGCTACTTATAATTGGAAACAAGATCAGTGATGCGAGTATAAATCGTATTCCTGCCATAAGCAGTGGTGGCCAATAAGCCAAACCTACCTTTATTCCTAAAAATGTAGAACCCCAAAAGAAGCAAACAGCTGCGTATGCGAGGAATGTTTTTGCATCATTCTTTACTACGAACATCAGACGATTCACCCTGTAAATACTCTTTTAAATTGTGAATTACTTTTTCAGAAAGTCTTCTGCGTGCATTCTTAGTAAAGCCAGAGACAATATTGTTCATTATTATATTCTCATCTAATAGATGATTTTCTCTAAATTCATTATCAATAGAATCCGTATCAAGTATGGCATAATGCTCATTGTTTTGAATCCAATGTTCAAAAGCTTCTCTGTTAAAGGAGAAACCAAGCCCTGTATTTATCAAGATTTTTTTGCCACGCATTATGTCGAATTCATTTTGATTAAGTACAATCGTATTTTTAGGTAAATGGAGTGATATTATGTCGCATTCCTGGAGTAAGGTTTCAAGTGGTAAATAGGTGTATGGCACGTCATCTTGTATTCTTCGACCATAATAATATACATCCATGTTGAAAAAACTGGCCACTTGAGCAACTTTTTTTCCAACGGAGCCGAGTCCGATTATGCCTAGTTTTAATGATTCTAGCTCAATAGGTTCATCAAATATAGGTTTACTGTGTGTACCAAGTAGCAGTTGTATCAATTCACTAAATAAATATTGCACGACGCCTTGATCGCCATAATCACGGACGCCTGTAACGGTTACGGAATTTCCCTTTGCAGCTGCTAAGTCGACATTTGCAGATTCATCATTATACAAGCTGCAGCACATGCCAATGTACTTAAGCTCAGGTAAATCACTTAATACACTTTCATCAATGGATGATGTCCAGGAGATCAAGATGCAGTCTGCACCCTTTGACCTTTCCAATATTTCCTCGTTTGATTTTGGGGAATCAGAATAGATAACCAGTTCAGTTGTCATTGCCTGTAACTGTTCCATGGCAAACTCTTCAATTCCTGTTTTCTCAAGAATAACAATCTTATTAAACTTCATAGCAAATCCTCTCCTTTTGATAATTGAAATAGATACTTTGTACTTGAATTGAGATGAAGTCACATCATTAATTATGCGGTTTGCTGCATATGCTATAATATGCATATGTTTGTGCGTACATATTATCATTAGGATTAGTTTGTGTCAATGAACCTTTAAGGCATTTGTTCACTTTTGTATTGCGTTTCGCAGAATGCATTGGAGTCACAAAAATGACGAGAATTTTCTTGTCACGCTCTATCTCCACAAAATTCAAACGACCTTGAGTCGTTTTTTCTTTGCTAAATTATGGAAACGATCATGTATAATTCAGGTTATATATCCTTTTTCTGATCCTTTAGCGTGAATTTTATCCCTTTCAGAAAGAAATTCAAAAAAATCAGCCCAGAAAGGCTGATTTTTATTTAATAACAGAAAGCTTTGCCATTATTTTTGTGAATTTCTCTTGCTCTTCCCAAAGTGGACTATGGGCTGAGTTTTCAAAAATATAGAGTTCTTTACGTGGTGCTTCGATTTTTTTATAGTAGTCTCGTAACAATACCTGAGGTGTTAAGTGATCATAATCTCCTGAAAAAAAGTATATGGGTACATCCACAGACATTATTTCACTAGGAAAGTCAATACGACGCATGTCTGGACCAATCACTTCTAATGAAACCATCATACTTTTTATGGTTGATGGGAAACGGACACCACCATACTCTTTGGAGAATAGTAAATTTGTGAAAATCCTCATGTTTGCATTAGCACCTCTGGCATCACCTTTGTATTTTCCAACTGCTTGTTTTACTTTCCGAGCTGATGAAAAACCATCTTTGTATAGACCCATGGTAGGCTGACCAACAGTCTCTAACATATTCAGAACTTTTTTGTCGCCCCTTTTAGTGGCTACTTCTTTTACCCAGTTATAACAAAGTTGCTCATTAGCCTCCATATTTACAAATTGGGATACGGAATAATAACTATGGTAATATTCAGGATGCTTATATACGGCTTTAAGACTTAAAATCGTGCCAAAAGAATGACCCAGAATAAATACTTTTTCCTTTTCATAGGTTTTTAGTAAATAACGGGTTATTTCTAGTAAGTCGTCTAGAAGCTGGTCAACTGTCATTTTATCACGATCAATATTATTGAAATAGGAACGGCCAGTCCCCCTTTGATCGTAGGAGGCCATCATGAAGTAAGCTTCCAATGGTTTATTCCAGCGTCTAAAGAAGCTTAAGGATGGTGTGCCTGGACCACCGTGGACTAGCAGTAATAATGGTTTTGCTTCATCGCCCCACACGTGGGTAAAATGGGGGTGATTATTAATTGTTAAAGTATCGTATCGATCCATGCTTGACTCCTTAAATATAAAAACTAATTGCTCTAGGTAATCATCAGCTAGTGGGTTAAAAGTCCTATAGGTGTTATACCCATAGGACTTAAAAATGTAACTGTTAATGAGTTGTAATGCCCGTTTCGATTTGAAATTTTATGGTCCACTGAGGATTTTGATGGCGTTGAAACAGATGACGATACAGATGAATCGATAATTATTTTAATCATTATCACAAAATAGATGTTCATATCACCTTATATTGTGTAAAATAGATACGGTGAAAATGTAAGAGAGGGAGGACCTATGTACAAACAAGGTTTTGATAATGAAAAGTACTTAAATCAGCAATTTGAAAACATTTTGGAACGGGTTAAAGAATATGATGGAAAGTTGTATTTGGAGTTTGGAGGCAAACTCATGTATGATTTTCATGCTGCACGTGTTCTGCCTGGATATGATCCCAATGTTAAGGTAAAATTGCTTAGCCGATTGAAAGATGAAGCGGATATTATCGTAGCTATTTATGCAGGGGATATTGAGCGTAAAAAGATGCGCGCTGATTTTGGTATCACATATGACATGGAATGTTTAAAACTGATTGATGATTTTAAAAGATGGGATCTGAATGTGGCCGGTGTTGTCATCACGCGTTATGAAGGACAGCCTGCTGCAACTCAGTTTAAGAATAAATTGGAGCGTCGCGGCATTAAGACCTATACCCACGGATATACGAAAGGCTATCCAACGGATATCAATAAGGTTGTTAGCGAAGAAGGCTATGGCGCTAATCCATATATTGAAACGGAGAAGAAACTGGTTATTGTAACAGCTCCTGGTCCAGGTAGTGGTAAGCTTGCTACGTGTCTTAATCAGCTATATCATGATTCTGTCCAAGGCAAGAAGTCAGGATATGCCAAGTTTGAAACCTTCCCAATTTGGAATATGCCGCTTAATCACCCGGTGAATATTGCATATGAATCGGCCACGGCGGATCTAAAGGATTTCAATGTTATTGATCCCTTCCATCTTGAAGCATACAATAAGACAACCGTGAACTACAACAGAGATGTGGATAGTTTCCCGCTTCTGAAGAGAATCTTAGAAAAAATCACAGGTGAAGAATCTGTCTATAAGTCGCCGACAGACATGGGTGTAAATATGGTCGGTTACGGCATTATTGATGATGATGCTGTAAGACAAGCATCTCATCAGGAAATAATCAGAAGATGTTTCGTATATGAATGTGAGTACATGAAAGGTCTTGTAGATAAAGAGACAGTAGAACGAGCTGAATTGATCATGGAAAACTTAGGTCTTACAAAAGAAGATCGTGTTGTGGTTACACCAGCTCGTGAAGCAGCCAAGCGCTGTAAGCACAAAAATCCGGATATTATTTCTTGTGGCGCAGCAATCATGCTAAAAGATGGCACAATCATTACAGGTAAGAATTCCGAAATTATGAATGCGACATCAAGTGTGGTTTTGAATGCGATTAAGCATATGGCAAATATTCCTGATAATATTCATCTATTGACGCCAAGTATTATTGAATCGATTATTGCATTGAAGAAGCGTCTTAAGGAGAACTTTGAAGCCTTGAGCTTGCAGGAAACGCTCATTGCATTAAGCATTAGTGCAACGTCGAACCATACGGCTAAAGTTGCTCTGGAAACACTGGAAGAATTGTCAGGGTGCGAACTTCACTGTACGCATATGCTTATTCCTGGCGACGAGTCAGAAATTAGAAAAATTGGCATCAGATTAACCTCAGATCCATTGTTCCCAAGCAACGATTTGTATATGAACTAAAATTGTGTACGGTATGAATTAAGGGCTGTCATCGATTGATGAAGCCCTTTTCTTGTATTAGAAATGTATTTTTGATTTGCTGATGATTAGAGTCCTCTTTTATTAGCTTCGATACGAATGAATTCTGGCAAATACCACGGAGTGCAGCCCGGAGACACCTTCATATCCTTATACAATCCCGTGTCTTCACCGAATTTAACCAATCGATCTCTGTACTCGGGATTATATACGCCTATCCATCCAGCTGTCATAATCATAGTTTCTTGAATCGGTGGTATTTCATTCATGACTGTCTCTTCGATAACATCGATAATTTCTTCTGTGTTCTCATGTCCTGTTTTGCCTGTCCATCGCAAACGATATTGATGTGTCCAGAACAACTTTCTTTTTATTGGCGATTCTGATCGCATCCATCCTTCAATCATAGCTAAAAGCTTTTTGGATTTATTTAATTGATTGGCAAACAGCCAATCCAAGACCTGTTTCCATTCATCTTCTTCATGCTTTAATAAATCAGCAGAAACTCTATCAATAAATTCCTCATCAATCAACTTTCGATCCAGGATTAATACGGCCAAAAGTCTAGGATAGTATTGGCCAGTCTCCCATAATTCCATTGCAAGTGTATGGTCTTTCTTTATCTCTTTGGCAAGCTTCTTCAAATCGCCATATTTTGTTGAATCTTGAGTAATCGTCTTTAAAACCGTAGTCAAAGTATTAGCCATCGTCTGCCTCCTTAAAATTAATTTCTTCACAGTTAATATAAATCATATCATATAAACATTTACAGCATACGTGCTACTAAGTGGAAATACGCCAGTTTTACATTATTTCTTTTACCCGTATGATTTGTGGATTCTGAGGGTTTGGTATTGATTTAAAAATTTAATTTTGAAATCTGAATAGCGGTAAAAACTATTAAAAACTTGATAGATGTGTGGTGAGTCAGGGTAACATTTATTAAATGGTGACTAAGGAGGCTACATTAATGGAATTCAAACAAGTATACACACCGGGGCTTGCACATTGTTCATATGTTATTGGTGGAAAATCCGCCTGCGTTGTCATAGATCCTGCTAGAGAAGTGAAGCAGTATATTGCTATTGCGAAATCGTGGGGGCTCCCTATCAAAGGGATTATTGAAACCCATTTGCACGCAGATTTTGTATCTGGGCATGTAGAGCTTAGAGAGCTTACAGGAGCAACCATATATATAACCGAAAAGGCAAATGCAGCCTTTGAGCATCATGCTCTAGTGGATGAAGAGGAATTCCAGATTGATACATTGCTCTTTAAAATGCTTGATACACCTGGCCATACACCAGAATCTTCTGTTTATGTTGTGGCAGACCTTGAAAGAGGGACCGATCCGGTTCTAGCCTTTACCGGGGATACGTTGATGGTGGGAGATGCTGGAAGACCGGATTTGTTTCCGGATAGAAAAGAAGAATTGGCTTCTAAGCTTTATCGGAGTCTAAGTAGGATTGAAATGCTTGGTGATCATATCGAGGTATATCCTGCACATGGTGCGGGTTCATTGTGTGGCAAGTCTCTTTCTTCCAAACTTTCGTCAACAATTGGAACGGAGAAACTTCAGAATGCGGCCATGTTGAAACATCCAGAGGAAGCCTTTATCAAAAGCTTCCTAAAAGACATGCCTGAAGCGCCTGATCATTTTTCGCGTTGTTCCGAATTGAACAGAAGAGGCATCATGCCAGTGTCGAAACTGAAAGCGCCGGTCGCTTATTCACCAAAAGAGTTTTTGGAACTGAGTCAAAATGGATATATTGTAGTTGATACCAGAGACCAATTTGCATTCGGATCGGCACATATTCCTGGGGCTTACGCCCTCAGTCTAAAACTCAATTTTGCAACTTTTTCTGCTTGGGTTTTGCCTCCTGATCAACCTATCTTGCTTGTTTTAGAAGACAAGCAGGATCTGCCAAAGATACTTCGAGCCTTATACAGCGTGGGACTTGATAATGTTGCAGGTTACCTGAAAGGCGGGATGTCTGCCTATGCAACTAATGGTCTTGTAATGGCGAGATTTGAGAGTATTTCGGCTATTGAGGCAAAAGAACGATATGAGACAGGAGATCTATGTCTTGTCGATACTCGCTTGAAGGGTGAATGGGATAGCGGCCATATCCAAGGGGCGATCCATATACCCGCTCCGGATGTACGACACAAATACCTTCAACTGGAAGGAAATATGCCTCTTGCTTTTATATGCAATTCTGGCAATCGGTCACTTCTTGCGGCTAGCTTGATGTTGAATTCCAGCAAAGTTAAAAATGTAATTAATGTCATCGGGGGAATGACGGCTTGGTCGTCCCTCGGATATCCTACAGTAACTGATGGTGATGAGAACTGAGAAAGATCCACTTTCAAAAGGGTGCAAAACGACCTTCGGGTCGTTTTCTTTTGCTGAAATTTATCGAGGCGGCTGTACTCAACAAGGAGAATGTTCAGTTTTACTCGGATTTATAATATAATAAGAAATTGTAGAGGTTAAAAATTACAGTGAAATAGAAGAAGATCTATAAAATCAGATTCATACAATGGAGGTAGAATAATTTGAGATTTATTTCATGGAATATTGATTCATTAAATGCAGCCTTAACAAGTGATTCAAATCGGGCGAAACTTACGAGGCAAGTAATTGATACAATCTTGGAAAAGGATGCGGATGTCATTGCATTGCAAGAAACTAAATTGCCGGTCAATGGACCAAGCAAGAAGCATATGGCGCATTTAGCGGAGTATTTTAAGGGATATTCTTATGAATGGAGATCTTCTCGGGAGCCAGCTAGAAAAGGCTATGCGGGGACGATGTTTTTATATAAGGAAAAGTACTCTCCAGAAGTTTCTTTTCCTGAGATTCAAGCCCCAGAACCCATGGATTGTGAAGGTCGAATTATCACTTTAGATTTTGGAGAATTCTATCTTACACAGGTATATACGCCGAATGCTGGTGATGGCCTGAAACGATTGAAAGAACGACAAGTTTGGGATGAGAAGTATGCTGAATATCTTCAGACTCTTGATCAAGAAAAACCCGTTTTAGCAACTGGTGACTACAATGTAGCCCACAAAGAGATTGACTTGGCGCATCCACAGAATAATCATATGTCGGCAGGATTTACAGATGAAGAACGCCAAGGGTTTACAAATCTCTTGAGCAAAGGCTTTACAGATACGTTTAGACATATTCATGGCGATGTGACAGGTGCTTACTCCTGGTGGGCGCAAAGGGTTAAGACGAGTAAAATCAATAACTCGGGTTGGAGAATTGATTATTGGCTGGTTAGCAATCGGCTAGCGGACAAAGTTGTTAAGTCTGAGATGGTGGACTCTGGTACGAGACAAGACCATGCGCCAATTTTATTGGAAATAAATTTGTAATCAGAATGAGAATCTGTAAACATTGAATAGATGAGAGTATAAAAAGCGATCTACGGATCGTTTTTTATTTTGCAGAAGTTTATGAATTAAAATGCAGGGGTATAACTGCTATGGCTAAACTTATTTGCAATGCGGTTGTTTTTGGGAAATGAAGTTGGAAAAAGATAGTGGGATTATTGCCGTAAAAGGAGGTTATATGAAGGCGATCGTTGTATCGAAATATGGAAACTCTGATGTGATGAAAGTTGTCGAACGTGCAATTCCTGAAGTTGGTGATTCCGATGTATTAATTCGAATTATGGCGTCATCGGTTTCGCCTGTAGATGTTGCTTTTCGAATGGGTCAACCTTTAATGTCCAGATTTTTCACAGGATTTAGCAGACCAAAACATGAGATTCCTGGGGATATTATTGCTGGAATTGTAGAGAAGAAAGGTTTAAAGGTTACTAAATTCGAAATTGGTGATCGGGTATATGGTCATGCAGGGTTGAGTTTTGGTGCTCAAGCACAATATATCGCATTGAATGTAAAGGAAGCAATTGTAAAGATGCCAGAAGAGATGTCTTTTGAAACAGCAGCAGCTTTCGCTTATAGCGGAATGACAGCCAAAGCCTTTCTGGAGGAGTATTATCAAATTACTCCAGATACAAAAGTATTAATAAATGGCGCATCTGGTGCGATAGGAACTTTTGCCATTCAGTTTGCAAAGCTAAAAGGTGCACATGTTACAGCGGTCTGCAGTGAACGTAATACAGAACTCGTGACTTCCATCGGTGCAGATTCAGTTATTGATTATGCAAAGGAAGATTTTACTGTGAGGGAGGAATCTTTTGATTTTATCTTCGATGTTGTTGGAAAGAGTAAATTCGGTAAGTGCAAACAGGTACTAAATCCTGGTGGTATTTACTTGTCAACAATGCCTACATTAGGCTTGATGTTGAGAACAGCATTAAAAATGAAGAGTCAGAATAAAACAGGGAAATTCGTTGCTACAGGCCTAAAAAAGCCCGAGCAAAAACGGGAAGATTTAAAAGAATTAGCAAAACGATTTGAGGAGAAAGAATTGGTTGCTGTAATTGATTGTGAGTATACAATGGATGAAATTATCCAGGCACATGATCATGTAGAGAATGGTCACAAATCTGGAAATGTTATATTGAAAATGAGTTAGATGAGGGTATTTGAGCTGAAGCAAATAGGAAAAAGAAGTGGAGGGCACTCTAGATATGGAGAGCCCTTCACTTCTTTTATTGAGTCAGTATATTTCTTTTGCATAAATCAATGAACTCTTTTGTTTCTGCTGCCAAAGAGACATTCTTGCTTTTAATCCACCCCACATTGAGTTTTTCATTGATGTCGCTGATGGGGATGCTAATCAAATCTTGTTCGATGATGCCTTCTATTAAAAATCCGGTACCGATGTTGTAAGAGTCTGTATGGCAGATGATGTTGTTCATGGTCGCGCGATCAAGAACATTAATTGACTGTCTCGCGTTGATCACAACAGCCTCTTCAGAGAAGTTCAGTGAGTAGTTTTCTTGTTCGTATCGCACATAAGGGAACTTTGCAAGCTCATCCAAGCTTACTGATTTTTGTTTTGCAAGGGGATGATTTCTTCTGATAAAGGCGTGAAGATTCACGGTTGCAAGAGAATGAAATTCTATGTTTCTTGAAAGCAGATACTTTCTCATAAATTTTTCATTTGAAGTAGAAAGGCATATGATACCGGCGTTGCTTTGCTGGGTATACACGTCATCGATAATTTTATAGGTTTTTCTTTCTCTAAGAAGAAGTTCGAAATCATTGGATTGATGGTTGTTCATAAATTCGATAAAGGATTTCACAACAAAGGCATAGTGTTGAGAGGAGACGATTAAGCGCAGATATTCTTGCTTGTTCTTACTGGTGAAGATTCGCTCAATATTATCGGATTGCTCGATCAGTTCTTGGGCATGAAGCAGCAGTTCGGTGCCTTCCAATGTGAATTTGAGTTTCTTTGTTTGGTCGCGGTGAAAAATCTCGATTCCAAGATCATTCTCTAATTCTCGGATCGCTTTGCTAATGCTTGGTTGAGAGACAAATAAGTTTTTTGCAGCTTTATTCATAGATCCGCTTTTAGAAATTTCAACCAGGTACTTTAATTGCTGAAGTGTCATAAGGCTTCCTCCAAATTCGGGTTCCAAAAAGCAACATAGTTTCATTTTGGCAAAAGAGTTATATAAATAAAGGTTATTAATTTTTATAGTTAATTGATATTATACAGCTATAACTATATGTGATAAATTTATGATAGTCAATGTAGTTTGCTAAAGTGTGCGATTATTATGTCTTATATTCTCGGAATAATCCAAAAATAAAATTACCATACTTTAAGCAATGAGAGTATTCAAGGTTTATGAGGAGGAAGTTTTATGTCAAAAAAAGGATTTAGTTCAAAGCTTATTCATTCGGGAGAAGTGGAGTTTACGAAAAAAGCATTAAAATCGGTTTCAGTTCCTAAGGTACCGCCGATTTTTATGAGTTCGGTATATTCCTTTGATGATGCCGCTTCATTGGACGCGGTTTACGAAGGGGAAGCTCAAGGCTATGTTTACTCGAGAATGTCGAATCCAACAACGGATGGTGTTTGTGAAATACTGGCGGCCGCGGAAGACTGTGATGGCGCACTGGTATTTTCATCGGGCATGGCGGCGATCATAACGTCTATTATTGCCAATGTAAATGCCGGGGATCATATTATTTCGTCACCCGTTTTGTATGGCGGCGTCTACGATTATTTCACCAATGAAATTAAGCGATTTGGCGTGGAAGTAACATTCGTTGATTTTGTTAATGATGATATCGAAAAGCATATCAAGCCGAATACAAAAATCATCTATACGGAAACCATCTCAAATCCACTTATGGAAGTTATCGATATTGCCAGTGTTAGTGAGATTGCGCATAAACATGATTGCAAGCTGATTGTCGACAATACTTTTGCAACGGCAGCCATTGCCAAACCGCTTTCTATGGGGGCAGATATTGTTGCATACAGTACAACCAAGTTCTTAGGCGGCCATAGCGATATCATTGGCGGAGCTTTGTTGGCAAATAAGGAAACCATCGATCATCTTCGTCGATTTAATATTCTTTACGGAGCGACCATGAGTCCTTTTGATGCTTGGCTTTTGGCAAGAAGCCTGCGCACCTTGGAGGTTCGGGTTGAAAAGCACAGTCAGAATGCATTAAAGGTAGCGCAATTTCTTGAAAGTCATCCTAAGATTGAGAAGGTTTATTATCCTGGTCTTGAATCTTCACCATCCTATGACTTGGCGCAAAAACTTTTTGTTAATGGCAGATGTGGCGGAATGCTGAGCGCGGATATTGCAGGCGGCGAAGCTGCGGCCGTTCAATTTATCGAAGAATGCGAGAGTATTAAGTTTGTTCCAAGCCTTGCAGGTGTCAGTACGACCCTGTCCTATCCAGCAAAAACCTCTCATCGTGCATACAGCAAAGAGGAAATGGAGCGGGTAGGCATTTCTAATGGTCAATTAAGATTCTCAATCGGCCTAGAAGAAGTTGATGATATTATCAGCGAATTCAAAGCTGCGCTTGATCGACTATAATATGCTAAATTAAGGGGAAGACGGATATGAGCAAGAATTATCATGATCTTGCTGAACCATATTTCAATGAAATTGTTACGACAGCTTCGGAACTATTGCAGATATCAAGCATTTCAGGAAATGAAGGCGAGATTGCTGAATATATAAAAGAAAAAATGAAGGTTTTGGATTACGATGAAATCCACGTGGATCAAGTGGGCAATGTGATCGGAATCATGAAAGGTACCGGAGACGGGAAAAGCACAATGCTGTACTGTCATATGGATACCGTGGAAGTTGGACAAATTGAGAAATGGAAATATCCTCCTTTCTCTGGCGCAATCGCCGAAGGGAAGATTTGGGGACGAGGAGCAAGTGATACGAAAGGTACTCTAGCTCCCATGTTGTACACGCCCTACATATTAAAAAGAGAAGCAAGATTGCCAGCCGGGGATCTTTATGTTGTTTGCGTTGTTCAGGAAGAAGTTGCTGGATTTGGTGCCATGCATATGGCAGCGGAAGGGACACATCTGACTGATTTTGCTGTGATTGGCGAAGCAACGGAAAATGACATCTGTATTGCTTGTAAGGGCAGAATTGCGATTGAAGTAACCATAAACGGCAAGTCTTGTCATGCAAGTATTCCAGAAACCGGCGTGAATCCTTTTGACTTCCTGTATCAATTTTTAGAAGCGCTGAAAGAATTCCCAGTGGAGTATGATGAGAGTTTTGGATACTCAAAAATTACACCTACCAAGATCACATCGTCTGAAGTGGGAACTAATCTTGTACCAAGTGCAGTGGTGCTTACCTTAGATTATCGTAGTGTTCCGTCTGAATCCAACGATTCCATAATGAAAAAAGTTAGAGACATTGTCGATCAATGTATCTTTGAAGGCATTCATGTGGATTTAGAGATCATTATGGTCGATATTACTACCTACACAGGATTTAAAGGACGAGGTCTTCAGGGCCTTCCCGCTTTTCAAATCGATAAGAACAGTGAAGTAGTACAAGCATCAAAGGCCGCATTGGACCAAGCGCTTGGCAGAGAAGTAAAGATAAAGCCATGGGCTTTTGCAACGGATAGTGGTCACTACGCTTCTCAGGGAGTTCAGGTCATTGGCTTTTCTCCAGCTGAAACAAAGTACTGCCATACAACAGAAGATCAAATTGACATGGAAATGCTAAAAGATGGTACGAAAGGTTGTCTGGCAATAGCGGAAAGTCTATCAAATATTGACAAGTAAAATAAACCTCAATTGTTTAAGCATATTGGGGCAGCAGAAGAGAGAGTGTTTTATGATGGAAGCAAGAGGTGTAAAAGCGGTATCTGAAATCGCGGAAAAGAAAGTGGCGAATTTTAAGCACGAGCCCACGCGATTTTTTGTATATTCTATGATGGCAGGAGTTTTTTGTGGACTTGGCATGATACTGGCTTATTCTGCAGGTGGCTCTTTGGCAACCCATGAAGCAACGGCAGGAATGGCGAAAATTGTGTTTGGCATATCCTTTGCCTTAAGCTTTACTTTGATTGTGTATGCAGGGAGTGAGCTTTTTACAGGCAATGTAGGGGTACTGACGATCGGTGTTCTTAATGGATCAGTCAGCTTAAGAGACGGATTAAAACTGGCCTCTCATGTTTACCTGGGTAACTTCATTGGAGCGACATTAATTGCCCTTTTAATTGGAGCAGGTGGTTTATTGGATAATCCTGAAACGGCAAAGTATATTGTGGAAAGTTGCGCGATCAAGATGCAACTTCCCTTTCTTCATAGCTTTGTAAGAGGGATTCTCTGTAATATGATGGTTGTGTTGGCGGTGTGGTCATGTGCCAAACTAAAGTCGGAACCTGCAAAAATGATGATTCTGGTATGGTGCGTGTATGGATTTTGTACCAGTGGTTTTGAGCATAGCATTGCAAATATGGCATTGTTTGTTATGGCTTTCGTTACACCTTTTACAAGCCCTGAGATTACAATTGCCGGATACCTTGGCAATATAATTCCAGTAACTCTTGGGAATATCGTGGGCGGAGGAGCAGTTATTGGTGCTGTGTATTACTTTCTTGGAAGCCGTTCGGACTCAGAAAAGGATACAAGTAAGATACAAATCGCTTAATAGAGTACTATTTTGTGATATAGGGGGAAGGGGAATTGAAAAAACGGACTTCGGTTCGTTTTTTTGTTGCGCGTAATTTCATAGAACAGGGTTTGATTTATAGATGAAAGGCGGAAGAGAATAGGTTTTTAGATTGTTCGCATCAGGAAAACCTTTGTTCGCATCTAATAAACGAAATGGCATTGACTGGAGATTGTGCTGCATGATAGACTATCGAATAAAATATGGTCCCGTTATGAAATCAATTCTTGGCGGGCGTGGGAACATGGAGTATGGTTTATTAGTTATATGGGGGTAGTAAATGAAAATTGCAGTGTATAGTTATAAGGACATCGAAAAGCCCTGTTATGAAGGCTTGGAAGAAAAGCATGGAATTGAACTTGTATTTTCAAAAGACATGCCGACGGTAGAGAATGCAAAGCTTGCCAAAGGTGCTAAAGCGGTTAGCGTAGTAACAACTCATATCACAGAGGATGTGATTCAAGCGCTTTATGACGTGGGCGTACGATATATTTCAACACGGACGGCTGGTTATGACCATATCGACATTGAAAAAGCGAAAGAGCTGGACATGGGGGTTGGCCATGCCACTTATGGAGCGGGAAATGTTGCGGAGTATGCACTGATGTTGATGCTGATGGCCTGTAGAAAAGCGGCTTATATCATTGACACTTACAAAAAGCAGGACTACTCTTTGATTAATAAACAAGGGCAATTGCTGTCATCTAAGACGGTTGGGGTTATCGGGACTGGTCGGATTGGATCAGAGCTGATCAAATTGCTTTCAGGTTTTGGTTGCGAGATATTGGCAAGTGATCCTTATGAGAATGAGGAATTAAAGCAACTTGTTAGCTATGTCAGCAAGGAAGAATTATTTGAGAGAAGCGATGTTATCACTTTGCATGCACCAGCAACTGCTGAAAACATGCATTTAATCAATCAGAAGGCGCTTGGTCGCATGAAAGATGGGGTTGTAATTGTTAACACTTCCAGAGGGGCTTTGATTGATACAGATGCGCTAATAGAGGCACTTTCGAATGGCAAAGTAGGCTTTGCGGCTCTTGATGTTCTTGAAGGCGAAACGCCAGTGTACTATAAAAACTTTGAAGGACAGCCGGCACCATTAAAACACATTACGGAACTGAGTCAGTTTGAGAATGTGTTGTTGACACCACATACTGCATTCTTTACAGCGCAGGCGATGGATGAGATGGCAAAAAATTCGATTCAAAGTTGTGTACTGGAAATACGCAAGGAAAAGAACCCGTGGAAAATCGTATAAGGGTGAGCGACTAGGAAAACGGCCAGTGGGTCGTTTTTTCATTTGAAGGACAGAATTTGTTTGCGATATAATGCATTCAAAGAACATGCTACAAGAAAAATCGGATGTGGGGGAGGCAAGATGGAGTCGAAATTTAATGATATTCCGGGATTTGACACATGGAAGTCTATTGAATTTGTAGAAAAAGGATGGTCTGATGATAAGAAGTATCACATTATAACCGATAAGGGAAATCACCTGCTCTTGCGAAATTCTGATCCTATTACCTACGAAGCAAAGAAAGAAGAGTTTGAGATCATTCAAAAGTTGTCCTTGCTGGAATTTGAGATGTCGAAAGCAATCGATATGGGACTTTGCAAGGAAGGCGTATATATGCTCCTTGAATGGATTCAGGGAAGAGATCTTGAAGAAGCCCTTAAAACGCTTGTGAAGAGAGAGCAGTATCGGCTTGGATACGAGGCGGGTGTAATTCTTAAGAAAATTCATGATGAGAAAATAGCAATAGAAGCATTTTCTTGGGAAGAGAAATTTAACAGAAAGATGGACAAAAAAATTCTCACCTATCAGAATTGTCCTCTCGCTTATGAAAAGGGACAATTATTTATTGATTGTATCCAACGATCAAGAAATTTGCTTGCCAACCGGCCAATTGCCTTACACCATGGTGATTATCATGTTGGCAATATGTTGCTTAGTCAGTCTGGTCATATTGGTATAATCGACTTTAATCGTTTCGATTATGGGGATCCATGGGAAGAGTTCAATCGTATTGTTTGGGATATCAAGGCGAGTCACGCCTTTGCTGCTGGGCGAGTGGATGGATATTTTCAGAATGATGTTCCGGATGACTTCTTTCAATTATTGGCTTTGTATATTTCAAGCAACACACTTTCCTCTCTCCCGTGGGCCGTGCAATTCGGTACAAAGCAAGTAGAAATCATGATTGAACAGGCGAGAGACATATTGGATGACTTTGATGATTTTAATCTTGTCATTCCCAAATGGTACTCAGAAACAAAGAAGCGATTAGCTAGCGAGTATACTGGCTAGAATGGTAAGTTTCGGTGTAAAAGAACGGATTTAAATCCGTTTTTTATGCTGGGTCTATGAGTTGTTCGTCTATGTATAAATATCAGAAAATTTAGAGATGTTAAAAACTGTATGCTATAATGTAATTGCTATTACTTCGGTGTTGCTAATAAATTAAGTATAAGGAGATGCAAGATATGAAGCTGGAGTTTTCACGACTTGACAGTACAAATACGAAAGATATCTTATCGTTGTATAGAAGATCAGAAGACTATTTCATTTTGGGGGAAGGCACAATTCCAGACAGTTGTGATGAACTTCTATATGACCTACCACCAAATGTGAAGTTGGATCAGAAGGTTATTGTAGGGGCTTTTCAAGAAGATCAGTTAGTTGGTTTAGTGGACTGTCTTTTATCATTTCCTGAGCAGGACACGAGTATGATTGGTCTTCTTCTTGTTGATTCGGGTTGTCGTGGAATGGGCATTGGAGCAAATCTTTATCAGCATGTAGTTGAACTATCAAAAGAAAAAAGGATGAAGCGGATCCGCATCGGAGTGATGGAAAGCAATCAAGGAGCACTTAAGTTTTGGTCCAGAATGGGTTTTGTCCATGTTGACACAAAAGGACCAGTGACTTATGGTGAAAGAACACATATGATCCATGTTATGATAAATGAGCTAATGTTGTAGTAGGATCATTAATAAGATCTGAGTACGTGATTCTGAAAGGGTGAGATGGTGTGAAAAACTATAAAAAGCTTGAAGGTGAAAAGTGCATATTATCTCCCGTAGATGGATCAGCAGCTGAAATCGTAGCGGAGTGGAGCAATACGCTTGATGTTGCAATTCGAACAGGTGACTTCGCCTTGATGATTACTTGCAATCAGCAAAAGATCTTTCTAGAGAATATGAATAATGAGCATGAGTATGGTTTCCTTATTCTAAGTCATGAACAAGATCCAATTGGACTTATTCGATTGATGAAGGTGGATTTTATTAACCGGAATGCTATCTTGGGTGTGTTTATTGGCGTAGATCAATACCGTGGGAAGGGGCTTGGACAGGAAGCGATACATTTGATTCTTGATTTTGCATTTAATGTTTTGAATCTTAGAAGTGTCATGCTTGAAACTTTTTCCTTTAACAAAAGTGCCATTCAGTCATTTTTGAAGGCTGGTTTTACAATAATAGGAAGGCGTAGAAAAGCGATTTTATATGGATCGAGGGAATATGATGTCGTCTTCATGGACATTCTCTGTGAGGAGTTTAAAGAAAGTCTTATACAGAAGCATTTGGATGTGATAGAGGGGTCTAATAATTCAGCAGATTCAATGGATAGATAAGGAAGTCATTTGAAAACACACTAGAGATAGTGTGTTTTTTAGTTAATTTGCTCTAAGGGATTATGTTTTGCAAATAAGTATGCAGAATCGTGTGTTATAATGAATTTACTCGTGAAAGAGAAGATGCCCTGAAGGTGGTGAATGATTTGCTGCGAATTGCGATTTGCGACGACGATCAAGTGATTTGTTCAGAAGTAGAATCCTTGATTCTCGAATATCAAGAGATGAAACAAATACGGTTTGATATTGAAGTGTTTGCATCTGGTGCTGAATTCTATTCCTTTCTACAAAAGGGGAATCAAGTGGATTTGGTCTTTTTAGACATTGAGATGGATGATATGAATGGCATAGAGATTGGAGAAAAAATTCGAGTAGAGATGAATGATCATCGAACCAGCATCATTTATATATCAGGCAAAGATGGATATGATCGCAAGTTGTTTGACTTTCAACCGCTTCATTTTCTTTCTAAGCCGATTGAGCGCAAAAAGGTCTTTGTGGATTTGGAACTGGCTATGAAATTGTTTAAGAAAAACAATGAAGTCTTTGCTTTCAAAACAGGCCATGACACAAACAGGATCTTAATGAGTGATATCCTGTATTTTGAATCGAAAGGCCGGAAGCTGAGAATCGTAACCATGGATGAGGAGTATTTCTTTTATGGCACAATCGATCAAGTACTGCAAGAGTTGCCATCCAAGACTTTTATTCAAATCCATCGATCTTATATCGTCAATTATAACCATGTTAAGGTCTTTTCCTATGACAAGGTGATCATGGAGAATAATAAGTGTTTGTCCATTGGACAGAAGCGCAGACAAGCAGTACGCGAAATGCAATTAAAAAAATCAAGGGAGATGACATCATGGATTTAGGGGTTTTTGAATGGACATTTATCATCACTAATATTTTTGGCACTTATACAATTTACAAATTCATGATGGTTTTCTTTACACGTGAAGGTGTGAATCGAAAAATTGAGTTTGCAACCTATGCCTTGTATTGCGGAATCATTGCCTACTTATTCTTAGGATTGAAGATTCCCATTGTTATGCTGGTTGCAAATTTATTGATGCTATTTGGCTTAACATTTAACTATCAATCCAATATGCTCAAGCGAATTCTTTCGACTGTATTTATCAGTATTATTTTTATTTGTGTTGAAATGATTATTGTTGTATTAACCAGTACGGTTGATATCACGGTTTTCAATGAAAGTCGCTTCCAATCCGTGTATGGGCTGATCTTAATCAAGATCCTTAGTTACGTGGTTGCCTTGATTATGAACAACTTCAAAAGTGTACGACAAGGGATGAAGATACCAGCCTATTACTGGTTTTGTATCTTCTTTATTCCGACCATCTCCTTATATCTGCTGTTATTAATTTATGCACAAAACTTAAGTGATGCGAGTATGATTTGGAGTATGCTGGGTGTTTTATTTATTAACTTCTCGGTCTTTTATCTCTATGACAGCTTGTCCAAGGTATTCGCCGAGAATGCAGATAAGCGAGTGATTCAGGCGCAGAATCGTTATTACGAGAAGCAATTGTCCGTTATGCAATCGTCATTGAAATCAACAAGAGCCCTGCGTCATGATATGAACAATCACTTTACTGCGATTTCTTCATTAGCAAGCAAACATGAAGCAAGAGATATTGTGGATTACTTATCGGAAATTTCCAATGCGCGAGACACCTATGGGGAGTTTGTTACCACAGGCATAATCGCACTAGACAGTGTTGTGAATTTCAAGCTTCAAGAAGCCATGCAATATGGTGTTGAAGTATCAACTGATATTTTGGTTCCTGATCAGTTGCAAATTTCTGCATTTGATCTTACTACGATTTTAGGGAATTTGTTGGACAATGCCATTGAGGGTACAAAGACATTGGAAAAAGGCCGTAAGATTGGGATTCAAATGCGGTGCAGCAAAGATCAATTGTTTATCAACATTAAAAATTCTTTTGATGGAAAACTGAAGATGCAAGGCGGAAAAATCATCACTTCAAAAAAGGACAAAGCGCTTCATGGTTTAGGGATTGAGAACATTAAACGAAGTGTTGAGAAATATAAGGGAATATTTGATTATCAGGTCGAGGATCAAGAGTTTATTGCATCAGTAATTGTATATGTATAAATAAGAAGAAGGGGGGATCCCTTCTTTTTTTATGCTTGCTTAGGAAAAAAGGAGACAATAGAAAATACGAAAGCTGCAGGTACCGACCGAAACGGTACAGGCAGCTTTTTGTATAGACAGAAAATTCAAATATATGGATTATATGTATAAAATATCTAACTAAAGTAAACTATTCCATACTGCATGGCAAATAGTTTACAGTGTTTCGTTACCAAAACACTATGGTTCGTTACATGAACCGGCACAGGACGGGAAAATCACTATAATGAAAATATCAAAAAAAGGAGGAGAGAAAATGAAAAAATTGGTTTATAAGTTTGGAAGTGTTATTGCATCATTGGCATTGATGGTTACCGTTGCAAATGTTAATACCAGCTGCTTCTTTATGGCGCATCAGCCACAATTGCCGGAAGGAGCAAAGCAATTGAAAAAGGGTAATCGATAGCGATTGATGGAGAACGTAGTAACGAGTTTAGTCAGTCATAATGTTCTTCGCGAAGAAGATTATGATTTGTATCTGTACAGTTTTAGACAGCTTTTTATTATAGTCTGTCATCTGACAACCTATCTTGTAATGGCACACTTGTATCATGAAATATGGATACTCATTGTGTTTCTGGCCGCATTTATTCCTTTGCGCTCCTATGCGGGAGGATATCATGCCAGCAAGCAGTTGACCTGCTATTTTGTTTCAGTTGCTACTGTATTCGGGATTCTTACATTGATGAAGTTTTCGATCATTAATTTATGGGCATTTATCGTGCTTGCACTCATTTCATTTTTGGTGATTGTTTTGATGGCACCGAGGGAGAGTAAAAACAAACCCTATGAAGATGATGATCGAGCCTATTATCGAAAGAAGACATTGATGATTTTGAATGTAGAAGCCTTGTTTGCAATCTTGTTCACATGGTTGGGTTATAGAGGCTTGTCGGAAGCACTGTTTTTAGCATGGACATTGGTTGCAGTCTTATTACTTCTGGATAGTATGGCGCTTGCAAAGACGCCTTTAAATCCATAACAAGATATGGAACATTAGACAGCTGAGGAAGTTTTGCAGAACAAACCGATAAACTCAGGTCATGTTGAAATGCTTCAGCATGATCTTTGTTGCGTCATCACGAAGCAACAGTTGAATAATATTTTTTTGGCGATATACGGAATTAGTGGGGAGAAAGCTTATGTTGGAGGAGAAAATGGAAAGAATTAAAGAAATCAAAGAAATCATATCATCTGCACCAGGTCTTGTTGAATTTTCGGATTATGGTGATGGTACATCAGAAGAATGGATTCATAAAGCAGAGACACGATTGGGTTTTTCACTTCCAGAAAGCTATAAATGGTGGTTAAGACAGTATAGTGGCGGTGAAATCCATGGAGAAGAAATTTACAGCATCTTTGAGATTGATTTTGACAATATCTTAGAGGGCGATATTGTATATATGTACGAACTTTACCAAAAGCAAGAGAAATATAAGCGGAACATGCTGGTTGTTAGCGAAACGGATGAAGATGTATTTTACTTTAATCTGCAAAAGAAGAATAAAGCGGATGATTTTCCAGTATATGCATTGAGTTCAAAACAACCGTATGCGGAAGATTTTATCGATTTTTTGAAAAAGAGAATTGTTAAGAGAACAGAGAATAACTAATAATAGGATAAGGACATAGCATGCGAATCCTCCGATTCAGCGCTATTCTCATAAGAAACCGAAGCTTTGGCTCGGTTTCTTTTTGGTTTAATTTTGGATATGGATAGATTGTATTTAAACTTGCGAATTATTCTAAATTCGAATAAAATGTACGGGTATGAAAGAGAGGGAAATGATTAGGTGAGAATCGGAATAATTGGCGCAATGTCAGAAGAAGTGGAAATTTTAAAAGATGAAATGTCTGTTGAAGCCAAAATCGATAAGGCAAGAATGACATTTTATAAAGGCGTTCTTCTAGAGAAGGATGTAGTTGTCGTAACTTGTGGAATCGGGAAAGTGAATGCAGCTGTATGCACCCAAATCTTGATTGATCAATTTAATGTGGATAAAATTATCAATGTTGGAATCGCTGGTGGACTTGGTAAGGATATCTATCCAGGAGATATTGTAGTTGCAAGCAACTTGGTTCAGCATGATGTCGATGTCACTTTTTTTGATTATCCTTTGGGTCAGATTTCGAGAATGGATACATTTGATTTTGCATGTGATCCTGAGCTGGTGGAAAAGGCAAAATTGGCCATCGATAAAATCGAGGATGCCAATGCTTTTGTTGGCCGTATTGTTTCAGGAGACCAATTTATCTCTGCTGCTGATGAGCAGAAGTTTCTGGGTGAGCATTTTGAAGCATATGCATGTGAAATGGAAGGTGCCAGCATTGGGCAGGTTTGTTATCTAAATGAAATGCCTTTTGTAGTTATTCGATCGATTTCAGATAATGCAATTAATGGTACGCATATGGATTATGAAAAATTCGCCCCGGTGGCGATTAAGAATTCGGTTGCGATTGTAAAAGATATGTTAGTTTCCTTATAGGATCATAAAAGAATTAAATAGAGAATCAAAGAAATCGGGCATAGCCCGATTTTTTTATTTGTTTAAAATTGTTATTCCGATATATAAAAGCGACAACCATCCATCTGTGATGTTGTGAGCGAGTATAGCCCCCAATAGGCTTCCTGTTCTTTCTACGACCATTGCATAGAAAATACCCAGAGCGAGAGCCATGAAGACTTGCATGCCGTTAAAAGAGGTAATGGCAAACGGAAAGAACTCAAAGCCGATATGGGCCATGGCGAAAATGATTGCTGTGAGTACACCGGCCGAAGTGACAGTCATGCCAAACAGGGATACTTTACCTTTAAATTTTGGACGCAGGATTCGGTAGAGCAAACCTCGAAAGAGGAGCTCCTCTGAAATACCAACGATTATGCTTTCAAAAACAAGGTATTGAGTTATATTTATTGCATTGAGCTCGAACGCAATCAGTGGAGGCCAGTCAGACAGCCAACCGCTAATCAAGATATATAGGGTTGTGAAGAAGATCCATCCAAGCGTGAAGGTTTTAAGGATTTGAGTAGTTTGAGTCAGATTCTTAAGATTGATTCCCCATTCGGAGAGGGTGCGTTTCCAGAAAGGCAATATCATGATCCCTAAGACGAGTGCAGCTTGTATTAGATGGTGCATGTTCAGCCAAGTATATGCAAATTCACCGGCCAGAAACGGATCAGTAGCATAAGTTGCAATTTCGTGGATTAAGTAGTAAATGAAGAAAGCGATTAAAGCAAGAAGACTACTCTTCATTTCATTTTTCCTATTTATTTGTTCATTCACTAGGTTCACCCGCCTTACCAAGTAAGAGAAATTAGAGGGAGATTAGAATCGATATAACGGCACTCACTAAAACGCTAATCCGAAAACCTTTTCGAGCCCCACGTAAATGAAAATTATAGTCTTGATAGGCTCTAGCGCCATTGGTCCCTTTTAGAATTAAGTACTTTGGATTGATTCGGCAAAAAATCAACCAGTCCAGAATCAGAAGATCAAATAAATTGAAAATGCTGCAGATAATGAGCATATTGAAGAAAGCGATAAGGATCGTAAAAGAAGTTCCCATGCTTATTTTGAGTGCGTAGGTTGAATAAATTGGATAACCAAACATGATAAGTAGAAAGGGGATTCCAATTAGTCCTTTTATAAGTTTTTCTTCTTTTGTATTCTCAGGCACCATGTTCTGAATTTCTTTTGGATAATCATTCAGCCATAATCTTGGATTGAAGAATTGAGAAATCGTTACAATTGCACTTAAAACGCATGCATAGATCAGTCCTTCCCATAGAACTTTTACACTCATGACAATCACCTCATAATATTGTAAGAATTCCTAGTTAATGTAAGTCAATGATCACTACTTATATTATCGGCTTTTAGCTTTAGCTCGTCAAATTTTCTGAAAATAATGAGTGGTTTTAATATCAAATTAAAAGGATTATGTTAATCGGTTACAGATAATCAATTTTGTGGTATGAAATGATCAAGAGGGAATGTTGAAAATCACACCTTCTATAACTGATAAATTCTTTAATGCGATGTATTGACGAAGTCAAGCAAGTAGAAATTTTAGATTTTACAGAAAGGGGAATGAGATGAAACGAAACAAGTTTAAACGGAAACTTGCTATTCTTTTAGTATTTGTTTTGGTATTTGCTGGTCTTGGCACATCGGCCTTTGCTGCGAGACCACCTAAAACGCCTAAACTTGAGATTGGCGAATCATCGCTTGTTGTATTAAGTGGTGATACTGTTTCAACAGAGTTGATCGTATCAAATCCTGGAGTAGAGGAGCCGATTGCAAAGCCGGTTATAGTTAGTGCACCATTACGAGGTGAGGCGATAATTTCAATTATAAGTGACAAAAGGAATGTGGATAAGTACGAATTTACTTATACAGATCTGAATGAATATCCGTCTGGTGGGACAGAGAATATTGAAATTGCGCTTTCTACTGATTTATCAAGCACACAAATGATAAGTATAACGATTCAAGGAAGTTCAGTTAATCAGCCACCAGTGCTTGTATCGGCACCTGATATTACCGGCAGTTTTGAGACAGGAACGGAAGCAACACCAGTCTTTGGTGTATGGCGAGATGATGACTCGACTAGTTTTACTGTAGTGCGGACGTGGGAGTTGGATGGAACAACTCTTATACAGAATCCAGATGATGGACCATTGCTGCTTGATTCAACTTGGGACGGCAAATATTTGGTTCTAAAGGAAGTGGCAACAGACAGCGATGGAGAATTTAGTGAGAAGAGTTCTGAGGCGTATTTGATTACTACGCCTGCGCCACCACCGCCACCACCGGAAGATTTGCTTTATGTTGCCTTGGGTGATTCCATTATTACCGGTACCGTAGCACCAAGTTTGCCGGATGAGACCCCATTTATTTATGGTTTTAAGGTACATTTGGAAGATAAGACCAAACGACCTGTGACAATGAAGAATTTTGGTGTAGACGGAGATCAAACTGGTCATTTGTTGGCAAGGCTTGGCGGTCCAGAGTATGATGGTGTTACAGCGGATCAGACAATGATTGACAATGTGAAAGCAGCTGAGGTTATTTCTGTCAGTATAGCAGGGAACAACTTAATGAGCGCGGCTAAGTACACCACCTATGTCTTCTTCTTCATAAAGGTCACTTATTATGACTTTAACAATATCAATCCGGATAAGGCAGAAGCGGGTCGCGCAGCAGTTGAAATTGATTTTCCAAAGATTATTCAACAGATTCGTTCGCATAATCCAACCGCGAAAATCATTGTTACCGACACTTATAATCCATTCAATAAGACAACGGATGTTGGGACGGAAGATGAAGGCAACTATGATTTGGTGGAATATTATCTGCATCGAAATGGCATTGGTGTTAATGATGTGATTCGACGTGTTTGTTCCGAGAACAGTAACGTAGAATGTGCAGAAGTCTATTCCGCATTTGAAGCATATGGAGCAGGTAACAAAAAAGAAGATATCACCTATATGTATATTACAGACACCTACTATGGATTTGAGTTGAGAAATCCACATCCAAACAATATTGGTCAGGGTTTGATTGAAACGGCGGCAGAAAACGCCTATGATCGAATTCATTAAGCAGGCGAATAGATAAATGAGGAGATGGCAACACCATCGAAATTCGGTGGTGTTGCTTTTTGTTGCGGCAAAAAGACTTTCTTGACAAAGGGGGAAGTATGAATGAAAATAAATTGACGAGAAAAAATATTCGAGCAAGGATGGAGCAAAATGAGTCAACGAAGCAAGGCAATTCTTTATCTAGTACTAGCATCATTATTGTGGAGCACCGGTGGTGTTTTGATTAAATACATACCTTGGAATCCGATCGCGATAGCAGGCATGCGAAGTGGGATCGCTACAGTAGTGATGATGCTCTATCTGCGCCAACCAATTCGCTTAAAGAAGTTTAAGATTGTTGGCGGTCTCTTTTATAGCGCCATGATGTTTCTTTTTGTTGCGTCGACCAAGATGACAACGGCTGCTAATGCAATTCTCTTGCAGTATACGGCACCAATTTGGGTGGCGATTCTTTCGGGTGCGCTTTTGAAAGAGAGGATTCGAAAAGCAGAATGGCTAACGATCGCCATAGTTATGGGTGGCATGACCCTGTTTTTTATCGGAGATTTGCAGGGAGGTGCTATATTGGGTAACGGTTTGGCAGTTTTATCTGGCATTGCTTTTTCCGGTGCAGTTGTCTCTTTGAAGTTTGCAAAGGATAGTTCGCCGGCAGAGATTCCACTGCTGGGTAATTTAATTACATTCTTAATCTGTATACCGTTTTTATTTGGATTGGAATGGAGTCTTGGAACAGTTTTGGCGATTTTAGCCCTAGGTATGTTTCAGATTGGTCTGGCATATATCTTGTTTTCAGAGGGAAGTCGCTATGTGACTGCGGTTGAAGCCATTCTAATTGCGGTCATTGAACCACTCTTGAATCCAGTTTGGGTATTTTTCTTTAATCGAGAAATGCCAAGTGGATCAGCCTTGATTGGAGGCGGAATCGTTGTGACAGCAATCGTATGGAATAATATTCGAAAGAGTAAATTCGAAGCAGAAATCAGTCAGCCAGAGGTTGATTTTGAATAAAAAAGAAGGGGGATATTATGGAGATCAAACGTTATGAAGGAACAGGTAGAATGAGTCGTGCAGTTGTACATAACAACACAGTTTACTTGTGTGGACAGACTTGTGGTGATGTAGAAGGCATTCAAGAGCAGACTAAAGGAACATTGAAAAAAGTTGAAGACCTCTTGGAGAAATATGGTTCTGACAAGCGTCATATGCTATCAGTTACCATTTACTTGCGGGACATGAAAGATTTTGCGGCTATGAATGAAATTTGGGATGCATGGGTGGAAGATGGATTTGAGCCTGCACGCGCTTGTGTAGAAGCACGTATGGCACGAGAAACACTTCTTGTTGAAATGTCCGTTACAGCGGCAGCAAAATAGAGAAATAAGAAGGGAAGGTCGTAATCAGTCGACCTTCCCTTTTCTTTATGTATGAGATTCCAGTATATGGGAGTCTATCCCATAGGGGGAACTTTGGCTTAACTATGATGCAATACGAACTTTTGTTGTTCCATATACACCAATTAAAATCATGATACTGCCAGCCAGTTTAATCCAATTAAAGGGTTCATGAAGAATAAAAACACCGGCGATGATTGCGACAACCGTTGTTAGGTTTGCTAAAATGGCCGCTTTTGTTGCCTGTACCTTTGACAAGACATAATTCATAAAGAAGAAAGCAACGACGGATGACAGCACACCAAGGTAAAGCAGAGCACCCAAAACTTTCAAGTCAGCTAGCGGTAGAAAATAGGCGCTAATTGGAGCGTTTTTTACAGTATTGGCTATACCGATTCCATTGAATGCGATGGCACCGACCCACATCATCACAAAGGTGATTTCGGTGGGAGTGAAAGCAGTGGAATACTTACGGGAGAGAATTTGATAGACAGCTGCTGAGGCGACAGCCCCCAATAGGAGCAGATTTCCCAACATATTTTCTGATGAAAAACGAACATCGGAGTTAATGATCAGAACACCAATGATAGATAATGCGATAAACAGTACCTGTTTGCCATTGGTTTTCTCTTTTAGAAATATAACTGCCAAAAGGGAGACTGCTACCGGTACAAAGGCGATCATCACACCGGCTTGCGAAGCCGTAGAACGGGCGATGCCAAATGTTTCAAAAACAAAATAGGTGATGGGTTGAAAAGCAGATAGCAGAACCAAGCGTCCTACTTTTTTGCCTGTATAATCCACTTGAGCAATCTTTAGAAGAATGCAAAGGGTGAGTGCGATTGCTGCAAATCCAAAACGCAAACCTAAAAGATGGAAAGGATCCGTTATGGTTTCCAAGGTTACACGGGTAAACATAAATGAAAATCCAAAAATAATGGATGGGATAACGCCTAAAAGCATAGGATGCTTCTTCATAAAAATGCCTCCAAATAAGTTAATATGCATTGAGTATACCATGAAATGGTGCCATAAATGGCTTTCTTTAGTAGGAAAGCAAATATTTGTAACCTTGCGCTGAATTTGATTTAATAAAGATAAGACATATGTGAAAGAGATGGATTCGAAATGAGAGTTAAGAAGATCGTACAACCGACTTATTATGATGCGTTCACCTGTGATCCACAAAAATGCAAAGAGACTTGCTGTGCTCGTTGGCAAATCGAAATCGATCGGGAGACTTGTTTAAATTATTTAAACAGCAGTCATCCACAGATTCAGAAAATCGCACAGGAGTGGATTGAAGTTCAGTCAGATGCGATCAGTGATGATGAGTTTGCAAAGATTAAAATGCGCAAGGATATGACTTGTCCTTTTCTTAATCGAGATCGCTTATGCCAAATTGTATTGGAACTGGGACCAGAAGCATTGTCCAAAACCTGTGCTACCTTTCCGCGGGCAGTCAAGCAGTATGAAGAACAAGTGGAAAGGGGACTGGTCATGTCATGCTCTGTAGCATGTGAACTGGCTTTGAGGAATCAAGCCGGCATCGAACTCGAGGAAAAGCCTTTTGAGCAGGATCTGACTGGTTTGCATTTTCAAGATATGACGTGTGTTTCTGCGGAGGCTCAAAAGGATTTTTGGAAATTGCGCGCTGAGATGATCGCGATCATGAAAAATCGGAAATGGGATTTGTATGAACGGATTTTTCGAATTGGTGCATTGATAGCACCTAAAGAGATGAAGACAATTCCTTATGGTTTAGCAGATGATCAGTTTTACCATTTGAATCAGCTGCTTTCCATGAAGTTTCAAGAGGGCGATTCGATTCGGTTCTTTTCAGAACGATATATCGACTGTTTGATGCAGACCTTGGATGTCTTTGGTGGTCTTAAGGAATCAGAACAGGGAGCTTTTTTTCAAAAGAAGGAAAGAAAGCTTGTAAACCCTATGCTTAAAAGGCTGGGATATCTTTTTGAGAATTATTGGGTCAATTACATCTTCGTCTTTGGCGAAGACTTCCTCTTGGAGGAGAATCGGTGGGAGGCTTATCTAAGGATGGCCTTACTATTTGGTTTGATGCGATTGAATGTGGTTGGTCTTGCAGCGGGACAAGAGGATTTATCGGAGGAATCAATTCTGAAACTGATTCAATCTATGGAAAAGACTTTTGTTCCGGATCAAAAGTATTATCAAATTGCTTTGAAATATCTCAGAGAACAGAAATTGGATGACGCGGCTGGAATTGCAAGCCTAATCACAAATCATTATAAATGAGAAGGGGGATTAGATGGAACAACGAACGAGAGGAATTTATATCATCATTAGCAGCGTATTGGCATTTGCTTTTAATCTCTCTTTTACGGCTGCAGCTGTATATCGAATTCAAATCGCGCAATTGGCCCCTTATCAACTGATTTTAGTGGGGACTGCCTTAGAAATAGGCGTTCTTGTGTTTGAAACGCCGACGGGGGTATTGGCGGATTTGAAGAGTCGTAAGTTATCGGTGCTGATCGGTCTGGCGGTAATCGGGATCGGATTTGCCATTGAAGCAAGCTTTACTGCTTTTTTGATGATTGCCTTCGCGCAAATTGTATGGGGAATGGGATATACTTTCATTAGCGGTGCATTGCATGCCTGGGTTTCAGATGAGCTTATGAATCAAGGTATTGAAGAACTCTTATTAAGCGGCGCGCAATATGGCCGATTCTTCTCCATATTAGGGATTGGGGTTGCCATGGGTTTAGGTGCAATCAGTATACGACTGGCCATGTATACGGCAGCTGGAGTCTTGATAGTATCGTCTGTCGTTTTAAGTGGTATCATGCCGGAAAATCATTTTTCTCCGACTGTTCAAAAAGGCAAAGTTTGGTCGCAGTATTGGAATCAAATGACTTCTGGGATTCAACATATTCGCAAGCATCGAATTTTAAGTGTATTGCTGATCGTATTTCTTCTCTATGGTTTGTACAGTGAAGGGATTGATCGACTCTACGAACTATACATACTGGAACATCTTAATCTAGACAATCTGCTTAACATTCCTGCTGTATGGGTGATTGGCGGTTTGAATGCGATCATATCGATTGCTGGCATTTTGATGCTGGGACTTGTGAAAAAAAATCTATCCGCTGGGATCAAGACGGTGATTCTGGTTATGCAATTGACAATGATGATGGTCGTCGGTATCCTGCTTTTCGCTTATAGTCCATCAGTATTCTTTGCAATGGCAGGTTTTTTGGTCTTTAGGATGACCCGGGAAGGGACTTATCCTTTGCTAGAGGCTATTCAATTAAGAAACACACCGAGTGAAATCAAGGCGACAGTGCTTTCAACTTTTAGCCAAACGGATGCAATTGGGCAATTGGTCTCGGGACCCTTGATGGTAGCAGTGGCAGCCATGTTTGGCATTCAACCGACCTTTGCATTTTCAGCGGTTCTTTTGGGTGCTGTGATTGTGATGCTCATGAGTCTGATACGAAGAATGCGTGCTCATAAAGAGGAAAAATAAAAAAACTAAGGAGAGCTTGATATGGAAGGCTGGTTGATTGGATTTGATACAGAGCAAATGACAAGTTCCAAAGAAGTTGGCAGCAAGGCACAAAACTTGATAAGACTATATCAAGCAGGATTTTGCGTTCCATATGGGATCGTACTTACAACGAACTTCTTTGAAGACTGGCGTCAGCAGATCTATGAATCAGAGATTTGGCAAAGTCTTAGGGAAGAACCAACACAAGATGCATGTGATCAATTAATCCAAGAGATTCTTATGTTTTCATTCTCTGAGCAACAGACGGCAGTTTTGCAAAGGGCGCTGGAAAAGATGGAGGAAGCAGATTTATTTGCCGTTCGTTCTTCTTCTCCGGAAGAGGACCTTTACCAGACAAGTTTTGCAGGCATGTATGACAGTTTTTTGAATGTATCGACTGAAGAGATAGAAGACTCTGTACGGAAAGTATTCGCTTCTCTTTTTGAGTATCGATTAATTTCATATAAAAGAAAAAAGGGATTGGATTTGCAAGCGGCTTCAATTGCTGTGATCCTCCAAGAACAAGTTCATTCTAAGATCAGTGGGGTTGGTTTTTCGATTAATCCTCGAAACAATTGTTATGATGAAATCATGATTGAGGCGGCCGCAGGTTTGGGAGAGAGACTAGTAAGTGGAGAAATTACACCGGATACCTATGTGGTTGATACAAACTCTCAGACGGTGGACAATGTAGTCGCAAACGATGCTAAAAGTCCTGTTTTGACGAGTCAACAGATTCAGGAACTTGCAAGGCTCATTAAGGATTGTGAGGAGCATTTTCAGTATCCAGTTGATATCGAATGGACAATCGACAAGCAAGGCTTGTATGTATTGCAGGCTCGCCCAATAACAACGTATATTCCTTTGTTTCCCGAGATGATGACAAAGCCGGGTGAACGTAAAAAACTGTATGTGGATGCGATTGTAGTCGCGCAAGGATTTTCCGAGCCGCTTTCGGTACTTGGTCTGGATCTTTGGGCTCGGGTTATGGATATGGTGGGCGCTGGCTTTATGCCGCAGGGAGAAGACGGCTATTTTCTCAACCTTCATGGAAGGCAGTATTTTCATGTGTCCAATATGTTGAAGGGAATGGGCAGCCGACTGGGTTTATTGACTGTCAGCAATCATGCAAGAGCCTTAAAAGAAGAGCGGAAGGCGCTAATTCAAACATACAAGACTAAGAAGACGACTTCAGCCATGTGGCAAGCCAGGCGAGGGATGGTTAGAACTGCAGGAACGACGATTCCTGTTATGCTGCGGGGGATGATCAATCCTAGCAAGCAAGAAGCCTTTTATAATCATGTTCTAGAGACCTTTTTCAAGCAAACAAATCAACTTTCAGAAAAGGACTTTGATCAGGCGGTGGAAGAGGTGCTAAGCAAACTGGAACCGGTGATGAAATACAGCACGACTTATAGCATGGGTGCACTGGCCTTAAGGCGGCTTAATCGCATGTTTCGAGGAGACGCCTATCAAGACGACTTTGCTTCCCTGCAAATGATGGTTCCCAGCAATCCAACAGTTCTTATGGGGAAAGCCCAATATGAATTGGCTTGTTTGCAGGAAATACAAGAGACGGAAAGCAAAGAAGCGTTTATTGCCAGCTATCAAGAAAGGCGGTATTCGGACCAATGTATGAAACAGTGGGAAGCCTATTTGAATCGATTCGGCTATCGGGGATTCAAAGAGATTGATCTTGCGACACCGCGGGTGAAAAATCAGCCGGAGGACTTGTTTTTACAATTAAAGGAGATACGGCTAGAGGACAATCAATTGCTAAGAGCTGAGGGAAAAAAGCAGAAGGCGATTAAGCGATTGCGCGATGAGGCTGCGCAGAGAGGCAAGCAAAGAAAATTTGATAAGCAGTTGGAAATGTATGAACGTCTGTTTGGCTTTCGAGAGGCACCCAAAGATGCGGTTGCGTTTCTGATGGGAAGCTTGCATGACTCTGCCATACGGCTTGGCCAAGATTGGGTTCAAGAAGGTCGGCTTAATGCACCAGAGGAGATTTTTGACCTGCATTATGATCAGATCATTGAGGCAATGAGAGATAAAGACTGTGATCTTGAAGTCTTGCGAAAATCAAATCTTGCTCCTTATCAATCGGTCGCTCATGTTAAGCGATGGCCTACCAATATCGACAGTCGAGGCAAGATCCGCTATCCGGAAACCATAAGGCATAAGGACCAGTGGAAAGGGGAGGCGATTTCGGCAGGTCTAGTCAAGGGGAGAGCAAAAGTTTTGCGAACGCCTTATGAGAAGACCATTGAGCCGGGGGAGATACTGGTGACGATTGCCACTGAACCAGCCTGGACACCGATTTTTATCAATGCAGCGGGTCTTGTCATGGAGATTGGAGGCGTTTTGCAGCACGGTGCAATTATTGCAAGGGAATATGGCATTCCCTGTGTGAGCGGCATTGTCAATGCCACCGAAATGATACACGATGGTGATTGGATTGAGATAGACGGAAACAATGGGACAGTTAGAAAACTAGAGGAGTAAAAAAAGGGAATCATTCCGACTGGAGTGATTCCTTTTCTGTTATAATCTTTTATTCTTTGCCTTTGTGATCAACAAGAAGATGATAAGCGGTTACCATTCTTGTATTTTCTCTTTTTGTCTTATTTTGTGAGAAGCGATGGATCAATTCATTTAGTTCGTTGATTTCTGCATCAGTTAAATAGAGATCATTGGATGACATGATAAAGGATCTCGGTTTACTGTCTAAATTGCCTACGATTTCCTTCATTTCATCCAAAGAATCCAAAATGATGGTCGCTTGATGTTTTTGTATTTTTTTCTCTAGGATCGGATCGCTCTTGCTATCAAGTTGAATGCGGAAGTCATCAGAGACTAGATGGTAATGCTTGGCGGTAATACCGTTAATCAAGCTTGTATGGTCCAATTTCAACAAACCGATCTTGATCATCATTTTCCCGTGATAGGTAACTTTTGATGATGCATCGCCAAGTGCGTCGCCGATTTGCTTGAAAGTAGCAGTCATATTCTCTTGTTGGCTGAAAGCCGTTATGATTTTCATCCGGTATGAATGATAAATCACGTTGAATTCTTCTTCGGTACGAACAAAAAACGGCTCCATAAAATCACTCCTTTCGTCTGATTATATCAGATTTTACGATAGGTTTGATTAGTAAAGAGGAATCCTGAAAGAAAAAGAATGCCGATGGCGGCTACATAGAAATACTGGCTAACGCTGAGGTGATCACCAATGATCCCAACAATTGCACCACCCAAAGGAATGGCGATTAGGATAAAGGTCCCCATGACAGATGAGATGATTCCACGCTTGTTCTCTGGAATGATTTTCATCACAGTTGTTTGCAAGGGCGTTGCAATGGTTGGAACTGCCATACCAAAGAGGAAAGCGACAACTACTGAGAATTCCGCTTGGAAAGGTTGAATTGGCAAATGTGGGAGTAGACCCAAAAGCAAATAGGTAGAACCTAAAAGGATAAAACCGCTAATGCTAATGGTTGAAAGCTTAAATCGCTTATGGATAGAAGCGATGACAAGCCCACCGCAAATGATGCCAATTGTCATAGCAGCTTCAATCAAGCTAACGCCCTTAACACCCATATGTAAGACATCGTCTGCGTATTTAGGAAGCAGAACATTTAAAGGAGTGAAAAAGAAGTTGAGCATGGCACTGGCTGCAATGCAGATCGGAATGATTTTGTATTCTCCCAACAATTGAAGACCTTGCTTGATATCCGTCCAATAAGAGTTTTCGCTAGTTTCTTTGGGAATTGTTCTATGGTAGGAAATTGACGCGATGCCGAAGGCTGAAATAAAGAAAGTGAGTGCGTCAACAAAGAAGGCCATTCCATTTCCCCCGAATGCAACGATTAGTCCTGCTGTACCCAAACCGAACAATTCCGCTGTAGATGAAAGGGAGGAGGACACAGAAGCAACTTTTAAAAAGTTTTCCGGTTCAATCAGATCGGCAAATAGAGACCTCCGTGCGGGATTGGCGAAGCTTTCCAAGGTAGAGTTGATAAAAGAAAAGGCAACAATCATCCAGACATTTGCGGACTGTTGAAAAATGAGAATTGCAATAAGGCTAGCATTTACACCTCTGAAAAGATCGGAAATGATCACAATGGATTTGCGGTTATGACGATCGGCGTAAACTCCGGCAAAGGGTGCGAAAATAATATTGGGGATGAAATTCAATGCGAAGACAAGGCCCATAATCGAAAGGGAGCCTGTGAGTTGGTAAACGACCCAGCTGAAAGCAATGGTTTCGACACTATCCCCGAATCTTGTTATGGTATTGGAAAGAATAAGCTTACTGATGTTTTTGTTTGTGAAGATAAAATGCATAAGAAAACCCTCCTTCGATAAACTAATTATAACGTTAAAATAATTTTAATGAACATTTTCTCATCTGTCAATGGTTTGATTCAGGTTGATTTTTCTGGAACCGAAAAGAATTCGCAAATAGTTTTAAAATTATAAAAGAGACCACCATATGGTGATCTCTTGATAATTAGCGAATAAACGTGGCAATTTCTTCAATGGGTTTTCTTGATGGGCTTTTGGGATCTCCTTCTGGAATTCCGATGGGAACAATAGCGGAAAGAAAATAATCATCCTTATGGAAATCGAGTAGTTCTGTGATCTCTGGAGCCGCATAGTTTGCACTGGTCATCCAGCAAGAGCCATAACCAAGTTCGGTTGCAGCCAGAGAAAGGGTTTGAATTGCAGCTCCCAAGCTTTGCATCGCAGGTCTTGTGCTAACCAAGGCTTGCATGGCTTTCGCATCAGCGCCGATTTCCTCTAATACCGGCAGTCCGGTAGGAACATAATTGTCTTTGCCATAGACAAAGATTACGGCAGGCGCTTGTTTGAAAAAGGTGCCAAAACGGAGAAACTTGGTGAACTTTCTTTTTAAGTCCTCGTCCTGAACTTGATTTGCCATTGCTTGATTCTTTTCAGCAACAACACTTGCAAGGGTTTGGATTTTCTCCTGATTGCTAAGGATAACAAAGTGCCAGTTTTGAATATTTTTTGCGGACGGCGCTTGGCCGGCAGCTTCCACTATTTTTTGCAGATCCTTCTCAGGAATTTGCTGGTCTTTAAATTTTCGAACGCTTTGGCGTTTGCTAATTGTTTTAAAGAGTGACATAAAAACCTCCTAATAATTTGATATCAAACTAATAATATCAAGAACATAGTTTGGTGTCAAACTAAAAAATAACTTGTAAAAAGTTAGGAGATTTTTAAGAAAAATCTTCTTGTTGATTGTGATACGATATAATGTGGTTGAAGAGTATGAATAGGGGGAGAAGAATGAAGAAAACAAACATCTATCGCGAAGCGCGTGAAAAATATAATGAAGAGAATCCCAATCCCATGAGTCGTGAAGAAGCGGTTGAAAAGCTGCATATCAGTGTGGCAACATTGGGACGTTATGAGAATGACGAAAGCGAACCCAATCCAGATGTGGTTCACGCTATGAGCAAGGTATATGAGAATCCTGCTTTAAGAAGAAAATATTGTTCTGAATGTTGTCCCATTGGAAAAGAAGATCATCCCTATACGGCACCAAAGACTTTGTTTGAATCAGGATATGGATTGATTAACGCCAATCGCGTATTGGACGTTTTCAAGAATGAGCTTTTTGAAATCCTTTCCGATGGCGTAGTGGATGAGACTGAAATTGTGAAGCTAAGAGAGATGATTCCTCAGATCAAAGACATTCAAAAGCTATTGAGCGATATCGAAATTGAAATTGAAAAGCATTCCCTCCGATACCAAAACGGGGAATAAGACGGAAAATATAACGGCTGCTAGATTTGCTTTGGAAAAATCGCAAGGTTGATTATTTCCACTTGTGAATCTAGCTTTTTTAATATGGTTGCCTGTATTCTCTTTTTCTATAATATGAGTATCACAAGTGATCAAGACGTGGACGCGCGTCATTGATTCGGAGCAAACTCCGAAAAATCAGAGCGAGAAAGAGAGGGAATCATGAAACATATTATAAAAGCTGCCATTGTTGGCCTGCTCATTGTTTTTCTAATTTCCATTGTCATATTACCGGTATTGAGTTTGAGTTTTGCAGGGATTGTTGTTTTGGCAATGATTTTTGCAGTCGTTTTTGTTGCAGTAGGATACTTGACCCAAGATCGTACAAAGATCAATCATTTTCACGCAAAGATTGGCGGTGTCATTTTCGGATTGGCGTGCGCTTATCTGCTAGTGGGATCCATTGCTTCCTCTGCTATCTTCCGAGCGGAAGCGAAAAGGGAAATGCTTCAGGTAGAAGAAGTTGTTTTTGATGAGTCAGTCCCCAATGTGGATATGGATAATTTAATCATTTGGGACGAATCGGACGCCATTCGGTTTGGAGAGAAACTGATTACGGAGAAGGATCCTTCTTTAGGTTCCATGTATACCATTTCAAAAGAATATGGCACCTTGTCTGTAATTCAAGGGAAACCCTATTGGTTGTTTCCACTGGAACATTCAGGATTTTTCAAATACATAAAGAATCAAACCATTCCTGGTTATATTAAGGTCAATGCGACAACAGGAGATGCTGAATTCATTGACAAGACCTTTAAGGTTGCACCGTCAGCATACTTCTTTGACGATCTAAAGCGGGTTGTCTATGCAGAGTATAAAAACATGGCATTAACAGATTACTCATTCGAAGAGGATGAAGACGGGAATCCGCAATGGGTGATTACGGCATACACCCATAAAACAGGATTATCAACATCCGATGTTGTTGGTGTCATTATTGTTGATCCGGCAACAAAGGAAGTCGATTTTTATGAAAAAGGCCAACAACCTAGCTGGGTCGACCGGGTGTCATCCATGGGAATTTTTCAGGAGCATTTGAATGCCTGGGGAAAGTACGTGAATGGATGGTGGAATCCATCCGACACGGGAAAACTAAAAAACACCGATGGAATTGGATATGTGTTTAAAGATGGCAATTTGTTCTTCTATACAGGTATCACATCCTACGGTGGAGATGAAGCAACAACAGGATTTTTGATTTACAATCCTAGAACTGCCGAGGCCCAATACAATCGTATTTCTGGTTCAACCGAGCAGAAGGCAATGGGACTCATGGAAGAGTTGGTACAGAATGCAGGTTATACGGCGAAGTATCCCTATCTTGTGAACATCAATGGTGAACCCACCTACTTTTCGACGCTTAAAGGAAATAGCGGCAATGTTGTGGGATATGCCATGGCGTCGGTGAAGAATTATCGTGCGGTTGCCTGGGGCAAAACATTACGGGACGCGCAGATGGAATACAATCGAATGCTTATTGCAGAAGGCAGTATGACCAATACCTTAAGCGAACAGTATGACTCTTTGCTAGAGATTGCTGGGACCGTATCTCGTATTGGAAGTGTAGAAGACGGTTATTTCCTCGTAAAACTGGAGGGCGTCAATACCTTGTATTTGGTATCGTCGGATCAATATCCATTAATTGCTTTGACGCAAGCGGGTGATCAGGTTGTCATTTCATTCTTAGATACGGAAGAAACGGAACAAATCGATGCAATGAATTTTGAAAATCAATCAATCAAATAGAAAGGAGGGGTTGGAATGGAAATTTTGCAGCAATACGTCTGGTTGGCGGTTATGGTTTTGGCGATTATTGTTGAAGCGATATCTTTAGGATTGACCAGTCTATGGTTCGCAGTCGGTGCTTTGGCAGCATGGCTGGTTTCCTTGGCGGTAGGATCCTTTGCCGTTCAGGTTACAGTTTTCTTGATCGTCTCATTGGCTTTGCTAATTGGGATTCGGCCGTTTGCCGTAAAGGGACTGAAGATTGGACGCTATCGAACCAATGCTGATGCACTGGTGGGAACAGAAGGATTTGTACTGAAAGCCATTGAGCCCTTAAGCGCAACAGGACAGGTAAAGGTAGGTGCACAGATCTGGACGGCTGTCAGTGAAGAATCATTGTCAGAGGGAGAGAAAGTGCAAGTTTTAGACATTCAAGGTGTAAAGCTCGTAGTCAAGCGAGCAGACAAGGAGGAGAAATAATATGGGAGCATTTATTGGTTTTATCGTTATTGTAGCAGTTGTTATCGCTTTGGTAGCAACCAACATTCGGATTGTACCTCAAGCATATGGATTCGTGTTGGAGCGCTTGGGCGCTTACCAAGGCACGTGGGGCGTTGGTTTGCATATCAAGATTCCTTTGATTGATCGCATAGCCAACAAGGTTTCTTTGAAAGAGCAAGTGGTGGATTTCCCGCCGCAACCGGTTATTACAAAGGATAATGTCACCATGCAGATTGATACGGTGGTTTATTATCAAATTACAGATCCAAAGGCTTATACCTATGGGGTCAGCCATCCGATCGCAGCGATCGAGAATCTGACTGCTACAACTTTACGTAACATTATTGGCGATTTGGAATTGGATGAAACCCTGACTTCACGTGATACCATCAATACAAAAATGCGAGCGATCTTGGACGAAGCTACAGATCCTTGGGGTATTAAGGTCAACCGTGTGGAACTGAAAAATATCTTGCCTCCAGCTGAGATTCAAGACGCCATGGAGAAGCAGATGAAGGCAGAGCGTGAGCGACGTGAATCGATCTTGCGAGCGGAAGGTGAGAAAAAATCGACTATCCTGGTAGCAGAAGGTAAGAAGGCGGAAGCCATTTTGACGGCAGAAGCGGAAAAACAAGCAGCCATTCTAAGAGCGGAAGCCAAGCGGGAAGCAGCCATTCGAGAAGCGGAAGGTGAAGCGGAAGCGATTTTGAAGGTTCAGAATGCAACAGCAGAAGGTCTGAAGATGATCAAGAATGCTGAGGCGGATCAATCGGTGTTGACCTTGAAATCATTTGAGGCACTGGAAAGAGTGGCTGACGGACAGGCAACGAAGATTATTGTACCATCCGAGATTCAGGGATTGGCTGGTTTGGCAGCATCCTTGAAGGGTGTTGTTGAAGGAGAAAAATAAGATGGAAAAAAGACTATATCGTGATCCCAAGCGGGGCATGATTGGCGGCGTATGTGCCGGCGTTGCAGATTATTTCGATATCGATGTATCAATTGTGCGGGTTGTGTGGTTTATTCTGCTTTTTGCAGCAAGCTTCGGCCTTCTGGTGTATATCGCATGTTGGATTGCGATGCCGGAGAAGAGCCAAGTAGCCAATGTGATGCGCGAAGAAGATGTGTCGGTTCAAATGCGTCATGCGAAAGACGCTGGTTACGACGATTAATAGGAATCCCTTGGAGGAAACTCCAAGGGATTTTTCTATCAGGTTACTTTCACACCGAATTGCTATATAATCAGGTAAAGGATGAAAGACGGTATTGTGTTATGGAAGGAATAGTCAATGAAAAAAAGGCCTATTGAAATTGAGTGGGATAAGTTCAAGAAAAAAGAACACAGATACAAGGCACGCAGGATGAACAAAAAAAGAAGCAAGCGTGCACTTGAGAAGATTGTGCCGATTCGTGTGCAAAATGCATTGGCCAGTGCTTTTCACAAAGGTTTTGAAGCGGTTTTCAGTGAGGGAAATTTTCTTATTGGAAAGACGGTTTCGTCCAAAAAGCATAAGACCAGATATGAGACTAATTCGCATAAGTTAGCGACTCAACAGAAAAGAAAGAACATAAGAGCTTTTCGAAAAAGAGCTAAAACTTCAAATCAGTCGAATATTCTGCTGTCTGGAGCAGAAGGATTTGTTCTTGGGTTACTGGGAATCGGTGTGCCGGATATCCCTATATTTATTGGGAATATCTTAAAAAGCCTTTATCAGATCGCGTTGGATTTCGGATATGATTATTCGTCGGAAAAGGAGCGCATTTTTGTTTTGAAATTGATACAAGCGGCACTGCAAACAGGCAGTCAATTTGCAAATTTAGATGCAGAAGTCGATGCGCTTGTTGAAGCTTCTGAGTTTACCTATTCGGATGCCTATAAAAAGGACATAATGAAGGAAGCTGCAAATGCACTATCAGATCATCTCTTGTATGCAAAATTCATTCAGGGCATCCCGGTTGTTGGGGTGACGGGTGGCGTTGTGAATATGTATTGTATGAATCGGATAACAAAATATGCAGCCTTGAAGTATGAAAAACGATTCTTGAGCGAGCAGTTGAAAAAGAAGAAGTGACATTTCATTCTCATCTATTGTTGTGCGGAAGTTTTGAAGATGAATAGAAATCCCTTGGACAATCATCCAAGGGATTTTTACGTTTAATGAAGTATGCCAGAGATAGTTAAAGCACTGTAGACAAGCATCAGGCTCATGGCTAGGTTAAAAGGCTTTTCAAAGCGAGATAGGAATTGGTTGAACATGGTACCAAATAACGCCCAGCAAGAGACTGCTAAAAAAGCTAAGAGAGCAAGAAAGGCTGAGAATAAAAATAGTGATGCAGTGGTACTGTAATAAGGCATAATGAAGTTTGAAATGATTGTAATTCCATAAAGAATAACTTTTGGATTTACGAATTGCATAGCGAATCCAGTTTGAAAATTATTAATTGAGTTAGACTTCTGTGATTTTGCTGATATTTTATGTCCAAAAGAAAAATGGAGCCCTGAGATCTTGAAGGCAAGATAAAGCATATAAGCAGTGCCTATGATACTCATGGCAAATTGCATTTGAGGAAGAACAGTAAAAAGCATTTTATTAAAGAAGCTGCAGAGCAGCATTAAAATGAAAAATCCCAGGGCGATTCCGAGTAGAAAATTCAAGGTTCTTTTATATCCTGTTTTACCGGCATTTACCATAGAAAGAATGTTATTAGGACCAGGTGTGAAAGTGACGACAATTGCATAAGATAAAAACGCACCAAGGTTAAACATGGAAGAACTCCTTTCGAATGTATGTTATAATGATCAAAACGATCACTATAACGATCGTTTGTTATAGTATACCATTGTACGTTATAATGCACAAGGAGGGTTTGTCGTGGACCAGTTAAATACAATTATCTCTGAGAACTTAAACCGCATTCGAAAGGAGCGAAGCTTAAGCCTTGATAAGGTTTCGAAACTCACAGGAGTAAGCAAAAGCATGTTAGGGCAAATTGAGAGAGGTGAGTCGAATCCAACAATTACAACCGTATGGAAAATTGCCAACGGATTGAAAATTTCTTTTACTTCACTGATCAACCAGGACCAGCGGGAAACGGAAATCATTGAAAAGGAAAATCTAAAACCCTTGATTGAAGATAATGGGAAATATAGATTGTACCCTTATTTTCCCTATGAAGAAGGACGAAACTTTGAATGTTATAAAGTTGAGATCGAAAAGGGAGGATATTTGGCCGCTGAAGCCCATAGCAAAGGGGTACAGGAATTTGTTACGGTTTTTGAAGGCGAAGTGACCATAATGGTTGGAGATGAAGAATTTGCAGTTAAGATGGGGGATGCCATTCGATTTTTGGCAGATAAACCTCACGCTTATCACAATTCAGGGAGTGAATTGACGAAGTTGAATATGATTTTGTTTTATCCAGAAAATCAATAAGTTTTTCTCGAAAAAAAGTGCCTTCATGGCACTTTTTATATTTGTTATGGAATTAGTGCGGTATTAGTGTAAAATCCCTGAAATGGTTATAGCACCATATACCAAAAGCAAGCTCATGGTGATATTAAAAGGACGCTCATATTTGGTCAAGAAATGGTTAAAGAAGCTGCCAAACAACGCCCAGCTGGAGGTTGACAAGAGGGCGATCCCAGCTAGTAAAAGAGAAAAGGCAAGCTGGATGGTGGGACTAGGGAAATAGGGTGCTAAAAAACTGGAAATTACCGAAATACCGTATAGAATTCCTTTAGGATTGATAAATTGCAGGAGAATGCCGGTTTTGAAATTCAGCAGAATTGATGGTTTTTCATCTGTATTGTGATGATCACCTTGTTTTCCAATGTGAATGCCTGAGAATTTGTAAGCAAGATATAGCATAAAGCCAGTACCGATTATCGTCAGGATGAATTGTGCTCTAGGCAAAACTTGAAGAAGAATGCGATTAAAGAAAATTGCAAGGCTTAGGATAAGAAAAAAGCCTGTGGAAACACCGAGCAAGAATGGAAGGGTTTTTCGATATCCATGATTGCCAGCGTGGGCCATAGCCATAAAATTATTCGGACCTGGGGTAAAACTGACAATGCAGGCATATGAGATCAAAGCGAAGAAATTAAACATATAGGATCCTTTCAATATTAAAAGATGTTGATATTTGCTTTTATTATATAGTAAATCGTTGTTGGATCGTATTTATTCTTGAGTAAAAATCTTTATAAAGATTAGCAAGTATGGCGCTATTGGTGATAGATTGAGTTTGTTTGCAAAAGAATAAATAAAAGTTATAATAAAAGCTAGAGTAACCAAAATTTGTAAATAAGAAAGAGGTGTATCAATGGCATTGCTTGATGTTATCAAATATGAAGGGGATCCGCATGTTTTTGCCATGAAATATCCAAGAGAGGACATTGGTACTTGGACGCAACTAATTGTACATGAAACACAAGAAGCGGTTCTGTTTAAAGGTGGACAAGCGTTGGATGTTTTTGGCCCAGGCCGACATGTGTTGGAGACAAAAAACATTCCCTTGCTTAGTAAGATTGTGAACTTGCCTTTTGGTGGTCGCTCTCCATTTACGGCTGAAATTTGGTATGTAAATAAAGTGCAAACCTTGGATGTGAAATGGGGTACACCATCTCCAATTCAGCTGCAAGATCCCAAATACAATATTTTTATTCCAGTTCGATCCTATGGCCAGTTTGGTGTACAGATCGTAGACTCGAAGAAGTTTGTTCTGAAAATAGTTGGAACGTTAACCAAGTTTGATCAGGATACACTGTTGCAGTATTTTAGAGGTGTATATCTGGCAATGGTGAAAGATGAGATCGCGACATATATTAGCCAAAGACGGATTTCGATACTTGAAATCAACGCGTATATTCGTGAGTTGTCAGAGCAAATTGAAAACAATGTAAAATCCGTATTCGATGAGTACGGTATCAGGCTTAATCACTTTTACATTAATGATATTAATATTCCAGATGATGATAAGAATGTTGAGAAACTTAAAGCGGCTCTATCAAAACGGGCAGAAATGGATATTGTCGGATATAATTACACCCAGCAACGCTCCTTCGATACATTGGAAGGGATGGCAAAAAATAAAGGAACGATGCAGTCTGGTTTAATGGGAGCGGGTGTTGGACTGGGAATGGGGTTTGGTGCTGGTGGTGCAGTAACTAATCAGTTTAGCGGTCTTATGAAGAACCTCGATACAAATACCCATACCATTCAATGTCAAAAGTGCAAGGGAATCAATAATGCAGACCAAAAATTCTGCAGTCATTGTGGAGTGCTTCTACATCCGAAAGAAGCAACAGTTGAGCCGGAACAAGTAGCGAAAGTGCTTTGTTCCAATTGTCAAAGTGAATTGGATCCGAAGAATAAGTTTTGCCCGAATTGTGGGAATCCGTATAATCCATGTCCTTATTGCCAAACGGATAATAGAATCGGTGCAAGTAATTGTGACAAATGTGGGAAAGCTTTGCCGTCAACTTGTGAAAACTGCGGAGCAAGTGTTCAACCGGGTGACAAGTTTTGTCATATGTGTGGACAATCTATGATTAAGACCTGCTCGAATTGCAATACAGTATTGGAAGGAAATCCAAAGTTCTGTCCTGAATGCGGGACAAAACTTCAGTGATCGGAGGTTCAAACATGAGAGAAATTCAATTGAAACATATAATTTCTGGTGTTTTGGCAACGTTAATTGTATTAACGATATTCATTTTCTTCTATGGCATGCCGCAACTTTGGGGCTCCAGTATGGCAAGATGGGGATTGTTCTTTATCATTTTAGCGGAAAGTATTTCTTTGTGCGTACTTTATTTTGCCTATCAGGTTAAAAATGAATCGGGAGGCACCTTTCTAAAAAGTGGATTGACAATACTTGCCGGATGCTATATTGCAACGGCTTTTGCTGTATCTGTTTTACTTGGGACCTTATTAGAGAATCATTTCAATTGGTATCTGATTCTTCAGCTGCTTGTTATTGCCATGGTAGTTCTAGTTGCGATGATCATCTTTTATTTTTCTAAACAAAGTGAGAATACAGCACATTATCAGGCAACAAAATCGAATTGGGAGCATCCAATGGTAATGCTGGAGTCACTGATGAAGCAATTCATGGGAACGGATTATGAAATGAGTTTAAAGTCATTGGTTGAAGATTTGCGATACTCAGTAGTCGGTACAGCTGAAGTTCAAGATGATTCACTAATTGTTGCGTCTATTGATGAATTGTATTTGATAATGAAGCAAACGGGAACGGAGACAGTGGTTATTGAACAAAAATTAAAAGATGTTCAAAGTCTTCTACAGGAACGAAAGACGAAGGTTCAGCTTATGAACCGGGGGGGATTTTAAGGAGGTTAGAGGCTGAAATGAGTACAATGCCTTTTGACAGAAACGATGTAGAACGATTTACGGTGAATGTACCATGGTGGATGTCGTGGCCGGCGATTATCATCACACTATTTATTTTTTGGCCGATTGCAATTTTCCTGCTATGGAAAAGGGCATTGATGGATCGAACAGCGGCGATGATTGCAGGGCGGTTATTGACGGTTTTAGGTTCGTTTATTCTAGTCATTACAATACCAGGCTATATGATCAGTATGACTGAAGGCTATCAAAATGTTGACGGCAAAGCAACAGTAATGATTTTTGTGACTGCATTTGCGCTGTTGTTTTTTGGATGGCGTTTTGTTAGAAATGCAAAACAGATGAAGCAGTACATTCATTTGATTGTAAATGAAAGAGAAGATTCTATTGATCGAATAGCATCTCTGATGTCGATTTCTTATAAAGAGGTCGAACGAGATCTGCAAAACATGATTGACAGTGGTTATTTTTCATATAGTCATATCGATAAATTTAAAAGAAGAATTGTGGTTCCTGGACTGGAGCTTACTCCAGATATGAGCAGTTTTGATGGTATTCCAAATGAGAATATCGAAGAAAGCAAAGAAAAGAATAAGAAGAATCAAGATAATAATGAGCTCAGCGTTGTTAAATGCAAGAATTGCGGAGCAAACAATGAGATTCATGGGAAAAAGGGAATTTGTCAATATTGTGGATCTGTTATAAAAGTGAAAAAAAAGAAGTCGGTATCAAAATCATGATACCGGCTTCTTAATTTGATTTCTTGCAACCCATCCAAATTCCTCGTTATGTTTCACCAGTATGCAGTCTTCAAAAGCTAGGCATACTTCCACTTCTTCTCCAACCGGGAGGTTAAAGAATTTGTTGATATAGGTAGTTTTGATGCGGTAGCCGTCTTCCGTATCCTCCAATAAGGATGGAAAGACTGAAAGTGGTTTTTGTGTATGTTGATGTTTGCATAGCACAAAATCATTTTTACGTTCGAGAATATCCACTTCAAAATGAGGAAAAGAAACATAGATAGGTTCTTCATTATGAAAATGATGAGCGGCTTGAATCTTGGATCGGCTAAAATCGTTCACTTGCAAGTGACCGTAGGCGATTTGGCCATCATGTTTTTCTATGATTAAAGCATTGAGCTCTCCAGAGGATTTAACACCAAGACCGCCATCAATTGTGATGATCTTCTTTTCTATGTTGAACATCGGTAAGTTGGAAAACTGGTTGGTGCGTAAATTGCTAGCGGGCCAGTGCCCAACAACCACTTGCTTGTGATTAACGCTGCTTAACTCGTTGTAGTTATCATATTTAAGGAAACTGGTTTGATCTTTTGCAGGATCCAATTCTGGATCATAACCACCATGAACAAAGATGAAATCATCGTTCTCAACAATGATCGGTAGATTGTTCAGATCTTCGAGCAAAGGCAGAAAATGTGTTAGCATATGGTCCCGAAGCGCTTTACCACTTGAGCATGTGGCCAAGTCAAAATTTGTTTTGCTGGCCATTTCATGGACCAAAGTTGGATAGTAATTCTGCTGAATGAAACGCAGAAAAGGATCAGTTCTTGATTCGTCCATCAAGGATCCATAAATAAAGGACTCGTGGTTTCCTTTTAAGATGTAGGTATGAGGACGTTTTTGAATCTCTTTGATTAGCTTGTATGTTTTCAGGCTTTCAGGTCCTCGGTTAATAAAATCACCAATTATAATGAGAATATCATCTGCTTGTAAGTGTAGGCGATTTAACATTTCTTGAAAATGACCGGCATGGGCATGGATGTCACTAATGGCAATGATTCTGTAATTGTCATTCTGTTGTAGTTTAATGATTGGTTCTCTGATGTCTTTCATAGTTTCCCTCCATTCGATCCTAATTATCGTACAACTAGATCGAAAAAGCTGTCAAGTCATTTGCCTATTATTCTGAATTATTATATGATCGTATCAATCTTTATTCCTTAGGAGGTGAGGACATGCATGACTTGGTTTTAGAAAAGAGATCCTATGGTGAGAATGCCATACAGCACGCACATTCCTTCAGTCAATTAATATTGCCAATGACAGGCAGTCTTGAACTGCAATTGAAAGGTGAATCGATTTCTCTTTCTAGAGACAAGTTTTGTTTTTTGCCTTCAGGGTTCACACACGGTTTTCATGCTGACGGAGCCAATCAGTTTCTGGTATTGGACATTCCGCAATCGATTACCAAGCAGACGGGTAAACGAATGAGCGATTATCGAATCGATCAGGCAATGGACGCACGTTGGGAAGCCGTTCGAAGTCTTGTTCTTTCAGAAATTGAAAACGGCGGCAAGGGCAATTTGAAAGCCTTGCTCTCCTATATCTGGTCTATGATGGAGATGGAGAAGGAACTGGCTTCGGTTTCCTATATGAAAGAGAACCTGTCTCGATCCATTACAGTCAAAGAATTGGCGACAATTGAGAATTACAATCCTAGTTACTTTTCTGAGTGGTTTCGCAAACGAACGGGTCAAACACCCTTGGTCTTTTTGCAACGGTTGCGCTTGGAAAAGGCGAAAGAACTGCTTGAAAGAACCAACGATAGTCTTTTGCAGATCGCTTTGGCAGTCGGATATGAACAACAATCATCACTAACTAGGCTGTTTATGCGCTTCGAAGGGTGTTCTCCCCGTGCCTATCGAGTAATGAGCCGAAATTCAGATAAAAAAAGCTGAAGAATAGAAAAATTAACTTCGTCTTCTCTCGTTATAATCAAAGAGAAAATGAGGGAGGAAGAAATATGAATCTGAGAATGAATTCTGGAATCGCTGTCATTGTATTGGCAGCAATTTTGTGGGGGACAACGGGAACTGCTCAAGCATTCGCGCCAGTAGGTGCGCAGCCTTTAGCAATTGGCATGTTGAGAATGATGGTTGGCGGGTTGGCGATGACTTTGATCGCATTATTGAAAAATGATGTGCAACCGATCGTTGAGAAAAAATATCTTGTGCTGGCAGGACTGTGTATGGCGTCCTATCAGCCTTTCTTTTTTTCAGGTGTTATGCGTGCGGGTGTTGCTGTGGGCACATTAATTGCCATAGGCAGCGCGCCAATCTTTTCCGGAATGATTGATTTCTTTTCCGGTAATCATCTGCGGTTTCAATGGAAACTATCGACAATAATTTCCCTAATAGGATGTGTTTTATTAACGGGCCTCAGTGGAAATGAGCGACTGGACTTGTTGGGGATTGCATATGCTTTGGTAGCCGGACTATCCTATGCGGTCTATGTAAAGGCGAGTCAGAGGATGTTTAGACATGGATCCAATGATCTGGCCAATGGATTGGTTTTTCTATTGGCGGGAATTCTGTTGCTACCATTTGTTCGAAGTGAAGATATTATGTGGGTTGTCAGTTGGCAGGGAAGTTTGATTCTTTTGCATTTAGGTCTTGTAACTACAGCGGTTGCCTATACCCTTTTTGCACGGGGATTGCGGCATGTTGATTCACCAACCGCGGTTACATTAAGTTTGGTGGAGCCATTAACAGCAGCCTTATTGGGTCTCTTTGTTTTGAGGGAACCGATTCAATGGCTGCAGGCGCTTGGCTTGTTGGTGATGTTGATGGGGCTTGCTGTAAACGCAAATCTTGTTTATGAATTTTTTGTTGGGAAGTGTAAAAGGGATTGAATTGGCCCATAAATATGGTAGAGGAGGGATTTTATGAAAATACTTTCGATACTGGGCAGTCCAATTCGAAATGGCAATACGGCAACGCTTTTGCATATGGTGCAAAAAGGGATGCTGGAAGCACAACCAAATTGTGAGATTACTGAAATTTATCTTCAAGAGAAGAACATTCAAGCTTGTACAGGATGTATGGCATGCGATACAGGCAAAATCAAGCATTGTGTGATTCAAGATGACATGGCAAACTTGTATGAAAAGTTTGAAGAAGCCGACATGCTGATATTCGCTACACCAATTTATTATTTTAGTATGACAGCGCAAATGAAGACTTTCATTGATCGATTGTACGCCGTGCATTATGAAAAATGGAGAAAGAAGCAGCTGGTGCTTTTGATGACTTATGGCGGAGATAATGAAGAAGACTCTGGCGCGGTAAACTTGGTTCGAATTATGGAGTATTTGGCTGAATACACTGGTGCGAAATTGGTAGACAAATTTGGCGTATCAACTCAAATGAGACCCAATGCTGTTGCGGAGGACGATCAGGTATTGAATGCAGCCTATGAGTTTGGGAGAGTATTGTTAACTTAGTATGGAAAAGGCCACTATGAAGTGGTCTTTTGTTATATAAATAATGTCCTGTGGGCAGTAAAAAATCCATATCACAAAGTGGTTGTAAAGTTTGACTGGTTGGATACAATAGAGAAGAGTTAAATTTTTATCAGGATTGAAAGGGGAAACGATGAATTTTAACCAACTGCGGTATATTGTCGAGATCGTTGAGACGGGTAGCATATCGAAAGCTGCCAGTAATCTGTTTATCTCTCAACCCAATCTCAGTATTCAAATCGCAAATTTAGAACAGGAAATTGGGAAGATGATTTTTAATCGAACCAATCGAGGCGTAACGCTAACGTCATATGGTGCGGAAGTTTATGAGCACGCCAAGGCGATGGTGGAGCAATATCGAATTATCGAGAGCAAGATCTTTGCTAACACCAATTTGAATAAAATAAAGATTGCTTCATTTGGTTGTGAAATTATTAATTCCAAGTTTTTTGAGGTATGTGATAAGTTCAATAACCATAATTATGAGTTTGAATTGTATGAATGCGGTGTTGAAAAAGCAATTCAACGCGTAGTGGATCGTGATTCAGATATAGCGATTATTATTTACAGTGGATATCAAAAAAAGAAATTAACACAGTTTCTATCGGCTGAAAATTTGGAACTACAGAATCTGTTTGATGGCAGACTGAAGGTGCATATGAGTAAGAACGCCCATTTAAGCAAGAAAAAGCAGATAAGTCGAGAAGATCTAACAGGATTGTTCGAGGTGCGTAAATCATATATGTTTGAAGGAATGTTTGCGCTGCATTATGAGATGGAGCAATTTGGAATACCGCAAAACAACAAGACGATCTTGACGAATGGCAATAAAACCTATAACGATGCACTTCATAATTTGCCTTCTTTTGCTGTCGAAATCGATTGGAAATGCAACCGGGAGTTGCCCAGTGGTTTAGTCCGTATTCCCTACGCAGGACCTGAAGAAATAATTACATGTGCCATGGTGAAACGAAAGAATGAGCTTTTGAAAGACGAGCTACTGTTCTTTATACAAAAGCTGATTGAAGAGTATCGATAGCATTCTTAGAATGCTTTCATAGTTCATAACCCGCAAGGGAATGGTTGAATCAAATAGCGCTGTTTGAATCGACTCATTTGTGAAGAAATGCAATTGATCACTGCATGTTTTCGCAACGTCATATGCATGGGTTATAGCATATACAAATGAGGAGGATTTTCATGAAGAAAAATAGTTTGATTGCAATTGTACTTATTTCACTGATCTTTGGATTAACCGGATGTGGCAATACCCCAGCAACAGCAGAACCTGTAGAGGTTGTTGAACAAACCGATGGAGAGACGTCAGCTTCGGTTGATGCCAAAACTTCAGCTTCGATTGTACCGGAAGCATTGATTCAAGCGGTTAAAGCAGAAGGTTTTACTGCCGGAGACCAGAAGAAAGCATTGTTTGTTGTAGGAGATCCGAGAAAATACAGTGTGAATTATGACTTGGTCAACACTGCGGTTGCATACTTCCAAGAGCAAGGTGTGGAAGTTGAAGTCAGAGATTTATATGATATTGGTTTCAATCCAGTTTTGTCTCTAGATGAATTCTATTATGCAAAAGATGGAGCTGGTGAGCCGACTTCTGAGATTAAAGAAGAGCAATTGTTGGTTGAGCAAGCGGACTACATTATTTTTGCTTATGCCAACTGGCATGATACACCAAATGCCATGGTGAAAGGGTATATGGAAAAAGTGTTTGCCAAGACATTTGCATACCGTGATACAGACAAAGGCTTGGAAGGCCTTTTGACAGGCAAATCCATGTATACGATTATGAATGCTGGATTCCTAGGCGGAGGAAGAGGAACTATCGGTGACGGAGTAGGCATTGATGACCAAGCTTGGGATCGATACATGAATGCTTTTAAAGTATTTGATGATGATACGGCAGGATTTTGGAATATGGAAAACAAAGGTCGTTTTATCAATGATCGTACACCAAAGAATAATTCAGAAACATATGAGGAAGATTTGAATCAATTGCGTGATGATTTGCGAGCGGAATTGGATCAGGTATTTTTCCAAAATTAATGAAGTGCCGCACATTTTGTGCGGCCTTTTCTTTTCCTAAAGCGGGGTCTTTGTTACAATGGGAGTACGAAGAACGTAGGGAGGGAACAGGGATGAAACTCACAGATTTTACGGAAATCAGCAAACCTACTCAATTCATGTTGAATGCTATGAATACATTAAGTCGCATGCAAAACCGCAAGCTTTTTGATGACCATTTTCCATTAGAGGAATATGAGATAGAGAATTTGCCGCCTTATTTGTTTCGAAGGGCTTATGAATTTGACCGGGAATGGATTCGAGACCACCAGATGATCACCATGTGGAAAGAAGAAAATACGTCAAAGCGTCATATTCTTTATTTGCATGGAGGCGGTTATGTGTCTCAGGGAAGCACCCTTCACTGGTATTTCATCGACAAGTTGCTCAGAGAAATTGGTGGACGGGTTACTTTTATCGATTATCCGACTGCACCAGATTATTGTTATCGAGATACCCATGAGGTTATGCTAACCGCTTTTCAGATTCTTAAGCGCAATTATCCTCAAGACGAGTTTGTCTTGATGGGGGATTCTGCAGGCGGCGGTCTGGCATTATCCTTTGCCCAAGTCCTTCGGGACTTGCAGGAGGAACGCCGTCCTAAAAAGATGGTCTTATATTCACCATGGGTGGATCTGACAATGACACATCCCAAATTGAATGAAGCAGAGGAGAAGGATGCCCTCTTGTCAAAAGCAATTCTCGAAGAGGTTGCTGGAGCGTATTCAAGAGGCGAAGATCGGACCAATCCTTTGGTATCACCCATCTTCGGAGATTTGAAAGATTTGGGTGAGATTCAAGTATATTTTGGGACGCATGAAATTTTGGAACCAGAGTGCTTGGAACTTATGCAGATAGCAGAAGAACAGGATTTGCCTATGGAAGGTTTTCGATATGCGCAAATGCCTCATGTTTGGGCGATCATGCCTTTCGAGGAAAGTAATTTTGCTTTTCAATTGATGAAAACATTTTTAATTAGACCGGAATAGGATGATGGAAAGAGAGACGTATGGGCAATCATGCGTCTTTTTCATAGGGGATATAGCGCTATCGAACATATGTATGGTATACTGGAGAAAATGGCAATATAAGGAGAATGCATATGATTAATCGATATCCAACCCATTGCGGAGATGATACCTGCGCTTCATGTGTAGAGGCTGGTGGATTTGTTTATTTAGCCCATCATGCAGGTGGTTTTGATAGTCAAGACGTAGCCAGCCAAATGAGAAAAACATTTGAGAGCATGCAAGAGACCCTGAAACAGGCAGGATCAAGTTTGCAGGATCTTATTCAAGTGAATTTATATCTAAAGGATATTCATGATTTAAGAGCAGCGTGCGATGTTTTTACGGAAGTGTTTGGGGACCAGCCGCCTGCAAGAATGACTTTAACATCAGAGTTTTTTGATGATCGTTGCTTATTGATGATGGATGGAGTAGCCTATAAAGGATGAAAGATATGATTAGCAAAAAGCAAGCCAGACAATTTATACTTCTTAAGCAGGGGCTATACGGCCCAAAGATCTTTCATGGCAAAAATGGCATTGAATCGTATGTTAGACAAGCAGCTTGTGTACAGTTTGATCCCATTGATGTTTGCGGGAAAAATCATGAATTGGTGTTTCAGGCACGGGTAGAAGGTTTTGAAAAGACGCACTTATTTGAACTGTTATATCAGGATAAGGTCTTAATAGACTGGTTTGATAAGAACATGAGTATTTGTCTGCGAGAAGACTGGCCGTATTTTTCTTATGAGCGCGAATGGGCTTATACCGGAAAGAGAAGCAGTGATGCCATTCAAGAAGCATGTGACAAGGTACTGGATTATATTCGTGAAAATGGGGAAGTCGCTTCCAAGGATTTGGTCTTTCAGGATAAGGTTGACTGGTATTGGGGCGTGCCAACCACGCTGGCAAGGGCCGTGTTGGATACCTTATATGATCAAGGAAGATTGGTGGTCAGTCGAAAGCAAAACACCCGTAAATTTTATGATTTGACGGAACGTCATATCAGCCAAGAAATTCTGAAGATCGAGAATCCCAATCAAACACAGCATGAACAGCTTTGCTGGAAAGTCTTAAGAAGGATTCGTGGTGTGGGGCTTTTGCATGCCAATAACAGCTATGCGTATATTGGGATCGATGGTCTAAAGGCAAAAGAGCGCAAAGAAGTGTTTCATACACTTCTAAAAGAGGAGCGAATTTATGAAATTCATGTGGAAGGGTGCAAACTCCCCTTTTACTATATGGCAGAGGATCAGCCGCTTTTGGATCAAGTCATAAACGGGATTGATGAATCCGACAGACTTGAATTTATTGCACCGCTGGATAACCTTATTTGGGATCGTGTCATGATTGAGGAGCTATTTGGCTTTTCCTACAAGTGGGAGATCTATACCCCCATTAAAGATCGAAAGTACGGCTATTATGTATTGCCGATCCTTCTGGGTGATCGATTTATTGGTCGGATTGAAATGAAGCGGGACCGCAAGAAAAAGAAGTTTGATATTTTAAATATCTGGTGGGAAGAAAAAGTCTTTAACACCAAAGAGAATCGGAAGCGTGTGAAGGGTCATGCCAAGGAATTTATGAAGGTGATGTTCTAAGGAGTTGGGGAAGTTGTCGGTTTTATTACAGGGGTTTGTATTGGGAATTTCATACGTTGCACCAATTGGCATGCAAAATTTATTCGTCATTAATTCTGGATTGAGAAAAAAAGCAAGTCAGGCATTCTTGATCAGTTGGATTGTGGTCTTTTTTGACATTGCACTTGCCTTGTTTTGTTTTTACGGTATTGGTGGAATGTTGCAAAAAAATCAATTACTTAAGCAAGGGATCTTGCTTGTTGGCGGGCTTGCGGTTGTGGCAATTGGTATAGGCTTGATAAGAAGCAAAGTGGAAGCGGATCGAGAGATCGATCTCAATGAATCCTTGCTGAAAATTATAGCATCTGCTTTCCTGGTGACATGGGCAAATCCACAAGCCATTATTGATGGGACATTGCTCTTCGGTGGATTTCGAGCATCTTTGCCGGCTGGTGAAATTCATTTTTTTATGCTGGGCGTTGCCTTGGCTTCCTTTGTTTGGTTTAATGGCCTAGCAGCAGCGACAAGCTTCTTCAGAAAAAGTTTTACCAATAAGGTGCTGAAAGTTATTAACCTAGTTTGCGGAGGCATATTGGTGGTTTACGGAACAAGGCTTATACTTTTGTTCATGGAATCATTTGCAATATAGATGTTTTTGGGTTGCTCAAGTATGCGACTTTTTTTCTTTAGAGAATAATTTGGAAAAACTCCTTGACAAACCTGAAAAAAACCACTTATGCTTGAACCAAGAAAACGATTTCTGGTTTTCACTTATTTTTTGATGCTAGGTTTAACGTTAAACTCCCCCGACGGCTTGAGATAGAGCCGGTCTTTTTGGCCGTTACGTTTAACGTTAAACCTGGAAGGGGGAACTATGGCAAAAGTTACGATTAAGGACATTGCAAAGCGGGTTGGGGTTTCGCCTACCACGGTTTCCAATGTGATTAACGGGAGACATGGCAAAGTCTCCAGCGACACAATTCGCAAGATTAACCGGGTGATTGAGGAATTGAACTATGTGCCGGACTTCTCGGCGCGCAGCTTGGTTTCAAAACGTTCCCGCATGATCGGCGTGATTATTCCACAGACGGAGGAACATCCGCAGTTTCTGTTGGAAAACCCCTTTTATTCGGAGTTTATCAGCGGAATTGAAAAGCATCTGCGTGAGCAAGGTTATTATATGATGCTCACCGGCGTTGACAAAGACACAACCTATCTGGATGTTCTGGTGAACTGGAATTTGGATGCAATCATTCTCTTGGGCATTTACAAGGAAGGATTGTACGAGCAACTGAAAGAAGTGAAAGTACCTGTATTATTGATCGATTCCTATGTGGAAGACAGCTATTTTCATCATCTGCGCATTAATGATGAATTGGGTGGCTATATGGCAACCAAGCACCTGATTGAGAAGGGACATAAGAAGATTGCCATGGTCAGCGGACATCTCAAGGAGAACGGGGTATCGGCCAAACGATTTGCCGGATACAAACGTGCTTTGAAAGAAAGTGGTTTATCCTACGAGAAGCAATACCTGTTTGCCGATTCTGTCAGTTATGAGTGGGGTATGGAAGCAGCCAAGGAGATCTTGGCACTAGAAGAAGTGACAGCCGTTTACTGCACGGCCGACCTGATTGCGGCAGGCTTGTTAACGGGGTTGCATCATGCGGGCGTTTCTGTTCCAGATGAGTTGAGTGTGATCGGTTTTGATAATTTGTCGATTTCTCGTATGACGGTGCCGGCATTAACCACGGTGAATCAAAACATTTTCTCCAAAGGCGAACGGGCTGCGGAAACAGTGCTTGCGATTCTAGACCGGGGCATCAATGCGATTGAAAAAAATCAAGAGATGGAGATCTCCATTTTGGAACGCGATACGGTACGTGATTTGAAAGAGTAGGGGGTTACAATGGTAGGTTTTAAGAAATGGGATAAAGCGAAGACCCTCGCCGTATTTCTCTTGCCGAGTCTGATTGGCATGACGGTATTTGTTATTTTGCCAATCTTGGCTTCGCTGGGCTTAAGCTTTACAAAATGGGATCTGATTGGCGACATTGAATGGGTAGGACTGAGCAATTACGTGAAGGTCCTCAAGGACAAAAATATTCATGCAGCCTTATGGCATACTTTGCAATTCATTACGGGTTATCTGCCCACGGTTATGATTATCTCGCTGGGATTGGCGATGCTGCTGAATCAAAAGCTTCGGGGCGTTGTTTTCTTCCGGGCTTTGTATTTCATTCCGGTGATTACATCGTGGGTCGCGGTCTCCATGATTTGGAAGTGGCTGTTGAATCCGGAATTTGGGATTATCAACTATCTCTTATCGTTGGTAGGCATTCAGGGGCCTGGCTGGCTCTTTGATGCTGACTGGGCCATGATTGGCATTATCTTGACATCGGTATGGAAAGACATCGGCTTTGTGACAGTGATTTATCTGGCGGGACTGCAAGAGATCCCCGACCATTTATATGAAGCGGCGCAGATTGATGGCGTGAATGCGTGGCAAAAGTTTCGCCACATCACATGGCCGATGCTGTCGTCAACCACCTTCTTCGTCGTTACTATCTCACTGATCAACTCTTTCCAGGTGTTTGACCAGGTTTGGGTCATGACGGAAGGCGGACCGGCTGGCGCAACCAGCGTGATGATCGAGCAGGTGTATCGCAATGCATTCGGTTATTACAAGATGGGCTACGCATCGGCAATTTCATGGGTGCTCTTTATCTGTATCTTTGTTTTTACATTCTTACAGAATCGATTCCAAAACAAGTGGGGGTACAGTGATGAGTAATGAGAAGCGAAACAATGCAATCAAAAAAGGCCTGATGTACGCAGTGCTCATTCTTGGCGCGATCGCCATGATCTTACCCTTTGTATGGATGGTTTCCACGTCGTTGAAAAGTTCGTCGGTGACCTTTGTGATGCCGCCGAAATGGATTCCGGAGAATCCGAGTCTGGACAGTTACAAGCAGGTTTTTGAGACCGTGCCTATGGGACGCTTCTTCTTGAACAGTGTCTTTGTATCGGTTGTGTCGACCTTCTTTCAGGTATTAGTATGCGCCATGGCGGGTTATGCTTTTGCCAGAATTGAGTTCAAGGGCAGGAATGTGCTGTTTATGGTGTATCTTGCAACCTTGATGGTGCCGCAACAGGTAACGCTGACGCCCTTGTTTGTGTTGATGAATTTACTGGGCTGGGCCAATACCTACAAAGCATTAATTCTACCGGGCATCTTCAGTGCCTTTGGCACCTTCCTCATGCGGCAGTTTTTTCTGGGGATTCCCAAGTCTATTGAAGAGGCGGCATTTTTGGATGGGGCTGGCTATGTGACCATATTCTTTAGAATTATTGTGCATCTGGCAAAACCGGTGTTTGCCACGTTGTTTATCTTTGCTTTTATGGCAAGCTGGAATAACTTTTTATGGCCGTTAATCATCATCGGTGATGTGGATCATATGACGCTGCCTTTGGGCTTGTCGATGCTGAAGGGCCGGTGGACAACGGACTGGAATGTGTTAATGGCGGGGACGCTGGTCAGTATCCTGCCAATGCTGTTTGTATACATCTTTACACAGAAATACATTATCAAAGGAATGACCCATACGGGTCTAAAATAAGGAGGATATCATGAAAAAGTGGACAAGCGTTTTATTGATTCTTGCACTCGTAGCTGCTATGTTTAGCGGTTGCGCATCCAACGGCACGGCGGAAACCCCTGCAGCGGGAACCGACGAACCTGCTGCAGCAGAACCGGTTACCATTCGATATATGACCTTCTCTGCGGCACCGGATCATTTGGCAGATTTGGAAGCCATGATTGCGGCGTTTGAAAAAGAGAATCCTGACATCAAGGTTGAATATGAAGCCGTTGGCTGGGACGACTATTTTACCAAACTGCAGACACAGGTTGCGAACAAAACCGAAGCGGATACCTTTGAGTTGAATTACGAAAACTTTGTTACCTACGCTTCAAAAAATGCCTTGTACGACATGGAGAGCCTGATGAATAACGATGCGGATTTCGATCCGTCCGTCTTCAACGAAACGGCTTTGAATGCATTCCGTCTGAACGGCAAGCAGTATGGCTTGGTGGAAAGCTTCTCCAACGTCGTTATGTTCTACAACAAGGACTTGTTTGACGCTGCAGGCGTTGACTATCCGGATCCTTCATGGACGTGGGAAGATGAATTGGTGGCCGCACAAAAACTGACAAACAAGGACGCTGGTGTATGGGGGACCTATTCTCCGATTCAGTTCTGGGAGTTTTACAAGACCATTGAGCAAAACGGCGGCACGATCTTCAATGAAGACAAAACTGAAGTTCTGATTGATTCGAGAGAAAACGTTGAAACCTTGACGTGGATGATTGACAAGATTGAAAAATACAATGTGACTCCTTCCGATGCGCAAATGAGCGGCCAGTCAGACGGCGACTTGTTCAAAGCTGGCAAGATTGCAATGCTTCGTACAGGCATCTGGATGTTCGGCGCTTTCGCAGATGCGCCATTTGATTGGGATATCGCGCTGGAGCCAGGAAATACGCAAAAAGCACACCATTTCTTCTCCAATGGCGTAGCCATATCGAAAAACACAAAAAATGCGGAAGCGGCGTGGAAATGGGTGAAATTCTTTACGTCCAGTCAGGAAGCAGCGGAAGTTCGCGTGGCATCTAGCTGGGAACTGCCGGCTTTGACAGATGAAACCCTGTTGGAGGGATACTTGTCACAAACACCGCCAGCGAGCCGCAACGTAGTATTTGAAGCATTGGACAGCCTGGTTGTACCTCCGGTTATCGAGAACTGGAATGAGTTGACCGACGCTGTTGGACAAGAGCTGGAACAGGCGAAATTAGGCCAAAAGACACCGCAAGAAGCATTGACGGATGCGAAAGCAGTTTTGGAAGATTTGATTCAATAGGGAAAATGGAGCTGCCTTCGGGCAGCTCCTCACCCATCGTAGTTTTGAGGAGACGAATGATGACAAAGAAGTATTATCCGACTGGAAATGAATATGTAGCGCTGCCCACGATCAATGAACAGGGCGCGATTGAAAGCTTAAATACCTTGTCTATGAGAGACCGGGGCGTGCTTGAGATGACGGGTGAACCCTTTCTAGCGCCGTGGATCAAAGTGGATGGAGAAGTTATGCCGATGGAAGATTTGGCATGGGATTGGGAATCTTATTGGATTCCGACATTTAGAATCGAAAACAATGGCGTAAGCATCCTTGGTAGGTATGTTGCGCCTTCCGATACAAAGGGTTGGTTCTTTCAAATCCAACTACAAACCGATGATCCGAAAAAAGAAGTAGAGGTCGGTTGGAAGGGTCATTTCGGGCCGGTGCTGCACAGCATCAATGAATCGAAGCCGGTGGTTGGAGACCGGGTTGTCTATTCCAGTCTGTGGAACCAGGGCTTGGTTTATGACTTTCGAACAGGTGTAACGAAATTTTCTTTCGCTTTTTTGACGGAAAGCGGCTTTGATTCCGAAAGCTGGGATGAGGAAAACCAAAGCTTTTCCATGAGCCGAAAGGTGGATTGGAAAGCAAACGATGAAGGCGGAACCGCGTCTTTGAATCTCTTTATGGGGATTGGCCTCGAGGAAGTGGGTGCAGTCACGCAGGCGATTCATATGCAGCGGGAGACGGCGGAACATCTTGCCGGTCAATTGCAAAGCTGGCTGGACAAGCGGATCATGACGTTTGAGGACAAACACATCGAAAAGATCTACAATCTGAACCAGTTTTTCAACTATTTCTACGCGACCGGCCGAACCTTGGATACGGAAGACCTGGTGCTGTGCACCTCGCGGAGTCCTCGGTATTATGTCAGTGCGGCTTATTGGGATCGGGACAGTCTGATCTGGAGTTTTCCGGCGCTTCTGCGCACGGATGAGAAAACAGCGAAAGAAGCCCTTACGTACGTGTTTACCAAGCAGATCCGAAATATCGGCACCCATAGCCGGTATATCGACGGGACAGTGCTGGAACCGGGCTTTGAATTGGATGAGCTTTGCGCGCCGCTGTTGGCCTTGGAGCAATACTTTGCCCAGACTGGCGACGTGCGTTTTTTGCAGGAAGACTTTATTGAACGGGGAATCGAACGAATTGTGAATCGGCTGATGGAATGGAAGCATGAGTCGCTGGATCTGTTTGGTACATTCTTGATGCCGACCGATGATATGCGGGTGTATCCGTATTTGGCCTACAACAATGTTTTGGTCTGGAAAGTGCTGAATTTCCTTGCTTCTCTTCCCGGAGAGAAGTGGCAGGCTATGAAGGAACTGGCTGAAAAGGTGAAGGCTGCCGTGATGGAAAATATGGTGGTGGAATTGGACGGCAAGCAGCTTTTTGCATGGAGTGTGGATGGGAAAGGAAATTTTGACTTCTACGACGAGCCGCCGGGAAGCCTGACATTGCTGGCGCACTATGGTTTTGTTGGAACGGAGGATCAGGTTTTTCTCAACACCGTGGACCGCTTGTATTCCGAGAAATTTCCACATTATTTCAAAGACGCGCAATTTGAAGAGCTGGGCTGTTCACACGCGGATCATCCGTGGATTCTCGGCGTTTGCAACAGTTTGCTGAATGGAAGAAAAGACATTGCGCTGGACATTCTGAAGCGAACACAGATGGACAACTATATCGCTTGCGAAAGCATTGACGAAGAAACGGGACTTTGGGTGACAGGCGCTCACTTTGCAACCTGTGCCGGTTTTTTGGTGCATGCATTGGCAACGGCAGAAAAGGAAGTGGACAAATGAAATATCCAGGACTTGGTATAATCGGTTGTGAAAAATTAGCCGGCATGTACGGATTGAATGAAGGGATTATTGATGGAAAGGGGACGGGTGTTCGCCACCTCTTTTTTGACGGATTTGATCTGGATCTGGTTCATAGTGCTGTGACTTTGATTAAGGATGGGGAATCGATCTATTACGGAAACCGCATGGAGAACCGAGCGGGGCATCCTATTCACTTGAAGCCCATTGAAAGCCAAACGGAAGAAGGATTCTGCTTTACGGACCGTTTTGAGATGGACGGCCTGGCCAAGACGGATCGGGGATTTGGCTATTGCGAAAGCACGCTGGGTTTTGAGTGCGGGATTGTGAATCGATCGGATGAAGAGAAAGAGCTGGAAGTGTATGCCTATGTGTTGCTACGACCACAAAAGACGATGAAGGTCACGGCGGAGGAAAATTGTGTGATCGCTTCCGGCGCTCATAGCACCATCGGGATCGCTGCGGAAGACTGTGACTTGGTGACCTTGGTGGAAGAGGGGCCTACGGGTTTTATCTATCGGCTGACGAGTGCGCTGCTCTATGATGAGCAACATGTTGATCCGATTGAGCCGGCTGATGATTCGCTGACAGGCATACTGCTTGGAAAGCGGGTGAAGCTGTCGGCAAAGGGTTCTGTGACTTTTGAATGGAAAATGCAGTTTGAACGAAATTTGGATGCTTTGCGGGCTTCCCTATTTCCGGCTGGAAATTTGCGCGAAAAAGCAGAAAGCTATTGGCAGGACTTTATGGCCATGGGAAAGGCTCAGAAGAATCATTCGCACTTCGAGCAGGAGCGCATCAACAGGATTGCCATAAAAAGCGCCATGATCGGCGGATTTGTTCCGGCGGACCTGACGGGCCATTATTATTCCGACGGCATGCCGAGCTACTATGCGCGGGATTCGATGATGGTGGCGCGGGCATTTTTGGCGGCTGGACACACGCGGGAAGCGAAAGAGATTATCCAGTATTTGATCAAACGGAAAAGAAAGATCAGCGGGGAGTTCTACCAGCGCTACAATGGCAAAGGCGAACCATCCGAAGGCGCCAACAACAATGTTTTTCACCAGTTGGACTCAATCGGCTATTTCACCCATAACCTATTGGAATACAAGCGCTTAACGGGAGAAATCCTGATGTGCGAAGATGATTTAAAGGCGCTTTTGCAGGCTTTGTTTACCAGTGAAAGGAAAAGCGGCATGGTGGGTCCCGAAGGCGGTGTAAATGAAGGGGTTTTTGGACCGGCCTTTATCACTTCATCGAACATGTTTATCTATGGCGGTATAAAGGCGGCCATGGAATTGATTGGCGATCCGGATTATGTGGAAAGACTACGAAAGCTCAAGGAAGAAATTCTTGCAGGGATCGAGTCAACGTATCTGGAGGGAGAAGGCTACCAATACGGATATGTATCCTACCATGATGATTTGGTGAAGAAGACCGATACGCCTCAGTATTTTGGCCTACTGTATGGCTTTGAAGATACCGAAAATATGCGGACAACCCATCAGACACTGTTAAAGCATGCATCCTTCTTTACCGATGGGATTGGATACAGTGAGCAGGAGTACCATCATGGTCCCTGGATTTTCAATACGGGTGCCTGTGCGCAATATGCATATTTGATCGGCGATCGGGAAAACTACGAATGTAAGCTGCAATGGATCAGCGATCATGGCAATGCATATGGCTTGATGCCGGAGGCAGTTAACGGAGACGATGAAACACAGTGCTATATCAATCCTTTGATCTGGGCGTGTGCGGAATATGTTTCGACCTGTCATATCAAAAAGTAAGGAGCTTCTTATGCGAAGAATGGAAAGTATCGATCTGATTCACGGACAATTACTAATGGAGAACCAGGATTGGCAAGGCTTTCGGCAATTGATCCAGAATCGTCTTGACGAGAAGAATCCGGAGGCAGACTGGATTGATCGCGGATTGACCGTTTACCTAGCGGCGCAACTGGCGATTTTCGGTTTGGATTCGTCTTTCTTACAGGACAAGCGGATTCAAATGTGTGTTGACGAACTGGTTCAGCATTCAATGACGCCATCTCGTGCGATTTGCTATGAAGAAGCGGTCAGTCATCATACTTCGACCCTCGGGCTTGCTTATGGCGCTTTGCGCAACACGAATTTGTTTTTGAAACGAGATGATATCTATAAGCAGCTTCGAGAAATTCGGGCCTTTGTTTTTCAGCATTTGATCAACGGCGTAAGCCTTGCTTCCGATACGCGAAAAGGGCAACTGCGTTTTGATACCTTGCTAGCCTGTGTGCCTTTCGGACTGTTTGAACCGGAAGACTTGGTGCTGGTGGAAGCGGTCAATGCCTTGTATGAAAAAGTGATGGGACCGACGGTTACGGATCAGGAACGGCTGCTCTTGGCCTGGTACTATGTCGAGCAAGGCAGCTACCAGCGCTCGCGCGATCTACTTTTTGCATGTTCAAAGGAATCGACGCTTTATGAATTGGTGGCGAAGAAACTCGAAAAGCTGGGCCAGTTGGAATCCCGATTTATTTTGCATCGGCCGGCAGGCAACGGCAACCGATATGAGTCGTGTTTTGAAGAGCGTACACCGCTACAGCCTTTTGCTGACGAGGAGATCGTTTTGCAGGTAACTGCCATTCCACTGGATAAAGAAAATCCTGTTGTTTTGGTATGGAATGGGGAAAAGATCGCAGGCGATTTGCAGGATAAGGGGTGGCGCTTTAAGGTGCCGGCCCAGCCAGCGCAGAAGCATTGTGAATACTGGTTTGCCTTTGAGGATCAGCCCCAGGTGAAGACCGAAAGCTTTCAGATTGAGATTGGTGTCAATAGAAACCTGAAAAGTATTGAGTCCGTACAAGTGGAGGAGAATGCTGTCGTTTTTGAAGGGGATGGCATATGGTTTTCCTTGAAAGAAACACCTGGCGGGCTGGATTGGGAAATCAAGGAATGCCAGCCGCAAAAAAGGCGTCTTTTGCAGGGAAATGAAGCTTTCAACTTGGGAGTGATGCGCGTCGAGGCCTGTTTGGATCCGTTTTCTTTCACAATCTTCGAGGGTGATGAAGTTCGCGTGCAGTCTGCAAAGCGAAATGCAGTATCCCTGCAGGTGGTCGGGGCGGAAATTGTTGGGGCTGAGCTGACTTTGGAATTGAACGATGAAAAGATCTATGGCCTAGGAGAACGATATAATTCGCTGAATCAGCGAGGCGAGCAGATCGACCAATTTGTCTACAACCAGTATAAGGGACAAGGGATTCGTACTTATATGCCCATGCCGATTGCCTATACGACCGGAGGTTTCGGGTTTCAAATCCATACCGACCGGTATTCCTGGATTGATTGCGGAAAGTATGATTCTCAAAGCTTGCGGTTAGGCACGGAAGCCAATTCCATGCAGGGGACCTTGGTGACGGGAGCCATCAGGGATCAGGTGCGGCGTCTCAATCGAATGAATGGACCAGCAGAGATGGTGCCGGAGTGGGCGCTGGGTCCTTGGATGTCGAGCAACAACTGGGACAGTGAAGCGGAAGTGCGCAAACAGGTAGAACTGACGAAGGTACATGGCATACCCGCGACTGTTTTGGTGATTGAAGCCTGGAGCGATGAAGCGACCTTCTATATTTTCAATGATGCGACTTATGAAGAAAAGGAGGATGGGGGCGTTTTTACCTATTCTGATTTTAACTTTCCGAAGTGGGGGCGCTGGCCGGATCCGAAAGGGATGATGGAATATCTGCATGATAATGATTTGAAGTGCATTCTATGGCAGATTCCCGTTATTAAGCATATCAGCAGCTTGCAGCATCTGCAAAAGCGAATGGATGAAGCGTATTTTCTCAAGAATGGATTTGGGGTTTCTCATCCGAATGGAGAAGCCTACCGCATGCCGGAAGGTTGGTTTAAAGATAGTTTGCTGATGGATTTCAGCAATGAGGCAGCAAAGGAATGGTGGTTCGGCCAGCGGCAGTATCTGATCGATGATCTGAAGGTCGACGGATTTAAAACCGATGGCGGAGAATTCGTGTTTGGTTATGATCTGAAATTTGCCGATGGACGCACGGGACGGGAAATGCGCAATGCCTATCCGAATGACTACGTAGAAAGTTACTATCGGTTTGCGCAACAGAACGGAGGCATCACCTTCTCGCGTGCCGGCTATACCGGAGCCCAGCGGTTCCCAGCCCATTGGGCGGGAGACGAACGGTCCACCTTTGGTGCGTTTCGAAGAAGCTTGCTGGCGGGACTGTCTGCGGGATTGTCCGGCGTGATTTTCTGGGGATGGGACCTGGGTGGATTCAGCGGAGATGTGCCGACAGCGGAGTTGTTTATTCGGTCAACCCAGATGGCTGCCTTTTGTCCTATTATGCAATACCACGCCGAAAGCAAGGCCGAGTTGAATCAGGACCGCACGCCATGGAATATCGCAGAGCGGTCCGGGGATGAGCGGGCAATCTCAGTATACCGATATTTTGCGAATGTACGCATGAGTCTGCTGCCCTATATTTCCCAGGAAGCGAATTACGCGGTTGAAACCGGCGAACCCCTGATGCGACCCTTGGTTTTGGACTATGAAGAAGATCCGATCACCCATGAAATATGGGATGAGTACTTGTTTGGGCGAAGCCTTTTGGTAGCGCCCGTGGTCGAAGAGGGGGCGCGCAGCCGGTCTGTGTATTTGCCGGAAGGCCGTTGGTTTGCGCTCTTTGAAGAAACATGGCTGGATGGCGGCAGATGGGTCGAGAGGGATGTGCCTTTGGACCGCATTCCGGTCTTTGTGAAAGAAGGGACTGTGCTGCCTTTGAATATGCCGGAGTCGGGCGTGTTGGGCGATGAAATGTCATCCAAGGTCAACGACTATGCGAATCTGGTGGAACGAAAATTTGAATAAATGCAAAAGGCACTCGATTGATTTCCGAGTGCCTTTTTGACTATTTCAAGATTTCACTGTGGTTGATTACCAGGGTGCTGTAGAGAAAAAGAATCTCGCTGTCTCCAAAATCGACATAGTCGCCAATTATCTCATGGCTGACATAACGAATGTCGATCAAGGTGATCTTCTGGTACTCCTCGATCAGCAGCGGCGTCAGGCTGCTGGCAAAGGAATCGCGGAAGATAACCAGTTCCTTGTCCGTAGTACTGTTGGGGTTCTCAAGGGTGATGAGAGGCGTGCTTCCAGATAGGAAGACATCGTAGGAGTCCATGGAGTCAAGCTTGTCGGTTTCATAGACCCCGGGCGCCTTATCCGGATCTCCCCTATACTCAAAGTTTGTTACGATTACGTCCTTCATCACTTCCGAGATTCGGTAGGTCAGGGTGTCTGCCGCGAGGTTCAAGGCGGATTGCCCGTAGTAGGCGCCATAGAATGGGGCGTATTGTTCAGCCTTGTATGCGATCTGCGAAAAATCCGTTTCCATACCCATGGCTTCCTGCAAACGCGCGACAACCATATCAAGGTTTTCCTGTTTCCAGTGGGGATCCGTATGGTAGTAGTCATCCAGGCTTAGGGTGTCTGTCAGATCGATAATCGTGATGTCTTCCAGCTGTTCTGCTAAGAGTTGTTCCAGTTTTTCATAGTCCATAGTCAAAAAATCGGGGCCTGGATCCACGTAATAATTCTTGTCGGGGATCATGGCGAAATAAACGGGATTGTCCTGTGCATACAAGGCCGTGATGGTATGCAGGAGTTCAGTGAAACGGGTTACACTCTCTGTATTCAGCGGATAATCCAGCTTGTAGGCACTGTCACCGATGACAATGATATCGTTGTTATCAGTTTTATGAAAAAGCTTGCCATCAATGATCGCTTTCAGTCTTCGAAATTGCTCGCGAAGAAAAAATTGGTCCAGCGCAGCCTGGTCAAAATCTTCCAAGAAATCGCCGGTCAGCAGTTCACGGATTTCAAGATCCGAAAAAAGGTGGAGCCTTCGTCGTTCTGAAAGGGATATTTCCGTTGGGGGAAGCACAATATTCAAGATTGAAAATATGAGCAGAAAGCCCATAAAGATAAAGGTGGTAAATTTATTTTTCATCATTAAAACCTAAAATACAAGAATGGATTAAAAGAAGAATCCACCAAGTACCCTGTGACAATCAATAATAAAGCAATAAGGAAAATGGGCTCGAAGAAGTTGATCCATTTTTCGGCGACGCGGTCCTTGGTGCCCCGATGAACAAGGTTGTTCATCAGCGGGGTTGCGCCGATGACGGCAATCAGAATGACAACCGCATAACTTCTCAGATAGTAGATGGTTTCCGCATTGGCGAAAGGCAGGTGCAGTCCGCCGAACATGCCTTGAAAGGTTTGGACAATTACACCGAGGTCTTCGTTGTTGAAGATCACAAAGCCCAGCACGACAATCAGAATCACATAAGCGTGCTGAACTAGCTTGGGCAAGCGGTTGAGAATCCGTTGAAGAATAGCTTTTTCAAGGATCAAAAGGATGCCGAAGTAGAGTCCCCAGAAGATAAAGTTCCAATTGGCTCCATGCCAAAATCCAGTCAGGAACCAGACGATGAAGATATTTCGGAACCAAATTAGGGTTGATCCTCGGTTTCCGCCAAGGGGAATGTAGAGATAGTCCTTGAACCAGGTTCCCAAAGAGATATGCCAGCGGCGCCAGAACTCCGAAACGCTTTTGGAGATATAGGGGTAGTTGAAGTTTTCCAGAAAATGAAAACCGAAGATGCGCCCCAGACCAATGGCCATATCGCTGTAGCCGGAAAAATCGAAATAGATCTGCAGGGAAAAGGCGATAGCACCGATCCAATAAAACAAGACCGTAGGATTGTCCGTTTGCAGGGTGATCTGATACAGCTCGCCCAATTGGTTGGCGATCAGCACTTTTTTCGCCAAACCGATAGCAAAACGCCGTACGCCATAGGCAAAAAGATCGAAGGAATGGGTTCGGTCGTTAATCTCATTGGCAACGGTACGGTAGCGAACAATGGGACCTGCCACCAATTGTGGAAACAGGGTGATATAGGTTGCCAGGCCCAAGGGATTTCGTTGAATGCTTGCTTCGTTCCGATAGACATCAATCGTATAGCTCATGGTTTGGAAGGTGAAAAAGCTAATCCCCAGCGGTAATGAAAGATGCAGCAAAGGGAAATCGGTTGAGAAAACCGCGTTGATATTTCTAATAAAAAAGTCCGCATATTTAAAGAAGCCCAGAATGGACAGATTCAGTACAATCGAGGAAATCAAAGCGGCTTTTGCAGCCGGCTGGCCCCGTTTTTTCTCAATGACCAGACTATGGGTATAGTCAACAATCGTGGAAAAAATCAAGATGATGGTATACTGCGGTTCGCCGAAAAAATAAAAGCCCAAGCTGCTCAATAGGAGCACAAGGTTCTTCCATCGATAGGGAACGGCAAAATACGCGACCAATACGATGGGTAAGAAATAATAAAGAAAGCTGATAGAGGAAAATAACATAGTTGTCCTTTCAGTAGCGAAAATAAAGAAAAGCGATGGAGGTTAAAGGTTCTTTGCGTCCATCGCTTTTGTGTGATTATTCAGCCAGTGCCAAGAAGCTGTCGTGCAGGGCGTCTGCCTCGGCGCTCATAATAAGAATGACGACATCGCCTACATGGTCGACAATGACTTGATCTTCTTCAACGCTTACGCAAATCCATTTGCGAGGATCGACATTTTCTTTGATCGTGGTTTCAATGCTTTCGATATCCGCATCTTCCGCGACGCGAAGCAAAACAACCGAGTGTGCAAAGGAAGACATCATTGGCTCGGACCCAATGGCGCGAACGTACTCTACATCATTGCTACCCAGGAAATAAGCTTCGTTTTCATCGTTCAGTTCTGTGATCATCGTTTTTGGCAATTCAACTCCCGAGTCGTTATAGATCTTTTCGACAATCTCTTCCAAAGTGCCGGAAATTTGAGGCACTGTTTCAACGGGCTCTTCACCCGGTTCCGTATTTCCACAGCCTGCCAGACTGAACACCATCAAACCTGCAACAATCAATAATAAAACTTTTTTCATTTTTACTCTCCTTTTGTATCTTGTGTTTTTGTTCTGTAGGTATAGACGGGGTCGATTCGAGAAAGTTTCATTATTGCCTATTTAATTTTTGACACTTCAATAAAAAACCATCAATGGAAAATTCTATATATCAAAGGTGGAAGATGTGAAGAATTACTTGTTTTTATCGATGGGCATGCGGTGATACGGGCAAATTTGCGGGTATAGAATCAGTGTACATGAATGATAAGGAGTGATCGAATGACTTCACAATCAGGTAATGCGCGCGGTTCTAGTTATCACATGAGATGCAAGAACACATTAAGGGAAAAAGCAAAAGAACATTACACAGAAGAACGTAAGGAAATGGAACATGAATTTGAATCAACTGAGCAAGGGATTTTGAAGGCAATGAATGAACGTTATGAGTTTGGGCAAATGAGACGTGAGCATCATCGTTATATCCTCGAATTCTTTAACAGGAATACCAAGGATAAGAAGATCTTTACCATTGCATTTGAAGAAAACTATGTAAAGTTGAAAGACTTATGGGAAACTGAAGAAGAGTAATGGATGCGAGGTTTTTAACTCGCATCTTTTTTGATGAAAATTTCTAAAAAGATTCCAATAATTGGTTGTCAAACCTCTGTGGCTGTGGTACCATTCTTTTGTTCCAGAAAATAGAAGAGCTGTATAATCCCCGTAATAGGGTCGGGGAGTTTCTACAGGATCACCGTAAATGGTCCTACTATGGTGAGAAAACATCCATTCCTTTACTTATTTATTGTCTAGGTCTGTTTGTGTATTTGCAATTTTTGCTGATAATCTCTCCGGTTGTCAGCTTTTTTAATCTGGATGAATAGATCTTCGCAACGCATTAAGCGGAATGAACCAATCCGCTTATATGTGTTAAAGCGAAGATGGTCTTTCTTGACATGGTTCAAGAAAGAATTCATCCGATGGACAGACAGAAAACATGGAGGAATGGAAGAATGGATTTATGGAAAGATGTATTAGCAGTTTTTAGTGTAATTTTAAATGGCTTGCCGCAGGGAATTTTGGCATTGTCGTTTGGATTTGCAACGGTGCCAACAGCCTTGGCCTTTGTTGTGGGAGGTATGGGGAATGCACTAGTAGGTTCGGTTGCGCCGATCTCATTTCAAGCTGAGACGATTACCTTGGCAGGTACCATGGGCAAGAACATGCGGGAACGGTTCTCCATGATCTTTATCGGTGCTGCGATCATGGCGGCAATCGGATTGTTGGGTCTGCTGGAGGATATTGTTGCATTTATCGGTCCAGTTATTACCAGCGGCATGATGGCTGGCGTTGGCATTATGCTGGTGAAGGTGTCTGTTGATATGACGAGGAACCGTCGTTTGATTGGTGCAATTTCCATGGGATCAGCCTTTATCGTATATATGCTGACCAAGGATTTGGTGTATACCATCGCGGCTTCCGTTGTTTTATCCTCAGTCGTGTATGTGATGCGAAACAAGGAAGCACGTGAACTAAAAGTGGAAAAGGAAAAGCTGGTTTTGCAGAAAATCCAAGTGACGCCTGGAATTTTGAGGGGTGCTTTGGCCATGGTTTGTTTGAACATTGGCGCTAATATCGCCTTTGGCAACATCACTGGCGCCATTGCCAATACCGATGTCAACATCGACCATTTGGCGGTCATTAGTTCTTTTGCAGACATGTCATCTTCATTGTTTGGTGGAGGACCTGTAGAGTCGATTATTTCTGCGACAGGAAGCGCACCGCATCCTGTGATGGCTGGGGTTGCCATGATGCTTGCTATGGCAGTGATTTTGTACAGTGGTATGCTTCCAAAGCTGGGCAAGTATATTCCAAGTGAATCCATTTCAGGTTTCCTATTTGTACTGGGAGCTATTGTTACCGTGCCGATCAATGCATCTATGGCATTGGCTGGTGACGGATCCATGATTGGTGGTGTGACCATGGCGGTTACAGCAGTAACAGATCCGTTTTTGGGAATGTTGGCTGGCTTGATTATGAAGCTGTTTATTGGAGCCTAATATAAAGGAGGGCGACATGGAGAAAGTATATGAAATGATTGTAGCGGGCGTAAAGCGTGAATTGCCGATTATTCCGATTAGTGATGATCTGGCAATTGCCAGTTTTGTAATTCTGGGAGATACGGAATTGGTTTGTGAAACTGCTAAAGAATTGGTGAAACGATTGCCGGAAGCGGATATCCTGGTTACAGCTGAAGCAAAAGGGATTCCATTGGTATTTGAGGTGTCACGCCTATTGGGCATGGAACGTTATGTTGTAGCGAGAAAGAGTATTAAAGCATATATGGCAGATCCATTGGTTGATGAAGTGGAATCGATTACCACTCAAAAGAAGCAAATGCTTTGCCTGGACAGAAATGATGTTGATTTGGTCGCAGGCAAGCGAGTTATCATTTTGGATGACGTAATCAGTACGGGAGAATCTTTGCGAGCGGTAGAATCTTTGGTTGAGAAAGCTGGCGGAAAGATTGTTGCTAAGGCGGCGATTCTAGCTGAAGGAGATGCGGCAAAGCGAGAGGATATTATGTTTTTGGAAGAGCTTCCCTTGTTTCCGATTACAAGGGACTAGATTGATTTTTTAAATTGACAAAACGATGAAATGAACATAAACTGAATTTTGTGCCGTCCGCGGAAGCGGGCGGTTTTTTTCAGAAATCATCTAGGGGGTATCATTTGAAAGCTTTATCGAAAAAAGAAGTTTTTTTAGTTGGACTAATGTTGTTTTCTATGTTTTTTGGAGCAGGGAATTTAATCTTTCCGCCCTTTCTAGGGCAGTCTGCCGGAAATCAAACTTGGTTGGCTATGCTGGCGTTTGCCATTACAGCCGTCGGCTTTCCAATACTTGGGGTGGTTGCCGTGGCGAAATCAGGAGGATTAAATACTTTGGCAGGACGGGTTCATCCTCGTTTTGCATCCATTTTTACAGTGATTATCTATCTGGCAATTGGACCATTTTTAGCCATTCCGCGTGCGGGCAGTCTGCCGTTTGAGATGGCAGTAGCACCGTATTTGTCTGAATCTTTTTCGCTTACACTGGCTATGGTGATCTATACCTTGGTATTTTTCCTCGCCAATTATTGGCTGGCCTTATCTCCTGGCGATCTGATTGATCGCATGGGCAAAATTTTGACGCCGATTTTATTGATTCTGATTTTTATTGTTTTTGGAGGCGGCTTAATTCATCCGATTGCAGCATATGGAGAACCAATGGGAAGTTATGTCGAGTCACCCTTTGTGCAGGGCTTTTTGGATGGCTATTTGACGATGGACACATTGGCAGCGCTGATTTTCGGTATCATTATTGCGGTTACAATTCGTTCCAAGGGCATTGAAGATGAAGAGGAAATTGTATCAGGTACCATTCGTGCAGGCGTGATTGCGGGCGGTTTCCTCTTCCTGATTTATGCAATGCTGGCGCATTTGGGAGCCATGAGTGGTGCTGCATTTGGCATGACAGACAATGGGGCGCAAACCCTTACTCATGTTGTGACCTCGCTTTTTGGCATTTGGGGTGCAGTCCTTTTAGCAGTTATTTTTACACTCGCTTGCATATCAACCAGTGTTGGTTTAACCGCAGCATGCGGCCAGTATTTTTCGGAACATACTTCATTGTCATACAAGGCCTGGGTAGGAATTATCACCTTGGTCAGCATGGCATTGGCTAATTTGGGACTTACGAAAATTCTTGTTGTCTCGATTCCTATTTTGGTTGCGATCTATCCAGTCGCCATTATGGTGATTTTATTGGGATTAATGGATCGTTATTTAAAAGGAGATCCCTTTGTATACCGATTGGTTGTTGTATTGACAGGGGCGGTAAGTACGGTTGACGCCTTGGAGCAGACGGGTGTTGGTTTACCTGGAATTACACAAGGAATGCATGGTTTGCCCTTTTATGAAATGGGATTGGGATGGATCGTTCCTGCGCTATTGGGTTTGATTATTGGCATGATAAAACCATTGATCCAGCAGGGGTCTGTTCAGATAGAAAAATAGAGTAAAGATCAGCTTGGCAGTTTATGCAGGCTGATCTTTTTGTTTTGGGTATTTTTTAGGTGAGAGGAGGTTGAGAAGTATGAAAAGCAAAGAAAAGATGGAGGCATTAAAAGCATTCTTTCATCAACTGGATCGCAGCGTCTTTATTCCTGAGGCTGTGAAGGCAAATGCAGAATGGGATATTCCTCTGCCAATTGGCTTTGGACAAACGGTCTCTCAACCGACATTGGTTTTAGAAATGACTTTACAATTAGACTTGGAGCCGCATCATCGTGTATTGGAGATCGGAACGGGATCAGGTTATCAAACCGCTTTTTTAGCGGAGTTTGCTTCAGAAGTATTCACAATCGAACGGTTTGAAGCCCTGTCGATTTCAGCGCAAGCATCGCTTGAAAGTCTTGGTTATTCAAATATATCCTACAGAGTGGGTGATGGAAGCAATGGCTGGCTGGAAGAGGCGCCATTTGACCGAATTATGGTTACGGCTGCTGCGGGGACACTTCCGACGATTCTTATGAATCAACTCACACTTGGAGGGAAAATGGTGATTCCTGTTGGTCCAAGAGCGGTGCAGGAGATTCTTTTGATTACACGTCAAGCAGATGGCCATTTTGATATTCAAGAATTAATGGCGGTTCAATTTGTAGAGTTTGTTGGACAGTATGGCTGGAATGATTAAGCATAAAAGACTCAATTTGAGTTTTGGGTTATAATGGAAATTGAGGTGCGAGCTGTGAAACACACGCGAGCGATGCGTGAGGTTTCCTCTTGGGAATGGAAGTAATTCTGTTCTCATTTG